>ERZ857801.56-NODE-56-length-144214-cov-5.106348_pt1 | contig 144214 bp, 131 predicted proteins | sample MGYA00519762_ERZ857801 | MGnify/ENA primary metagenome ERZ857801 (study PRJEB31778, sample SAMEA3449368) | human gut metagenome | biome: human gut; feature: human-associated habitat; material: faeces | place: United Kingdom | collected 2010/2012 ...
TGCGTAAGTTTTGAAATTTTCTTTTCTTAACTTACACACTTTATTTTACACTCTCCGAACTCTTGGGAGTAAAGGCAAAGTCTCGAGTTGGTTGCATGACTAGATCAGAATTTTGTTATCTCCGTCTCATATCTGCCATTCCTTTACAATTTTAGTAATTTGTTTTATTAACTCTGTTTGGATAATTTCTCTTCCCCAACTTACTCGCACCGCACAAGATATTCGCTGTTCATCTAACCCCATGGCCTGTAGCACGTAACTTGGTGCATAGCTTTGTGATGTACATGCAGAACCATTTGATATTCCAGCCAATGCTTTATCCTGTAGCATAAGCATTAATGCTTCAGAATTATAGCCCGTAAAGCTGATATTCAACGTATTATCCATTCCCAATGCCAAATCTCCATTAATCTGATATTGAACTCCGCTGTTTTCCAAAACTTCCAAAATCGTTCTCCGGTTGGCCTCATACCGTTTTCGATTATCCCGATACTCCTTTTGCAAAAGTCTAGCGGCTTCTCCCATACCCCCAATTAAGGCGACAGGTAATGTTCCTGGACGCATCTCTCTCTCCTGCCCACCACCATACATAATTGCTTTCAGAGCTGAGTTCCTTCCATTTTTATTTTTAATTACTAATGCCCCCACACCTTGCGGACCATACATCTTATGCGCAGATATTGAAAGCAGATCATATGATTGTTTTTGTAATTCTTCTACCAGTTTCCCACAACTTTGGGAGGCATCGATATGAAAATAGACCTCTTTTCCTGCCAATGCCTCACCAATTTCATAAACAGGCTGAATAGTTCCAGTTTCATTATTAACATGCATAACACTTACCAGTAATGTATCTGGACGCACTCGCCTTAATACCTCCTCCACATGGACACGGCCATCCTCATGTGGTCTAATATATTCAACTTCAAATCCATGCTCCTCAAGATGCTCACAGGGTTTCAGAATGGATTTATGTTCTATCGCGGTTGTTACAATATGACGTTTTCCTGATTCACAACCATAAGCTTCCAATCCCAATATAGCCAAATTATTACTTTCTGTAGAACCACTTGTAAAATATATAAATTCACTGGGTATTCCCAATAAACTACCTAGTTGTTTCCGTGCGTTCTCTACAACATTCTTAGCATTACTGCCAAACTGATGAGTCCTGCTGTCTGCATTACCAAAATAATTCTTGTAAATATCTACCATTTTTTCAAGAACTCGCTCATCAATTGGTGTAGACGCATTATAATCCAGATATACTCCCATTTGTTTTCTCCTCAACTTTAAATGCCAATTTTAGCAGGTCTTCTAATGACTTAATATAATTCGTACTGGACAAATACGAAATCCCACGACTTAAATGCAAATTAAAGTACTTGGCCAGAGTCGCTTCATCTGTACCCAAACCATCTTGTAAGCAACGTGCCTTAATCAACGCCTCATACAATTTATAGTTTTCACCCCCAAATGTGAACCAGCTAATTTCTACGTTACTTTCCTCCTTCTGTGGCAGTTCAAAAGGTATAGATTTTTCTTGAAGAGAACAACACAACGCCCAGCGGCACAATACATTCCAATTCTGAATACCAGTCTTACCTTTCAGTCTGGATAATTTTTCTTTGTCCGCAACAGACAACCGAATTTGCTTTACAATCATAATATCATTCCTCCAAAGTATCCTGAATGAATTGATGAACTCATCGTTTCCTCGTCATATATAAGGGTATATTCTTTCCCCACATATTTTTTCAAAGCCAAATAATCCTGACGGGTAATTTCCTGATCAGTAGATAGTATAATTACCTGCTCACTGGCTTTCGGAAAATAGTTTTCGATTAGGCTGCTTCGATGTACTGAATCCAAACGGGCTAATGGTGTATCAATAATTAACGGAAATTCTGATTTAGAACAGATCCCCAGTGCCCATAACATGGCAATAACTAGCATCTGTTTTTCTCCTGAAGAAAGCATTCGATGATCAATCTCTTGATCATTTTTGTTATAATAATGGAACTCCAATGTCTTATGATCAATGTCTATCTTCTTAATCAACCCATCCTTAGCGATTATTTTCTTAAAACATTCCGTCATTTTGTCTGCTAGTTCATCTGCTTTTAATGCCTGTAATTGGGTCTTATAGGCTTGCATAATTCCAATCTGCTGCTGTGCATAAGACATAATACGCAAATTCTCATCAGACATTTCCTGTTCTTTTACTACCTGCAGCAAAAGCTGTTTTCTTACCTTTCCAATATTATCTAATTTGTTTCTTAACTCTGTCTGCTGTTCTTTCAGAATATCAAGTTTAGCCATCTCCTGTCCAGTTTCGTAACTATTATCCATTAATTGCTTACGAAGAGCCACGATTCGTTCATCTTCTATCTCAACAGCCAAATAATTATCAATTTCATTGCATTGACTCTTCAATCTCTGATCTTCTTTAATCAATTTCTTAATTTGTGCCAGTTCCTCTTCCAGGAGCTTAGGTATTTCTATGAGACGTTCCTTGGCATCTTCATCCAAATTATAAATCGCTTCTTTATTTACATCTTTATTCTTTAACATAGAAAAAAAATTTTTTAATTCTTGCCCCCACTCTTTCCCACCAGAGTATTCTTTATATAAATGTGGAAATTGCCGTACAAAAATATGAAGCTCTCGTTGATCCTGTTCCGTTTCGGCAGCCTTCGCAATTGATTGTAATAGCGGTTCTACTAATTTTAATGGTAAATCAGAGGCCGCAAAATCCAAAAGCTGGCTCTGGTTTTCTTCCAGCTGTAACTGTAACTGCTCTTTTTGCTGTCTAAATTTACTCTGAGAATCTGCAAAATCCCCTCCCATCACAGCATGTTCATTCTCTAAACTAGTCCGTTCTTCATCTAATTGAGTCAACTTTGTCTGTATCTGGATCTGTTTTTGCTCCTTGTCCGCCAACTCACTTTCAATTTGCTCAATCTGCTGATCCAATGCAGACAGCTCGGCCTTATAGTGACTTCCCTTAATTTGTTTCTGATTCAATGTCGATACCGCGCGCAGGTCTGTAATCAATTGGTTAATTATATCAATTCCAAGAAGTGATACAATCGAAGATTGTATATGTGTATCATTTTCCGAAGCTGCAAGATCAGCAATTTTCTCACCATCAAAGAAAAAAAATGACGCAATTGCACGTGGCAAAATTTCTTCTACAAACATATCCCAATTATCAGACAGCGTAGAACTCTCTTCACCATTCTTGCTCACTCGCGTTTTAAGTTTTACTCGTTTCTGTTCAAGATCCCAATATCTCCTTACTACATATTCGGCTTTTTTCTCCTGTTCCTGTACCGAGAATTGCATTTCAATAAAACACTCCGAACATACTCCTGTTACATTACTGATCTTATGTAAATATTCTTCAAGCGTCAAAGATAAATCAATAGACCTACGTCCATAAAGAGCAAATAGGATCGCCTCCAGAAAAGTAGTCTTTCCCCTCCCATTCATTCCTCCGATTAAAATAATCGGTTTATCAGTCTGTAGATCAAACTCATTTCTATTTACATAAACTCCGATATTCTGAAAAATCACTTTCTCAATCTTCATCGACCGTTTCCTCTTCTAGCTCTTCTTCCGGCTCTTCTTCCAATTCCTCCACTATTTCTGCTCTTTTATCATATTCCAATCCATATTTTTTCTTTCTCATTTCTTTTTCCATAGCATACGCGGTTGCGTCTTCTTCATTTTGATAATAGCACCGTTTAATCTCTGCCTGCAAATTAGTATATATACCTTTTCGCCGTTGGAGACTTGAAAAATTACTCTCCACATCAATCAGACGATAGGCTAGTTCAAATGCCAGCTCTTCTTTAATACAGGTGTTTTCACTTACCTGTTTAAGTAGTTCCCATTCTTCTTTGCCAAATGGAGCGTGACGGGAATAAGTAAGAGGCAGATCTTCCCCCATAACTCGTTTATAAATACCTGGTAAACTATCATAAAATTCATGTTTTTCTTCTAACCAAATGCGTCGAATTATATTAAGCTCTTCTAATGTAATTAGTTTAAAGTCTCGATAATCTTCCGGCCCATTCTCATGAATTTCCTTTTGAATTTGAAGCAACTTTTCAAGCCATGCTTCCCTCACTTCCCGTTTATAAGGTCCATGCACTAAATGACCTTTAGACGGAAGAAGATTTCCCTTCATTTTACGAAAATCTCTCCGTTCCCAGTCTTTTTCCATATCTGCTATCTCATTACGGAATTCTAGCAAAGGCATCATCCAAGCTTTCTGAGAATCATTGATGATCATTGCTTCCATAGACTTATCTTTTTCCACTAGTGTACAAACCCAACAGCCAAATCTGCTATTACCACAAGAGGGCTTACTTAAATCCATCATAATGGGACATTCCGTATCTTCTGTCGCTCCTCGATATAAATTCATTAGATCATTATTGTCAAATTTCCATGGATTAGAGTATTGCAAAAGATAAAACCACACATCCTGGCTGCTCCATTTCTCTAAAGGAGAAAAAACCAGTCCATTTGGCATACTCGCATTTGGACTCAGATATTCACGTACCCGAAGTCTCTCATAACGTTCCATATTCTGTGCACGACGTACACTCTCTTCCTTACGAGTCCCCAGCAACAGAATTGCCTCACCATATTCAGACACTACCGACTTAATAAAATCATTAGATGGCATAATCTTCAGACGACTCGTACACCATCGAAACTTAGATTTGGGATGCGGATACCCTCTGCCAAGAAGATTGACCCAGAAGGTCTGATCCATACTTGGCCTTAAGCGATGTACAATGAAAGGCATCTTCTGTTTTTCTGCTTCCTCTTTAATATAATTAAGCGACCGTTCTACCCATCGCACAATTACTGGAGACTCTACCATTGTATCAGTACTTATTACATGCACTGGCTTACGCATCCTTTGCCAATCAGGCAATTTTTTCAAAGCATACCAAACCAGCTGAAGTGTCGCTGTACTATCCTTTCCACCAGAATAACCAATTACCCATGGAATATCTTCAGCCAGATAAAGCTCCTGGACAATCTCATATATATTTTCAATCTCCTGACGTGTAATCATATGTAGTCCTTCCATACTAAGTAATGTCTGCATAAATATATGCAGACATTACTTAGTATATATTATTCAACTACCGCAAGTCAAGGTTTCACTTTTTTAGTATTTGCTACTTGCGGCAACATATAAGCAATCTTTTAAATTTCCTATACGCAATTTGATCACAGCTTACTATAACTTTACTTACATAGTCGTCTTAAAATGTTCGACTAATTTACTCACTATTTCTTTTGCATAGATAGAGTACGAAGAAATAAATTCTTCATCATAATAATGTTCTAAGAGTGTCTTAGCATCTTCTGTATCTGAACATACACTAAAATTAGGATATGAGTCGAAAGTATCTTTTACAACCTCATATACTAATTTTGAATAATCACATTGTATATCTATTTTACATTTATCCATATACTTTATTTTATCAACCACATGCATACAATCCATATCGTTATTTAACTTTTCTGGAATAAATATAAAATCAAATATTGAATTAGCATATTTTTTCACTTTCGCAGGATATGAAAATTCATCCTCTATTCCATTTATATTAATTTTTATTTTTTTTCCATTATTTACTATAAAATGTTCCACGCTATATGCATCATGATTTTTTACAAATGTATATAGATCTTTAAAAGCACCCTTTTTTACACATACTTTTTCTCCTCTAATCTCAAAAAAATTATATATAGTAGCTAAAGTTTTACAACGAATATAGTCATTATCACAATCCTTTTTTATTGCATATCGGCACTGAGCAATTATACGTCTTTCTGTAATTTCATTATATGTAAAATAGTAACGAATTCTGCTAATAATTTTTTCATACCAATCACTTGACTTTACTATTTCATAAATTTGATCCCCTCCTCGCTTGCTATCAAATAGTATAAACATAGCCCATAAAAAATAAACACCATAAATTTTTCTATAATCACTCTTACTGGATAAAGGATTCATTAATACTGTGTATATATATTTCATTACAACTATTTTAGGTATTTCATCTGAATCCATAATAATGATTTTAATAAAATCATGAATTACCTCAATTTCTGTACTATCCATTTTAGCTTCAGGCACAAATATTTCCTTAAAATCTCTTGAGGCACCTCCACTTTCAATAATATCAATAATAATACTCAAAAAACCATTGATATTTTTTAAACAGTTTTGCATGTAAGCATTATTATTGATTGCCTTTATCACGTGCTCACCCGCATAGTGAACCGATCCGTTTATTTCTATCTCCTTTGTTAAATAAAAGTCCTTTTTCTCGAATGAAATACCTTCATATTCCGTATAGTTATAAAGATCACAGTATAGATAATGTTTTAATAGTATCATTATCGGATAATATTCAATTCTTTCATTCAACCTAAACCCCAACTCTTTTAATGTTCGCCACAGTTCTCTTACCTCCTCCCCAGCATCATTACTAAATAAATATCCTTTAAAAATATCTTCTGCATCTAATTTTACACCTTTCAAGTTTACATCAAGAAAGTATTCAATACCCCTGCCAGTACCATCATCACTATTAGCTATTATATTAATAGAACATCTTTCAAGATTGCGCATAAATAACTTAGCCTTATCTGAATTATCTAACATTCCTGAAGCAGGTATTGCTTCCCATAGATGTTGATATCTCTTCCTTTGCTTAAAAACATCCGTATTACTTACAAATTGCTTATCATCATCACTCATTTTATCATAATCAAAATTATAACTCATCAGTAGATTAAATCCTTTAAAACTCTGATTTTCCAAACTACACGTTTCGAATCCTCCTATAGCACTACTATAAGTGATCTTTATATAGTGTAAAAGCAAAAACAATATCGTTAACCTTTGTTGTCCATCAATAATTTCATAAATCCCATCATCCTTTATAGTAAGTATAATATTCCCCAGAAATTTCTCGCTGCTTTTAATATCTCGCATCAACTCAATTAACTGCTCTTTTTCCCATCTAATTTCTCTCTGAAAATCAGGTATAACATATTTTCTATTCTCTTTTAGAGTAAATATTTTAGCGCTATCATCACCCACTCCAATTTTAACTTTTACTGGTGTTTCTTGATTTGATAGAAAATTTCTAAGATTAATTACAGTTCCAACAATATCAGGCATTCTAATCTCCTTATCTTTTTGTAAATATAGGCAAATATCAATTCCAACGCCTTTAATTCGCTTTATTTATAGCGTTTTTTAGTTCCTCTATAGAATACGTGAATCCCTTTTTCCGGTGAATAATTCTGTGACAATTAGAACAAACAGGCACTAAATCCGTATATGGATTTACAAGAATCTCTTCTTCCAAGCTAAACAGAGGTACTTTATGGTGTATTTCTATAAATCCCACCCCCAATTCACCATATTTTTCCTGAAAATCAAAACCACATACTTTGCACCTTAATCCATGTATTTTAATAGCTGCCTTTCTATTCTTTATATCCCTCTCATACCTATTGGAATAATAACTAATTACTCGTCCCTCTTGTCTTGCCCCACAAGCATCATTTTGCATTTCATACCACATTTCATTACCATCTAATTCTACCGAATCATAATTTGACTCATAAATAAAATCTACATAATATAAATTGCTATCCTTCTTTTCAAATCTCATATAGGGGTATTCTGCATAACTATGGATATTTTTCGTCAATGCCTTTGTCCATGTTAATTTTGTCCTTAATCTAGAACTGTTTTCCATTTGTATATGTGCAGAATATTCTTTTCCTCTATAACATAATTTAATCTTTTTCTCCTCTCCTCTTTCAAGCCCATCAACATTCCAATAAGATCGTATTTCAATGGGTATTCCTGTTTGATTATAATCAAAAACTGATTTATCTGTCAGTTTTATTGCAACTTTTTTATTTATAATCTCCCAAGAATAATACTTACCTGTCATATTTTCTCCTTAATAAATACCTGTCTAATCGACCAGAAATTTTTCCTCTTTAAAGTAATGCCAATAGTCGATCAAAAATGAGCTTAAATTTATATGCGGACCATTCATATGTTCTTTCATAGAAGCAAATCCACGAGCCGCATACTGATTAAGTCGGTTCTCCCCGCTAATCTTCAAACTGGTTTTTGACTGTGAATCTATAAATTTTACCATTAACTGTTCCATGCCTTTTTCGTCAGAATCATCTATTCCTTCTAACTTAGCTTCAGTTGCAATCAGCAATCCCGCAATATAATCTTTACATGACAAATATTCCCCAGGATAATGATCTATTAGTTCTGAACTTTCAAATTCTGCATCATTACTGTATAAACCAATTGTCAATCCTGCCATCAAGCAAAAATAATATCCATCAAATTGTAATTTTAGTTTTGTGCCATCTTTATTCTTCTCATCAAAAATACCTGAAAAATATTGTCTACAACCTTTAGGTAAATAGAAAGGCATATTATACTCCTCCCTCATCTTCAGTTTGATATTTAGAAAAGAACTCTATTCCTTCCCTGGGCTGCATTTTACCATCTTGTTCTATAATCGTAAGATATCGTACACCATCACGTAGATAAAAAGTTTCTGCAAATCCGGGTACTTCACGGGAAGTAACAAACATTACCATTTGTTTAAATAGTTTAGGCAATATCTCAGCTACCTCACGTCCCATCTCTAAATCCATAGCACCAGCCGGTGAATCTATGATAAATGGAAATTCATGATGCGCATGTTCAAATAATGTTCCTATATAAGCGTAGGCCACTGATAATTCCTGGCCTGCACTCACCTGCTCCCTATCAAGCAAACGAATATGTTGATCAATTGCTTTAATCTTTATTTGATCATTTGTAATTATTCTATTTATTTTATCATTTGTAGATTCAATAATATAATCTTTTAAACGTTCTAAAGATCTTATTTTTATAGCTTCCAAATACGTAATCATTTTCTCAGACTGCTGTGAGAATTTGTAAGTATTTGTAACTTTTTCATATTTTAATTTTTCCTCTTCGTATCTTTTTCTAGCCTTTTCTATGTTTTTGTCTTCTTTTAAATCATTAAACTTCACATAGTCTTTTGTCTCTAAATATTCACATTCCTCCGTCAACATATTTATTTCATATTGCAAACTATCAAGCTTATTCCTTATCCCGCCAATCTCATGATTCCCTTTCTTTTCAGCTTGTAATGATAATCGATTCAAACCGTTTTCCACATCTTCCAATAGATCCCTCTGTTCTTCTAAATGTATTACCAAATTATCAATTTGCTCAGATGTTTCATATTCTCGGATCGTGTGTTTTATTGCATTTAATATTCCCAGTTGCTCTTCTCCCAGATATTTTTCTGCATTTTTTCTTATTGCAGCTTTTTCTGCAGAGCCAATATCTCTTCCACAAATACATACCTTCGCTGTCGATGCCAATTCTTCAAAAAATTCCTGCGATGTACTTTTAGGTAACTTTAAAGCCACCATATCGGTTGCCAGTCTTTTTAGTTTTTGATCCAACTGCGGATGTAAATTATAGGGGTTCTTCATTGCCTCCAAGATCTGCCTGTTACTTGCTTGGATTTCAGCTTCTAAATCAAGTTTTTGTTTAGTAAGCTTTTCCTGCTCTCCTCTCAAACTATCATCCGCTGCTATTATATTTAAATATTTTCGTTCCAACTCACTTTTCTCTGCATTAATTTTATTTAAGCGATTTCTTAACTCTTGATCTCTCTTACATAAATTTCTCCAATTTTCCTCGGCCTTCTCCATTCTAGTTTTATGATTTTTCACGCTTAGTAATGTACCATTTTGATTTTTCTCTTGTCTTAACTTAACAATTTTCCTGATTTTACCAACTAAATCATCAATTCTGTTCAACTGATATAAATAAATTATAGCCTCTTCTGCTTCTTTATTACCAGAACTTAGAGTTTTTCGTGCCTGCTCACCATCAAAAATAAAACGATTTACAAATTCTTCGTTATTGATGACTCCTTCCAAACTTGGAGGTAAATCATACCCCAATTCTAACCCACCATGTTTTTCCGGATAACTTGTCTCATAATATACCTGACCTGTTTCATAATCCAAATGTAAGATGTAACGATACACTTTACTACTGCCATCATCTAATATATATCTTACTTTGGCGGAAAAGCTCCCCTCTGACACCTCTCGATTTTGAGGCCGATAAGAACGTACCTTCTCACGCCCCCACAAATTTGCCTTTCCACTAAATATTGCCCTTAGAAGCATCAGTGTTGTTGTCTTTCCAGTACCATTTCGCATCATAATCATAGTAATTGGTATCACATTATCATGATCATAACTTAAACTGATTTCCAAATTTTCGAACTTTCTTATATCTTTATATTTCCAGCCCAATAATTGTATTTTCAACTTTTCAAACCTCATCAAATTGTATTTTTTCAATCACTCTCTGTATTGTTTCATCTGCTGCCGAGTTCTGATAATAATTCTCTAATAGATTCTTAAATTGCTTTTTAAATATCTGATTCTCCTCCAGTTCTGGTACCAGATCATCTATCACTTCCTGCATCTCTTTACAAATTTTCATTTCTCCTCACCTCTGCTAAACTCTGTAACCATTCCTTTCTTTCCCTATCTGACTCCGTCTCATAGTCCCCCTCCTCTTCAGACTTTGTACAGATGAAATCAACTACATTTGCTCTCTTTTCCGGATCTTCAGGATTCCACCTCAGACTTCTTCCAATTCTTTGCGTGGTTACCAGCCTGCCTCTTTCTGATGAAAAAAGGATTACACTTTTTACAGTCTTGATATCGACTCCTTCTGAAATTTTTTTACACGTAATCAAACATTCGATTTGTCCCTTGCTAAACTGCTCCAAATATGTAACATCATCGTCTGCATAATATGTATGGTAATCATATGACATTTCAGATAATATTTCTTGTACCTGCAAACCATACTCCATTGTCTCTACAAAAATAATACTACGATTTAAAATTTCCGGATAATTGCAGATAAACGATGCAAATTGCACCAATTTGTCATGAGCTAATTTATTTACCATAGCAAGTTTCCTGTACAATTCCGTATCGTCGTATCCTTCCCCCCTTTTCTTCTTCATTTCATAACCAGCAATAATATCTCTCTTTTTTTCTTTTTCTCCCACTGTCAATTCATATGGCAGTGGAATATAATTCATTTCACACAAAATTCCTCGCTGTATAGCATCTTCGAGTTTAAATTCATATATAATTTTCCCTATTTCTTCCTCTATAAAAAAATTACCGGCCTCATCAAACGGTCTCTGCGGAGTAGCACTAAGCCCCAGTCTATATTGAAACTCTCCAATTTTTCCTTTTAAATCCCGTGATAATTTATTTGATCCAATACCGTGTACCTCATCAAACACAAGTAATGTTCTTTTAAGAGCATTAGAATCATTTCGTTTAACTTTCGAAAGACAATCTACTATATATTCCGATCTTCTTGAAAGTAACAAAACACACTTTTTCCTACACATTAAAAACTCTGACACTTGCCGGTACTGTTCATACATCTGAAAAACTCTAATTGTTTGAAAATTCTCCATAACTTCTAAGTACCACTGCCGTAATAGCTCATTCCCATCTACTATAATAATAATTTTGTCTATCTCATCCATCATAATTAAATGTTTCATTATTTTAATAGCGGTAAACGTTTTCCCTGTACCTGTTGCCATAGCCAAAATACCATTTTTCGCTTTTAAAAAAATTTGTTTAGCCTCTTCTTGGTGTCTCCATTTATCCTCTATTTCGCACACAACTTTACCTGGTGCCTGGTAAGGACGTTCACCGGTTCTCAATGTGAAAATATTTTGTCGAACGGCCTCTGACATTTTAAATATCTGTATATTTTTATCTAAGCCATTCCACAACTTATTAAATTTCCGACATTCTACCTCCACATATTCATGCATGCCTTTCCACGACATGAATACCATAAAACTTTCATAATTTGTAAAGCCCTTTTTACTATCATTATTTGATCCTTCAAAAGCAACTGTTTGTCCATCACAACCATAAAATATGCCAAACTTTGTGTGGAAATCCCCCTCAAGTTTATTTCTGGGTATAGCAAAACGTATTTCAAGTACTTTATCATGAATCATCCATGCAAATGAATTTCTTGCATCGTTTTCCATTTCTCTCCGAAGTTGTTCAATCCCCTGTTCACATATATTTTCAATATAGGCCGCTTGTCCTTTCTCTGATAATGAGTTTATTATTTCATAGTCTTTTTCTTCTAAAATTGGACTGGTAATCCATCTGGCAGTTCCACCATTCACTATCATCTGAGATAATCCATATGCATTTTTACTGATCCACCCCGTAGTGAAATATCCTACCCCTCTATCAAATTGAGTTGCCCATGCCAAACATGGAAGATAAAATTCTGTATCGATATCATGGTCCGATGTGTTATAGCTTATTTCTAATTCTGGAAGTCCCATTATTTTACTCCTATTCAAGATCAAGCAATTCATCACTGGAAACATTAAAAATTACTGCCAATTTCTTCACTTCAATATCAATTATTGTTCTCTTTCCCTGTTCTGCACGATTTAGCGCATTCTTATCCCAATCCAGATCATGATTTTGTAAAAACAATACCATATCGCGTAAAGACATATCATGAGATAAACGATATTCCTTTATCTTTTTTCCAACTATATTTGCATTACCATTCTCAGCTTTTACTTTGTGCATTTTTGTCCCTTTCAAAATGACATATAGATAATTATATCTTTTTAGTATTGTCCTTTTGTCCTTTTGAAAGGGACACATTTTACTATTATAAGAATTTTAACATTATACAGTTAAGCTATTTTCGATCATAGTTTTATTTACTTCGCTAACGCTAAAATATACTGAATATAGTATAATTTTCCTAGCGTATCTGTGATAACAACAAAGATTCCCTCATGGTCAGTGAAAGTATCCTTTACAGACTAATTAACAACAATATATTCCAGTATAAGAACATTGATCGTCCAGGGAAAGTCTGTTGCAGTAGGTATAGGTAGGCAAAGGATTTACTTTCCCCTAGCATCTAAATGCTTTATCTAGCTATCAGGACTCTTTTAAGGACACACCAATGTTATATGAAGTGTATTGGTATCTGACATGAGCCAATAGCAGATGCATGCACAAAGCCATGTTTTTGTTTCTATTGACAATTCCAAGCCCATTAAAAACTTTGGTTATAACTCTCTACACAAAATCAAAACTTACCTTACAAAGTCTAAGAACATCGCCCATTATATTAATAACACTTGGACAGGATTGCAAAAAAATAGGCGGATTGTGTCCGCAAAATCGGCTTAATAACTTTACAAAACATTACAAAGCCGTTTGCAAAAGCATCTGCCTTTAAACCTAAGCAACATATTGTTATTTTTCCAAAGGATCATTCCCATAAAACTGCTAATTTAGCAAAGCATAAAACAGTTGAGCCTTGCCTCCCAACATGTAGAGCAGCTATAAGTGGAGATGACTGAACCCGTAGCTATATTAGCAAAATACAATACTGTCATAAGTATATAAGGTGTTGGCAAAACTTACGATTCTCATCTCAATGCCAAAATCAGTGACGTACCAAAATTTACCCATAGTGAAGCTTTATCTGCATTCGCAGTTGTGGAACAGTCTGATCATCACAAGTGAAAAAGCGTCAGAACTACAAAAATTATTTTTGCAATATTTTGCAGGACGCTATTCCAAATCACGACCGCCGAAACCAACAAGTTTCTGCTTTTCAATAACAGCTATTCAGGTGTTCTAGAAAGGTAGTGTAAAGAATTATGTGTCTTAGGTAGAAATTAGCTCTTTTTTGGTAAGAATTAGGATATGACGATTCTTATCGAAAAGGAGTATTTTTATGCCAGTTGCAAAGGAACAAATTCGACAGATTATTACAGGAAACAACATCAACAGTGTCTCTGATGTCTATTCTCTGCTCAAAGATAGTTTTAAAGATATCCTGCAGGAACTTTTAGAAGCTGAGATGGATGCTGCTCTCGGTTATATCAGAAATCAAAAAAGCGATCGGGATATTCCCAATAAGCGGAATGGTCATTCGAAAAAGACTCTTAAAAGCCAGTTTGGTGAATTCCAGGTTGGCATCCCAAGGGATAGAAACGGTGGGTTTGAACCCAGGCTCATTCCCAAGTACCAGCAGGATGTTTCCGGTATTGAAGAACGTAAGCGCCAAGTGTTAGGGTATCCCAACACTTGGTGCTTACAAAATAAGAAGATCCTGTGGAAATCCGTGCTTTTTAGCACTTGACTCTTCCATAGGATCTTCTTACTTTTTCTATTGCTACTTATTTTTGGCCGCAAAATCCCTCCGTTCCCATATTTCAGAACGCACCTTTTGCTAAGCTGTTTTCTCGTTGATCTTCCCTTCAAATTTTTCGATTTTACCATGGAGGAACCGGTGATATTTATTGATATTCCGGCCGATCGCATACAGCATGAATTTTTTATACACCTTCTCTGTCGAACGGTAATTAGTGTCTGCTGATTAAACTGTTTCCGGTTCATGATCAGCCGGTTGCTCTGTTATCAACTTCCAAAGCCAAATCAGGGTAAAAAGTATTCGTGCCTGAATCTTAAAAAGATTCGTCAAAATACAGATAACGCGATTGACGTAAGTGTCGTATCATAAAGTTTGGTCCTGATTAAACTCAGACCATAGCATCGCTTGCTCACACTGAATGTACGTTCTACTTCGATTCGATCGGTGTTATCCTTGTATTCCTGCTTTTTTTCTTTCGTTGACTGTTTTGCCAGGCTTGGTCTTCCAAGCCTTGGCCCGGATATACGGATTCCATTCTCTTTATAGAATATTCGGTTCTCTCTGGTCCGATAGATCTGATCGACAAGCACACGCTCCGGATATTGCCCCGTGCGCTCCTTATATCGGTTAATTGCTTCTATCAATACCGTACTTTCATTGTAGGCTTCATAGGATATTTTCTCTATCCGTCCCAGCTCGTTCTCGTCAACGCTCAAATCAAGCTTTGCTCCAAATTCAACAGGCGCTTCTGCTTTTCCCCTGACAATTGGACGCAGCCATGGCTGACTGATACTTACGATACGATTTTCAACACAATGGACTTTGTTTTGATACATATACTGCTGTTGCTCATAAAGCTCGTTTATAGTCCTTAGCAAAGACGCTTCTTTTGCTGTTGGGGCATATCCGTTTTCCATGTAGCCGTCAAGGTATTTGAGGTCTCGTTTCGCATAGGACAGCTGCTTACGGATTGTAGCCCGGATTTTCTTTGTACTGCGCTTTCTGTTTTTGGCCAGGCTGAGATAGTTCTTCCTCGCCAGGTGGCGGTACATACGCGGCATCGGCAATCCGTATGCTCTACAAAAGCGTATGATGATCGACTCCAGTTTCTCTCTTGCCTCATTCAGCAAAAAAATCCTGCGGATACCGAATATTTGACGGCGCACAAGTTGCGTCAAGTATGAGGGTTCCCTTATTTTCCGCTTGGTCTTCCCGCTCTTTAGTTCCAGTTCCGCCGCTTGGTGGATTGGTGGGATCATCATCCTCCTTTTTATCATGGTTTCTGCTCTCATTAAAGGCATCCAGCATATATTCGTTGGCTTCCATGATAACATCCATCTTCAGACGTTTGCGGAACAACACCAGTGTACTTGTGTCAACTGGCGGCTCCTCCTGATATCCGGGCAGACCGATGAAATACTGATAGTACGGATTTTCCGTCAACTGTTCGACCAGTTCCCTGTCGGAATACTGGTATCTGGTTTGAATTATCAATGCACCGAGTGCAAGGCGCAGTGGCTTCGCCACACGCCCCTTCTTTCCTTTGAAACAACGGGAGTATTTCTTTTCAAATATCTCCCATGGAATGGCATCTGCCATTTTGATTCATCGGTTTTCCGGATTCATATGCAGCCCCATCGGCTGGTTGAAGCTAAGGAAGCTGCTCTGAGTCTTATCTGTATATTTGTACATTGGTTTTCGGTCCTAAAATAGTACTTTTCTATGAGAAACTGCACAAAAAAAGTTTTGAATCCAGCTTAATCCGTGCACTTATAGTATAGCACTCACGAGTGGCAATGTCAGTCAAATCAAGGGCTTAAGTATGATTTTTACTTTAATCAGCAGACACTAGATACTGAGTATGAAACATTTACGAGCACTAACACAATTTCAGCAATAAAACGGAGGTCGTACATATATAAAATCATTTACGGCCTCCGTGACTATATATTATACAAGATACAGATAAATAGACAGTTACTTTTAGAATCCCTTAAAATATCACAAACACTGACCATCTATAAAATATCTAAATTATAAGTACTGATTTCATTCAATAATTTTTCAGCTAACTCACTAAGTGAGTAATTCTGCCTGCAGCGGTCAAAAATCACCTGTTTTGCTCTTGCTTCTACTTGTAATGGATCATCTATTTTGAAAATTTCGAATGTCTTTTCCGCCTTTTTTTTCATATTTTCAGGAAGACCAGATTTTATTTTAATTATAAATGTTTCTTCGTCAAAGTACCTATCTGTATCATCATAATATGGGTGTACTATGTTAAACTGACAGGCATTATAATAATCCGTCTTAACTGCAATTGTATCATAACTTCCTTTTCTTGAAGAACTATTACAATACTGACAGGCTATAACCAAATTTTTATTTATGTATTCGAATTCCGGATGAATTCTTCTTGGCGCAATATGCTCTATCTCAGGTCTGGATGTTTCAAATAATTTTAACCCACAATAAGCACAGCGATTATTTTGTTGTATCAACAATTGATACCTAATTGTTTTTTTAATGTTGTTATTAATTTTATTATTAACTGACCAATCCTCATATAGAGGCGTACCTAATTGTTTAATATATCGTTTTTGGCCTTTGGAATATTTAACTGGATTCGCCGCATTCAACATTATTAATATACTCCTTTGCTTCATCTAAAACGCATTTTAAAGGATCGTTTTCATCTAAAACATATTTATTAAGTTTGCAGTACAATTTTTTAATGTTTAACAGCTCTTCCTTTTTTTGATGACTGATCAAATAGAGAAGCTGTCTTACATCAAAATCAAAATAATAATTTCTTGTCATTCTAACACCAAAGACATTATATAATATGTTTTCTGCCGACCAGGCATAAGTACTATAATTAATTGTGTTCACTATTTTCTCATTATTCTGACCATTCTCCATAGTAATCAAAGATGAACTTTCTGGATCCAAATCAGACACTAAATAATGAGAATGCGTGGCAATTACAAAATGACATGAATTATAGTGCTTAAATACATCTTTCAAAAAGCTAATATATTTAATCTGCCAATTTGGATGCAGACTAATCTCAGGTTCGTCGATAAGAACCAGTGAATTTTCTTGTATAGTATTAAAAATATTTGCAAACGAATACAAAATATGCTTTTCTCCAGAACTCGCATCATCAAAAGAATATTTTTCACCCTTTTTATATAAGTACAAACTTAAATTTTTAATTACCTTAAGATTGCACAAATCTCTAATTAATTTATAATCATTTTTAACTTTTAGTATCTCATCTCGAGTATTATCTGTACTAAAAACTACACCAAATTGAATTTTGTTCCCTTCTTGTATATATAGATTATTCTTTCTAATCTCTGATAAATATTCCGCTAATATTTCGTAATCATCTTCTGAAATTCTTTTTACCGCATCACGTCTAAATTCCTCTTGATCTGTTATTTTTTGTCCGCATTTTATTAAATATGTTTTTAAATCATCATGCCAAAAATCGCTCGCAGAAATTTCACATCCTATTGATAATTTAGAATCTAATTCAAGATATTTTGATAAGCGTTCTATAAAGTCCTGCAGTCTTTCATTTGACGCAAGGTTAACTAAACATTCAGCAATTTTATTTCCTATACTGCTTGTCCATGAAGCATTTGACGTTACTCTTACGCCTAAATATTCATAAATGTTATTTTCATTTAAAGCAGTATTTTGTTTAAAATGGAACTTATCATTAAGCATAAATGCAACCGCAAGTACTTTCTTAGGTAAAGCATAGTTTCCCTTATCCAACAATACATCATTTTTATGAATAATTACTGCTCGATTAATTATTTCTATTTCAATTAAATCACCATTTAATATATATTTTAACCCATAATGAGTGTATTTCAGCTGTGATACTGAATTAGTATTTTGAACTGCATTAAAGATGTCTGAAAGTATCATTAAAATAAAACTTTTTCCAGCTCCATTTGCTCCAATAATTAATGTCGTAATAGGCCTTTCACTTTTGCTCTTTAAATCATCTGGAAAAAATCTGATGTTATAATGTTCTGATTCTCTATTTTTCAGCTTAAGACTTATCAATCGAAATCCTACATTTACGCGTTCATCTAGCTTAGATATTTTTCCCTTTTTTCCAAATATATTTAAATTTAATAGCCGCATATGATCGGCAGCAGAAATAAATTCTAAATCAATAGTTTTATTATCATGTATGGTTACTACCACATAATCCCCTTCAACTGCATTATTAGATTTATACCAATCATATATGATTTTTAGATTTCCATTACCTTCAAATTGTTTAGCATATTCCTTCCTGCTTTGTGAACCAGAAGCTTTTAATTCAATGGATTTTCCATTTTCAAGTACGCATAAATAAATATCACCTTTCTTTAAATTATATGCGTAAGCATATTCTGCTGGTATCGCAATATAAGCTTCTTCCTCACGCCATTTTCTTGTATTGGTTTTCCTATGTTTGCCCCAATTTATGTGCGCATCTTTTAACTGAATATAATAGACCCCTGTTATCATGTTATATACCTCATAATAGACGCAAATTGAGTTACTCTCTAAATAGAATGACTCTGCCTCTTTATTCTTTCATAAAAATTTATTTTATATTGATTTAAACAGAAATTTTTGTTATAATATAGTGAACGTATGTTCTATAGTGCTGTTTTAATTTTATTATTTGCTGCGATAATAAAGTATTTTTTTTATTTCTATTGCATTATCGCAGCAAATATGTTATTCTTTATCAAGGTGATGTTATGAATAATATAGGAATATATCTAAAAAATTTACGTAAAAGCTCTAACTTAAGCCAGTCTGACGTTCAAAAAGCTACAAATATAACTAACTCAATATTGAGCAGGATAGAACACGGGCAAACACCAAGCCCCGAAATATTAAAGCAGCTTTCTATCTTATACAATGTAGATTTGATCTCACTATATAAGATGTGTAACTTTCTAGATGACAAAGATCTTTCTAATCATCAGTATATATTTAAAAATGCAGACAAATTAAATCCTGAAGAAAAGGATTGTATTCAGACTACCATTAATCTGCTTATTAAAAAACGAGGTGAAACATAATATGATTTTTAGACTAGGCGAATTATTTTGTGGACCTGGTGGACTTGCCTGGGGCGCCATAAACGCGGAGATTGCAGATCCCAATTTTAAAATCGTTCATCAATGGTCTAATGATTACGATGAAAACACGTGTGAAACATATCGATATAATATCTGTCCAAACCAGCCATCTACTGTATATCATGCAGATATTCGAACTTTTAATCTAACTGGACTTGCTCCTATCGATGCGCTGGCCTTTGGGTTTCCCTGCAACGATTATAGCGTAGTAGGTGAACAAAAAGGCATGAATGGAACATATGGCCCGCTTTATTCCTATGGTATCAAAGTCCTAAAGCAGTACACTCCCATGTGGTTTTTAGCAGAAAATGTAGGTGGTCTCCGTAATGCCAATTCTGGCAAAGCGTTTACAAAAATTCTTAAAGAGATGGGTGACGCTGGATACACCTTAACACCTCACTTATATAAGTTTGAGCAATACGGCATTCCTCAAGCGCGCCATCGTATTATTATTATTGGAATTCGAAATGATCTCAACATTACATTCCGTGTACCATCTCCCAAGCCATATGAAAAGGTAGACAATACATGTAAAACTGCACTTGAAAAAATCCCTATTCCTATTGATGCTATGAATAATGAGCCAACTAAACAGTCCAAAACTGTTATCGAACGGCTTAAATGCATAAAACCTGGCGAAAATGCATTTACTGCCAATATACCTGAGGAACTTCAATTACATGTATCAGGAGCTAAAATTAGTCAAATTTATAAACGGCTGGATCCAAAAAAACCTGCCTATACGGTTACCGGAAGCGGCGGCGGCGGCACTCACATATATCATTGGTCAGAACCTAGAGCATTAACTAATCGTGAACGTGCACGACTGCAGACTTTTCCGGACACTTATAAATTTATTGGTAATAAAGAAAGCGTTCGCAAACAAATAGGTATGGCGGTTCCCTGTCAAGGCGCAAAAATTATATTTGAAGCAGTATTAAACAGCTTTGCCGGTATCCCCTACGAATCTATTGATGCCAATATAAACGAATAATCCATAAGCAAAGTACAAGTCATATGTGCTTTGCTTTTTCTATTAATTTAGCCCAACAATTTCTTGATAAAGTTTCTCCAGACACTGTTCTCTTATTTTTTTCTTTAATTCACATTCCCAAACTGTAATAACCCTCCACCCCTGTGCCTGTAAAAGTTCTTTATTTTTTTTATCTCGTTCAACATTATGATCTATTTTATTTTTCCAATATTCTACATTTGAAGAGGGCCATACAAATCGCGGACAATTGTGATGATGCCAAAAACAACCGTTAACAAAAATTATCACTCTGTATTTAGAGAGTACAATATCTGGACACCCCGGTAAATTTCTAACATTTTTACGATAACGCAGTCCTTTAGAAAACAGGTATTTTCTAACAATTTCTTCTGGTTTTGAATTTGTACTTCTAATATGAGACATATTCTTACTTCGTATTTCTTTTGTATGATTATCTGACATATCTATCCTCCAAATTCCTGCTGCAGCAATTGATAAAATACTATACTAACTATTCCTCAACATCGTAATAAACCATCGATTCCGGTAGTTTTATATTAGGAATCCAAAGCTGTTTTCCGGACCACCCTTTATTTCCTGTTACCTTATACATTGTCAACACAGTCTTATCTGAGTGTGAAGCACCTAAAGACCAGTCATTTGGTGACAACATTGCTCCGGTACCTTTTGTAATATCTCTATTTCTCCGAACAATTAAAATGCCCTGCGCAGTAGGGTTATTTGCCAGTATTGCCAATAAAGCACCATTAAAAGCTGAAATTTTAAAATCTTTATCCGATATTATATGTTTAAAAATTTCAAGCATTAATCGTATATTTACTTGATAAAATAATTCATTATGATCGAAGGGTGCCAATAATTGATCTAATTTTTCAATTGTGTCATTATCTGGATTAAATGGATAGTAATTTCTGCCTCCTGTTATAAGATTTACTTTATCTTTATTTAAAACAGATATCCTAGTTGGGCTTATCCCTTTAGGATAATAGATATTTATTCGTTCGCTTCCATTTTCTATCTGCGATATTATAGAATTATTAGTAGCATTAATATCTGCAAATAATTTATAAAGACATTCATCAATAAAAATCTTCATCATACCGGGATCTCTGTCATATCCAAACATACGGCTATGCTGCCACATAGTATCCGCCTGAGGCTTCTTACTTGTTCTAGTATAATAAATTGTATGCAAGCTTGGGAAAGTGACACCTCTTCCAAGAGTATTTCCTCCAATAATTATGTTAACTCCTTCTGCATAGTCAGAACTGGAAACTTCACTTTTCCCGTTCATAATTAAAACTTTGATCTGATCTTTCTGAAGCAAAGTGACAACCGTTTCATATAACTCCTCAAAAGGCGCTTTTTTTGTCTTTTGAGGAGCTAAAAATGCATATTCTTTTTTTAATTCTTCTTTAAAATCAGTATCTATAAACTTTAAACACCATTTAAGTTCTTTATTAACTTCTTCAGCATATCGATTATGAATATTCTGTCTGACACTCGGGTGAAAAAGACAATTTGATACTTTTCCTCCCATCCTAATAATTTGCCCTGATACTACAAGATGACGAATTATTACAGCTCTAGTTGGATTATCTATATCTTCTAAGTATAAAACTGCATCAGACTTCCGATTAGGAGGGAAGAAATAATTTCCGCCTAAATATTCATTTCCTGGTTCAAAGTAGTAAGTAAAATATGGATGCCAGCCAGAGGCTAATGTTTGAAGTAATATTGCCTGTGGAGTACCAGTAACCTGCAGATACAGACTGCTGGATGCTCCGTCTTTTATTGATTCTAGATAGCGATTAACAGAAGATTTCTTGTCTCGATTAATTAAATTATTAAGAGATGCTGCATCTGCTTCATCATCAATAATAAACAAAGGATTCCCCTTCATAAAGCCAGTAGAATTTAAAATATTAGACCAAAGTTTTAAAATACGAACGTTTTTTTTCAGTACAATAATTACCGGCTGCAGTAAATTGTTATCAAGAAATAATCCGCCGTCATTTTCTCCGCAAATGCAAAATCCATCTAAATCTTCCTTTACCCGCTCTAATGTCTGCTGCTGCAAAACAATATTATCAGTTGTTAGAAGGACAAAAACAGGGAAACCAAGATCCGCTGCTTTACATATAATTCCAAACATTTGTCCAGTCTTTCCCGACTGTACATTTCCAAATAACAGCCCTATTTCATGTCCAGTATATGGAAAACTACGAATATATTTTTCTCCTATATCGTCTGAAGTTTTTAAAATAGATTCCGAAAGTTTAATATTTCCTCTATCGGAAATGGTTTTTAAATATTTTTTAAGATAATTCATATTCAGCTCCTTTATTCAGATGCTTCAAATGAAAAAAACCATACATCTAATTCGTTTCCATACTCGTCAACTGCTCTCTGCGTAGTCTTAGTTAAGACTAATTTATCGCAGCCATACGCAGCCAACATTTCCTTTGTTATCATACCTGTTCTTTCTGTATCTATTCCTGTATTATTTATTGGGGTAACCAACCCCGCAGCTGCTAAACGCCCTTTAATCCATCTTCCCATTATAAGTTCATTTCCTACTGCACTGAACTGTTTATTACCATCACTTGTGGTATGAACTTTAAACCAATAACCATCATCAGTTACCACAAAAAAAGGGGGTATTCTTTTCTGGATATCCTTCCATTCTTGTAATCTCTTTGCTCACAGTTAATTGTGTTTCAAACCAGTCTCTAGATTTACGCAAATTTCTTGGAGCCGCATAGCAAACATTAAGATTCGACTTAGTGTAATGTTTACCATCATCCATATGCCGTTCTGCACTGGCTGGAACTTTAAGAGGCAGCGTAAAAGAAATATCAGTTTTATGTATTTTATATAGCTCTATTTCCTTTTGTGGTATTTGCTCTACAGATTCAATGCTGTTCAAAGAGGTATTTTCTTCTCTAATTATCGGAACATCTATTTCTTGAATGTTTGCAGAACAAACAGGTGATTTTAACCTTTCAAGTAATAAAGCAAGCTCTCTGCACTCTTCTGCATCTTCAGTTAAAATAGATGATTCATACTGCCTTCTATTATTGGCCTCCAACTTTAAAACACCTAAATTGGCAGAACCTATAACAGCAGAAAATACTTCGTTATTCTTGAAAAAGCAGTAAATTTTCCCATGATACTTAAACGTATTGATCATGCGTACTTCGCCAATATTCTTTTCTTTCCATCTATTATCACATTTTATCGCAGTATGATATGTACCCTCCGGCATACCTTCAACATAGTACATGCCAATATTTAAACAGATATTTGATATTTGATGCATATCAACTAAACTATCTAATTCCTCTAAAGAGGCCTTTGAAACATAACCAACTGCTATTTCTATTTTATCTGCATTTTCTATTTGTCTCTTTATACATTCTTCGATAGTTTCTTGGCCGTTTTCTAATCCCAAAGGCTGTATATTACTATACAAAATTTTCATCTTTAACCTCACCAAACTTTTACTATATTGACAGAAACGAAATTATAGTTTATTTTTTATTATACCACTTTCTTACATTAATTTTAAATACCGGGATGCCGAAGCCGTTTCTGATGCTGGGCCAGGGATATATCGGGCCGATTCCGATCCCGGTTATCATATTTGTGTTGTTTATCCTGTTTGGCTGGATCGTGAAAACTGGAAACCAGCGCCAGGGCAGACAGGCACAGCCAAAAAGCGTGGCTCGCGTACACATCCTTCCGATTGAAAATAATTATATGCTCACCGATAAAAAGACCGGACAGATTGCTTACGATAATCTGAAGTGCCAGAGTGATAATTACCGGATTGACCCGCAGACTGGCTGTGAGATATCCTTTCAGCGCCCCGAGTCCCAGATGGAAAGCCAGCACTGCTGCCATCACCGGCACGAGAGGAGTTCCCGCGCGCAGCAAACAGGCACCGATACAGGTCGATGCCGCGATTTCGGCAGCAAAGGACAGATCCAGCACGCCGCTTATCATCTGAATCATAAGGCCAAATACCATAAAAATCATGGTTAGAAGCTGGCGTGTGACAGACCAGTACACATTGCTCGACATACCGGCCGCCCACATGATGAAAAATGCGGCCCATACCACAATATTTAAGAAATTCATCTGTATAAACCGTTGTATCTTCATGCCTGATCCTCCGTCCATACTCTGTCGGAAAAGCCGGAACAGAATGCCGCCTCATTTTCCAGCAGAATCACGGCAGTCCCCCTCTCCGCCATCTCAAGCAGCTGCTTTTTAATCCAGTCCCGCTCCCATAAATCCGCAGCCGTGATGCAGTTATGAACGATTAAGACACGCGGATTAAAGAGCTTCCACCGGTAGAAAACCAGCTTCCACCCATTTTTTCCCAGATCAATGTCATCTAAGGCTTCCCCATCCTTAAATAGAAAGTTATCCTTTAAAATATACGAAGATGCCTTACGGTAAAATCCCAGTCTGCCGCTGATCTTCCGGTAAGAAGGCATCAGGATGTTATCCTCTCTGGTCAGATTTTCCATTACACCCATGCGGGATACCTCACAGCTCATCATTCCAACCCTGTTTTTGACTAAATCGGCCATCGTATGGGACGTAAGCTTTTTTCCATCGATAATAAACTCAGGGCCGCAGGCGGAAAGCCGCTGACACTGATCCCACAGACTGTCTATGGGTGCGGCTTCACGTGACACCAGCACAATCTCTCCTCTGCAGGCCTCGATGGAAATTGTGCGTTCTCCTGTCTTCAATCCGTTAATACGAACGGAAGGGACGCCTCTCTTCTTTTCCTTCTGGCTCTCATCCACGGCTTTTGTTCCGCGAAGAACGATCTCCGCCGCCAGCGGAAACTGCTCACGATCATATATCTTCTTTGCGATCTTCTTGTGTTTGAAGATAACAAGGCGGTCTGCGGCACTGAAAAACGCCTCCGGATTATTATCTGAGATCAGAATCCCGATCCCTTCTGCCTTAAGCGTTTCAATCAGGGAAATGAGACGCGGCATTTCTTTCTGGGAAAATGCCCCCGACGTGTCGTAAAGTACGATCAGACGGCCGCCCTGAGACACACTTCTGATGATTCCAATGATAATCTTATCCGAATTGCTCAAAGTCTCCGGTTCCGCGTTTGGATCCAGTTCTATCTTATATTTTTTAAAATAGTATTCTGTCTGGCTTCGGATTGCCCGCTCATTAATTAAGACCTTTTTCAGGCTGTTTCTTCTGAGAAGAAAGATATTTTCACCAATATTCAAAGTATTCATATACGGAGTACTCCTGCTTATCACAAATACTTTGTTTTTCTCAAGAGTCTTCCTGTCAGCCTGGAGCAGTTCCTTTCCCCTTATCCTTACGCTTCCGGAAATCCGTTTTCCCAGCCCCTGCAAAAACTCCACCAGCACTTCCTTCTGATGCACCGCACTGACGAGGCAGAAGCACTCCGATTCCCGCAGGATCAGGTCCACATCATACAGCCGGTTGCCGCTGTCCATGCCCTGGACAGTCACTTTCTTTAATAACAGCAGTTCTCTCTTCATAACAATGACTTATCCGTCATAATCGGCAGTATGATCTCCACATCTGTGCCGATTCCTTTCGTACTGTATAGATTCAGCCCGTAATCATCCCCGAAAATCAGTTTAATTCTCTGGCTGACATTGGCGAGCGCGATTCCGTTGCCCCGTTCTCCCGGAGATTTACATTCCTTATCCGTCTCTTTCTTCGAGTTTTTAAGCGAATCACGCATCTGCTCCAGTTCCTCTCTGCCGATCCCCACACCATCATCCGACACGATGATGATGACATTCTTTTCCGTCATCTCAACCCGGATCGTCACCTTCCCCTTATCCGGTTTCGTCTCCAGCCCATGGAAAATTGCATTTTCCACGATCGGCTGCAGGGACAGCTTGGGAATCAGGCACGAATACGCCTCCCTGTCTTCCGGCGCGGCCAGTATCTCAAACGAGAATTTGTCGTCAAACCGGTAACTCTGAATCAGGAAATAATTTTCGATATTATTGAATTCCTCCCGGAGCGTCACGATATTCTCCTTCTTGCTGATGCTGTAACGGAAAAATGATGCCAGTGCCTTGGCCATTCTGGCAATACTGTCACAGTCATAGAGAAGCGCCTCGCTCCGGATGCATTCCAGCGTATTATACAAAAAGTGCGGATTGATCTGACTCTGGAGCGCGGAAAGCTTGGCCTGCTTGTCCACCATGCGGACTGAATATTCGTCCTGAAGTTTTACCTCCAGCTCAGACAGCTGACGTTCCCGCTCAGCTTCCACGTTTTTTATTTTATTTTTTAAATAAAAGCAGTACATCCCCAGCAGCACACAGGCTGCCGATGCCAGTACCGCCGCTGTCACAGCAATCATCATCCCGCTTCTCCATCTCTTAATAATAAAGCTTCCGGTACTCCATAGGCTTGATTCCGACGTTCTTAACAAATTGCTGGCTGAAGAATTTTGAATCCTTATAGCCTACGGCCTCCGCCACCTCGTAAACAGGCAGATCCGTATCCCTCAGAAGCTTTTTGGCCTCCTCCATCCGGACCTCTGTCACATAGGCGGTAAATGTCTTTCCCGTCTCCTTCTTAAACAGTTCAGAGAAGTAATTCATGTTGAAGCCGCCCTGCTCCGCCATCTCTTCCAGGGAAATCTTCTGGCTGTAATTCTTTTTAATATACTCTGCGGCGTTTAAGACAGGCCTCCGCTCTTTCTCCCGGTTTGCCTCCACGCACTCTATGAGGTCGGCGGTTATCTGCTCTGCCACATACTCCGTCAACGCTGAAACAGAATTACAGTTTCCCGCACCTTCGTTCCAGCGCTCCCTCATTTCGCCGTTTTCCACGGTACGATGAAACGGATTATGGTCCAGATAGCACTTAAACAGAAGCCCCGCCAGTTGATAATACTCACTTGCAAATGCCCTGCGCTTTCTGGCCTCGTGGAACGCCAGTCCGATCATATACTTCACATCGTCGTATCTTGCGGTTTCCACGGCTCCGGCCAGCTTCTCCTCCAGCTCCCCGCATATCTCCTCCGCGCAGACTGTGGAATCCCGTTCTATGAAACGCTCGTCAATCTGTCTCCCGGCTCCGCCCAGAATCCGGCATGCCACGGCTTCCCTGGCCGTCTCCACTGCCACGTGAAGTCTGCCGAACTCCCCGCATTCCGTGCTCAATCCCATCGTCAGCTCGTAGTGTTCAAATCCGCTTAAGTAGTCCATCTGCGACTGAAACAGTCTGTCAATCCGCTGCTCCACCTCGTCTCTGCATTCGGCCGTATAATTGATGACTGCCGTAACGGCAGAATTTTTCTGATAGGTAATGGCGATATCGCGTACACACCCCTGAAACGCCTGTTCCACCAGTGCTCCCGTCTTTTTTAGGATCAGGTTTATCTGCTGCTCATTCTTCTCCACACGGTTGTCGCCGTCCAGTTTACAGCTGATAACCCGAAACAGGCCGTCTCCAAAATTCAGGCCGTAATTCTTATTAACCTCCTCCAGATTCATCTCCCCGTCCCCGGATATGGAATTTAAAAACTCTCTGTGAAGGATATAACGGCTGTCGTGAAGTTTTTTCACCATCGTATCCACGCTGCGGCTCTCTTTCTCCCGGTTGGTCTCCGTATCCGCAATCTTCTTTAAGATCTGGTTTAACTCCACCTCGTCAATCGGCTTCAGCAGATAGTCCTCCACACCATATTTAATAGCCTGCTGGGCGTATTCGAAGTATTTATATCCGCTGATTACAATAAAATGGACACTGCGCCCCTCATCAATTACCTTCTTTATCAATTCCAGCCCGCTTAAAATCGGCATGCGGATATCCGTAATCACAATATCCGGGGCACACTCACATATCTTCTCATACGCGGTCATCCCATCCTGAACGAGCCCTGCAAATTCCAGATTCAGCTTATCCCATTCAATTAATTTTTTTACTAAGAAGCCCACCTTATATTCATCGTCTGCAATCAATACCTTAAGCATGTATTTCCTCATCCCCCATATTTTTCATCTGCCAGTTTCTTTCCGTCATTCTCCAGTCCGCTATTCCCCCGCCGATTCCTTCGCCGCCCCGCGCAGAATCTCCAGGAACTCATCCCTGCTGCCAATCACCTCACTGATACTTCCCTCCGTGATAATCTCCTCAGACAGCCCCGCCTTCTTCTCCTGCATCTCCAGGATTTTCTCCTCCAGGGTGTCTTTCATAATGAGTTTGTACACTGTGACCACCTGCTGCTGGCCGATTCTGTGGGCCCGGTCGGTGGCCTGGTTCTGAGCCGCCTGATTCCACCACGGATCGAAGTGGATCACGATACTGGCCGCCGTCAGGTTGAGCCCGGTTCCTCCCGCTTTTAAGGAAATAAGGAATACCGGCGTATCATCTTCATTAAACGCCCGCACCAGTTCACTCCTCTTCTCCTTGGATACAGCCCCTGTCAGTATATAGTATCCGATCTCTTCCTCGTCGAGCCGCTTCCTGATAATATCCAGCATAGACGTAAACTGCGAAAACAGCAGGATCTTATTTCCCGCTTCCACCGCATTTTTCACCAGCTCCACACAGGTGTCCACCTTGGCCGCCCCGCCGTTATAGTTCTCGTAGACCAGAGACGGATCGCAGCACAGCTGGCGTAAATGGGTCAGCTCCGCCAGAATCTGCAGCTTTCCTACCCGGAACTCCTCCTGACTCTGCTTCGAAAGTGAATCCAGCAGCTTCTGCACCCTGGCTTCATAAATCTCCCTCTGCACGTCCTCCATACGGGAATACACCACCTCTTCCAGCTTATCCGGAAGCTCCCTTAAGACCTCCTTCTTCAACCGCCTCAGGATAAACGGCCGGATCATCCGCCGCAGCCGTTCCGCCGCCACCTCATCCTGTCTTGCCGTCACCGGCTGCTCATACTTCTCCTTAAAATGCTTATAACCGCCTAAGAATCCGGGCATCAGGAAATCGAAAATACTCCACAGCTCACTCAGTGCATTCTCAATGGGTGTTCCGGTCAGGGCGAAACGTCTGGCACAGCTGACCGCCTTCACTGCCTTTGCCGCCTGCGTTCCATGATTCTTAATATTCTGCGCCTCGTCTATGAAGACAGTATCAAACAGCGTTTCCTGATACGCCTCCACGTCCCGTTTCAATAAATCATAGGATGTGAGCAGAATATCCGCTCTGCTCTCCTTTATCTTTTCCTTTCTGATCCCGGCACTTCCCACAACCGTATCCACTGTCAGTCCGGGGGCAAACCGGTGTATTTCACTCTCCCAGTTATAGACAAGGGATGCCGGACAGATGATGAGGCTCCGTCTGGAAACGTCCTGTTTCCGTCCATCTCCGGCAATTGCTTTCGCTGTGCCTGTCTCTGCCTCACCTACCACCGCACTGCTTGTCGCCCCGCCGCTTATTTCTGCATCGCCTGCTTTCGCACCGCTTATCTCCCCGTCACTTCCCTCCGCCTCCCGCATCTCCTTCACCGCCGCCAGATACGCGATCGCCTGTACCGTCTTCCCCAGCCCCATGTCGTCGGCCAGAATTCCGCCGAATCCCATGGCGCCCAGCGTCATGAGCCACCGAAAGCCAAACTTCTGGTACGGTCTCAACTCCGCGTTCAGACCGGCAGGAACCTCATAGTCGCTGTCCTCCACATTCTTCATGGACCGCAGAAATGCCTTATAAGAGGAACTGCGCTTAACCTCCAGCATCCCTTCATGCTCCCGAAGAACCTGGTCTAAATAGAAGGACCGGTATTCCGGAACCTGGATATGGCCCGCCTCCAGCTCCCCGGCACTCAGTTCCAGCCCCTCGGCCAGCTCTGCCACCGCTGACAGCCCGTTGTCCTCCAGCTCCAGAAAATCTCCGTTCTTTAAGCGATAATATTTCCGCCGCCTCCGGTAGCTGGACAGCAGTTCCTCCAGTTCTCCCGCCTCTAACCGCTCCGTCTGAAGCGTAATATCCAGCAATCCGCTGTTACGGGCAATCCCCATTGTAATTTTAGGCGCCTTTAAAACTCTCAGCCGTTTTAAGGAATCGGAAATATATACCTCACCGATCTGCTGAAACTGCGCAATTCCAGTGCTGAGCAGACGGTACTGGGCCTCCTCGTCCTCCTCCGGAATGTACAGCAGCTGTTTCTTCTCATCCACACAGTTGAAATACCCGGCCGCCAGCTTAGCCGTATACTGCTCCTTTTCCATATCGCGGTATAAATCCTTGACTTCCAGTCCCTCAATCAGATTATAGCGCGCGTCTCCATATTGACTGTAAATAGATGCAGTCAGAGTCCGGTCCACATAATCCAGATACACGAGTATCTCACACGGCTTCGGCAGATAGCGCTCCAGCGAATCCGGCTTTTTAAGGATGGCAAACTCCTCCAGTGACGGCAGTACCGAAGCACAGAGAACCGGCAGATCTTCCTCATTGATATGATATTCCTGCTTCTTATAGGGCTCCATCAGACTGCATATACCGCCCATACGCTCTTTAAATTCCTGACTGCACAGGTAGATGGTGTCTCCCTCCAGGACACACAGCCCGCTCTTGCCTGCAAACGCTTCCCCTTTGGGAACTGAAAGGAGGCATCCCCCTCCGCTCCGTTCCGCTATGAAAAAGCCAAGAACCGGATCCTTTTCCACAATCCTGATCCGGGCCAGGTCTGAGAATCTGGATTCCAGAGCGATCACTCCCGGCCCCACTGCCTGCAAAAAGCGCACCATCTTGTCACCGGACAGAACCAGATTCCGTCCGGTGGCCGCTGTGGGCAGATAACTGCGGCGAATCATATACAGTTCCGTAATAAAGTCCTGCTCCTGATTCACACAGTCTTCCAAAAAGTCCGCCAGTCTGCGGCTTTCCTGGGTAAATGCGCTCTTTACATGGTAAAAAGCCAGTTTCTGTCCATAGTATACATACTTTTCTTCCTTTAGAGCATTTACCATTGCGGTAATATCCTTTAATACGTACAGATGGTCTGAACCGATTTTAAACTCAACCGTCCAGCCCTCCGCATTGCGGTGCAGAGCAGGAACCAGCCTGATATTTCCATTTAAATTGGGCTGAAAGTAGTGGGCATTTTCCCGCATGGTGCTGGAAAAAATCAGTTTTTTAACCGCGGTATCCGTCGGCGGCTGCCTAATCTTGGAAGCAGCCACCGATGGATTGGCGCCCGCGCTGCCGGGCACTGTACGTGAGGCCACATCTGTCTTGCGCCCCATTCGGTCCGCTGCTCCGCCAGCCAGAGCATCTGCTGCCTCCTCTTCTGCTTCCTCCTCCTCTGCTTTCCGTTCCATCAGCTCCAGCGCAACCGCGACACAATGCTTGCACATCCCGTCATACGATTGGTAGGCCGGGCATTCACAGTAATACTCTGTAAATGTATCACGCTTCAGATCATACGTCATTTCCACCTGGTAGCGGTTGTCATAAGACCCCTCCACCCATGCGCTTGCCTCCAGCCTCCCTTTGCTTTTCTGAAAATCCAGGTCTTCCACCATCCCGCTCCTGTACAGCTGGTTTCCTCTCGTAAAAGACTGGGGACTGGATTCCACTCTAATTGCCTTTATCTGTATCATGCCGTCTCTTTACTCCGTTTCTCTGACTGAACCTGTCTGCCCTGCAGTTATCCTAAATCTGTTTTCCCGCCCATATCTGGGTTTCTGACCGTACCAGCCGCCCGGGATCTTTCAGTGCCTCTTCCATCAGAATCAGCGTGTAAGCGTCCTGAAGCCCCTCCGCCAGCGGATAGCACTCCGTCCCTTCCTCAATATAGCGCCTCAGCCCCATCATCAGGACGGCAATGGCAGTCTCATCCTGGGGCAGTACCTTCTTCAGCCCCATATGTACAAATGGATTTACATAAAGTTGTTCCTCTCCCAGATAAATCCGTATAATCCCGCTGCCTGACGCCTCCCGCTCCACACTCATGGTCTGCTCCATCGGCAGAAACCGTCTTCCCGAGGGCTGAATCTCTTCCTTTACCCGCCGCACAATCCAGTCATCCAGCTCTCCCTCCGGCCCCTGAACGTTTAAATGGCGGCTGCGGATATAGGAGTGGTACTGTGCGCTGCTGAAATCATAAAAAGCCGTCTTCCCGCCCTCAAATTCGAACGTTAATCTGCGCCTCGTCTTCTCAGCCCTTCGTCCGTCGGTGACGGCGCCGTCTCTGGAATCCGTTTCCACCAGAGTATACGGATACTCCTTCCCGTAAACCGCCATATTCTGAAGTCCCGTCCCCAGCATACGCCGGATCACGCTGGCTCCATGGTAATCGTGGACGGCAGATAAGTTCATCATGGTCACATCCCCCAGATAGCCGCGTCTGACCACCTCCATGGCCGCTGCAAAGGAGGGGTACAGATAGTACTGTTCGGCTACCTGTATCTTAGCCCCCTCCTCCGTTTTCATGCGCCACAGTTCCTTTAAGTCTTCCAGTTTCAGGGCAGCCGGAGTCTCACAGAGCACCGGATATCCCTTTTTAGCCCATCGCTTCGTCTCAGAAAAGATGGAAGCCTTGTTCACCGCAATCACCACAAAGTCCGGCTTCATCGCCTCACAGGCCGCCTCTGACGTGATCGCAGGCACACCGTACTGCCGCCTCATAGCCCCGGCCTTTTCATCCGTCCTGCAGAGCATGGCCTCCATGGTAAATAATTCAGGATATGCGCAGGCAATTCTCCAGTAAAACAGCGATCTCCAGCCGGAACCGACCACGATAAAACGAAACGGCTTTTTTTCCAGTAATGATTGATCCATTGTCATTTTCAAAGAATTCTCCCTTCTGCATTTCCTTTGCAAACATGTTCCAGGAACAGCCGGTCCAGCGTCTCCCAGCTGTCCGTCCTGTCATCCTTCATGGTATCCAGCAGTTTTTTCGAGTGCTCCAGCTGCGCTTCTATAAAACAGTTGAGCACTTCAATCCTTGCCCCGGCTCCGCTTTCCGGTGTCAGCGCTTTGATTTCCAGAAGCCGTTCCACGGCCTGACGCACCTTGCGATATTCATCCTTCTGGCTCTGATCCCCAAGCACCGCCTCCATCAGCTCCGAAAAAAGTACCGGCGGCGGACATGCATGCTCCTCAATCCACAGACATGCCAGAACCGGACGGATCACATAAAAATACTTCTTGTATTTCACAGTGTCCCCCTGCAGAAACTCCATAAAATTACTCTTCGCCGTTCCATAATAATGGTACATGGACGCTTTTACGGAAAAATACGGGGACGCCTCCTGATGAATCTGCTTCCACGCCTCCGTCGTCCGGTAAACAACCGGAGAATTGGACCATTCAAACAGCGTGGAATTGGATCGGTGATACTGTCTCAGAGCTTTCTGCAAATCCCATCCATTGATATCGAGCGTCTCGTCCAGCTCCCATTCAATCACATCACGGACAGGTTCCAGCTTTAAGTAATCTTCCGGTCTGCGCACATAGATAAACCGCACGTCATAATCGCTGTCCGGGGAAGCGAATCCCCAGGAACGGCTTCCGGATTCCACCGCGTGGAGAATCCGCACGTGCTCCTTTTCCTCGATCTCCTGAAGCTTCTGTTCTACCAGGTCTTCCAGCGTTCCTTCAAAATCCTTATATCTCATCTCTTACCACCCTTTCATTGACACTCATGACGAATTCCTGCACACGCTCATAATCCGGTTCGTCCGGCAGCGATGTGTTCTCAGCCGCCTCATGCAGCCGTTTCTCGTAATCAGCCAGAATCTCATAGAATTCCGTCCGGTACGTGCCGTCCTCCTTCTGAAATTCTCCCCTGCGGATTTTCATCAGAAGCTCATGCTCGTCCTTCCGGTACGTAATAATCTCTTCTTTCTCCAGAATATCGATCGCCATCATAAACAGACGGATTAAATGCATGGCATGCTTATTTAGATGGTTGTCATCCTTCTTCCGGTTCCGTTTACCAATCTTATCATATTCTTTCACAATGTTATTCATCTCACCCCAGATGTTCCGGTAATCCCGCAGCGGATAGTGGGAAAACTGAGCATCCAGAAAAATCTCTGTGTCCATCTTCGGATTCTCCGCCTCGTCGATATAGATTTTCAGCGTTCCGTAATCGGAAATCCGGTAGCGCTCCCTGAATTCATACATGGCGTTCTTTACGGAATTATAGATATGTCTTTCCCGTTCCTCCGAAGCCATCCGGTCCCGCGCCAGCGCATTCTGGAGCCGTCTCAGCTGCTGGTCCGCGTATCCTCCGAAGGACTGAATCGCCCTCTTTGAAAGGAATAAACGGCGGTTGGCAAGCAGTTCCCTCCCGATTGGGGATAAGTATAAGTAGTGCTCTTCATTCAGCCCCAGCAATTCGCATGTATTGGGATTGCACTCCAGCAAAAGCCGGATGATCTTGTTAAACGTATAGATCACGGTATCCGTGCTCTCATCCGTATACTGATCATAGGAGGTCATTCCGATCAAATCGGATTTCCTGTTTAATGTCACGCCCCGGACATCAATATCGCTGCTTTCATTGTTCGTTCCATAGGAATAACTGCCTGCCAGCCCCAGCAGGATAATGTGTTTTCCCAGATGGGGATCTGTTTTTAAGAAGCTGTACTGCGGTTGTGTCAGAAGCTGCTGTGATGGAAGCTGCTGTGATGGAAGCTGCTGTGTTATATGCGGCTGCGTTAAATGTGACCGCGTTAAATGTGGCCGCGTTAAATGTGGCCGCGTCGACTTCGGCAGCTCTGTTATCGTCTCTGTATCACTCATGGGGATTCCCCCTTTCCTGCAAATAGAATACTTATAGTATAACTGCTTCCCGGAAAAATGCCAACAACCGTTTCAGACTTTTAAACCCGAGAACCATACTGCCGGATTACCGGGTGGCATATAACCGGAAAACACAGAAAAATACCCGGTATTCCATATTCAGAAATCACCGGGTACTGCGTTATCATACCTATTTACTTTTCTTTAAGAACCAGTATTTCCTTATCGGCTGTCTTCATTTTTTATTGCCTCTTTTATACCGGTTCTTCTCGCTACTTCCGGTTCTTCTCGCCACTTCCGGTTCTTCCCGCTACTTCCGATTCTTCCCGCCACTTCCGGTTCTTCCCGCTTCTGTCCCGTCTGTCAGCATATTTTTCTTCGAATTCTCCGCTCCCAGACCTCCAAAAGCAGACACCCGGCCGCATAACAGGCCAGATCCTTCACGTCAAACACTGAGCCGAACACGATCCTGGCAAATCTGTTTCCGGAGAGCCCCAGCAGCGTCACGAGATCAAAATACTGAAGCACTTCCACACATGCCGCAAACACGAACACATAAAGCGGCATCAGCCGCGCCTTCACCGGGATAAAGATTCTGACAAAACAGTATACCACTAAAACCACCAGCATGTCTCCCACATAGGGACGTATCACTTTGTCGTGAACGTACAGGGCAATCAGCGTTTCCACCACCATCAGCACCAGAAACGCAGCTCCGTACAGCAGACGCAGTTTCTTATCTCTCTCTGTCATTCCTCTCATCGCGAAGGTTCCTTTCCTCTTCATATAATCTTCCACCCCATCTCAGTGTATCCTATTCACCCCCTTGCCTTCTTCCAAAAATTTAATAACTCCCCCAATCCTCTCTCTGACCTTGCGCACTTCGCCTTCCTGCCATGCCTTCAAAAGTGGTATGTACTCTTTATCTCCCCTTTCCTTTATCCGGTTCAGCAGTCCAAATACCACCTGGCGGTTAACACTCTTTAACTCCTCAAACATATCCAGATGAAGTACCTTTGATGTCACTGCCTCCTCAAAACGTTGAAACCACTCTTCCGTATACGTTTCACATTCTATTTCCCATCCCTTATCCGTAAATACCAACATGGGAAGGCGGCCACTGTATTCAATCCTTAGATACCTTTTTACAATTGCAAAGTCTACCCGTCTGCTGATCTCATCCATCGTCAGATCATGGTAATAGCCGTAGGCTGGGCACCGATCCAGCTTATACTCCAGCACTTTCTTATCTTTTGAGCCTTTTAATATCTTTACCAGCATACCCCGGCCTCCTGTTGCAATCAGCTCATCCGCGGCTCTTAATATGGCCCTGAGTTCTTCAGGCTTAAGGCTGGTAATCTCCCCTGTTTCCAGTTCATAATGAATTCTTGATTTTCTGGTCATTGCACATGCCTTACTTCTTCACTCTTCCGCAACACTGCCTGTATTTCTTCCCGCTGCCGCATGGACAGGGAGCGTCAGGATCAGGCGTATTCGCTTTAAACTTTATTTTGGTAAGATCCCATTCAATTTTTGTCTGGCAGCCATGTTCCCCGCGTGCTCTCATTTCTGCATTGGTGAATCCACGGTTATTCCATTTTCTCACATGATCTTCCCAGTCCCTGAAAAGCTGTTCAAATTCTTTTAACTCCTCACCGGAAGAAAAAATACCCTCATATCTTTCCATAATCTCTGAAACTGCAAATACTCCACCCAATTCCTCCACGGCTTCAATGGAAAGTTCCCCCAACAGCTGCTCCGCCTCCATACTGCTGTCCATTCTTTTACTCAGATACCCTTTTAATATCCGGTACTCTTTCAAATGCTCATCAATGTAGTTCTCACGGTAAAACAGGAGGTCCTCAATGGATGGCTCATAATATGGCATGTCCTTCACCGCATCAAAGCGCTCTTTATACTCCTCCTCATCTTCTAAATCGGGATCAAACAGATATCCCGCCTCCAACCCAAAATTTTCTGATTCCTCTTTCAGCCTGACGACCGCTTTTTCCAATATTTCATCTGATAGTGCCGCTTCGTCTGGCAGCCAGTCTCCTTTTTCCGGCATATCTTCTGACTTCTCCGCCATACTTTCCTTTGCCGTACTTTCCTCTTCCGCACTCTCCGCCGGAATATCGTGCTTCCTGATTACCTCAAACAGCCATTTCGTTTCAAAGACTCCATACAGCCTCAGGAATGTACTGATATAACTTCGAACCATCTCATAGTAAGCCATACGTGAGGCAACCCCCATCTCCCCGGCTAACTCCTTTATCTTATCCACAATTTCATATGGAACCACGGGAGTTGTATTCATTTCCTCTTCGTCAACATAGTAAAATACCCAGCCGTTCTTCTGCAGGCTGAGCCCCTCTGCCGCTTCTTCTGTCTCACACTCTTCAACAGCCAGTTTTATCAGCAATTGAAGCTCATTTGCCGGCACTGCTTCGATCTTTGCGGACAGCCCCTCAATAATCTTATGTTCCAACGACTCCAGCTGTCTTTTCCTTTCTTTTCCTCTCCCCAGTTCCAGTCCATATTCCTCAGCTATTACATCCAGAAGAGATTCCGGACATCTTTTTAAGCACGTTCCAAGACAGTGATCCGGCTCTCCTTTTAAAAAAAATGACTCTACAAGCGGTTCCTTTACCATATCAAACAATGACCTTAATTCCATACTTAAATCGTCAAATAAATATTCGTCCATTTTTTCCCCTGTATTTTCCATGTGATAAATGCACTCTTCCAGCATCAGTGTTACCTATAGTATACCTGTTTGCCATTAAAATTCCAACACTGGATTCTCAGCTTTTCACTGCTTTAAAGTGATCTGTTTTCTTTCAAAAGCCATTCCAGCACATTTCTCTTTTTAATTCCCTCATAATCCGCGTTTCCGAACAATTCATCCAGGGTCAGAAGGTATTTGGGGTAATTATCCTGAATCTTCCGGAGAGGCGCCAGTTCCCGTTCCAGAGTTGATTCCTCCAGCGTGGTCGCAGCCACCTGATAATAGACGGTTTCCTCCGAATTCATGGCTACAAAATCCACCTCCCCGTCATTCATCTGGCCGACCCGGACCTGGAAGCCGCGCCGGAGCAGTTCAAGATAGACGATATTTTCCAAAATGTGACCGATATCACTGTCTTTTCCCCGGACCAGAACATTGCGGAGGCCGATGTCAACCGCATAGTACTTGCACTGCTGTGTCAAATACTGTTTTCCTTTAATATTATACCGGCCCGCCTCGTAGAGAAGGAGGCTGTCTGTCAGACCCCTTAAATACTTATCCACGGTCTTCTGATCCACTTTTGTCCCCTGTGATTTCAGCGTGTTGGCAATCTTCGTGGGAGACGCCAGGTTTCCAACGTTGTGGAGCAGAAACTTTGCTACATTTTCCAATACGGTGATATCGGAAATATTAAGCCTCGCCACGACATCCTTTAAAAGAACCGTATGGTAAATATCCATCAGATACTCTTTGGCGTCTTTTAATTCCAATCCCATACGTGTAACGTAAGGAAACGAACTGTATTCCAAATACCGGCTGAATTTCTGCTGCAGTGAAAAATCCGTTTCCGTCAAGGTGCTGCAGAACTCTGCAAATGACAGCGGCAGCATCTTAAGCTCCACATACCGGCCGGAAAGAAGCGTCGCCAGCTCTCCCGACATAAAGTATGCGTTGGAACCGGTGATATAGACATCGCAGTTTTCCTTAATAAAAAGACTGTCCACCGCCTTCTCAAAATCGGCTACATGCTGAATCTCATCGAGAAATATATAATTCATCTGATCCGGAAGCAATCGTTCTTTTATATAGTAATACAGTTTCTGGTAATCCGTTAATTCTTCGTACTCAATATCTTCAAAGTTAAGCATAATAATCTGGCTCCGGCTCACTCCGTCTGTCAGTAAATATTCCCGAAACATGTCAAACATCGTAGACTTCCCGCAGCGGCGCACGCCTGAAACTACTTTTATAATCTGACGGTCCTTCCACCTGATCAGCCAGTCCATATACTCTTCACGATTAATTTTTGTCATTCTGTCACTCCTTTCCTTCTGCTATTATATACATTTTAATCCTGTTTTATTCCATTGTCAACAAAAGTTAGGAAAAATTTCCTAACTTTTTATTATTATCTCATTTTTTAGGATTTAATTCCATTTCAAATTCCAAATAAAAGAAGCGAAAGCTCCTGTCACATCAGGCAGCTTCCGCTTCTTTCGCCGGTATTACTTCTTTCCGCAGCACTTTTTATATTTTTTCCCGCTTCCGCACGGACACGGATCATTCGGATAGATCTTCTGAACATTTTTCCTCTGTCCCGGCGCCTCACTGAAGCCATACCTGACCAGTTCATGCGGTGTATACCCGTGATTCATAACCATGCGTGTGTTGTTCCACACGTCTATAATCACGTTCGAGAACTTCTCCAGTTCCCGCTGTTCAGAAAATACGACTCCGTAATTTCCAAGCTCGTCTATCACGGTCTGTAAATTTGCACCCACACTGATTGCAGACTGGACATCACGCAGAATATCCGGAATCACTTCATCTTTAACACCAAGCTCACCAGTCAGGAATTCCCCGAGTTTCTGCAGCTCCTTCCCCATCAGGAAGCCGCCATTGTCCGCCATAAATTTCAACTCGGTCAGGGAGGGAATATAGTAAGGAATATTCCTCTGCATACGGTACAGTTCCTCATATGTATTCTGCTCCGCCAGTACACGGTCAACAAACCTTCCATCAACCAGTTCCACGACCGGACGGGCCGCAGAAAGCGTTTCATACGCCTCAAGAAGTTCTCCTTCCGTCAGCTTTTGGGAGGCATACTCATTAAAGATATCGAGTACCGCAGATACCGGTGACACCGCATACAGCGAGTTGGCCGCACACAGGCAGTCACCGATCCGGCTGATGCGGCTGCGCTCAGCCTGAAACTGCTCCGTGTTCATTACTCCATAAGCCGTCTTCACATCATCAGCCACCAGATACGTCCCTTGCTGAACGGCCTCTGTCACATAGCCGCCTGCGTAGAGATAATCTATATTTTCGTCTTCATACAACGGAATCCAGCCATTGCCCTCCAGAATCTGCTCGAACAGCTCAATCTCTTTATCTCTTGCACAGAGGAAATACCGTCTCATCACCTCCGGCCGGATTAGATAGTCCACAGTCTCCCTGATCAGTTCTTCCTTTTTATACTTCGAATATCCGCTCATACCGTGGCGTTTTGCCAGTGCTGTGATACTTTCTTTATCATAACAGCCGAAAATATCCTCCAGCAGCAGCTTTCCCGACTCCGGAACGCGCCCCTCCGAAAAGGACAACGCCTTCAGCTTTTCATTCACAAGCTCCACATCATAGGTTCCCATTCCCTGGCTCCCGGCCCATTCCAGGTAATCGATCCCGTTTTCCGCTTTTAATTCCTCAAGCTTTTTCGGGTCTGCAAGAATATCCAGAAGGTGATAATACCCGTAAATTCCGCCGCAGTCCTCAGGTATGACATCACCTTTATACTTCACCACCCGCGCATACGGCTCCGTGTCTTCTTCCAGAATCTTCTCCACCTCAATGGTATGTTCCCAGTTGTCACCCAGATCATATGTATACGTAAATTTCTTCGTATCAGCCACCAGTTCATCAATAACCGTACTGCCGGAAACAGTTCCCGGCATCGAAAACTCCTCCAGCCGGTCATCGGTTACACGAATTCCCATAGTCCGGAACTCAAATTCAAAGAGATGGCAGTCCGACCAGCAAAATGCCGTCTGAATCATCTGATGCAGCGTCTCGAACGTAATTCCCTGCGGAATCAGGACCCTTCGCCAGATCGGTGGTTTACTTCCTTTTATTATAATCTTGAACTGATAAGCTCCCATGAAAATATCCTCCTGTCAAAGTAAAAAATGACGCCATGACAATTTACCACAGATTCCCTGCTTCTGTCCAGTCTATTTGCAAATTTTCTTTGAGCAGTACCATATTCCAGATTACTTTTTCCTCCCCGGCGTATCTGTCCGGATCGTCAGCCGATGATCTCCATCTCCTTGGAATCCCGGTTCAGGCTCACGGCGCCGTCCGCCGTCACAAGCATCAGATCCTCAATTCTTACTCCCAGCTCGCCGGGAAGATAGATTCCCGGTTCACAGGAAAAGATCATGCCCTCCTGCACAACGTCCTGATTCGCGGAGGACACGTCTCCGGCATCATGCACCTCGATTCCGATACAGTGGCCGAGACGATGTGTGAAATATGGGCCGTATCCGGCCTCCGTGATGATATCCCTGGCCACCTTATCGATCTCGCAGAACTTCATCCCCGGCTTCATGGCCGCCTGGGCTGCTAAATTAGCCTTCTTTACGATCTCATACACTTCCCTGCCCTTTTCACTTGCATTCTTATAGAAAAACGTTCTGGTCATGTCGGAGCAGTAGCTGTTTTTTTTGCACCCCACATCGAAGAGTACACAGTCTCCGTCCTTTAAAACCGTTCCATCCGGCTTGTGGTGGCCGATGGCCGCATTGGCCCCAAAGCTCACCAGCGGGCCAAAGGATGGTCCTTCCGTCCCCAGTTCCTTATAGATCGCACACATTCCGGCGGCAACCTCCAGTTCCGTCACGCCCTCCTTTATCAGGCCGCGGAAACGGGCCATGGCCTCATCATTTAACCGGGACGCCAGAATCATCGTTTCCTTCTCTTCCTCGTCCTTGATCCGGCGGGCTCCATCCACACACTCGGACGCATTTTTATAGGAAGAACCGGCTCCCAGTTCCATCAGCTCCAGAAGGAACCTGGCCGCCATCTTCTTATCAATTCCCAGCGGTTTGCCGTGGTCTGTGCAGTCTGCAATCATCTGGCAGGCCGGGTCTGTATCGGAAAACCAGACCTTCTCCACTCCGATATCGCCGTCCACGGTAAACAGTTTATTGATGAACAGCCTGTGGTTCCCATTTTTATTTAAATATAATGCCAGCAAACGCTCATTGGGCAGTATCCATCTGCCGGTCAGATAAAAGACTGACGGCGGATCGCTGATGATCATCTGCTCCAGGCCCATCTTCTCCATATTATGTAAGACGCGGCCTACTCTCTCTTCAAACATCGTTCTTCCTCCTCACTATGGGCACCCGGCGTACCCCGTCATCTGTTTTACTCCATTAAACTCCGTAAAATACAGGCGCTCCAGGTCCTAACGGCAGGCCCACGATCATCCAGACAGCCAGAAGCAGAGACCAGAAGAATAAGAAGGCCATGGAGTACGGTAGCATGGAGGAAACCAGGGTTCCCCAGCCGGTATCCTTGTCGTATTTCTTCATAATCGTCAGAATATACGGAATCCATGCGATAACCGGTGCGATGATATTGGTGGTACTGTCGCCGATCCGGTAGGCCACCTGAGTCAGCTCAGGGGATAATCCCATCTTCATAAACATCGGTACGAATACCGGAGCGAAGATCGCATATTTCGCGGATGCAGAAGCCATAAACAGGTTCACAAAGCCTGCAACCAGGATAAAGCAGATCACGAGAACAACCGAGTTCACATTTAAGCTCTTTAACAGCTCCGCACCTTTGAAGGACAGAACACGGCCGATATTGGTATAGCTGAAGTAATTGGTAAACTGAGCCGCAACAAACGCCATTGCCACAAAACCGGATATGGAAGCGATGGCCTTATTAAAGGAAGCCACCACATCCTTATCGGACTGGAAGGTACCGCACATTTTCCCATACACAAACGAAGGAATGAAAAACAGCAGGGTGAACAGCGGAATAATCGCGTTCATCAGGGTGGAACCGTCGATTAAGCTGCCAGTCTCCGGGTTTCTCATAAAGGAATTTTTCGGAATACAGCAGATGATATAGAATGCCACGATTCCTACAAATACCCAGTTAGCTGCCTTTAATGCCTTTTCTTCTTTCGCGGAAATGCTGTCTGACGCCTCGATCAGAGTTCCGTCTCCATTTTCCTTATACGGCCCAAGGCGCGGGATGATCACACGCTCGGTAATATAGGTTCCCACAATGGTGATCAGGATCGTCGATACAATCATGAAGAACCAGTTTCCCAGTGGTGTAACCGTATAGGATGGATCCAGCGTCTGTGCTGCTGCAGTGGAGAAACCGGATAAGGTGGCATCTGCGGAACCGATCAGTAAGTTTGCGGAGAAGCCGCCGGATACACCGGCAAATCCTGCGGCAATGCCGGCCAGGGGATGCTTTTTGTATGCCTTGAAGATCATGGCAGCCAGCGGAATAAAGACAACATAGCCGGCATTTTCCGCCACGTTTGTCATAACGCCGATAAAGACGACCATCGGTGTCACCAGCGCAGCCGGCGTCACCTTAACCACCTTGCGGATCAGGCCGTTTAAATAGCCAGAGCTTTCCGCCACGCCGATTCCCAGCATGATCACAATGGTAAATCCCAGCGGCGCATAGCTGGTAAAGTTGGTTACCGCGGAGGTCAGCATGTACTGAAGCCCCTTAATGCTGAACAGACTGACGATCGATACCGTGGCCTCCTCCACCGTACCGCTGCCTGAGTTGTACATTTCACCTGCGGCGCTCCACCCGAGGGCCGAACCGATACCGGAGACGATGACTACCGCCACAGCTAAGTAAAAGAATATGGTGAGCGGTGTCGGAAGCTTGTTCCCTGCGGTTTCGATCTTATCCAGAAAGCGCAGGATCCAGGAACGTTTTTTTGTCTTGGTTGTGTTTTTCATACTTTCTCCTTTATACATTATATTATTTACTGCCTATTTCGCAGTATTTGACGCAATCAGAGCGGCATCCCACACACCGGAAAACGGTGGGGAATAACACAAATCCATAAATCCCATCTCGTCCACCGTCAGTCCGGCATAAATGGCGATGGCATAGTAATTGGCTCTCGGAACCACAATTCCCTGTCCGTACGTCTCCGCCCCCAGGATCTTTCTCGTATCGGCGTCGTAGATCAGCTTGATATTCAGCTTCTCCGTACCGTAGTAGGACGCATAACTGTTTCCCGTAATCGTATGAGCCTTGTAATTAAGCCCCCTGGCCTTCGCCTCTTTCTCCGATAAACCGACCTTTGCCGCATCCAAGCCAAACAGCCGCAGCGCCGAGCTTCCGATCAGTTTAAACGGCTTCGGCTGTGCCTCGCCCAGGATATCGCCGATGATTCTTCCCTGTTTGTTGGCGTTGGTTCCTAACGGCGCATACATATAATCTCCGGTGACTGCGGATTTCATGATGCTGCAGTCGCCCGCCGCGTAAACATCCGGAATGCTGGTCTCCATCCGCTCATTCACACAGATGGCTCCATTCTTCGCCTTCTCCACATTGGTGATAAACGAAGTTGCAGGTGCGATGCCTGCGCTGTTGATCACAATATCCGCCGGGATTTCTTCGGTTCCGTCTCCCCTTGAGAGCACGGCGCCCACGATACGGCCGTCTTCCTCGATCAGGCTCTGAACCATCGTTCCCACACGCACGGTCACCCCGTTTTCGGCTAGCTCGGCCTCCAGAGCCTCGCTGACCTCGGGATCAAATGCCGGAAGCACGTGATCGGCCAGCTCCACTACCGTTACCTCTTTGCCGTAATGCCTGCATGCCTCGGACAATTCCAGGCCGATAAATCCGGCTCCGACGATGACTACATGGCGCTGGTTCTCATCGAATAACGCCTGTTTCACCCTGGTTCCATCCGCCACGTCGCGGATCTCGAATAAATTGCTGTAAGAACGGTCGAACGGTGGGAAATGGCGCACCCCCGCTCCGCTTCCGATCACCAGCTTGTCATAGGTATCCTCAAACACCTCTCCGGTCTGCAAATTCTTTACCGTCACGGTCTTCGCATCCGCATCCACGGCAGTCACCTCATGGTAAGTCTTTACCGGAATCCCGCTTTTGGCAAACTCTTCCGCCGTCCTGGCAATCAGTTCCTTCCCCTGCTTAATATGATCGGAAATATAAAACGGGATACCACAGGCGCCAAAGGATACCTCTCCGCCTTTCTCGTAAACCACGATTTCCACCGCATCACCCAGAAGTCTTTTTAACTTGGATGCCGCCGACATTCCGGCGGCCACACCGCCGATAATCACTGTTTTCACTCTCTCACCCTTCTTTCTACGATAATCGCATTTGTCATACAGCCAGTTACATTAATCAGTGTCCTTGGCACATCTCCGATGGGATCGACAGCGATCATCGGTCCCAGGCCGTTCACCGCGCCGGTGATTCCGCTTCCCATCACAGCTCCGAATTCCGCCATGGTGGCCGTTCCCGGAACTCCGGTAATCCCATAGGAGACCAGCACGATAACCACCACCAGGCCGAACACCAGCGCCGGTGTCATGGTCAGGCCGCTTAAGCCTGCGGCAAACACCGCGGCCATAGCCGGGAACAGAGCGCCGCACCCCTGCATACCCGAAGCAATCGCATATGCAGACACCTCGTCGGTAATCTCCTTATTAAGACCCAGCCCGGCCGCCAGCGCCTCCTGAGCGTCCGGAAGACAGGCAGAACCGGAGCGGGTAACCAGAGCCTTTTTCATCGCCGCCTTTCCCGCACGGAAAAATGCCGCCGGGCTCACACCGGAAACTGCACACAGAATCATCTGCACTGCCAGCATGGCCAGAGACGCCGCACAGAGAACCAGCAGCATCTTCACCAGCATAAGGAGAAACGCCGGCCCGTACGCCGCCGTAAATGCGGCCATGACCGCAGCCGCTCCCATGGGTTTGTAGGCGATAACGGCCTTGCACACACTCGTAATCACGGAGAACGCCGCATCTGTGAAATCGAGAAACGGCTTTACCATATCCATATATTTGCCGGACATTCTGCGGGCCGCAATACCAATAAATACGGCAAAAACGAAGATTCCCGCCACATTGCCGGTAAGGAAGTCAAAACCGATACCCGAGGGGATCAGATGCGCGATGGAATCGGTAATCTTCTGTCCCTCCCCGACATCCCAGGAAAAGACCACGGTATCCGCTCCCGGTGCTGCGCCGACTTTCAACCAGAGGCCAAAGCAGGCGCCGATCAGGGCGCTGGCCGCCAGCATCAGCGTATTCACCCATTTTTTCCATTTGGTCAGAGGCGTTTCCGTCTTACTCAGAGGCGTATGAATCACGAGACGCACTCCTGCAGTAAAGACAACCGGCGCGATCAAAAGCTGGAAAAGGGAGACGTATCCGTTTCCAACTAAAGAAAACCATCGGCCCAGATCAGCCGCATACACCCCCGTGCGGCCGGATACCCCCCATACGATCAGTCCGTATACGGTTCCCGTTCCCGTTCCGATCAGCACTCTGGAGGCAAACGAAAACTTCTTCTTTGGCAGACGGCTGATTCCAAAAAGCAGAGCGAAAAACACAATCACTCCTGCCAGACTCTCCGCCCTCGTTAATCCTAAAAACCCGATTGTACTCATGAATATTTCCTTTCTGTCAGCACTCCGTCATAATACGGATTATTTCCTTATCTGTCTCTCTCATTCCATCTTTTCCGAGACGGCCCACGTTGGTGATCGTATTTTCCACGCCTTTGGACACGATACCGTCGCCGCCTTTAAACTGCTGGCCGTTTAAATACATATAATATCCCATGATTCCGGCGTCCACCGCAGCCGCGATCTTGCCTGCGCAGGAAGGCTTTGCGCCGTCGCAGATGATGCCCGACACAATGGCCAGACCATTGACAAGAGTGTGGGCGATCGTTTTATAATCTCCCCCCAGCAGGAAGGCAATTCCGCACCCGGCTCCGCATCCCGCGCTGACCGCCCCGCAGTAGGCAGACAGACGGCCGATTCCCGTCTTCTGATGAATCGTAATTAAATTGGAAAGCACCAGGGCACGGAAGAGCTCCTCCTCACTGGATCCCAGTTCTTTCGCATACTCAATCACGGGAAGAGACGCTGTCATCCCCTGATTCCCGCTTCCGGAATTGATAATGACGGGAAGCTCGCATCCGCTCATACGGGCGTCTGATCCCGCCGCGGCCGCGGCTCTCGCCCTGACGCGGATATCGTCACCGTAGGCTTTTAACAGGACGCTTCCGATATTGGCGCCCCAGTCGTTCTTAAGGCCCTCCTCCGAAATCGCACGATTATAAGCGATCTGGCGCCCTATCACTTCTTTCACATCATCTAAATCCACCGTCTTTGCAAACTCGTAGATGTCTTCCACATTTAAAAGGCTCCTGTCCGCCATCTGGGCTTCCCTGGCGGCCACAGCTCCCACTTTATAAAGAACCTCTCCGTCCTTCTCGATCAGTACAATGTTGGTATGATACCCCGCGATCCTCACTTTCACACAGGACCCGCCTCCGTATACCGTCACCACCATGTCGAGAATCTCATCCGTATCCAGTGGTTTCACACAGATTTCTGCGTGATCCAGATACTCCCTGATCTGTGCCTTCTGCTCCTTTGTCACCCCCGCGATGACTTCCAGAATCCTGGAAGCATCTCCGGCTGCAATCCCTGCCGCCGCTGCGGCTTCGATGCCCTTCAGCCCTCCCGTGTTGGGGACAATGACACTCTTTACATTTTTCACGATATTGCCGCTGGCTTCCACCACACAGCGTTCCGGAAGGCAGCCCAGCACCTCCCTGGCTTTAGCCGCACAGTAGGCCAGAGCAATCGGCTCCGTACAACCCATGGCAGGCACGAGTTCCTCTTTTAAAATCTGTACATAGGTAGAATATTGAATTCCGGTACGCTCCATGATTTCCCTCCGATTTATTTATATATTTTTTATAATTTTATAGGAAAATTTTATCTTATTCTGTTTGATATGTCAATGATTTTAATGATTTTTTTTTATTATAATAATAATTTATCCTTCCAGATAAAAAAAGAGACCCGGACTATTGCCTTCCGGACCTCTCTCCTGTTTCAGTTGAAATGTATGTTGCCGCCCTTTTTAAACAGCGGTTAATTTCTTCCGCCCGCTTCCAAAAGACGAAAGAGTAGTAATCAGCATGGCAAACGAAGCAAACAGGAAGCCAAAGTAGACCATCGCAGCTGGTGTGGAGGTCTTGACCCCTTCAATGTTCGCATACAAGTTACCCTTGGATAAATAGGCGGTCACACTGCGTCCCGGTATATAGGGCGCACTGCTGTGGGCATTCTTCAGTTCATATTCCTGACCCAGATAGGATACAAAGACATCATACTGCATCTGCCTTTTCCCTAATATCTTCCGGTATACCGTATCAGAACTTACAACCCTCACCTCAACCTCTGTATATTCCGCGTCCGCCTTATCGACAACTCCCCGCAGAACTACCGTTGCTATAATACAAAGCACAGTCACAATCATCAAGATCATCGATTTCTTACTCATCAGAAATCCCCCTTCATTTTCTCTTTTGTATATCGTCTTGTATGTATTCTCTTACCTATATCCTCTTATATATTTCTTCTCATATTCTTCTTCTGCTTCTTTTCTTACGTCTTCTTCTGAATTTTAGACTGGTAACGATATACACTCGCCTCAGAACAGTATAAATACTCTGCGACCGCGCCCACCGCGCCCTTTAGCTGGAACAGTCCCGCGCGGTTCAGTTCTCCGATAATCTCAATCTTCTCCTTCTGCGTCAGACGCTCCCTGACCTTTGCTTCGCTGGATCCCACCACGGTGATCACAGCTTTTTTCATCATATCCCCAATTACATCTTCAGAGAAATTCTCGACTGGGCCCGAACAGATGATTCCCGACTGGCCGCCGTCGCTCATCAGCCCCATGCCGCTCAGCTGGCGGATACGATCCATGACCTGCTCATACGGCGTCATGTCAATATTGACACAGAGCTGTCCCACCAGTTTCCCTTCCTCCCGGATAAAATACGTCGAAGAACGCAGCCGCTTATCAGGAGCCGCTTTCCCCTCATAGTTTACTACATAATCCTTTTCTTTCCACTCTTCATTGGCCAGTATGGACAGCGTAAAATCAGTAATAGGCGCCCCTATCGTACGGCCGCTGACGTGTCCGTTGGCAATGGCGATAATATCGTGGTCCGGTTTGCGGCAGTCTCTCAGCACGACCTCTGCATTCTCTCCCAGAACCTCTCCCAGAAAATCAACCAGCTTTTTATAATAATCCAGTATGTCCAATTCCACAGTTCCTTTCCGCATCGTTCAAAACTCTTTTTTCATTATAACAGAGGAAAAACCGTTCCGCAACCGATTCCGCCTCCCCATTCTGCCATAAAATTGTAACAGTTCAGACGGCTCATCTTCTTGACCGAAAAAGCCGGTCAAGAAGCATCGGATATTCATCCGATGTGAAAATTGGTGCAAAGACGGTCTTATGAGCAAGTTCAACGTCCGTTTTCGCACCAATTTTCCCGCCGTCTGAACTGTTACGTAAAATTCAATAAATTGTATCATTTATTGTAATTTGTTGACAAATTCTGCCATTTTATGTATAGTTTTCATGGAAACATTATTATCCTAAAAGGGGGCATTGATATGAAACAGGAAACAAATTACTCATCTCCCTACGAACTGGACGGAAAACTGCCGCTTAAAACAGCATTCCCGCTGGGTCTTCAGCACGTTCTCGCCATGTTCGCAGGAAACTTAACACCGATTCTTTTAATCGCAGGCGCGTGCGGGATCACAGCCGGCTCTGCGGAACAGGTGGCAATTCTTCAGAATGCCATGCTGGTAGCCGGTATCGTCACACTGGTTCAGCTCTTCTCCATCGGTCCGGTGGGAGGCAAACTTCCCATTGTCATGGGAACCAGCTCCGGTTTTATCGGCGTATGCCAGAGTGTGGCCGGCGTCATGGGCGGCGGTGTCGCAGCTTACGGTGCCATTCTCGGAGCATCGCTGCTGGGCGGATTGTTTGAGACAGTACTGGGCTTTTTCTTAAAGCCTCTGCGCCGTTTCTTCCCATCTGTGGTTACCGGTACAGTCGTTCTCTCCATCGGTCTTTCCTTAATCAGCGTCGGCATCGGTTCCTTCGGCGGCGGCAGCAGTTCTAAGGATTACGGCTCTTTGGAGAATTTATTCCTGGGCTTTGTAGTCCTTTTGAGCATCGTACTGTTAAAGCATTTCTGCAAAGGATTTGCAAGCGTATCTTCTATATTAATTGGTATCATCATCGGTTACGTGGTGGCGGCAGTCATGGGATTCCTTCTTCCCAATACCTTCACCTTCACGGATCCGGCTACCGGAGCTGCGGCAGAGCTGACGAAATCCTGGGTTTTAAACTGGAATAAGGTTGCCGAAGCCAGCTGGTTTTCCATTCCGAAGCTGATGCCTGTAAAGCTGGTGTTTGACGCCCGCGCCATTATCCCGATTGGAATCATGTTCATCGTAACGGCAGTTGAGACCGTAGGTGACATCTCCGGTATCACGGAAGGCGGCATGGGACGGGAAGCCACAGATAAGGAACTGGCCGGCGGCGTTATGTGTGACGGCCTCGGTTCTTCCTTTGCGGCCCTCTTCGGCGTACTTCCCAACACCTCCTTCAGCCAGAACGTAGGTCTGGTCGGCATGACGAAGATCGTCAACCGGTTCGCCATTGCAACCGGCGGCGTATTCTTAATCGCCTGCGGTTTATTCCCGAAACTGGCGGCCATCGTATCCATCATGCCTCAGAGTGTTCTCGGCGGAGCGGCTGTCATGATGTTCGCCTCCATCGTAGTCAGCGGTATCCAGCTGATCACCAAAGAAGAGGTCAATACGAGAAGCATTACCATCGTATCCGTAGCCCTCGGCCTCGGTTACGGCCTTGGCTCCAATGCAGCTGCCCTTACATACCTTCCTGAACCGGTACGCTTAATCTTCGGCGGTTCCGGTATCGTTCCGGCTGCTCTGGTGGCAATCATTTTAAATGTATGCCTTCCAAAAGAATCTGCTGCAGAAAAGACGGCAAAAAAATAATCAGAGGGGCTCTAAAATAAGTCCTTAATTAGGAATCGCCAGTTCCGGCAAATGCCGGTTCTGGCGATTCCTTGTTTATTATACCTGATTTTTATACACATCTTGATTTCACTCGTATCAAAGGGATCACTTAATAAGCTTATGAGTATAACTCTTTGCTTTTAAGCTGCTATTACTTTTTGTTGCTTTTTATTATGATATTTAGGGGTGTTTACAAGGGACTGCGCGGACCGTGAAACGGACTGCTGGCAGAGAATTTCGTACATTTATTTATTGTTGTCTTTGAACTCATATGATATACTTTCTTTAGGGAGCAATCGTGTTGCAGGGTGGCGTTGGCCTTCATTCTACATAGGATGGAGGTGATGTCTATGAAACATTTCGATTTTAAGGATTTAATGGCCTTTGGAATGTTTATCTTAGCGTTACTGACATTCATTTATTTGATTTGTCGCTAGCTTAACATAGAAAACCACCCTAAACTTGACCAGTAGCAGGGTGGATTTTCTATTCAACTATTAGGCCAACCCATCTTGTGGGCGGTTGTTCCTCTTTAAATATACTATAACATTTCTCCGCATTACTTGCAAGATTTTTTTACTATGAATCTCATCATGCAGCTTAAAACACTTTCATTTATACTCTTTACCAAAACATATAAGCCGTATTGTATTTACAAATCTGATTTATATATGTAGTCTATATTGGGGTTTAGCCCAGTTTATAAAAGACTACACATAAACAAGAATGGGCTGCTGATAACAAATCATAACATCATACCCAAAAGGCATCCCGTAATTCATGCTCTCCGGGCGGACACTGCGCGGCAAAGTATATAAAAGAATCATAAACACGATAAATGCCGCAGACAGAACCGAACGGGTTTCTGCATGCGGCATTTTCATCTATGTAAACTGTTCGTAATAATTTGGCGAAGCCGGTCACATCAAGCGCGCTTATCTTTATGACCATGGCTTCTTCTATGTTCAATCCCTGTCGGGCTTTCTGATACCTATCATACACGGCAAATGTGTCCAAAATTTGTTGTTTGCCTAAAGCCTTTCTAAAAAGTATGAAAAACTCTTTAACATTTTCATAAGCTCCTCTAATCCGACAACTTTACACATCTTTTACAAAACCTATACTCAATCCTGATATCTTCTGATTCAATTCCTTAGTATACTCCAAATGTCAGATAAAAAGAAATGTAAGAAATCATATCAGAAAAAGAGGAGAACAATTATGAAAAAGAACATGGTAAAAACACTTGCACTTGCCGGAATGGCAGTTTTAACAATGGGAACCCTGGCCGGATGCGGCAGCAATACAACCGAATCAACCGCGGCGCCAACCACCGCACAGTCAGAGGCTGAGACAACCACAGCAGGTACTGCCTCCGCTGAGACAACCACAGCGGCTCCTGCGGCTTCCGCAGACTTAAAGGGTTCCATCAGTATGGTAGGTTCCACCTCCATGGAAAAATTTGCAACCGCGCTCAGTGAGATCTTCATGGAAAAATATCCGAACATCACGGTTCAGGCTGAATTCGTCGGTTCCGGTGCCGGTGTGGAAGCCGTAAACAACGGCTCCGCAGATATCGGCAACTCTTCCCGTGAATTAAAGGATGAAGAGAAAGCCAACGGCATCGCTGAAAACATTGTAGCCATCGACGGTATCGCAGTCGTTGTCGATCCGGCTAACACCGTGGAAGACTTAACGAAAGATCAGCTGACCTCCATTTATAACGGCACAATTACCAACTGGAAAGAGGCAGGCGGCACTGATCAGCCGATCGTAGTCATCGGCCGCGAGTCCGGATCCGGCACAAGAAGCGCATTTGAGGAAATCCTCGATGTGGCCGACGCCTGCAAATACAGCAATGAATTAGACAGCACCGGCGCAGTTATGGCAAAGGTTGCTTCCACTCCCGGTTCTATCGGCTACGTTTCCTTAGACGTTCTGGACGATACGGTTAAGACCTTAAAGCTGGATGGAACAGAAGCAACTCCTGAAAATATCAAAGCCGGATCTTATTTCTTAAGCCGTCCGTTCGTTATGGCAACCAAAGGAGAAATTTCCGAGCAGAACGACCTGGTAAAAGCATTATTCGACTACATCTACTCCGATGAAGGCACCGAATTAGTAAAATCCGTTGGTTTAATCCCGGCAAACTAAAAGCCCGACGGCTGAAACAGACATCATAAAAAGGGACGTAGCAGGGTAACAGACACTACGTTCCTTTTATCCGCATAAATGAAAGGAGCCATCTTATGCATCCGAAATCTTACTCCATCTTTGCCGGACGCGGCAGCAAATCCGCGGTGGAACATGCGGCGCAGATCATCTTTACCGTCTGTGGTTTTTTCGCCGTTCTGGCGGTTGCCTCCATCACAGCTTACATGATCATCAGCGGTACCCCCGCGCTTTTTAAGGTAGGAATCCTCGATATCCTGTTCGGCACCGTCTGGAAACCGGAAGCCGCAGTTCCCGCTTTTGGTATTCTCTATGTGATCCTGACTTCCATTGCAGGAACCGCTCTCGCCATTTTAATCGGCGTTCCCATCGGCGTCATGACGGCCGTTTTCCTCGCTGAAGTGGCACCGCCCAGGCTGGCAGGGATCGTACGTCCGGCAGTGGAACTGCTGGCGGGGATTCCTTCCGTTATCTATGGTCTTTTGGGAATCCTGATCTTAAATCCTCTCATGTATAAGCTGGAACTTAAGATTTTCGAGGGCTCCACAACCCATCAGTTCACAGGCGGTGCCAATTTAATCTCCGCAGTCCTGGTTCTTGCCCTGATGATTCTCCCCACAGTCATCAATATCAGCGAATCCGCGCTCCGTTCCGTTCCAAAGGAACTGCGAAGCGCCTCTCTGGCTCTGGGAGCCACAAAGATTCAGACGATTTTCCAGGTTGTACTTCCAGCAGCAAAATCAGGTATTATAACAGCCATCGTTCTGGGCACCGGCCGCGCCATCGGCGAAGCCATGGCGATCAGCCTTGTATCGGGAAGCTCCGTCAATTTCCCGCTTCCCTTCAACTCCGTCCGCTTCCTTACGACGGCGATCGTATCGGAAATGTCCTACTCGGCAGGTCTTCACAAACAGGTGCTCTTTACCATTGGTCTTGTCCTGTTCGCATTTATTATGATCATTAATATTTCTCTGACCAGGCTCTTAAAGAAAGGAGATGTACAGCATGACTAACGAAATCGCAGTTCCCTTCCATAAAGACTCTGTTATAAATAACAGCATCTGCCGCAGACAGACGCGGGTATCCGATTCCGTTCTTACCTTTTTCATCTATCTCTGCGCCTCCATATCCATCCTGATTCTGATCGGAATTATGGGGTACGTTTTTTTCCGCGGAATCCCGCAGATCAACTGGGAATTCTTAAGCACTGTTCCCAGCACAATCAGGGGTACCTTCGGAATCCTGGGAAACATCGTCAACACCTTATATATCGTCGTGATTACGCTGCTCATCGCCACTCCACTGGGTGTGGGAGCCGCCATCTACTTAAATGAATACGCAAAAGGCGGCAGGGCCGTCTGCCTCATTGAGTTTACCACAGAGACACTCTCCGGTATCCCCTCCATCATCTTCGGCCTGTTTGGCTACGTATTCTTTGGCACAACGCTGGGACTTGGCTATTCCATACTAACCGGCGCACTGACACTCTCCATCATGGTTCTGCCGCTTATCACCAGAACCACCCAGGAAGCGCTTAAAACAGTCCCCGACAGCTACCGCTCCGGCGCACTGGGAATCGGAGCTACCAAATGGTATATGATCCGCACCATTCTGCTCCCCAGCGCCATGCCCGGTATCGTAACCGGCGTCATTCTGGCCATCGGCCGCATCGTAGGCGAATCCGCGGCTCTCTTATTTACCGCGGGAAGCGGTTACTTACTGGCAAAGGACTTTTTCGGAAAAATCTTTGAATCCGGCGGGACGCTGACCATCCAGCTCTACCTCTCCATGCAGAAAGCCAAGTACGATCAGGCCTTCGGCATCGCGGTGGTCCTGCTCCTCATCGTCCTCGCCATCAACGGCCTTGCCAAATATTTATCCCACAAATTCAACAAGTCACTCTACTAAGTTCGTGAAAGACCTCACTAAGTGGAGATGACATGTATCGCACGTAAGCGGCCAAAAGACGTCCGCTAAGTGCTCATAACAAGGAGGTTAGAGAATCGTGAATACCAGCACAGTAAAAATAGCAACCAACGGCCTGGACTTATATTACGGCACCAATCACGCCTTAAAAAACATCTCCATGGAGCTGTATACCAATAAAATTACCGCCTTTATCGGACCTTCCGGCTGCGGCAAGTCCACCTTCTTAAAGACTTTAAACCGTATGAACGACCTTGTCCCCAATGTAAAAATCGAAGGCGAGGTCCTGCTGGACAATGAAAACATCTACGACCAGAGAGTCGATACCACCCTTCTGCGTAAAAAAGTAGGTATGGTATTCCAGCAGCCCAACCCATTTCCCATGAGCATCTACGACAACGTGGCCTACGGCCCCAGAATCCATGGTATCCACAGCAAATCAGAACTTGACGCCATCGTGGAAAAGAGTTTAAAGGGCGCGGCCCTCTGGGATGAGGTATCGGACCGGCTGAAAAAATCCGCTCTCGGCTTATCCGGGGGCCAGCAGCAGCGTCTCTGCATCGCAAGAGCCCTGGCGGTGGAGCCGGAAGTCCTTCTGATGGATGAACCTACCTCCGCCCTCGATCCCATATCCACGCTGAAAATCGAGGATCTGATGGATGAACTGAAGAGTAAGTACACGGTAGCAATCGTGACCCATAACATGCAGCAGGCCACCCGCATTGCCGACTATACCGCATTTTTCCTGGTTGGCGAGGTCGTTGAATACGCGGCTACCACGGAACTGTTCTCCTCTCCAAAGGATTCCAGGACAGAGGATTATATCACCGGACGGTTTGGATGATCTGTTTTTAATTTATGTAAACTTAATTTCAGAAAGGATTTACTTAAAATGACGACAAGAATCAATTATGACCACGAGCTGACGCTGTTAAACGACGACATCAAGCAGATGGGCTTTATGGTGGAATCTTCCATCGAACAGTGCTTTATCGCATTTGAGGACCAGGATTTTGAAAAGGCGGAGGGAATCATACGCGGCGATCGAACCATCAATGACTTAGAGCGCTCCATTGAGGCCCGCTGCCTCTCCCTGATCCTCCGCCAGCAGCCGGTGGCCGGTGATCTGCGGGTCGTGTCCAGTGCCTTAAAGGTGGTCACGGACTTAGAGCGTATCGGCGACCATGCCTCCGATATCGCGGAACTCGTGCTTCGAATCCGTGGAGAACACGTCTATCATGTCGTGCGTCACATACCGGGAATGGCCATGGCCGCCCGCGAAATGGTGAGAAACGCCATAGACGCCTTTATCACTCAGGATATCGACGCCGCAAAGTCCATCGAAAAACAGGATGACATCGTAGATGAACTGTTTACCAAGGTAAAAAATGATGTGATCGATCTCTTAAAACAGTCCGCCGACCACGCCGACCAGTGCATCGATCTTCTGATGATCGCAAAATACTTGGAGCGCATCGGAGATCACGCCGTGAATGTCTGCGAATGGACGGAATTTGCAAAGACCGGTGCTTTAAAAAATGTCCGTATCCTATAGAATCAGAGACAGGAAAGGTGCCGCAGGGGTCTAAATGATATGCCCCTGCGGCACCTTTCCTGTCTCTGATTCTATAAATAAAGCGTGCAGTTCCACAGTTATTTCATCGTTTCCTGATGTCTCGCAATTGGAAAACCACACTCCGGCTGACTGACCCCGCCGTCAGTCGCTGGTATAGTATCCCATAAGAAACTTCGCACACGGTTCATCCTGATAATTGTATACATAAAGATAATTACCAGCCGTCCGGGTATAAAAGTCTTCTTCAATATCCGAGACATTCCCGGATGTACTGCCGGATTCCAGTGTCTTCACAAGAGTGCCATCCCGGTATATGTAGTCGCGGGAAACAGCTGTCCCATCGGGATCATAGACAGATAAAAAGGCCACATGATCGTTTACAATAATCGGGAACATCATCTGCTCTTTCCCGGCAGGAAGTCCGCTCTTATCGAACTCGAAGAGACATTTTCCCCTCATATTATAGTAATAGTTCCGGTTTCCTTTCTCTATCACGGCAATGTTCTCCTGAAACTCCGTACCATAAATGGAGACGGCTTCCGATGTCACTTCCAGTCCCATCGCGATCTCCGGGTAGTGCTCCATAAACTCTTTCACATCGTAGTAGAGCTCTTCACTTCCCTCTTCTCCCCATATTTTCCTGTCGGACTGTACGCCCTTTTCTGTGATTGCTCCATTTTTATCCGCATAATCGTAGGTGTAATGCCATTCCCCCGATCTCCCCGACTCCACCCATACCGCATGTTCCAGCCCATAGCCGTCCTTTGTCTGATAGATATCGCTGTACACCGGTTCACAGACCCATCGCTCCTCTGCGACGGAATAAAGCCCGTAATTGCCTGTCAGAGTGTCCTGCATGGAAAGCAGGCCGCTGCCGTCCCAGACCAGAAACGGGGAAATCGCCTGACTCTCCACATGCCTGATGAATTTCATCAGATTCATGGAACGGTCGAACACCGCGATCCCATTTTCACCGTAAAGATAGTCTCCATCCGCAAGTATGACTTCACCCTTTGAAAGCGGAATCTCCGCCTGAAACACCTCATCTTCCCCTTCAAAGCCCTGGGGAAGAAGCTTCTTTTCGTCCCTTACTCCCACGTACCCCAGCGCATTAATCAGCGCCTGGCCGTCATCTGAGGTAAGCCATTCAAAGAGGCGGTACGCGTTTGAATCCTTTGGTTCATCCTTCCTGACCGCCGCATAAAAATCGCTGACATAGGGATAGCTTCCGTCCCGTATGGTATCGCTGGAGGGCATAACGCCGTCGACCGCCATAAATTTAAGTTCCGGTTTCTGATACATGTTTTTTGCATAATAATAGACCGAATAACCGAGAGCCTCCCCCGTATTATCATAGGCGGAAACCTTTTCAATCAGTTCACCCATCTCCGAAACCACGAAGTCCTGCGGTGCCTCCGCCATGGCAGTTCCCTTCATCACAAGCTTCTCCATCAGATTCTGGCTGCCGGAGTCCACAGGCCTCTGAAACGCCCGTATGGCCCGGCTGCTGCCTCCCACCGTCTTCCAGTTCGTGATGTTACCGGAATAGATATCGATCACCTGTCTTCCGGTTAAGGAATTTACAGGGTTCCCCTGATTGGCCATAAATACCAGCGCGTCCCGGCCAATCGGTTTGATAATCAGATTATCTCCCTCTTCCTTCAGACGTTTTTTAACGCTCTCTCCGGGTTCATAGGCGATAACCAGATCCGTTCCCTGATCCCGGATCAGTTTTAAATACGCCTGAGTCGTCTTATCATGCCGGATCAACCGTTCCGCCTCCCGCTCCGTCGCATCCGCGGCAAGACGGTAAATGGCCTGTGACAGGGGAATCGTCGCCGTGGAACCGTCAATCCTTGGAAAATCCTCTTTGCCGATCTTAGGGCATGTCACCAGTTCTGAAGGGGCATTCTCTTCCGCCGCTTTCACGGCTGCTAAATTGCCGGTTTCCGATTCATTCAGCACACTGTCATCGAAGGCATCTCCATCGACAGAAGGCCGGTACCAGGATTTTCCTGAAAAATATGAATTCAGATCATCACTCTTAAACTTGCGGCCGTGCCTTGCGTAGATCTCATTCCTGGCAATGCGAAGCTCTTCCCTGGTTAAGTCCGACAGCTCCTCCTGCGTATAGATATGGTTCTGCGCCTCCGGAAGAATATAGTCATCCTCCCTGCTTCCTGCCGGATAGGACCGGGTCTCTTCAGCAGTCTGGCTCTCCGTCTCCCGCTCCCCGCTTTCCTCTTCATGGGTATCAGCAGTGACTGCCTCTGAAGCCGTTTCCTCCGGCTTCTGCTTATTGCTGCAGCCCGCAGCGGCCATTCCGATGAGAAAAGCCAGAGCCACGGGCAGCCAATACAGGTTCCTCTTCATATCACACCTCGCTCACTGTAAAACCGCGTTTCTCTTCTTTTCTCCATTATACTATAAAGTCTTTTTGGCGTCATGATTTTGCAGAATATTCTGGAATTCGTAAGAAATCCTGTTTTGGGGCCGCTTTTATACATTAATAATAAAAAGAGAGACCGGGGCATCTCGACCGGTTCTTTCTCGGCCTGCCACAGTCTCTCTTTCCTGTTATCAACGGCACAGTTCCATTACAGCATTGCAGTTCCCCTGCAGTACGTCTGTGCCACATCGTAATTATCTTCCAGCACCACGAGGTCGGCGTCATAACCGGCCACCAGTTTTCCCTTCCTGTCATCTACGCCCAGACATCTGGCCGGATTAATCGTACAGGAATTAAGCGCCTGATCAAATGGAAGAAGCGCATCCTCAACCAGAATACGAAGTCCGCGGTTCATATACAGCGTGCTTCCTGCGATCGTCTCGGTCCCCTTTAGATAGGCGAGTCCATTCTCCCTGATCTCAATATCGTGACCGCCCAGCTGATAGCTTCCGCCTGGAGGGCAGTGCTTTGCGCGCAGGGAATCCGTCACCATGATGACGAAATCACGGCCCTTTGCCGTAAAGTAATTGTTCAGCGCAGCCAGATGGGAATGGCAGCCGTCGCAGATGATCTCTCCATAGATATCTCTTACCCGGAATGCGGTACCCACCAGGCCCGGCTTCCTGTGATGGTAAGGCGTCATGCCGTTATATACGTGCGTCATGGAGGTCGCGCCGTTGGCTATGCCCATCAGCGCCTGCTCATAGGTTGCAGACGAATGGCCCATGCTGACTACCACTCCGGTCTCCTTACAGTATTTTGTCAGCGCAAAGTCTGCATCGTGCTCCGGAGCCAGCGTAATATATTTAATCAGTCCCTTAGCGGCGTTCTGGTACCGCTTGAACTGCTCAACGAGAGCCTGTGCGATGGCTTCCGGCGGCTGGGCTCCCTTGTAATCCATATCGAGATACGGTCCCTCGAAATGAATTCCGAGGATCTCGGCTCCCTCATAACCATCATCCACCACCGATGCCACATTGGCCACAGCCTTCTCCAGTACATCCGGCATCTGAGTCACCGTAGTCGGAAGAATGGAGGTAACGCCTTCCTCCGGTATGTGTTTCATCCAGTTGCGTAAGCCCTCCGGCTCCCCGTCATTGGTATCATATCCATAAGCTCCATGGGTATGCACATCGATAAACCCAGGAACAATCCTTTTGGTTCCATAATCCTGATCTACGGATCTTTCGCCATATTCGCGGACCGCAGTGATCTTTCCATCTGCGACCTCGAGCTGAGCTGGTATAAACTGGCCTGCGATCCAGACCTTTTTACTTTGTATTATCATGACCATACACCCTCTCTTTCTTATCGCCGGCAGTCTTCTGTCCGGCCATCCTTAGTATAACCAGTTCCCATCTCTATTTCAAGATCATTTTGAAAATAATTTTCAAAATGACCCAGAAAATAAAAAACGCGGTCCACCAGGCGGAAATGTTCTTCCCGGCTGCCGGACCGCATCTCATAAATTCTTCTTACAGTTCTTCTTTGACTTCTTCCGCAGCCGTACTCTGCTCTACCGGCCACCGGATAATAACACGGAATAAATCCGCCTCAACTTCAACATTCATCTTTCCGTTCTGCAGTTCCACAAAGCTCTTGGCAATCGCCATCCCCAGGCCGGAGCCTTCCGTATTGCGCGACTGGTCGCCGCGGACAAAACGTTCCGTTATCTCTTCCGGATTAAAATTCAGCTCGCTGGCCGACACATTCTTCATGGTAATGACCACTCCGCCATCGTCCCGTTTCATATCGATATATGCCCTGGTATTCGGCATGCCGTATTTCATGATATTGGTCAGCAGATTGTCGAAAATCCGGTATGTCTTCTGGCTGTCCAGCGGCAGGACGATCTTCTCGTCCGGCAGATTCCACCGGAAATCGATGGTGGACTCTTCGATCTTATCGCTCAGTTCCAGGCTTACCTCCTTTAAGAGACTCACAATATCCACATTGACCAGATTGAGCGTCACATTGTTGCTGTTGGCTTTGCTGATTTCAAACAGATCCTCAATCAATGATTTCAGTCTCATGGACTTCTGTTCCAGCACGTCAATATAAGCTTTTCTCTGCTCCGGCACCGCGTTGTCATCTTTCAGCAGATTTACATAAGTAATAATCGCTGTCAGCGGCGTCTTTAAGTCATGGGACATGTTGGTAATTAAGTCCGTCTTCATCTTCTGGCTCTTTACTTCTTCATCCACTGCCACCTTGAATCCGCTCTGAATCTTCTGTACCTCAGTTTTAAACGGTTCAAACACACCGAGATCTTCGGAAATCGTTACCTCCAAATTACCCTCGGCAATCTGATTGGTGGCATGCAGCAGGATTCTGTATTTCCGGGTCAGGTCACGGTAGTATTTACGCAGTACCAGGAACAGCACAAACGAATAGATAATCAGTGCGCCGATTCCAAAAAACCACAGGCTGCATAATACAGCCAGAATAATAAAGTTCACACCGACAATCTTAAATATCGTCCTGTCCGAATGATCCTGCAGATTGATGCTTCCAAGGAACGCATACAGCCTTCGGAAGAGTCCTGCACACCAGCCGTAAAACAGTCCGCATAACGTCCGTTCTCTGATATAACGCTTCAATCCGATGTGGAACACATCCCGCATACAAAGGACGGCCCAGTAGATCACTGCAAACGGAATACACCACCAGAATACGTTCCACAGCTTCACCATCATATCCGCTGCCTTCGGCAGGAAATTGGCACGGATCAGCCCGGAATACAGGCTCCCATGATTGGTCACAGCCACCAGGCTGGTCAGGCTGTAGCCAAAGCCGATCGCTCCGGCCCCAACCCCCAGGACAACTCCAAGAGGAGCCCGGAACACCCTGCTGTCATCCGCCCGTGTCACGTCGCAGCAGGATAACAGAAACGCAGCTAATGCCACAAAAACTCCCAGGCCGGCAAATACGTTTGCTACGATTCCCGAATTATAATAGGACTTCCAGGATGAGCTTCTCGCCAGAGAATACTCGGCCAGCTGCTGCTCCGTCATAGCGTAGGCAAATGTGATGTTCTTCGGATTCTCCAGTTTTAGCTGTGGTTCATGGCTGTACTGCTCCCAGTAATACTCTTCCATGGGATCGACTTCCCCGAACTTCTGAATCACGTTCAGAAGATATGTTGTGTCCTCTCCCCCCAGCTGCATCACATCCATCCGTCCCTGGTCGTCGTAATGCATCACAACGCGGAATACATAATCGGCGTCGGATAAGATGTTTCTGTTCTTTGCATAATTCATCAGAATGCTTCCGTTATCATCCAGCACCTGATAATCTATGGAATTCCTGATACTTCCAAAATACCGGTTCCAGCTCTCGTATTCCATCATGCAGTTCTGACGGAGATTGCGCAGGTATTCCTGCCGCTCCTCGGCCATATAACGTTTCTCCTCGTCCGTGAGAGCGTCATAATTGATCTCTTCCGGGAAAGATATGGTATCTTCCCCCGCAAATACTGCGGCTTCGTCCGCCGCATGGACATCGGCATCTGCACCGGGGATGCTTTCCCCTGATGCCGCAGGGTTCTCCCCCGCTGCCGACGCTGTCACCTGCGGTGTCCGGCTGTCCGTCTCCGCTGCCGCCTCACCTTCCGGCCGATCCGTATCTTCCGGCTGATCCGTCCCTTCCGGTGCCGCAGATGCCTGCGCCCCGAATCCGTCCATAGATCCGTTTTTCAGTTCATAGGCGCCTTCCGGAAAAAATTGCTCGAAAGGTGAAATCACCACACCGTTTTCATACTGGGACTGTTCCAAATCCAGCACGTAATTGCCAAAGACGAGATGGCGCAAAAACGCCTGATCCTCATATACGGGTTCCTCATGGCGTCCCGCCTCTTTTTCAAAAAACGGGTACAATCCCGTCATGATAACAGCCGCCGCCACTACGATAAGAACGGACAGCAGCGCGCTGATTCTATGCCTGTTTTTCAATTTTGTATCCAACTCCCCACACCACCTTTAAATATTTGGGTTCCTTCGGGTTAATTTCTATCTTTTCCCTGATTTTTCTCACGTGTACCATGATGGTGTCCGTGTTGATCGCCCGCTCATTCCACACACGTTCGTATATCTCTTCCGCAGAGAATACCCTGCCCGGATTTTTCATCAGGAGAGCAAGTATTTTAAATTCAATCGGCGTAAGCTTCGCCGGCTTTCCGTCCACGGTCACCTCTACCGTATCCTCATTAAGCTCCAGCCCGCCAATGACATAAATATTGCTCTTTTCCTTCAGTTCCTTTGCCTCCAGCATATCCAGGTACTTTCTGTACCGTCTCAGCTGGGAATTGACTCTTGCAAGCAGCTCCATCGGAGTAAAGGGTTTCGATATATAATCATCGGCGCCGATGTTCAGTCCCATGATCTTATCGACCTCCTCCGTCTTTGCGGAAAGGATAATAACCGGAAAGTCGTATTTTTCTCTCAGCTTGACAGTCATGGTAATGCCATCCATTCTCGGCATCATCACATCCACGATAGCCAGATGTATCTCTTCCTGATCCAGAATCTTAAGGCCCTCGATTCCATCGGCCGCCTGGAATACTTCATAGCCCTGGCTCTTTAAATATATCTCGACTCCTTCTCTAATCTCCTTATCATCTTCTACCAGCAGAATGTGATTTGTTTCCATGGTATCTCTCCTCGCTTTTTGATATTTTATGGTTGATACAGATTCAAACTACAGTATATCATGAACACCGGGTTCCTAAAAGCCCTGCCTCTCTGTATTATGCCACAAACACGCATAATTCTTCCCTTCCTGCCTGCAATACTAGGATATATGGGCAATCTTAAAATGAACGACGTGTAAAACGAAAGAAATTCTAAATCTTTTATTTAAAAACGTTTGCAGTCTTCGGACCGCAGGTTTGGATCCACAAAAAAACGCCTGCCACACACTCACTGTGTCAGACGGTTTTTCAACTGCGTAAAACCATATTTGATTTTTTGTTATTTGACCAGACCGGCCATCGTCGGAAGCGCCATGCTGACAGCCGGAATATACGTGACCAGCACAAGCCCCACCAGGATAGAAACATAAGTGGTACGTCTCCGAACTTGCAAATAAATATGGCAGATTAAAGATTTCATAATTCTTGCTGAATGTTTCCAGAATCGCTTTGCTGTCCATACAGAAATCAATTGCACCTATACTCAACAGCAGGTTCCGCAATAAACATTCCAACGGCAATGCAAACAATTCCTCCACCTCCGGGTTGTGATGGTTGGCAAACAGCGTCGTTTCAAGATACCACTCTCCGTCCATGGCTCTCGGCTTCAATTGATGATACTCCAGGCTCTCACATTTTCTGAGAATGTCCTTCATAATCTCTCCTTCTGCCGCCGCTCACTTCCGAAGCCATGATACGGTCTTCGTCAGCGCCTCTATCGTCTTTGTTTCCAGAACCACTCTGGCCCCTGCCTTTTCTGCCATCAAAAGCCGTTCCTCCAGATCGATCTCTCCATCACCGAACGCCAGATGGCAGCTCTTACCCTTTGCATCGTGGCCATGCATGTGAATCAGCCGGTCTTCATACGCCAGATAAAAGGGAATATCCACATTCCCCGCGGCATGGCTGTGTCCAATATCCAGTGTCAGCCCGAAACAGGGCTGCTGCAATAAAAGTTCCAGTGCCTTCCTCTCATGTTCCATAAATCCTTCCGTATTTTCAACCGCCATATGTATCGCCGCGTCACCGACTGCATCCCGGCACATCTCTCCAAATTCCGCAATATGCCTCCGGTACTCCTCTTCATACCGCTTAAACAGATATTCCTTTCTCCCCGGCAGCGTGAGATAGATTCCCTTTGCAAGGTGCATATTGATCACAGGAGCTCCAATGGCCTTTGCCAGTTCGATTGTCTCTACGGCGGTCTCCAGATACGCCTGCCGGACTTTTGGATTAAAATCACAGACATTCAGATTCTCGTCGAGATGGATCGTAAAATACAGATGTTCCTGATCCATAATCCGCCGCAGCCGGTCTGCCGAAAGTTCCGGCAGCTGACACTGAGGAAAATTCATATTCAGTTCTATAAAATCCAGTCCCAATTGGCTGCACAGCCGGGCACACCCCTCCAGAGTATCCGTTTCCATCAAAAATGGCATGCCAAACTCCATATCCGCTCCTCCTTCCAGCCTCCCGGCTGCCTGTTCCAATGGCTCAATCACCGTGATAAGCCAATGCGCCCTCTTCCTTTTTCTTTATCATTTCCCTGTTCACGACTTCTTCTATCTCTCTACAGTAAAACCGGATATCCCCTTCCTCAAAATCAAACACATGAAAATTCCTCCGGTCTCCAAAGGCATGATCATCGCTGCATTCGATCTCAAATCCACTGATCCCTGCAGACTGCGCCAGATAGAAGGAAGTGACATCCCGAAAAAAGAGAATCACGCGGTATTCCTTGTCCTCCGACTCCATCACCATCCGAAGATTCTGAATTTCTAACCACTCCTCATAATCGTAATCACTGAAAAGATACATAGAATGAATCTTTCCAAAATAGCACCAGCCGTAAAACCGCGGATTAAGCTGGAGCAGTTTTTCGATACCCTTTATTTTATGAAATGTTTCTTCAAAACTCACAGTGAATGCATTCCCCCTCTCCAAACCACAGTACCGCACAATATGATGCAGCCGAAAGTCTATCGTCTGCATCGTCACCTGTTTCCTGCCTGATCAATGATCTGTTTAAATCCCTTTTCGTTCAGTTTACCATGGTTTGCAGAAGGTTTCAACTCATCTCCCAGAAAGTTGCAATTAATATAGAGGTATTTTTCACTCTTCTAAAGAGTTTTTTCTTGTCTTTAGAGCCCGATTATGATATACTGAAATACACAGTCTAATTATGGGATTTTATCCATCTTATCACTCATGTATCTCTGGCACTTCTGCCGGCATTTCCATGACGAACCTACAACAAATTAAAATGAGAAAGGAATGGTAGTGTGCCCAGACAGGATTTTTATATTAAAAAGCTGCTGCAGGACCCAGCCCGTTTTGCGGACCTGTATAATGCCGAGATTTTCCATGGAAAACAGATTTTAAAAGCGGAATTATTGTCACCGGTATCTACAGAATCCGGAATCGCGATAACGAACCGCAGCGGCAGGAAACAAACAATTCAGAGGCGGCGCGATATCGCGATGAAAGCATCCATAGGCGCCTGCTTTATCGTTGCAGGCTGCGAGGCTCAGGGAGAGATCCATTACGGCATGCCCATTCGAAGCCTGACTTATGATGCGTTGGATTATACGGAACAGCTTACAGAGATTCAAAAGGAACACAGGAAAAAGAAAGATCTTACCAAAAGCCCGGAATTTCTGTCCGGCATCACCCGCCGTGACAAACTCCAGCCTGTCCTTACACTGGTCCTGTACTGTGGAAAGGATCCATGGGATGGTCCAAAAAGTCTCTACGATATGCTGGATTTAAGAGGTCCCACGGAATGTATTCCGGATCTTCTGGCCGCTCTTCCCGACTACCGCATCAATCTTGTCGATATCAGAAAAATTGAAAATCTGAGCCTCTACAAAACGGGTTTACAACAGGTCTTCGGTATGCTAAAATATAGTACAGATAAGAGTAAATTTTACAACTATATCACGTCAAACCATGACCAGATATCCATGCTGGATGATAATGCCCTGACGGCAGTCATGGGCCTTTTGGGTGAAAACCGGCGGCTGATGAAGTATTTAGCCGCTCCTGGACGAGAGGAGGGGTATACCATGTGTCAGGCGATCGATGATTTGATTGCAGATGGAAAGAGGGAGGGGGAAAAAGAAGGGGAAGTCCGTATGGCCAGCCTAATCTCCATCCTTTTGAAAGAAAACCGGCTGGATCTCATCGCGGAGATCTCAGGGAATGAACAGCTGCGCAGGCAGCTGTTCCAGCATTACCATCTGTAAAAGCAAGGAGCAGCGGCCGTACGTTTCCGGCCGCTGCTCCTTTCAGCTGTGCTTTATAATAGAACTTCCTGCACTTCTATATATCAGGACTCTGATGTCTTTCTCACATTCGTCTCCAGCAGCCGGTTAAATCCAAGCCAGCCGTTATTATCTCCCGCACCCTTCAGCACTTCGATCATAGTCTCCATCTTGGCATCGGTATTATCCGCGAAGTTTAATGCCAGCGCCTCTAAAAGAGCCGGTTTCTTCGGTGAACCGTATTCCAGTTCTCCATGATGAGCAAGAATACAATGCTTCAGCTCCGTAGCAGCCTTCGCCGGGAAATCCGGAATTGTACGAATCCGCTCTGACACCATCTCTGTACCGATGATGATATGCCCCAGAAGCTGACCGTCATCCGTATAATCATTTTCGGGAAATACAGAGAGCTCCTTCGTCTTGCCGATATCATGAAACATAGCGGCAGTGAGCAGCAAATCACGGTTAATCAGCGGATAATACCCTGCATAATAGTCACATAATTTCACAACGCTCAGTGTATGCTCCAGAAGGCCTCCTACAAACCCATGATGAACGCTCTTTGCCGCAGAATGAAACTGAAATGCCTTTGCAAAAGCCTTGTCTTCCACAAAAAAGCTTTCTGCCAGTTTTCTGTAATGGGGAGTCCGGATCGACTTAATCAATCCGGTCAGTTCCTCATACATCTCACCGATGTTTTTAGCGGACACCGGAAGATAATCCCCTGGTATGTATTCGCTTTCCTCCGCTTTTCTGACCCGCTTCACATTCAGCTGATTCGAGTTCTGGAACATGGTGACATCCGCGTCGATATAGATATAGTCCATCGTCTCAAAATTCCCCACTCCCGGAGAGCTCAAGTCCCAGATCTTTGCATCGATGGTACCCGTCTTATCCTGTAAGATTAAATTCCCGTATTCTTTACCTGCCTTGGTCAGGGCTATCTGCTTATTCTTACATAAGTATACATCCGATACATGCATCCCTTCCCGAAATGTCTCTATATATCTCATTGTTCTCCTCCATATCCTTTTTAAGCGTCACAGAAGCCAGGAAGATTACCTGGCTCCTATGGTTATCTGATATTCAATCTCTTTATATTCATCTCTGCCGCTTCTGAGTACCGTTACCGGTAATACCTCTCCCGGTGTCGACGCCTCCAGCTTCACCTGGAAATCCTTCATGGTAACGATATTCTCACCGCCCATAACCGTAATAATGTCTCCGCACTGGATCCCTGCATTATAGGCAGGACTGTCTGCATTCACATCCACCACATAAACGCCGAGCGGCATCCCGCTCTCATTCATGACCGCGCTGACCTCCTGGCCCTTGATGCCAAAGTACGGGAACGCGTTGCCGTTGCTCATTTTCTCCAGAATGCTCTTGTAGTCAGAGATAGCCATGGCAACAGTCATATCTTCGCTGCCTTCGCTCTTATACTCGTCAGTCACCCAGCCGATAATCTGACCGGTCGTGTTCATGAGGAATGTTCCTGTCGCCGCATTGCTCTTTAAATCAGAGTAAATGATACGGGTCATCCCATCCGTCATCTGAACATTCTTCGCTATATAGGATACAAAACCATAACAGGTAGAATGCACCATGCCGGCTGGTCCTCCGATTGCAATTACCAGATCTCCCTGTTTTACGGAATAGGAATTCCCCAGTTCAATCGCCTTAACTTCCTCTAAAAGCGCTCTTCCCAGTTCCGCAGTCGGAACGCTCACAATTGCCATGCCTGACAGCTTGTCCGTCTGTCTGATCGTTCCCTGAACCTCCGTACCGTCTGAAAATGCCACCCGAATCGAATCCGCCGCCTCAACTGCACCTTCCGGTGTCAGTACCAGCAGTTCCTCATTGGCCGAGGAGATTACCGCTCCCGCGTAAAGACCTGAATTCTCGACCGGATTATTAAACCAGTCTGTCTGCGTCTTAACGGAATGAACCGTCACGATTCCTTTTCCCGCTTTTAACGATACCGCTCTTAAATTCCCGTACAGGGTATTCAGATCATCGATGCTGAACGGATACTTTTTCATTGCTGACTCCAAAAGATCTTCGATGGGCTCAGACTCCTTTGTGGTGGCCTGAGTCGGCTCGGTCTCCTCCGTCGTCGATGGTTCCGGGTCATCCTTCGGTATTGTTACCGGAGTAGTCTCCCTTGTAGTTTCTTTTCCAAGGTATTTTTCCGCCACCGGTCTGGAAACAACAAAAGTAACTGCCGCGACGATTCCAAAAAGGGCCGCAGTTAATAAAAGGGCAACTGCCCTTCTCATGATCTCTCTCTTTGTTCTGGGCTGTTTCACAATTTTCTCGCTGATAAAACGGCGCGGTTCCGTCTTTTTATCATCTGGCCCGCTTTTATCCGGCATACACACCCTCCTTTGCAGAAGACCTAAACCTATTATACGTTTCTTCTCTGTTTTATGCAAGGAAAAGATAAGAAACACAGCGAACTGCAGTCAACCAAATGTGACTATTCACATCCAGCCCGTCCAAGTAGTATAAAATATGGATTTAGAGGGACACTGTTGGTATCACATGAAAATTTATCCAAGGAGGACTTTACAATGAGTGATTTAAAAAACAGTGAGACAGTCAAAAATCTGATGCGTGCTTTTGCAGGAGAAAGCCAGGCCAGAAACCGCTATACGTTTGCGGCAAGCCAGGCGAAAAAGGAAGGACTTCCGGTTATACAGGCCGTATTTTCCTATACTGCAGGGCAGGAAAAAGAGCATGCAGAGATTTTCTATCAATATCTCAAAGAATTACAAGGCGAGACCATTTTCATCGACGGCGGCTACCCGGTGGACTTATACGATCAGACTGTGGATTTATTAAAGTCCGCACGCCACAATGAATATGAGGAATATCAGGATGTCTATAAAAATTTTGCAGAAGTGGCGAAGCAGGAAGGCTTTCTGCAGATCAGCTCCTCCTTCTCCCTCATTTCTGAAATAGAGAAAGTACACGGAGACCGCTTTCAGCTGTTTGCCGACTATATGGAGCAGAATAAGCTCTTTGTATCCGATGCAGAGACCGGATGGATCTGCTTAAACTGCGGCCATATCCACCATGGCCTTCAGGCCCCGAAAGCCTGCCCTGTCTGTCATCATGAACAGGGATATTTCGTTCGTGTGGAACTCTCACCATTTCTCAGATAAGATCCCCTGCAGCACGCTTTTCTGATTTATGGTTTCGTTCCAATCCAACGGCTTAAATGCGGCGAGATTGAAGATTTATATGATTGCAGGCCATACTGTATTTATGATATACTGTAATCACTACCGCCCATCAGGGCTGTCCGCCATCGTCTGATATTATATTGGAAACAGAGAAAGGAAATCATGAATCAGAAAGCATTAAAAACGTTAGAATACGATAAAATAATAGTTCAGCTTGCAGAGTACGCTTCCTGTGAATCAGGAAAAGAACTCTGCCGCAGGCTGGTACCCTCCATCGATTACGATGAGATCGTAACTGCTCAGCGGGAGACCACCGACGCAGTTACCAGGGTGCGCCAGAAAGGCGGCATATCTTTCGGAGGCGTCAAAGATATCCGCGCCTCCTTAAAACGGCTGGAGGTGGGGAGTTCCCTCGGTATCGTGGAACTTCTCTCCGTCAGCTCCTTACTTACTACCGCGGCCCGCGCCAAATCATACGGGCGGCACGAGGATTCTCTGGAGCAGTTTTTTTCCGTGCTGGAACCACTGACCCCGGTAAATACGGAGATCAGGCGCTGTATCCTTTCCGAAGAGGAAGTAAGCGATGATGCCAGTCCGGGTCTTCACCACGTCCGGCGCTCCATGAAGAATATTCATGACAAGATTCACACTCAGCTGAATTCTATCCTGAATTCCAACCGAACCTATTTACAGGATGCGGTCATCACCATGCGCGACGGAAGATACTGTCTTCCCGTCAAATCCGAGCACAAATCCAATGTCCCGGGCATGGTTCACGACCAGTCCTCCACCGGTTCCACACTCTTTATCGAACCTATGGCAATCCTTAAGCTGAACAATGACTTACGTGCCCTGGAAATCCAGGAACAGAAAGAGATCGAGATGGTACTGGCCGATCTAAGCAATCAGCTGGTCCCGTATCAGGACGAACTTCTGACCGATTTCGAGGTTCTCACCAGACTGGACTTTATATTTGCCAAGGCGGCGCTCTCCCGGCATTATCAGGCCAGTGAGCCCCGTTTTAACAAAAAGGGAATCATTCACATCAAGGACGGACGCCATCCGCTTTTGGACCCGTCGAAGGTCGTTCCCATCACGGTGCATTTAGGCAGGGATTTCGATCTGCTGGTAGTTACCGGCCCCAACACGGGCGGTAAGACCGTTTCATTAAAGACCGTGGGGTTATTTACGCTCATCGGTCAGGCGGGACTCCATATACCGGCGTTCGACGGTTCCGAACTCTCCGTCTTTGACGAGGTATTTGCAGATATCGGAGATGAACAGAGTATTGAGCAGAGCCTCAGTACCTTCTCTGCCCACATGACCAACATCGTACAGATCCTGGGGCAGGCCGACAGCCGCTCGCTTTGCCTCTTCGATGAGCTGGGAGCCGGAACTGATCCTACCGAAGGCGCGGCGCTTGCCATCGCCATCCTGTCATTTTTACACAATATGAAATGCCGTACCATGGCAACGACTCACTACAGCGAGCTGAAGGTATTTGCGCTGACCACCCCCGGTGTGGAAAATGCCTGCTGTGAATTTAATGTGGAGACGCTGCAACCCACCTACCGTCTCCTGATCGGAGTTCCCGGCAAGAGCAATGCGTTTGCCATTTCATCGAAGCTGGGACTTCCCGACTATATTATTGAGGACGCGAAAACGCATCTGGAAGCCAAGGATGAAACCTTCGAGGATCTGCTTACCCATCTGGAACAGAACCGCGTCACCATTGAAAAGGAACGCATTCAGATCGAGTCTTACAAGATGGAAGTAGAAAAACTGAAGGCCAGGCTGACTCAGAAGGAAGAACGTCTCGATGAGCGGCGCGACAAGATGATCCGTGACGCCAAAGAGGAGGCGCAGCGGATTCTGCGGGATGCAAAAGATACTGCAGACCAGACGATCCGCCAGATTAACAAGCTGGCTTCCGAATCAGGTGTCGGTAAGGAACTGGAGGCAGAGCGTGCCCGTATCCGCGGCAAGCTAAAGGAAGTAGATTCCTCGCTGTCCTTAAAAAATCAGACGAAAGAGCCGAAACAGTCCATCGATCCGAAAAAGTTAAAGCTGGGCGACGGCGTACATGTTCTCAGCATGAATTTAAATGGAACAGTAAGTTCTCTCCCCAATTCCAAAGGGGATTTATATGTACAGATGGGAATTCTCCGCTCTCTCGTCAACCTAAGCGATCTGGAGCTGTTAAATGAGCAGTCTGTCTCAGGCCCCACTCTTGGAAGCGGCAGTGGTAAGAAAAAGACAGGAAGCGGAAGCAGCTCTGCCCGCATGTCCAAGTCCTTTACCATCTCTCCGGAGGTAAATCTGATCGGAATGACCACCGACGAGGCCATTCCGGAGCTGGATAAGTACTTAGACGACGCCTATCTGGCTCACCTGCCTTCCGTTCGTGTCGTACATGGGCGAGGCACCGGAGCACTTAAGAATGCAGTTCACAAGCACCTAAAAAAACTGAAGTACGTCAAAGATTTCCGGCTGGGTGTATTCGGCGAGGGGGATACCGGCGTAACGATCGTCACTTTTAAATAGGAGGATTGGACTATGGCAGAAAAACAGAGAATATTGATCGTTGACGATGATAATAACATCGCCGAATTGATTTCTCTTTATCTAACAAAAGAGTGTTTTGAAACGATTATTGTAAACGACGGTGAAGAGGCGCTTCGGGTATTTCCGGAATTTAAACCGAATCTGGTTCTTCTCGATCTGATGCTTCCTGGCATGGATGGCTATTCTGTCTGCCGGGAAATGCGGGCTCAGTCCCCGGTTCCCATCATCATGCTGTCCGCAAAAGGCGAGGTCTTCGACAAGGTGCTGGGCTTAGAGCTGGGCGCCGATGATTATATGATCAAGCCCTTTGACTCAAAGGAACTGGTGGCAAGAGTCAAGGCGGTGCTCCGCCGTTATCAGCAGCCTGCCGTGCCGGCAGCTGCCCAGACTGACCAGCAGGGCGATTACGTGGAATATCCCGATCTGATCGTAAATCTGACCAACTATTCTGTCATCTATATGGGCCATTCCATCGAGATGCCGCCGAAGGAACTGGAGCTGCTTTACTTCCTCGCCTCTTCGCCCAACCAGGTCTTTACCAGAGAACAGCTTCTGGACCACATCTGGGGATATGAATATATTGGAGATACCAGAACCGTGGATGTACATATCAAACGTCTGCGGGAAAAGATTAAAGATCATGCCAGCTGGGCGCTGACGACTGTATGGGGGATTGGTTATAAATTTGAAGTGAAACGGTAAGACCGTATATTAGAGGATCGGAACACGCTTTTTAAGTATCTGTTAATACAGCTGTACATGGGCATCAGATTTCCTGATGCCCATGTTTTTATTTTACCATATTTTTTCTCATATCACTCTATCTTTCCGTATTTTTATCTTTATCCACACATCTTTCCGTTATCCACACTCTCAATCCCCATTTTTGTATCTTCCGCATCCATAAACTTACAATTTTCAGATATTAACAATTAATCCACAGACATTTCCACATTATTGTGGATAACTCCGCCTGCTATGGTAATCACTGAATAAAACACATATTTCATTTTCTGCAACTTTTTACGTCTCTGCCGCGTCTAATCCTCGTAAATAAAAAACATATGGAGGATTATTATGAAACAGAAATTATTCATCATCGCTGCAATCCTGGTATTCACAGCATCCGCGGCTGCATGCTCAGCAAAAAACGAGGGCTCTGCTTCAACTACTGCTACAAAGACGGAAACTACCGCCGACGCCGACAGAACGAATGATGCCGGCACCGCTGAAGCTGATGCTGCTGATCTTTCCACCGGAGATTCCCAGGAGGGCGAAGGCACTGTTACCGGAGTTGTGGAGGAAAACAAAGGCTTTATGATTACCGTCGCAGCAGACGATGACGAAGAAGCATATGTCTTTACTCTGGATGAGACACAGAGCGAAAAATATAAAGACATAAAATCCGGAGAAAAAATAACAGTAAGCTATACCAACGGATTACCCACACCGGACAATCTTGATACCATTGTCACCGATATCCAGCCTGCAAAGTAAACCGATTTTCAGAACACACGACATGCTCCGCCAACCGGAATCTTTTCCGGAAGGACGGAGCATTCCTTTTATGCGATCCCTGTGATTTGCGGTCCTTCTCCTGCCCTCATTGCCATTAAGCGTTTCAGATCATCCGGTTCCTTCAAAAATCCGTAGTGACTTAATCGCCAAAAAGTATTATACTTAATTTAACACCGGACGCCACCCTCATTCGTTCCGGCGGATTGAACATACAGATCAATGAAAATGGAGAATCACAATGACTCATTCCCTTTATTACAAGTTTATTCTCGGCTACCTGGTCTTCGGCCTTTTAGGGTTCGCTTCCATCGCCACCCTGTCTTCCCGAATGACAGAGCGATACTTAATCCGTGAGCAGGCGGATTTGCTGTACGACGAAGCCAATCAGGTTGCCTCCACCTACAGCGGCATGTACCATGGAAAAGATATGGATCTGATCTCCTCCTATCCCCAGCTGGTAGGAACCGCCCACTACCTTCACTCCCAGATCTGGATCATCGACCGTCAGGGAAAGATCGTGGTAGACAGCGACCAGTCAGAGAGGACCGGACGGGTCATTGACCGCTTCGATCCAACAGCGGCGGGCAATAAATCATATACCATCGGTACCTTCTATGACCAGTTCACTTATGATGTATTGAGCGTCCATGCACCCATCACCGGGAATTACACGACTTACGGCTATGTCGTCATCCACATGCCCCTGTCCGTCCTGCAGAACACAAGAGATGGTATTTTAAATATTGTATACCTTACGCTGGCCGTCGTATTCGGTTTTTCCCTGATTATCCTTCTCGTCTTTACAAAAACCGTTTACTTTCCGCTGAAAAAAATCACAGCAGGAGCAAACGAATACGCTCAGGGGAACCTGACCCATCATATCGATGTTAATACCAGAGATGAGATGGGGTATCTGGCGGCTACCTTAAATTACATGTCAGACGAACTGAACAAGATGGAAGAGTACCAGAAGACGTTTATCGCTAACGTGTCCCACGATTTCCGCTCTCCCCTGACCTCTATCAAGGGGTACCTTGAGGCCATTCTGGATGGAACGATCCCTCCGGAAATGTATGAAAAGTACTTGACGCGGGTAATCACAGAGACCGAACGGCTGAACAAGCTGACACAGGGGATGCTGACGCTGAACACACTGGACAGCAAGGGATATTTAAACCGCACGAATTTTGATATCAACCGGGTGATTAAGGACACGGCGGCTTCCTTCGAGGGAACGTGCGAGGAGAAAAACATCAATTTTGATCTGACCTTCTCCAACAATATTCAGATGGTCTACGCCGATCTGGGAAAGATTCAGCAGGTAATGTACAATCTGATCGACAACGCCATCAAATTCAGCCATCACGATTCGACCATTTACATTCAGGCTTCCGGAAAATATGAAAAAATATTCATCTCTGTGAAAGACACCGGAATCGGAATCCCGAAGGACAGTATCAAGAAGATATGGGAACGGTTTTATAAATCAGATTTGTCTCGTGGAAAGGATAAGAAAGGAACCGGCCTGGGCCTTGCCATTGTGAAGGAGATCATTCAATCCCATGGGGAGAATATCGATGTGGTCAGTACCGAGGGTGTGGGGACAGAATTTATTTTCAGCCTTCCCAAATCCACCAATCTTTAATGTATTACTATTATTAAATTTCAGAAAGAATCATTATTTAAAAAGAAGGCGGAACGATAATATCATCAATCGTTCCGCCTTCCTTATTCCTGCCTATTCTTTCCAGTGCAGATGGTGCAGCTGTCCCTGCATGGTCATCTTCTCAAACCCGTTCTGTCTGAGTGCCTCATACAGCACAATCGACACGGAGTTGGACAGATTCAGCGAGCGGATATCTCCCCACATGGGGATTCTCACACACTGCTCCTGATTCTCCAGGAGAATCTCCTCCGGAATACCGGCGCTCTCCTTTCCGAACATCAGGAAGCAGTCCGGTTCATACTCCACGTCAGAATATACCTTCAGCCCCTTGGTCGTAGCCATATAAATCTTTGCTCCGGGATTCCGCTCCAGGAAATCCTGGTAATCGCAGTAAACCGTCACATCCAGCTTATCCCAGTAATCCAGTCCGGCCCTCTTGATCAGCTTGTCATTCAGTCTGAACCCCAACGGCTCAATGAGATGAAGCTTCGTCCCCGTCGCCACACAGGTTCTTCCGATATTGCCGGTATTGGCCGGCATCTCCGGTTCCAGTAATACAACATTCATATCGTGTTCTATGCCTTTCCATCCAATCTCTTAACAAAGCGTTCCATACGTCCCAGCGCCTCTTTTAAGCTCTTTAGGGAATATGCGTAGGAGACACGCAGATATCCCTCTCCGCAGTCGCCGAAAGCCGTTCCGGGAACGACAGCCACCTTCTCCTCCTGAAGAAGCCTTGTGGCAAACTCATCGGAGGTCATACCGAAGCGTTTGATGCTGGGGAATGCGTAAAATGCACCGTTGGGTTCAAAACACTCCAGTCCCATCTCCTGAAATGCATTCATAAGGAAACGGCGTCTCTGGTCGTATGACTCTCTCATCATCTGCACGTCCTTATCTCCGTCCCGAAGTGCCGCAACCGCAGCGTACTGACTGGTGGTGGGCGCACACATGATGGCAAACTGGTGAATCTTCAGCATCTGCTCCAGAATCACTGCCGGAGCGGCCAGATAGCCGAGACGCCAGCCGGTCATGGCATACGCCTTGGAGAAACCGTTAATCAGCACAGTACGCTCCTTCAGACCAGGGAAGGAAGCGATGGTGGTATGCTCCATCCCGTACGTCAGTTCCCCGTAGATCTCATCTGTCAGGACAAACAGATCCTTTTCGACCACGATTTCCGCGATAACCGCCAGCTCTTCCGCAGTCATGACCGCCCCCGTCGGATTGTTCGGGAACGGCAGAACAAGGATTTTCGACTTCGGTGTGATATACTGAAGCAGTTTTTCCTTTGTCAGCTTAAAGTTGTCTTTTTCCTCCAGCGGAATCGGAACAGGGACACCATTGGCCAGAATGGTACACGGTACATAGGAGACAAAACACGGCTGGGGAATCAGCACTTCGTCGCCAGGATCCAGCATGGCACGCAGGGCCACGTCAATGGCCTCACTTCCGCCTACCGTCACCATCACTTCATGATCCGGATCGTATGTAACATGAAAACGCCGTTTTAAATAGTTGGAAATCTCAACCTTTAATTCTCTCAGCCCGGCGTTGGACGTGTAGAACGTCCGTCCCTTTTCCAGTGAATATATTCCTTCTTCCCGGATATGCCATGGGGTCTCAAAATCCGGCTCACCAACGCCCAGGGAGATCGCGTCCTTCATTTCGCTTACAATGTCAAAAAATTTACGGATTCCTGATGGCGGAATCTCTACGATTCTTTCTGATAATGGATTTCTCACGGGGTAATCAACATCCTTTCATCCTGCGTCTCTTCAGCGAGTACGGTGCCATGGTCCTTGTACTTTTTAAGTACAAAGTGAGTTGCTGTGCTTAATACCGATTCCATCGGGGAGAGCTTCTCCGAGACGAACTGTGCCACCTGTCTCATGGTTCTTCCCTCAATAAATACGGTAAAGTCATACGCGCCTGACATCAGATAGACCGCCTCCACCTCACTGTACTGGTAGATGCGCTCCGCGATCTTATCGAATCCCATGCCTCTCTGAGGCGTTACCTTCACTTCGATTAAGGCAACCACTTTTTCATCACTGGTATTATCCCAGTTAATCAGGGTATGGTATCCGCAGATGATATGCTCTTTTTCCATCTCGGCGATCTCATTGGCGACCGCAGCCTCACTTTCCCCCAGAAGAACCGCCAGATCTTTTAAGTCGATTCTGCTGTTTTTTTCAATAACCGCCAATATCTTTTCTCTCATAACCTTACCTCCTGATTAAAATGATTGATTATCATGACTGCTTATAATACTTTATGAATCTCATCCTCCGCGGGCCGGTCTAAATAGCCGGTGCTTTCCCCGTGTCTGATGATTCTTCCAATTCCTTCCGTCACCCGTCCAATCACCGCGGCATGGATTCCCTCCCGTTCCAGGGACAGTACCATCTCACCGCCATTGTCTGTGACAAAGAGCAGACAGCCGTCTGAATAAAGCCGGTATGGGTTCAAAATATACCGCTCACACACTTCGATTGTCTCCTGTTTGACAGGAATCTGGCGCAGCGAAAATTCGATGCCCGTCATGTATGCCCCGGATAAATTCCAGAGGGCGGAAAGTATTCCGCCCTCCCCTGCCGGTTCACACTCCGTGGCTCCAAATGCCTTCCACCGTTCCAGATTCCCACTCAGTGTTCCATCTTCATTTTCCATAATCCGGTCTAAATAGCTTTCCGTAAACCATGTAAGCAGTTCTCCGTGCTTCTGCCTCACAATCTCCACCGTGCCGGCGTATCCCGCATATCCTGCCACAACCAGATTCTGTCCCGGCTCCATACGGCCGGTATTCTCTCTTTCAATCTTCCTCATGCCTGACTCCCGTTACACGGCAGGTGCCGCACCGGCTGCTTCAGGCTCCGGTACAGGAGACACGGCAGGTGCTTCGGGCTCCGGTGCCGGAGCAGGTTCCGGTGCCGCTGCCTCCGGCAGAGTCACACCCGGTCCTCCGTTCTCCCCTTCCACCGGCGACGGCTCGGCCGGCTGAGTCTCCACAGGAGCAGTCGTCTCCTCCGGAAGCGGTACGGTTACTGCAGGAGCGGCCGGTCCGACCTTCACAATCGCCTTGGAGGCGTTGTATGTGTCTGTATGCAGAATCTCTTTGCTCTGCTCCACTCCGTCGATATAGACGTACTTCCACAGTCTGGACTTATACCCCCTGTGAGCTGACTGAACCTGCTTTCTGGTACCCGGCTCCATGGATGGGTCCACCTCTTCCTTCGGCGGTCCCGGATCCATCGTCGCCAGCGTTTCCGACACAAACTTAAATGTCCGGTTGGCAGGTCTCGTCTCTTTCCCGTAAATGGTAAAGGTCAGTGTTTTGCCTGACGTATAGCCTTCCACATAGATGGGAGTGCTGTAATTGTTCGTAATCTTTAAATCCTTATAAGTACCGGCGATCGCCGCGTCTTCCGAGGGTTTCACGTACGTAACGATCATCGAGTGGTTCTGTCTCTGCGTAATCTCCAGTTCTGCGCGGAGAGACGCGTTGTAAAGCGTCGTGGATATCTGGCATACGCCGCCTCCCACACTGTCCACCACCTGGCCATTCTCATAGGCGGCGGCAGTGGCGTAACCGTTGGCTGTTGTAAACGGATGCATGCATTCGTAACCGGAGAGCGTCTCTCCCGGCATCAGCACATGGCCGTTGATCTTACCCGCACCCACCCGTAAATTGGTTGCCCGGGAGTTACCGCTGCTGGAGAAATCCGTGGAAAAGGTTCCCAGCACATCCTGAATGGTTGACAGCGCCTCCGTTGTAATGGCAGGCTGAGCATCAGCCACTGCAGCAGTCACGGTCACCGGTTCCTTAAGTCCGCCTGAAATCGCCTCATCAAGAGCCGCTTTCGTGGCTCCCACATCAACACTCTTTCCAACCACGGCGGGAGTGATGACAAACGCACCATTCTCTCTCGTGATCGACGCATCCTTTGGCTCTGCTACGACAGAAGCACATTTCTCCTCTACGAATGCCGCCACCTTACCATCATCGAAAGCGGTCTCCAATGGTATGACGACATGGTTATGTTCGATGTCTTTCAAGTTTAAATATCGATGGATTAAATTCCCTCCCGTTACGGAAGCTGCCGCCTGGTTTACCGCGTCGGTATTGGACCAGTGAAAGCCCAGTTCCTTCGCCGTAGTTTCCACGGACTCTCCATCCACGACCAGCGTAATCTTTTGATTCTCCATCTCGCCTACCAGACTTTGAATCTTTTCGCCGGCTTCTTCTTCTGTCATTCCTCCCAGACTGTATTCTCCTACATAGAGTCCGTCCGGAAGGGTATCGGCCCGCGCCGGTGCCGGAACGGCCAGTGTCAGCCCCACCGCCAGCACCACAGCAGCAAGGCCTGCTGCCAAGTTTTCGTTTTTCATAATCATTCCTCAATTTTCAAGTTGCTGCCTGCCGCTTTCCTCTTCTAGCGGATCATCATCATTGGCAGTACCATAGCTACGATCAGCAGAATTACCACTGCGATAAGAACTATGGAAACGACCTTCCTGTTTTTTTTATCGTTAAAGTTAATCATGATATTCACCTCTCTCATATTCTTCCATACTGTGCTATGATTTTATCCGTAATTCTGGAGATTTCATTGCGGGTTAAGTGGTCAATTTGCACAGTTAAGCCTATTTTATGATATTTTATTAAATCCTGCAAGTGTTCTTTTTGCCTTTTTGAGGCCGGCTGCTCCTTTTTTACCTTATAAATAAGATTTTTTTCGGAAAATGCATCTGGGCGTTCCTTTCCATATCTCTTTTTCATCGCCTGATAAAGCTGGTGCGCTGCAACCGCGTCGGCCATGGCGCGGTGTGTTTCTCTCTGATCGATCCCAAACCAGCCGCAGGCCGCCTTTAAATTCTTCCTCTCTTCCGCCGGCATAAACAGCCGGGCAAGTGTCAGCGTATCGATTCCCGCTCTTGAAAACGATTCCCCCTGATTGACCGCCGCCCGCTTTAAAAAGCTGTAGTCAAAGATAATCCTGTGCCCCAGAAGCGGCAGTTCCCCCGCAAAGTTTAAAAAAACGGGAAGCACTTCCTCAATCCCCGGCGCATGAACGACATCCCGGTCACGGATTCCGGTGAGTGTTCTCGTCTTCGCCTCCAGCATGCGGTACGGATTTACAAACGACTCAAATTCAGCCGTGATTTCGCCATCCTCAATCCGCACAGCTCCTATTTCAATAATTTTGTCCCGTTTGGGATCCAGCCCTGTCGTCTCCAAGTCCACCGCAACATAGGAATTTACCATCTGATCCCCCTACTGCTCCGCACTCGGGCAGTACTCCCGAAGGAAGCATTCGTTACACTTCGGGCTTCGCGCAAAGCAGATGCTCCGCCCCAGCGTGATAATCTGGATATTCCAGAGGATCCAGTGTTCTTTGGGAAGCACCTTCATAAGCTCCATCTCAATCTTCTCCGGATCCTCCGCCTTCGCAAATCCCAGCTTTCTGGAGATCCGCTTTACATGGGTATCCACCACGATACTTGGCTCATGGTAGATATTTCCCCGGATGACATTGGCCGTCTTTCTCCCGACGCCGGCCAGACTGGTCAGTTCCTCGATGGTCCGCGGAACCTGGCCGCCAAACCGTTCCAGCAGCCCCTGACAGCAGGAGATAATATTCTTCGCCTTCATGTGGTAAAACCCGATGGAGTGGATATCCTTTTCCAGCTCCTTTAAATCGGCATTTGCAAACTTTTCGATGGAGTCATACTTTTTGAATAAGTCCGCCGTCACGATATTCACCCTGGCATCCGTACACTGTGCGCTCATGATCACTGCAATCAGCAGCTGCCATGGGGTCTCGTGGTTTAAGTAGCAGACGTACTCCGTTCCATATTCCTGATCAAGAGCTACCAGCACATGATCCACACGCGCTTTAAACTCCGCTTTCGTCTCTCTCTTTGCCATATCCTGTTTATTTTCCTCTCAATGAAAGAACTCATCAATCACAAAAGCCGCCGCGTTATAACTCAGCGGATCCCGCTGTCTGTAGTCAAACAGCACTGCCGTCTTTCCTCCAAACACTTCAAGATGAGCCATTTTAATCAGCTGCCTCGCCTCAAAGCCCTCGTATCCTTCACGTAAATATCGATGATTCACCGCCTCTTTTGCAAAGAATTCCCGTATCTTCTCTTTAAATGGGGTCTGGTCTTCGGCAAAATCCGGCCGGCTCTTTAGATTTTCTCTGAGATACAGGTCATATACCATGAGCCTTCTGTACAGTTCCAGCTTATCTGGTATGTGCTCCCCCACAAACCTGTCTAATATCTCATACCTTGCCATGCGGCTGTGACTGACTTCAGTCAGCGTGTGTGCCTCATAATATTCCGCCAGTTCAGAGAATAAGTCAAACGGCGTGTCAAATTCCTTCACCAGCTCTTTCATGGTAACGGTAAACTGACCGCTGTTTTCATAGACTTCCACCATCTCTTCCACGCCCTTTAATTTCAGCAGACTTTCGTAGTCGAGCCATTTCGTGCCCAGCACCTCGTAGGGCGGTTTTGCACTGTAGACGAGACCGTAAGCTTCTGCATTTTCAGCCATATAAGAGCCCTTCAGCACCTTTAAAAATCCAAGCTGCAGCTGGTCCGGCTTCATGCCATATACCTCATTAAATGAGTTTCGGAAGCTTTCATATCCCTCGTAAGGCAGGCCTGCAATCAGATCGAGATGACAGTGGATATTGCCAAACCCGTGGATTAGCTCCACCACCGATTTTAAGCGGTTCAAATCCGTCTTCCGCCGGATCTCCCGGATGGTATCCGGATTCGTGCTCTGTACGCCGATTTCCAGCTGAATTAATCCGGGACGCATCTGTGCCATCAGTTCCAGTTCCTCCTCATCGAGCAAATCGGCAGATATCTCGAAATGGAAGTTGGTCACCCCATTGTCATGCTCCGTGATATGACGCCAGACCTCCATGGTATGCTTCTTGCTGCAGTTAAAGGTTCTGTCCACAAACTTCACCTGGGGCACCCTGTGTTCCAGAAAGAAATCCAGTTCCCGTTTCACCAGCTCCAGATTCCGGAACCTGACCGACTTATCCAGAGAGGATAAACAGTAGCTGCAGGAAAACGGGCAGCCCCTGCTGCTCTCATAATAGACAATCTTATGCTCAAAATCATGCAAATCTTCATACGGAAACGGAATGGCGCTCATATCCGCAGCCTTCTTAAGAGGCCGGCTGACTACCTCCCGCTTCTCATTCCGGCAGGCCACACCATCGATCGAAAAGAAGTCCCTTCTGCCCTCCGCGTAATGCTTCAGCACTTCCAGAAAGGTTTCCTCCCCTTCTCCCATCATAATGCCCGTGACATTCGGCTCCCGCTCCAGGATATCGGCCGCGTCATAAGAAACCTCGGGACCTCCCAGCCAGATCTCCGCTTCCGGGAGAACGGACGGCAGGTCCCGCACAAGTTCCATAACCCAGGTTATATTCCAGATGTAACAGGAGAAGCCGATGATATCCGGCTTTCTTAAATAGATGTCCTTTAAGATATCTCCCATCTGGTTATTGATCGTATACTCTCCCAGTTCCACCGAGATTTCCCGCTTAAGGCAGGCAGAATCCTGTTCCAGCCGTCCCATGGCATAGGCCTTCAGACTGTATATCCCGGGGTTGGAATGTATATATTTGGCATTCAGCGCCGCAAGCAAACACTTCATATTGAACTTAAACCTCGATTTCTATCTTCCGGCCTGTGGGCTGATACTGGTAATACCGCACTCCCGCCGCATTCAGCATACGCTTGGAGGCATTGACAGCCGGCGTTCCGTCGTACTTGTCACTGCCGTAGACAATGGTCTTGATTCCTGACTGGATAATAGCCTTGGCGCATTCGTTGCACGGAAACAGCGTAACATACAGCTTCGAGCCCTCCAGACTGCCGCCTCTGTAGTTTAAAATGGCGTTTAACTCACTGTGAGTGGAGTAAAAGTATTTGGCATTATAGGGATCATCCTTTTCATGCTCCTTACCCCAGGGAAATTCATCATCGGAACATCCCTTTGGAAATCCATTATATCCCATGGACAGAATCTTATTGTCCTGGCTTACGATGCACGCTCCCACCTGCGTACTGGGGTCTTTGGAACGTTTTCCCGATAACATGGCAACTCCCATAAAATATTCATCCCATGTAATATAATCTTCTCTCTTCTCAGTCATCAGCATTGTCTCCTCCTTTACTGTAAACGACCGGCTTCTGCGCCTTCCTCTGCGCATCCCCCGTGAATCATATGATATCCTGCCGCCTTCTTCAGACGGTTCATAATCGCCTGCCCAAGGTGGTCGGCCGAAAAACTTTCGGAATAGATGTAATCTGCCTCCAGATCATCGAATTCCCTTAAAACGGCATACAAATTATGTGCAATGGTCTCCTCTCTGGCGCGCAGCCCCAGACTTCTCACCATGCCTTCCGGATACAGCTCCCGTGTCTCGTCCGTACAGATAATCCCCACACGGTATCCCGACTGCAGCTTCTCCTTTGCCAGATGATTGATGGTCCGGGCCACCTCGGCCGGCTCCCCTTCAACCAGTGTCAGATCCGCCTTTGGCGCGTAATGCTTATACTTCATCCCCGGCGCCTTCGGCTTCACATCGGCCTTCATCGGGCCATCGCCTGTAATCGCCGGATCCAGCCCGATCTCCATCCCGAGCACCGCACCGGCCATCTCCTGTGTGACGGCACCCGGGCGCAGAATAACCGGCACCTGGCCGGACACATCGATAATGGTGGATTCCACACCAATCCCAACCGGACCTCCGTCCACAATCATATCGATCTTCCCATTCATATCCTGCCATACGTGATCCGCCGTCGTAGGACTGGGCCGCCCCGATGTATTGGCACTGGGCGCCGCTACCGGCACGCCGGACAGCCGGATGAGCGTCATGGCCACAGGGTCGCTGGGCATGCGGACCGCCACCGTATCCAGTCCTCCTGTCGTGCCGTATGGGACAGCGTCACTCTTTGGAAATATCATGGTCAGCGGTCCCGGCCAGAACGCTTCCATCAGTTTCTTTGCCGTCTCCGGTATCTCCGCTACCAGAGGCTTCAAATCAGAAAAATCCGCGATGTGTGCAATCAGCGGATTGTCTGAAGGCCTTCCTTTGGCCGCATAAATCTTTTTTGCCGCTTCCTCATCGAGGGCATTGGCACCGAGACCATATACAGTCTCCGTCGGGAATGCCACCAGACCGCCCTCCCGCAGAATTGCAGCCGCCTTTTCAAGTTTTTTCAAATCAATCTGACTTGTATCTTCTATTATAATTCGTTCTGTTACCATCTTTCTCTGCTCTCTTCTCTTATGACTTTTCCTCTTCATACTTACTGCTTATCATAGCACAACGCCCGGAACCATGCAACTTTTTAAGCTTCCCTCCCCTGTAATACTTGCGGAATTTCTGTAATAATGATACCATAAAAGGGATATTATACCGGGAGGACAATGAAATGGCACTCATGATACCAGAAAACTATGACCCCCACCTTACCGTCCGTGAGACGCAGGAGGCCATCAAATACATACGCGACACCTTTCAGAAGGAATTTGGAAAGGAAATGAACTTAGAGAGAATCTCCGCCCCCCTCTTCGTGGAGAAGAGCAGCGGTTTGAACGACAATTTAAACGGCGTAGAACGCCCCGTCCAGTTTGATATAGCAGGAATTCCCGGCGAAACGGTGGAGGTCGTCCACTCTCTCGCCAAATGGAAACGAATGGCCCTGCACGAATACGGCTTTCAGCCTGGCGAGGGGCTCTATACAAACATGAACGCGATCCGGCGCGATGAGGAGCTGGATAATCTTCACTCCTGCTATGTAGACCAGTGGGATTGGGAAAAGGTCATTACAAAAGAGGATCGTACCATCGAAACATTGAAAGAGACAGTCCGAACCATCTTTAAGATTATCAAGCACATGCAGCACGAGGTCTGGTATAAGTACCCGAACGCAGTCAACCACCTTCCAAAGGAGATCACCTTTATTACCTCCCAGGAGCTGGAAGACCGTTACCCGGGCAAGACGCCAAAGGAAAGGGAAAACCTGATTACAAAAGAATACGGCTGCGTTTTCTTAATGCAGATCGGCGATAAGCTGGCCAGCGGCGAGCCTCACGACGGCAGAGCTCCCGACTACGATGACTGGCAGTTAAACGGTGATATTCTCTTCTGGTTTGAGAACTTAAACTGTGCCCTGGAGATCTCCAGCATGGGAATCCGTGTGGATGAGAAGTCCCTGGAGGAACAGCTTAAGAAAGCAGGCTGTGAAGACCGCCGCTCTCTGCCCTACCACCGCATGCTGTTAGAAGGCCAGCTGCCTTACACCATCGGCGGCGGTATCGGTCAGTCCCGCCTATGTATGCTCCTCTTAAACCGCGCCCATGTAGGCGAGGTACAGGCGAGCATCTGGCCGAACGACATGATCGAAGAATGCCGGAGGCATAACATATTCCTGCTGTAGCAGAACTTTATCTACAGGAAGGGAAACGCCGCGTCAAAATACTTTTGGCCGGCGATCCCTTTCACCTGTTAGGAAAAATAAGTTAATTTTACTCAAAATACTATCGCCCGGGATAATTCTTTTATATGAGCCCGATAAACCTCAATATAATCTTGTACTTCCGGCTTTAAAATGGTACTTTCTTTTTCATATATTTCAATAATTCTGTTATATAGATCCAATGCTTCATTGACCAGACTGTCTACATCAAAGTCTTCTACGGTGATTCCAGTTATTTTTCGAACAGCCAGTTCATTTTCAATAGCTGCGTTCACCTCATCGTAAATCTCATCGCCAATCTCATCTCCCAGATAATCCGCAACTGCATATCCATCCATCTCTTCCAGATCATCTCCCAACATATCTTTTACATAGCAGCTGATTATATCATCCCTCTTCTCATAACAGCTGTTAACTGCAAAATCGCCAATCTGCTCAATTAAAATACTTTTGTACCGACTAAGCATTCTATCTTTGCGATCGGCATAATATTTATTTGATATCGCATACCAGATATCCCAAAATATTTCCGGTTGAACCGATATAAGTATTTGTTCTGCGAAATCTTCGTTTGTCAATATTGAACTGAAATCATATTGCGAAATCACAGGCTCCGTAAATAATTTGGAAAATACTTTTGAAAGATCATGGCTGAAGAGCGTTATCATTCTTCCTCCCATCTCGCATAAATCGCTTAATAACTTAGTTATTGTACCAAACTGTTTTTTAATATCATTATAATATAATGTTATGTATTTCAACATCAAGACATGCCTTTGGAGAAAATTAATATAATCACCTGAGCCAAAGCAGTTTATTTGAGGCAACGTTTTATAAGAGAAAAACTCACCGGTTTCAAGAAGTCTGACAATATACGTTTCAGCCGCTGGCAAGCTATCAAACCGAAGTATCTGTTCCAGATAGACTGCATCTGCAAATATTTGTTTTAACAGCAGTCCATTTTCAGAAATTACTTTCTTGAGATAATCATTGACCGATGGATTCACAGTACTTATTATCTCTTCTTTTGTATCTGTTATCGTTATCCTTATGAGAGAATCTGATAAACGCCCCAAAACAGTCTCAAAAACATTAATTGTACAATCGATAGACATTTTTTTAATTCTATTTTCAAAGCATTCACTTAATATCCGTTTGGGTATATTTGTATTTGTCAATGAATACAACGTGTACAGCAGAATTCGGTCGATTTCTCCCAACTGCTCAATTTCGTTCTTCCATATGTCTTCCGGGTAATCCAACTTCTGCATAATAAAACTCCGATAATCCTCTGGTACAACTTTGTGGAAAAGTCCCGGACTATCTGTCAGAAAACTGATAATCCGGGGAGTATAGTTTTCGTGAAAAACTATCTGGTTAAGGGTATTCTCATCTTTAATCTTATTCCAGTACGCTTCAGTCATTATTCCCTGCCTGGTACTTCTTTTAATATGACTGAATAGAATGTCCGCTTTATCTATATAATCTAATTGAGACTTGATCTCATAAATACTATCACTATATTTGTATGAAATATCATAAAACTTCTGGTTCTTTCTGGCCTCATTCCATACTGTCAACCTGGAATTGATAATCAATTTCTTATTTTCATGACTTTTAATGTAATTTAACAGTTTAGTAAGGTAAGCTGGTGCTATTTTAGGATCATAACAGAATAGCTGTCCTAAAAAATCGTTCAACAGTAAAATTTCTTTTTTCTCTGGACGCTGGTCTTTCAGAATATCCAGTATTTCACTCATATCCCCATCATCTGAATACCGAATAGTATATCCCTGCTTTTCAAAGTGGAGTGCTGCCATCTGGGAGGAAAATGTCTTTCCTATTCCCGGAAGACCTGTGATAATAATGATGCCTTCCGGGGTCTCCAGCTTTTCCAAAATATCCCTATATGGTTTTGTTTCTACAAATAAGGACTCCAATTCTTCAACATCAATATCATAAGGAACAGGTGTGGCCTCCAGCTCATCCTGAAATACTATATTGGACTGGCTACACTCTATAGATACAAGTATTTTGTCAAGTACCTGCCTTATATCATCGTCAAATGCCTTCTCGTAGATGCTATACTTCTTCAGCTGAGTAATAAGATATCCCCCATCGCACAATTCTATCTTTATCTTGTATTTATTATATTGTTCTTCTCTCCATTTATTCCACCACGCCATTTCCTGAACAGTAAAATTACATGGAACGCAAAGAACCCATTTATTCATTTTATAAACGTCTGTCTCAATCGCACGTTTAAAAGATTTCCTTATTTGATCTTTTTGAGATTTCCCCACCCCATTAATAAAATATTTGCACTGGTAATTATCTATGGGTTTTGTCAAATCACCCACCAGGATATCTATACCTCCATCGCCATGGCTGACCCTGATATTATGAGCATCATTCCCATAACGAGCCTGTAATAGCTCTGTACATATTTTTTCAAATAAATCCCGTGCACCGGCCTCCCCATGCTGTTCCTTTAAGTATCTGAAATCCCGTTCCACCTCAGCGCCTCCTCTTTAGTTTTTATCTTACTATATCCAGGTAAAGTATAATGACTCTGTTTGATAAATTATTGTACCAAGTCGCTGATGCGACGGCTATCCCCAGTACAATATTTCCGCAATTTTTCCTGATAAAAAAGCAGTAGCATTTGCTTGATTTATACTTTATTGTTGAATCACTGCAAACAGCAATAAATATAATCCACAAACACTACTGTGATTAGAATAGCATATTTAGATATCTTCAACAACTAGATTTCTCGTTTTTTATGTAACTGATAATCTCGATTATTGATATGAGATGAGAATCATGCCACGGTGATATACATCAAAGCCTGTACTTCTAACGCCATAAGCTATGCAGTATCACCTTGTCATCATATATCAGTCTCTCCCAGGCCAGGTGGATAAAAAATAAAGATATAATCATTTTTACTCAAAAGCATTTAAATTTTAAAGAATTGTACTTCGTCTGCAGATAAGAATATGGTCAGGGCAGCCATCGAAATCTACGAAGAAAATTCACTTAACCTGTCTACCTTCTAAAAAACGTAAACAAAAGGCAGACAAAAGGGCGCTGTTTTCACAAAACAGCGCCCCATTTCTTTGTCAATATGTTATCTCCCGTTCAAATATTCCATAATCCCCATATGTATCGTCCAGGCCAGCCGGTCCTGGTACTCCTCGGAATTCAGCATGGCCGATTCATTCCAGTTCGATAAGAAACCGCATTCCACAATGACAATCGGCGTCTTCACATGGAGCAGGAGGAAATAGTTGTCGTTGGCCTTGGCTACTCTCGTATTCTTGTCGCCCAGGACGAAGTCAAACCGCTTCTGCAGCGTCTCCGCCAGCTTTTTTCCTTTTTCCGATCCCTTGTAGTAAAACACCTGGCCGCCTGAGATTCCCTCCTCGTGGTAGCTGTTCTGATGGATGCTCACCGTCAGCGCCGGACTCGTCTCATTGATAATCTGACAGCGCCGGTTCATGTCCGCCATCTTTTTCTTGCTGTCCTTTTCCGTATAGAGACCCTGGTCGTCTTCACGTGTTAAGACCACCTGGACATCGGAGGCTTCCAGATACGCCTTCACCTTCTTCGCGATCTTTAGATTAATGTCCTTCTCAAGACTTCCATCCACTCCGATCTTCCCGGGGTCATTGCCTCCATGGCCCGCATCGATCACCACGACCGGCCGATCTTTCCCGGAGACTACGTTGACTCCCGCCGCCATCCGGCCTGCCTGGCGGGATACGATATAGACCATAACCAGCAGCAGTACCGCCAGATACGGTTCCAATTTTGATAGTTTCACTTTGCCTGCCTGATTCGTATTCTTATTGAATTATATCTGACGGCAAAATAAAAAAGAACTAACTTTACTTCACTTTCAGCGAATTATAGTCTTTCGTGGCGTCCCTGACAATCGATTCCAGGTACTGGCTTAAGATACTGGGGTATCCATTCTCCCCCCACAGCTTGTATCCATCCTTTTCCGTCGCCTTATCCTTTATCTCCACGGCCTTTCCCGCATAGCAGGCTGCGTTAATCTCTGCGTACACCTTTGCCATCTGGTCCTTCTGACGCTTCGTGAGACTGTCGAATTGATTCATGCGTTCAAATTCATCCTGCGCCTGATTATAAAATACCCGGTTCAAAAAATCTGTGGAGTACGATTTGAAATTCAGCAGATTCTTATCCGTGCTCCCCTGCTCCTTCGCCCAGGCTTCCATATCAAGAGGCACTGTGTGATACTGAAAGCTTCCGTCGTCCCCGTAATCCAGCATTCCATACTGGCAGGGCGGTGTCGCCAGAGAGCTGGTGACGATCTCATAGATCCCGTAGTCCTCATCTTCCCGCATAAAATGCTGTACATGGAGATGTCCGCTTAAGAATAACGGTACATCCCAGCTGTCCAGCTGATCGATCAGCTGCTCGCTGTGTTCGATGGTACAGTCCTCTACATAGACCTCGCTCTCATCCAGCAGATTGTGGTGCCCCACCGGTATCACATTCATCCCTAAGTCCCAGGCGTCCTCCATCTGGTTTTCAATCCAGTCGTACGTCTCTTCCTGGATCATGCCTCCTACCTGATTATAAGGTTCGTACTGACACGTATCCAGCATCAGCGCCCGGTTATAGTCATCAATCTGGTATACATAGCTGAGCGATGCGGTATCCCGGCTCACCGCTTCATCGTAACCGAAATCCCGGTAAATCTCCGCGAAGTCGTCCGGGCCGATATGTGCCGTTCCCAGGGCCTGTGCGCCTGTAAACTGGGCCGCCGCCGTATTATTAATATCGTGATTTCCCGGAATGACGATGACAGGGATTCCGGCGTCCTCGATCTCCTTCAGCTTTTTTGCGAAATCGAGGTGGCTGTCCCTCTCTCCATTAAGAGTCAGATCCCCTGACAGAATCACGAGATCCGGGTCCTCCTTCTTCACAGCTTCAATAAATGCATCCGTGATCTCCCAGATGTAATTGACCACTTTCCCGTCACCGTGTTCCACCTTATACTTGAACCCGTCTCCAAAATCCGTCAGCCCGCGGGAGAGGTAATGGATATCCGAAGCCAGAAGAATCCTGCAGCCCTCCTCAAATTTCTGTTCCGGCGGTTTTACCGTGGGTTCCTCCGCCTCGTGGGGAAATTCCTCAATGGTCGAAGGCACCGTTGTCTCGGCCGGTGTCTGGGGAATCTCCGCACGTTCCGTCTCCGTAGTGCTCTCCGGTTCCGTCACTGTCTCCGAAACCGGGCTTTTTAAGGAACACCCGGTCATCATTGTGCAGATCAGCGCCGCATACAATGCTGTTCTCTTTTTCATAACTCTGAACCTTCCTGTCTTTTTGCGATGTTCTACTCCTGATCCATGCGTATCTCATCCCACAGTTCGGCGGGCTCGAAGCCAAGCTTCCAGCAGGCCACTCCAGCCAGATCATACTTCCTGATCAGATCCATCTTAAGCCCTATGGAACGTTCTTCCTCCATCCAGACTTTTTTCGTCCCCTCCTCAGTCTTCAGTTCCCCATAATACTGTCCCAGTTCCTCCTGCCAGAACAGCTCCACGTTATTCTCCACCGCCCATTCCTTTGCCCTGGCAATGCCGAGAGCTACCGATGACGTCTTGCCATCCGCCTCCTCGGTCCAGACTCTCGTATACAGAGGAATGGCATTGATCAGTTTTTCCTTCGGCACCTGTTTTAACGTATTGGAAATTCCATCATTTACATATCCAATCGAAGCGACCGATCCCGGCTCGCCGCCGGCGTAATGCTCATCGTACCCCATAACGATGACGTAATCGGCCACAATTCCCTGCTCCTTCCGGTTATAGAACTCATTCCCTGCATACGGAACGTAATTGTCCACAGACAGCACAATGCCCTCTTTCCGGCAGGAAACTGACAGTTCTCTGATAAACTGAATGTAATGGACGCCGGCTTCTTTCTTAATTCCCTCGAAATCCAGGTTCAGTCCGTCTAAACCGTACTGTTCCACTTCGGCCATCAGCTTCCCGATCAGCTTCTGGCGGGTGGAGGTCTTCGACAGCAGTACCTCGGTCTGCACATCATTGCTGAAATTATTAATCAGAGCCCACACCTGGAGTCCCATGTCATGGGCTTTCTGCACATACGCCGCATCCGCGTAGGAATTGAATCCACCCTCATTATCAGTCAGCTCATACCAGGTCGGAGAAATAACATTCAGTCCCTTTGTATTGGCGATCAGATTATCAAAGGAGGCGTTACCTTCCGGCTTCGTAACCTGATGCCATGCCAGGCATACCGGCTCATCCAGAGAGATGTTTTTATAGACAGGAGCCACAAAGCTGCTCACCGGAGTCTCACTCCGGCTCCCGCCCAACCGCTTATGCTCCACGTATCCGATATAACCATCCACGGTCCGCACCTTATCCCACTTCTCCATGGTCTCCAGCACAGTCACCTCCGACCCCTTTTCAACCCTGGTGATGATCGGACTCTTGATTCCGCCCTTTTCCCTGACATTTCCCTTGCTGTCCGCTACAGCCTTCGTCTCTTCTGACCAGTCATTGTTCACGAAGACACGCTTATGCTCCGCCAGGTCAAAGACCTCAAGCCGGATATCCGTGTAGTTGGCAATGAGCCCCAGTGACAGATACACCCCTTCGTCATTGACCCAGATCAAGGGCTTCCCTGAACTTCCCTTCGTGGAATGATCCGCATAGACAATCGACTCCGGAAGCGCATAGACCAGCAGTTTCTCATTATTATCCCAGTAAAATCTTTCATTCAGATTTTCATTGACCCATTCGATCGGGAGATAAGTCTGTTCTTCAATATAAATCCCTTTCGTTTCCTGCAGCTCATTATTTAAATACACCGCCACATTGTCACCGCTTACCCCCAGCAGTCTGCCGATGTCCGCCTGCTCCTTGGAAGGCGTATAACGTTCCACCAGCCTGATACCAAAAAAACCCGCAATTACGAGTACAATCAGTCCCAGTGCCACCAGAAATGGCACCACTCTCCTTTTCATTTGCATTCCTCCTGTAATGGATGTAAGTCATAAAAACCCCTTTGGATTATACTATACCACACTTCAACGGGAATTTGCTTACATTTTCATTACATTGCAAAAATTCCCGCAACAGTTCAGCCTTCGCTTCCAGCTGCTGCCGTACCGTCACAGTTTCCCCTGTCCCGCCCTGACGCGCCGTTTCCCTGGCTGATGGCTGAAGATGGTATCTGCGCGCCCCGTATGATTTCATCTGTGGTAGACCCGGTCAAACCGGATCTCCGTCAGCTTCCCGGTCTTCTCATCTGAGACAAAATCGGCCATATAAAACGAATTGTCCTCCCTCGCCTCAAAGATACGATTCCAGTCCGGCTCCGTGCACTTCTCGCCGTCGATCACGATGGGAATTCCCCTTTCGCGGTATCGTTTCATTCCTGCTATGTAACTGTCTTTTCCATTCTCATCCATACTGTCCTCCATGCGCAGAAGCGGCAGGCCAGGTTTCCACAAGGCTTCTGTTCGTGACACATAGCCCTCCTGCCGCTATAATATCTGCTGATAAAATTCCATGACAGCTTCCGTGACAGCAAAGGCGTCTACTGAAACCGGAATCCGCCGGATTGAAAGTCCGAGCTCCTTTTCCATATTCTTTCTGGTCTCCTCGCTTCCAAACACAGCGAGAGTCTCCCAGCCTGCACCGGCTCTCTTCCATGATCCGGCGGTATCCAGAAACGCCCCTGTCTGCCACTCACTTAAGCCCGCGAGAAGAAATTGCCTGTCACATCTGAAAAATTCCTCCTGATTCCCCTCTAAAACTGTCCCGTAATCCACAATTACATCCTGATAACGGAGCTTTTTGCACAACACCAGAGTCTCTGTCCCCGCATTTCTGTAGTAATCCACGTCCAGGACAGGAAAGCTTCTGCTCTGGCCTCCGTTCCTTTTTCCAAGACAGCTCTCCTCCAGCCGGTCAAACGTTCCGCTGCCGTTCCACTCCAGCACCGCACAGCGCCTGCGGCAGATTCCGGTTAAGTATCCGGCCATCATGACCGCTGTATGGGTCACCCCCACAGCCGGTCCCGCCCCGATTAATCCAATCAGACGCTGTTCTGCAAATGCCGCGCCCCTTTTGGGCGCCATTGTCCGGCTGACACGGTTTTTGAGCTTCATTTTCATGACACGCCCCTCCGTTTTTTTCGTCTGGCTCTTCCGGCTGCCTCCCGCAGTACCCTGGCCGGATGCTTCCATCGGGAAATCCGCATGCAGCTCCATCTTCCGGACGCATCCATTCCCGCCTCTGAGGCAGATTTCAGCGAATCCAGCACCTGGCAGAAAAATTCCCTGGTGCCCTCACTTTCTTTCAGTGGATCTGCAAAATATGGCGCCCGAAAGCACCGGCTCTGCTCAATACCCTCCGGAGGCTTTACTCTTGCAGATTCCGCCAGATGGTTATAGACTGCTGCGTAAGGGGTATGGCGCTCCGCCACGCATTTCAGCGCGGATTCCGCCGCTCCCCGGCTCCACTCCCGGCCGTCGCAGACCAGGATCAGTGCATCCGGTTCCGCGGCCAGAGCCGCCTCCACCTCATGCCCATAGTCGGCAATCACAAGGCCGCAGGAGGGCATGGGAAGCTTAACACCCGGTCCGTAAGCCGGCTTCCATACAAAGCCATGGTACTGCATCAGACCGCAGCGGTCCCTCAAAGCACTGGTAAAGGCACCGAGCCCCGCTCCCATACCGGATCCGTTTTTTTCTTCATACAGATTGGGATAACCAAGATTTCTAAGACAGACTGACAGGCCGACGGCTATATGAGTCGTTCCGGCCCCCGATTTGCTTCCCGCAAGCGCGATAGTAAGAGGTGATTGCAGACAGGCAGTTGCAGCGGCTCCCCTTTGCTCCAGCTGCTTTAACCGTTCGTTCAGTTCAGATGCCGAGGAAAAGCGCCTTTCCTTTTTTTGCTCCAGGCAGGTCCGGATGATGGCGGCAAGCTCCGGCGTCATCGCGGGCACCGGTTCATAGGGCACCGCCGGAAATGCACCGGTATACAGATAGTGGAGGATCACACCAATGGCATATAAGTCTGTCCGTTCATCCAGTTTTCCGTTTTTTTCGTACTGCTCCGGTGCGGCGCAGCCGACGGTTCCATACCGGTCTGCGGCCGCGTTTGCCTCATCCGAAAAGGCGGCATGGTCAAAGTCGATCAGCTTCACAGTTCCATGGCACACCAGTAGATTCCTCGGCTGTAAATCCAGATATAACAGGGGGGTTGTTCCTGCGAGATGCAGGTAGTTCATGATGTCAGTAAGCTGGATACCATAACGGATGACCAGCCTCTGCGGCAGATATCCCTGGCTTTTAACCAGGTCATAGAGAGATTCTCCTTCCAGATACTCTTCGATTAAATAACTGTAATTCTCGTCTTCTTCTACATCGTATACAATGGGAATTCCCGGATGGCGCAGCTCCTTCAGAATTAATGCTTCGCGCCTGAACTGATCATATTCCAGAAAACTCTTCGGCACGCGCTTGATCGCGCGGTACTCGGAAAGTCCAAGATGAACCGCCAGAAAAACGGTTCCGAGACGGCCGGTCCCAAGGATACGGCATAGCTGATATTTTCCAAACAAAACGGTGTTTAATTTACCCACCTCCTTTTTGCCTGTCCAATATCGCCTCTTAGAGCCTATTCTAATCTATCATGCCCATTTTTTCAACCTTTTTTCATAAATCCCTTAAATTTATATAAATTTTTTCACATAGTAATTGCCTTTTGGTTATATTATATAGTATAGTTATGTTGAGGAAGTATGTAAACAATCATTCAACATTTTAAAAGAACAGGAAGTGATCCTATGAAGATAGAACGTATTAATGAAAATCAGATTCGCTGTACACTGACCAGTTTCGATTTAAGTGTCCGAAACTTGAATTTGGGCGAACTGGCTTATGGCAGTGAAAAAGCCCGCAGTCTGTTCCGCGAGATGATTCAGAAAGCATCTAACGAAGTGGGATTTGAAGCCGAAGACATTCCTCTCATGGTGGAAGCGATTCCTCTGTCCAACGAAAGCGTCATGCTCGTCATCACCAAGATCGAAGACCCGGAAGAGCTGGACACCCGTTTTGCCAAGTTTTCCCCTATGTCTGACGATGATCAGGACACCATGTTAAACGATCTGGCAAGCGAACTCTTAGAAGGCGCCGATGGTCTCCTGGGACTTTTAGGCGCAGATAAGAAAGATAAGGAAGAAGCTCCCGCTCCAAAGGAGGAGGCAGCTGCCAGCACCATGAGAATTTACTGTTTCCAGAGTCTCGACCAGATATCGGAGGCAGCCCGCGCCGCTTTACAGGTCTACGATGGAGAGAATACATTATATAAAAAGCCGGAAGCGAGACAGTATTACCTGGTCATAAAGAATACATTGGAGAGTTCACTCGACTTCAGCCGTGTCTGTAACATCCTTGCGGAATACGGCACCAAGATCCGGCAGGATTACGCTTCAGAAGCGTACTACAGGGAACATTACGAGGTGCTGATTGAAGGCCATGCCCTTCAGTCTCTGGCAAAGCTCTGACCCGTCCCCTTTGATTCATAGTACTTCATCACACAAAGAATAACCCGGAGGCGCATCGCGTCTCCGGGTTGTTTTTTATAAATCAGCAGATTCTTTCTGCAGCAGCGGGATTTCATTCCGTTATCCCGCCTCCAGCGCTTCCTGGAAGAACCCGGCTATTAAATCCAGCGTCACATCGGTCTCCCTGCATGGAATCTGAATCCAGTCGTGACACATGCCTGCCGCTTTCCGGAAGACCAGCTCCGTGCCAGTCACCTTCTCCATCTTCTCAGCAAGAAGTTCACAGTCCGGCGTCAAAATCTCCTCTTCACCGGAAAACATCAGCACCGGTCCCAACCCGTCCATGGTTCCGCAGATCGGAGAAACGAACGGATCCTCTTTGTCGAGACCGCCGCAGTAACGTTTTCCAGTCTCAATCAGCGCTTCTGCCGGAAGAATATGTTCCGTCTTTCTGGCAATCTTGATCTTCGGATTTGTCAGGCTGATATCCAGCCAGGGAGACACCATCGCCGTCCTGGCCGGCATGGGACAGCCTCCCCTGTCGCGCAGTTCCTGCAAAAATGCAAGGGCCAGCCCACCTCCGGAGGAGTCCCCAAACAGGAAAAACATATCTTCCGGATACTCTCTCACCAGCCTCTCATAGGCCTCCATTAGAATGATGCGGACATCCACCGCCGTATATTCCGGACTGAGCGGATACTGAAATACCGACACCTTCATGTGGTCGAGAATCGCAAAGCGCTCTGCGATTCTCCGGTGGTGCTTCCCCGGTTCCAGGGAATACGCGCCGCCCGGAAGCATCAGGATATGCCCCCTTCCGGGGTAGCTCCCGTTCACGGTGACTCCCTTAAATCCCCTGATATCCCAGTTTTTCACCCGCACCTTCTTCGTAAAGCGTTCCATGTCCAGAGCCCCCGTGTTTCTGGGTGGGTTCTGAAGATTTTCCGCCATCTTCCTGTCCGCCTTACAAAGCCGGGCCAGAAATCCCGCCATCGATGCCTTAAAACTCATGTTCTTCGTCTCCTTCGTAAACGCGCGTCCGTCAAGCCTCTGACGCGCTGCACACCTTATTCAGCTTTCTAAGCTCATAGACAACAAACAGGCTTACAATAACCGCCGATGCCACGTCCGCAATCGGCCCCGCGTAAAGGATTCCGTCCAGGCTGAAGGTCAGCGGCAGTATCAGAATCAGCGGAATTAACAGAAGCAGCTGACGAAGCATGGACAGCACCGACGCTTTGAGCGGCTGTCCGGTGGACTGGAAGTAACTGGTTGATACCACCTGGAATCCTGCCGTAAAAATGCCGAGCATGTAAATCTTTAAACATTTGACTGCAAACTGTGTAAATTCTGCATCCTGTGTTCCAAACAAACTTAAAATCGGTCCCGGGAAAATCTGGCAGGCCAGCCAGCCGAGTATCGATACCGCGGTAGCTGCCGAAATTGCCAGCAAGTACGTTTTTCTCACACGTTTCGGCTGATTGGCCCCCTTATTGAAGCCAAGAATCGGCTGGGAGCCGATACCGATGCCGATACAGATGGAGATCAGGATCATGCTGATCTTATTCACAATCCCCATGGCGCTTAAAGCCGCGTCACCGCCTACCGTTGTCTGATTTCCATAATACACCAGGGAATTATTCATCACAACCTGTAAAATCGTGGATGCCACCTGCGTAATACCGCTGGAAATTCCCAACGGCAGCGCTCTGGCACAGATCTCACTGTCGAGACGGAAGGTTTTCCTGCGCAGACGCATATTTTTACCCTTTTTCAGGAAATAGACCACCAGAACCACAGCGGAAATGATCTGTGATGTGATTGTCGCGATTGCCGCGCCGCTGACGCCCCAATGAAAAACAAAGATGTAGATCGGATCCAGAATCGTGTTTAAAATGGCGCCTACCAGAAGGGCGTACATGGAAAGCGCAGGGCTTCCATCGGTTCTGGACATATTGCTTAAGACGACGGAAAGCATGTTAAACGGGGTACCGATCAGGATAATCGAGGTATACTGTCTTGCATAATCTATCGTATTGACTGTGGCGCCAAAGATCTTCAGCATTGGCGTCATGAACAGGAATCCGAGCACCATCACAACCGCACTGGAGATCAGGGTCAGGATAAAGACGGTTCCCAGTGTCTTCTCGGCGTCCTCTTCCTTCTTCTCTCCCAGCTTGATCGCCGCGTAAGCGCTGCCTCCGGCGCCCAGCAGGGTGGACATGGCCAGAATGATCGTTACGATCGGGAATGCGATGGTGGTCGCCGCGTTGCCGAGATAGCCGATTCCCTGCCCAATAAAGATCTGGTCAACAATATTATAAATGGCATTTACCAGCATCGATATGATGGCCGGCAGCGCAAACTGTCCAAGAAGCGCTCCAATCGGACGGTATCCCAGCGGATTGCCCTTTTTTTCTACTTTAATCTGTTCCATAAAATTACATCATTCCTTTCCTTTGTTCGCGATGATATGTCTGTATGAATTATCCGCCATGCGGATCAAAAAAGCTTCAGCAGAGTCGCGTTCCTCCTCCGTAAATCCTTCCAGCAGAACCTCTGTCAGGGTATCCACACTGTTTCTGGTTATATCCACCACCCTTTTCGCCTTTTCCGTCGCGTAGATATGGCGGACACGCTTGTCCTCTCCGTCGGTTTCCGTCCGAACGTACGCCTCTTCCTCCAGCTTCTTCACAGCCCTGGTCGCAGTCGCCTTGTCGTAGCTTCCATTGGAAGCCAGCTCCTGCAGGCTGATCCCCGGATTTTTAAAAATCTGCAATAAAAAAAACTGTTGTCCACAGCCTATTTGATAAGAGGATAATTCATTTGCAAAATAAATGTTGCTCAACCTCTGGATCATCGAGATATACTTCCCGATTTCCCGGTGTTCCTTCACGTCTCCCACCTCCATATTCCGCCAGCTTTCGCTCCCGCCGGACGGAGTCATTTCGCTTTCAGCGCTACTGTATATGGTAACATAAATTAGTTGCGTATGCAACTATTATTTTTCATACGGTCCGATTTTCCAACCGGCATTACAGTTCAGCCCCCGCCCGGAGCGGACTGCGGGGCACCGGACAGAGGCATGAACTGCTGCATCGGTTGTCATAAAGGTTGTTCTATATTTTCTGTGGCTGATTCGACGGAAAAGCCGTTTGCTTTCCATACGATGCAGCATATAATCAGGATCATCAGTCCTGCGCTGTTTAAAAGATACTGGACCGGCACAAGATCTGCCAGCGGCCCAAACACAAGCATTCCCAACGGCAGTGCGCAGGACGTGGCGATCTGCATGAAACTAAAGATTCTCCCCTGCATGCCGGGAGATACTTTTTCCTGAATTGTTACGGTAACAGGGGCATTGTAACACGGCGAGGTAATGCCGATGGCTGTATTAAACAGAAGATAGAGAAGGAAAACGCCGGCATTTCCCAGGCCAATCATGATCAGCCCGTAGACAGCCCCCGCCGCCAGCGTCGTATTCATTCTCTTTTTAAATCCGCCCCAGGAGGCGATCAGGATCCCGCCCAGAACCATCCCGAGGCTGTAGGTCATCTCACTGGCCGTCAGGCGCCACACCTCACTGCCAAACGTCCTGCTCACCATGAGCGGCGTCAGGAAAGCCGATGGACTGACGAGAAAAAGTATGGTGATCTGGAAAAGGAGCAGTCTCTTTATCAATTGATTGTCTTTCAGATAACGGAACCCGTCTCTTATTTCTTCCAGACCGGCAGTACCGGGAAGGCAGCGTTTTTCGTATGGCTCAGCATGGATGGTGGCAGTAATGCCTACACCGATCACGGCTGTCAGCACATCGATAAACAACGCCGCCTCTAAAGGAGCCACAGACAAAACCGCGCCGCTGGCCGCCGGTGATAAAAACATCATCACCGAAGACAGCGTGCTGTTTAAGCCGTTTACCTTCATTAAATATGGTTTCGGAACGATCTGGGGAATCATTGCATTCACTGCCGGAGTCTGGATGCCGGTTCCCGCTGAACGCACCACCAGCGCAGCGAACAAAAACCAGACGCTCTTATGTCCGCTGAGAAATGCGGCAGCCAGAAGAAGCGTGGACAGGGCAATGGCTGAATCCGAAAGCATGATCATCTTTTTTCTGTCATACCGGTCGATCCAGACACCAGCAAACAGGGAGATTACTATCTGCGGCAGGAAGCCGCACATAGTGGAAATTGTAAGCATCTTTCCGGATGAGGTTGTGAGTGTAATATACCAGACGATCGCATACTGTACAAGCGAGGAGCCAAACAGGGAGATCGTCTGTGCGGTTAAAAAACGGGCAATGGAATGTTTCCAGTTTAATTGATTCATTTTATTTAATCCTTTCCATGAGTAATCAAGAACGAATCCGCAGGGCTTTTCGATATCACAAAAAGCACGTTCCTCGCATGATATCAAAAAAAGGCTGCGGACAAAACACTGTCCACAGCCCCGGATATGCAGCGATCCCTTCTCTTACGGAAAACAGGTACAAAAATCAGGCATACTGCTGTATGCCGCTGTACTCTCTGTTTTCCGGCGAAAGAAAAAAGCGTTCACGCTTCCAGTTTAAGCTCCGTACAATGTTTCACCGGTACCATCTGTACAGAGTTCATTCGCCTCTTTAATTCATCTATGATAATTCGTTCCAAAATAATCACTCCTGTCAGAGTTTAATCTATCACATTCCCTCTTGGATGTCAATGCAGCCGGAAGCAATTGATTATAACGGTTCTGACCGGTAATGGTCATACGCCGCAGCGTACGGCTTTGCAAAAATCCGGCGTCCGCAGCCTTTTCTTCCTGTAAAACGGCCATTCTCTGCAATCAGCATCCCCCTTAAAAATACCTGTTCCGGACATCCGATCATTTCAAAGCCTTCAAATGCCCCGTATCCAATCCCTTCCAGATTATCCTTCTGTGTCATAATCCCCCGGTAACCGGGATCGAAAATCACGAAATCCGCATCAAAACCAGGTGCAATCTGCCCTTTCTTTGCAAGTCCCGAGTTTTTGGCCGGGGCAGTAGCAATCAGATCTACAAAGCGCTGTTTTGAGATGCGCCCCTTCGCCACCCCCTGACTCCAAAGTACGGAAATACGGTTTTGAACGCCGGGAATTCCATTTGGTATTTTTGTGAAATCCCCCAATCCCTCTTTTTTCGTTTCAAAACCGCCTGCCAGGGCACAGTGATCCGAACTGACCGCGTTGAGCCAGCCCTTGTCGATCCCTTCCCACAATGCCTGCTGATGCTCCCTGGTTCTGAGAGGCGGGGCACAGACGTATTTTGCGCCTTCAAAATCCGGCAAAGCCAAAAACGAGGTGTCCAGCACAAGATAATGGGTGCATGTTTCCCCATATACAGACTGGCCTCCGGCATATGCATCCCGGATGGCCTCCATCGCTCCTCTCGTCGATACGTGAACGATAAAAAGAGGTGCCTCCGCCACACGAGCCATTACAATTGCATGACGCACAGCTTCTTCTTCCGTAACCGGTGGTCTGGAAAAGGCGTGGCTGATTGGTTCCAAACGCCCCTCCGCCTTTAATCGCTCTGTGTAAAACGATATCATATCCGGATTTTCTGCGTGAACCATCATGGTAATGCCATGACGCCTGCTCTCATTCATTACCTTCAGGATGGAAGCGTCCTCCATATAGAAAGGCGTTCCTTTATAAGCCATAAACATTTTTACACAGGAGACTCCGTGTTCCGGAAGTTCCTTCAGCTGATCTGCCGTATCCGCCTGCATATCCATGACCATGGAATGAAAGCCAAAGTCCACGCAGGAAACTCCGGCAGCCCTTGCCGCATGCTTCTCTATTGCAGTTCCTAAAGAATCGCCTTTGTCCTGAGGCGCAAAATCGACAACTGTCGTTGTACCTCCCACTGCCGCCGCCTCTGTGGTTTCAAACAGCCGTCCTCCGAAGGAGCCGAAATGGGTATGCTCATCCACCCCTCCCGGGAATATGTATTTGCCGGACGCATCGATGACGTCATCCGCCAAACCATCGAGGCCCCTGCCAACTGCCCGTATCACTTCTCCATCAACCAGGATATCTCCTTCAAATTCAGTTTCTGCAGTCAGAATTATACCATTTTTTATCAGTTTCATAGCATATCCTTATGAAATCGTATGATTTGTGCTTTTCCGGCTTCCATGGCCGACTGAATCAGGGCCTCACTGTCATCGGAATTCATTCGTCCGAATATCAGTTCCACCAGCATTGGAACGTTTGTCCCTGAAATCACATTCAGCCTGTCATCGGAAACCGCATAAGTAACAGCGGACTTAAACGGGGAACCTCCTGTAATATCCGTCATAATTACAATTTTTTCGCAGTCTTTCAGCTTATCCAGTTTATCCCTGTAATCCTCCTCCAGAGCTTCCTGAGATTCTCCCTGCATAAAATCAATAAACTCATAATGTTCCGGCTTCCCGACTACAAGTTCCAGCATGGTGGTAATCCCCGATGCAAAATTTCCATGTCCCGCAACAATGATTCCTATCATAGCATCCCCTCATCTCCGCTGTCCCCGCGCAGCTTCCTCGCCGACTTTACACCCTCCATAAACTGTCTGGCGCGTACCGGATCAATGGGATTTCTCATGTTCCCGTTTTTCACCCAGGTTCCCACACTGACTCCGTCGTAATACTGCAGGATTTTGCTGATGTTATCTCCGGTTGCACCGGAGCTTAGGAAAATCGGAATTCTTTCGCCCAGGCGTTTTCTCACACATTTTATGATCTCAATACTCTCCTCACAGCTTTTTCCACCTAAAAAAAGTCCGTCCGCAAATGCATTCATTACCGTATCCCATGCATTGTCAACGATGCTCTTTCCTGCCAGCTGTTCGTAATGAACCTCCTGAACATCCGCATATACCGGAATATCAGACCCAATTCTCTTCTTAAACTGGCAGATATCCACGCACTGTGCCTCCATCATCCCCGCATAACCGACTTCCACACCGGTATAGGTGTGTTCCACCCGGATAAAATCAGAGCCGGCCGCGTCTGCCACGGCAAGAGAGGCCACGCCATCCCAGTCAACCAGGATTCCCTGTATCATATCCGGGAAGCGCCTCCGGCACTCTCTTGCCAGGGCGGTCATATAGGCCATAGTCTCCGGAAGCGCATGCTGTCTGACAGGGGCATCGTTCCTGTTCTGAATGATATAGCCGTCAAAACCGTTGGCCTCAATCATCTCAATCTCGTTCAGCGAAATATCTATAATCTCTTCAAATGACTTTCCTTCGTGGCGAAAGCTGCCCGGAAACGGTTCCGGCTGTATCATGGCCAGTGCCACCGGAAATTGTTTTCCCCGCATCATACCTCTCATCTCCCCTCTAATGAACGGGCGTATTCCATCGCCTCATGGAAAAAGGCAGAAGACGGAATAATTCCCCTCTCCGTTATCAATGCACGGATGTACTCCGGAGCGATCTCCAAAAGCTTGATTCCCTTAAAATCCACCTGCTCCCGAAGCTCCGGCTCCCAGGCTCCCGCCAGACGGGGACCGTAGTCAAATGGCATGGGAGACAGCCTGATATAGCCTGATACAGGCCTTGTATCCACTTTTATCATCGGCGTCAGCACATACAGCGGTATCCGGATCTCCCGGCACAGGATCGCCAGGATATCTGATCCTACCGTATTAAAAACCGTTCCATCCGGATAGACAGTCTCGGCTCCCATAAATGCCGCCTGGCACTGCTTCAGAGCCACAAGCATCGTCGTATCAGGAATAAAATGGACCTCATGGCCCGCCTCCAGCGCCGTTTTAACGAAGGGCCTCCCACCGTCAAGCGCCCTGCTCTCCGGAATATAGATGGTGCGTTTTCTTCCCAGCTCCGCCACAAAACGGTCAACCGTGCTGGAATAGTCAAAGATCATGATGGTATCCATGTTCTCCGATATATGAACGCCATAGGAGACCAGCGTGTCCATATCCTTTGCGGCATCCACTCCATAAGCGCCTATCCGCTCCGTGATGCGGGCCCGGATCTCCTCTTCCCCACAGTTTTCAAGCTCATCCAGACCCTTGATATAATACTGGATCGCATGATAGACTGCCCGGCTCTGCTGTCCCCTTGTCTCCATGAAGAAACGGGCCGTTTCTCTCACCTTATAAAGGACACTTTTCCCATTTTCCGACTCGTCCTCAGCAGTCAGAAGCATGATTTCCCCAATCATGCGTATATGATTGTTGGCACCCAGGACACGGCTGTTTACGATATCGTCAAACAGCCTGGACGCCTGGTCATTCAACAGTTGTCGAACTTCTTCTCTCTTCATTCTATTTCCTCATTCACGCGAGCAGACGCCCGGCATTTTTATAAAACATACACTCCTTAAGCTCCTCCGGAAGTTTAAGTAAGTCGAAGGTGTGGACCGAACACACCGTAAGCTTATCCGGATAGTGGGTTCCAAAGAGAAAACGCTCCTTCGGAATCTGGCTGAATGCCTTTCTCAAAATGGGAAATTCATACATACAGGAGGTTTCCACCATCAGATTCTCATACTGAGGGACAAGCTCCACGCAGCCATACCCAAAATCGGTGGTCCCCATATGCAGAAGAACCATCGTCATATCCGGATGGCGTCTGGCATAATACGCCCACTGCGCCGGCATGGTGCGGCAGCCCCAGCCTGTGAATACATTCACAGGCATGTGGTTTGCCACTGCAATTTCAATAATCGTGTCAAGGACCGGCATCGTCTCCGGATAGTAGCAGTGCTCCATGGAATCCAGCTCGATGGTTTTAAAACAGCCGGAGGCCGCAATCCTTTCCATCTCTGCCACACAGTCCCTCTCCTTCGGATTGATCACCGCAGAACCCACGATTCTGTCCGGATGCGCCTTTACCAGCTCTGCCACCGCATCGTTCTGTTCTCTTATGGAAAATCCGGCCAGTGCCGATACGACGCGTTTGTCTATCTGGTTCTCCTGCATATCCAGGAGCAGTGCTTCCGTATCATATTGATTGGTATCCCGGTCCCATTTTATATGGGAATGATAATCAATAATCATCTTCTACCTCCCGGCTATCCTAAGATGCCAACCGCATAACCGGCGATTCCGACCAGCATGGTAACTAACATCAGGATTACCGGATTCATTTTCTTCTTATCCATGAGCCACAGCATCAGCAGTGTATACAAAAGCGGAAGAATGCCGGGAACAATGCCATCCAGTGTAGACTGAAGGCTGACCACAGTTTCGCCTGCCTTATACGTCCATGGAACGTTAATCGTTACGAATTTGTACACGAAGCCGCCGATAACAGCGTATGCGGCAATTCCCGCCAGCCTCGTCATCTTGTCGATCAGGCCTGAGCTCTGCATCGCACCGACAAATTCAACGCCCTTTTCGTAGCCTTTGAAGATACCAAAGTAGCGCAGAAGCTGTCCGACGCCAGCCATAACCAGAACAAAGAGCAGCGGTCCCACCATGCTGGTATATCCGCTGGCAATCACCATGGATACCGCCAGGCCCGCGATAATCGGACGCAGTGTTCCGTGATAGAGGGAATCGCCGATTCCCGCCAAAGGTCCCATCAAAGCAGCCTTGATGGCGTTGATGCTGACCGGATCAATGTCGTGTTCATTCGCGTTGCGTTCCTCCATCGCCGCGGTCACGCCGATGACGAAATGGGAGAGTCTGGCCTCTGTCAGGAAAAGCTCTGTATGGCGTCTGTACGCCTCTTTCTTGTCTTCCTCATTTTTGTATACTTTTTCGATTACCGGCATCATGGAAAATGCAAAGCCCGGAGCTTCCTGTTTTTCATAGTTGAAGCCGCTTACAAATGCCTGGGAATAGATATACATCTTCATCAGATCTTTTTTACTGAGTTTTGTTAAATCGGTATTCTCCGCCATTATGCCACCTCCCTGTCCATCTCACGATAATAGGCCATCGCCACACATACGACTGCAATCAGCGTAATTCCAATCGGATTGATGTTTAAAAAGCTGGAGAAAAAGAATCCAATCAGGAAATAGTACCAGATATGCTTTACATTAATACACTTCAAAAGAAGCGCAAGTCCTACCGCACCGATCATTCCGCCGCCTACGGCCAGACCGTCGATAATCACCTTCGGAATCGCATTGATAATCGCCTGAACCGGTCCTGCCCCTAAGTAGATTGCAAGGAAAACAGGAACTGAGAAAAGAACGAAATTGAAGACATTGGGCAAAATCAGGCAGTTCATGGTGATGCCCCTTCTGCTTCCCCGTTCAACAGCGGCCTCCAGCCTGTGCTGGGTCCACACACAGAGCACCATATTCCGGAAATACATTCCCATCTGCCCCAGAATTGCAAGCGGCAGTGCGGTTGCCAGCGCAACCTCCGTACTGCCGGAGATACATGCAAATGCGGTTGCAATGATGGTGCTGAACGTCTCCTCCGGCGGAAGTGCCGTCCCCACAAATACCTGTCCTAAGAACATCAGCTCGATGGTACAGCCTACCATCAGCCCCATCTTTAAATCCCCCATGATCAGTCCGATAATCGGGCCGATTACAATCGGCCTGTATGTAAAGAACTGCGTACAATACTTATCAAAAAATGTCAGCCATGTAACCAGCGCTACAAGGACAGCTTTCACTAACAAACTCATACGTTTCTCCCTTCTCCTATTTGGAAATGAGCGCAAGTCCGTCTATGGACTTATCGTTTGGCACCGCCCTCACATCAAGTCTTATATTCTTTTCCGCAATCGCCTTTAGATTCTCCACATCCTCAGGCTCCACGTAAATATAAGGCAGAAGGCGTTTTCTCCCCACTGTTGAACGGGCGTTGCTGATATTCCCCACATTGACGCTCTCAATAGTAAAGCCCCGTTCAAATAAATCTAATGCCGTTTTTGGATTTCTTACGATCAGAAGTACTTTTGTATCGGACTGGTCTTCCTTTAAAAGTTCGGCCGCTTTTTCAACTGTCACAATCGCCAGTTTAATCTTTGCAGGAACTGCCAGCTTTAACAGCATCTGCTGCGTCGGGTCCTTTGCAGCCATATCGTCAGCCACAAGGATTTCTTCTGCTTTCGAGTCCGATATCCATGCGGTTACAATCTGTCCGTGAATCAGCCGGTCATCAATTCTCATGTGTGTTACAACCATGGTGCTGCTCCTTCCTTTCCCATAACTTCTCGGCGTTCTTGTAAAATACAAGTTCCAGCTCCGATTCGCTAAGCCCTAAATGATACAATTTCTCAATCTCAATATTGGTCGGCTTATATGGCCAGTCGGTTCCGAACAGCATTCGTTCCGGCCCCAGCACCTCCACAGCCTTCCGAAGAATATCAATTTCCATGTTGGCCGACGTCTCCACCCAGAAATTGTCCAGATCACGGATCGCCTCGATGCAGCTGTACCCAAATTCTCTCCCGCAGACATGAGTAAATACAAACCTCATATCCGGTCTCCGCTTCGCATGATCGATCCAGACGAACGGCGTGCACAGAGGACTCGCTCCTCCATGAATCTGAATGTGGACGCCGTATTTTCCAATCTCATCAATAACCGGTCCCAGACTGGGGCAGTTCTCCACCGCGTAGCCGTGCTTCCATGCCATGAATTTTACTCCATTCATCCTTAAATCGCCCAGCGTCCTGTGGATCTCATCAAACGCATCCGGCGCCTTGGGATCAATATCCGCATATCCTTCAACGATTCCCGGATACTGGCACATGGCTTCATAGACAAGATCATTCTGCGGCCGCATGCCGTTTCCCGATAAGGAACAGATCCCCACCTTTGTGATTCCAAATTCACCAAGCTCCCGCACCAGCTGATCCGCATTATTCGCGTCTCCGGATCTGGTCTTCCCGAGATGTGAATGGAAATCATACCTTTTCACCTGTATTTCCCTCCCCTCTTACATTGGTAATATGAATATAGTATTTGTAAGAATCTGACAAGTAGGAATTCTCAGAAAATTCCACCGGTCTTCCGTTCATATCATACGTAACCCGCTCTTTGTAAACCAGAGGCTGGCTCTCCTCCAAAAACAGCTCCCTGCGAATCTCCGAAGTCGCCATCTTGGCTTCCAGCGTCTCATCCGCGCTTCCAAGCACAATCCCATGCTGTTCCAGATACTCATACAGGGACGTCGCGGAATCAAAATCTTCACCTCTGATCGCAAAGCCAAGCCGCCCGCTGACATACGTCTCATTCAGGGCAATAATCCGCCCGTTTAACAGCCTGAGCCGTTTCAGGAAATAGACCTTTTCCCCGGTCTCCACCTGAAGCATCTCCGCAATTTTAACGCTCGCCTCCACTTCCTTGCATTGAAGAATAATAGAGCCCGGTTTGTCACCCTTGACCTTCGCATCCCCGCTGAAGCTGTTGAAAACAGACATATCGCGCTCCTTTTTCTGTGGGCATACGATGGTTCCACGTCCTTTCCGCTTAATTAAATAGCCGTCATGCTCCAGATCTGATATGGCTCTGCGGACCGTGATCCTGCTGACTTCGAACATCTCCTGCATCTCTTTCTCTGACGGAATGGTCTCATTCTCTTTATAAAAGCCTTCTACGATCCTTTCTTTTATATAGGAATACAGCTGTTGATGGATCGGTACCTTAGTATCCTTGTCAAGCCTGATGGGTTGTTCCATATGTTCCTCCTTGTCTGTGATGTTATAATAACATGTTATAATATGTTTGTCAACATCCTTTGTTTATTTTGTATAATTTAATCTGATATTTATTTTATCATATATGTAAAGTAATTACAAACGCTTATCCTGTATTTTCTAATGTATAACATCTCGCCATCTTGTCATAACATATAGTGAAGCTGCATTGGCCCAGTTTTCCTGATAGAGCACCGAAGGGCTTTTTATGTAACAGGGACACTTTCCTGTCACATAAAAAACACCGGCCATCAAAAATGGCCGGTGCCCCTATGAATAAAAAGTTTCCTTATCTCTCTGCAAGAACTTCATTAATATTAGAAACCAGTGTATCACAGTCAATTCCATGAACCATGCATGCTTCTTCCAAAGACTCGCCCTGAGAAGCCGGGCAGCCAAGACAGTGCATGCCGGCGCGCATTAAAATCGGTGCAATGCAATCATCCATCTGGATCAGAGCGCCAATTAACATATCTTTACTAATCTGCATCGTGTATTCCTCCTTTAAAAATGTACATACTGTTTCTATAATATAATACTTTTCTTCCGAAATAGCAAGGGATTGTCCAGCCATTTTTGTAAAAATTTTATCATTACAGGGACTTGACGTGTATACAGTATTCAACTATAATGTATTCATACAAAAGTTGTATGAATAATAACTTTTGATGGCACTCATTCATTACTTTTACTTATAAATAAGCATTCGACGGAGGTACAACATTATGAGACCAGAGTGGAGAGATTTTAGCGGCGGCGTCTGGGAAAGAGAAATCAATGTCAGAGACTTTATACAGAAGAACTATACCCCTTATGACGGCGATGACTCCTTCCTCGCAGGTCCAACCCAGGCAACGAAAGATTTATGGGCCCAGGTTATGGATCTGTCCGCAAAAGAAAGAGAGGCCGGCGGTGTGCTGGATATGGATACGAAAGTTGTTTCCACCATCACCTCCCATGGACCGGGCTATCTCGATCAGGATAAAGAAAAAATTGTAGGTTTTCAGACAGACAAGCCCTTCAAGCGTTCCTTACAGCCTTACGGCGGCATCCGCATGGCGGAGAAGGCCTGTGCGGACAACGGCTACACCATTGATCCGGAGATTAAGGAATTCTTTACCGTTCACAGAAAGACTCACAACGCAGGTGTATTCGACGCTTACACGCCTGAGATGCGTGCCTGCCGCTCCAATCACATCATCACCGGTCTTCCGGATGCATACGGCCGCGGCCGTATCATCGGCGACTACCGCCGCGTTGCTTTATACGGCATTGACCGTCTGATTGAGAATAAGGAAGAGCAGAAAGCGACCACCCGTACCATCATGTACTCTGACGTTATCCGTGAGCGGGAAGAGCTGTCCGAGCAGCTTCGCGCACTGGGTGAATTAAAGAAGCTGGGCGCTATCTACGGCTTGGATATCTCCAGGCCGGCCACGAACGTCAAGGAGGCCATCCAGTGGACCTATCTGGGTTACCTGGCAGCCGTCAAGGAACAGAACGGTGCCGCAATGTCTCTGGGACGTACTTCCACCTTCATTGATATCTACGCACAGAGAGATTTGGCGGAGGGCACATTTACAGAAGAAGAGATTCAGGAGTTCGTCGATCACTTCATTATGAAACTGCGTCTCGTAAAATTTGCGCGTACCCCGGAATACAACGAGCTGTTCTCCGGCGACCCGACCTGGGTTACCGAGTCCATCGGCGGTGTCGGCATCGACGGACGCCACATGGTCACCAAAATGTCTTACCGTTATTTACACACCTTACAGAATTTAGGAACCGCTCCGGAGCCGAACTTAACGGTTCTCTGGTCCACCAGACTGCCGGAAAACTTTAAGAGATTCTGTGCAAAGACTTCCATCGAGTCCTCCTCCATCCAGTACGAGAACGATGACCTGATGAGAGTCACCCACGGCGACGATTACGCCATTGCCTGCTGTGTGTCTTCCATGCGTGTCGGCAAGGAGATGCAGTTCTTCGGCGCCCGCGCCAACTTAGCAAAATGCTTATTATACGCCATCAACGGCGGTATCGATGAGGTGACAAAGAAGCAGGTAGGTCCGAAGTACCGTCCGATCACCTCCGAATATCTCGATTTTGACGAGGTCATGGAGGCATACAAGGACATGATGAGATGGCTGGCCCGCGTTTATGTCAACACCTTAAACATCATTCACTATATGCATGACAAATACTCCTACGAGCGAGTGCAGATGGCACTTCACGACAAAAAGGTCACCCGCTGGTTTGCGACCGGTATCGCCGGTTTATCCGTAGTGGCCGACTCCTTATCCGCAATCAAATACGCTAAGGTAAAGACCGTGCGTGATGAAAACGGCATCGTCGTGGATTATATCGTAGAAGGGGATTTCCCGAAATACGGCAACAATGACGACCGCGTCGACCAGCTGGCCAGCGATCTTGTCCACACCTTTATGAACTACGTAAAGGGCAACCACACTTACCGCGGAGGCATCCCGACCACCTCGATCCTGACCATCACCTCCAATGTCGTATACGGCAAGAATACCGGCGCGACACCGGATGGCAGAAAGGCAGGAGAGGCATTTGCTCCGGGCGCCAACCCGATGCACCACCGCGACAGCCACGGAGCCGTTGCTTCTCTGGCTTCCGTTGCAAAGCTTCCATTTAAAGATGCACAGGATGGTATTTCCAATACCTTCTCCATCGTGCCCGGCGCGCTCGGCAAGGAAGATCAGATCTTTACCGGCGATCTGGAAGTGGATTTAGACAACATTTAAATCGAGGAAGGAAGTGCTTTTATGGCAGCCCCTGATGAAAAAAAGATTGACGATATCGTCGCCATGCTGGATGCATTTATGTCCGGCGGCGGCGGTCATATGAATATCCGCTCGGATGAAGACGGAAATGTCAGCGCGGATACCACCACTGCAAAAACCGTTACCACCATGAATTCCCTGGACTGCGCAGCCGGGAATCTGGCCTGCAGCGTGCCCACACTGTTCGAGGGTATGGACAGCGATGAGGAAGACCCGGAAAACAGTGGAACGGATTTCTCAGACAACTATTAATTTTTACCATTACAGGAGGAAAAGAACATGGCAAATACAAACATCAGCGACTCTCAGATCGATAACCTGGTTTCCCTGTTAGACGGCTACGTACAGGAAGGCGGACACCATTTAAATGTCAACGTATTTACCCGCGAGACCTTACTGGACGCCCAGAAGCATCCGGAGAACTATCCGCAGCTGACCGTGCGCGTTTCCGGCTACGCGGTTAACTTCATTAAACTTACAAAGGAACAGCAGGACGAGGTTATCTCCCGTACGTTCCACGACGCGATCTAATCCGCGTCCTTCTTTCCACATACGTTCCATCAGAAAGGCAGGCGTTTTCCTCATGACGACAGGTCAGATACATTCGATTGAAAGCTTCGGCACCGTCGACGGGCCGGGCATCCGCATGGTGGTCTTTACCAAAGGCTGTCCCATGCGCTGCCAGTACTGTCATAACCCCGACACCTGGTCTCTCCATGGAGGAACCGCCATGACGGTTTCTGAAATTCTGGACCAGTACGAGGCTTCCCGCCTCTTCTACCGGGGCGGAGGCATCACGGTGACCGGCGGAGAGCCGCTTCTCCAGATGGAATTTGTGACAGAGCTCTTCGAGGAAGCATGCCGGAGGGATATTCATACGTGTCTCGACACCTCCGGCGTCACCTTCCGCGCCTCAGATCAGGCGTATTTAGAGCAGCTGGACCGTTTACTCGCCTCCACCCGCCTTGTCATGCTGGATTTAAAGCAGATTGACGATGAAAAGCATCGCGCGCTGACCGGTCACTCGAACCGGAATATTCTGCAGTTTGCAGAGTATCTCGATCAGAAGCAGGTTCCCATGTGGATACGCCACGTGGTTGTACCGGGGCTTACGGACTCGGAAAAAGACTTATACCACCTAGGCCGTTTTATCGGAACGTTAAAATACGCAAAGGCTCTGGATGTACTTCCTTACCACGACATGGGCAAGGTAAAATATAAGAATCTCGGCATCCTCTATCCTCTGGAGGACGTGCCGCCGATGTCCAGGGAAGAGGCCGTGGGAGCAAAAAAAATAATCCTTCACGGGATTAAAGACAGAAGAGCCGGTACCCCGGATTTATTCTGCTCCTAATTTTGAACAAAAACTACATCATTTTCCACTTGAATAATTTACATTTATAGTATAGAATATAGGCAAATGTATAGAATATAAGGAGGTAATTTATTATGGCATATGTTATTAGTGATGCATGCGTAAGCTGCGGAACATGTGAAGGCGAATGTCCAGTTAGTTCAATTTCTGAGGGCGACGGACAGTACGTAATCGACGCTGATACCTGTATCAGCTGCGGAACCTGTGCTGGTGCCTGTCCTGTAGGCGCTATTTCTGAGGAATAATTAAATACATAAAGGAGCATGGAACGATACCCGTCGGGTGTCAGACCATGCTCCTTTTTGTTTTATAAAATTCTCTTAAACAGCCTTATTTACTAAAATGTCCTTGTATCCGGATCAGAGGCGTATCCCACGCATCCCTTCAAGTCGGCTATCAGCTGAACATCCGACGCTTCCAGTTCAAAGTCGAAGACATTGGCATTCTCCTGAATCCGAGCAGGGTTAACCGACTTGGGCAGCGGCAGATACCCTCTTTGCAGGCTCCAGCAGATACAGATCTGAGCGATGGAACGCCCGTATTTCCTGGCCAGTTCCTGCATCTCGGGCACCTGGAAGATCTGGCCGGTTCCGAGGGGGCTGTAGGCCTCCAACAGAATGTTTCTGGAGCGGCAGTAATCCGCCGCTTCCTCCTGGGTCTCCCCGGGGCAAAGCTTCATCTGGTTTACCATCGGGGGAACTGTGGCGGTTTCCATCAGAGCTTCGATGTGATGCTGCCGGAAATTGCTGATGCCGATGGCGCGGACACGGCCGGCTTTGTACAGCTCCTCAAAGGCTTTCCAGGTACCGGCATTGGCCTCCTGCCAGTGGTCACGGAAGGCGATGGGATTCGGCCAGTGAATCAGAAATAAGTCGAGATACTCAAGTCCCAGCTTTTCCATCGTCCCCTCAAACGCCGCCATGGTCTTTTCGTAGCCGTGTTCGGTGTTGTTTAACTTCGAGGTAACGAAGAGTTCCTCCCGGCTGACACCACATTCCTTTATGGCTTTGCCCACGCTGTCTTCGTTCTCATACATTTCAGCGGTATCGATGTGGCGGTATCCCGCTGCGATAGCAGCTTTCACCGATGATACGCAGACATCCCCGTCAGGTGTCTGCCACGTGCCGAAACCGATGCAGGGAATTTCCACCCCATTGGCGAGCTTGTAGCAGTCAGTTAATGATTTCATTGTTTTTCCTCCTGTTTCGTTTCTTGACAGATAATCAAATGATACTGTATGATAATCATAACTCTTAGCGTTAACGCTAAGTCAAGGCTTTTTTTCATTTGACCGTTTCATTGAACGTTTACCAGAGACAGGAGGTCCTTATATGGGATATACAATCAAACTTGCAGCAGAAAAAACACATCTCAGTCCAAACACTCTGCGATATTACGAAAAGGAGGGGCTGCTGCTCAATGTCGCGCGTACAAAAAGCGGCATCCGCAGTTACTCCGACCAGGATCTGGAGCTGCTGGGATTAATTTCGTGCCTGAAAAACACGGATATGTCTATCAGGCAGATCCGCGACTTTGTTAATTTGAGCCACCAGGGACCGGAGACGCTGAAAGAGCGGTGTGAATTGCTGATCGCACACAAGTGTGAGGTAGAAAAACGCATGGAAGAAATGCAGCAGCATCTTGAGAAGGTTGCCCATAAAATCGACCACTACACAAAAGAATATGAAGAGTATCAGCTGGAAAATAAGCAATGACGAAAAAGGCCGGTACAGTCCGAAGTTACGGGCTATACCGGCATATGGGAACCTCTAAGAAATAATCGCGGCCATATTTTCAGAACTTGTTAAAACCGCCCCGCCCCGCCGTCTCCCGGAACCACCTTCCCGATTTTTTTATCGAAAGCCGGCAGTGATCCTTTATATCCACCCGGATCATGCCATAGCGGTTCTTATACGCATTCTTCCACGACCAGCAGTCAAAGGGGGCCCACAGATGGTAGCCAAAGCAGCTGCAGCCCTCCTCGATGGCCTTATGAAGCCAGATCAAGTGATCCCGTATAAATTCAATTCTGTAATCATCCTCCACGGTGCCGTCTGCACCAATAAACCGCTCCTCATCCTGCACTCCCATTCCATTCTCCGATATATACCAGGGGATGTTGCCGTAATTGTCGCGCAGATGAATGGCGATTTCATAGATGGCAGGCTCATAGATCTCCCAGCCTCTGGAAAAATTCATCTTCTGTCCCTCGTATGTGTATTCCTCGAAATACTTCTCCGGCATGAGAGGGCCTGTATATGGAGTGCTTCTTCTCGTCACCCGCCTCGGATGATAGTAATTTACGCCAAGAAAATCCACCGTATTGGTGCGGATCACCTCTAAGTCCTCTTCTCTGGCCTCCGGGCAGATTCCTTCTTCTTTCAGCAGCTCCACCAGGGCTTTGGGATACTCCCCTTTTATGGAAGGGTCCAGGAATGATTTGTTAAACAGCAGGTCGGCAGTCTCCGCACTCTTTTTGTCCGCCTCATTCTCCGGCTCTCTGCAGTAGGTAGGCGTTAAATTCAGCACAATGCCGATCTGCCCGTCCCTGCCGCTCTTTTTGAACGCCTTAACCGCCAGACTGCTGGCAAGCTGGAGATGATACGATACCAGCGCCGCCCTTTTCGCATCGCAGACAGCCGGATAATGATTCTGATAGAGATAACCGCCTTCCGTGATGACAATCGGTTCATTGAAGGTAATCCACCGCTTCACCCTGTCTCCGAACAGTGCAAAGCATTGAGCCGCATACGCTGCAAATGCCTCCACCGTTTCCCGGTTTTCGAAGCCGCCCTTCTCCACCCAGTACATAGGCAGATCAAAGTGGTGAAGACACAGGATCGGCTCGATCCCCCGGCTAAGCAGTTCATCGATCACCGCATTATAAAACGCGGCGCCTTCCGGATTTACCGTTCCTTCACAATCCTTGATGAGCCGGCTCCACTGAATGGAGGTGCGGTAGGAATTCATACCGATCTCCTTCATAAGTCCGGCATACTCTTTATATTTGTGATAGAAATCCGAGGCCACGGATGGCCCGACTCCCTCGTAAAACAGCTCCGGGGCCTGTTTAAACCAGTAATCCCATTCCATCTCCGCTTTTTGGTCCCCCGGAAAGCTTCCCTCTGACTGGGGACCGGAGCTGGCCGCCCCCCATAGAAAATCCTTACTGAACTGATAGTCCATTTTGTCCTCCTGCAATCGTGTAATCCGTTTATTTCTGCTGGTTCTTTGACTTGTTTTTGCGATGCATGTGATGCATGTATGAGCGGGCCCCGCCGTTTAACCGTTATGCATATCCGGCTGTCAGATGATGGTACAACGCCCCATACAGGTTTGCCTTATTTCCAAAACGGCAGGGTACGATCTCCGGCATCAGAAAGCCGAACTCCGTATTTTCAGCCAGCCGTTCCATCCGTTGACAGATTTCCGGGATAACGAAGGGAGCTTCGCTGATCCCTCCTCCCAGTACGATCAGTTCCGTGTCAAGTGTAAACTGGATCTGGAACAGGCCGACAGCCATAGCCTCATAGAACTCCTCCACCAGACGGACGGCATCGCAGTCTCCGGCCTCCGCCAGGCGGAACAGTTCTCTGCCGTCGGCATGCCTTCCTGTCCGTTCCTCATATCTTACGGCCTGGTTCACCATGGTATAGGAACTCCACGTTCTCTTCCGGCCGCCTTCCCGGTTCACCAGATAATTGCCGAACTCGCCGGCGTTGTTGGTTCTTCCCCGGTATACCCGGCCGTCTACAACGATCGCGCCTCCGATTCCGGTTCCGCACACCACGGAAACCATATTCCGCCTGCCGGCTGCCGCCCCCTTCCACAGTTCGCCGAGAGCCGCGCAATTTCCGTCATTTTCCATGGTGACAGGAATTCCGTTCAGGCGGCGGCTTACCGCCTCTGCAAGCGGAATACCATGGATATACGGGATTGCGCTGATGCCTCCCACCATGCCCGTACGGATGTCCACCGCTCCAGGAGAGCTGATTGCAGCTCCCACAATCCGCGTTCCGCAGGAGTCACCGCCGGAAGGCGCCGCCTCTGTCACTCCCGGTCCCGTCTGCACTGCCTCATATACCCGTTCCATCTCTTCAAGCATTCTCTCCATGCCTTCCCTCGGAGTTGCAAAAGCCCCGGCCGTGTCAAACGCCCCGTCTTTATCCGAAACGGCATATTTCACCGAAGTCCCTCCCAAATCAAATATCAGATAGCGATCCATCTTATCTCTGCTCCCTCAAATAGTCACCATACCACACAACAATCTCCTGAATCCTTCCAAGCTCCGATTCCCGGCTGACACTGCGGTACAGCTCCTTATAGTGGTACAGCCACACCTCCAGCCGCTCCGCCAGCTCCCAGGAATCCAGTTTCTCACCATATTTTAAACCGTAATCCCTCTCTGCGATGATCTTCCCCAGCTCGTTAAACAGACCGATTCCTTCGGCAGCTATGACAAACGCCTTCACCGCCGGCCGGTTACGGCTGTCCATATGGGGCAGAAGTCCATACAGTTCCCCGGTAACTTCCTCCAGACGGCGGTTCTTATCATCCACGCCCTCCAGGGCTTCCATGTGTTCCTGTATATACTGTCTGTGGTCCTCCTCGTATTCCGGTGCAGCTCCTGTCTTAAGTTCCTTAAACCGGACCGCCGTCTCCCAGGTGAAGCCGTTAAGCGCCTGGGTCTTTGCCAGCACACCCACTAACCGCCCGGTGGAATCGCCGTATTCCATTTCCGAAATCTGTCTGTTGATCTCTTCAAAGTCCGGAATCTGCGTATTCCAGGAGAATGCAGCTCCGTAGATCATGCCCGGTATACTGAATTCCGGATGATTGATATGCAGAAAATCGCCCCAGTCTGTATTCAAAACCCCGGCAGCCTTGTACTTCCGGGCATAAGTACACATAATTTTTATATTGCTGTAGGCATCTTCAAGCAGAGGAATCAGATAATTCCAGCCGCACACGCCGGGACAGAGATACTGGATGGCTCCGGCCCCATCGAGCGCCCGGGTCTCATCCTCCCTCTGATCTTTCGCATATCCCCAGTTTAAGCAGACGGTACCAGCCGGAAGCTCCTTTAAAAGCTCCGGCGCTCCGGTAATGACGTCGCCCCAGAACATGGGCCGCTTACCGCAGGAAATCACGAACTCACATAACTCCTTTACGTAATCAATATAAAGTCTGTGAACCCCCAGCTCCTCCTTCCGTCCGCTGCTCCTTCCCTTTCCCAGATCGAAGGTCTCATCGGCACAGATGTTGAATTGTCCGGAGGAGAACAGGGCTGCAAATTCCCGGATCTTTCCCTTAATAAAACCGGCGCTCTCCGGAGAAGACACATTGATGGTGTGGTGGTGCATACGTCCTCTCAGAGAAAAAGGCATGGCCTCAGAGCCCTCCAGTTCACACAGGTGGCTGTAATGCTTCGAGCCCAGCACCTTATAAAGGTGTCCGAAGGTGGACAGTGATGGAACCAGCTCTATGCCCCGCTCCAGACAGTACCGGTCCAGTTCCAGGATCTCTTCCGCAGTCAGCGGCGTGTCATCTCTCCATATTTCACTGAAATCACGGAACAGAAATGTGTGCTCAATATAGAGCTGCATCTGGTTCAGCTTATAAAAGGCCATCCGGTCAGCCAGCTTTTTCAGCCAGGTCAGCTTCGGTACTCTTCCTCTTGTGACATCATGGTAAAATCCGCGGTTTTCGATATCCGGCTCATCGCAGATACTCATGGCCGGAAGCACGGCCCCCTGCTGCCCCGCTATCTGCAGAAGCGTCTGCATTCCGTGCCAGAGCCCCTTCTCTCCGCCGGTGAGAACCACCTCTTCCGGCCGGATTTCCAGGGTATATCCCTGGCCCGGCGCATCGTTCTGACGCAGGATCATGTCCCCGGCTCTGCCCTTCCCTCTGGTCAGAGCCGGCCGGTAACCAATCACGCCTTCCAGAGCCTCCAGAAAAAGCCCTGCCTGCCTTGTCAGAAGCGGTCCGCAGGACTCTTCCAGCACAAGAAAGCTCCCATAGCCTATTGTAAACTCTCCCTCTCTTCTTTCAGCCTTTTTCGGCTGCGGTATTAGATTCATCTGTCTTCTCCTCTTCTTTCCGGTGTTTCCATTCGCTGCTGTACTGTTTCTCAAGAAGCGGTATCCCGTATGCCCTTCCGGTCTCCTTAAGCCGCTCCATATAAGACTCCAGACGGCCTCTGCAGTGCTCCGGACCGCCTTCCCGCATCACAGTCCATAAGGGATCCTGATCCGAATCTGACTGCTTCATCATCCGGTCCGTCCAGTCTAATATCATCCGCGCTCCGCGGTCACAAAGCTCCGGCCGTTCTTTAACCAGATTATACAGCTGATGGGGATCGCTGTCCAGATCAAACACCATCTCCTCCGGCAGAAGGTGATACCCGCCGTGGATGGTACGGATGTAGAGATAATGGTCAAACCGGACGCTGCGCTGGCAGACGTGGGCACACTGGGTCAGCACCGCATAAGGCTTCCCGCCGTCTCTCCCGCCGAATAGCGCTTCCTTAAAGGAGGCTCCGTCATACCGGTAATCCCCGGACGTCTCTGTACCTAAAAGATCCTTCACCGTAGGAAGTAAATCCGTGTTGTCATACAGCCCCGAAACACGGCGTCCTCCCTCTGCTCCAGGCCATTTGATAATCAGGGGGATATGGCAGACCGGCTCATCTGCCATGCCGTGTTCCCCATAGACCCCGAATTCTCCCAGATCCTCTCCGTGGTCCGCGGTAATGATAATGGCCAGATCTTCTCCGTAAAGTCCGTGTTCCTTAAGCCACGACGTGATCAGACCAATATTGTCATCGGTAAACTTAACGCTGTCATCGTAAAGGTCAATGAAATGCTTTGCCTCGTCTTTCGTCTTTAAGCTGCCCGGATGCTTTGGCCATCTGGAAAACGTCTCATCATTCCACATATTGATCTCATTGGCGCCGTGGGGGCCGATGTGGCGCAGATGCTCACAAAATATCTGATCTGTGATCCAGTCATCCGGCAGAGGCTCATCCTGAAACCTGCTTTTTTCTCCCTCCGGGGTACGGTACGGCGTATGCGGATCCCAGTAATGGACGTGAAGGAACCAGTCATCCTTCTCCCGGTTCCGCTCCAGCCACTCTATAATCTTCGGTGTAACCATATCGGCGGATTCCCCTCCCCTAAGCCCCGGATTGTAATATTCATCCAGGCCCGAGAGAAACCACCAGGCCGAGTGGCGTTCCGCAAAACTGGAAAATGAAACCGTGTGAAATCCGGCCCTTTTAAACTGCATAAAGAGCCCGTTCTCCGACACCTGATCCGTAAAGCTCCGCGTCTCCCCCTGAAGGCGTAAATCCGCAGCCGTACCGCCATGACCCACGATCCCGCTATGGATTCCGTAGAGTCCGGTCACCATGGAGGCCCTGGAGGGAAGGCAGGGGGCATTGGGGCAGTAGTACCGCTCAAAGCACACCCCCTCCTTCGCTATCTGATCCATCACAGGCGTGGTATTCCTTCCGTAGTCATAGCAGCCCATATGATCGGCTCTGAGCGTATCGATATCAAACAGAATTACTTTCATCGCTTAAAACACCACCTTAAAAGTCTTAATCTCGTATGGCCTGATGGTAAATGCAAAGCCATTCTGCTCCATTCTGACACCACACGATCCGTCGTCCGGCTCTTCCAGCAGACTGCATTCCATGACCTTCGCCGGTGTACAAAAAAGGGTCACTTTCGCATTCACCCTCTGATTCCTGCTTTCATAGAGGCGCAGGATAACGCCGCTTCCGTCCTCGCTCCTCTTCACGGTCTCCAGGACAACGGAATCTCCCTCCACGCCCGCAAAGCTGTAAGTTTTCCCGGGTACGCCGCCGTTCACTGCGATAAGCGGCTGATTTAAATCCGCAGCCTCCTTCTGGGTATCCGCTTCCTTCCACGTTCCCTGATGCGGATAGAGCGAGTAGGTAAAGACGTGCTCCTCGTTATCCGTGTCAGGATTCGGTTCGATACCCGACTTGATCAGTGTCAGTTCCAGCCGGCCTCCGCGGACGGAATGGCCGTACTTGCAGTCATTCAGCAGGCTGACGCCATATCCGCCTTCCGACACGTCCATCCACTTATGGCCGCAGCTTTCAAACCGCGCCCTGTCCCAGCTGGTGTTGGTATGAGTTTTTCTCACCACATTGCCGAACTGGATGTCAAACGCCGCCTCATCCGTGTGTACATCTGCCGGGAATCCGGCCTTTAGCAGATACTGGTGCTCCCTCCAGTTCACCCATGTGACAAAATCAATTCTGGGACTGTGGGCGTAGAAGCGAATGTCCTGCGTCATGCGGGAATGCATGAAGCTGCGCTTCACCGTAATCTGAAGGCACAGCGGCCCCACAGATGTAACTTCAACTGACGCCGGCTCATCGAGATCCCAGTATTTTTCTGTATAGAATACGTCAATATCCCAGTTATCGTAGTAAATGGGCTTATCCTCGTATACCCGCAGGCGGTTCCCCGCTTCGTTCTCTTTCAGCACCTGACGGCCGGCTGTCAGATCGAAAAGGCTTGTAAAGCTTCCATCCGCAGCCATATCCACGTTTGCAAACGGCGTGGTGATACTGAGGCCCTCTGCAGTCTTTAATACGGAGAACGGCTCTGTCTTTCCGCTGTCCGAAACGCCATGTTCCGCCGCGCCGTACACCGCGTATCCCTTGGATGGAATCTCCCCCGTAAGGGAGTACCGCACGCCCCCGATCTCCTGGCTCGGCAGCACGTCACCCTGATTCGTCAACGCCGTCACTCCGGCCGGAAGGATCGTCAGGCTGTTGCGCGGAAATCCCAGAGTATTGAATACGGTCACACCGTCTCCTGCTCCTGCCACGGCTTCCTCCCGTGCTTTCAGCAGCGCACTTCCCTCCTCTGCGATCTGTTCATACTCTCTCTCCGTCACCTCGTAGACTTCCTTAATCGAAGATCCCGGGAGAATATCGTGGAACTGGTTTAGCAGGACCATTTTCCACAGCCGTTCCAGTTCCTCCTTCGGGTAGGCCATGCCCTTTTTCTCTGCCAGCACGGACAGCAGCTCCAGATCCATGAGAAGCAGCTCGCTCTTTCTGTTGGACCGCTTGTTCCTGGCCATGGAGGTATATGTTCCCCTGTGGTATTCAAAATAAAACTCTCCGACCCACACTGGAAGCCGTCTGCTGTCCTTCACCCGATCTTCAAGCTCCGTAAAGTAGGTAAGGGAACTTTCCTGACGCACCTTCGGGACGCCGCGGATTCCCTTTTCCATCCGCCTGCCCGTCTCCAGCATCTCCCTGGTAGGGCCGCCGCCTCCGTCGCCGTAGCCATAGGCGATTAAAATATCGTTGTTCATCTCCTTATTCTGATAGCGCTGCCAGCCGCCCATAATGGCATCCGGATGCAGGATTCCGTTATATGTGGTAAAGAAGCGTTCCACGCTCTGTCCCACACCCAAGGTAGAGATAAAATGAGTCAATACCTTTGTCCCGTCGATCCCTTCCCACAAAAGCGTGTCGTCAGGAACCTTGTTGAACTGGTTCCAGGACAGCTTCGTCGTCATGAAATAATCGATCCCGCATTTCTTCATGATCTGCGGCAGCGCACCGGAATAGCCGAATACGTCAGGCAGCCACAGGACCCGGCTGTCCACGCCGAATTCCTCCATGAAAAACCGTTTGCCGTATAAAAACTGGCGCACCAGACTCTCTCCGCTGGTTAAATTGCAGTCGGCCTCCAGCCACATGCCGCCTTCCGGCTCCCACCGTCCTTCCAGAGCCCTCCTCTGAATCTCCTCATAGAACTCCGGATACCGTTCCTTCACAAACGTGTAGAGAACCGGCTGACTGGACATAAACCGGTACTCCGGATATTCATCCATCAGCTTCAATACTGTGGCGAAGCTGCGGGCTGCTTTTTCCCTGGACTGGGCCACGGTCCACCACCATGCCACATCGATGTGGGTGTGTCCGATGCAGGTGGCAATCACCGTATCATCGCCTGCCAGGTCCTCGTACAGCGCCTTTCCAATATAGGCCCGCGCCTCCTCCACGGAACGGTAAAATTCGTCAGAATAGACGTCCCGCAAATCCAGAAGGCTGATGGTATCATTTAACACGGTCAGGATATCAATGGCCGTCTTCCCTTCCTGGTCCATCCGATCCATGGCCCATAACGGAACCTGTATATCATAATAAAGGTCTTTCACCGGTTCCGAGATTTCCTCTATATCCGCAATCAGGCGAAATTCCGGATGGAGTGTCCCCGAATACGCCTGCAGATCAACCGTCACCGTATCTCCCGCTGTCGCCGCCCGGTCAAGGAGAACCTCCCTGTGGTTCATATCGGCTCCCTGAACCGCCTCTCCGTTGATAAATACCAGAAACTGCGGATTCTTGGCGTCGTCCCACTCCTCAATCTGAGTCCTGATCCGAAGCCATAAGCCTTTTCCGCCATACTCCTCCGGAACAGTAAATACGGTCCGAAACCAGTAATGACGGTCCGGCCCGTACCAGTGCATCAGACGGCTGTCAAACGGTTCCCAGCTTTCCGCCGCCCGGTCGGCCTCCTCCGGCCGCAAAAAAAAGCCTTCCTTTACCTGCCAGCTGTCCAGTTCGAATTTCCGGACAACCATTAATTTCTTCAGCTTGTCGGCGATTACCTCCGCCCTCTCCCTTGCAAAAATCATATGTCAATTCCTTTCTGAGCCCCGTATTCTCATCTCGGACGGGGTGGTATGGTAATATTGATTAAATTGCTGATAAAAATAATTCATATTTGTGTAACCCACGGAGGACGCGATCACTGCTATTTTCTCATCGCTGTTCACGATCTGCTCCCTGGCCATGGAAAGCCGGTAACACATTAAGTATTCTGAAAATTTCATTCCCGTTTCCTTTATAAAGATCTGACCCAGATAGGTGGAATTCATGCGGAACTTATCGGCTATGATCTTTAGTGAGATATGGCCGCCGTACTCCGCCGCCACCATCAGGACAATCTTATGGATCAGAGGCGACATGGCCTCGTACTCGATCTTTAAGATAGGGTCGCAGTTTTTCTGTTCCGCTTCCGGCAGCGTCCCGTGAAGCTGTTCCACGATCACCTTGCGGATGCACGCCTCCAGCTCCCCGGCTCCCACCGGCTTCAGCAAATAGTCCAGCGCTCCGCAGCGGAGGGCCTCTCTTACATAATGAAAATCATCGTATCCGCTCATCATGATGTAGTTGGAATGGATACCAAGGCCATTTAAGCACTCGATCAGCTCATATCCCATGTCATTGCCGATTCTGACATCCACCAGACAGATATCCGGATTCCAGTCTATGATGCGCGACATGACTTCCAGAGAGGTTTTCGCAGTCCAAATCCGCCCTACGCCTAATTTCTCCCAGTCCAGAAGACGCTTTACCCCTTCCAGGACATTGGGCTCATCATCTACAATCAGAACTGTAACCATGCGGCCTGCTCCTTTCCCGGCAGCGTTGGAAGGAAAATATCTATTTTCAGTCCGCCTGCCTCCTGATTTTCAATATTCATGGTGAAGGCCTCTCCATAAAAATAATTGAGTCTCATGTAGACATTGCGCAGCCCGATGTCAGCTCCGGGATCATCTCCGCCCTCCACCATATTTTTTCTGATTTCCAGAAGCCGGTCCTTCGGAATCCCCAGGCCGTTGTCCGACATGGTAACGAGGATTCCGCCCTCTTTCTTCACCGCCTCCAGCATCAGAAGATTAAATTCACTCTCCCGGTCCATGCCGTGGTTAAAGAAATTCTCGGCCAGGGGCTGGAGCCAGAACGCGATGGTTTCCACCTCTCCCGCCTCCTCTTCAATATCAACCCGGTATACAAAGGTATCCTTAAACCGGAGGGCCATAAGCTTTAAATACATCTCCAGAAGCCCGGCCTCTTTCTTCAGGGGTATGACCTCCGGACAGCGGATCAGCGTCCGGTAAAGCCGGCCCAGCCCCTCGATGGCCTCGGCCGTCTCCCTGTCCTTCAAAATAAGCGCCCTGGCCCTGATGCTTTCCAGTGTATTATAGAGAAAATGCGGATTGATCTGATGGCGCAGCGCCCTCATGGCCGTCTCCTGCTGCTTCAGCTTCAGCAAATACTCCTTTCGGATGTATTCATCCAGCTTGACACTCACCTCTGACAATGCGTCGGCAATCATCGTGTACTCATTGTAATGGCCGCCCCGCTTTAAGGCCATGGTTCCCACCTCTATAAAAGAACCGTGCTCCATGGTCTTAAGCATATCCATAATATGGGAGAGGAACCGCGCCTCCCCCTGCAGATTGAAAAAGGTAATGATAACAGCCCCCGCCGCCAGCACCAGGACGGTCACCGCCAGCGTCGCGGCCCCCTCCCCGTTGGCGCGCCACAGCGAAACGATGTCCACAGCCGATATGTATTCACTGTCACCGGAGGAGTTGACGAATTCATAATAGAATACAGGCAGCCTCCCGTTCCACAGAAACCAGCCCTGAAAAGCCTCCTTTCCAGACGCAGTCAGAATCCATTCCCTCTCCCGTTCTCCCTTCACATGCTCATAAACCGTCATGTTCCCTTTCATCAGAGCCCAGTCATACGCCTGGCTGCTGCCTTTATACAGATCTTTGGAGGAGCCGTAAAAAGTCATCGTTCCGAGATTCTTCATAATGGATTCCGGATTTCTCACCTCAAAGGATTCCAGCACCGTGTCACTTTCCGGTCTGTCCAGCACCTGCCATTCTCCCTTGATCCCGTAGCTCACCCGCATATTTCCGGAATTATTGTCCAGCCATATCACCTTTAACCCCTCGGGTGACCGTATCGTGACTGCGTTTACCTTTAGCTGGCTGTTTACAAACAGCTTCCGCATGTCGCCGGGCAGCCATGCGATCTGCATGCTGGAACGCGCGCTGTTTTCCTCTCTGCGGTTGGTATAATCCTGGCTGGTGATGCTTTCAAACAGAGTCTTTGTATCCTCCATCAGACTCGCCTTCGCGTAGATGCCGTTCACATAATTTTCCAGCTGTTCCGCCCGGTCTCTCTTCTGCTGCTCCAGCGTCATAAAGCCGGACTGCACCTCCTGCCACCGGTTGTCCGCCCATATGGTCGTAAAAAAGCAGAGTGCAAAGAGCAGGCAAAACAGGGCTATAAATATAACAGAACAGACCGTGCCTGTAAAACGCCTTCTGTATACGCTGATTTTCAAGAATGAACCCGATGTCTTTTTCATAAGCTTTTCCCTCTGTCCGTTCGTACTTGTTTTCTGTCGATCTCATTTATTATACAGTCGTTATCTGCGATTCACAAGCAGATGCCTTTATCCGCATCCGGTCTGTCCTATATTGGTCATTTAGTTATAAAATTCATTAATCTGTTTCTGGGCTTCCTGAACAACCGTGTCGAAGCCTGCGGCCTTTAATTCCTGAATCACGGCCGGAACCGCGGTCTCCGGATCGGAAGCTCCGGTTAATAAGTCGTATTTGTACTTCTGCCACACGGTCAGACAGTTGGACATCTCATTCTGGATATTGGTCAAATCAAGAGAGAAGCCCAGGCAGGAGGAGGAAACCGCCTCTTCATTCTGCTTCTTTACCTGATCCCACTGATCCGGGTCCGCATCCTCCGTGATGGACATGTTGAAGAAGGTTCCCTGTGTATACGCCGCCAGCGGCCATGTATCCGTCTGCTTCTTAATCACGCCGTCTCCCACATATACAAACGTCTTATCCGGCACTCCGTATGCCAGCATATCGCGCAGTTTGGAATCTGTATTTACAAGCTGCAGGAATTTTAAGCACTCGTCCTTATACTTGGAATTAATGGAAACGGCGTTCATGGAGCCTTGGATGGTATCGGTGGAATAGAGAGGACCGAATACCTTAAACGCGTCATACTTCTCCACGCCGTTTAATACCTGCCATGTCGCAACCGCGCTGGGCCAGCCCTGCGCGGAAGCAAACGGGAGCTTCTTCTGCGGCTCAGTCAGAACATTGGCATCCGGATTGATGATGCCATCCTGATACCACTGGTGAAGCAGCTTTAAGTTCTCCATAATATCCGGCTGTTCCAGTGTACAGATTACCGTTCTGGTCTGATCATCCACCTTCACTCCGAGAGGCTGCAGACCGGCGGTCAGGCCGTCATACTCATTAAAGAAACCATTGAACGGGCTGCCCTGTGACATCTGAAGCGGATAAAAGCCTTTGCCCTCTCCCTCCTTCATGTCGCGGAACGGTTTATCCAGATCCTGCATCGTCCTGATATTATTAATATCAATGTGATATTTCTGCACATACTGGTCGTCAAAATACCAGAACTGTGCCATGGAGGAATCCTTATAGGTCGGTACCGAATAGACCTTGCCTCCGATGGTCACGCCCTTCCAGAGCTGTTCAGGAATCATCTCGTAAAGCTCCGGCGCCGTGGACTGCAGCTTATCGGATATATCTTCAAACGCGCCCATTTTCACAAAACGGCTGTAATTCGTATTGTTTACAAACATCATGTCGAAATACTCGCCCGAGTTGATAATGGTATTCATCTTCTTCTCATAATCGCCCCAGCCGGCCACTTTCAAATCCAGCTTTACATGAATCTTTTCCGCCAGATACTCATTGATCGCGTCCATATCCTGGTCAAAATCGCTGGGTGTGGTTCCTCCCACCGTCCAGTATACCAGCGTCGGAATGTCTCCATCTGCCGTACCGGCCGCCGTGTCCTTTGCGGCCGCCCCGTCTTTTTGTGCAGTGTCTCCCGCAGGAGCCTCCGCTTCTTTGGTATCCGTCTTCGCTGAACAGCCGGTTATTGTGCCGACTGCCAGCAGCCCGGCTAAACCTGCCGCCGCCGCTTTTTTCCATACATCTGTTTTCTTCATAAACAATCCTCTTCTTTCCTGATTATTCTATTATCAACGGGAATCCCGCCTGATAAGCAAGTTGTAAACCTCCGGCTGCAATCACCCTTTGACGGCTCCCACCGTCAGACCGGAGATAAAGTATTTCTGGAAAAACGGATACGCACATGCGATCGGCAGTACGATGATAACCACAATCGCCATGCGGGCCGCTTCCTTCGGCATATTTGCCACCATATCCGCCATACTTGCTCCCATGGTGGCGGCATTCTGCGCCAGCATGTTGATGTTGGTCATAATGGCATTCAAAAGCGCCTGCAGGGAATAGAGACGCTGGTTGTCGATATACAGCATGGACTGGTACCAGTCGTTCCAGTAGGCAAAGCACAGAAACAGTCCAATGGTTGCAATAACCGGCAGGGAGATGGGAAGCACGATCTGAAAGAATATCTTAAACTGCGTCGCCCCATCCATTTTAGCCGATTCAATCAGTTCCTCCGGTATGGTCGTCTTGAAAAACGTCCTGCATATGACCACATTAAAGGAAGATACCGACAGGGGCAGGATCAGCGCCCACAAAGTATTCTTTAAATGCAGAAACTGGGATACGATGAAGTATGTAGAAACCAGGCCTCCGTTAAATACCATAGGAATGAAAACCAGCATGGTCAGAAATCCATTCAGTTTGTAGTCCGGTCTGGATAAAACATAACCCATCAGTGTGGTGAGAAGCGTTCCAAGGACGGTTCCCACAATCGTAACAAACAGGGACACGCCCAGCGCCCTGATGATTAACGCCCCCTGCTTCAGCAGGTAGCCGTATCCATCCAGGGATATGATCTTTGGAATCAGGCGGTAGCCGTAATCGGTAATGGACTGCTCCGCGGAGAAGGAGATCGACACCACCAGCACCGCCGGTATCACGCAGATCAGGGCCAGAATCAGAAACATGATATTCAGCAGAATATTCGCCCTTCTGGATATCCTGTTGAAATTCTGTACATCGGCTGCTTCTTTCTTTTTTTTTGACATAGTATTCCTCCTTTATCATGGCTGAGTCTTCTTGTTATACAGTCTTCCCTGCTAAATCATGGCGCTTTCCCGGTCAACCTTTCGCACAACCGCATTGGCCGCAAGAATGGTGATGCAGCCGGCAACGGACTGGACGAAGGCGGCTGCCGACGCCATTCCCGTGGTGGACGACATGAGCTGTTTGTATACAAATACATCCAATGTATACGTCACGTTATACAGGGAATTCGAGTCTCTGGGCACCTGATAGAACAGGCCGAAATCAGAGTAGAAAATACGGCCGACAGCCATAATAAACATCATGATAATAACTGTCCGCATCAGTGGAAGCGTCACCCATTTCATCTGCTGCCACACGCTGGCCCCGTCGATGCAGGCCGCCTCATAATACGTTTTATCGATTCCGGTAATGGTGGCAAGATACACGACCATGCTGTACCCCAGATTCTTCCAGAGATACATGAAAATCAAAAAGCCAGGCCACAGCTTCGGAACCATGTACCACTGTCTGGGGTCCTGACCCAGCCCTTCCATCAGGTTATTTAACATTCCTTTGTCAAAGCTTAAAAACGCCCATACCAGCGCCGTTACGACCACCCAGGACAGAAAATACGGCAGAAACATGGCCGTTTGAAATACCTTCGCCATGCGCTGGTTGTGAAGCTGTCCGATTAACAGCGCCATGGTTACGGGAACTACAATGTTTAAGATAATGAAGGTGATATTATAGAGAATGGTGTTTCTGAGTATCATCCAGATATCCCCGGACGAAAACAGGAATTTGAAGTTGTCCAGCCCGCACCAGGCGCTGGTTAGAATGCTGTGCAGAAATCCCCCGTTAATGGTATACTTTTTAAATGCAATCACAATACCAAACATGGGCAAAAACGAGAACAGTATATACCAGACTGCAGTTGGAAATGCCAGTATGGTTAACTCCGTATCGTCCCTGTTCCACTTCCGCTTTTTCCCCGGCCTCTTTTTCATATCTGCCATAAAATATGCCTCCTTTTTCTTTTTCATTGTTCTTTGTCATATCTAAAAAACATTATAATCTATGCATTTTTACTTTTCTATCTATGATTTCTTATATAGTATCCTGTAAATCTTAGGTATTATTGAAATTTTTGGATCTCACTTTTGTGCATATTGTACATGTGTTTTTTATTATTTTCATTCCCTCCGTGATTTTTCATCTCACCTTTTTACCGGTATATCTAACGTTTCTGAGATAGACAATCCCCTCTGTATTTTTTATACTGAACACAGAGATGAAACGAACGCAGCACCGAAAGAGAGGAAGAAAGAATAATGGATGAACGAAGACAAATGCAGTCAGACGCACGGGACAATATTCTGCTGATCACCACGGACCAGCAGCGTTTCGATACCATAAACGCCTGGGGGAACCAGAGTATTTTTACGCCGCACATAAATTATATGGCTGCCATGGGAACCAGCTTTACCAGCTGTTACGCCTCCTGCCCCATCTGCGTGCCCTCCAGGACCACCATCATGACAGGAATTGACGGATACGAAAGCGGCGTCGTATCCAACGCGGATCACCGGGCTTTTATGGAAGCGCAGACAGCAGGACGGCTGACGCTCCCGGCTGTGCTGACCGATGCCGGATATCAGACGTGTGCAAAAGGAAAGATGCACTTTGAACCGGCCAGGGCCTGCTACGGTTTCGAGCAGATGTCCCTGCCCTTAGACTACATGCGCTCCTGCGACAAAAGGGGCGACCGCATACGTCCCAAAGTCCACGGTGTCGGCGAATGTCTCATGGAGCCCGTGATTTCCACCGTCGATGTCAGGGACAGCATGACCACCTGGATTGGGGATGAGGCCATCGATTTCATCGAGACCAGAGATCCCCTGCGCCCGTTCTTCCTGTGGACCAGCTTTACAAAGCCCCATCCCCCTTTCGATCCCTGCCGGGATTTCTGGGAACTGTACCGGCAGATTCCCATGCCGGAACCGGTATACGGGGACTGGTCCCGGACTCTGGAAGGCACTCCCCAGGGATTCCTGGCCGGTTCTTATGAAAATACGGATATGCATCTCTTCGGCCCCGAACAGATCGCCGCCAGCCGCAGGGCATACTACGCGTGCATCACACAGGTGGATTACCAGCTGGGCCGCCTGTTCGGCGCGTTAAGGGAAAACGGCCTTTTGGAAAATACCTGGATTTTATTTACCTCGGATCACGGAGAAATGCTGGGAGACCATTACATGTCCCAAAAGAATCTGTTTTTCGAGGGCTCCGCCCACGTGCCGTTCATCATCGTCCCTCCGGCCGGACGCGGGATTGTCCATAACAACCGGATCGACCGCGTGATCACACTGGCAGACGTATTTCCCACTGTACTGGCCATGGCGGGACTCCCGTCTCCGGAGGAGAAACGCGGAGAAAACCTGTTGAATTGGATCGGTGGAAAAAGACAGGATGAAAGAATTTTCTACGGGGACAGCCTTCATACAAATTTCTGTGTGATGGAAAACCGGAAAAAACTGATTTACACGAGAATCGGCAGCAGCCTGCTGCTGTTTGATCTGGAGACGGATCCCATGGAACGCCATAATCTGGCGGATGATCCGGAATACGCAAAATGCAGGGAACGGCTGTGGACCTTATTAATCAGCCACGTAAAGAAAACCGCTCCCCAGGTGTTAAGGCCTGACAGCGGCACGGACACTTCCGATGCTTTTATCTCCATCCCCGCTCCCCGTTTTCCCGGAGACATGCCCGGACGATGGCTGGGATTTCATTACCATGATTATACGGTAGATACGTTTCATTAAGCAAGCGATGCGACTGTATCTTATCGATATTTTAGCACCACTCTCTGTTTGACATTTTCGCATGCAGATACTAAAATCTAAGGAGTACCAATAGAATAAGTAAGAAGAACGCGGTTCCGTCAAAGAACCGCGGGCAGATAAGAATATTGATAAAAACAAAATCAGATGAATCGAGGTATCTCCATGAAAAAACCACTGATCGGGCTTACTCCCTCACACAACACGGATAATCATGACATTCAGATGCGCCCCACCTACATCAAGGCGGTCACAGCCGCCGGCGCCATTCCCGTGGTACTTCCGCTGACCTCGTCTGAGGAAGATTTAAAGCAGCTTGTGGACACGTTAGACGGGTTTCTCTTTACCGGAGGCCCGGATGTCCACCCCTTCCTCTTCGGGGAAGAGACGCTGGATCACTGCGGCAGTGTTTCCGCGGAAAGGGATCAGATGGAGCTTGCGCTCCTTCCCCTGGTTATGGAGACAGGCAAGCCCATCCTCGGTATCTGCCGCGGCGTACAGCTGCTAAATATCGGTCTGGGCGGTACCATCTGGCAGGATATTCCCAGCCAGGTAACCAGCGACTTCCCGCTGGCGCATACACAGCCGTTCGCCTACACGCTTCCGTCCCACACCGTGACAGTCAAACCGGGCAGCCGGCTGGCAGAGATCACGGGGACGGAGACACTTTCCGTCAACAGTATGCATCACCAGGCCGTAAAGGACGTGGCTCCCAGCCTCACCGCCTCGGCCTTCTCCTCCGACCGCCTGGTCGAGGCGGTGGAAATGCCGGATTATCCGTTTTTCATCGGCGTCCAGTGGCATCCGGAATACTTATGGGAGAAGAATGAAGCCGCTTCCAGGCTCTTCGCCGCATTTGTAAAGGCCGCCGGCGCATGCTAGCGCTTCTTTCCCGCTGCCGCAATCAGCACCACGCTGAACAGAATGCAGACACAGCCTGCGATCTTTCTCGTGGTAAACAGCTCTCCTAAAACCAGGACGCCCAGAATCACACTTGTGATCGGCTCCAGGGTAGAGAGGATCGCTGCCGCCACGGCACCCGTATACCGGATTCCCAGCTGGAATAAGCTGATCGCGCCCACAGAGGTACAGAGGGACACCAGAAAGGCGAAGAACCAGGCCTGGCCGGTCAGATGGAGCGGCAGCTGTCCTGTCACTCCTCCATAGATTCCCGACAGGACAGCGCCGAACAGGCAGAGATAGAAGGACAGCTTAAAGTAGTACATGTTCTTGATCCCGGATTTATCCATGACAATCATATGAACACTGTAGAACAGGCCGGACAGAAGTGCCAGAAAGATTCCTGCGCCGCTTCCCGAGCCCGCAGAAAAATTTTCCAGAAACAACAGGGTGCCGGCGGCTCCGCAGAGCAGAGCCAGCACCTTTTTTACCGTGATCCCTTCCTTAAAAATCAGGACGCAGCCCACAGTCACCAGCACAGGATACACGAAATGGAGCGTAGTCGCCATTCCCACAGGTATGTATGAATAGGACATATAAAGCGTCACCGTAGTTGCAAAAGCCCCGAACACGCCGCATACGGACACAGGCATTCTCCACGCCTTTTCCACCCTGAGCGGAATCCCTTTTATCTTCAGGATCAGGAACAGTACGGGCAGGGACAGGAAACAGCGCAGGAATGTCATCGTGATCCCGTTCGCTCCGCCGTCGTAGGAAATCCTTGCCAGAACAGGGGTAAATCCAAATATGACGGCTGATACGGCCGTGAATATGATTCCTTTATAAGTCTGATTTGCTTGTGTTAATTCCTTCATAACAATCACTCTTTTCATAGATATTATATGTTGCAGCTGCATCCGTCCCCGTATCTGCACCACACGGATCCGCAGCCCGGCTTCATCAGATGATGGAATGGAAGCATATGTTCAGGCATTCCGACTTAATATCCCCGCAGAACACATCATAGCTCTGCGATTTCAGAAAATGTTCCACCTTTTCCGGCGATGATGCCCAATTGGAGACGATGCGGCAGAGCAGGGACAAATTTTTGTCTCCATCCCGCTTTGTCTTGATCATCACCAGTACTTTTATGATATCCTGCTCCCACAGGATAGGTGTTTTTAAGATGCAGACGTAACAGCCGGCATTCTTAAGAATCCTTCCCAGGTCCTGAATATGGGCGATCCCATTGCCCACCTCATTGGCCCGGAATGCATTTTTCCAGTCCAGCTCCGTGGCAATCAGGCCGCGGGCGGCCAGACAGCGGTATAAGTTCTCCATGACCTCTTCCCGGCTTTTCCCCTCCAGACCGAATATGCCGAATTCCGGCTTTAAATACTGTTCTATCTGTACCTGCTCCAGCTTATATTCCGCAATTGCACTGCAGACCTCACTGGTGGAATCCCCGTCCTGTATCTCATAATACGGCAGCTCTGACGGAAGACGGTAGTCACTGACGTAGATCAGATACTGGAGCTGGTTTAAATAACCGGTATTGTGGTATCTGTCCAGCCACACCAGTTCATAGCCATCCCTGGGAAGACTCTCCGAAAGCTCATTATAGTAGATCAGAGCCTCCGAGAGCCCCAAGTCACCGCAGAATCCGATCTTAAACTTCTTCCGCTTCTCATGGGTACTGATGATCATGTTGAATGCAGGCACCAGATAGGCAAACTCATTATTGTCCATCTGAACGCCAAACAGCTTTTCTATGATTCCGCTGGCCGAGTGGGCCACCTTGGTGGCAAATAAATAACGGCGCAGATTCTCAAACAGAAGCGGATTTCTGACGATCAGATGCGTTCTGAGCCTTAAGACCATAGGTTCAATGCTGGAATATAAAAAATCGAGAAACACGGGATCATTGGTAAAATCCAGTTCAAAGTTATCCTTTACCTCCCGCATGATTTCCGTCACACACTGCTTTAACGTGGCGTGCTCTCCGGAACCCACAGGCCCGCTGTCCGGCATTTTCTTACTCAGTATATGGAGGGCAAAATACTCCCGCTCTTTCTCAGAAATCGATACGGAATAGAGTTTTTCCAGCTGATCCGCGACCTCCCCTGCCGCGTACCGCTCCCTCACATATTCCACTGTCATGGTATGGCCCGGCAGCTCCCCGATGCCGCAGCCTGCCTTCATGCGCAGCACACTGACATACATGTGACTGGCCAGATCCACGGCCAGAAACGGCGACAGCCGGATCTTATTGGCACGGCATGCCTCCCAGACGATACGGACAAGAGTGTCCCTCTGGGCATCCCAGTCATACTTCCCGCCGTCAGCCCGCCTCTGCACCATAACCTGCAGCTTATCATCGTACCGGAAGAAGTATTCTGCTATACAGAGGCGCTTATCCAGCTCATCACCGGTGACGCCGATTCCCCGGCGCAGGTTCACGTCAATTTCCAGGCGGAACTTTGCAAGAAGGGTCCGGGCGCGGTTTAAGTCCTGGGTGAGCGTCGAACGGCTGATGTAAAACGTATCCATCAGCTCCTCCGCCTTATAGTACGGCTTTCCGATCAGCAGCTTGTTGATGATATAGATCACCCTCTGAAAATTATAGCGGAACACCTCTCCCTTATGTTTCCGCAGATTGGCCCGAAGCGCCTTCGACAACCCCTCCATGTCGGAGCCGTCTTCCACCAGCAGGCGGTAGCCGTAAGAACGTTTCGATTCGATCTCCACGCCATACTCCTTTAAGAAGCTCTGAAGCTCCTTTAAGTCATACTTTACCGTGCGCACAGAAACCCCGGCTGCTTCTGCGAGAGCAGCCGAGGTCACGTACGTTTTCCTGCCTAACATTGTTTTTATCATGATAACATATCTGGTTCTTGCCTCAACCATGAATTTCTGACCTTTCCAAACCTGCCAGGATTAAAGGATGTGAAGAAGAGAACCGATCACACCTACTGCAATAGTAATTAATAAGATTGTAGTTGATTTGCAGCCTTTTTTCAAGAGGCCAAACATCGCCAGGGTGTACAAAAGCGGAAGCAGGAGCGGGAAAATCTGATCTAAGTATCCCTGCAGTTCAAATGCCGTCTCCCCGATGGTAAAGGTAAGCGGAGTCTTCATCGCAACCATGGAGGCACTCATGGCGCCGATTACCATAAGACCGACGATTGATGCGCCCTTGGAAATCATCTTTAAGATGCCTGCGCTCTTCGTGTTGCTCATTAAGCCCGCGCCGAACTGATAGCCCAGCACAGTGCCGTAGTAACGGATCAGCAGATGCGGAACGTTGAAAATAATTAAGAACAGAATCGCACCCAGAACGCTTCCCTGCTGTGCAAGGGATAAGCCGATGCCCGCGGCGATGATTCTCAGTGTGCCCCAGAAGAAGGAATCGCCGATTCCGGCTAACGGTCCCATGAGGCCGACCTTTACGTTATTGATGATATCCTTGTCAAAGTCCTTGTTCTCACTGGCTTCCTTTTCCATGGCTGCTGTAACGCCGCTGATGACGGATACCATATGAGGTGTGGTATTGAAGATCGCCATATGGCGTTTTAAGGCTTCCGCCTGTCCTTCTTTTGTTTTATAGAAACGCTTGATGGCCGGCCACATCCCCACGGAGAAGCCCAGGGCCTGCTGTCTTTCGTAGTTATAGGAGGCCTCCAGCAGGAATGAATTCCAGAACAGGCCATTGACCATTTTTTTGTCTTCAGCAGACATTTTTTGCTTACTCATCGAACAAATCCTCCTCTTCCTCTGAACTTACGGCTGCCGCCGCTGTCACATTTCCTCCCGCGCCTCTTTCATAGCAGATGACAAACGCCAGCACGACACCGATGATGGTAACCGCCATGATCGGCAGATTCAAATAGGAAATCAGAATAAATCCAAATACGAAGTAAATCGCATTGCGTTTCTCCATCATCGGAAGCAGAAGCAGTGCAAAACCGACTGCCGGAAGGAGTCCGCCCGCTACAGAGAGACCGTTTAAGATCACCTGCGGAATATTGTTTACAAATGCCTCAACCGCCGGTGAACCGAAGAGCAGAGCCACAAAGCCTACTACGAAATACATAAAGCACTGAAGCAGAAGTCCGCCGATATTTAAGGCGTGCATCTTCTTGATGTCCCCTGCCTCTGCCAGTTTCATGGCAAGATCCATAAACCAGCTTCGAATAATAAACACGATAACCTTCAATGACTGGGCCAGAATAGCGATTGGAAGCGCCAGTGCCAGAGCAATATCGGCGCCCTGTCCGGACTGGATTGCAAACGCCGTACCGAGTCCTGCGCCGACCAGTACGTCCGGCGGAACCGCGGCTCCGATCTGAATCGCGCCCATAAATACCAGTTCCAGAGTAGCCCCAACCATGACACCGGTCTGTAAATCTCCCAGCAGTGCGCCGATCACCGGCGACACCACGATCGGCCGGATCACCATAGGTGTACCGCCTAATTTTTCCAGGAACCACAATACTGCCATTGCGAGTCCAACTAAGATTGCTGCCTGCATAATTTCATTTCCCCCTTTTTAGAATTTCTTACGTAAGTCCGCATACTTTGCCATTGCCGTGGATGGCACTTCCTGAACCTCGATGGTATAGCCCGCGGCCGCGATCTCATCTAAGTTCCTTAAGTCCTCTTCATCCACATAGACGGCCTTGGAAAACAGCTTCTTACCGTCCGCCATCTGAATGCCTCCCAGATTAACTACCGGCTTCTCCTCCAGTTTCTTTAAAAGGCCGTTGGCATCGGCCGGACTACCACAGATTGCAAATACCTTCATATCCTTCAGTTTCGGGTTATTGATCAGTTTCGCCGCCTCTTCCACGCTTCTGGTGGCCAGCTTCACGCCTTCCGGGCAGCACATCTTGATCACGCCCTTTCGAAACTCATCTGCCGCAGCCGCGTCGCTGGCGATTACGATGGCGTTATAGCTGAGCGCCGATTTCCAGCTGTAAGCTACCTGGCCGTGCAGAAGTCTGTCATCAATTCTTAATTTTACTATCATATCGATATCTCCCTTATCTTAGAAATCAAAGTCATCTGAGGAATCGACGGCGTCTTCCATTTCCACAACCATAAGCTGTTCTCTGGCCAGAGCCACTGTGTTCTTCAGCTGATCCGCTGTGATCGGGGCGTCCCCATCCAGCAAAGTGACGAGTTCCAGCACCAGAGGCAGATTGGCCCCGGTGACGATCAGGCTGTTTTTCAGCCGTTTTCCCATGATTTTCTGGTTCACACTACCGAAAAATGCATCCGTGATCACCAGAACCTGGTCTTCCTCTCCAAGAGATGCCGCATAGTCGTCTATCTGTGTTTCCAGAGGTGTTTCCGTGACAAATGCGTTAATACAGGTGATGTCTTCCCGCTTTCCCATAATCAGGGACAGCGCGCTTTCCAGGCCATCCGCAAATCTTGCGTGGGCCGCGATGAGCATTCGTTTCATTTTATTTCCTCCTTTACTGCTCTGCCGTTATGTTTTTACCATTTTTCACTCTGTTTTACAATGTTTTTGTGATGTACTTGCTGACTACCGCGTTGACGCCTCTGTGTAAATCTCTTCCGCGGTCATCCGCCATTCGGTATGCCAGAACCTGGAACACGGTCACGTATTCCAGACCGAAGAAGTAACGGCTGGCCGGACTGATGAATAGATCCCGCTCCTCCAGCGGTTCCTCGCCTACCAGGGCACAGAAGCCGATCTGTTCCTTGATGAAGCGGGCAATCGCCTTCGCCTTCTCATCATCCTCTCCCTTGTGATGTAAAATAAGGAAGAGTGTAGCATCGTCAAAAGAGTTCTGAGGGCCGTGAATAAATTCTTCCAGCTCAAAGCTCCTGGTCATCATGGGAACCATCTCCATAATCTTAATATCCCCTTCATTTACGATTGGATACAGATCTCCGGTTCCGGCCATCATCATTTTGCTTCTTCTTAACAGTGAAAATTTGTGAGCCTGATACCAGCTCTCCGTTGCCGCTTCCACGGCGGGAAGATTCTGAATCATGGCGTCAAAATCTCTTTGATATTCTGCCTCCTCTTTGGCGGTAACCGTTCCGTTATAGACACCTGCGGCAAGTCCCAGCATCATACAGACGGCCGCCGATGTGGAAAACCCGATGGTACGGTACATGAATTCTTCCTGCCCGCATCCCATGTCCAGGTGGATATCCGCCATCTTTGCAATGGAAGCCTCCTCATCTGCAGTGATCGCCATACAGGGTCTGCCTGCATTCCGGATCTTCTCCAGAGCCTGATAAACAAGCCTGGTCTCGCCTCCCTGGGAAATCACCACATATACCGTCGATTCCAGATCCTTTGCCTCACGGCTCAGTTCCGTATCGGCTTCATAATGAACGAAAATATTGGGATACTTAAATTCCGTCTCGATCCCGCACTGATTTTTAATAAACAGCTTCGCCGTATGGGCGCTGTTGTAAGAAGAACCGCTGGCAATAAAAACAAGCCGTCCAACTTTCTTTATTCCTCTCCCTGACAGATAATCCGCAATATTCTTCGTGCGCTCCGGATAACTGTCTCTGATTCCTTTCAGACTTTTAGGAATCCTTTCAATACAATCTAATACGGTTATCATATTCTGCACCTCCCTGACAAATCACAGTATAGTCTTTTAGATAAAAGTATTCAAATTGTATTTTTGCACTATACAAAGTGCAAAAACAGGTATTGATAAAATTTAATGACAGACCGGGAAATGATCTGATAATAAAATTACAGGAATAAATACTGCCGGGCTGAACGTCCGGCAGCAAAAATCATCTGTGTTTTTCTGTCTCTTTCCCGTTGTACTCAAGCATATTATGCTCTTTTTCCTGCTTTTTCAGAAGCGTCTGGCGGATTTCGTAAATACTTCTGCTGTAATTCATAAAGTCGATATTCTGCTGCAGATTCGCCTGCTGCAGATTCGCCTGCTGCGGATCTGCAGGCTGCTGATCCGGCTGCGGCGGCATTCCGTTTACCTCTATTACTATGTGAAGCAAATTCCCCCTCCTTATCTGACGTATTTCTCGTCCATCGTGTTACATAATCGATATTATGTGATAAGGAATCGGGCCGCCTGCAGATGGACCGGACTGATATATGGCTCATAACCCAATCATAATATAAAAAAGCACACCAAAACAGAGAGAGTCTGGGTCGTCAAACAATTCCATTGGATCCGGATTCATTTTTGTGTTTTAATATGGAAGCTTCCATACAACTTGTTATTGCAAAACGCGTTCTTTTGGTTCATAATGGATTATGTAGCAGCCTGTCAGGTATGCCTGTTATCACATAATATCGATTATGTGATATTTTTTTGCGCGTTACAGGAGCAGCTTCATCCGGGACAGGGAACGGAGACATTCTTCTTCTGTCGTGGAGGTATAAATCCTGGTTGTCTCAATATTGGCATGCCCCAGAATATCCGCAAGCCTGACGATATCTTTTTCAAGCCTGTAATACGTCAGCGCAAACAGATGGCGCAGATTATGGGGAAACACTTTCTGCGGTTCAATTCCGGCATTTTTGCACAGCGCCTTCATCTCAGCCCAGATATTGCATCGGTTCAGCGGCTTTCCGCTCTTTGTGATAAAAACGGGGCCTGTCGTTATTTTTTTCTCCTTACAGTAATATTTCAGCTGCTTCTGCAGTTTTTTCGGCAGAAAGACCGCCCGTTCTTTTCCTTTACCGTCAATACAGATACTTCCGCTGCGAAGTGCCTCTACGGTTATACAGCGGTGTTCACTGACCCGGATTCCGGTACTGCAAAGAGTCTGAATCAACAGGCTGAGCCTCTCGTCCTTCTTCTCCCTGGCCGCCCGGACCAGCCGCTTATATTCCTCCACACTCATCTCCCTGCTTCGTTCCCGAAATGAGACACGCTGGACCTTTAACAGCCTGACCTGGAGATCGCGCCTTCCGCAGAAGCCGAAAAAACGGTTTAATGCCACCAGCATGCTGTTCGCACTGGTTGATTTATACTGTGCCGCCAGCTTTCTCTTATATTCAAGAACCATCTCCTTTGATACCTCGGTTTTCTCCGGCAGCCAGGTGAAAAACGCCTGTACATCTCTCCTGTATTTTTCAATGGTAGCCGCTGCACGTTCCTCATCGATCAGGAACTGTTTAAATTTTTCCAATTGGATTTCCGTATCCGTCATCATGTCTGCATAGACCGTCCTTTCTCTTTTTTAATATTATAACCAGCATTGGGGGGATTCATTTTCAAAAGCATGGTTATTGATCGGAGAACGGAAGTTTTTTGATGTCATTTGCAAGGCCGCAAAAAAGCGGCCTGACCATTGAAGTCACACCGCTTTCATACGCTTATTGCAGTTATTTTATTTTTCATCTCTGTATCTTCCTTATCACAAGCTTTATCATTCTGTTCGTTACGGTTCTTTACGGTTTTATCCTGGGATTTCTGCTGCTTTAAAGCTTCTTTCCGTTTCTCCCGAATTTCTTCTTACGGTTAAAAAACGGTATCTTCGAGGCTGCAGCCTCGGCACGCCCTTTGTTATCTTTCTGATACGACCGGAGAAGCTCGTCCAGCTGTTTGAACCGCTCTTCTTCCTTTTCATCCTTCACCCGCATCAAATATTCCAGTTCTTTTACGACCTTGTCATTTACAATACTGCTGACGTCCTGGCTCAGCTGTTCATTGTTGACCTCCAGGGCTCGTCCAATGATATGGTTCATAATTTCCTGGAACTGCTCCATTTTCTCCTGTGCGATCATTACCTGCGCCGTGTTCTGTACTTCAGCAAGTCCCGTCTCTCCGTCTCCGCTGTCCGTGACCACCGCACTCTCTTTTAAGGCCCGTGTCACTGATTCCTCCAGAAGCTCGTCCGGTATCACCGGATCTTTTCTGTCTTCCATGATTTTATCAAGCGCTGTTTTGATGGCTTTTAACTGGTATCCTTTTTCCTTCAGTTCCTTGATCTGCTGGAATAAACGGATGTGTGCTTCGGTGTAATACCGGTGTCCCATCTCATTTCTTGGAATCGCAAGCTCAAGCTCGTCCTCCCAGTAGCGAAGTACGTGGGACTCTACATCCACCTTTTTAGATGCGTCCGATATTAAGTAATGTATCTCAGCCATAGCTATATCCTCTCCTTTGGTTCGTATAGTTTCATAACTTACTATTTATATCTTATGCGGAGAGGAGAAGGATTATGATTCATTCTGAAAAATATTTTTGAAGAGCTTCATAATCTTTCTCTGCTGCATACTACATTTCTTCCCGGAGAAGCTGCAGGGCAATGGCTTCATTTGACTGGCCTTCATCTGCTGCAATCATATTCATAACCTTTCTTACATAGTCAATTTCCAGTTCCAGCGCTTCGGCTGCCTGCTCCGGAGTGTTTTGCTTTTGATATTTCCTGCGGATTAGTGCAATTACTTCGGCTTTGCCTTCCGCTTTTCCTTCCGCCCTCTCCCGGTCAATAATATCACACATAATATTGATTCCCTCCTTCTTTTCTTTGAAAAGTTTTACTCGCTTTACCAGATTGGGAAATGTATCTGTTTTGTAGTTGCTGTCTGAATTCACCATATAGGACAGCAGTTCTTGCTGCTCCGCGCTGTCGGTCTTTCCGGAAAAATTCACATACAATTCGTGAACTCCGTTGTCGATTCTTTTTCCGCTTCTTTTTACGATGCGCTCTACTTCATTAATACCTCTGTTTTCCCCGATAAAATCCCTTTCTGTGATGTAGATTAAATAGACTTCAGGTATGGTGTCATAACTCGTCCCTTTTTCTAAGAAACTCATATCAATGCTGCTTAAATGATAACGGACACGGCGGACGTGATCTTCATCTTCCTTAGGGTGCATTTCAATATTGACAATTCGCCCGGACTCATCTTCTGCCAGCACATCAAGGATGACGGAACGATTCTCCATGTTTCGTATGGAATATTGGGTTTTAACTTTTTTTACTGTTAACTTTTGTTCTGTCAGAATTTGTATTACCTCCTGACAGGCTTGAAGATCTTCCATTACTTTACTGAAAAATATATCACTGGTCAGATGAAAGAAACTAACCTTTTTTCGCTTTTCTTCGTAGTTGTCCAGTTTACTTTCTTTGTATATTTTGTTCTCCTGCATAAGTTTCCTCTCTTTCGTTTTCATTATGCAGGAACAGTGGTGCTCATATCCTGCATGGTTTTTAAATGGGATATTTGTAGCAAGATACGAGTGGGTGGGTGGTTAGATTGATGAATTAGAAATTACTGGGTGAGGTAGTATGATTTGATATGATTCTATTGTAGCATGGGGTGGGGGGAATTGCAATGGGAGGAGAGAAGGAGATTAAGGGAGGTTGGATAAGAATGGACGGGCTGGACGGGGCGTTCGCCCCATAGAAAAAGAGGTATGGCCC
>ERZ857801.59-NODE-59-length-140499-cov-12.133128_pt1 | contig 140499 bp, 138 predicted proteins | sample MGYA00519762_ERZ857801 | MGnify/ENA primary metagenome ERZ857801 (study PRJEB31778, sample SAMEA3449368) | human gut metagenome | biome: human gut; feature: human-associated habitat; material: faeces | place: United Kingdom | collected 2010/2012 ...
TTAACATGTTTTTTACTTGATTTCAACATAAATCGTTCGACAAATTTCGAGCTTTATACTTTTATTTAATTAAAAAATAAATAAAACTAATATATTGCTATATATTTATATTCAACATTTAATCCGTTCATTTGATTTGCAGAATCTGAATTTGTATACCATTCTACTAGCCTTCCTTCATTCTTCCAGTTTATTTTATTCATAACCAAAGATTGTCCTTGTTTATTTGCTCCTGCATATGAGCTAAAACCAGAATATTCACATCCATTAACTAATACCATGGATACTGCATAATTATTTGTGTCTAAATTTATTGTCGAAATTATTATCATTTTAGGTGTTTTTTCAAATGTTATCTTATTAGGATTATTTTCTCCGTATGTACCCGTGCCCATATATGTTCCCGTTGTTACTGTAGATTGATTATTTTTTAAACTAGCAACATCTGCCTTTAATTGCTCATATTCTGTTTTATCTACCGTTATTTGTTCTCTGGTTCCCTCAACCTGTTTTTCTAAATTATTTATTTTGTCATTTTCATTTTGTTGTGCTTTTTCTGTTATTTCTTTTGCTTCCTTGGTTTTTTCTAATAATCCTGTTTGAGTTAATGCTGTTATTCCTACTCCAGATATTATTAATAAAATTATTATGTTTAGTATGTTATTGATGGTTAGGCTATAGAAAATCAGACTGTAATATCTTACTAGACCAGCCTGACCATCTATAACATTCATAGTAATAAATTGCGGTAACTTTAAACAACTTGCTATGGAGTTTCTATTTTTTCTATTCATTTGAAATTTATAACTTTCTTTATTTTTTGATTTTCTATTGCTATTTTTTCTATTCCATTGTACAATTTAGATATAGTTTCCCCCTCCCCAGAATTAACGGGCTTTTGGAAGGATATTAAATTGTTAATTTTTAAGTTGTATTTGGTACAATCATATGTCCTTTGTGGCAATGTGGACATAGATTAAAGTCTTTCCCTATTGTTTTCTTTAGTAATTCTAGAGTGGGAAACTCTTTTTTTGTTTTTACTTTTGTTCTTGTTAAGATTTTACATTTTAGCAATTTTTTCTTTTTATTTTTATTTCCTAATAATCCATAATATCTTATTTTCATAAATCTTGGTGGTAATATATGTAACAAAAATCTTCTTATAAATTCTTCTATGCTTACTGTCATTTCTTTCATTTTGTTTCCATCCTTATAATCTCTCCATTTAAATGTTACTTTTTCTTCTTCTATTTTTAATATTCTTTCATTTGATATTGCTACTCTATGTGTATATCTTCCTAAATATTCAATTACGCTATTTGCATTTTTAAATGGTTCTTTACAATATACTATCCAATCTTTTTCATACATTTTTCTCATTAATTCATTATATATTGCCGGATTTTCATATTCTTTCATTTTTTTATAATATTCTAATTTTTCTTTCTTCATATATTCTAAAAATTTTCCCCTAAATACTTTTGACATTACCTTTACTGGTATAAAAAAATCTTCTTCTTTTTCTTTCCATTTTAGTGTTTTTGTTAGCCCTCCTCCTGTTACTACCATATGCACATGCGGATGATACATTAAGTTTTGTCCCCATGTATGTAATATACTAAAAAATCCTATTTCTGCTCCTAAATACTTTTTATCTTGTGCTAATTCTTGTAATGTTTCACTTGCCGCTTTAAATAAGACATTATACATTTTACTTTGGTTTTGATACACTATATTATATAATTCACTTGGTATTGTAAATACTACATGATAATATTTTATGTTTAGCACTTCTTCTTTTCTTGCTTCTATCCATTTTAATTTTTTCATTATTTGACAATTTGGGCAATTCCTATTTCTACATGAATTATATGCTATTTCTTCATATCCACATTCATCACATACATATTTATGTGCTCCTAATTCCCCTGTTTTACAATCTTTTATTGCTTTTATTGTTTTTTTCTTATATCCTATTATTTTATTATTTTTTTCATATTCTTCTATTCCTTTATTTATTATTTCTTGTATTTTTTCCATCTTCTTCTCCTCTCATAAATACATCTAATGGACTTTCTAGGCCTAAATCTATATTGGCTACATGTACATATTCCATTGTACTCCTTATATTACTATGTCCCATCAATTCTTTTACTTGTATTAGTGTTGCTCCATTTTCTATTAAGTTTGTTGCATAACAATGCCTTAAAGTATGCATTGTTACTTTTTCGTTTAATCCTGCTTTTCTTCGATATCTTCTAAATCTATCTCTTATTACTCCTACTGTCATTGGTTCATCTAATTCTGTTAAAAATATTTTGTCACTTTTTACTGGTTTTCTGTATTTACTCCAATATGTTCTTAACATTTCTAGACTTGTCTTTGATAAAATTGTATACCTTTCCTTATTTCCTTTTCCTTCTCTTACAAATATTCGCATTTTTTTACTGTCTATATCACTTATATGCAAATTTACTATTTCTCCTATTCGTAATCCTGAGCCATATGCTATCATGAATATTGTTTTAAATTTATAATCATCTACACATTTAAAAAAAGTACTTAACTCTTCTTTCGTTAGTACTTTATACACTGATTTTTTTCTTTTTCTCATTGGTAATTGTTTTTTATTTATTAATTTATCTAATGTTACCTCATACATAAATCTTATTATACTATTATAATAATTTACTGATCTATCTGCTAATTTTCTTTCTTCTGTTAAATAATTAAATAAGAAATCCCTTAATTCTTCTGTTGTTACTTCTTCTATTGGTTTATTAAAATAATCTATTATTTCTTTTCCTTTGTGCATGTACGAATAATATGTGTAATGTGAAAAATTTCTCATTTGCATGTCTTTACTCATTTTTTCTAACACTTGTTCATTTGTCATCAAAAATACCTCCTATATAATATATTTGCAACTCTTGGTTACATAATTATATTATACAGAAGGTTTTATCTATTTTCAATATTATCTCTTACTTATTCACTTATACCATTGCTGCTCCGCAGCAATTTAGTACAATTGTTATAACTAGCGCTACTAATGTAATACCATTTATATTTTTTTTCATCTTATTTTCCTCACCTTCAATTAATTTAAGTATTTTTATTTTATTCCTTTTATATTTGTTATTCTAATCTTGTTAAAAACAGATGTATTTGTTGATCTACCATATTGAAACATTATTGTCTTATTATCTTTTAGCCAAAATGAAACTCTATTCCAATTATCACCTAAATTGGAAATTATCCAAAAGACATTTGAATATACAAATTCATTTGTATTACTATAATGTTCTTTTATTTGGCTAACAGAGTATCTTTGAGAAAAAGGATATGAATACCCTTCTGTTGAATAATTATTATCACATTCAAATTCTATATAATTATAATTTTCAATTGATTCAGATAATGTTATTATATTATTAGTTGTGTATATTATCTGATCTGAATTTGTATTGAATATATATCCGTTTTCGTCTTTATTATATATTCCATCTTCTTTATTTATTAAACTTACTCCACTTTCTTTGTTATTTCTATTACTACTAATATATTCATCTATTTTTTCACTGTAATCTCCTAAAATCGTATTCTCCTCATCTTCTGAATTTTTCATAGCATTTTTTGCTTGTTTTGCATTTTCAAATAATCCAGTTTGAGTCAATGCTGTTATTGCTACTCCTGCTAAAATTAATAAAATAATTATTGTAATAACTAACGCTACTAATGTTATTCCTTTATTTAAATTTTCTTTTGTTTTCATATATTTTTCTCCTTAATTTTTCTCACTAAAAATATAATAACATTAAATTTTAAAAAGTGCAATACTTTTGTCTGGTATTTTTTAAAACATTTTTGTGAGACAATTATTAATATTATTATATACATAATTTAAATTTTTATTGGAGGAATAACTATGTTTGAAATATCAAAATATAAAAAAAGTAATGTTAAAATTTCTATAAGATTACCTGAAAATATTAATGAAACTTTAAAGAAAATAGCTAAAAAAGAAAATATGAGTTTTAATAATGTAATTGTAAGTTGTATTCAAAATTCTCTTGATGAAATGGATTTAAAAAAGTATAAAGATGTTGAACTTGATGAAAATAAGGAACTTAAAGTTTAAAATAAAAATACCTCAAAATTATTGATTTTTTTGTCTTAATAATTTTGAGGTATTTGTTTTAAATTATTTCCGTTTTACTCATCTTTTGAACCATTTATTTTTAATAATTTAAATATTTCTACTATAACTATTGGTGCTAGCACTAAGCATATTAGTTCTATTATATTTTCTTTTGGTAGTACTGGTATACTAAAGATTTCTCTTAATCCTGGTATTAATAAGATTACAAACATTAGTAATGCTGATATTATTATTGCACCTATTAATTTCATATTGTTAAATATTCCTGTTTTGAATATTGTTTTTTTGTTGTCTCTTACATTAAATACGTGTACTAATTCTGATAATGCAAGTGTTACAAAAGCCATTGTTTGACCTACTTCTATTTTTGATTGGTCTAGTGTTAATGTTCCTATTGGTTCTTTTGTTGTTGCAAGCCCTATCATAAATGCTGCAAGTGTAAGTCCACCAATCATTATTCCTTGATATACTACTCTCCAAGTCATTCCTTTTGTGAATATTCCTTTTCCTGGTTTGATAGGTTTTCTTTGCATTATATCACTATTGGCCGGGTCAAAAGCTAAAGCTAAGGCAGGTAATGAGTCTGTTACTAGGTTTATCCATAATATGTGGATTGGTAATAATATTTCTAATCCGTTTATATCTGTTATTCCAAACCATTTACTAAATAATGGTGTTAATAATGTTGCAAAAAATAGTACAACTACTTCTCCTATATTACTTGATAATAGGAATTGAATTACTTTTAATATGTTATCATATATTTTTCTTCCTTCTTCTACTGCTGATACTACTGTTGCGAAGTTGTCATCTGTTAATATAACATCTGCGGCTTCTTTTGCTACATCTGTTCCAACTATTCCCATTGCACAACCAATGTCTGCTTTTTTTAGTGCTGGACTATCATTAACTCCGTCACCTGTCATTGCAACAACTTCACCATTTTTCTGCCAAGCTTTTACTATTCTTACTTTGTGTTCTGGTGATACTCTTGCATAAACTGAGTAGTGTCTTACATTTTTTTCTAGTTCTTCATCTGTCATTTGTTCTAATTCTAAACCTGTGATTGCTTCATCATCATTTTCTAGAATTCCTAATTTTTTTGCTATTGCTGTTGCTGTTATTTTATGGTCTCCTGTAATCATTACTGTTTTTATTCCTGCTGTTTTGCATTTTTCAACTGCTAGTTTGGCTTCTTCTCTTGGAGGGTCTATCATTCCTACCATTCCTATAAAGATTAAGTCATTTTCGATTGTCTTCATTTCTTCTTTTGTTGGTATGTGGTCTATTTCTTTATACGCACATCCTAATACTCTTAATGCATTTTGTGCCATTTTTTCATTTTCTTGTCTTATTTTATTAATATAACTTTCTAATTCTTCTGATATTTGACCACCTATTTCATATGAGTTACATCTTTTTAGTATTTCATCAATTCCGCCTTTTGTATATACAACATATTTATCTCCAACTTTATTTACTGTTGTCATTAATTTTCTATCTGAATCAAATGGAATTTCTTCTACACGTTCCATTCTGTCATATATGCTTGGATCAAAATTTAATTTAAATCCCATATCTACTAAGGCTGTTTCTGTTGGGTCTCCTGTAAGTGTTCCATCTGATGATATTTTTGTGTCATTACATAACATATTAGCATATACTAATTTTGTTAATTCTTCATCTATTTCATCATCTGAAATATTGCTTGCTTCTCTTGTTGCATCATTCCAAAATATTTTTTCTACTGTCATTTTATTTTGAGTTAATGTTCCTGTTTTATCTGAACAGATTACTGTTGCACTTCCTAGAGTTTCTACTGCTGGCAGTCTTTTTACAATAGCATTTTTCTTAACCATTTTTTGAACACCTATTGCTAATACTATTGTTGATACTGCTACTAGTCCTTCTGGTATTGCTGCAACTGCTAAACTTACAGCTGTCATAAACATACTTATTATTTCTTTTCCTTGTAATATTCCTAATATAAATATTACTGCACAAATAACTAGTGCTGCTATTCCTAAGGTTTTACCTAATTTATCTAATTTTTGTTGAAGTGGTGTTTCTTGTTTTTCTGTTGAGTTTATCATTCCTGCAATTTTACCAACTTCTGTTGTCATTCCTGTTTCAACAACTATTCCTTTTCCTCTACCATATGTTACTAAACTTGATGAAAATAACATATTTTTTCTATCGCCAATTCCAATTTCTTGTTCTTCTATGATTTCTGATGTTTTTTCAACTGGAACTGATTCTCCTGTTAATGAACTCTCTTGTGTTTTTAAGTTTACTGCTTCTATTATTCTTAAATCTGCTGGTATATAGTCTCCTGTATCTAATACTACTATGTCGCCTGGTACTAGTTCTTTTGATGGTACTACTTCCATATTTTCATTTCTAATTACTTTTGATGCGTGGTCACTTAGTTTTTGTAATGCCTCTAAAGATTTTTCTGCTTTACTTTCTTGTGCTACTCCTATTATTGCATTTACTATTACAACTATTAAAATTATTATAGTATCTGTTATTCCTTCTCCTTGTAATACTCCTACTATTCCAGAAACTATTGCCGCTATTATTAATACTATTATTGAAAAATCTTTGAATTGTTCTAAAAATCTTTGGATTATTGATTTTTTTGCTATTTGTTGTAATTCGTTAAAACCATATTTTTCTTGTCTTTCTTCTACTTTTTCTTTGCTTAGTCCTTTTTCTAAGTCTGTTTCTAGTTCTTTTTCTACTTCTTTAAATGTTTTGTTAAACCAATTTCTTTTTTCCATGAAAGTTCCTCCTTTTTTTATTTTTTACCAAATTTTGTGTTTTATTCGCTTTTGCTTAATATTAAAGCGAGACTTTTAAAAGAAATTTAAAAAATCAAATTTCTTTTAAAAGTCTCGCTTACTTAATTAGTTTTAAGCTTACTAACCAGATAATTTTGTTTATCGCGACTGTTGATTAGTAATTTAAAGCTACTCCCTTTTAATTTGGTGACCCCTACGGGAATCGAACCCATGATTCCACCTTGAGAGGGTGGCGTCTTAACCGCTTGACCAAGGGGCCTTGTTGGTACTGTTTATTTATACCATTTTTTTTATGTTTAGTCAAGCAATTTTTTATGTTTTATCTAATATTTCTTTTAATCTCACATTTTGTTTTGTTAAATATAAATAACCGATTAATGCTTCAAATGCTGTTGAATACATATATTCCTGAACATTAGCATTTTTTGGTAAATGATGATTTTCTGCATTTCTTCCCCTTCTAACTATTTCTTGTTCTTTTTCTGTTAAATCATCATATATTCTTTTCAAAGTTTCCGCTTGTGCCTTAGCCTTTACATGTTTTATTGCTTCTATATGCAATGCGTGTGGTTTCAATTTTGTTTCATTTACTAGTTTTGTTCTTATGTATAATTCATAAACACAATCACCTACATATGCCCATGTAAGTGGTGGCATTAAATTTACTTCTGTTTCATCTTTTTTTAATTCAATAAATTCTTCCACTTTTTCCTCCTTATGTTTATTGTCTTTTTGGTTTTTCAATTGTTATTTTTCCTAATTGACCATTTTTAAATTCATCTAGTAATATTCTTGCTGTTTTTTCTTCGTCTATTTTTCCACCAGACATTACACATCCTCTTTTTTTACCTATTTCTAGCATTATTTCATATATGTTATAATTTTCAGGTTGTTCTTGTGCTAATTTTTCTTCTACGAAACATTCTTCTAATTTATATCTTTCACATAGATTTTTTTTATAATTTTCTAGTAAAAATTTTGTTAGTTGATATGCTATTTCTATTTTGTCTAATATTTCTTCTTTTATTGTTCCTGTAAAGCATAAATTCAATGCAACTTCTTCACTTTCAAATTTTGGCCATAATACTCCTGGTGTATCTAGTAATTCTATTTTATCGTTTATACGTATCCATTGTTTTTGTTTTGTTACTCCTGGTTTGTTTCCAACACCAGCTGATGTTCTTTTTGCAATTCTATTTATGAATGATGATTTTCCTACATTAGGTATTCCCAGTATCATTGCTCTTATTTTTCTTCCTGTTCTTCCTTTTTGTGCATGTTGTTCTAAGTCTACTTGCATTATTTTTTCTACTTCTTTTATGAAATTGTCTATTCCTTTTCCTGAGTTTGAGTCTACTAATACTGCTGGTATATTTTTACTTTTAAAGTATTCCACCCATAGTTTGTTTTGTTTTTCATCTGATAGGTCGCATTTGTTTAATACTATTATTTTCTTTTTGTTTTTTGTTATTTCTGCTATGTTTGGATTTTGACTTGATATTGGTATTCTTGAGTCTAATAGTTCTATTACTACATCTATTAATTTCATGTCTTCTATTATTTGTCTTTTTGTTTTTGCCATATGACCTGGGTACCAGTTGATATTAGATTTACTATTTTCTTCTTTATTTTCATTTTTTTTATTTTCTGCTCTCATTTTTCTTTTTTGGTACATGTCCATTTATTAACACCTCCTTTTTACAACTTGTAAATAATTTATAATACTATATATTAAATAAATTACTTGATATAGGGGAATAAACCAAAATAATTCAATTGTATATAATATACCCATAATTATACCACTAAAAAAAGCTTCAAATCCATACATTAAATTGCCATTGCTCATTGCAGGCATAGCCCAACCTGAATCAATACCATGAAAAAAGAAATATATAGACAAAATAATCCAGAATACATAATATAATAGGCTGATTAAAAAAATAAATTTTAAAATTGATATTTTTTTATTATTTTTTATTTTCTCCATAATTCTTCCTAACACTCCTTCTTCATTACTTCATATAAAATTTTTTTATAAAAAATATTACTTATTATCTTTATTTTCTTCTAAATATTTTTGATAAAATTCATCCATTGAAGAAATATATTTTTGATCTTGTATAATTCTAAATTTTTCATATTCTTTTTCTGCTTTTTCTACTGCTTCTTTATGAGATATACTGCCACTATTATTTAATATTTCTTTTCTTCTAAATTTCAATAAATCATCAGTTGCAGTTATCCAATCCTTCATTGTCATAACATGTCTTTGTTTTGCTTCATCTTCAGCAAATACTAAAAACATATTTGTTAAATCTTTTAATTTTCTCATTTCTTCTTCGTTTAAATAATTCTTTGCAATAACCACATCATATTTATATATTAAGCCATCAGGAGAATTTTTCCAATTGGTTAGTCCCATATGCTCTTTTTCTGAATTTACTCTTTCAAAAATTAGCTCTGCAGCAGTATGTCCACTTATAGCATAATGCAACTTATTTTGAACTATTTTAAAGAAAGTATACGCTTCTTCTGACTTATGATTGTAATCAGTTGCTGTTGCAATAAATAAATCAGTGATTTTTTGGTATGCCATTCTTTCACTAACTCTAATTGTTTTAATACGTTCTAATAATTCATCAAAATATTTTGCATCATATTTATTTCCATTTATAAAACGTTCATCATTTAATGCAAAACCCTTTGTCATATATTCTTTTAATATTTTTGTTGCCCATATTCTAAATTCTGTTGCTTTTTTAGAATTAATTCTATAACCAACAGCAATTATAGCATCAAGACTATAAACTTCAGTATTATAATTTTTTCCGTCAGGTGCAGTTATTTCCATTTTGGAAACAACTGAATTTTTATCTAATTCGTTTTCTTCAAATATATTTTTTAAATGTTTTGATATTGCTGGTACACCAACATCGAAAACTTTTGACATACCTTTTTGTGATAGCCATAAAGTTTCATCTTTATAAATAGCATCTACTATAATATTACCTTCACTATTTTTATATATAATTAATTTATTTTCTTCCATTTTTTACCTTTCCTATTACATTGTTCTATAATTATTCTTATCTGCTCTATCATCTAATTTTCTATCAAATTCTTCATTTTGATAAAACCAATCTGTTTTTTTATCTTTTGGATTTAATTTTCTATTTTTATCTAATAATAAATCAATTAAAACAGCTAATGGTAATATAATTCCTAGCATGGATATCATTAATCCCATATTTTCAGACATTGATAATGAGCCATTTGTTGATAATATATTTAATTTTGCAGTTACATCTCCACCAAAATAAATTCCATATAATGCAAGATACAATAATCCACCTGTTAATTTTCTTTTTACTACTAATACTACGCATACTAAAAATGCAAATAATAATACAATTTCAAATGTTGAATTTATTGGTGTTATCCCTATAAAATTTTTTCCTAATTCTGCTGATAATGCAATTATTATTCTTAGTACCCAATACATAACCATAAACATTACTAATAAATATGTTGATAATTTTTTCATTTTATTTTCCCCCTTAAATTTGATCTCTAAGCTAAGTTCTTTTAGATAAGTAAAAAGACGGATTAGTATCCGTCTATTCTTATTAATAAAATTAATCTACAAAATCAAAGTCATCTTTAAATTTTTCTTTGAATATTTCAAATACTTTGTTTAATGTTTCTTCATCTTCTACACTTACATAAGATTCTTCATCAGATTCTTCGTCTGTGTCTTCTACTTTTAGTATTACTACTTCTCCTTCATCTTCTTCTCCTTCTGCTGTAACTGGTAGTAATACAACATATTCTTCATCATCTAATTCTACTAAGTCTAAGAATTCGAATTTTACTTCGTTTCCATCCTCATCATTTAATATTACTATGTTATCCTCTTCATTATAGTTTTCTTCCATCTTTTTTCTCCTTTCGATTCGATGCTTTTTTATTTTATATTTAACAAATTAAATATCGTAATTATAATATCGTATTTTTTATTTTTTTGCAACTGTTTTTATAAATTTTCTTTCATCTTATTTACATATGTTTCTAATATATATACTGCAGATATAGTATCTACAATATCTCTTTTTTTATTCTTATTAATATCAAGAAAATTCATAGTTTTATGAGCTGCAACTGTTGTTAATCTTTCATCAATTGTTTCTATTTTTATTTTGTTGTATTTACATTTCAATTTGTGTATGAATTTTTCTGTAACCTCTGCTCTTACTGTTTTTTCGCCTTTTAAGTTATATGGCATTCCAACTACAATTGTATCTACTTCATATTTTTCTAATATTTCATCTAGTCTTCTTAATACAACTTTGTCAGAATTATTTCTTTGTATTGTTTCTAATCCTTGAACAGTAATGTTTAGTGGGTCTGTTATTGATATTCCAACACGTGCATCTCCATAGTCTATTCCTAATTTTCTCATTATTAATCCTCTAAATCTAATCCTATATAATTTTTTACCATTTTTTCTAATAATTCGTCTCTTTCAATTGTTCTTATTTTATTTCTTGCATCATTATAACTTGTAATGTATGTTGGGTCTCCTGATAAAATGTAACCTACTATTTGGTTTATAGGATTGTAACCTTTTTCTGATAAGGCTTCATATACCTCTTTTAAAATTTCTTTTGTTCTTGTGTTATCTTCTCTTTCTACTTGAAAGCTCATTGTTTTGTCAAAATCCATATTGTTTACCTCCTCTTTTAAATATTTGTAATATCGCTTTCTGCTTTATCTGCATTATCTAAGTACTCTTCTAGTTTTTTCAAGATTTCTTCTAATCCTGTTCCTTTATAATATGTTGATATTGCAAAATTTAATCTTGGTAATGCTACTTGTTCTTCTTCGTTTTCTTCATTTTTTAATGTTATTTTTGTTCTTTCTATTTTTTCTTTTAGGTCATTAACAAATTCTGCTACACCATTTATTTCTACTCCTGAAAATGCTATTACAAATTTTGGTCCCATATATCTAACAAATACATATTGGTTTGATATATTTTCTTTTATATAGTCAGAAATTTGTGTAATTGTTTTATTTCCTAATTCTCTTGAATATTTTTTGTTTATTTCTTCTAGATTAGTTATCTTAAACATACAAATTGTTGATGTTGTATATTGGTCTATTATTTTTCTTCCTTCTCCATATAGGTATTCTTCTGAATATAATCCAGAGAATAGGTCTTTTCTTACTATTGATTCTAGTGTTTTTTGATGTACAACTGTTTTTAAGACTGATACTATATTGTCTTTTATAACTTCTAATACTGTTGTGTCCACATTATCAAAATCATGTGGTGTTCCACTTTCTATAATCCAATAGCCAATATAAACATTGTCTATGTATAATGGAAAGAAGATTGCTGATTTGGCTCTTCCAAATTCCATTTGTTGATATGGCAATCTTTCTTTATCATTATTTACTGTAACATATTTTGGAGTTGCTTGTGCTATACTGTCTTTAAACATGTCTACATCTTGGAGTGATCTTAAAGAATCCCAGTGTCTTTGGTCAACATTTGATGCTTTTACTTCATATTCTGCACCATTAAAGACAACAATAGTAGAATACTTTATTTCATATTTTTCTATTAATATTTCATTAATTTTTTTAATTTTATCATCAACTGATGATGTTTCTCCTATTGCATCCATAAAGTCTTGTACAACCGATAAATTTGTTATTTTTTGATTAATGTTTTTATATGTTTGTATTTTTTTATGGATGTTAAGATTATATACAATTAATCCGATTACTACTACTATTAGTATTATTACTATTGCTATTAACACTTTTTTACCTCCTATTTTTTAGTATCTTTTTTTCATTTGATCTAATGTTGAATTCATACTTGGTGTAAATCCATTACTTTGAATTTGTGGTGGAACATATGTTGATTTTTTAGCAGAACCTTTTGTAGAACCATATGTTGCTTTTCCTGAAACTACTGGATATACAATGTTTGATAGTTCTTGGAATATTTGTACTATATTTTTTGGATATCCTTTTATTGATATTTCACAATTTATTACACCTTCCAAATATTTTGCATAAACATCTTCATCAAATGGAATTGTTATATATCTTACTGTTGTTTTATCAAATAATTCTGTCATAAATGACATTGCTGGATCATTGTAATATGCCATTCCTCCAATTATAGTTTTGTCATTTATACCTCTTATTTTTACAGCTTTATTTAATATTACTCTTAATTTATTTTGGTCTAAAATATTTTTTGATTTTAGTTCTCTTAAAAATGCTGTTAATGGTTGAATTGTTAATACATCAAAGGTTTGTACTAGATATATTTCTTGTGTTTTTTGGAAATATTCCATTGGTGTATCAAAATCACAATCTATTAATACTAAAGAATGTTTTTTCAATAGTGTTTGTAAAATTGCTCCTGCATTTTCTATTCCTTCTGTTTCTGTTGGTAATGATGTATATATAGTTAAGTTCTTACCAGCATTAATTCCTAGTGCATTTCCATTTAAAAGATTATTTACACAATTCATAGCTGTATTTCTTAATTCTTCTTCATTTTTTGTGTATATATAATATGAATTTCTATTTTTTGTTGTATCTAATATTGCTGTATCAATTCCCATAGATGATGTTATTTCTGCTAAGTTATTAACTACAAAAGATGTACCATTTTTACTTGTTCCTATAAAACATGCTACTTTTTTGCTTGCTGTTAATAAACTAGATATGTCTATATCTTCATGTTGTTGATATGTGCTTTGGATTTGGTTCATATTATAATTTTGATAATAATTTTCTTGTTTTGGTGTTTCTGGTTGATTATATGTTTCTTCTTGTTTTTCATCATCATCTTCGAAACCAGGTAAAATATTGTTTTCTTCTGATTTCTCATCAAAGCCTGGTAAAATATTATCTTCTTCTGTTTTTTCTTCGAATCCTGGTAAAATATTTTCTTCTGGCTCATTATAATCTTCAAATCCTGGTAAGATTATTTTACTTTCCTCTTTTTGTTGAGAAATAGTTTGTGGTTCTTCTACACTCTCTTCAACTGGTACTACTTTTCTAGGTCTTCCTCTTCCTCTTTTTGGAGCTTGTACTTCTGTTTCTTCTGGAAGTGGATTTTTTCTAGGTCTTCCTCTTCTCTTTTTAGGTTCTTCTATTTCTGCATCAATTTCTGGAATAACTGGTGTTTCTTCTACCATTGGTAATTCTTCTATTTCTGGTTCTTGAGTTTGTGTTGTTTCTATTTCTGGCTCAAGTGGTTCAAATATTGTTTCTGGTTCTACCTCTGGTTTTGATTTTGCAAACTTCTTTACTCCACTCATATTAACTGCTGATGGAATTACTACTGGTTTTGATAGTATTTTTTCTTTATCTGGATTTGTTAATAATTTAGAACTTGTGCCTTCTTCTTCTTTTCTTTTAACAATGCTTTGTGCTCTTAAATTGTCTGAAACTTTACTATTAAATGATATAATTTGTTGGTATTTTTCGGATTTTTCTTCTAATACCGCTCTTACATTTAATGGTAAGAATTTTGTTATTATTCTTAATTGAACATCATTATATTGTGATGCTATTCTATTAAAGCTTTCTACATATTTATCTTCATCTTTTCCTAATCTTTTATAATGAGCTAATATATTTTGAATTTCTACTTCACTAACATCGTTTTCATTTTCAGATTGATATGTTACATCATCAGAATCAATTTTATAATATATTTTAGCTTCTTTTTTAGAACGTGGTTTGTTTAATAATTTGCAAACATTATCTACAGACCTATCGTTTCCTAACAAAGCATTGTAGATACCAATACCAAATAATTTTACTAACATAGATTCTGATTTTTCTCTTCTATCTGAACAAATTAGTATAATTGGAATATCCTCTCCTTTTAAATTTGAAGCCTCATCACTTATTCCATCTAATTTATCAAATATGAATTTATCTATTTGGTCATATTGTGTATGTGTAAATGCCTCTAATTCCTCACTTATTACAATTCTGTCATAATTTTTATCTTTTTGTAATTCTTTTAATATTGCATTAAAGTAATAAACATTTTTGTATGAAATTATTTCTTTATATTCTCTTTGATATCTTTTTACTATTGATTCTGATATCTCCTCATTACTTACAGCAAATAATACTTTCATTTGTTACCCCCTTCCAAACTTTACAAACACAGCGAATGCTAATGGTAAAACTTGGCATATTACTAATAATGTAACGAATGTTACTATTAGTCCCATTCCTTTCTCTAATGTATCTAATTTTCTAATACCAATTATGTATTGATGTATTGCTCCTATTGCTATTCCTAAAAAGCAAAATGGTATACTATATATTCTAATTAAATTTAATATATATGCAACTAATCCATATGCTTCAGAGCCATATTTTTCTTGATAATCTTGTAATGATTTTGTTTGTGTTTCTTTTATTTGTACAAGTTTACTTTCTGTTCCATTATCTATTGCAGCTTGTGTAGCATATACTTTAGTTGTGAATGTAAATAATGTTATTAATATAGCTACTATTGCAAATATTGCAAATGTTTTCTTCATTTTTTTGCCCCTTTCTAACTTTCCTTTTTTAGTATATATTTTCTCTTTTTTATACTTATATATCATACAATAACTTTTTAAAAATAGCAAGAAATTTTGCAAAAATTTTACAATTTGTTATATAAATATTGCATATGTGAGTAAACTGCATTTGCCCAATTAGAATCACTTGCATATTTTTTATTAATGCCACTTAAATTTGAACCATTATAATATGTTCCAACAGCTTTTTCTCCACCATATATGCTTGTCCCTTTTGGATTTATATAATATTTTACAAATACTCTTGAAATTAAATCTATGCTTTCTGAATAATTTGAAAAATTATATGCTCCATTATATGGGTTTGAATCATATGCTCCATAACCAAATAAGTTATTTTTTTGAAGTGCAATTTTAGATGTTCCCCATGCACTTTCATGAATTCCTACTGCTGCCACAAATACACCATTTATGTTGTATTGTTTTTCTATATAATAAAAATATTCTGAATTATTTGTAAAAATTTTATTTTTATCTTTTGAGTCATTTAATATTTTTTTAAATTGCTCTAAGCTTAACCCACTTGGCTTATTTAATGCCATATTAAAACTTAAATTTGAATTTAATTCTTGTTTTGTTTTTGTACTTTCTTTTGTCTCATTTTCTTCTTTTGAATTTATATATGTAGTACATTCATTTTTTACCCATCCTGTCATATTTTGGTATGATACCTCATACCAGTTTTGAGTAATTTTTAATATTTTTAAATTATCATTTCTTTTTAATGTTGTAATTCTTCGACTTTCTTCAGAATTTGTTTCCATTAAACCTAACTCATCTGAAGTTACATACACTGTATCTCCTGCTTTTACTTTGTAACTACTTGAATATGAAGCACCACCTATTTCTATTATTTTATTATAGGATGCTTTAATTACACTTGCTCCAACTTGCTCCTCTGAAAGTAATTCTCCATCTTTGTATGTACTTTTTATTGTTATATTTTGTGTTCCTTGTCTTCCTTCTTGTACTACATAAGATACTCCTTTAGGAAGTGTTTTATTTGTTCTATATTCTGTTAAATATTCTAATACTTCTTCTTTTTGTGTTATTTGTACTGTTTGTCCATTGCCAGTATTAGTATTTATTACTTCATCAATATCTATTTTGTTAGCATTGCTAATTCTTGTTTCTTCTGGATTTGTATCTGTTTCTTTTGCATATGATTTGTTAATTGGAAAATATATGTTATAGAACATAAACATATATAACAAGATAAAAAAAGCAAATGCTGAAAATATAATTGTTTTTAATGTTATTTTTACTTTTTTATTTTTTTCTTTTGATTTCATAAAATCACCTAATTATATTTTAATATTTATGATTATTTTTGTCAACAAACTTCATATGTTTTAATATATTTAATTATGGAGGTATTTTTATGAAAGTTTCAATTAAAAATTTTCAGATTTTTAGTGCTATTTTTGTTATGATTCTAGGTACTTTACTACATTTTACATATGAATGGTCTGAAGGAAATTTACTTGTTGCAAGTTTTAGTGCTGTTAATGAAAGCACTTGGGAACATTTAAAGCTTTTGTTTTACCCTATGCTTTTAACTACTATTATTGGTTATTTTTATTTTGGTAAGAATAAGCATAATTTTTTATGTGCTAATGCTATTGGAATTTTAACTGCAATTTCTTTTACTACTGTGTTTTTTTATACTTATACTGGTATAATTGGAACTAATTTTGTTTTTTTAGATATTGGTAGTTTTTTTGTTGCTGTTATTTTAGGAGAGTTTATTACTTATAGATTATTACTTACTAATTTTGTTTGTAATAAAAGATTTGCTTTTATTGTTTTAGTTGTCTTACTTTTGTGTTTTGTTTTGTTTACTTATGCACCACCAGAAATAGGATTATTCAGAGACCCTATTAGTAATGGTTTTGGTATACAGTAATCTTATATTGTTATTAATAACACGATTAAAACCTGAGTGAAAATTTTCACTCAGGTTTTCGTTTTTTATTTACTAAGCTTTAATTTCTGTCATTAGTCTTTCCGTTTCTTTCATCATTTCTTCTAACTTTATTCTTTTCTTTTTATTAAGTCTTTTTTCAGAACTTAAAATTTCTCCTAGTTGTAACAACTCTTTTCCTAAACCTGCTATTTTTGTTGAATAAATTTCTATTTTCTTCTTATCACCTGAAAAATAAAGTTTATATCTTTTTTGATGAATATCTTTTAAGTGATTAAACCCAATTTCAAATATATTATAACTTTTATTATACCATATTTTTATGTAAAATGCTAGTGTTTTTTCACGTTTTATAGTATTATTCAACAATATGCCCCCATAGTCTTAATGTACTTGGGGGCTTTTCTTATTTACAATTATTCATATAAAATTTTTTATCTGCTAATTTGTCTTGAACTCCTCTTAGAGCTTCACCAAATCTTTGGAAGTGTACTACTTCTCTTTCTCTTAAATATCTTAATGGATCTATTACATCTGGATTGTCTCTACATAAGTCTATTAATTTTTCATACGTAGCACGTGCTTTTTGTTCGGCTGCTAAATCTTCTTGTAAGTTTGCTATTGGGTCTCCTTTACAAGCTAAGCAGTTTGCACTAAATGGAACTCCTGCTGCAGATTGTGGATATACATCTACTCCATGGTCTGTATAGTAAGCTCCTAATCCTGCTTTTTCTATTTCTTCTATTGATGCTCCTCTTGTTAATTGGTGTACTATTGTTCCTACCATTTCTAGGTGGGCTAATTCTTCTGTTCCTATATCATTTAAAATTGCTTTAGCATTTTGGTCTGGCATCCCAAATCTTTGTGATAAATATCTTAAAGATGCTGCTAATTCTCCATCCGGACCACCATATTGAGATATTATGACTTTAGCAAGTCTTGGGTCTGGACATTTTATATTAATTGGGTATTGTAAAGTTTTATTATAAGTCCACATTAGCACATTCCTCCTTCCCAAGGCCATGGTTCTTCAAGCCATCTCCATTTATTACATGGGTAATTTATTGTTAATGGTCCATAAACCTTTTGATATTTATCTTTTAAATCTTTTGCTTGTTTGCAGTATTTTCTATGCAAACATAATGCTTTATCATCTTGAGGATGTGTGTCTAAGTATAATGCCAATTCAGTTATTGCAAAATCACAACATCTAATTTGTTGTAACATTTCTTCTTTTTCGCAACAATCTATGATTCTTCCTTCTGCATTCATCATATTAGAAGTCATGCTATCATTCATATTATCATTACATCCGCAATTTCTATTTTCTTCTATTGACATTTGTTACATCCCTCCTTTATTGTATTTGTTGCTGCTATATAATCTATTTCACGCATAGATTGACATGGCATATATGGGCTAACTAATTCTGGAAATATTGTTCCCATTTTTAACCCTACACATGGTTTGAATGTTTTATCCATATATTGAATTGGTACATAACTTTGACCTAACATTGGATTTTCTGGAAAAACATTATATTCTTCATCAAATCCACATTCGCAGCAATCTGTATATTGATTTTGATTGCAAGTTGAATACATATTGTTTCCAACGTTTGAACATTGGTCTTCTATAATATCACTGTTTGCATTGCATGAATCGTTGTTATATTCATTGTTCATACAATAACATTTTTTGTATCTTCCAAGCATCTTTCTTTCCTCCTTTAGTTTTATTATATGAGCTTTTTCGACATTTGTTACCATACAAAAAAAGAATTAGCAAATTTCTTTACTAATCCTTTTTTACTTTATTTTTATAATCCTAGATTTTTACAACTCCACCGATTATTTTGCTTTCTGCATTGTTTTCTAACATTTTAGATCCACTAGCTAATACAACTGTATCTCCTTTTTCTAGTATTTCTTTATCTTGTAATTTTTTAAGACCAGCTTCTACTGTTTTATCAATAGTCTCTTGTTTCTCAACTAATACTGGTGTTACGTTCCATGCTAAAGCTAATTGGTTGAATGTTCTTCTATTATCTGTTATAGCTAATATTGGACATCCAGCTCCCATTCCAGCTAATCTTCTAGCTGAATCTCCAGAGTTTGTGTAACATACGATTGCATCTGCTTTTATGTTTTTAGCAATTACACATGCTGAGTATGAAATGTTTGATTCTAAATCATCTAATTTAACATTTTCATTTTCATCAAATCTCTTCCAGTAATTGATTGTTGGTTCTACTCTGTTAGCTATTTTAACCATTGTTTTAACACATTCAACTGGATAGTCACCTTGAGCACATTCTCCAGATAACATTATTGCACTTGTTCTATCATAGATAGCATTTGCAACGTCACTAGCTTCTGCTCTTGTTGGTAATGGTTGGTGTGTCATTGATTCTAACATTTGTGTTGCTGTTATAGCTGGTTTACAAATTTCGTTAGATATTTTGATTATTTTCTTTTGAACTACTGGTGGTTCTGTGAAGTCTGTTTCTGTAGCCATGTCTCCTCTAGCTATCATTTGTCCATCAGCTTCGTTTAATATATCTTCTAAGTTTGATAGACCTTCAACGTTTTCTATTTTTGTTATTATTTGGATGTCTTTTCCACCATTTTCATCTAATACTTTTCTTACTTGTCTGATATCATCTAAGTTTCTTGCAAATGATATTGCAACGAAATCATAATCATGTTCACAAGCTGTTTTTAAGTCAGCTATATCTTTTTCAGCTAAACCTGGTAATCTTATTACTGTTCCTGGTAAGTTCATTGTTTTTCTGCTTCCTAAACCGTTTCCATGAACTACTGTACAAACTATATCTTTTCCTACAACTTCATCAACTTTTAATTCGATTGCTCCGTCATCTATTAATATTTTTGTTCCAGGTTGTACATCTTTGTATAATTCTTTATATGTTACAGAAACTTTTTCTTCGTTTCCTTCAATATCATCATTTACTAATGTAAATTTTTGTCCATCCTTTAATTGGATTTTTGTGTTTTTTCCTGTATATAACATTCCTGTTCTTATTTCTGGACCTTTCATGTCTAGAAGTAACGCAACTGGTATGTCCATTTCTTTTCTTAATCTACAAATTGTTTCTGTTTTTTCTGATTGTTCATCCCAACTTCCATGTGAGTAATTTACTCTTGTTACGTTTAATCCAGCATTAAATAATTCTTCTAATCTGTTTTCACTTGCTGGTCCTATTGTTCCAACTATTTTTGTTTTTCTTAATGATTTCATTTTTATTCCTCCCTTTTTTAAAACCGGCTTTTATTATATCACAATTAAACCGCATTTTTCAACTATTTTTTTAAAATTTTGTAAATTTTTCCTTATTTTAAAATAATAATAGCATGAACTACACTACAATCCTCATTAAATATTGTAACTATATTCTCGCCATTTATACAACTATATTTGCATTTGATAGTTTCTCCAAATTTTATTTCTTTTTTATATTCGATTCTAACGTTGTCAAATGGTCTTTTTTCATATACTTCTTGTGGTAATGCTTCATATGCTAAGTCTAAATAATATAAATTATGCATATGACCATTTAAGTCTATATCTCTTCTGGCTACTTTGTATATATATTCTGATTCAAATTTTTCAGGCACTTTTAATTTTGTTAATTCCTCATCAAATACACTTTTTTCCTCAGGTTCATAATCTTCTATTAATTGTTCATCTAATCTAACGATTCTATTTGTATTGATATCAACAAGAACCCATTTTGAAGTTCCTATTACACATAAATTATTTTCTTTATCTCTAATTTCAAAATCTCTGTATGTAAATGCTTTTTTCATGCATCTTCCCCATGTACACACATTTAAATTTTGACCATATTTTGGTCTTTTTATAACTTTAAATTTCCAATCTAATAATACCCAGCTTGAACCTGTTTTTTCTATATTATTAGGTCCATGCCCTAAACTGTCTGAATGATATGTTGCAACATTTTCAAACATTTCTAAGATTGCTCTATTTTTTATAAATCCATTTTTTCCAAAATCTTTTAATTGTATTTTTACATCTTCTTTATAAAACATTTTTCATACTCCTTTAAAAAAGTTGCCAAATTTTATTTGACAACTTTTATTTTAATAGCCTGGTTTTTTTAATAGTTTGAACATATTCTTTTTATATTCTTCTACTCCTGGTTGATTAAATGGATTTACTCCTAAAATCATTCCAGACATTGCACATGATTTTTCAAAGAAATATATTAATTCTCCCATATTTTCTTCGTCTAGTTTTTCTATATTTATTACAATGTTAGGTACATCTCCTGATACGTGAGCTTTTATTGTTCCTTCCATTGCTTTTTTATTTACATAGTCTAGGCCTTTTCCGGCTAAATAATTTAATCCATCTAAATTGTCTTCATCTTTATTTATTATAATGTCTGTTGCAGAATTTTCTATTGAAATTACTGTTTCAAATAAGTTTCTTCTACCTTCTTGTATATATTGTCCCATAGAATGTAAATCTGTTGTGAAGTCTACTCCTGCTGGGAATATTCCTTTTTGTTCTTTTCCTTCGCTTTCTCCATATAGTTGTTTCCACCATTCTGTGAAATAGTGCATTTTAGGTTCATAGTTTACTAATATTTCTGTGTTTTTGTATAATTTGTATAAAATATTTCTTACTACTGCATATTTATAACATTCATTATATTTTAAGTTTGAGTCATTATATCTTTCTTGCGCTGTTTGAGCACCTGCCATTAATTTGTCTATATCAATTCCAGCTGTTGCTATTGGTAATAGTCCTACTGGTGTTAATACTGAATATCTTCCTCCAACATTATCTGGTATGACAAACTTTTCATAGCCTTCGTTGTCTGCTAATGTTTTTAATGCTCCTCTTTCTTTGTCTGTTGTTACATATATTCTACTTCTCGCTTCTTCTATTCCATATTTGTTTTCTAGCATTTCTCTAAAAATTCTAAAGGCTATTGCTGGTTCTGTTGTTGTTCCTGATTTTGATATTACATTAACTGAAAAATCTTTGTCCCCTATATATTCTATTAATTCATTTATATAGTTTGGACTTAAATTGTTTCCTACATATAATATTTGTGGGTATTTTCTTTGTTTGTCTGTTAACATATTTTGGAATGAACTTGTTAATGCTTCAATTACAGCTCTTGCGCCTAAGTATGATCCACCTATTCCTATTACTACTAATATGTCTGATTCTTTTTTTATTTTTTTTGCAGCTTTTTTTATTCTGCTAAATTCTTTTTTATCATAATTTGTTGGTAATTCAATCCATCCAACAAAGTCTTTTTCATCATTTGCTCTCCTATGTAAGTCTTTGTGTATGTTTTCTACTTGTTCTTTGTATTCTAATATTGTTTTTTCTGTTATTCCACTATTTTTTAAATTTAATTTTATTCCTGACATTTTTATCAACTCTCTTTCGTTTTTTGTTAATTATATACAAGACAAAAATCAAATTCAATAGTTTTTTATAAAAATTTTTATTTTTCAGTAACCAATTTTCTGTTTTTTCATAATATGTATTATACAAAGGAACAACAAAAGAAAGAAAAAACTCATTTGTTGAAAGGGGGTCTAGACTATGCCAGAAAACAGAGGTTGTGGTGGTTTCGGATTTGGTGACGATTGCTGCTGTATCATTCTTCTTATCTTAATAATATGCTGTTGCTGCGGTGGTGGCAGAGGAGGATGTTGCTAATCTTCGCTAATAACACATAATTGCTAAGAATTTCTTAGCTACAGAAAAAGGTCTAGATTTAAAATCTTGACCTTTTTTTATTTATCTATTTTCATATTATTTCCATATCTTTTTACTTTTTGAGTTGTTGTTTTTTCAAATTCGCTATCTCTTATTGCAAAATCTTTTATATGTTTGTAATTTGGTATTTTGCTATTTACGTTTGCAATTACATCTGAGATTACTTTTTTTATTTCTTCTTTTGTTGGAACTGTTCCTTTTAAATATTCTGTGATTGCTTCTTTGTTTGGGAATATTTGTGCATTTACATATGTTTCATCATCATTTTCTTTATGTGTTCCTATGACTAATGATTCAGATATTAGTGGACTTTCATTTAAATAGCTTTCTATTTCTTCTGGATATATATTTTTTCCATTTTTTGTTACAATTACACTTTTGCATCTTCCTGTAATATATAAAAATCCATTTTCATCTATTTTTCCTAAATCTCCTGTATGGAACCATCCATCTTTCAAAACTTTTTCTGTTTCTTCTGGCATATTGTAGTAACCTAGCATTACATTTGGGCCTTTTACTATTATTTCTCCAACTCCTTCTTGATTTGGATTATCAATTTTGTATTCTACTGTTGGAATTGGTAATCCTGCACTATCGTTTCTTTTAAAGAAATCTGTATTTCCTGCTACAAGTGGTGCACATTCTGTTAGGCCATAGCCTTGTAATGAATTTAACTTTAATTTATCAAATGTATTTGCTATTTCTGGGTTAACTGCTGCTGCTCCAACTATAAATACTCTTAACCTTCCACCTAGAGTATTTTTTACTTTTCTACTAACAATTTTTCTTAATATAAATGGTAATTTATCTATTGGATTTTCACCATCTTTTGTGTATTTTTCTGGTAATGATTTTTTTAAACTTTTCATTATTTTTTTGTACATACTTTCTAATAAAAGTGGTACACAAAGTATTACAGATGGATGATATTCTAACATATTTTTTGATATATATCTTAATCCATCACAATAACAAATACTTGCTCCAGAATATAGAGGTAATAAAAATCCTATTGTACATTCATATGTATGATGTAAAGGTAATATTGAAAAGAATAAATCGCTTCTTTTTACTTTTACTATTCCATAAATTGATAATATGTTTGAGCATATATTTTTTTGTGATAAACATACTCCTTTTGCATTTCCAGTTGTTCCAGATGTAAATAATAATATTTTCATTTCATCTGGATTTATTTTTATTTCTTCAAATTTTGTGTTTCCTTTTTTTAATAATGTTCTTCCCGCTTCTAAGTAATGTTCAAAAGATTTTTCAAAATCAACAAATATTGTTTTTTTGTTATTCAATTTTTCAATATTTTCTGTTATTGTTTTTAAGTTTTTACCATCACCCAAAATACATTCACATTCTGCAACATTCATAAAGTTTATTACATCATCTGAATGCAATTCTTTATCAATTGGGACTACAACTCCAACTATTGATGATGCAAGATATGAAATTGCCCATTTATAAGAGTTTTTTCCTATAACAGCTATTCTTTTATTTGTTAATCCATTTTCAATTAATTCTGTTCCCAAAGCATATATATCATTTTTTACTTCTTCATATGTTTTGCTATATATTTCTCCATCTTTATTTTTTAATTTGAAAGCTGTTCTTGTTTTATAAATTTGAGCAGACCTTTCTATCATTTCTTTAAAGTTTGTTACTTCTTCGCATTTGTGATATTTTTGTTTTAATTGTTCAGCAATGTTTAATTTGTTTTTCATTTTATCCTTCCTCACTTATTAATCATATCTATAAAATCTAAAATTTGTCTTTTTATTTAATGTTAAACTTCCATCATATATTGTTTTTTTTCCATCTTCATATGGAATATCTATATATACTTGTGTTCTAAATTTTTCATTTTTGTTATTTTCAATTGATATTTCAAATGAAATTGAACTTTTTATTGAGCTTAGTGTTACTCCACATCTTTTTAATAGTGTTCCATTATATGTTATTGGATTTGTTGTATCTAATATTGTATAATCTGTTTTTATGTTTTGATTAATGTAACTTAATGTAATTGGATTTGCACAATTATTATATAATGTTGGTTTGCTTAAATCTGTTTGGTCTTCTTGACTTATATTAAATTCTAATTCATCTTTTATAATATTTTCTTTATTCCAATTGCTTTTTGCAAAATCATTTATTGATTTATAATATAAATTCGGCTGACCTATATTTTGATTTTGTGTTATTTTTATATTAGAAATTTTTAAACTTTTTAATGTATTTTCAAGTGTATGTTCATCACTATTATTATTTATAAATATAGCCATATCTGTATATGCATATAAATTTTCTATTGTAAAATTTGTTTGACTGCTTGTCTTATTTTTTGAATCGCAACTACTAAAAAGTACTATTTTATCGATTGAAAATATTGTTGTTTGATTTTTGTTTGCAAAGTCTAATACTTTGTTTTCAAATGATTTTTTTGCTATTTGTTTTTGTACAAATTGTTTACTAAGAATTCCTAATATTATAATTAAAATAATTACAATAATTGTTAAAATTATCTTTTTGATTTTTTCGTTAAGTTTATTTTTCATAATCTTTTGTTACCTCCTACATATATTCTATATAATATATGTAATTGTCTTTGTATATAATAGTATATTTTATAAATAAAATCAAGTTTTTAAAAAAATTTAATTTTTTTTCAAAAAAGTATTGACATTTATTTTTAAATCTTGTATACTAGTCAATGTCGAAAGGAACACGGTCGTTTAGCTCAGCTGGGAGAGCATCTGCCTTACAAGCAGGGGGTCATAGGTTCGAGCCCTATAACGACCACCATTCTTTTTACGGCCTGGTAGTTCAGTTGGTTAGAACGCTAGCCTGTCACGCTAGAGGTCGACGGTTCGAGCCCGTTCCAGGTCGCCATTTTTTTATATATAAGATTTTTATTTTTTGGCTCGATAGCTCAGTTGGTAGAGCAGGGGACTGAAAATCCCCGTGTCAGTGGTTCGATTCCACTTCGAGCCACCATTTATTAGAAGTAGTTTTTGAACTACTTCTTTTTTTACTTTTTATAGAATTAGCTTATATCTTCATATGTTGTTACTAACCTAGCCCCCTGCTTAATCAAATCATTTGTACCAACTGAATTAATAGAATTTATATTGCCTGGAACTACAAATACCTCTCTCCCTTGTTCTAACGCAAAATCAACTGTAATTAATGTCCCACTTTTTTCTTTTGCTTCAATTACAATAATGCCACTGCTTATTCCACTAATAATTCTATTTCTAGCTGGAAATTTCATTTTGTCTGGTTTAGTTCCACATGGGTATTCTGAGATAATTGTTCCACCTCTTTTTACAATTTCATTTGCTAATTCTAAATTTTCTTTTGGATAAATCATATCTAATCCATTTCCTAATACTGCAATTGTATTACCATTATTTAAACTTCCTAAATGTGCATAACTATCAATTCCTTTAGCTAAACCACTTACTATATTTATATTTTGTTTTGAAAGATTATAAGCAAAATATTCTGCTGATTTTTTACCATATGTCGTACATTCTCTGCATCCAACAATTCCTATATTTTTATTGTTTAATTTTTCTATATTTCCTTTAACATATAAACTAATTGGTGGGTCGTAAATTTTTTTTAGTGCTTGAGGATATTCTCTTTCATTTATGTTGATAATTTTTATATTTTTTTCCTTCATATATTTTATATGATAATTTAATATTTTTTCATTTTTGGAAATTATTATCTCTTTTGCAATTGCTTCTCCTATTCCATTTATATTGAGTAATTCTTCTTTTGTCAATTTGTAAATTTCTTCTGGAGTTTTATACAATTCTAATAGTCTTAATTTTCTTTTGCTACCTAAATTTTTAATTAAGCTTAACCATATCCAGTATCTTTTATTTTCTAATTCTTCCATATCTTAATTCCTCCTTATTTTGGCATAAAAAAGGACACAATTATACTGTGTCCCACATTAATATTTTTTTAATCTATCATTCCGTTTTGTCTTTTAGTTGCTTTAATTACATTATTCATAAGCATAGCTATTGTCATTGGTCCAACTCCCCCCGGAACCGGTGTTATATAACTTGCTTTTTCTTTCACATTTTCGAAATCTACATCTCCTGTGATTTTACCATTTTCTAATCTGTTTATTCCAACATCTATTACAACCGCATTTTCTTTTACCATATCAGCTGTTACAAATTGAGCTTTTCCTATTGCAGATATTAATATGTCTGCTTCTTTTGCTTTTTGCGCTAAATTTTGTGTTTTTGAATGGCAAACTGTTACTGTTGCATTTTTATTTAAGCAACAATGCATTAATGGTTTTCCTACGATGTTGCTTCTTCCTAATATTACCACATTTTTTCCAGTTAAGTCAATATTATATTTTTCAAACATTTTCATTATTCCATATGGTGTACATGATACGAATGTATCTTGGTTTAATACAAGTTTTCCAACATTTACTGGATTAAATCCATCTACATCTTTTTGAGGTGATATTGTTCTAAATGCTTCATTTATATCTAAATTTGCAGGTATTGGACTTTGTAATAATATTCCGTTTATTCTTTTATCTTGATTTAATTTTTCTATTAGCTCTATTAGTTCTTTTTGTTTTGTATTTGAACTTAATAAATATTCTTTATATTCTATTCCAACATCTTCACATACTTTACTTTTATTTCTAACATATACTTTTGATGCTGGATCATCTCCAACCATTATTACTGCTAATTTTGGATTAATTTGTTTGTTTTTTAATTCTTCACATTCTATTTTTAAATTTGCTCTTATTTTTTTTGCTAATTCTTTTCCATCTATTATTATAGCCATTTTTAATACCTCTTTTATTAATCATTTATAATTTTATATTCAATATCTTCCATGTGCGGAAACATCTCTCTAACCCTTTTTAATGTTAGCATTGACATTTTGGGTTGTGGATTTTTTGGATGGTCTGATAATAATTTTTGTGTATAACAATTTGGTGCTGTTTTAAATAATAAATATCTATTTCTTACATATGTGTAAAATATTTGATAACCATTATTTAAATCTTCCCACATCATTTCAAATGTATATTTTTCTTCCATTTTTTCCTCCATAATTCTATTTTATCATTTGGCTAAATTCTTCTTCAGATATTATTTGAATTCCTAAGCTTTGAGCTTTTGTTAATTTACTTCCTGCTTCTTCTCCTGCTAGTACATAGTCTGTTTTTTTAGATACTGAGCCTGAGGTTTTTCCACCTAATCTTTCTATTATATCTTCCGCTTCTTTTCTTGTATATTTTTCTAAACTTCCTGTTAATACAAAAGTTTTTCCATCAAATCTTTTGTCTGTGCTTTCTTCTTCTAAACAATTCATATTAACACCAGCTTGTTTTAATTTTTTTAACAAGTCTTCTGTTTGTTGTTGTAAAAAGAATTCTCTAATACTGTTTGCCATAACTTCGCCAATATCTTTTATTTCACTTAATTCTTCAAAGCTTGCATTAGATAAATTGTCCATTGTTCTATATTTTCTAGCTAATAATTTTGAAGCTTTTCCACCAACGTGTCTTATTCCTAAAGCTGTTATTAATCTATATAAATCGTTTTGTTTACTTGCATTTATACTATCTATTAAATTTTGAGCAAATTTCTTTCCATTTTTTTTCAAAGATGCTATGTCTTCAAATTCTAATTCATATATATCTGATATATTATGAATTAATTCTTTGTCTAATAATTGTTGTATGATGTTTTCTCCTAGCCCGTCAATGTTCATTGCTTCTCTTGATACAAAGTGAACTAGATTTCTAAATAATTTTGCTGGGCATTCAATTCCTGTACATCTTATAGCAGATTCCCCTTCTTCTCTTACTGCTTCTGCACCACATACAGGACATACTCTTGGCATTTCGAAATTCTTTTCATTTCCTATTCTTTTTTCTTCAACAACTTTTACTATTTCAGGGATTACATCTCCAGCTTTTTGAATTACTACTGTGTCCCCTATTTTTAATCCTTTTTCTTTTATGAAATCCTCATTGTGTAAAGTTGTTTTTGATATAGTTGAACCTGCCACTTTTACTGGTTCTAATATTGCCATAGGTGTTATTACACCTGTTCTTCCCACTTGACATACAATGTCTTTTAATATTGTTTCTTTTTGCTCTGGTGGGTATTTGTAAGCAACAGCCCATCTTGGAGTTTTTACTGTTGTTCCCAATATCTCTCTAAATTTTAGATTATCTATTTTTACAACTGCTCCATCTATTCCAAAGGTTAAGTTTTCTCTCATTTCTCCAATTTTATTAATTGCATCTTTTACTTCTTGTATAGTGCTACATGGTATACGTACTGGATTTACATTAAATCCTAATTTTTCTAAATATTCAAGTTCTTCAAAGTGTGAGTTAAATTCTTTTCCATCTATTTTTTGTACATTAAATATATATATATCAAGTGGTCTTTTAGCTGTTATTTTGCTATCTAATTGTCTTAATGAACCTGCTGCTGCATTACGTGCATTTGCGAATAATTCTTCTTCATTTTCTTCTCTTTCTTGGTTCATTTCTTCGAAATCTTTTTTTGATATAAATACTTCTCCACGTACTGTTATATCTATTTTATCATTTATTTCCATAGGGATTGTTTTTACTGTTTTCAAGTTTTGCGTTACATCTTCGCCAACTAATCCATTTCCTCTAGTTGCACCTCTAACGAATTTTCCATTTTTGTATTCTAAGGCTGATGATAATCCATCTATTTTTGTTTCTACTACATATTTTACTTCTTTAATTCCGTTTTCAACTGCCTTTTCTTCCATTTTATGGCAGAAATCTTCTATATCTTCTAAACTAAAAACATCTTGTAAACTTTGTAAAGGGACTTCATGTGTTACTTTTTCAAATCCCTCTTTTACATGACCTCCTACTTTTTGGGTTAAAGATTCTTTTGATATAAATTCTGGGTATTCCTTTTCCAAATTTCTTAATTCAACCATTAACATATCATATTCGAAATCTGATATGTCTGGGTTGTCGTCATCATAATATTTTTTCGCATAATATTCTGTTTTTTCTCTTAATTCTTGTATTCTCTTTTTGGCTTGTTCTTTATTCATGTTGCATTCTCTCCTTTGTGTTTTTTATATACAATTTGTATTATATACAATTTGAAACAAAAAATAAAGGAATTTCGAAAAATTCCTTTATTTTATTTTTAATCTTGTTTTGCAAAAATAATTGTTCTTTGATCATTACTTGCATCTGTACAAGTTGATAATGTTATTTCAGCTTTTCCTGCTGTATCTCTATCATAGAATGATGTGTCAGACTCTGATGCTTCGAATTTGTTATATATTGTATATGTTATGCTTGTTCCTCTATAATCTGTTATATATACTTTATCTCCAACTGATAATTTTTTTAAGTTAGAGAAAAATAATCCATTTCTATAGTTGTGTCCTACTATTACTGTATTTCCTGGTTGATTTATATTGTCTCCACTTGGGTATAGTGCAACTACTGATGTTGCTAAACTTTGTGTTGACATTTTTTCTAATATTGGATATTCAAAATTTATTTTTGGAATTTTCATTGTTCCAACTGTTGTAAATCCTTTAAAGGTTTTCTTTGAACCAGTACTTGAACTTGAGTTTGTTCCAGTGTTTGGTGTTTCATCTAATCCATCTAATGTAGTATTTGTTACTTCATTATTGTCTGTACCAGTTGTTGTATTTCCACTATCACCTGTTGTCACATCTCCTTGATAACTATTTACAAATTCTGATGCTTGTTTTGTTGTTGAATATTTTTTATAATAGTCATATCCTAAAAATCCTAATAATCCAAGTATTGCTACTATTACTATAACTAATACTATAGTTAATACTTTACTATATTTACTTTCAAACATAACTTTTTACCTCCGTACTTTTACTCTATGTTTTTATTATAACATATTTTCTTAAGTTTTACAATTATTAATTACACAATTTTATCTCCAAATTTTGCACCAGCTAAAACGTGAAAATGTAAATGCATTACTTCTTGTCCAGCATCTTTTCCACAGTTTACAATTACTCTATAGCCATTATCTTTGAAGCCTTTTTCTTCTGCTATTTTATTAATAACTCCATATATTTTTCCTACTATAGCTTCATCTTCTTTTTGCATATGTGCTAATGATTCTATATGTTTTTTTGGTATTACTAATATATGAATTGGTGCTGCTGGATTTATATCGTTAAATGCTAGTATATCTTCATCTTCATATACTTTTGTTGAAGGAATTTCTCCTTTTATTATTTTGCAAAATAAACAATCTTCCATTTTTATCTTCCTTTCAAGTAAGGAAAAGGGAAAAAGGGACACCCTTTTTTCCCTCTTCTTATTTTTATATACTTTTTTAATATAGGGAAATTTTTTATAGGGAAAAAATGGGTGTCCCCTTTTCCCTCTTCTTTCCTATTTCTCAATAACTGCTTTTATTCTTCTAACTCCTGCAGAGCTCGCTTCTTCTTTTTTTATTTTGAATTTTCCAATTTCACTTGTGTTTTTTACATGAGGTCCACCACATAGTTCTTTTGATACATTTCCTATTGAATATACTGTTACTATGTCTGGGTATTTTTCTATAAACATACATTCAGCTCCTGATTTTACAGCTTCTTCTTTTGACATTTCTTCTACTGTTACAGGAAGAGCTTCTTTGATCCATTCATTTACTAAATCCTCTGTTTTTTGTTTTTCTTCATCTGTTAATTTGTGATCACAGTTGAAGTCAAATCTCATTCTTTCTGTTGTTATGTTTGAACCTCTTTGATGTGTTTCTGGTCCTAATACTACTTTTAATGCTGCATTTAAAAGATGTGTTGCTGTATGATATGCTATTGTTGTATCATTTTGTTCAGCAAGCCCGCCTTTAAATTTTTGTTCTGAACCTAGTCTTGATTTTTCTTGGTGAGCTTTGAATAATTCATCAAATTCTTTCATATCAACAATCATTCCATTTTCTTTTGCAAGTTCACTTGTAACTTCTGGTGGGAATCCGTATGTATCATATAATTTAAACACAACGTTTCCTTCTATTTTATATTTTCCAGATTGTTTTGCTCTATTCATTTCTTTTTCAAATTCTTTTTCACCATGTGCTAGTGTTTTTACAAATTTATCTTTTTCTTCAATTATTACATTTTTTATTGTTTCTGCATTTTTTTCTAGTTCTGGGTACATTTCTTTTAGGTTTTCTACATTGATATCTATTAATGTTGATATTTCATCTAAATTGATTTGTAGTTTATTCATATGTCTAACCATTCTACGTATTAACCTTCTTAAGATATAACCTCTATCTACATTACTTGGTCTACCACCATCAGATATTATCATCATACTTGAACGTAAGTGTTCTGCAATTATTCTTCTGCTTTCTATGTTATCTATTTTTTGTAATTCTAATAGTTTGTCCATTACTGGTTTAAATAATTCTGTATCAAATGGTGTTTCTTTTCCTTGTAATAACATTGTCATTCTTTCTAGTCCTAGTCCAGTATCAACATTTCTTTGTGATAATTTTGAATAATTTCCGTCTTTGTCTTTAAAATATTCCATGAAAACATTATTCCATATTTCAACATATTTACCACAGTCACAACTTGGTTGACAATCTGGTCCACATGCTGGTTTTCCTGTATCGTAGAACATTTCTGTATCTGGTCCACATGGTCCTTCTTCTCCAGCAATCCACCAGTTGTCATCTTTTCCATAATAATAAATATGACCATCTAATATTCCTGCTTTTTTCCAACATTCTGCTGCAACTGTGTCTCTTGGACAATCTTCGTCTCCTGCAAAAACTGTTACAGATAATTTTTCTACTGGAATTTGTAATTCTTTTGTTAGGAAATCAAAACTCATTTGAATTGATTCTTCTTTGAAGTAATCTCCTAATGACCAGTTTCCTAACATTTCAAAATATGTTAAATGTCTATTGTCTCCAACTTCTTCTATGTCATTTGTTCTTACACATTTTTGATAGTCTGTTAGTCTTGTTCCTGATGGGTGTTTTTCTCCTAATAGATATGGTACTAATGGTTGCATTCCTGCTGTTGTGAATAATACTGATGGGTCGTTTTCTGGTATTAATGGTGCTGATGGTATTATTGTATGACCATGTTCTTTAAAAAAGTTTAAATATTTATTTCTTATTTCTATTGCTTTCATTTTGTTCTTCCTTTCTTATGACTAGATATAATTTTATATAGTCTTTTCTCTTTTTTACGTTTTTGATTATACTTCATTTTTGTTTAAAAATCAAGTGGTACAAATTGAAAAATACCCTAAAACCAAACATTATTACAATTTTTGGTTTAGGGTATTAAATTTTTATAAAAATGTTATTCTAACATCTTTATAAGGACTTCTGAGTCTTGTATGGCATCACCAAGAACTTTCATCTGTTCTTCTAGTTCTTTAACATCTATTCTTAAGTTTCTTTCATCAATTCCCATCTCTAAAGCCATTCTCAACTTACAACCAATCCTAAATGACTGACAATCAAAAGTTCTAAATTCATGATTTTTCCAATCATCTGGCAAAGTAATATTGAAAGAAAAATCCGCATTTTCATATCCTTTGAACTTTCTAAGCCTCAATATATAGATCATATCATGGCTCATCTCTAATGCAACTTTTTGTGCTTCTTTTAGTTTTTTTAGATAGTCTTCTTTATCTTTTTTAAAAGTTCCTAATTTCACTTCATCTGCATGCATTTTTACATGACGTAAAAAGTGGTCTGTCTGTTCAAGACTCATTGCCATAATGCAACACCTCCTTGTAGTTAATATATTTATTACACAATTCTTTTATTACTTTTTAATAGTTTAAATCAATTCTGCATTGTCATTTTACATAAAATTGATTTTTTCTACTATTTGTGATATAATAATTTTGTAACTATTAATTTTATAATATTCTGGTTGTAACCAGAAAAAATTTAGGAGGTTAATTTATGGCAAATATTGCTGCACAATCAAAGACTTCTGAGCGGATGAAGCAGATGAAGCAAGGTTTTTTAGAACTTCGACAGGCTGGAAAATCTTTTTCGGAAATAGCTGAATTTTTTGGAGTTTCCGTATGGTCAGTCTATGATAATTTGCAAGAAATTGCAGATGCCAATGGTCTTTCTAGAGAAGATTTACTGTATAGGATTCACAAACCACATGTAATGAGTTCTACTTCCCAGAAAGTTAAAAATGTAGACAAACACTTAACTGTTGAAGAACTGCAAAAAAACTTTTCTGACATGTTATCTATTACCAATTACATCATTTCAAATATTGACAAAGCATTACAAAGTGAAAAAGACAATAAGGAGGATTTTGAAAATGAATGATTGTACAACATCAAAACTAACTCGTGTAACAGGCAAGAAAATATCAGTTAAATTAAAGTATGGGTATACTATTGACGATTTTATTCGGGATTTTGATTGCACTAAAGAGGAATTTATTAAATTCTTGCAAAAAAATTTCGAAAAAACTTCTTACAATAGAATATTAGCTGAAGCTGAAAAGAATTATAAAAAGAAAAATTGCAATAAAAAATCTTCTTCATTAATTTCTGAAAATAGTGTCTATACTGAAAATAAATTAATTACAACTGTTTTTGATGATGTTTTAGTAAAGCAACAATCTGAGACTCAAGATAACGTTTCAGAAGAACAACCCTCTGAGACTCAACTTACTAGCTCTTCACTTATTGAAGAAGAAAGATTGCAAAATCTTAAGGATGAAGAAAAAATTCTTAGAGACGGCATTATTTCTAAAGAAAATGAACACAAAAATTTGATTGCAAAACGAAAACAATTATTCAAGAAACTAGAAACTCAGCGCTCTATGATGTTGCAACTTAGAAAGACAATAGAGCAAAGAAAAAAAGAAGTAGAAGAAATTTCTGCCGAGTTAATCAGTTTATCTGATGAAATAGTTTCTGTTAATTCCTTCCTTTCTACTAGAAGAACAGATTTACTCAATATTCAAAACCAAATTAAAGAACTAGAGAAAATTTCAGTTTTTATCTATGAAAATGGTGAAATTGATACCGATAATTTTCTTATTGATATCCCAGAAACTTGGAATGATGTTTTTGAAAATATTCTTAGAAACGAAGTTGTAGAGAATTTGTCTATTAAGCAAATTAAGCAAATTGCAAAGCTTATTGTTCTAACAAGTATTTTGCATGCTAACTCTCTTGAGTATGAGCTGACTTTCGAATCAGAAAACTCTCAAAAAGCATTCTATGAATTAGATAAAGCAATGTCATAGTTAACGTTTGGGTCATAGGAATATTATATTTCTATGGCCTTTTTCTTGATATTTTATTTATTTTCCTGTATAATATTTTTATGAAAAAGTTAATTGTAAATAAAAAATATAATGAGAAAAAATTAAATAAATTTTTATTAGATAATGTGCCAGGTTTAACTTTTGGTATTTTTTCTAATTTACTTAGAAAAAAAGATATAAAAATTAATGGAAAAAGAGTTAATAAAGATATTATTATTCATGATGGAGATGAAATTCTAGTTTATATTACAGATGAATTTTTAGAAAATAAACAATCTTCTATTAATTTAGATATTGTTTTTGAAGATGAAAATATTTTAGTTATTAATAAGCCATCAAATCTTGAAGTAACTGGAACTAATTCTCTAACAGATTTAGTTCATAAAAAATATAGCACATCTTCTTTTAAGCCAATGCCATGCCATAGAATTGATAGAAATACTACTGGATTAGTTTTATTTGCTAAAAATGAAACTGCTTTAAATATTCTATTTGATAAATTTAAAAATCATGAAATCGAAAAACATTATCTTGCAATGGTTTATGGTATTCCCAATGTCACCCATAAAAGAGATGTTGCATATTTATTTAAAGATAATAAAAAATCTCTAGTTTATATTTCTGATGTACCAAAAAAAGGTTATGTTAAAATTGTTACTTCTTTTACTGTTTTGGAAAAAAGAAATGATAATACTTCTCTTTTAGATGTACAAATTGAAACTGGAAAGACTCATCAAATTAGGGCTCATCTTGCTTTTCTTGGTCTTCCTATTATTGGTGATGGTAAATATGGTAAAAATGAAATTAATAAAATGTTTGGGAAGAAAACTCAAATGCTTTGTAATTATTTTTTGAAGTTTGATTTTTGCACTGATGCTGGTATTTTAAATTATTTGAATGGTGTTTGTATTTCTTTAGATAGTAATATTTTATTTTAAAACCACCCTATTTTATAGGATGGTTTTTGTTTATTATCGTTATGGAGCGATTTCGAAACAGGTATGCGAAAAAATGACATATTCTGTTTCAAGCTCTCTTATATAATTCGATTTATTAATACTAATGTAACATAGATTTTTAAATTTTTCAATACTCTATATAAAGATTTTATGTATATCTTGTATTTCGTTCATAAATGTGTTATAATTTCAATTATAGTCAATATGACTTGTTTTAGTTAACCTTTAACTCTATCAAAACAATTAGGAGGAATGCATATGGAACGGAAAGAGTTAGATTTTGTTTTGAAACAGAATCACTATTTAGAAGGTGGAACGAAAGAAGCATGTGTTAAAGTAAGAGATTTCTTATCTCATGCTACAAATCCAGGAAATCAAATTCATTCTGCTCTCTCGTGTGTAACTGCTGATGAATTTATGGACGCTGTAAAAACATTAATGGCGTTTGCTTTTTGGCAAGATGACACTATCCCTGAGAAATGGCAGTGCGATAATGATTGTCGTATGGTGTCCAACCTTTTGTGTTCTGGAGAATGTAATATCAGTAAAAACGCAGACAAAATGTGTCCATTTTTTATTGACGAAGGTTTAATCTGATATAAAATGAGACAGTTGTACATAGTGCAATTGTCTCGTTTTATTTTATATAATTTTCTACATATTTTTATTTTTTAGTTGCTTGCTTTTTTCCTTTTCGAGTTGCTTTAAGCTTTTCTTTGGAGTAGGTAAATCTTCTGGCATAGTTCCACCATTTTTAGCAATTACTTCTCTAATATTTTTCCCAATATTATAGTGAGTTTTGTTTGCTTCTTTTTCGCTGTCAATGTTGTCTTTTTTTAATCTTGATTCAGTTTGTGTTATGCGAAATAAATTGGCTGCAAGCTCTTCGCTGCCCATATTATCTAGAATATCTTCTCTATATCTTAAACCTTTTCTTTTTGCAATATCATCCGCTGTTTCTCCATTATATAAACCTTTATAACCGCTATTGTGAAATTTATCAAAATTTTTAACTCCTGCTTTTTTAGCTGCTTGGTTTAATGAATAATTTCCTTTTCTTGTTAAATTTCTTTGATAAAATCTTTTTTCATCTTCTGTTAGCATACTATATTCTTTTTCGGTAATCTCTTGTTTTCTTGTTTGAACTGCAAAATAAGTTTGGGCAAGAGCAATAACTTTTTTTCTGCTATCTCCATTTTGTGCTATTAAATAACAAGCATATCTTGTTAATTCATAATCTTGTTGTTTTCTTTCAGCACCAGAGCCTATTTGAACCATTTTACTGATGTCAGTAAAATGGTCTAATACATTGATATTACTATTTTCACAAGATATTTTTGCTTTATTTACTATTTTTTCAAAATTCTGCCAATTTGAATATTGTAGAATAGGCATAAGTTCTCTAGCGTACCAAAATTCAACACCATTTTCATCAGTATGCTTAATATCTTCAAATGATTTATTATTTCTTTCTATTTCTTTCAACAGTATCAGCTCCGTTTCTTAATATTATACTTTCTTATTATTATAAAACAATTGTTTGTGATTGTCAATTAATTTTTAAGATTTTTTGAATTTAAATGCTATTCGATAAGTGAAAAAGTAAAAGCAATTAATGATATAGATAATATATTTTAGTCTTACAAGTGGTCTTAATGTACAATATAACGCAATTTTGGTATAATTATATTGTAGATGTTTTTGGTAGAATTGGAGGTATTTATGAAAGAAAGTATTAATAAACAATTGTCTCTAAGTCAAAGAACCAGAATCGAAGAAATGTTGAACCAAAGAAAAAGGAAATTTGAAATTGCAAATGAATTAGATAAAACACAATCAACAATTGCAAGAGAAATTAATAAACATCGAATTTTAAAACCACATAACATTTACAACAGTGACAATAATTATAATTGTAAATATTTTATTAATTGCAAAGTTTGTACAGGTAAATGTAAAATATTTCAACCAATATCTTGTAAATACAGAGATAGAAATATTGGTGCTTGTAATAATTGTCCAAAGTTAAAATCTTGCAAATTAGATAAATATTTTTATATTGCAGAAAAAGCACACGAGCAATATAAATACACTTTAACAGACGCAAGACAAGGGATTAATTTAAATACAACAGAATTAATAGAATTAGCACATCTTATTTGCCCATTAATAAAAAAAGGTCAATCAATTTATACAATTTTAACAAATCATCCAGAAATAAAGTTTTGCGAAAAAACAATATACAATTACATAGAAATGGGATTATTTAAAGATTGGGGTGTAACAAATCTTACATTAAAGAGAAAAGTAAAAAGAAGATTATCAAAGAAAAAATTAAAAAAGAGAAAAGATTCAAAAGATTATACAGGAAGAACTTATACGGATTATTTAGAGTATAAAATTCAAAACCCCAATATAGTAACAACAGAAATGGACACAGTCTATAATAATCAAACAGGTCCGTATATTCAAACATTTATATTTGAAAACACATCATTTATGATAGGTATATTACATCAAAATAAAACAGCAGATTCAATGTCAGAAAGTCTAAATAAATTTCAAGATAAATTGTCAAATAAAGAATATGGAAATTTATTTTCAGTATTATTAACAGACAGAGGCTCTGAATTTGCCAAACCGCAACAATTTGAAATAAATACCAACACTGGAGAAATCCGAACAAAAATATTTTATTGTGATCCAATGCAATCGAGTCAAAAACCACATGTAGAGAACAATCATAATTTTATACGAGAGATACTTCCCATGGACAAGATTGGAGTCATTTAACACAAGAAAAAATAAATTTAATGTTTTCACACATTAATTCAACACCAAGAGAAAATTTAGGAAACAAAACACCATATGAAATATTCACTTTTATATACGGAGAAAAATTAGCAGAAAAATTAAATATACAAAAGATAGAAAAAGACGAGGTTTGCACAACTCCTCGACTTCTAAAATAAGGTTCTTATGAACCAAAAATAAACCATTACCATAACCAAAAACATTTGCATAACTGAAAATTTAAAAGCAAGGCAAAATAGCATTTACTTTTACAGAAAAAAATTTTAATGCGATTTCGCTTATTAAGTATGCAAATTTTCTCTTGACTATATCTTAATTTTACAAAAAAATAGCAAAAAAAGCAATACTTTAACACTAAAATATTGCATTTAACTTGCATTTTCTCTTACAACTTGCATTTACTTTACAGAATTGCATTTAACTTTTCACTTGACGTTATTACCAATTCTAATAATTAAAAGTAAAAAAAAGCCGACTAAATCGACTTATATATTGTGAAATGATATTCACTTTTGTTTTCTTCAAACTCACTTATATCAATAATTATAAGTAGTTCGACGAAAACGCATTATGGAGCGGGTAGCGAGAATCGAACTCGCGCAACCAGGTCGGAAGCATGGGATTCTACCACTAAACTATACCCGCAACTAGTATAATTATACACTAATTATTTTACTAAAGCAACTATTTTTTCATATTCTTCAAATTTAGGTTCGTACTTTTCTATCATTTTCATAAAACCCTTTGAATGTGTTTTATATTTTAAATGACAATATTGATGTAATACTATATAATCTATTATATTTCTATTATATTTTACTATTTCTGGGTTTATTGTTATTTTATTGTTTTCACATTTTCCTAATTCTTTGTTTAATTTTTTTATTTCATAATCTTCTGGTGCAAACCCTAATAATATACGTGTTTTTTCCATTGCTCTTTCTACTTCTACTTTTGCAATTTGTTCATACATTTTATCAATTGCCATATCTAATATTTTTTCGTTGTTTGCTTTTTTATATTTGTTTGGTAGTGATATTTTTATAATTTTATCTTCTACATCTAGTTCAGCAAATTTTATATTTTTATATATTATTTTTACTTTATAATCTGTTCCTAATACAGGCACTGGATGTCTTTCAGCTGTTTCTTCAATTGTTATTTTAAAGTTGATTTTTTTTGTCATTATTTTCATTTTATATCACTCCTTACAAATTTATGTTTTACAAAACATTGTTCGCTTTTGTTGTACTTATTTTATATTTATTTTTTTATTTTGTCAATAGTTTTTTCAAAAAAATATAAAAAACTTGTTCGGTATTTGTAAAAAGCTTTTATATGGCTAAAAATATAATTTATTGGTTTATTTTTTCTTTATTACGTGGGCAAAACGTGGACAAAACCGTATTTTGGTATTTGTCCACGTTTCTTTTTAACATTATATAAAATTACTATAATTCAGTATTATTAACTATTTCATAGCTTCTTCTACTGCAACAGCTACTGCAACTGAAGCTCCAACCATAGGGTTGTTTCCCATACCAATTAATCCCATCATTTCAACGTGAGCTGGTACTGAAGAACTTCCTGCGAATTGTGCATCTGAGTGCATTCTTCCCATTGTATCTGTCATACCATATGAAGCTGGTCCAGCTGCCATATTGTCTGGGTGTAATGTTCTACCTGTTCCACCACCTGAAGCAACTGAGAAGTATTTTTTACCTGCTTCAATTCTTTCTTTTTTGTATGTTCCTGCTACTGGGTGTTGGAATCTTGTTGGGTTTGTTGAGTTTCCTGTGATTGATACATCAACATCTTCTAACCACATGATTGCTACACCTTCTCTAACATCGTTTGCTCCATAGCATCTTACTTGGCTTCTTTCACCTTCTGAATATTTGATTTCTTCTACTATGTTTACTTTTCCTGTGAAGAAGTCAAAGTCTGTTTTTACATATGTAAATCCGTTAATTCTTGATATTACTTGTGCAGCATCTTTTCCAAGTCCGTTTAAGATTACTCTTAATGGTTCTTTTCTAACTTTGTTTGCTGATTTTGCTATTCCAATAGCTCCTTCAGCTGCTGCAAAGCTTTCGTGTCCTGCTAAGAATGCAAAACATTTTGTGTCTTCTGATAATAGCATTGATGCTAAGTTTCCATGTCCTAATCCAACTTTTCTGTCATCTGCAACTGAACCTGGAATACAGAATGCTTGTAATCCTTCTCCAATTGCTTTTGCTGCATCTGCTGCTTTTGTACATCCTTTTTTGATTGCTATTGCAGCTCCTAATGTGTAAGCCCATGCTGCGTTTTCAAAGCAAATTGGTTGTACTCCTTTTACTATTTCATATGGATTGAATCCTTTATCTGTGCATATTTTCAATGCGTCTTCAAAATCTTTTATTCCGTATTTTTCCATTACTGGTTTTATTTGGTCTATTCTTCTTTCATAACTTTCAAATGTTACTGCCATTTTTATTCCTCCTCTAAATTATGTTTTATATTTAATTTTTTTTAATTGAATTTATTCTTCTCTTGGGTCGATTTGTTTAACTGCTTCGTCAAATCTTCCGTATGTTCCTGAAGCTTTTTCTATTGCTTCCATAGGATCAATTCCTTTTTTGATGTTATCCATCATTTTTCCTAAATGTACATATTTGTAACCAATTATTTGGTCATCTTTATCTAATCCTAATTTTACTATGTAACCTTCTGCAAGATTTAAGTATCTTGGTCCTTTTAATGAACTTGAATAAATTGTTCCAACTTGTGATGTGTGTCCTTTTCCTAAGTCTTCAAGTCCTGCTCCTACTGGAAGTCCTCCTTCTGAGAATGCTGTTTGTGTTCTTCCGTATACTATTTGTAAGAATAATTCTCTCATGGCAGTATTTATAGCATCACAAACTAAGTCTGTATTTAATGCTTCTAATATTGTTTTTCCTGTTAATATTTCTCCAGCCATTGCTGCTGAGTGTGTCATTCCTGAACATCCAATCGTTTCAATTAATGCTTCTTGAATGATACCATCCTTTACATTTAATGTTAATTTACATGCTCCTTGTTGTGGTGCACACCATCCTATACCATGTGTTAAACCTGATATATCTTTAATTTCTTTTGCTTTTACCCATTTTCCTTCTTCTGGAATTGGTGCTGGTCCATGGTTTACTCCTTTTGCAACTTTACACATTCCTTCTAATTCTTTTGAATAAATCATCTTTTTTTGCTCCTTTCACTATGCTTCGCTTCGTTTTCTTTCTGCGTTGCTTTGTTTAATTTTATAATTTTTATTTTGTTTAGAATTTCTTCTAATATGAATAACTATTTTATTAATTTTTTGTTTCTTGCATTGTTTCTATTGAAGAGATTATTTGGTTTTTTGTTTTTTTGTCTTGGTTTGCTATATATTCTATATTGTGTTCACTTCCATAATTTTCTGTGTCATAGTCTACTATGTTTTTGATGTATTTTATGTAGATTCCTGTTTCATACCTTTCTCTTCTTCTTATGACTTTTTCTCCTAGTAAGTATTTTTCTATTATCTCTCTATCATTTTTATTAAGTTGTTCTTCTTTTATTCCTAAATAATTATATCTCCATATTACATGTCTTTCGTAACTTGAAAATTTTGATTTATTTAGGTCTTCGTAATCGTATTCAACTTTGAATTTTATTCCTTCTATTATCATTGTTAAATTAGTCCAAGTTGATGTGACTTCTACTTTTTTGAATTCTTCTCTTAATTCTGTTATTTTTTGATAAAGTATATTTACTAAGTTTATATATTCTTTTTCATCTAAGTTGAATTTTTGTGGTATTTCATAGACATTTACAGGGTTTTTCTTAAATATTCCTTTTGGAATGTAGTAAAAGAAAAGTTCCCCTGTTTTGTGTCCATCTATTCTATCCATTACAGAAGCATATAAATATAGTTTTTCCCATTTTTCTGGTATCATATAAAATATTCTTCTTTGAATATCTTCATACATCTCTTTTATTTTCTTAGTATGGTTTAACATTTTTTACCTCTTATTCTCTGATTAATAGGCTTTCTCCTGTCATTTCTTCTGGTTTGTTTATTCCCATTAAGTCAAGCATTGTTGGTGCTAAATCTGCTAATTTTCCATTTTCTTTTAGTTTGTATGCTTTATTGTCTGTTACTAATATTATTGGTACAGGATTTGTTGTATGTGCTGTGTGTGGTTCTCCTGTTTTGTAGTCTATCATTTGTTCTGCATTTCCATGGTCAGCTGTTATTAGTAAGTTTCCTTTTTTCTCTTCAATTATTTTTACTATTCTTCCTACACATTCGTCTACTGTTTCTACAGCTTTTATTGCTGCTGGTAAACTTCCTGTATGTCCTACCATATCTGTATTTGCAAAGTTTAATATTACTACATCATATTTGTCATTTTCTAATGCTTCACATACTTTGTCTGTTACTTCATATGCACTCATTTCTGGTTGCATATCATATGTTTCTACTTTTGGAGATGGTACTAATATTCTATCTTCTCCTGGGTATTGTTTTTCTTCTCCTCCATTAAAGAAGAATGTTACGTGTGCATATTTTTCTGTTTCTGCAATTCTTAATTGTTTTAGTCCTGCCTCACTAACTACTTCTCCAAATGTATTTTTTAATGGTTCTTTTTTGAATGCTACGTGAACATTTGGCATTGTTTCATCATAACTTGTAAAGCATACAAAGTATAAGTTCATTTTCTTTGTTTCAAATCCATCAAAGTCTGGATCTACTAGTGCTCTTGTTATTTGTCTTGCTCTATCTGGTCTAAAGTTAAAGAATATTACAGAGTCATTTTCTTCTATTTTTGCAACTGGTTCGTTTCCATTGCATATTACTGTTGGTTCAACAAATTCATCAAATACTTCTTTTTGGTAAGAGTCTTCTATTGCTTTTATAGCATCTCCTGCTTTTTCACCTTCTCCGTTTACTAAGGCGTCATAACATTTTTTAACTCTTTCCCATCTTTTATCTCTGTCCATTGCATAAAATCTTCCTGAAAGTGTTGCTATTTTTCCAACTTCTTTTTCTTTCATTTTTTCTTGTAATTCTGCAATGTATGTTTCAGCTGATGCTGGTGGTGTATCTCTTCCATCTAGGAAGCAGTGTACATATACATTATCGAAGTCTCTTCTTTTTGCCATTTCTAATAATCCATATAAATGTCTATTGTGGCTATGAACTCCACCGTTTGATAATAGTCCTAATATGTGTAATTTTGAGTTATGTTTTTTGCAGTTTTCTATTGCTGCTATAAATTCTGGATTACTGAAAAAATCTCCATCTTCTATTGATTTTGTTATTCTTGTTAGTTCTTGATATACTATTCTTCCTGCACCTATATTTGTGTGTCCTACTTCAGAGTTTCCCATTTGTCCTTCTGGTAATCCAACGTGTAATCCACTTGTGAATATATCAGTGTTTGGATATTTTTTCATTAGTTTATCAATATTAGGTGTTTTTGCTAATTTGATAGCATTTCCATCTGTGTTTTTGTTGTCTCCAAAACCATCTAATATCATTAGCATAGTTACTTTATCTTTCATCTTTTCTATACCTTCCTTCTGTTTTCTTTGTTAATTATTTATCATAATTAACTATTTTTGAAAATTCATCTGGTTTTAAGCTTGCTCCACCAACTAATCCTCCATCGATATCTGACATTTCAAATAATTCTTTTGCATTAGCTGATTTTACACTTCCACCGTATTGTATTATAACTCTTTCTGCTACATTTTGTCCATAGATTTGACAAATTTTGTCACGTATTGCTTTTATTGCGTCATTAGCATCTTCTTTTGTTGCTGTTTTTCCTGTTCCAATTGCCCATATTGGTTCATATGCAATTATTGTACTTGCAACTTGTTCATTATCTAAACCTTCTAATGCTAATTCTGTTTGTTTTGTTATAACTTCAACTGCTTTTCCTGCTTCTCTTTGTTCTAATGTTTCTCCAACACATACGATTGGTTTTAAACCATTTGCATATGCTGATTTTATTTTTTTATTTACTGTTTCATCTGTTTCATTAAAATATTGTCTTCTTTCAGAGTGTCCTATTATAACATATTCAACTCCTATTGATTTTAACATTTGGGCAGACACTTCTCCTGTGTATGCTCCTTTTTCTTCAAAGTGCATATTTTGTGCACCTATTTTTATGTTTGTATTTTGTGCTGTTAATAATGCGTAGAATAAGTCTGTGTATGGCACACATAATATAACTTCATTTTCTGTGTCTTTTACTAATGGTGCAAATTTATCAATAAATTCTATTGCTTCGTTTGGAAGCATATTCATTTTCCAGTTTCCTGCTATTACTTTTCTTCTCATAACCTGATTTTCCTCCCTTTGACATTATTTATCTAATAAACATTCTATTCCTGGTAATTTTTTACCTTCTAAGAATTCTAATGAAGCTCCACCACCAGTACAAATATGTGTCATTTTATCAGCTAATCCTGCTTTTGCTACTGCTGCTCCTGAGTCTCCTCCTCCGATTATTGTTGTTGCATCTAGGTCAGCTAATGTTTTTGCTATTTCGTTTGTTCCTATTGCGAATTGGTCAAATTCAAATAGTCCAACTGGTCCATTCCAGATTACTGTTTTTGCATTTTTTAATTCATTTTTGAACATTTCTATTGTTTTTTCTCCAATGTCAAATCCTTCCCAACCATCTGGTATATCTGTCCATGCTACTGTTTTGCTTTCTGTATCTGGTTTGAATTCTTTCCCTACTTTTGTATCAACTGGTAATAATAGTTTTACTCCTTTTTGTTTTGCTTTTTCCATTGCTTCTAATGCTAATCCTGTTTTTTCTTCTTCACATAGTGAGTTTCCTACACTATATCCTTGTGCTTTGAAGAATGTGTATGCCATTCCTCCACCTATCATTAATGTATCTACTTTATCTAATAAGCTATCTATTACTCCTATTTTGTCAGAAACTTTTGCTCCTCCAAGTATTGCCATAAATGGTCTTTCTGGATTGTTGATTGCGTTTCCTAAAACTGTTAATTCCTTTTCTATTAAAAATCCTGATACTGCTGGTAAGTATTGTGCTATTCCAGCTGTTGATGCATGAGCTCTGTGTGCTGCTCCAAATGCATCATTTACATATACTTCTGCCATTGATGCTAATTTTTTTGCAAATTCTGGATCATTGTCTGTTTCTTCTCTGTGGAATCTTACATTTTCAAGAAGCATTATTTCTCCTTCTTTTAAATTTTCTGCTTTATTTGTTGCATCTTCTCCTATTACATCTTTTGCCATTATTACTTCTTTATTTAGTAACTTTGATAATTCTTTTGCTACTGGTGCTAATGAGAATTCTGGTTTTACTTCTCCCTTTGGTCTTCCTAGGTGTGATGCTAATATTATTTTGCAATCTTGTTCTAATAAGTATTTGATTGTTGGTAGTGCTGCTACTATTCTTGTGTTATCTGTGATGTTTTGTTTTTCATCCATTGGTACATTGAAGTCACATCTTACAAATACTTTTTTTCCTTTCAAATCGATATCTTTTACTGTTTTTTTGTTCATAATTATTTCCTCCTAAAAACAATTTTTAAATTGGTCTCTTTTTATAATATTTACCAATTTACTAAGATAATACCATTTTATAACAAAAAAGAATACTTTTCAAGTATTCCGTTATTCTTTTTTGCTATTTTTATTTTGTCAATTTTTATCTAAAACTAATTGACAAAACAGCTACTAAAGATATATTATTTTATCATAATAATATATATTAAGGAGGAAATATTATGCTAAGAAAAAATTTAAAATTTCTTAAAGTTTTTCTTACATTAGTTTTACTAGTTTCAACTTCAGTTTCTTTTGTTTTTGCTGATAATGAAAATGCTTCTGAATCTGACATTTCTTTAATTAGTGAAACTAATTCTGAGAAAAATGCTGTTGTTACTGATGATAATCAAGAACAAAAAGATGACTCTTTCAAAAAGTCTGATTTATATCTTTGTGAAGATGAGGTAAATATTGATTACATTGTAGACGGTAATGTTTTTATTATGGCTAACAAAGTTACTATCAATTCTCAAATTGGTGGAGATGCTTTTATTTTAGCTAAGGATGTTGTTATTGATAGTGAAGGTTACATATTTAATAATCTTTTCACTTGCGCTCAAAATATTACAATAAAAGGTGTAGTTTATGACTTGTATGCTTGTGCACAAGATGTAAATATTTCTGGTGGATTTGTTTACAGAGATTTAAAAACTGTATGTCAAAAATTAAATGTAGCTGGTACTATTGGTAGAAATGCTTTTGTAAACGCTTCTACAATTACTTTTAATGAAGGTACTGAAAATGCTGATGCAGAAACTAATACTACAAAAAAAGGTATTATTTATGGTAATTTAGAATATTCTTCTTCTGAAGAAGTAAGTATTCCAGATGGCTCTGTTTTAGGAGATGTAAAATTCAATAAAATTACTTCAAATGCTGAAAACATGAGTGTTGGTACTATTATTGCAAATTACATTTTAGATTTAGGTGCATTTCTTGCATTTGTATTAATTATATGGCTTGTTTGTTTATGGCTTGCTCCTAAATTCTTAGAGTCAACTAATAATTATGTTGGAAAAGTTACTTGGAAAGTTTTAGGTTATGGATTACTTGCATTAATAGCAATTCCAATAGTTGCAATTATATTAATTCTTTTACAATTAACAAGTAGTGTTGCCCTATTATTAATTGCTTTATACATTTTATCACTTGTTATTGCTAAAGCTTTATTTACAATTACTGCTAATAAATTCCTTTGTACAAAATTAAATATTAATAAAAACACTGGAATTTTTGGTATGTTAATTGTTACTGGAATTATAGTTTGGGTTCTTAAAGAATTACCTTATATTGGAAGTGTTGTATCTTTTGTTATAACTATTTTAGGTTTAGGAATTTTAGTTACAGCTTTACTTCCTAAAAAGAAAACTTCTAATAAAAAAGAAATTAAAAAATCAGAATCAACTAATAAAACTGAAAATAAATAAATTTAGATAACAAAAAGAGGAGCTTATAAACTCCTCTTCATTTTTATATTAAGCCCTTAAATCATCTATTATGACTTTATAATCTTTTGCCATTAGTATTGCTGTACCTGAAACCAATATATTTGCTCCAGCTTTTTTTACTGCTTCTGCTGTTGTTAAATTTATTCCTCCATCAGCTTCAATATCAACTTCTAAATTATTTTTTTGTATATATTCTTTTAATTCAGCAATTTTATTAACCATATCTGTCAACAAAGTTTGACCACCTTTTCCAGGTTCTACTGTCATTACTAAGCACATATGAACATATGGTAAAAATTCATATATTTCTTTAATATCTGTTTCTGGTTTTACACTTATTCCAACTTTGCAATTATTATTTTTTATTTTTTTTATTACTTCCATTACTTCTTCTTTATTTTTACAAACTTCATAATGGAATGTGATTATATTTGGTTCTACTGATGCAAAATCATCAATTGCTGTATTTATGTCTTCTACCATTAAATGAATATCAAGTGGCAAATTAGATATTCTTTTGATGTATGAAGCGTATTCTAGCATTTTTTGATAAGTATCTTTTTCTACAAATTTTCCATCCATTACATCTATATGAAAGTAATCTGTTTTTGCTTTTTCTAATGCAAAGAATGTTTTTGATTCTTCCCCTTTTTTTACTGAAAGTATTGATGTTGAAATTTCTACCATTTTCTTTTCTCCTTTTCTTTTAATTCTTCATAAATTTTACAATATCTATCATATCTTGATTGGTTTATTTTTCCGTTTTCTATTGCTTGTTTTATTCCACAGTTTTGTTCTTTTATATGTGTGCATCCTACAAATTCACAGTTTTCAATTTCTGCTTTAAATTCTTTAAAATATTTATCTAATTCTGTATATTGAATTTCTGATATGTCAAAAGTTGAAAATCCTGGTGTATCTGCTATATATGTATTTTCATCTATTTCATATAATTTTATTGATGTTGTTGTGTTTTTTCCTCTTTTATTTCTTTGGCTTATTTCTCCCTCTAATGTTTGTTTTTCTTCAAAGATTGCATTTATCAATGTTGATTTTCCAACTCCCGAATTTCCTGAAAAAGCATTTATATTGTTTTTTAGCATCTTTTTAAGTTCTTGTATGCCTTTTAAATTTTTTGCCTCAGTTTCTATTACCGTATAACCTATTTTTGAATATACTTCTTTTATTTGTTCAAATTCTTTCTTTTTATCTAAATCTGCCTTATTTAAAACTATTATTGATTTGATTTTTAAGAATTCTGCAAATGCTAATTGTTTATCTAATAATAGTAAATCTGGTTTAGGATTTTTACATGATATTACTAAAACAATTTGCTCAAGATTGCTCATTTTGGGTCTTTTTATATAATTTTCTCTTGGTAATATTTCTTCTATTACTGCTTTTTTTTCGTTTTCATCTAGTATGCTTATTTCTACTTTATCTCCTACTACTGGCGAAATATCTTCTTTTTTTAGTTTTCCTCTTGGTGTTGCTTCATATATTTTGTTTCCTGATTTTATTCTATATAGGTTTGATATGTTTTCTATTATTAATCCTTGCATTTTTCCTCCAAATTTTTTTCTTTTATTATTTTAACATATATTTTTTGGATTTACAAATTATTTAATGAAAAAAAGAAATCTACTAGTGTAGATTTCCTTTTTTCATTAATCATCAACATTAATTTTTATTACCCAATTTCTACCATTGCTGCTTGACAGCGAACATGTCTTAACCTTATTGTTACTTTCCTGTAAAGATTTTACAATATCCCTTGCTATAACATTAGCATCACATGTTCCCTTTTCATCTCGGATAGTAAAAACAATGTTACTTATTTCTTCCTTTGTTAATTCAACATCGGAGACTACTCTAAAGCGTCTAAATAGTCCTCTGTAATAGACCCTCCGTTTCTTGATATTAGAATATTCATTCTCTTTATCCATATGTCTACCTCCATATTTATGATAATTCCATTATACTATTTTATGTTTACTTTGTCAATAAGTAGATTGTTCTATTTTATATAAAGTACTGGACGGAAGCCGTAGTTCGTGCCAGTAGCAGGGGCATAATCGTAGACACGGTAACAAGCAGGGTAGCTCGCGTATGCGTTGCGAAAGGCCCCCCCACGAAGGTTATATGTGTTATATGTTGTATTATAGTTTAATTTTGCTGCATAAGATGTTTCTTGTGTCCATTCCCATAAATTTCCTGCTACATCATATAATCCTTTTCTTAATACTTGTTCTGTTGAACCTGTTGTTAATATTACCCATGAATTTGTTCCATCATTTGTTGTAAATCCTTCTGCACTTTTAAATCCTTCTGTTGATGCATTTGATGTACTTACATTTGTATAATAACCTCTTAAATTTGTTAATGAAACATTATCATAATTTCCCCATTTAGTACTTTTCATATCAGAATAATCTGATGAATCGCTTAAAAATTTTATCATCATATCCCATTGAGTTCCTGTTATTAATCCACTTTGTACATATGAATTATTATTATATAATCTTTCACTCATTTCTAGTGCCGTATAATAATCCGCATGATAATATGGTATACTATTTGCTTTTTCTACTATGTTTCCTGTTGCTTTATTTTGGTAATTTGAGTCTGTTATTACTTTTCCTCTTGCTATAAAGCTATAATTTTGCCATCCATTATTATTTATTCCTATTCCTGCTGTTACTGCATTAAACAATGATGCATTTCCACTAAATGTTACACTATCTTTAAATGTATTTGTTGTTTCATCTAGTGTTGATACACCTGCTTCGTATCTTCCTACATAAAATCCGCCATATTTTTGTATTTGAGCATATTCTGCTGAGCCTGTTGTTCTATCCCATGATGCCATGTTTTGCATTCCAAAATCTATTTTTGTATATTCATCTATTGTACATGGAATCCACACGAATTGGTTTCCTTTTAATTTTGTTGCGTATTCATGTGTTGTTTTATCTGTTTTTCCATTGTATTTATCTGCTTCATTATCTGATATTATTACTCCTGTATCAATACTTCCTCCTACATAGAAAAATCCTTTTGGTACTGGTACTGTTTCTCCGTTTCCTACTGATACTGCATATACTGTTGATACTTTTGTTAATCCTGTTACTTCTGTTCCATCTGATGTTTTTACTATTGTTGCTGTTTCTTCTCCCCATCCTTCTTTCAATTCTACTTCTTTTCCTGCATCTTGTGGATTATCTTTATTATTTTCTGGTAATTTTTCTTGTTCTTTCCTTCCTAAGCATGTTACTGTTCCTACTTCTGTTATTGTGAATTCATAACCATCTACATTTACTTTTAAATCCCATGTTACTTCTGTTACTTTTGGATTTATTCCATCTATTTTGTTTAGACTATCTTTTAATAAATCTTTGTTTAAACTTGCATTTTCATCATATGATGCCATTACTGCCATTTTTACTTTTTCCTCTGCGTTGGCATATTTACTTTCTTCTGCTGCTCTTTTAGCATTTTCAAATAGTCCTGTGTTTGTTATTGCTTGAATGCTTATTCCTGCTAATATTAATAATATTACTATTGTTATTACTAGTGCAACTAATGTTATACCCTTAATGCTTTTTTCTTTCATATCTTTCCTCCTAATTTTTCATTTGAATTTTACACAACTTATTATGTATCAGATTTATTTTACCATAGTAATAATTTTAGTTCAACATTTTTTGATAATTTTGTTTTTACAAAAATCACAAAAAACTCTAATTCACTTATTAGAGTTTTCTTGTAATTTATTTAAAACTTATCGTTGTATCACTACCAAAATTAACTGTTTGAGTTCTTACCTTGTTCATACCATTAGAGTCTTTTATTGTTAGAGTTACATCCATTGAACCTTTTCCTGTAATTGACGCCGATTTATTTGTTGTATTTTTATCAACACCTGAGTCTGACCATAATGTTTTTCCTCCTGATGTTATTTCTATACTTACTGTTTTTACAACATTTTCAGTTGATGTACTATTTGTTGAATTTGTAGCACTAGTACTTTCTGTATATCCTCCTGTTATTGATTTTACATCGATGCTTACAGATATTGTTTTGCTTGCTTCGAAGCTATTTACTGTTATTGTTATTGCTGAACCTTTGTCTACTATTTTTCCTGAGTCTAAACTTTGCTTTAATACAACTCCTGTTTCTTTTGAACTATCTTCTGCATTTGTTATTGTTACTGTTAATCCTGCATCTTCTAGTTCTTTTTTAGCTTCATCTTGTTTTTTACCAACTATATAAGGTACTGTTGATTTTTCTGTTCCTGTGCTTACATGAATTTTTACTGTATCACCAGCATTTGCTTCTGAATTTGCTTCTGTTTCTTGGCTTATTACATAACCCTCTTCTACTTTTTTGCTAGTTTCTTCTATTACTTCAGCTTTTAATTTTGCATCTTCTAAAGCTTGTATTGCTTCATCTTCCTTCATTCCAGCAACTTTTGGTACTTTCGTTTTTTCTGTTCCTTTGCTTATTACAACTTTAACTTGACTGCCTTCTTTTACATTGTTATATTTTTCTGTATAAGTAGGGTCTTGGCTTATTACATGTCCTTGTTCTACTTCTGTATTATATTCTTCTGCTGATACTTCAAATTTTAATTTTGCTGATTCTACTTTTTGTTTTGCTTCTTCTTGTGATAAACCAACAACATTTGGTAATTGTACTTCTTTTGGGTTTGTTACATTTAATACTAATGTTGTTCCTCCAAATGCTAAGAAGAATAAAATTATAATTCCTAAAAATACACTTAATTTTGGATGTGTTTTTATAAATGTTATAAATTTGTTTTCTTTTTTACCATTTGATTTTTTTTGTCTTTCATACATATTTGTTGATATTTTTTGTGTTCTTGCAGTTTCATCATAGTCTACTTCTTCTACAAAGTCTCCTGATGGATTTTTTAGTGCCATTCTTAAATCTTGTAACATTTCTGTAGCTGTTTGATATCTAAGCATTGGGTCTTTTTTTAATGCTTTTAAAATTATTTTATTAACAGCTTCTGGTAAATTTTTATTCTCTTCTATTGGTGGTACAGGGTCTTCTTGCATATGTTTTAATGCAACTGATACTGGTGTATCTGCATCAAACGGAACTTTTCCTGTTACCATTTCGTACATTACTACTCCAAGAGAATATAAGTCTGATTTTGCATCTGTATAACCACCTCTTGCGTGTTCTGGTGAGAAATAGTGAACTGAGCCAATTGTTGTTCCAAATGCTGTTATTGTTGAATTTGATACAGCTTTTGCTATTCCAAAGTCTGTTACTTTTGCTATTCCATCTTCTGTTATTATTATGTTGTGTGGTTTTATATCTCTATGTATAATGTTGTTTTTATGAGCCATTTCTAATGCAGAAGCTATTTGTATTGCTACATTTACTGACCATTTCCAAGGAAGTGGTCCTCTTTCTTCTACTATTATTTCTTTTAGTGTTTTTCCTTGGATTAATTCCATAACTATATAGTATACTCCGTTATCTACTCCTACATCATATATTGAAACTATATTAGGATGTGTTAATCTTGCTGCTGATTGTGCTTCTGTTTCAAATCTTCTAATAAATTCTTCATCTGTTGTAAATTCATCCCTAAGTATTTTTACAGCTACATATCTTTTTAAAACTAGATCTGTTGCTCTATATACTGTTGCCATTCCTCCATTTCCGATTTTATTGATAATTTCGTATCTGCCCCCTAATACTTTACCTTCTAAATTCATATTTAATCTCTTCCTTTCGCTTTTCTTATTATTTTATAATAAGAATTTTTATACGTAGACCGCTATATATTTTTTATTATAACTACTGTTACATTATCTTTTCCGCCATTTTCGTTTGCAATTCTTACTAATTCTTTTGGTGCTTGTTCTATGTTTTTGCTTGCTTCTTGGTATATTATTTCTGTTTTTACCATATTGGTTAATCCATCTGAGCACATAACTAAAATATCATCTTTTAGAAATCCTTTTACCATTACATCTGGTTCTACAAATGCATTGCATCCTAAGGCTCTTGTTAACATATTTTTTTGTGGATGAACTTCTGCTTGTTCTTTTGTAATTTTTCCTTCTTTTACTAATTTTTGCACATAGCTATGGTCTTGTGTTAATTTTCTTATGAATTCTTTTCTTATTCTATAAATTCTACTATCTCCTATATGTCCTATATATACTTTATTATTATATATTAGACATATTTCTAAAGTAGTACCCATTCCATATAGTTCTGGTTTTTGTTGAGATTTTTCATAAACTACCATATTTGCATATTCCATACTACTACCTAATAGTTGAATTATGCTGTCTCTATCTTTTTCTATTTCTTTAAAATTATTTTCTATATAATTTTTTGCTGTTTCAACAGCTATTTTACTTGCTATTTCTCCTCCATTGTAGCCACCCATTCCATCTGCTAATATGTATAGTTGGACTTCATCTAATGAATTTGAAATATAGTAATAATCTTGATTCATTTCTCTGACTTTTCCTACATCAGATTTTGCATAAGCTTTTATCATCTTTTCACCTCTGTTCATTTATGGTTTAGCTTATTTATATTTTTACAATTTATTTTATATCATAAGTTTGTATTTTTTGCAATATATTTGATTGATTTTTGTATATCACTTGTATTTTTTTATTTGTTGAAGTATACTTACTTTACAATATAAATAATAAATTTTTAAGGAGGTTTTTATATGTCAACACCACATAATTCAGCTCAAAAAGGAGAAATTGCAAAAACTGTTATAATGCCTGGAGATCCTCTAAGAGCAAAATATATAGTAGAAAATTTTTTTGATGATTACAAATTAGTTAATGAAGTAAGAGGTATATATACATATACTGGAAATTATAAAGGAAAAGAAATTTCTGTAATGGCTTCTGGAATGGGAATGCCTAGTATGGGAATTTATAGCTATGAATTATTTAAATTTTACGATGTGGAAAATATTATTAGAATTGGCTCTTGTGGAGCTTATTTACCAGATTTAAAACTATTTGATATTATTCTTAGTGATAATGTATTTTCTGAAAGCAACTATGCTTTTACCTTAAACAATGATGATTGCCACATTATAAATTCTAACAAAGAATTAAATTCTGTTATTGAAAATACTGCTGAAAATAACAATATAAAACTATTTAAAGGAAATACTGTATGTACTGATTGTTTTGATGTTTACATGACAGATGTTACCAAATTTTTATCAAGAGTTCCTGATAACTTCAATCCAATCTCTGCAGAAATGGAAGCTTTTTCATTATTCTATAATGCAAAACTTTTAAATAAAAAAGCCTCTTGCCTAATGAGTGTAGTAGACTCAAAATACATCACAGAAATTGCAACACCAGAAGAAAGACAAACAGGACTAAATACGATGATAAAACTAGCTTTAGACAGTGCTATCACATTATAAAATATGCTTTACTCATTAATACAGAGAAGCCCAAAAAAGAAGTATTATATTGATATTGCAGTGATCCGTGGGCGACCGTTTTAGAAAATGTTCGAACGACAGTGAGTTATATTTTCTAAAATGGGGCAACGAAAATATCAATATAATACTTCTTTTTTGGGCGGTTCAATTAAAAATAGAACAAACCAATTATTTTTTAATCTGTAAAATCTTATACTTCATTATTCCAGCAGGAGCATTAACATCAACAGTTTGATTTTTCTTTGCTCCTAATAAAGCTGCACCTAAAGGTGATTCGTTTGAAATCTTATTTTCAGCTAAATCAACTTCTGTAGAACCAACTATTGTATATTCTACTTTTTCATCAAATTCTATATCTAGAACTTTAACAGTATTTCCAATTTGTACTGTATCTGTATCGATTTCTTTTTCATCTATTATTTTAGCATGTCTTATTTTGTTTTCTAATTCTGCTATTTTTACTTCATTTTCAGCTTGTGCTGTTTTTGCTTCATCATATTCTGAATTTTCTGATAAATCTCCAAATCCTAATGCTACTTTTATTCTATCTGCTATTTCTGCTCTTTTTTCTGTTTTTAAATAGTTTAATTCTTTATCTAAATTATCATATCCTTCTTGTGTTAGGATTACGTCTTTTTCTTCCATGTTATTTACCTCCATATTTTTAAGTATTGATATATATATTACGGCAGTTTTTTTATTTTGTCAAGCCGTTTTTTTACATTTTAATCTTTTAATAAGTCTTTTCCTTCTTTTAAATATTCATAACCAGAGAAAATTGTTGCTATTGTTTGTATTATCATCATTATTGTTACTATTGCATTTAATATTAATGCAAATCCTGTTAAATTACCTTTAAAGCATGCACCAAATGCATTTACATCTAAGAATGCTAGTATTATTGCTATCATTTGTGTTACTGTTTTTAATTTTCCCCAAACTGATGCTGCAACTACTTTTCCACCTTTTTCTACTGCAATTAGTCTGTAACCTGATACTATAAATTCTCTTGCTAAAACTATTACTGGTATCCAAGCTGGTAATTTTCCAAATTCTACAAGCATTATCATTGCTGCTAATACTAGTATTTTATCTGCTATTGGGTCTAGAAATTTTCCAAATGTTGTAACTTGATTTCTACTTCTCGCAATATAACCATCTAATTTATCTGTTATTGATGCTATAATAAATATCATATCTATTATTATATATGTTAATGGTATTCCTAATATTTCACTATTAATTCCCAAAAATGGTATTATAACCATTATTGGGACTAGTATCATTCTAAAAATTGTTAATTTATTTGCTAAGTTCATTTTTGTTTTTCTCCTTTATTTTAACATTTCTATTGCTTTTTGTAATTGTGTATCTTCAGATTCTGTTACATTTAATACATTTGTTACTGAGTCTGGTAATTTTACTTCTTCATCAGGAGCTATTCCTATTTTGTGTATTTTGTTTCTGTTTGGTGTTTGATATTCTTCTATTGTGACTTTTAGTCCACTTCCATCACTAAGTTTTAATATTTGTTGTATTACACCTTTTCCATAAGTTGTTGTTCCTACTGTTTTGGCTTTTCCTAAGTCTTTTAATGCTCCTGCAAGTATTTCTGAAGCACTTGCTGTATTTTCGTTTGTTAATATTATTATTGGCATATTTATAATTGGGTCTGTTTTTGCTTTTTTTACTGTTTCTTTATTGTTTTTATCTACTTCATATAGTAATACAGAGTCTTTGTCTGCTACATAATCTGCTATTTGTAATGCTTGGTCTACTATTCCACCACCATTGTTTCTTAAGTCTATAATTAATGATTTTATTCCTTGTTTGTTTATTTCTTCAAATTTTGCTTTGAAGTCATCTGCTGTTGTTTCATCAAATGATGTGAAATTAATGTAACCTATATTATTTGAAAGTACTTTTCCTTCAACTTGATTTACTTTTACTTTTTCTCTTTTTAATTCGTATTTTTTTGTTTCTGTTCCTCTTAATACTTCTATTGTTACTGTTGTTCCTTCTTCACCTTTTATTTTATTAGATGCTATTGTCATTTCATCTGCACTATAATCTACTCCATCTACTGTTAATATTAGGTCTCCGGCTTGTATTCCGGCTTTTTCTGCTGGACTTCCTTTTATTGGTGCTAAAACTTGAATTTTTCCTTTTTCTGTGTTTTTAACCATATAAATTCCTATTCCTACGAAATTTCCCATTGTGTCACTTAGGTAATCTTCCATTTCATCTGCTGAAATATATTCAGTATATGGGTCTCCTAATCCTTCTATATAGCCTTTTATTGCTCCTTCTTTTAGTTTTTCTTCATCTACATCTCCTAAATAGTATTTGTCAATTATTTCTTTATATTTTTGTAATGTTCCTGCAATATCTTTACTGCTTGATGAACTTTTTGATGTTATTGATATTGGGTTGTTCACGAAGTACGTATATAATGATATTGATGTAACCATAAATGTTATAAATACTGCTATTGCTACAATCATTATAATTTTATAAATTTTATTTTTTCTTTCTTTGTCCATTTTTGTTTATATTAGCAAATGCTAATATAGCCTCCCTTCTTTTGATATGCCATAAATTTATTTTGAGCGGATTATCATCCGCTCGGTTTTACTTTTCTTTTTTAATTTATTCTTTTTAATTTTGATTATGATAATTTTTGTGCTTTTATTATGGTAAATAATTTGCAGGATTTACTCTATTGCTATAGTAACCAGGGTATGTTCTTACTTCAAAATGTAAATGTGGTCCTGTTGAATTTCCTGTGCTTCCAACTCTCATTATTTGTTGTCCTTGTTTTACTGTTTGTCCTTGTGAGACACTTATTGAACCAGCTTGTCCATGTGCATATAATGTAAATAAGTTGCTAGATGGATGATATATTATTATATAATTTCCATAACTTGTTGTTAAAGCCGCTGTTTTCATTACCACTCCATCAGCTACCGCATATATTGGCATTCCACTTACTCCACCTGCTCCAAAATCTACTGCTCCATGGTAACTTCCTGATGAGTAATACATTCCTGTTGTTATATAACTATTAACTGGTCTTATGAAACCTGCTGAACTTGTTCCACTGTTTGAACCTGAATTTGAATTAGATTTATTATTGTTTTTCTTTGCTTCTTCTGCAGCTTTTCTTGCAGCTTCTATTTGTGCTTGCATTGATCTTATTTCTTTATCTATTGCTTCATTATCTTTTTGTAATTCTGCAATTTGTTGTTGTAATTGTTGTTCTTCTGCAGATAATGCTGAAACTTTTGCATCTTTTTGAGCTTTTGCATCTTTTAATTGAACTGCAACACTTTCTTTGCTTGCTTTTGCTGTTGTTAATTCGTTCTTACTGTTTTCTATTTCTTTTTTAGCATTTTCAATTTCTTCTTTTTGTTTTTGTATTTCTTGTAACATTTCTGTATCATATTGTGTTACTTCTGATACTAAATAGTAATTTGATATAAAATCTGTTAGTCCTTCAGAACTTAATAATACATCTAAATATGATGTTTCTCCAGATTCATATACTGCAACTATTCTTTTTTCTAATGTATCTTGTTGTTCTTGATAATCATTTTCTGCTTGAGCAAGTTTTGTTTCTTGTTCTTTTATCTTAGCATTTGCATCACTTATTTGTGCATCTAATGAGGTTATCTGTCCTTGATAATCTGTTATTTGACTATTTAATTGTTCAACTTCTTTTAAGGTTTCATCTTTTATTTCTTTGACTTCTTCCTTTTTTTGTTCTGTTTCTTTTATTTTGTTATTATTTTCTTGTTGTTGACTTTTTTGGTTATTGATATCTGCTTGCGATACCGCCAAAGACATATTAAAACTTGCTAAAAGTACTGCTATTAATGTTGCTCCTAATACTTTTTTACATATTTTTTTCATATGTTCCTCCTAAATTTAATTTGTTGTATTTTGGTTTGTCGTATTTTGATTACTTGTGTTTTCTTCTCCTGGAACTAGTCCATTTGTTATATATGGAAGTGGATTTGTTGTTACACCATTTATTCTTACTTCGAAGTGTGCATGTGGTCCTGTTGAATAGCCTGTTGAACCAACTTTTAATATTGCATCTCCTCTTTTTACACTTTGACCTACTGTAACTAAAATTTCTGAGCCATGTGCATATAATGTTGAGATTCCTCCGCCGTGGTCTATTATTACCATATTTCCATATGCTGAATTCATTTCTGCCTTTACTACTATACCATCATTTGCTGATATAAAATTTGCTCCCATTGGTGCTGAAATATCGACACCTGTATGTAATTTATAAACTCCTGTTATTGGGTGTACCCTCATAGCATATTCTGATGTTATTTTTGTATAACCCGGAACCGGCCAAGCTAGTGTTCCACCTATGTAGTTACTGTCTATTCCATTTGCTACTAAGGCTATTATTTGTCTGTTTATTTCTTCATATTGTTTGTTATATTCATCTATTTGTTGTTGTGTTTCTTGTTCTTGGTCTGAAAGTCTTTCTAAAAAGCTTTCTCTTAATTTTTTTGTATTTTGCAAAGTTCTTGTTGTTTTTGTTTGACTTTCTACAATTACTGCTAATTCGTTTTTTTGATTTTCTAATTTTTGTTTTTCTGTATCTATTGTTTTTCTTTTTTCTTCTATATCTTGAAGTAATTCACTATCATATTGTGCTATTTCTGATATTACATAATAGCTTGATAGAAAATCTGATATACTGTTTGATTTTAGCAATAAGTCCAAATATTGGGTTTCTCCTGCCTCGTACATTGCTAACATTCTTTCTTCAAACAATTCTTTTTGATTTTCGTATTTTTCTGTTACTACATTTAATTTTGTTTCTACTTCATTTATAGAATTTTTTAGTTCTGTAATCTTACTTTCTTGTTCTTCTAATTCACTTTCTGATTTTGAAATTCTTTCATCTAATTTTTGAATTTGTTGTAAATTATCAGATATGTCTGTTTCTATTTCTGATAAATTTGCATTTGCCTCATCTAATTGCTTTTGTAATAATTCTTTTTGTGTTTGTAAATCTGTAGATGATGTAGTTGTATTTGAATTTTCATCCTCATCTGTTCCTTTTACTATGTATGTAAATGTTGTTGTAAAGCAAATAAGTAAGATTAAAACAATACATAAATTTTTACGCATGTTTACTCCTTATACTTTTAAATATTTTCTCATTGAGATTACACTTCCTAAAGCTCCTATACCTATACCTAATAACATATATACAACTATTATTGATGAAAGCATATCTTTAAAGCTTACTAAGTTCATGTTCATCATTTGCATAAATTTTATATTTACTGCTTCTTGAGCTAAAATACTATATGCTCCACCTACTAGTATTATAGAAATTAAACTTGCAATTACTCCTATTATCATACCTTCTACAATAAATGGCCATCTTATGAAGTTATTTGTTGCTCCAACATATTTCATTATTGATATTTCTTTTCTTCTTGCATGAACTGTTAGTTTTATTGTATTTGATATTATGAATATTGATATAAAAATTAATAATAGTAATATTACTCCTGTTACAATTCTAATTCCATTTGCTAGATTTATTAATGTTGTTACTGTTTCATCACTACTTGTTATTTTCTTAATATTTCCTAAATCCCATATTTCATTTTGTACTTCTTTGCTTTTATTTAAGTCTGTTAATGTTACTACATATGATTCTGAAAATATTTTTACATTAAATCCATCTAGTACATTATCTTTATCTTTTAGTCTCTCTTTCATAATGTTTAGAGCATCTTCTTTTGTTTTACGTTCTGCTGTATTTACTCCGTTTAATGCTCTTATTTTTTCTCCAGTTTCTACTATTTCTTCTTCTGTTGCATCTGTATTTAAGAATACTTGAAATCCTTGTTCTGATTTTACTTGGTCTACAAAATGATTTATATTTTCTCCTAAAATTAGGAATATTCCAAATATTATCATTGTTGCACACATTATCATTAATGATGCTCCAGTTGATTTTTTGTTTTTGAATACGTTTCCGAATCCTTCCCCTATTAAATATCCAAATATATTATATTTCACAATCATAACCACCTTTTTTATCATCTCTTACTATAGTGCCTTTTTCTATGTGTATTACTCTTTTTTTCATTTTGTCAACTATGTCTTTTGCATGTGTTGCAACAACTACTGTTGTTCCTCTCATGTTTATTTCGTTTAATAAATTCATTATGTCCCATGCTGTGTCTGGGTCTAAGTTTCCTGTTGGTTCATCTGCTATTAGCATTGATGGGTTATTTACTAATGCTCTTGCTAATGCAACTCTTTGTTGTTCTCCTCCTGATAGTTCATTTGGATACATTTTTGCTTTTCCGCTTAGTCCTACTAATGATAATACCATTGGTACTTGTCTTCTTATGTGTCTTGGTGTTGCTCTTACTATGTACATTGCATATGCAACGTTGTCATATACTGTTTTGTCTGGTAGTAGTCTAAAGTCTTGGAATACTACTCCCATACTTCTTCTTAAATATGGTACCCTACTTTGTTTTAAAAATGTTGTGTCTTTACCATTTATTATTATGTTTCCAGATGTTGGTTCTTCTTCTTTTAGTATTAGTTTTATAAGTGTTGATTTTCCACTTCCTGATGTTCCTACTAAGAATGCAAATTCTCCTTTGTCTATTACGAAGTTTGCATTTTTTACGGCTTTTGTTCCTGTGTCATATGTTTTTGATACGTTTCTAAATTCTATCATTTTTTATTTTCTTCCTTTCGTGATTTTGCTCACTTTTTATTTTATTTTTGTAAATTATTCCATTTTATTTGATTATTTTTTCTCTTCTAAATCATATCAATAATATGGTAATTTTGCAATAGTTTTCACAAAAAATTCACTAGAATTTTTTGACATTTTGGGAATAAAAAATAAACCCTCCTTATTAAACTTTTTTTGTCTAATAATTTGGGTTTATTTTATTTTTTTCTATTTTTGTTCTTTCTAATTAGATTCATTATCTTTTTGAATTGCTTCATCCAGGCTTGTACTTAAAAATTTAATACTTGCATAACCATCAGCAGATTTTCTTGTAGGTATTTCGCTACTATTTCCATCTAATAATTTTATATTAGTAAATTTTTTTCCTGAATAATGTATACTTTGTCCAGTATGAATTATATTATTTTCTGTTGATTCTTTAGAAATCGCATCACATCCTTCATATCCTGATACAAATGATGAACCACCTGCTCCTGCTTCACATTCATCAGCATAATCACTTGTTGTACCTCCATAGTATCCACCACCTGAACCAGCAACACCATCAGATTTTCCTGTTCCATATCCATTTTGACCTATACCAAACTTATATCCTGATGTTTGCGTTCCTGGTTTTGAACGTGCTCTATTTGTTAATCCACTTAAGCCTCCTCCGGCACCTCCTGATGTATTCCAAGAAGCACCTCCGGCCACCGTGCTGCAACCATTATTCTAGATTTTAAGCTTTTAAAATTGTCCCATTTACCTGAAACTAATCTAATATCTGTTGATCCTCCTCCTGCGCCTGCTGCCTCGTTATCTGACTGATCCCATGTTCCAAGTCCACCGCCATTATAGCCATTTGTTGAATCTTTTCCAGCTACTGCATCAGTTCCATGTCCACCTACATATACATATAGTGTTTCTCCTTGGTTTAGTTTAACTATTCCAGATGTATATCCTCCTTTTCCGCCTTTTCCTCTAATAGTATTATCTCCTACTGCATATCCTCCATTAGCTCCAAAACATTCTATTTTATAATATCCTGTTTCTTTAATTTCATATTTAGAATATGAACCTGTATAATCAAACTCTCCTGTTGTATTCAATGGTATTTCTGTTTTTGTATAATTGGTATATGTGCTAGAATAATTATCTTTTTCTATTTTTCCAACAGATATTGAACCTGTATATGCTGTTACTCCTACAGATGTTTTTGTCTTTCCATTTGCTGTTATTTCTCCATCATTTGTATAATTTTCATTATAAAAGATGTTGATTGAACCTCCTCCAGAATTTCCTCCTGGTTCTAGTGCACTTCCTCCAGAAGCTCCATTTGCTTCTATTGTTCCTTTGTTTAATATATTGTTTGACGCAATTATCAATAATCCTCCAGTTCCATTTTCACCATCACTTGCATTTCTACCACTATATTTTCCACCAGGGTTCCCTGCTCCACCTCCAGCGCCAGTATATGTAGCTCCGGAATCTCTAACAGCATCTCCTCCTTTTCCTCCATTTGGTGATCCTTTTTCTGCTGTGCCACTTAACCTTTTTCCTCCACCTCCGGCTCCACCGGAATAAGATGTTCCTATTGCACCTTCGCCTCCACCACCAGAACCTTTGGCTCCTTTTCCAGTTGCTCTATCTACTCCATTTCCTTCGCTTCCATCTTCTGGTACATATTCATAACTTCCATCTGTATTTTTCCATAAATATACATTTTGTCCTACTGCTTTTGCACCTCTTGCTGTCATATTTATTGTTCCATTATTTGTCAAAGTTCCTGTACAGTAAATCATCATTCCTTTTGGTCCACCATATCCATTTTTACTTGCATATGCTGTTAATGTTACTCCTTCATCTATTGTTAAATTTCCATTTACTTTTAATACTACCATATTTTTTGCATAATCTGATTCTGTTGCTACATCTGCTTCTGTTCCTAAAGATGTATCTGCTTTTATATTCAAATCTCCGTCAAATGAATATACTCTTAAACTATATGTTTCATCATCCACAGTTAGGTTATATAATCCAGTATTAATTTCATTATTTTTTAACACATCTAATATACTTTCAGCTTCATATGAATTTGTTGTTGAATTTGTATTTACATCATATTTTTTTGACACTGTAACTGTATTTTTATTTGTTTGGTTTTCTATTTTTGCATTTATTGTTATTGTATTATCTTCATTTATTAAATTATTTTTTGTTAAGTCATAATCTGTTAATCCTATTTTTCCTGTTCCTTCTGTCCAATTTCCATTTTTTCCTATTTGGTAATATGTTTTAAATCCTGTTAAGGTTGTTCTATTTTCTATATCTATTACTTTATAGCCATTTTCACTGCTTATATTTGCTATATATATTCCATTATTATTTATAAATTCATCATCAGCACAAATGGTTTTCTCTTGTATACTTTCATTTGATTTCGTTTTCACTTTAAATGTATAATTTTGCTTTTTTTCCATAATATAATCTAGTGTAACTTGTTTTTTACTGTTTCCATATGTTTTTGTTCCATCTGGATATTCAACATATTCAATTCCACTATTATCATTTACATTTACTAAGGTTTTTATCTTGCTTTCATCACTATTATCATATACTTGATATGATATTAATGGCTGTTCTTCTGTTTCTTCATCTGCATTTTGTAATCTTCTATTAGTTATTTTTTCTATTATTTTAAAATTATTATTTAATAGGATAAATCCAATTATTACTATTATTAATATTATACTTATAATTTTTTTCTTGCTTTTTAAAATTTTTATCATAACTAAATTTATCCTTTCTTTTATCATTTTAGTAATTTGTATACGTACTTGTATATGTTCCATTTAGAAGTTGTCCTATTGAAATTGAGCCATCTCCGCCTGAACCACCTGTGACTAGATATCCATTTGGAGTAATTCCTTTTTGTGTAAGTATTGTTCCTGAGTTTTCATAATTATCGTTATAAAATATATTTATTGAACCTGCACCAGATGAACCTCCTGTTTCATTACTATCATATGTTGCTGTTCCATTTGATTGTATTATTCCTGTATTTATTAGTGAACTAGTTGAAATTATTAATAATCCTCCTGTTCCATTTCCACCACTTGGATTTCCAGATCCACCAGGATTTCCGGATCCACCTCCTGCACTTCCGTTTCCACCTGATCCTCCGGTTTTCATTTCCGATTAGTTCCATTGCTACTTACTACAGCTCCTCCACCAGTTCCACCAGAATAAGCCGTACCTTTAGAACCAGAACCAGAACTAGCCCACCCTATATTATAAATTGAGCCAGATCCACCGCCACCAGTTTGTCTATTTACTCCGTTCGTACCATTTTTTCCATTTGATCTAAAAGTAATCGCACTACCGCTAGGTGCTCCACTTATACCAGCACCACCATCGGCTCCAATTGCTGGTACATATTCATAAGTTCCATCTGTATTTTTCCATAAATATACATTTTGTCCTACAGCTTTTGCACCTCTTGCTGTCATGTTTACTGTTCCATGGTTTGCTATTGTTCCTGTACAGTAAATTGTCATTCCTTTTGGTCCACCATATCCATTTTTACTTGCATATGCTGTTAATGTTACTCCTTCATCTATTGTTAAATTTCCATTTACTTTTAATACTACCATATTTTTTGCATAATCTGATTCTGTTGCTACATCTGCTTCTGTTCCTAAAGATGTATCTGCTTTTATATTCAAATCTCCATCAAATGAATATACTCTTAAACTATATGTTTCATCTTTAGCTGTAAGATTGTATAAACCAGTGTTAATGTTATTTTTCTCTAATGCTTCTAAAATACTTTCTGCTTCATATGAATTCTTTATTTCATTTGTACTTACATTATATTTTTTGGTTAAACTTACTACATTTTTTGTTGTCTCATTTTCTACTTTTGCACTTATTGATATTGTTTCATCTTCATTTATTAAATTACTTGTTTTTAAATCATAATCCATTAATCCTAATTTTTGTTTAAATTCTACCCATGTTTCATTTTCACCAATTTTATAATATATTTTATAACCATCTAATTTTATCTTTTTATTGATATCTATAACTTTATAACCATTTTCTTGACTTAAATTTTCTATACTTACTACATTATCATTTATAAAATTATCATTTATACAAACCTCTTGTTCTTGTATACCTTCATTATCTACTGTCTTTATTTTGAATTTATAATTTTCATCTTTTGTCATTTCATAATCTATTGAAACTTGTGTTTTATTATTTGTTTCTAGCTTTCTTCCATCTGGATATTCTATATATTCAATTCCACTATTATCATTTACATTTACTAAGGTTTTTATCTTCCTTTCATCACTATTATCATATACTTGATATGATATTAATGGCTGTTCTTCTGTTTCTTCATCTGCATTTTGTAATCTTCTATTAGTTATTTTTTCTATTATTTTAAAATTATTATTTAAAATTGCTAATATTATTATTGTAAAAATAATTATTAACATATATATAATTATTTTTTTATTTTTTAAAATTTTTTTCATAATTTAAAATCATCCTCCTTAAAATAACTAATAAATTTTAATTTTTTAAAATAATTTTTCTATATCATCTGCAGTAATTCCAAAATATTTCATTAATTCTTCCGCTTTTCCTGATTTTCCAAATGTATCTTTTATTCCTAATCTAATAAGCTTAGCTGGATATTCATCTGTTAACACCTCAGATATTGCTGAACCTAGTCCACCTATTACGTTGTGGTCTTCTATTAAGATTATTTTTTTTGTTTCTTTTGCACATTTTATTATTGTTTCTTTGTCAATTGGTTTTATTGTATGAACATCTACAACTCTAATGTTTATTCCTTTTTGTTTTAAATTTTCTTGTGCTTTTATTGCTTCTGAAACTGTTACTCCTGTTGCAAATACTGTTCCATCTGTGCCTTCTCCTATTTGAACTGCTTTTCCTATTTCAAATTTTTGGTTTTCATTGTATATTATTGGTGTTGAAAGTCTTGCTAATCTTAAATATACTGGTCCATTTATTTTGCTTATTTCTTTTACTGCCCATTTTGTTTGTATATCATCTGAGGTTGATATAACTGTCATATTAGGAAGGGTTCTCATTAGTGATATATCTTCTATCATTTGATGTGTTGCTCCATCTTCTCCAACTGTTATTCCTGCATGTGTTGCACATATTTTTACATTTAATTTTGGATAACATACACTATTTCTAATTTGGTCATATGCTCTTCCTGCTGCAAATACTGCAAATGTGCTAACATATGGTATTTTTCCACATGTTGACATTCCTGCTGCTGTTGATACTAAATTTTGTTCTGCTATTCCCATGTCAAAAAATCTTTCTGGAAATTCTTTTGCAAATATGTTTGTTTTGGTTGCTGTTGATAAGTCTGCATCTAGTACTACAATATTAGGATTTTCTTTTCCTAATTCTGCTAATGCTTCTCCATAACTTTGTCTTGTTGCTTTTTTGTTGTTTATATCCATAATATAAAATCTCCTTTTCTACAAAACACTTCCTATAATACCTGCATCATTCCCTAGTGCTGCTGGTATTATTATTAATTCTTCCCTTTTATTAAATAAATATTGTTTTTTAATAATATTTTGTATTAATCTATCTAATAATACATCTGAAAAATAAACGAAACTTCCACCAATTCCTATTGCTTCTGGTTCGAATATATTTATTAAATTTGATATTCCTATACTTAAATATTCTATATATTCATCTATTACTTTGTTTATTTTTTCATCTTTAGGATTTTTTCTAATAATATCTAGTAATTCTTGTCCTCTTATTTTTTCATCTACGCCTAAGATTTGTCTTAAGTTTGTTTTTAAAGCTTTCATTGAAGCATATTTTTCAAAGCATCCTTGTTTTCCGCAATTACATTTTATTCCATCTCTTTGAATTACCATATGTCCAAATTCACATCCAGGCAAATCACCTGTATCTAGTAATTTGTCATTGATTATAACTGCTCCACCTATTCCTGTTCCTAAAGTTAAAAATAAACTTCTTTTATAATCTTTTAAAGCTCCTATTGTATTTTCTGCAAGTGCTGCACATTTTGCATCATTTCTTATTTTTATTGGTAATTGAATTTCTTTCTTTAAATTTTCTACTAAGTTATATTCTTTTACTCCTAAATTTACTGATTTTAGTATTTGTTCTTTTTCTATTGTTCCTGGTACTGCTATTCCTATTTCCGTTATTTTGTATTTTGATGAAAATTCTTTTACATTTTTTATTATATAACTTTCGATTATGCTTTTTATATCTTTTTTGTCTTTGTTTAAAAGTCTTTTTTCTACTTTTTCTATAATGAAGTTTTTATTATCTATTACTCCTACTCCAATATGGCTTCCACCTAAGTCTATTCCTATTTTCATAATTACTCTCTTTCTTTTTATTATATATGTCTGTGAAGAACAAGTTCATATGGAAAAAATAATAGGGAAAAAATGGACGTCCCTTTTTCCCCTTCTCTTTTTTCTTTTAACATTTCTATGCTAATCCTGCTGCTGAGAATAAGAATCCTCCCATATATGTTTGAATACATGGTGCAAGTACTACTAGTACGAAGAATACTAAAACTACTCCTACTATTAAATAACTTACTTCTGGTAGTGCTTTCATTACTTTTTCTAATATATTGTCTATGTCTATTTCCATATATTCTACTAATTTTTCCATCATTTCTGCTAAATCTGTTTGCATACCTATTTTTAGCATTTCTGTCATCATTGCTTTTGTTAATCCTGATTTTTCAAATGGTTCTATCCATGAATCACCTATTAATATGTTGTTCATTGATGTTTCTACTATTGATAACATTACATAGTTTTGTACTACGTTTTTACTTACTTCTATTGCGTCTTGTATTCTCATTCCATTTTTTAGGTTTAATAACATAGCTTTCATTAATCTTGAGAAATCTAGAGCAAATATTAGTTGACCAAATATTGGCATTTTATATTTAAAGTAGTCAAAATTGTATTTTCCTTTTGGTGTGTTAATATAAAATATTATTCCTGCAACTATTGCTATTATTATTGCTGTTGGTATATACCAGTAGTGCATCAATCCATTGATTACTCCTTGGAACCATATTGTAGCTGCTGGTAATTTGTCTGTTGATCCCATTTCATCATATATATTTTGAATTGCTGGTATTGCTACTAATGTTCCTACAACTAACATTACTAATATTAATGAAAATTGTACTATATTTGGAACTAGTATTGATCTTATTTTTTTGTTTAGTGCATCTGATGTTTCTAAGTAGTTTACAGCTTGTTCCAAAGCATTTGTTAGTGAACCTGATAGTTCTCCTACTTTTATCATGTTTATATATAAGTATGGAAATGTGTCTGAGTAATATTCCATTGTTGTATACATATTTTCTCCGGCTTCTACGCCTGCTAAGATATCTTCTAGAATTCCTTTAAATGTTACATTTTCTGTACTTTCTATTATGGTTTTTAGAGCATGTATGTTATTAAAATTTGCTTTTTTTAGTAAATAAAAGTTTTGTGTGAATATTACTAAATCTCTATTGGTTATTTTTTCTGTTTTTGATAAGTACATACTTATTTTTTCTTTTGTTGTAGTTGTTTTCTTTGTGTTTATTTGTGTTGTATTTACATTTTGCATTATTTCTTCAATGTCTTTTATGTTTTTCTTTTTTGTCTTTTTCTTTCTTGAAGAATATGAAACTTGTTCTATTGTTATTGGCATTAGTTCATTGTCTTTTAATGCTCTTAATAAACTTTGTTTACTTGCAGCTTCTACTCTATTTCTTACTACTACTCCAGAACTAGTTACAGCTCTATATGTATATGTAGGCATCTTTGCACCTCCTTATTTCTAATTTCTGTTACTGTCTTTTCTTATTTTCATTTGCATTATTGTTCTATTTAATATTTCTAAGTTTTTTTCTTCTATTTGTGATTTTGCTTGGTCTAATGTTATTTTATCATTTACAAATAATTCTGCTATTGAATTTATTAATCCAATACTTCCTTTATCTGCACTACTTTGTATTGCATCTTCTATTTCTGATACACTTATTTTGTCTTTTCTTATTATTCCTGAAATTATATTGTCTACTACCATTACTTCTGGTACTAATACTAATTTTCCATCTCTTCCTCTTAAAAGTCTTTGTGATACAACTAGTTTTAATAATGATGAAAGTAGATATTTTATACTTGCTTGGTCTCTTACTTCATAGAAGTTTATCATTCTATCTATTGTTTCTGCACATGATTTTGTATGTAATGTTCCTATTACTAAATGTCCTGATTCTGCCATTTCTATTGCTGCTTCCATTGTTATTTTGTCTCTTATTTCTCCTATTACTAATATATCACAGTCTTCTCTTAGTGAGTTTTTAACACCATCACTAAATGTTAATGCATCTCCACCTTTTCCAACTTCTTTTTGTACTATTAATGATTTTTTTGAATGATGTTTGTATTCTACTGGGTTTTCTAGTGTTAGTATTTTTTTGTTTTGTGTTTCATTTATTTCGTTTATTAATGCATTTAATGTTGTACTTTTACCAGAGTTTGTTTTTCCTGTTACTAGTATTAATCCTTGTTGTTGATATGTCATTCTTCTTATTATGTCTGGTAATCCTAATGATTCGTATGGTGGTAATGTGTTTTTTATAAGTCTTAAAGTACATAATGGTATATCATCTGATAATGATATATTTACTCTTAAACGAATTCCATTGTATTCATATGATGTGTCTAATTTTCTTGTTGTATTGAATAATTCGTCTTTATCTACATTTCCTCTTACTAGGAAATCATACATTTCGTTCATATCATCTACTGTTAGTACTTCCATTTCTTCTATTGGTACTAGCTCTCTTGCTATTCTAAGCATTGGTTTATTTCCACATATTAAATGCACGTCTGAGGCATCCTTTTCTATTGCTCTATCTAAGATTTTATCCATATTCATGGCGTTTTCCCCTTTCTTTTGTTTAATATATTAATAATTTTTTATTTACTTCTTCTAATGTTGTGTCTCCAGCTAGTACTTTTTTAATTCCATCCACTACTAGAGGTCTATAATTTTCTTCAATTGCTTTTTTTCTAATGTCTATTGTAGAAGCTCCTTTTACTATTAATTCTTTTATTTCTTCTGATATATTTAATATTTCGAAAAGTCCTATTCTTCCATAATAACCTAAGTCATTACATTTTTTGCAACCTACTGCTTCATATGTTTTTAATCCTGTAAAGTCAATTGTTTCTCCATATTTTTCTGCTATTTTTGTCATTATTTCTTTTTCTTCTTTTGTAAATTCTCTTTCTTTTCTACAGTTTGGACATAGTCTTCTTACTAATCTTTGTGATACTGATGTTGCTAATGTACTTGAAATATCATAGTCTGATACTCCCATTTTTCTCATTCTGTTTATTACTTCTATTGCATCTATTGTATGTATTGTAGATAAAACATAGTGTCCTGTTTGTCCAGCTTGTATTGCTATTTCTGCTGTTTCTTGGTCACGAATTTCTCCTACTAGAATTATGTCTGGGTCTTGTCTTAAAACTGTTCTTAATGCTCCTGAGAAAGTTGATTTATTTCCTATTTCTATTTGATTTAATCCATCTATTCTTATTTCAACAGGGTCTTCTATTGTTGTTATATTTATTTCTGGGCTATTTAAATAGTCTATAATACTATATAAGGTTGTTGTTTTACCTTCTCCTGTTGGTGCAGCAATTATTGTTATACTGTTTCTTTTGTTAAAGCTTTTTTTCAAATCTGCTTCTGTTCCTGGATAACCTAATTCAAAAATATTTCTAATATCTGTATCTTTTTTTAGTAATCTTAAAACGAATTTTTCTCCACATACATTTGGCTGAGAAGATACACGAATATTGTAATCATCATATAATAAGATTCTACCATCTTGTGCTTCTTGTTTTTCTTGATGCATATTTGATATTGCTTTTAATCTTCCTATTACTTGTTGTTGTTTTTCTTTTGGAATTGTTGAATCTGTAAATAATTCACCATCTATTCTATATCTAACTCTTACTTCATTCATAAGTGGTTCTATATGAATATCACTTGCTCTTTTTTCCATTCCTTTTTTTATAATGCTATCAACTAACTCTACAATTGTTCCTGAAGCTGTTGGTTGAGCTATAGGTTTTACTACATCTGTGTCTAGAGCATCTAATATTTTATCTATGTCTTTTTCAAATGTTATGTATGGCTCCATGATTAAGCCTTTATTTAATAACATAAGTTTTACTGTGTCCATTTTTGTTTTGTTGAAATTATCTGCAAAACATACTTTTATTTTTCCGTTTTCTACATCAAATGGTACACATTGATTTTTTCTAGCAATTTCTAATGGCATATAATCTGTTAATTTTACTTTTATTGTATTTCCTGTAAGTAAAATTCCGTCAGTTCCAACAATATCTCCTATTGTTTGAATTAATACTTGAGGATCACATACTTGTAATATGTGTAAAATGTCTCCTAATTTTGTATTAGAATGTTCTCTTTGATATTCTAAGGCTTTTTGTATGTCATTTTCTGTTACTATTCCTCTTTTTACTAATTCAACCCCTATAGGTTGTCTTCTTCTCATATCCATAGCTAATCTTCCTTTCTTTTGTTCTCTATTTCATTATACTATATAATTCTACTATTTTGTTGTTTTTTTGTCATTTACTATTATTTGCCATTTTTTATTGTATATGTCATCATATTTTTTCCTGTTTTATCTACTTTTCCTGATTTAAATTCTATGTTTATTATATAATTTGAGTCTTGATATTTGTATGAAAATTCACATTTTTCTACGTTGTCACATAGTTTGATTTTGTTTTTATATATTGATTTATTTTCTTCCATATATGTGTATTGATTTCCACTTGAGAAAATAATGTAATTGTTTTTACATTCTACTACTCTGTTATTGCTATTATTTATTTCTTCTGTAAAATAGCTTAAGAATTTGGTATATTGAGTAGTTGTATTATCATTAATCGCTGATGTATCTATATTTTTATAGAAAAATGTTGTCAAAGTTGATATTGATGCAACTACAATTACCATTCCAATAACATATATTATTAAAGAAGTTAATGTTACACCTTTATTATTTTTCATTAGATTACTCCTTTGTTACATATGTTGAAATTTGAACATTTTGTGTTCCTTTTCTATTCATATAAGAAATTTCAACTGTAATTTCTTTTACAATATTGGCTTGTTTAGTTTGGTCGTTTTTTATAAGTACATAATCTTTTATTGATATTTCTTTGTGATAACCTGTAAATTGACCGTTTTCATCGTTTATATCTTCTTCTGAAATTATATCTTTTTGATTTATTCCTTTATCTTGATAGCTTTCTAAATAACCTTCTGCTTTTATAATTTCAATTTCATCAACCGCATATGAAGTTGCTTGTGTCTTTTTTTCTATGTCTTTAGAGTTTAAATTGATATTTGCTATTATGTTTGCAATTATAGCTATAAATATTGTGACTATTATTACAGATGCTACTATATCAATTCCTGAAATTCCTTTTTCACTTCTAAAATCCATATATCATTTCCTTTCCGTTAATAGCTTTGTAAAATCAAGCAAAGCGTACCTATTAACCACGCCATATTTGCAACTCCGTAGATAAAATCCAAAGCAAATATTTTCATTATTTAATTTTGTGTTTTTATATGATTTTTTTGAACTTAATTTTTTTATAATCAAGTATAATGCTATTGCTATTAATGTTACTATTACAGTGTTTATTGCAATATATTCTCCTGTAAATATTGCCATTATAATTACCATTATTAATATTGATAATGTGTAATTACTTTTTGCTTTTTTCTTTAATACTATTGTGTCGATAAATAATAAAATTGCTAGAATTAGTAAATATATAACATATCTATATATACTAGTTCTGTCTATTATGTATAGATATACTATATAAGTAATTGAAATAATAACTCCATACATTAATACAGGTTTGTTTATGTTTTTGAATTCTTTGTCTATACCTGCTATCAATATAATGAAAGTGAAATATAATACAAAGAAAGCATAGTCTATAATTTTTATTTTTTCTAAACTATATATATTTAAATTTAGTAAAAATCCAAATAAAACAAATAGTAAGCCAGAAACTATTTCTACTATGAAATATCTTGGTCTTATTTTTTGTTTGCAATATCTACATTTTGCTCCTAAAAATATATAACTAAATACTGGTATTAAATCTAAAAATCCTAATTTGTGATTGCAATTTGGACAATATGAATGTGTGTGTGTTATGTCTTGTCTTTTTGGGATTCTATATAATGCTAATGTGTAAAAACTCCCAAATGTTATTCCCATTGCAAATAAGATTATGTAAAAAAATATATTTAATATCTCCATTTATGCTCCCTCTTTTTATTTTTTTAAAATAGGCATATACATATTTTTTATGCATATGCCTTTTATAATTTTTACATTATTTTATAAATATTTGTTAATTTCATTACTATATTCGTTTAATGTATTTGACTCATTTGCAGCTGCATTTTTTGTTTCATTTCCAGCTCTTTGAGCTTGTCCGAATAAGTTAGTTTGTTGTAATGTAGCTATTGATATACCAGCTAATATTAATAATATTATGATTGTTATAACTAATGCTACTAAAGTAATACCTTTTTGTTGTTTCATTAATGTCATCCTCCTTTTCTTTTGATTATTTATATTTGACCTATATTTATATAAAATAAATATAATGTTAATAACTTAATTATTTTGTACCTTTATCTGGTAAGTACCCTTGTTGAGTATTGTCTGTTGTTGTATTTGTATTTGTATTTGTTGTTGATGAATTTCCGGTTGTTCCAGAATTTACTGTATTTCCACTTGTCATATTTTCTGTAGTAGTATTTTGGCTTTCAATTGATTCAAATGGATTTTTCTTTCCAGATACATAATCTTTTGTTTTTTTGTAATTTGTTAGGTCTGTTGCAGTTACTTCGTATGTCATAATTACTTGTGAATCATCAACATTTTCACTTGTAGATAATTCTTCTTTAACATTTTCAGGAGTAGTATATGAAACTTGTTGCGGAATTATTTTATTATTTGGTACATATTCATATAGCAATATACCAAGTATTAATATGATTGCTAATATTAATAGCAAAACTATTATAATTTCCTTGATAATATTTTTTGTTTTCATCTTTTTCTCCTTTCTAATTATTTTGTTGTATTTGACGTAGTGTTGTTTGCTGTAGTATTTGTTGTAGTATTATCTACTGTATTATTATTTTGACTTGTAGTTTCTGTTTGTGTTGTTGTACTTGTTGTTGAAGAAACTCCTTCTATTTTAACATCTTTACATACAAAAGTAGCTTGTAATGTACTTGTATCACTAGATGAATCTGCTAACATTTTGAATTCTTCAATTTTAAATCCTAATGAAGAATCATCTTCTATATCTGTTATAAATTCTGCAATTCTCGCATATGCTCCAGTCACTGTAAAATTCAAATTATAAGTATCTTCTGTTCCTGATGAACTTCTTGATACATCCATTTTCATTTCTACTCCTTCAGTTTTTGCATGTGTTCCAATTCTTACATATAAATATTCTATTTTATAACCACCTAAGAATTGATTTGCTGTTTGTGTTTGACTTTCTGTGCTTACATTTACCATCTCTTCATATTCTTGTTTTTCATTTTCTAGTTTTTTTATTTGGTCATTTAAATCATTTATCTTTTTTTGATAATCTGTACTAGCTAATTTTGTTGCTTGTTGAATTGTCGTATTTAATTGTTCATCTTCTTTTTTTATATCTTTAATTCCTAAAACAGATAATTTACCAACGTTTATTCCTTTTATCATTGTTATTCCTGTTAATATAATTAATAAGATGATAATAGCTGTTATTAATAGTTTTTTCATGGTAAATCACCTTCTATCTTTATTGTAATTACGCCATTTGCTTTTTGACCTGCTGTTGATATTACATTTGTTAATACTGGTTCTAATTGCATATTTGTTACTAAAAATCCTAATTGCTCATATTTGTTTGATTGAGCTTGTATTTCTATATGCGTAGCCGATGTGTTTTGTATCGATGTTATTTGCACACCTGTAGGCATTATATACATTAATTTATTTAATAAATTTGGTATTGCTTTTTTAGTTTTGTTTATGTCATTTATTTTGTCATTAACTTTTTGTAAATTGCTTATTTTTGTTGTATACTCTGTTGTTTTTGTTTGTAACTTTGATTTGTCATTGTCTATCAATTTCATTTGTGAATTTGTATTCGCTATAGATTTGTTTGCTTCATCCATTTTATTATCTATTTGATTTTTTATCATTATAGAAAAACCTGAATAGACAAAAAATAGTATTAACAGTCCTGTTGCTGTTCTAAGCATTCCTTTTTCCACTTTATCTAATGGTACATTAAAATCCATTGTAAATGCTGAACTTTTTAGAAGTTTTTCCAAAGGATTTGGTTTACTAGATTTGTTTTTGTCTTTTTTACTAGATCCTATTTCTATTTTTAAGAAATCAGGTAATCTATCTGAAAAACTCGCTTTTTTAAAGTTTATTCCTGTTATTCCTTCTCCTAGTCCGCTTATTGCTAAAGAAATCGCTGAATTTACTTCTACATAATCCTTAATGTTAATTTCTGGCGAAATTTTTATAAATCCTGGCTTTAAAATTTCACACTTTACGTTTTCTAAATACTCTTCAAAATATAAATCTATATTATTTATTAACGCAGCTGTTCCTGTTATATATACTCTGTCTATTTTTTCAATACTTTCATTCATTATTTTTCTTATTTGTCCAACTATTTCATATAATGTTGGCATAATATCTTCTAAGTAATTTGTATCAACATCTGTTAAGTCTCTGCCCTCAGAGGTATAGATAGTTGTTTCTTTGCAAATTTCATAAGCTTTTGAATAAGAATTTTCTTTGATGTTTATTTTATCTAAAAATTCTTGGCTTCCTACATCTAGTGTTTTAACATCATAAACTTTTTGATCTAATATTGTTGTTATTGTTGTTTTTTCTTCAATATTCACTATTAGAGCGTTTTCCTTTGGTTCAAATTCTTTGACATCTGGAATTGTCATTCCAATTGGACTTATATCTTGTAATCTATATCCATTAAATCTTTGTATTTTTTTATTCAATTCTATTTTATTTTGGCTTATATGAATTACTTTTAATTTTTCTTTATCTTGCACATTAGGAGCAATTGCATATCTTGTTTCAAATACATTTGGATTGTAATTTTTATCTGAGCAATATGCTTCAAATTCTGTTTTTATTGCTTTTGGTAAATCCTTTTTACTTAACAATGCAAACATATTAAAATAATTGTATATTTCTTCTGAAAGATTTATACTAATTGGTGTTTTATAACTATATGTTTCTTCTACAATTTGTTTAATAGTTTGATCTATGTTGTCATAGAATTTAACGCCATATGACTCTACTTTTAATTGTTCACGTTCTTTTGAAACTTTTGCATATTTAATTATGTTGTTTTCTATATATATTCCAAGGCAACTAGACATTTTTTCTCCTCTTTATTTTTTATAATTTATTCTACTTTTATTTTTTACTTTTTTCAAATTAAAATACTTGTTTTATTTTACAATTTATGATATTAATTTCTCTTTTATTTTATCGTTTTTTAGCAAAAAGTCAACACTTTTAATTGAAATGTAATATAAATGTAATATGTCTGTAATATTTTATTTTTTATGTAATTTGCATATAAAAAATCCATCCTGTTTTTTGTCTGTGAATATTGTTTTTTCATATTTTTTTGTGAATTGTGAATTGTTTTTTAAAAATTCATTTACTAAATTTTCATTTTCATCTTTTAGTATACTACATGTAGAATATACTAATTCTCCTCCGCTTTTTAAATATTTTGAACAATTTTCTAAAATTTTTTCTTGAATTTTTGTTATTTCTTCTATGTCTTCTTCCTTTCTTTGCCATTTTATATCTGGTTTTCTTTTTATTACTCCAATTCCAAGGCATGGTACATCTAATAAAATTTTGTCAAATTTTCCATTTAATTCTTTATAGTATTTAGTTGCATCCTTAGTATTAGTTGTTATTATATTTATTCCTAATCTTTTTGCATTTTCCATTACTAATTTTGTTCTATGTTCATGAATATCCCAAGCTTCTATATTACCTTTATTATTCATTAATTCTGCCATATATGTAGTTTTTCCTCCTGGTGCAGAACACGCATCTAAAACATTTTCATTTTCTTTTGGTTCTAGCACTTTAGCTGTTAGTCCTGCTGAAATATCTTGAATTGTAAAATTTCCTGCTTTGAACAAATCCATATTTTCTAGATTTTTAACTCTTTCTAAAATCAAAAAATCTTCATATTCTGTTTCTTGGAATTCTATATTTTTTTCTTTTAGTGAATTTTCTAATTCTTGTTTTGTGTTTTTTAATTTGTTTATTCTAATTGTTACTTTTGGATGAAGGTTTGAACTTTCGCAAATTTCTTTTGTTTTTTCTAACCCATTGTCTTCTATTAGTTTTTTTACAATCCATTCTGGCATTGATGTTGTTTTTGATATTCTTTCTACATTATTTTTTATTTGGAATAGTTCTTCATAGTCTTCTTTTTCTACCTTTCTTAATATTGCATTTACGAAATTAGAACTTGATGTGTGTCCGTATCTTTTGGCTAGGTTAACACTTTCATTGACAGCTGCTGATTTTGGTATTTTGTCTAGGAATATGATTTGGTATATTCCCATTCTTAGTATGTTTATGATCCATGGTGATATTTTTTTTAGTTTTATTTTTGAGTGTTTTTTTATAATTGTGTCTAGGGTTAGTTTCCAGGTTGTTACTCCATATGTTATTTCTGATATTAGGCCTATGTCTTTTTCGTTTAATATTTTTCTGTTTTGTTTTAGTTCTTCGTCTAGGGCTAGGTTGGAGTAGGCTTGTTCTTGGTTTATTTTGTATATGGTTTTTAGGGCGATTTCTCTTGGTTTGTTTATCATTTTGTTTTCTCCTTTTCTTGAATTATTTTTTTAGTATTTTAAGTCTGAGTTTTTTAGTTGACCGCTCAAAAAAAGTAATTTATTATTTTTTTTCGCTTCCCCATTTAAGAAAATGTAACTCTCTGGCGTTCGTAACATTTTCTAAAACGGTCCCCACTGAGCTTCAAAAATTAGTAAATTATTTTTTTGAGCTTCTCTACTTGTTTGGAACTATCGCTTTTTTATTATATAACTTTTTTTGTATTTTTTCTATGTTTTGTATATTTTTTTCTTTTTTGGTTAAAATATAGTTAAATGATTTTAGGAGGTTTTTATGGATATAGAAAAACATTTGATTATTACTGGTTCTTCTGAGGTTTCTTGGAAGGATGCTATTGTTAAGGCGATTTCTGAGGCTTCTAAGAGTATTGATTATTTGTCTGGTGTTAAGATTTTGGAACAGAGGGCTAATATTGATGGTAATAAGATTTCTGAGTATTTTGTTGATTTGGATATTAGTTTTCTTATTGATTTGAATAGAAAGGATGATAGATAATGAATCCGATTGAGAGTAAGCAAACTTATCAAGAGTATGTTAATAAGAAATCACCTAATTCTCCTATTTGGAAGAATTGTTTTAATGCTTTTTGGGTTGGTGGTTTAATTTGTACTATTGGTCAAGTTATTTTGAATATTTGTAAGGCTAGGGGTTTTGATCAGGCTACTTCTGGTACTATTGTTTCTATTATTTTAATTGGTATTTCTGCTTTTTTGACTGGTCTTAATATTTTTAATAAGATTGGTAAGTTTGCAGGTGCTGGTTCTTTAGTTCCTATTACAGGTTTTGCAAATTCTATTGTTTCTCCTGCTATGGAATATAAGTCTGAAGGTTATGTTATGGGTGTTGGTGGAAAGATGTTTACAGTTGCTGGTCCTGTACTGGTTTTTGGTATTTCTGCTTCTATAATTGTTGGTATTGTTTATTTGATTTTTAATACTCAGACTATGACTTTGGTATAATTTTCTAGTTAGTATCTGTTGGTATATATATGCTATTTTTTGTATAGCCGTTGCAAGCGGAGCAACAATAGGAATTCTTAGCATATAGCAATGAAGAATCTCAAACCCTTTTGAGTAGGTTCATTGCTATATGATTAGAATTACTTTGGTGCGTAACGAAGTTCAGGCTATACAAAAAATAGCATATATATACCAACAGATACTAACTAGAAAATTAAAACTAATATATTATAAAGGAGTTGATTTTTTGCAAAAGATTGGAAAACAAACTATAAAATTTGATAATCCACCTACTATTTTGGAGTGTGCTTCTATTGTTGGTCCTAAAGAGTCCAAAGGTCCTCTAGCTAAATATTTTGATCAAACTTTAGAAGATGAATTTTGGGGCGAAAAGACTTGGGAGAAGGCTGAAAGTAAAATTATAAAAGAAACTGTTAATACAGTAATTCATAAATCTGGAATTTCTTCTGATAAAATAGATTGCTGTTTTGCTGGTGACCTTTTAAATCAATGTATTTCTTCTAGCTTTGGACTTAGAGAAATTAATCTTCCATTTTTTGGTGTTTTTGGCGCTTGTTCTACTTTTGTTGAGTCTATGTGTTTAGGTTCTATTTGTATAGAAAGTTTTGCTGAAAATGTTTTGTGTGCTACGTCTAGCCATTTTTGTAGTGCCGAAAAACAATTTAGGTTTCCTCTTGAGTTAGGAAATCAAAGACCTCCAACTGCTCAATGGACTGTTACTGGGTCTGGTGCTGTTATTCTTTCTAAAAATGGACAAGGTCCTTATATTACTCATATTACTCCAGGAAAAATTGTTGATATGGGAATTAAAGATGCAAATAATATGGGAGCTGCTATGGCGCCTGCTTTTGCTGATACTTTGGTAACTCATTTTTTAGATACTGGTAGAAATCCTAGTTATTATGATGCTATTATTAGTGGAGATTTGGGTTATATTGGAAAAGATATTGCTATTGATATTGCTAAATCTCAAGGTTATAATATAAAACAAAATTATAATGATTGTGGTGTTTTGATTTTTGATAAAAGTTCTCAAGATACTCATTCTGGTGGTAGTGGTTGTGCTTGTTGCGGTACTGTTTTTTCTGGTTATTTATTTAAACAGTTGAAAGAAAAGAAGATTAAAAAATTACTTTTAATTGCTACTGGTGCTTTGATGAATTCTACTTCTTCTCAACAAGGTGAAAGTATTCCAGGGGTTGCTCATGCTATAAGTATCGAGTTATAAAAATAAGTATTTAATTACAAAGATTTGAAAGGATTGATTTTATGAATATTGATTGGGCTAGCGTTTTTAATTTGATGTCTCTTTTGAAATGTTTTGTTGTTGGTGGTCTAATTTGTGTTATTGGACAGATTTTAATTGATAAAACTAAATTAACTCCTGCTAGAATTTTGGTTGCTTTTGTCACTACTGGTTGTATTTTAGGCGGTCTTGGTATTTATCAATATGTTGTTGATTTTGCTGGTGCTGGCGCTACTGTTCCACTTACTGGATTTGGTTATAATTTAGCCAAAGGTGCTATTGAAGGTGTAAAAGAAGCTGGACTTGTTGGTGCTTTTACCGGTGGTGTTAAGGCTGCTGCCGGCGGAATTGCTGCTGCTGTATTTTTTGGTTATTTAGCTTCATTAATTTCAAAACCTAAAATGAAAAAACAATAAAAATGTTTTAATTTAAAAATAAAAAAAGAGGATTATATTAGCTGAGCTATTAATCCCTTTTTTATTATTTTATTTAATTATGCATTTTTTGCTATTTCAGCAACTTCTGCAAATGCTTTTGGATCACTTACAGCGATTTCAGCTAACATTTTTCTGTTTATTGTAACATTAGCTTTTTTAAGACCAGCGATCATTTTGCTGTATGTTGTTCCATTCATTCTTGCAGCAGCATTAATTCTTGTTATCCATAATTTTCTAAAATCACTTTTTTTATCTTTTCTTCCTACATATGCGTAAGATAATGATTTCATAACTGCTTGGTTAGCATTTCTAAATCTATAATGTTTTGCTCCAAAATATCCTTTTGCTTGTTTTAATATTTTTTTATGTCTTGCTCTTGTTGTTCTTGCTGTTTTAACTCTTGCCATTTTATTTCACCTTCCTTGATTTCTTTTATTTTAATTATAATATTAACCACCATATGGTAATAATTTTTTAATTGTATTTTCACAAGTTTTACTTGCATAAGCATTTTGAACTTTTCCTGATTTTTTTTGTCTTTTTGTTTTGTTAGCTAATAAGTGTCTTCTGTTTGATTTTGTTCTTTTTACTTTTCCTGTTGCTGTTAATGAATATCTTTTTTTAGCAGCTTTGTTTGTTTTTAATTTTCCCATGAGTTTTTCTCTCCTTTCAATATTTTATATAAAATGCATTATTATGCTTTTTTAGCTAGTATTGTGAACATGTTTCTACCTTCTAGTTTTGGTTGTTTTTCAACTGTAGCAACATCTTCTAATTTTTCTATGAATTTGTTTAAAACATTTTCTCCAGCTTTAGAGTTGTTTACTTCTCTTCCTCTAAATCTTACTGTTATTTTTACTTTGTTTCCATCTTCTAAGAATTTTCTTGCATTTTTTGATTTAAATTCAAAATCGTGTTCTTCAATATTTGGAGTTACTCTTAACTCTTTAACTTCTAGAACTTTTTGTTTTTTCTTAGCTTCTTTTTCTTTTTTAGCTTGCTCAAATTTGTATTTTCCATAATTCATTATTTTGCAAACTGCTGGTTTTGCATTTGGTGATACTAGCACTAAGTCTAAGTTTTCTTCTTCTGCTTTTTCTAAAGCATCTCTTGTTGACATTACTCCTAGTTTTTCTCCATTTGCCCCTATTAATTGAACTTCTTTTTCTCTTATTTGACCATTGATTGGTAATTCTTGTTTAATGTTCAAACACCTCCATAAAATAAAAAAATTGACTTTGTGTTACAAGCCAATTAATACATAATTCCATAATTTAAAATTATTGGTAAAATTAATATTTTCTAACCTTTTGTTTATCTAACTAAGGTGAGAAGTTAATTGCTTCTTCTTGTAACAATATTAATTTTACCATATATTTTTGATTTGTCAAGTGTTTTTCTGTAATTTGTTCCTTTATTTTACAATTTTAAATTTGGAACAGCGTTTAAATCTAATTCATCTCTTTTACCATCAACGAAATTATAATAACCAGCAGATGCAATCATTGCTGCATTGTCTGTACATAATTTTAGGTCTGGCATATATACTTCAATTCCTATTTCTTTTAATTTTAAAAATTCATTTCTTATGTAGCTATTTGCTGAAACACCTCCAGCTAATGCTACTGTTTTTACATTTATTTGTTTTAAGGCTTTTTTTGTATTTTCTATTAATATTTCTGTGACTGTTTTTTCAAAGCTTGCACATAAATCCGCTTTGTTTATATCTGGTGTTTTATGGTGCAAATTTATTACAGCTGTTTTTATTCCACTGAAGCTAAAATCTAAGTTATCAAAGTGTGTTTTTGGTAATGTTATTGCTTCTGGATTTCCTTCTTTTGCTAATTTATCTACTTTTGGTCCTCCTGGATAACCCAAACCTACTACTCTAGCCACTTTATCAAATGCTTCACCTATTGCATCATCTCTAGTTTTTCCTAACACTTCAAATTCTGTATAATTTTTTACATGTACAAGTTGAGTGTTTCCTCCAGACATCATAACACATAAAAATGGTGGTTTAAGATCCTTATGTGTTATGTAATTTGCTGCAATGTGTCCTTGTATGTGGTTTACTCCAACTAATGGCTTGTTTATTGCAAAGCTTAATGCTTTTCCATATGATAATCCTACTAATAATGCTCCAACTAATCCTGGTCCATATGTTGGAGTTACTGCATCTATATCTTCAAAAGTAACATTTGCTTCTTTTAATGCTAATTTTGTAACCCTTGAAATAGCTTCAATATGATTTCTTGAAGCTATTTCTGGTACTACACCACCATATTTTTCATGTATTGGTATTTGCGTATCTATTATATTTGATAATATTTCTCTTCCATTTTTTACTACAGCTACTGAGGTTTCATCACAACTTGATTCAATTCCTAGTGTTAGTATATCTTTTTCCATTTTAGTCACTTTTTCCTTTTCTTTTTACATTGTTATTTATAATCTAAATATTAATTTTCCTAGTGATAATATTCCTTTGCTTACCCAATTTATTGCTGGTGTTATTATTGTTCCTGCAAGTCCTGTTATCCATATTAATACGAACACAATATAGAATATTTGCTCATTATTTATAAAAAATTCTTTTGCTTTGTATGGTAAGAATGGCATTATTATTTTTGAACCATCTAGTGGTGGTAATGGTATTAGGTTGAATACTCCTAATCCTATATTTATAGATATTGTACTTGACAATAACAATAATATAATTTGACCAATTGTTGATATTATAAATGCTGTGCTTGCAAATTTATATATTGCACAATATATTAGTGTAAAGATTATTGCTAATATAAAATTCATTATTGGCCCTGCTGCTGATACTATTGCTTCTCCTTTTTCCATTGAGATTTTTCTTGTATAGTTTCTTGGATTTACTTCTACTGGTTTTCCCCAACCAAATCCTGCAACTAGTAACATTAGTGTTCCTATTGGGTCTAAATGTGCAAATGGATTTAAACTTAGTCTTCCTTGATTTTTTGCGGTGTCATCTCCTAATTTATATGCTGCATATCCATGTGCAAATTCATGGAATGTTATTGCTATTAGTACTCCTGGTGCACTTATTAATAATCCTATTAATTGTGTTGGATTCGCTGCATATTGTATTACTACAAATAACAACATTATTCCAACTATTATATACATCGTCCTTTTATCAAATGAAAAATTAAACATATTATTCCTCCAATTTTATTTTTTGATTTGATAACATTTTAATTTCATTTACTTGGTCTTTTCTTGTACTATAGTCTTTTTCTGAAACTTCTGTTATCCAATTACAATCCCCCATACCATATTGACATAGTAATTTTGCATCATAATATAATGTTTCTTCATTTGGATGCATTATTGCATGTGTTGTTCTATCAATATAGCCATCTTCGTTTGCAGTATATGCAAAGTGTATTTGGTAAACCTGTCTTTGACATTTTTCTTTGTTTAAATATTTTTCTAGAAATTCTTCAATTTTCTTTTTGTAGATGTGTGCCTGACAGTATAAATGGCACATATCTATACAAACTTTCATATTTTCACTATTTAAATATTCGCAAAGTTCTATTACTGAGCAATTTTCTTGTTCTTCCATCATATATATATTTTCAAATACTATTTTGGTGTTTGTGTTTTTCATTATTTTTTTTGCTTTTTCTAATACTGGTAATATTGTTAATTTTGCTTGACTCATCAATAATCTTGTATGTTCAACTATGTTAATTTTTATATTATATTTTTTTGATAGTCTTACAATTGTTTTTATTTGATTTAAAAATATATTTTTGTCTTTTAATAATACTATTTCCAATTCATATTCACATAGTGGTGGATGTATTGTTATTTCTTCTATATATGGATACCTTTCTAATATTTGCTCAATTGGTTTTTCTATTTTAAAATCTACTAATTCTTTGTCTGATTTTTTAAAATATTGTATTTCTATTCCTTTATATTCTTTTAGTGTTTTTTCGAATTCTTCTATTCCTTCTAAATATTCATTTGTTTTTGGATAAATTTTCATTTATATTTCTTCTTTCTTTAATATATATTAGTTTAATGGTTTCATTGTTGGGAATAATAGTACATCTCTTATTGATGCTGCATCTGTTAATAACATTACAAATCTATCTATTCCAATTCCTAGTCCACCTGTTGGAGGTAATCCTATTTCTAACGCATTAATGTAATCTTCATCCATCATTCCAGCTTCTTCATCTCCAGCTTCTTTTGCTTCAACTTGTTTTTTGAATCTTTCATATTGGTCTATTGGGTCATTTAATTCTGAGAATGCATTTCCATATTCTCTACCACCAATAAATACTTCAAATCTTTCTGTCATTTTTTTATTATTTGGACATTTTTTTGCAAGTGGTGAGATTTCTACTGGATATTCATATATGAATGTTGGTTGTATTAATGTTTTTTCTACATATTCATCGAAGAATAAGCTTATTACATCTCCTCTTGTTTCTTTTGTTGGGTCAGGAATTTCTATTCCTCTTTCTTTTGCTAAGGCTACAGCTTCTTCATCTGTTGTTATTTCATTGAAGTCAACTCCACAAGCTTCTTTTATACTGTCTATCATAGTAATTCTTTTCCAACCTGGTGTTAAATCTATTTCTTGTCCTTGATATGTTATTTTTGTTGTTCCTAATACTTTTTGTGCTGTTTGTGAGAATATTTTTTCTGTTATGTCCATCATATCGTGGAAATCTTGATATGATGCATATAATTCAAGCATTGTAAATTCTGGGTTATGTCTAATGTCCATACCTTCATTTCTAAATACTCTTCCTATTTCATATACTTTATCAAATCCACCTACTATTAATCTTTTTAGATTTAATTCTAGAGCAATTCTTAAATACATACTTATATCTAATGCATTGTGATGTGTTATAAATGGTCTAGCTGTTGCTCCACCTGATATTGTGTTTAATACTGGTGTTTCAACCTCTAAGAATCCTTCTTCTTCTAATATGCTTCTAACATTGCTTATTATTTTACTTCTCATTTCAAAAGTTTTCTTTACTTCTGGATTCATTATTAAATCAACATATCTTTGTCTATATCTTAAATCTGGATCTTTTAATCCATGGAATTTTTCTGGTAATGGTCTTAATGATTTTGAAAGTAATGTTACTTCTTTTGCGTGTACAGATATTTCTTCTGTTCTTGTTTTAAATACAAAACCAGTAATTCCTATTATATCTCCAATATCATATGTTTTAAATGCTTTGTAGCTTTCTTCTCCTAAATCATTTATACTTACATAACTTTGGATTTTTTCATCACTATCTTGAATTGTACAGAATGATGCTTTTCCCATTATTCTTTTTGCTATTATTCTTCCTGCTACTGTTACATCTTTTTCTGCAAATTCTTCATAATTTGCTTTAATTTTTCCTGCTGTGTTTGTTCTATTAAATTTTGTTATTTCAAATGGATCTTTTCCTTCTTCTTGTAATTCTTTTAATTTGTCTCTTCTTATTTGCATTAGATGGTTTATATCTAATTCTTCTACTTCATTATTATTTTGATTATTATTTTCGCTCATTTTAATTCTCCTTTTCAATTTTATTCATACCATTCTAGTTCCCAGTCAGAAATTTTAACTGTGTCACCTTCGCATACGCCTAATTCTTTTAGTTTGTCTTCTATTCCCATGTTTTTCAATGATTTTTGTAGATAATACATTGATTCATTGTCATCTATGTTTATTCTTCCCATAAGTCTATCTACTGCTCTTCCTTTTACATAGAATATTCCGTCTTCTTCGTATGCTTCCCATTCTTGACCTTTGTCTTGTAATGTGTAGACTACTTTGTCTTCTATTTCTACTAGTTCTTCTTTTGGTAATGTTTTTAATACTTCTGATACATGGTCAATTAATTTTTCTATTCCTTCACCTGTAACAGATGATATTTTGTATAGTTCTAATTTTTCTTTTTTTGCTAATTCTTCTAGTTTTTTGTAGTTTGTGTCATCTTGCATTGCATCTATTCTTGTAGCTACTAAAATCTGTTTTCGTTTTGATAATTTTTCACTATATTTTTCTAGTTCTTTATTTATTGTGTAATAGTCATCTATTGGATCTCTTCCTTCTTCTCCAGATACATCTATAAAATGTAATAATAGACGTGTTCTTTCTACGTGTCTTAGGAATTGAATTCCAAGTCCTACTCCTTCACTTGCTCCTTCTATTATTCCTGGTATATCTGCAATTACAAATCCATCCCCATCTTTTGTTTTTACAACTCCTAAGTTTGGTTCTAGTGTTGTAAAGTGATAGTTTGCAATTTTAGGCCTTGCGTCTGTAACTTTTGATAAGAATGTTGATTTTCCTACATTTGGAAATCCTAATAATCCAACATCTGCTAATAGTTTTAATTCTAATATTATTTCTTTTTCTTCTCCTTTTTCTCCATCTTCTGAAAATCTAGGAGCTTGTCTTGTTGGTGTTGCAAAGTGTGAGTTTCCTCTTCCTCCTCTACCACCTTTTAATATTAGTTCTACTTGGTCTGGTTTTGATAAATCTGCTACAACTTTTCCTGTTTCTGCATCTTTTACTACTGTTCCTATTGGAACTTTTACATATAAATCTTCTCCGTATTTACCGTTGCAACGGTTTCCGCTACCATTTTCTCCATTTTTTGCTCTAAATTTTTTATTGTATCTAAAATCTATTAAGGTGTTTTTGTCTTTGTCTACTTGGAAATATATATTTCCACCGTTTCCACCATCTCCGCCGTCTGGTCCACCTGCAGCTACATATTTTTCTCTTCTGAAGGTTGCCGCTCCGTTTCCACCATCTCCGGATTTAATTATTATTTTTGTATAATCTGTAAACATTAATTCCTCCTATTTTAATCTTCTTCGAAATAATCTAACATCATTGCTTTTTTTACTTTTTTCATTGTTTCTTTTGCAACTTTTCTTGCTTTTTCTGTTCCTTCTATTAATATTTTATCAACTTCTTCTGGGTGTGCTTCATAGTATGCTCTTTTTTCTCTTATTGGTCTTAGTTCTTCAATTATGTTTTGTGCTAATTGTTTTTTACAAGCTACACATCCACGTTTTCCAGCTTTACATTCTTCACATACTGTTTTTACATCTTCTGGTTTTGTGAATAAGTTATGATAATATGCTACCATACATACCTCTGGATTTCCTGGGTCATCTTTTTTTATTCTAGCAGGGTCTGTTACTGCACTCATTACTTTTCTTGTTATTTCTTCTTCACTGTCTGATAAGTATATTGCATTTCCTAGAGATTTTCCCATTTTTTCGTTTCCATCTAGTCCTTTTATTCTTTTTGAATTTGATAGAACTGCTTTTGGTTCTTTTAATACTCCTTCTCCATATATGCTATTAAATTTTCTAACTATTTCTCTGCATTGTTCTATTAATGGCAATTGGTCTTCTCCAACTGGAACTAGTTCTCCTTCGAAGGTTGTTATGTCTGCTGCTTGGCTTACTGGGTAACCTAAAAATCCATATGTTACACTTTCTCCAAATAAGTCTTTTTTCTGTGCTATTTCTGTTTTTACTGTTGGGTTTCTTTGTAGTCTAGCTATTGTAACTAAGTTTGAATAAAATACTGTTAACTCTGCTGTTTCTGGTATCATGGATTGAACATATATTGTTGTTTTTTTAGGGTCTATTCCTACTGATAAGTAATCTATCGCTACTTCTCTTACATTTTTTCTTACTTTTTCTGGATTGTTGAAGTTGTCTGTTAATGCTTGTACATCTGCTATTAATATAAATGGGTCATATTCTGGATTATCTTGCATTTCTACTCTTGTTTTTAGTGAGCCAAAATAATGACCTATATGTAATTTTCCTGTTGGTCTGTCTCCTGTTAATATTCTTTTTTTGTTCATTTTTTATATCATTCCTTTCCTAAAGGGTCTGTCAATTTTCCTTGTTATACTATGCATAGAATTATACCATATATTGCTTAAAATTTCAAATAAATTATGTGGTTTATATAAAATTTTTCCATATTATTTATTTTAGTGATTTTTTTATTTTTTGTAAATATATTTATAAAAGAAAAATTTAATTTTATTTATAGAAAGGATTTTGTTGATGAAGAAAATTTTGTTTAAAGGTGTTGGCTCTGCTGTTCCAACTCCATTTGATGAAAATGGTGTTAATATTTCTGAATTTAGAAAGTTTTTGCAATTCCAAATTGATAATAATGTTGATGCTTTAATTGTTTGTGGTACAACTGGTGAAAGTTCTACTATGACTAGAGATGAAAAAATTATTGCTATAAATTGTGCTTTAGAAGTTGCAAATGAAAAAATTCCTGTTATTGTTGGAACCGGTTCAAATAATACTAGAGAAGCTATTGAAATGTCTAAAATTGCTGAAAGGCTTGGTGCTAACGGTATTTTGGTAGTAACTCCATATTATAATAAAACAACTCAACGAGGGTTAATTGCTCATTATAAAGCTATTGCTGAAAGTGTTAGCCTTCCTATTATTTTGTATAATGTTCCTAGTAGAACTGGTGTAAATATTGAACCTCAAACTTGCTTGGAATTATCAAAAATTGATAATATTGTTGCAATAAAAGAAGCTAGTGGAAATATTTCTCAAGTTGCTCAAATTTCTAATTTATGTGGAGATAATTTGTATATTTATTCTGGTAATGATGACCAAATTGTTCCTATATGTTCTCTTGGTGGAATTGGAGTCATTTCTGTTTTGTCAAATATCAAACCTAAATTTGTACATGATATGGTTTATGATTTTTTGGATGGGAATATTTATAAAGCTAGAAAAATGCAATTAAATGTTTTACCTTTAATTAATTCTTTATTTTCTGAGGTTAATCCAATTCCTGTAAAATATGCATTAAATGAACTTGGTTTTAACTTTGGTGTTCCTAGATTACCTTTGGTTGAATTTAGTGATACTAATAAGAAGGTTTTGAGGCAATATTTAAAAACCGACTATTATATATAATAATAGTCGGTTTTTAATTAATCAATAATCCCAAGCAAATACTGATATATTTCACTTTGGGCAATATTGAATTGTTCTACCTTAGATTTCAGTTCCAGGATTCTACAAGCTACTGTTTGTACAGATTTTATTCTGATTGAAATCCTTTCATTAAAAGCTCCAACATTTAAGAGATAATCCTTTTCTGGCATTTCCTCAGTCATTAGTACTGAAGTTTGAAATTGCTCATATGCCAGATAAATGTCCGAATAATCCTTTGCCAAATTAATTCCTGTGTTCTTATATACCTCTGGAAAATCTGTCAAGTTTTGACAATCCGTTAAAATTTTTACTGCTTTCTCTCTTAAATTTTGATAACCTTCTACTTCTGATTCTAAAATCCGCATTTTTTTACCTCCTAAAATTTATTTGGAGGCATTTTAAAACCTCCAAGTTTGAATTACTTTTTGGTTTTATACACCTGTAACGATATAAGTATAACATATTTCAACTTTTTTTGCAAGTTAATTTTATGTAAATTATTTTTTAATTTATCACTAAGCTAAGATTTTCTTAACAGCTTCACTAATCATCTTTCCATCAGCAGATGCTCCTATTTTTTCTTTAGCTGATTTCATTACCATTCCCATTTCTTTAATTGAAGTAGCTCCTGTTTCAGCAACTATTCCTTTTACTATTTCTTCTACTTCTTCTGCTGATAATTGTTTTGGTAAATATTCTGTTAATATACTTAATTCTTCTTTATTTTGATTAATTAAGTCTTCTCTTCCACTTTTTTCAAAATCCGCTTGTGCATCTTTTCTTTTTTTAGCTTCTTTTGCTATTATGTCTATGATTTGGTCATCATTTAACTCTATAGCCTTATCTTTTTCAACTTGTAATATTGCAGCTCTTATCATTTGAACTGTATTCTTTCTAATCAGATTTTTTTCTTTCATTGATTCTTTTAAATCTTCTAATAATTTTTCTTTTAACATTTTAAATTCCTTCTTTCTTTTTTGAAAAATTATATATTTTAAACAATTTTTCCTATTAAATCATATTCACTTACTTCTTCTATTTGGCATTCTATAAAATGATTTAATATGTCCTCTTGTTTATAATTTTGAGCATCTTTTATATATACTAGACCATCTTCTTCTGGTACATCTTGCATTGTTCTTCCAACAAAATATTTTCCATCAAAAGATATGTCTTCTACTAAAACTTTATAAGTTTTTCCAATTTTATTTTCTTGTTTTTCTAAAGATATTTGTTTTTGAGCTTTCATTATTTTGTTATATCTTGCTTTTTTAGTATTTCCGTGTATTTGTTCTGGAAGTCTTGATGCTGGTGTTCCTTCTTCTTTTGAATACATGAAAGTTCCTAATTTATCAAATTTTGCTTTTTTAACAAATTCTAAAAGTTCTTCAAATTGTTCTTCTGTCTCGCCCGGAAAGCCAACTATTAAACTTGTTCTTAATGTAACATTTGGTATTTTATTTCTTATTTTTTCTAACAAGTTTTCTATTTTTTCTTTTGAAGTTTTTCTATTCATTCTTTTTAATACTGCATTTGATATATGTTGTATTGGGATATCAAAGTATTTGGCTATTTTAGGATTATTTGCAACTGTGTCTATTAGTTCATCTGTAATTCCTTCTGGGTATGAATATAAAAATCTAATCCATTCAATTCCATCTATTTTGCTTATTTCTTGTAATAGTTCTGCCAATCTACTTTTTCCATAAATGTCTTCTCCATATTTTGTTGTATCTTGTGCTATTACTATTATTTCTTTTATTCCTTCACTTGCTAATTTCTCCGCTTCTTCTAAGATATCTTCCATTTTTCTACTTACAAATGGTCCTCTAATATATGGAATTGCACAATATGTGCATTTATTGCTACAACCTTCTCCAATTTTTAAATATGCATAATTTTTTCCTGTTGTAACAACTCTATTTAAAAATTCATCATATGTTGGCATTGGAAGTGGTCTAATTTCTGAAATTTTTGTACTTGTTTTTGTTTTTGCTTTTTCAACAATATCTCTTTTTATTAAATCTTCAATCTTTTCCCATAATTTGTTATATTCATCTATTTTTATAAATAAATCTACTTCTGGTAATGCTTTTACCAAATCATCATAATATCTTTGTACTAAACATCCCATTGCGATTAAATACTTACATCTTTGCTTTTTATATTCTGCCATTTCTAGAATTGTATTAATTGCTTCTTCTTTTGCAGATTCTATAAAACCACATGTATTTACAACTAATATGTCTGCATCTTCTGGTTTATTTACTATTTTATAATGATTTTCTTTAAATAATCCTATTGCTACTTCTGTATCTATTAAGTTTTTACTACAACCTAGTGATATAAATCCAACGTTCATTTCTTACTTCCTTTACTTTATATTTTGTTGTTTCTATTTTTGTTCTTTGTGACTACAAATATGTTTTCTTGTCATTTCCATTAAATCTAATTTTGTAAATCCTTCTACTTGTGTTTTTGTTCTATCATTATTTAATTTTTCTATTAATAGCTTTTGAATTTTTTCTTTGTCTTTTTCATCAGCCATATCTATATAATCGATAATAACTATTCCACCAATGTCTCTTAATCTTAATTGTTTTGCAATTTCTATTGTTGCTTCTTCATTTACTTTATATACAGTTTGTTCCATATCTTTGTTTCCTGTATATTTTCCAGTATTTACATCTATTGCTGTTAATGCTTCTGTTTTGTCTATTGTTATAAATCCACCACATTTTAGCCATATTTTTCTATTTTGCATTTTTTCAATTTGTTTTTTTATGTCATATTTATCTAAAACATCGTTTCCTTCTTGAATTTCAATTTTTGTTTCATTTATATAGCCACTTTCTTTTTTGAAATTTTGAAATTTTTGATATTCTTCTTTATCATTTACTGTTATTTTTTCTATTGCTTTTTCTGGTAAATCTAATATCATTTTTTCAACAATGCTTTCTGCTTTTTCTATAAGTATAGGCTTTTCTGTTTTTGTTTGTTGAAATTTTTGATTGATTTTATTCCATTTGTTTTCTATATTTTTTATATCATCTATTATTTCTTGTTTTTTTCCAACAGCTGATGTTCTTATAACAGCTCCATTTCCTTTGGTTATATTTTCTTTAACTAATTTTATTAATCTTTCTTGTTCTTTTTTGTCTTCTACTTTTTGTGATACTGTTATTATGTCTGTATTTGGCATTAATACTACGTATTTACTTGGTAAGTTTATATGTGTTGATACTCTTGCCCCTTTTTGAAGATTGCTGTCTTTTTTTACTTGTACTAATAATTTTTGTCCTTTTTTTACAACATCACTTATTTTTAAATTTGAATCCATTTTTTGTTTTGTTTCATCTATTTTTGGTAATACATCTTTTAAGTGTATGAAACTATTTTTTTCTGTTCCAATATCAACAAAAGCTGCTTGCATTCCTTTTATAATGTCTTTTACTATTCCAACATATAAATTTCCTTCTCTTCTTGTTGATTCATTTTCATCTATATAATATTCGATTAAGTTTCCATTTTCTACTAATGCTATTTCTTTTTCGTTTTTCTTTTTGTCTATTAATATTTCTATCATGCTATTTTCCTCTCTTTAATTAAATTTGTTCATTGCTCTATCTATTCCGTTTTTTAGAATTTCCTCAACTGCTTTTGCTGCTTTTTCGACTCCTTGTTGTAAAATTTCTTGTTCTTCTTGTGATACTTTTCCTATTACATAATTTATCATATCACTTTTGAATTCTGGTTGTCCTATTCCTACTCTTATTCGTGCAAAGTCTGTTGATTGTAGTTCTTCCACAACTGATTTCATTCCATTATGAGACCCAGCTCCACCTTTTTTTCTTATTTTTATGTGACCTTTTTCTATGTCTATATCATCATATATTACTATTATTTCTTCTGGTTTTAAGTTGTAGAATTCGGCTACTTCTTTTACTGATTCTCCACTTAAGTTCATATATGTTTGTGGTTTTAGTAATATTACTTTTTGGTTTTGAATTATGGTACTTTCGCATAGTCCTTTGAATTTATTTTTTGTTATTTGAATGTTGTTGTTTTTTGCTATTTGATTTATTGTGTCAAAGCCCATGTTGTGTCTTGTGTGTGCATATTCGTTTTCTGGATTTCCTAATCCTACTATTAAATACATTTTTGTTACCTCTTTTTATTTTTTACTTATCTATTTTACTATGTTTTGGGCTTTTTTTCAAGGGGATTTTGGTTATTTAAAGTGTTTGTTTTGTTTTTTATTGTTTTTTCAAAAAAATATTAACCAGTATTTAATCTTTTATACTAGTTAATATTTTTATTTTTATATTCTATCAAAAATCTTCTTCACTTCATCATTATAATAAATAGCACCGCAAGGCTTTATATCTTCACCAATTTTTACTTGAACATTCATATTATTTCTATCTCCAGAAAAATATTTTATAGCACATCTTAATTTTTCCTTTTGTTCTTCTGTATAATTAGTTATATCAAAGGTTATAACATTTGGCTTTTCTTCTCCTAAATCTTTTATTTCGTTTGCTATTATTGTTGGTTCTTGGTCATCTCTAATACTTAGGCGGCCATCTACTACAACTATATTTTCTTCTATTAGGCTTTTTCCTGCATTTATCACTGCATTTTCAAAGGCTATTATTTCAGCTGTACCATATAAGTCTTCTATTGTTATAAATGCCATTATTTTGTTGTTTTTTGTGTATTTCTTTTTTATTGATGTTATTATTCCTGCATATTTTACTTTTTGACCATCTACAAATTTTGGTTTTGCATTTTGTATTTGTTGTGTATTTTCTTCTATATTGGTTGTATCTGCTTGTTCTGCTATTTTGCTTAAATCCAAACTATTTATGTTTGTACTATGCATTATCTGTTCTCTCATTTTTTCTAATGGGTGACCTGATATGTATATTCCAAGCATTTCTTTTTCCATTGATAACATTTCTTTTTCTGGCATTTCTTCGTATTCTTCAAATTTGTATTTTTGTTTTTCCATATCTTCTTTTTCTTGTTTTGTTCCTATGTCAAACATTGATACTTGTCCGTTAAACCCTTTTTTGTTTCCACTTTGGATTGTGTCTATTATTGCTTCAAATGATGCTAATAATGTTGCTCTTGTTTGTTCAAATTCTTGAAATGCTCCTGCTTTTATTAAACTTTCTACACATTTTTTGTTTACTTGTAATTCTGATACTCTTTCACAAAAATCTGTAAAGCTTTTGTATTCGCCTTTTTCTTTTCTTTCTTTTACTATGTTTTCAACTGGAATTGTTCCTACATTTTTGATTGCTCCTAGTCCAAATCTTATTTTTCCATCTTCAACTGTGAATTTTTCAAAGCTTTTATTTATGTCTGGTTTTAATATTTGAATTCCTAGTCTTTTACATTCATCAATGTATTGAGGTGCTTTGTCTAAGTTTCCTAAATAACTATTTAAAGTTGCCGCCATAAATTCTGCTGGGTAATAGGCTTTTAAATATGCTGTTCTGTATGATACTACTGCATAACATGCTGCATGAGATTTGTTGAAAGCATATTTTGCAAATTCTGCCATTTCATCAAATATTTTATTTGCAGATACTTCATCTATTCCATTTCTTACACATCCTGGTACTTCTATATTTCCGTTTTCATCAACTTGCCCATGGATGAAAACTTCTCTTTCTTTTGCCATTACATCTAGTTTTTTCTTTCCCATTGCTCTACGTACTAAGTCTGCTCTTCCTAGAGAGTAACCTGCTAAATCTCTAACTATTTGCATAACTTGTTCTTGGTAAACCATACAGCCATATGTTACATTTAGTATTGGTTCTAGGCTTGGGTGGGTGTATTCGTTGTGTCCTGGATTTTGTTTTCCTCTTATATATCTTGGTATTTGATCCATTGGCCCTGGTCTATATAAAGAAACACCTGCTATTAAGTCTTCTAAACAGTCTGGTTTTAGTTCTTTCATAAAGTTTGTCATACCTTGTGATTCAAATTGGAATATTCCTGAGGTATTTCCATCTTGCCATAATTTATATACTTTTGGATCTGACATATCTTGGTCAAATTCTACATCTATTCCATGATTTTCTTTTACCATATCTATTGTATTTTGTATTACTGTTAAGTTTCTTAGTCCTAAGAAGTCCATTTTTAAAAGTCCTAGTTCTTCTAGTGTTGTCATTATGTATTGAGTGTTGATTTGTCCATCTCTTACATAAAGTGGTACATATGTGTCTACTGGGTCTTTTGTTATAACAACTCCACAGGCATGTGTTGAAGCCTGTCTTGGCATTCCTTCTAATCCCATTGCTATATCTAATATTTTTCTTGTTTGTTCATCTGTGTCATATCTATCTTTTAGTTCTTTGTTTTGCTCTAAGGCTTTTTTTATTGTTATATGAATTTCATTTGGTATCATTTTAGCTAAGGCATCTGCTTCTGCATATGGGTAGTCTAAAACTCTTGCTACATCTCTTATTACCATTTTGGCTGCCATTGTTCCAAAAGTTATTATTTGTGATACATGGTCATGACCATATTTTCTAGCAACATAGTCTATTACTTCTTGTCTTCTTTCATCTGAGAAGTCAACATCAAAATCTGGCATACTTATTCTTTCTGGATTTAAAAATCTTTCAAATAGTAGTCCATATTTTATTGGGTCAATGTCTGTTATTTCTATTGCATATGCTAAAATTGAACCTGCTCCTGAGCCTCTACCTGGTCCTACTGGTATTCCATTTGTTTTGGCATAATGTATAAAATCCCATACTATTAAATAATAATCTACATACCCCATTTTTTTGATTATACTTAATTCGTATTCTGCTCTTTTTTGTATTTCTTCTGATAGATTTTCGCCATATCTTTTCTTAAGTCCTTTGTCACATAATTCTTTTAGGAAATCGTAGTGTGTAGGATATTCTGGTGGTACGTCATAATTTGGCAATATTGTATGTCCAAATTCAAATTCAACATTACATTGTTCTGCGATTTTTACTGTGTTTTCTATTGCATCTGGAAAGGCTTTAAAGTATTCTGCCATTTCTTCTGGTGATTTTACATATAATTCATCTGTGTCAAATTTCATTCTGTCTTCATCACTCATTCTTTTTCCTGTTTGAATACATAATAGAACTTCGTGGTTATATGCATCTTCTCTTTTTAAATAGTGTGCATCATTTGTTGCAACTAATGGAATATCTAATTTTCTTGCTAATTGTACTAATTTTTGATTTGCTAAAACTTGTTCTTTTATTCCATTGTTTTGTATTTCGATATAATAATCATCTCCAAATACTTTTTTATGCCATAATGCAACTTGTTCTGCTTTTTCATTTTGTCCACTTAATAGTGCTTGGTTTACTTCTCCTGCTAGACAAGCACTTAAACATATTAATCCTTCATGGTATTTTTCTAATATTTCTCTATCTATACGTGGTTTGTAGTAATAACCATCAACAAAGCTTAATGATACTAATTTACTTAAGTTTTTATAGCCTTCATTATTTTTTGCAAGTAAAATTAAGTGATAGTAGTGATTGTCTATTCCCGGTTGTTTGTCTGTTCTTGAACGTGGTGCAACATATACTTCACATCCTATTATTGGTTTTACTCCTTCTTTTTTACAGGCTTTATAAAAGTCAATAGCTCCAAACATTACTCCATGGTCTGTTATTGCTATTGAGTCCATTCCTAGTTCTTTTGCTCTTACTGGTAAGTCTTTTATTCTATTTGCTCCATCTAATAAACTAAATTCACTATGTATATGTAAGTGTACAAATTTTGACATTTTTATTTCCTCTTATTTATTATTTTTCTTGAATTATATCAAATTTTTGTGCTATAGTAAAGCATAAAATTTATTAAAATATTGAAAAGAGCCTCATATTTGAGACTCTCTTCGTTTTAATGATATGAAGTTAATTATTTAGCTAATTTTCTTAAAATTTCCAAGACAATTATATTCTCTCCTGGAATTTCAAACTTTTCCTTTACACTTGGACTAATGTTGTATGATACCTCTGAGGTGTCATTATTAAATGTAAACTCTGAAATATCTGGAAGAGCCTTTAAGATTTCATTTGAATATTTGTTATCATTCTTAAATCCGCTTGCTAATCCATTAAAGATGCCATATACATCATTAAGATTCAATATCTTTTCTGTTTCTTTTCCTGAATCGATGTATTTATATGTTATGAGAGTTATAAAATTTTCCTCCCATTTATCTATTAGAATTCTATCAACCCACGGAATTGAAACAACGTTCTTATCAGTTTCTTCAATCTTTTTCTTCTTACTAGCTTCTTCCGTTATCCAGCTAATAGCTTTTGTATTACCATCGTTATAGTTTTCAAACCATCTAATGGTAGCAGCCTTATCTATTGCATTTAAAATCTGCACTAGTACATTTTTATTAACATATGATCTATTTTCTAATTTTCTAAATGAATCATACGTTTCCTTTCTGTTAATCTCCCTTTTGTAAAGTCTTCCGTACCGTGTCCACTCCAGGACAATTACTTCATTCATCTTTTTTCCTCCTTTTAGTTACCTTAATTAATGTTACTATTTTTTCGGAGGCATTTTTTATAGCCTCCGAAATTGTTCGAAAGGCTATTTTTACCTTTTGCTGAATTATTATACCACGTTTTTAGTGAAGTTTCAACATTTTAAATTTATATTATCTCTTTTTATTTATTAGCCCCATATTGTTTATATAACCAAGATGTATAATCAAAAGGTGTTAAAGTATCTGGCATTCCATAATCTACTCCGTAAGTTTCAACTCTTATAGAAGTAACTTTTGGTGGATTTACTGGTGTACTAACTTCTGCTCCTTCTGTACTTTCTTTACCATCTGCAACTTTAACTTCTACACTTTCAATTTGATGCAATACATCTAATCCTTCTGTAACTTTACCAAATGCTGTATAATAACCATTTAAGTTTGTATTAGCTTTTGTCATAATAAAAAATTGTGAACATCCTGAATTATAAGATTGTGATTTTAAACTTGAAGAATATTGTGTATAATCAGCTCTAGCCATTGCTAATGTTCCTTCTTCAAATTTTATTGTATTGTTTACATTGTTTGCTAAGAATTCACCTTTTATTGAATATTTATCTGTTGATTCTGTTCCTTTTAAATCTCCTATTGTTGCATCTGTTGTTCCATCACCATTTTTTGTTCCTGCTTGTACCATAAAATCTTTTACTATTCTGTGAAATTGTGTTCCATCATAAAATCCATTATTAGCTAATTTTATAAAGTTTGATACTGCTTCTGGTGCTTGGTCTGGATATAATTCCATTTTTATTGTTCCAAAATTTTCTACTTCCATTGTTACTAATGGATTTTGTGTTTTGTATGTTGCTTTTTGATAATAGCCATAACCTACTACTCCTATTAAAACTACTATAGCAATTAATGCTATTACCCAAATTATTTTTTCTACTGTTTTCATTTTCTTTCTTCCTTCCTATTTTTAATATAATTTTATTCAAACATAAATTGTTCCTGCATTCTCTTTAATGATTGTTTTATTGTTCTTGCTCTTACTTCTCCTATTCCATCAACTTCATCTAGACTTTCTATGTCTGCATCTAATATGTGTTGGAATGATTTAAATGATAATATAAGATTTTCAACTATGTTTGCTGGCATTCTTGGTACTTTGTTTAATATTCTATACCCTCTTGTATAAACACCTACTTCATCATAATTATCAAAGGTTTCGTAACCTAATAGTTTTGATACTGTTGTTTCCCTCATTACTTCTTCATAAGATATTTCTGATAGTTCTTCTAATATTTTTTCTGGTGTTTTTTTCTTTTTTGCTGATGCCATATAATCTTTTATGATTAGTAATTCCTCTTTTTCTAGTCCTCCAATTAATTCATCTAATTGCATTTTTACTAGTCTTCCATCATTTCCTAATTCATATATTTGTCTTTGAATTTCATCTGCGATTCTCATAACCATTTCTGCTCTTTGAATTACATCAATTACATTTTTCAAGGTAACAATATCATTAAACTCATACTCATTTAATATGCTTAATCTACTATCAAATACTTTTTTGTATCTTTCAAGGGTTTGTATTCCTTGGTTTGCTTTGTTTAATACTGCATTTGTGTCTTCTAGTATATATCTAAAATTTCCTTTAAATATTGTTATTATATTTCTTCTTTGTGAAATACTTATAACTAACTCTCCTGTTTGCTTTGCAGTTCTTTCTGCTGTTCTATGTCTTGTTCCTGTTTCTCTAGTTTCTATTTCTCTTGATGGTATTAATTGTGCATTTGCAAATAATATTTTTTTCAAGTCTCCACTCAATATTATTGCTCCATCCATTTTAGCTAGCTCATATAATTTTGATGATGTATAATCTTCGTTTATTGTAAAACCACCATCTACAATTTCTTTTATGACGTCATTATTATCTGTTATTAATAGTAATGCTCCTGTTTTTGCTCTTAAAATATTTTCTATTCCATCTCTTATAGGAGTTCCAGGTGCTATTAATCGTAAAAGTTCTTGTGTGCTGTCATCTTTACTCTTTCTCAAAATTTCTTCTCCCTTCTATCGATTTTATTTTAGTCCTAATTTATTCATTGCTTCATTTATATCTTTGACTCCTATTATATCTAATTTGTATTTTTCTTTCAAGCCTTTTTTGTTACTTTCTGGAATTATACATTTTTTAAATCCTAATTTTTCTGCTTCTTTTATTCTTTTTTCAATTAGATTTATTCTTCTAACTTCTCCTGTCAAACCAACTTCTCCCATTATTACAGTGTCTTTTGATATTGCTATGTTTTTAAAGCTCGATGCTGTTGCTGCTAATATTCCTAAATCTATTGATGGTTCATTTATTTTTAATCCTCCAACTACATTTAAATATATGTCTTGTCCACCTAACATCATTCCTGCTTTTTTTTCTAATACTGCAACTAATAAATATAATCTATTATAATCTATTCCGTTTGCTGTTCTTTTTGGTATTCCAAAAACACTTTGTGAGGTTAAAGCTTGTATTTCTACTAATATTGACCTTGTTCCTTCCATACATGATACAATACATGAACCTGCCGAATTATCTTCATTTTCTGAAATTAAGATATCTGATGGATTAGAAATTTCACACATTCCTTCTCCTCTCATTTCAAACATCCCTATTTCATTTGTTGAACCAAATCTATTTTTTACTCCTCTTAGTATTCTATATGAAAAATATCTTTCTCCTTCTAGGTAAAGTACCGTATCTACCATATGTTCTAATACTCTAGGTCCTGCAATATTTCCATCTTTTGTTACATGTCCTATTATTATTGTTGTTATATTTCTAGATTTACATACTCTCATTATTTGTGAAGTTATTTCTCTTACTTGACTTACACTTCCTGCTGCTGCTGAAATTTCTTCAGAGTACATGGTTTGAATTGAGTCTATTATAACTAATTTTGGATTTAAATCTATTATATTTTGATTTACTATATCTATATCAGTTTCTCCAAGAAATAATATGTCATCATTTTTTATTCCGTAATCTGTCTGCTCTTAATTTTATTTGTTCTGCTGATTCCTCTCCAGAAACATATAAAACCTGACCATCTCCTTGTACTTTATCACATAATTGTAAAATTAAAGTGGATTTTCCTATTCCTGGTTCTCCTCCTAGTAAAATCAAAGAACCTTTTACTAATCCACCACCAAGAACTCTATCTAATTCTTCAAATCCTGTTGAAGTTCTTATTGTTTCTTTAGCCTCATAACTATTAAGTTTTTGAGGAATATTTGCTTTTCCATTATTTGTAGTTGCTTTTAATGAACTGTTTTTATTTTCTATTATTTTTTGTTCGAAAAATGTGTTCCAACTGCCACAAGCAGGGCATTTTCCTAGCCATTTTGCTGATTCATATCCACATTCATTACATACAAATACTGTTTTGTTTTTTGCCATTTTTGCCTCCTTTAAATAACAAAAAAAGTATAACATATATTTTTTCAATTTGCTATACTTTTTTTATTTTTCACTAAATATTCACATACTTATTTATTTTTTTTACCAAATGAAATTTCTTGAAATAAGAAATCATGTACTTTTTCCCAAGTAATTTCTTGATGTAAAAATTCATTTATTTGATCTTCAACTTTTTGTTGACCTGGTGTTAATTCAACTCTTATTTCTTTATTCCAATCTATATCTTGAAGCCAGAATGCTTTGAATTTTTGCCAAAATCCTACTTTTGCTGGTAAATTATTTGTTCTTATTGTTCCAGCATTTACTTGAACATTTTCTGCTTCATTATTAACTTGTCCATCAAATGAAACTCCACCAAATACACCACTTACTTCGTTTTGTCCTAACTCTGCCATTATTATTCCTCCTTTGTGATATTTATTTAATCTATTTTATTTATACTACATTTTTGTTTTATATTCAAGTTTTTTTCTTCTTTTTTGTGTTAAGTTTTTATTACATAATTATTACATTTTTGTTACATATTAACATTTTGCTAATATATGGTCATTTAGGTTTTGAATGCATTCTACTTCTTGGATTTTATTTGATAGATTTTCCTTTTCATCATTGCAATAAACCAATATATAATTTGCTGTATGACCTTTAAAAACTCCTTCTTTTTCTTCTTCAAATAATACTTCTACTTTTTTTCCTATATATTTTTGATTTATTTCAAATTCATTTTTATTTGATAATTCTATTAATCTTCTACTACGTAATTCTTTGATATCACCTGGTATTTGGTTTTGCATTACAGCAGCTTTTGTTCCTTTTCTTTGAGAATATTTAAAAATATGCATTTTGTAAAATTTTATTTCATCCAAGAATTTGTAAGTTTTTTCAAACTCTTCTTCTGTTTCTCCTGGAAATCCAACTATTATATCTGTTGTTAAGTTTACATCACTATATGTATTTCTTAATCTTTTAACAATTTCTTTAAATTGCTTTGTAGTATATCTTCTATTCATTCTTTTTAAGGTTTCATCACATCCACTTTGCAAAGATAAATGAAAATGATGACATATTTTATCTAATTTTTTTAATCTTTCTACAAATTCATCTGTTATTAATAATGGTTCTATTGAGCCTAATCTTATTCTTTCTATTCCATCTATTTTATTTATTTCTTCTAATAAATCTATTAATTTGTATTCTTCTTTAAAATCTTTTCCATATGATGCTATATGTATTCCGGTTATTACTACTTCTTTTATATCTTTTTCAGCAATTTTCGTTATTTCTGAAATTATGCTTTCTGGCTTTCTGCTTCTAACTCTTCCTCTTGCATATGGTATTATGCAATAAGAGCAAAATCTATCACAACCATCTTGAATTTTTACAACAGCTCTTGTTTTTTCTGTAAAGGTTATATCTCCAAAATCTGAAAATAATCTTGATTGCATAACATCTTCTATTTCGATATTATTTTCATTTTCATTGATATAATCTTCTACATATTTTACAATGTCAACTTTTTCATTGTTTCCTAATACTAAATCTATTTCTGGGATTTTATTCAGTTCATTTTTTGCAACTTGTGCATAACATCCAACAGCAACTACTATGACATTTTTATTATTTTCTTTTTCTCTTCTTAACATTTGTCTTGATTTTCTGTCAGACATATTTGTTACTGTACACGTATTGATTATACATATATCTGGTTTTTCTCCATTTTGTTCATATTCTTCTATAACTTTATAACCTTTTTCTAAAAATTTTTGTGCCATTGCATTTGTTTCGTATTGGTTGACCTTGCAACCTAAAGTTATGAATTTTACTACTCTTTGCATACTTCTTCTCCTACTATTTTTTTTATAATTTAAAAATAGAATCGCTAATTTTATAAAAATTTGCAATTCTATTTTGTTTTATCTGCTTGCTTTTCCATCTAATACATCTAAATTGTCTAAAGCTTTTCCTGTTCCTAAAGCAACACATGATACAGAGTCTTGTGCTATCATTACATTAATTCCGGTTTTTTCTTGCAAAAGTTTATCTAAACCATCTATTAAGCATCCTCCACCTGTCATATATATTCCTTTATCACTTATATCTGCTGCTAGTTCTGGTGGTGTTTTTTCTAATACACCATGTACAGCATCTACAATCATCATTGCTGGTTCTATTAAAGCTTCTAACATTTCGCTTGAATGTACTGTTATTGTTTTTGGTAATCCAGTTGATAAATCTCTTCCTCTTATGTCCATTTCTGCATCTTGAATTTTTGGATATACACAACCTATATTTAATTTTAAATCTTCTGCTGTTCTTTCTCCTATTGCTAAGTTATGTTTTTTCTTTATATATTTTACTATTGATTCATCAAATTTATCTCCTGCAACTTTTAATGAAGCATTTACAACAGAACCTCCTAGTGAAATTACAGCTATATCTGTTGTTCCTCCACCAATATCAACTACCATATTTCCACATGGTTTTGATATATCTATTCCTGCTCCAATTGCTGCTGCTATTGGTTCTTCTATTAAATATACTTTTCTTGCTCCGGCTTGAACTGCAGCATCTATAACGGCTTTTTTCTCAACTTCTGTAACTTTTGATGGTATACATATCATAATTCTTGGTGCAAATAAAGATTTTCCACACACTTTGTTTATAAAGTATTTTAACATCTTTTCTGTAACTGTGTAATCTGATATAACTCCTTCTCTTAATGGTCTTGTTGCTATTATATTTCCTGGTGTTCTTCCAAGCATTTTTCTAGCTTCTCCACCTACTGCTAAAACATCTCCAGAGTTATTATCTACTGCTACTACTGATGGTTCTCTTAATACTATTCCTTTTCCTTTTACATACACAATTACTGTGGCTGTTCCTAAATCTATTCCAACATCTTGTCCAAATCCAAATTTAAACATGTAACTCTTTCCCTTCTTTTCGTTTTTATTACAAATTCGTTACGATTATATTACAAATATCAAAAATTATCAATAGGTTTCATTGATTTTTTTTATTTTTTATATTATAATATTACTATTCTAAGGAGGGCTTTTAATGGTAAATTATATATTTAATTCAAAATCTGAAAATGACACTTTAAGTTTTGCAAAAAAATTTGCAAGTAAATTAAATAAAAAAGATGTTATAGTTCTTTCTGGTGACTTAGGTTCAGGAAAAACTAAATTTACTGAGGGCATTTTATCTTTTTTTGGATTAGAAAATGAAATTTCAAGTCCTACATTTACTATTGTTAATGAATATTCTAAAGATGATATAAAAATATACCACTTTGATGTTTATAGATTAGAAGATTCTTCAGAATTTTATGAAATTGGTGGAGATGAATATTATGAAAATGGTATTTGTATAATCGAATGGGGCGAAATTATTGAAGACGCTTTGCCTAATGATTATATAAAAATTGATTTTTCTAGAAATTTAGATGATGAAAACTCAAGAACTTTAAATATACAATCTATTGGTTCTAAATATGATACTTTGGTTGATTCGTGCAAAACTTTTTAGATTGATTTATTTTTTGAAAGGAGATTTATTTTGAAAATTTTATGTATAGATACTTCTAGTAAATTGTGTGGTGTTGCTATTTTAGATGACACAACTTTAATTAAAAAAATTGAATTAGATAATGGATTAACTCATTCTGAATCTTTAATGCCTTTAATTGACCAAATTTTAAAAGAATGTAATTTAAATCTAAATGATATTAATTTACTAGTTTCTGATATTGGTCCTGGTTCTTTTACTGGTATAAGAATTGGAATTGCAACTGTTAAAGCTTTTGCAGATAGTTTAAATATTCCATGTATTGGTATTAGTAGTTTAGAAGTTTTGGCTTATAATGTTTCTACAGATGGTTTGATTTGTAGTACTATTGATTGTAAAAATGATAACTGTTATTTTGCTTTGTATGAACTAAAAAATGGAAACTATAAAGTGTTAGAACCTCCAACTTCTGAAAGTATTTCTAATGTTTTAGATTTATTAAATTCTAAATATGAAAATAAAAATATCACTTTTGTTGGAGATGGAATTAAAAAAAATAGTATTTCTAATTATTTAGATAGTTTTAATTTAGGAATTGCTGGATTTAATAAATTTATTTCTAATAATAAAAATGGTGAAGAAATTCTACCTATGTATTTAAAAAAGCCTCAAGCTGAAAGACAATTAGAAGAAAAACTTAAGAAATTAGGAGAATAATTATGGATTTCAAAATTGATAAAATGTCTTTGGAAGATTTAATTTCTATAAAAGATATTCTAACTACTGAATTTGATGATTTTTGGAATTATGAAATTTTAAAAAGTGAATTAGAAAGTAATAATTCCTACTTTTTTGTTGCTAAAAATATTTCTGGAGAAATTGTCGGTTTTTCTGGAATAAAAATCATTTTAGATGAAGCTGATATTATGAATATTGTTGTAAAAAAAGATTTTAGAAATAATGGAATTGGTTCTTTACTTTTAGATTACTTGATTTCTTATTCTAAAAGTATTAATTTAAAAACTATTACTTTAGAAGTAAATGAGATAAATATTCCTGCTATTAAATTGTATGAAAAATTTGATTTTGAGAAATTAGGAATTAGAAAAAAATATTATAATGGTGAAAATGATGCAATTATAATGAGTAAAAATTTCAAGCAATGTTGAAGAAAGGTATTATAAATAATTAATTTTGAGTGCGCCTGGAATAATTTTAGAAATTCTTAATTGATTTTTAGGGGAATGTTCACGTCGAGCGACTAGCGAGGACTAAGTGAAAGGGCCCCAAAAAATCAATTTAGAATTTCTTAAATTATGTAACAAGCCGAAAAATTAATTATTTATAATACCTTTCTTCAACATTGCTTGAAACTTTTTCTCATTAAATATATTTTTCAATTTTAATCACAGTTCTTCCACTACGAGTACTTCCAGAAAATTCCTTAACAACAAATCTTCCCTTTCCTCTAATTGTTATAACATCTCCTAACTTCACTTGTTTAGAAGCTTTAGTTTCATTTTGTCCATTTATAAAAACTCTTTCACTATCAATAATTTGAACGGCTTTACTTCTAGATGTTCTTGCTAGGTCTGAAACAAAATTATCTAATCTTAAAGATGGTACTATTATTGTTATTTCTTCTAATTTTATTTCTGGTTTTCTTACATCTTGTAGTTCTATAATTTCTATTTTTGAATTTTCAAATCTTGTTAATGTTCCTAACTCTTGTTTTAAAGTTTCTGCAGTTTCTGCTTTTACTAATATATCTGCTCCATCATCAGAAACTAGTATATCTCCTACTTTTTCTCTTTTCATTCCTAGTTTTACTATTCCACCTAAATAATTTCTATGTGAATATTTTCCTTTTTCTTCTTCTGGTAGTGTTATTTTTATTGCTTTTATTATTTTTGAGTAGTTTTTTTCTACCATGACCATATTGTATTTTTCTGGATATATTAAAAGAATATTTCTTTCTGCATTTTCAAATCCACCAAATAATACATAATTTTCAAATTCTATTTTTTTCAAGAATGTTTTTACTAATGCAATTTGATACATATCTAAAAAATCTGTATATTCAATTTTTTCTCTTTGCTTAGAAAATTCTATTTTATCTAATACTTGAGCTAATAATATTTTGTCTTCTTGTTTTTTGTAATCATTTAAAATTTTTTGTTTTTCCATTTTATTTGTAAAGTCCTCTCTTTATTTTTTTATTTGTAATATACTAACAAAATCGCAATAAATTTTTTCTAGTTCTTCAACACTTCCATGTCTTATAAATTCATCTGGCCATGCATATTTTTTAAATTTTATATTTTGTAATTTTTCTTCTACAATTAATTCTTCTACTGCTGTTCCTAATCCATTTATTTCTGTTCCATCTTCCATTGTAATAACATTTTTTGTTTTTTCTATTGATGTTTTTATTTTTTCTTTATCAAGTGGTTTTAAAAATCTTGCATTTATTACTTCTGCATCAATTTCATTTTGTTTTAATTTTTCAGCCATTTCCATTGCCTTTGCAACTCTTTTTCCTATTGCTACTATTGTAATGTCTTTTCCTTCTTTTAATATTTCTGCTTTTCCTAATTTTAATTCTTCGTGTTTTTCTAATTTTGTTTTTTCTTCTCCTCCTCTAGGATATCTAATTACAACTGGTTTATTCAATTTCACAGCAAATTCTAGCATATCTTCTAGTTCTTTAAAATCTTTTGGTGCCATTATTGTTAAATTAGGGACTATTCTAAAAAAGGCCATATCTAGAGTTCCTTGATGAGTTTCTCCATCTGCTCCAACAACTCCTGCTCTATCTACACACATTATTACAGGTAAATTTTGAAGGGCAATATCATGTATTACTTGGTCATATGCTCTTTGATAAAATGATGAATATATTGGAACTATTGGTATCATCCCTTCTTTTGCCATTCCTGCTGCCATTCCTAAAGCGTGTTGTTCTGCTATTCCTATATCAAAAAATCTATTTGGAAATTCTTTTTGAAATTTTGTAAGACCTGTTCCATCTTTCATAGATGCGGTTATTGCTACTATTCTTGAATCCTTTTTTGCCATTTCTACTATTTTTTCTCCAAATACTTTTGAATAATCTGGTTTCTTTTCTTTTTTAGGCTTTCCTGTTTCTATATTAAATGGAGATGTTGCATGAAATTTGTCTGGATTTTCTTCTGCTATTTTATAGCCTTTTCCTTTTTTTGTTAAAACGTGTATTAATACTGGTGCTTCAACTTGTTTACTTAATCTCATGATATTTTGTAATTGTTCTATATTATGCCCATCTACTGGCCCTAAATATGTAAAACCAATATCTTCAAAAAACATTTTCGGTATTATTAATTGTTTTATGCTTCTTTTTACTCTTTGAACTATTTTTACAAATGGTTTTCCAACTACTGGTATTTTTAATATTACTTTTTTAGCTGAAAGATTTGATTTTGCATATAATTTTTTTGTTCTTAATTTACTTAGAAACATATTTAGTCCACCAACATTTTTTGAAATACTCATTTCATTATCATTTAAAATAACTGTCATTTTTGTATTGCTATAACCTGCATCATTTAAAGCTTCTAATGCCATTCCTCCTGTTAAAGCTCCATCACCAATTACAGCTATTACAGAATTGTTCTTTCCTTCTAAATCTCTTGCTCTTGCCATTCCTAGCGCTGCTGATATCGATGTACTACTGTGACCTGTGTTAAAGCAATCACAATCTGATTCATTTGTTTTTGGAAAACCTGCTAATCCATCTAATTTTCTAATTGTTTTTAATTGTTCTCTTCTTCCTGTTAAGATTTTATGTACATAAGTTTGATGTCCTACATCCCATACTATTTTATCTGTTGGAACATTAAAAACACTATGTAAAGCTATCGTAAGTTCTACAACTCCTAGGTTTGATGCTAAATGTCCTCCGTTTTCTGATACAACATTTAATATATATTCTCTTATTTCTTTAGCTAATTGCTCTTTTTCTTCTATATTTAATTTTTTTAAATCCTCTGGTGAGTTTATTTTTTCTAACATTTTTCTGTCTCCGTTACTGTATTTTTTTGCTATTTATTGGTTATATTAAAAATAGCTACTATAGAATATCATATTTTTTGCATTTTTTCCATAGATAGTGTTGTTTTTTATGCTTTTTTGTATTAAAATTTATAGTACAAAATATAATTTTATATAAGAAAGGATGATTTATTATTATGAATTTATCAAAAACAAAAATTTTATTTACATTATTTTTATTAATTACACTAATTACAACAATTTCAAGTGCTGCTTATTCTGATATAACAATGTCTGTTGTTGAAGAACCTGTATGTACTATAAACTTTGGAGATAATTCTACTTTTACAAAGCAATTAATTTCTAAAGATTTAAACAACAAAGAGGTTACTCTTCAATTACAAGTAAAAAATAATGAAGAATCTTCAAAACCAACTGGAGAAGTTATGCTTGTAATTGATAACTCAAAAAGTATGCTAGAAAAAATTAATGACACAAAAACTAGAGAAGATTTAGTAATTAATTCTGCACAAACTTTAATTACTAACCTTTTAAAAGATAACACTAAATTGAAAATTGGTGTTGTAAGTTTTTCTACTAATACTGATATTTCAAAAGAAGGAACAGCTGAAGATGCTAAATTAATATCTGATTTAACAAATGATGTAACTTCATTATCTAAAGCTATTTCAAATATTTCATATGATGGACCTAGAACTAACTTAGAATCTGGTATAACTTTAGCCAAAAAATATTTTACAAAAAACACCGAAAGTAGCCACAAATATTTAATAGTTTTAACTGATGGTGTTCCAAATGTTGCTATTAATTATGATAAAAATTATTATTCTGATGATGTTATTACAAAAACAAAAACTGCTTTGACTTCATTATCTGGTCAAATTGATAATGTATATGTAATGCTTACTGGTATAAAAAATGGAGATGTAGTTGCTTCACCATCTACAAAAACTTACAATCAAATAATTTCAGAAGTTTTTGGAACAACTACTAAACCAACAATTGGAAAATTCTATTATGTTACTGATGATAATATAGAACAAACTATCACTTCTAGTATTTATAATGATTTAATTCCTGTAGAAAAATCTTTTAAAGATATTAAAATTATAGATTATTTTCCAAAAGAAATAATTGATAACTTCTCTTTTGCATATGTTTCTAAAGCAAATATAGGAAGCATTTCAGCAGAAGTTGATAAAACAATAAATTCTATAACTTGGACTATTCCAGAATTAAAATCTGGTGAAACAGCTACTGTTCAATATAAATTAAAATTGAAAGAAAATTTTGATGAAACTATTGTTGGTAAAATTTTAAATACTAATACTAAAGTTGATTTAAGTTATACTGATTATTCTAATAAAACAAATTCAAAAACTTCTGATGTTTCTCCTAAATTAAAATTAGAAGAAATTAAACCTACTGTATTACCAAAAGCTGGTAAAACTTCTTTTATCGCTTTGGTTTGTGCTAGTGTTGTTATTGTTTTTGTTTGTGGATTTAAGTTTTTTGAGATTAAAAATAAGATGAAATAAAAAATGGAGTTTGGTGCTCCATTTTTTTATTTTTCTCCGATGTAAAATGTTGCATTTACTACAATCATATTTCCAGCATTTCCATATGTTCCTACTTCATAAATACTAATGTTTCCATTATTCATCCCAATCTCTCCAGTGCCTTTTCCTTCCCAACCATTCAATGTTAATTCATATATATTTTTATTTGACAATACTGGTATCTTAGCTATATTATTATTCCATCCATTTGACCAAGATGTTTGTTTACTCAATGCAAACTCAAGATAAACCATATCTCCTTTCTTTACTGAATTATTATATTTCAGTACCCAATCTGAGACTAAATCGGTTATCTCTACTTTTTCCACTTCTGAAATTTTATTATCTATATAACTTTTCACTTCATCACTCAAAGCTACATCTCTTCCACTTTCTATATATTGATCAATTTTATCTTGATATTCTGCTAGTGCTATATTCTCTGTATTTTGTGCATTTTCTGTTGCATTCTTAGCCATTTTCGCGTTTTTAAGTAAATCTGATTTAGTTAATGCAGTTATTGATACTCCTGCAAGTATTAATAAAATAATAATTGTTATTACTAGAGCTACTAGTGTTATTCCTTTGTTTTTTCTTGTTTTTTCCATCGTATCTTTCTCCTCTTCATTAAGTTAAAAACTTAATTAATATTTTTTTCTTATTATATATCATAATAAAAGTAAAAATGCAATAGTCTTAAAAATAAATTTAGGAAACATGAAAAATGGAAAAGTTTGAAAAATAGCTATTTCTAAAACTTTATAATTTTATTAAGTTTTTAACTTAATTTTCTATAAAAAATAATACCAAACATTAAGCTCTTGGCTTAATGTTTGGTACATTTTAATTTCATTTGCAAAATCTATGTTTTCCAATAGTAACAGTCATTGGTCTTGACCAAATCCATTTATTAGTCGCAGTTGATGGATTAAAATAATAAATAGCTCCATAACTTGGATCCCATCCATTCATAGCATCTTGGGCAGCTTTTCGAGCAGTATCATTTGGTGTCAAATTCACTTGACCATCCTTTACAGCATCAAATGCACCAGATTGATATACAACTCCTGATAATGTATTGGGAAATGAGCTACTCTTTATTCTGTTCATTACAACCGCTCCAACTGCAACTTGTCCAGTATAAGGCTCTCCTCTTGTCTCTCCATATATTACTCTCGCTAGCAAATTCAAATTACTACTATAATTAGATGATGAACTACTTGAAGAAGATGATGAACTAGAAGTTATTCCCATTGCCTTTAAAGTTGCTGGACCAGCAATTCCATCAACAGTCAATCCATTTTTTCTTTGAAAATACTTAACAGCATTTACTGTTTGAGTTCCATATATTCCATCAACACTTCCAGAATAATACCCCCATCTTTTTAACTTAGTTTGAATTTGAGTTACTTCAGAACCTCTTGAACCATACTTAGAAAGTGTTTCTATACTTTCCATATCATTTTCATATTTGCTAAAAATTAAGGTTAGCCCCAACAAAGAAACCAACAAAAATTCTATAATAATAAATTTAATTAATTTTCTCTTTTCCATAAAAAAATCACCTACAATATAATCTTTAATTATATTTTGGCGATTTTTTATTCTTTTATTCATAATTTTTTTTTTAAAGTCTCTCTATCACTCAAAGATAAAGGTTTTTAATAATTGTTTTTTCGGCTTTCTACATAATTTGAGAAATTCTAAATTGATTTTTTGGGACCCTTTCACTTAGTCCTCACTGACGTTCGACGTGAACATTCCCCTAAAAATCAATTAAGAATTTCTAGAATTATTTCGGGCGCATTCAAAAACAATTATTAAAAACCTTTATCTTTGAGTTGTAGAGAGCCTTTTTTCTTCTAAACTTTATGAACAATATCTACATAAAACAGTCTCCATCCCAACCTGCAAATCTATTTTTCCACTCTTAAAATTATAATCCAAATCACACAAGTCCTGCAAAATAGAACGCAACTCATTTTCCTTAAAATACTTTGACTGTACCTTATACTTTGTTGTCAAAAACATTTGATTTGGTTTCAAATTCAAACTAGTTGTAAGTTCTTTATTCTCTCTTAAAGCCATTTTTGTTATATATAATTTTTTAAAATGATTATATAAAGTCACTAAAATTTTTGCTAATGGTTCTTTTTCATAGATAAGATTATGCAATACTTCTAATGCTGATGCAATATCTTTTTTTCCTAAATTGTCTGTCAAATCAAATATTACACTTTCTATTTTCTTTATTGATAATTTATCTATATCTTCTTGTTTTATTGTGCCATTTTCTCCTGCATACTCAATCAATTTTCTTATTTCATTAATTAAGTCTTGCATATTTGTTCCACAACATTCTATAAAATATCTTAAAGTTTGTGCATCTATGTTTACCTTATAGGCATTGCAAATTTCCTTTATTCTTTTTTCTATTTGGGCTGGTTTTTGAAATTCAAATTTGCAAGTTTCTCCACATTTATCAATTGTTTTAAACAAATCTGATTTTTCATCCGCTTCTTCTTCAGTAAATACTAGTACAACAGCTTCATCAATAACTTTTAAATTTTCATTAATATAATTGATTAGCTTTTCTTTTAATTTATATAAATCTCCAGATTTCTTTTTGCCTTCTTTTTTGAATAATCCTGTATTTTTAGCAATGATTAATTTTTTTTCATACCCAAAGCTTGGTGTTTCTATATCATCTATAATTTCTGAAACATTTTGTTCATCAATCAAAATATAATTGATACCTTTTACACATTCACCAAATAAGCTTTTTATTTTTTTTAGGCAGTTTTCCAATAGAAATAATTCTTCTCCATATAATAGATATATTGAATTCAATTTTCCCATTTTTAATTCTTTTTCTAAATTATCAATTGTCATTTTCTGCCCTTCTTTCTCTTACATAACTATTCTTAAAATTTCTGCTACGCTCCAAGCTTGTGCTATTGCTCCCTTTGGTTCTTGTGGTCTTTTGGAATCATATATTTCTGCAATGCTTCCTATACAACCTCTTTGTTCAATTTCTTTTTCAAATGTTTTTAAAGTTTTTTCTTTAAATTCTTTTAATTTTGTTTCTAATTTTGTTTTATATGTTTTTCTTTTTTCTGCCTCTATCATATTTTTTAATGAATTATAATATAGGCCTAATAACCAAACCCAAGTTATACCTTGATGATAACTCATGTCTCTTTTAAATCCATCACCTTCATATATTTCTATATAATTAGGTTCTCCTTTTGCTAAAGTTTTTAATCCATATGAATTTAATAATTTTTTCTCGACTGTTTCTAATGTGTTATATGCAATTTCTGAATTTGGTTCTATAATTGGATATGTTAGGCTTAAGCTGAATAATTGATTTGGTCTTATTTTGTTATCTCCTAATACATCATATAAACATTTTCTTTTTGCATTATAGAATTTTTCTTGGAATGATTTTTTACATTTTTTTGCTAATTTTTCATATTGTTTTGCTTCTTCACTTTTTCCAAATTTTTTTGACAATTCTGTCATTATCATTAATCCATTGTACCATAAGCTATTTACCTCAACTGCTTTTCCATTTCTAGGAGTTGCTGCAAAGTCTCCATATTTTGCATCCATCCAAGTATTTTGTGTTGTAGGTGTTCCTGATGATATTAGATAATCTTTTTCTAAGTGAATATTGTTGTTATCAAGGTCAATTCCTTTTATATAATTTTCTATTATTTTTTCTAATTTTTCATATATATTTTCTTTTATAAAGTCATAATCTTTGGTATATTCAATATATTTTTTGACTTGTTCAAATAATAATAATGAGGCATCTACACTGTTGTATAATGGTCTATTATCAAATCCAGAATAACCATTTGGAACTAATCCATATTTTATATCTCTTACCATTGTAAGTAAAACTTCTTTTGCTATTTCAAATCTGTTAGTTGCTAATAGTAATCCTTCAAAAGATATTAATGAGTCTCTTCCCCAATCTAAGAACCATGGATAACCTGCAATTATTGTATGTAGTCTAAATGATGGTCTATATACTATAAATTGCTCTGATGAAAGTATTAATTCTCTTAATATTTTTGTATCTTCTTTTCCTTTAATTCCTTTTTCTACTTCTTTTTCTAATCTTGTTATTTCTTTTTTTATTAGTTCTTTTACATCTATTTCTTCAATATTTTCTTCTAATGAGCAAATTAAAGAAATTTCTTTTTCTTCATTTGGTTTTATTTCGATTTGATATACTCCTGGTACACTATGATTTTCTTTCGGATAAAAACCTCTTTTTTCTTCTTCTATGTAAAACATATTTGTAAACGTATCGTTTTCATGTTTTATATAGCTACCTTCAGAAATGTTCATATATACTGGAGTTTGTGGATTTTCATCAATTATTAATTTTACTTTTTTATTTTTTATTTCTTGTCTTATATTAAATATATGGTCTGTACTCATTGAATGGAAATCTCTAAAATTAACTATTGGTGCTAAATTTAATTTTATTGGTTTTCCACTATTTTTTATTTTGTATTGAATTCCAACTGTGTTTTTTCCGTATTCCATACATATTGTTTTGGTTATTTCCACATTTTCTACCTCATATTTAAATATTGGTAAATATTCTTTTTCGAATTCTTTTTGATATTTAAATCCTTGCGAAATATAATTTTCTCCTACATTTGTGTACAGATTATATTTTTTTCCTTCTATTTCTATACTTTCATCTACTTTTGATAAAATTAGAAATCTTCTTGCTGGTGGAACAAGTGGGGCTATTAGTAGTCCATGATATTTTCTAGTATTTGCTCCAAGTATTGTGGAACTTGCAAAGCCTCCTATTCCATTTGTTATTAACCATTCTTTTTTTAGTCCATCTTGTAATTCTAAATCTTCTTTAGTAAATTTCATCGTTTCCTCCGTTATTTTAATTTGCTATCTTTTAATGTTTTTAGCATTTCATTTCTTATTTCTTGCGGTGTTTTGTTTGCTTTTTGGCTTGCTACTGTTGTTGCTTTGATTTTACCTTTAGCTTTATTTTTAGCTCTTTCTTTTTTCTTTATTTTTTCTTCTTTTAATTTTATCATTTCATCTGCTTCTCTAATTGATGCAATTCTATCACTATATTTACTACTAAATTTACTTGTTCTTTTAGCTTTTTCTTTTGGATGTTTTTGATTTTTCTTTTCTTCTTTTTCCATATGTTTTTTGATTTTGTTTATTCTTTTATCTTCTCTTAATTTATTATTAAGCATTAAAAATTGTGGGTCATTTTGCTTATCTTGATATTTTAAATCATCACATATTAATTCTATTATTGATGATGCTACTAAGTCTGGATCATGTCTAATACATCCATCTGATATTGTTGATAAATCTCTTTGTAAGTATGTAATTCCTTTTACTTTATCTACATCTGGAATAACTAAGTCTTGTCCTTCTAAATTATATTTTTTTATAAATTCTGGTACTATTTCTCCAGTATCATATATACAATAATCTACTATTCCTTTTCCACAGTGTTCTATTATTGCGTTTAAATGGTCTGAAACGCTGTATTCATCTGTTTGTCCTGGTTCTGTCATTATATTACTAATATAAACTTTTAATCCTGTGCTTTCTTTTATTGCTTTTGCTACACCATTTACTAAAAGGTTTGGAATTACATTTGTGTATAAGCTTCCTGGTCCAATTACTATACAATCAGCTTCTTTTATTGCTTCTATAACTCCTGGGGCAGGTCTACAATTTGTTGGGTTTAAGTAAATTCTATTAATTTTTGTAACTTTTTCATAGGTTATTTGAGGTATTTTTGATTTTTCTGTTACTACATAACCATTTTCTAGTTCTGCAACTATATTCATTTCATCTAGTGTAACAGGTATTACTTTTCCTACAATATTTAATACTTCATTGCTTTTTATTATTGAATCTGAAAAGTCTTTATTCACATCACTCATTGCTTTAAAATAGATATCTGCAAAAGTCAAATTATTCAATTTTCCACCTAAAAATTTATAATTTAATAATTTTTCTATTTCTCCATCTTGAGTAGATAAAGCTATCATACTATCTTTTATATCATCTATTGGTAAGTTATTTAGTTCTTTTCTTGATTCTGTTTTTTCTTCTCCATAGTCTGATACTGTTACAATCGCTGTTAAATTATCTGTATATTTTTTTAATCCTGAAAGAACTGTATTTAATCCAGTTCCTCCACCTATTACAACAATATTTGGTCCTTGATGATATACTTTTTTATTGAAGATTAATGATTTTACATTAACATTTTTTGTATCGTTCATTCTTTCATCTGTTGATTCGATTAATACTTCTAAGGTTCTTTTATTTAAAAATACAAGTCCTAGAACTATTGCTACAAATCCTGCTACAAATACTACTATTATTTTTGCAAGTTCTGCAAATGACATTTCTTTTAATATTAAAGTTTCTGCTATTCCATAACACATTAGTATAATTCCAATTAAAATTAAAAACATCCATCTTTTCATTTTATTGCTTGATTTAAACCATTGCATAAATCCATTCATTTTATTCATTCCCTTCAAAATTCCCTACTTAAAATTTATTTTTCTCCTATTATTTGTATTTCTAAATTTATTTTTTTGCCAAATTTTTCTTCTATTTTTTCTTTTATGTAATCTGTTAGTTCTATTACATCTTTTGCTGTTGCATTATCTACATTTACTATAAATCCTGCATGTTTTTCTGATACTTGTGCTCCTCCAACTTTGTAGCCTTTCAAGCCTGCTTCATCAATTAATTTTGCAGTTACAAAATCCTCTCCTCTTTTAAATGTACTCCCTGCATTTGGATATTCTATTGGTTGCTTTTCTTTTCTAAATTGCATATATTCATCCATTTTTTCTTTTATTTCTGTAGAATTTCCTTTTTCTAATTCTAGAGTTGCTTGTAAAATTATATATTTTTCTTTTTGGAATCTACTATTTCTATACGAAAATAGACATTCTTCATTTGTAAATTCATGTATATTTCCATTATAATCCATTGCAGTAACTTTTTTTAATATGTCTTTTAATTCTTTTCCGTGTGCTCCAGCATTCATTATTACTGCTCCACCTATAGTTCCCGGAATTCCAGAAAGTTCTTCAAATCCTGTAATTTCTTCTTTTAATAATTTTTGTGCTAGCAATCCTACTGGAACACCAGCCTCTACTTTTATTATTTGTTTATTATTTTCATTTTTTATTTCTATGTCTTTTAAGTTTAATTTTGCAGTAATTCCTCTTATTCCTTTGTCTGTAACAAGTAGATTACTTCCGTTTCCAATAATTGTTAGTGGTATTTGATTTTTTTTACTTAAATCTAATATTTCTTTTAATTCTTCTATATTGTCTACTTTTATAAAAACATCTGCTGGTCCACCTATTTTAAATGATGTATGCTTTGCCATAGGTTCATCATAATATAAATTTTCTTTATTCAATTTTGATTTTTCTAAAATTTCTTCAATATTCAAATTTACACTCCCTATCTCAAGTCTTAATTTATTTTGCATATGTATATAAAGCTCTTCCGGCTTTCGTTACTTTTTGTGTTTTGTTTATTACTTCTCCTGTTTTATAATTTACTATGAAGGTATTTGTTTCTTTTTCTATTCCTAGTTCTTTTAAATCTGCTGTTGATAGTTCTTTATAATCTTCTTTATTTCCTCTTAATGTGATATTTGCTGAACTCATTGTATTTATTTCGTTTATTAGGTTTTGTAGTTCTGTATAGTCTGCAGTTGTTCCTGGTAGTGTTTCTTTTGTTAGGTCTGCTTTTGTTTTTCTTTCTAATAGTGCATGTTGAACCATTTCTAATTGTGATATTGCACTGCTTTCGTTTGTTTCATCTATTCCTCTTATTACTCCTGTTACTGATATTCCTGCTAAAATTAGTAGGATTATTATTGTTATTACTAAGGCTACCATTGTTATTCCTTTATTTTTTCTTAGGTTCATTTTTTCTCTCCTTATATTTTATTATAAATGATAGTATTAATATATCATTTTTTTAGTAAAATTACAATGTCTACAGTTGAATTAATTAAATTTTTATAGTATAATATAAATGTATGGAAAAGATTGGAGATGGTTTTTATGTGGCAATTTTGGCTAATCGTTGCCGGACTATTTTTTGTAGGTGAGATTTTCACTTTAGGATTTTTAATTTTTTGGTTTGGAATCGGAGCCTTATTTGCAATGATAGTTAGTTTTTTTACTACAAATATAATCATTCAAACTACTGTATTTCTAATAACTTCAACTATTTTTATACTAGCAACTAAGCCTTTAGTAAAAAAGTTTGTTGATGTTAAAAAAACAAATACTAATGTATTTTCCATAATTGGTAAAAAAGCTTTAGTTATAAAAGATATAGACCCTATTCACTCTTCTGGTCAAATAAAATTGAATGGTGAAGTTTGGTCTGCTGAAACTGAAAATGATGAAATTATTAAAGAAGGTTCAGAGGTTGAAGTTTTAAAAATTAATGGTGTTAAAGCTATTGTAAAACTTGTTGATTCTGAAAAAGTAGAGTCTAAAATTTAATTTAGTTTTTTATATTACTTAATATTTTTAAGTGTTAAAATAAATATTGTTTATAAGGAGGATTTAATTATGGTATTTTTATTAATTTTATTAGCTATTATTTTAGTTATAGCATTCAAATCAATAAAAGTCGTTAAACAATCTGAGGTTTATATAATTGAAAGATTAGGTAAATTTTATAAAGTTGCTGATGCAGGTCTTACAATTATAATTCCATTTTTTGATCATGTAAGAAGTGTTGTTAGTTTAAAACAACAAACAATGGATGTTCCACCTCAAGGAGTTATTACAAAAGATAATGTTACAATTACTATAGATACTGTTGTTTTCTATCAAATAACAGATCCAGCAAAAGCTGTTTATGAAATTCAAAGCTTAAAGAAAGGTATTGAATATTTAGCTATTACAACAATTCGTGATATCATTGGTAAAATGGACTTAGATGAAACATTTAGTTCTAGAGATGGTATTAATAATAAATTAAGAGTTGTTTTAGATGAAGCTACTGATAGATGGGGATGTAAAATAGATAGAGTTGAAATTAAAGATATTACACCACCTGCTGATATCAGAGATGCAATGGAAAAAGAAATGAATGCAGAAAGAAATAAAAGAGCTTTAATTCTTGAATCTGAAGCTCAAAGACAATCTGCAATTACTATTGCTGAAGGTAAAAAACAAGCTGCTATCTTAGAAGCTGAAGCTGATAAAGAAGCTAGAATTACTAGAGCAGCCGGTGAAGCTCAAGCTATAAAAGAAGTTGCTGAAGCTAAAGCTAAAGAAATTCAAATGGTTTATGATGCTATTAAGAAATCAGATCCAGATGAAAAATTAGTTCAATTAAAATCTCTTGAAGCTTTAGAAAAAGTTGCTGATGGTGAAGCTAATAAAGTATTTATTCCTTTTGAAGCAACTAGTGCTCTTTCAAGTTTAGGAGCTATAAAAGAAGTTATGAAAGATGATAAAAAATAGTTTATTAAAAAAAAGTGGGAATTATGAGTTTCCACTTTTTTTATTGATTTTTTTATTACTTTTTGTTATACTTTTTGAGTAACTATTAATTTTTCATATTATAGAAAGTTGGTGAGCACTATGAAAAAGGAACATGACGGCGGAGATTAATATGAAAATGGGAGTAGTAATTTTTACTACTCCTCTTATTTTTACATTTTTTCAGGCATTTCTATTCCTAATAATTTAGCTCCTTGCTTTAAAACTTCAGATGTTGCATATGTTAAATATACACGTGCATTTTGCACTTCTTTATCTTCTACAATTATTTTATTTTCATTATAGAAACTGCTATATGCTTTTGCTAAATCTATTAAATATCTAGCTAAAATTGATGGTTCATTCTTTTCTGTTACTTGTACTAATATATCTTGGAAATTGTATATTAATTTTAGTATATCTTGTGAACATTCATCTGTTAGTATTTCAGCTTTTACTTCTTCAATTTTTGGTAAATATTCTGCTTTTTCTAATACGCTTTTTGTACGTACATATGTGTATTGAATATATGGTCCTGTTTCTCCTTGGAAGTTTAATATTGTGTCCCAATCAAATACTTCATCTTTTATTCTTGATGCTGATAAGTCGTTGAAAATAACTGCTCCTATACCAACTTTTTTTGCTACCTCTTCTTTATTTTCTAATTCTGGATTTTTTTGTTCTATTATTTCTTTAGCTCTAGAAATTGCTTCTTTTAGTAATTCATCTAATCTTATTACATTACCCTCTCTTGTTGACATTTTTCCTGTTGGTAATAATACCATTCCAAATGATACGTGTTCTAATCCTTTTGTATATTTTTCATCTAGCCCTAAAAGTTTTGCTACTTCAAATACTTGTTTAAAGTGTAATACTTGTTCATATGATGTTACATATAATGCTTTGTCAAAATCATATGTTCTTGCTCTATAAAGTATAGCTGCCAAATCTCTTGTAGCATATGTTGTAGAACCATTTGATTTTTCTATAATACATGGTGTATTTATTCCTTTATCTTCTAAGTCTATTATTTTAGCACCTTGTGATTCTACTAATTTACCTGTTTTTTGTAATATGTCTATTACTTCTGGCATTTTGTCTGAATAGAAAGATTCTCCATTCCATGAATCGAATTTGCTTCCTAATAAATCATATACTTTTTGGAATTCTTTTAAACTTAATTCTCTAAATTTTTTCCAAATTTCAACACATTCTTGGTCTCCATCTTCTAGTTTTTTGAAATTATTTCTACAGTTTTCTAATATTTCTTCATTTTCTTTGCAAGCTTCATTTATTCTTATATAAATTTTTGTTAGTTCATTTATTGGATCTTTTTCGATATTATATTCTTTTCCCCACATTTTGTAACCTTCTATTAGTTTTCCAAATTGTGTTCCATAGTCTCCTAAATGATTTACTCCTGTTACATTATAACCTAAATATTTATATATGTTGTATAAAGCTCCACCTATTACTGTTGAACGTAAATGTCCTATATGGAATTGTTTTGCTATATTGGGTGCAGAATAATCTATTACTATATTTTTTTCTTTTCCCAATTCAGATTTTCCATATTGCTCTACATTTGAAATTTCTTTTAATACTTCTACTGCTAATTCTGATTTATTTATAAAAAAGTTTAAATAACCTCCTGCTACTTCTACTTTTTCTATTTCATCAGTTAATTCTATTTTTTCTTTTATTTCATTTGCAATGACTGGTGGTGCTTTTCTTAATTCTTTTGCTAGTCTAAAGCATGGGAAAGCATAGTCACCATTTTTGGTATCTTTTGGTGTTTCTATGTAACTTGTTAATTCTTGCTCATCTATATTTATTATTTTTGATATTTGTTTTGCTATTATTTGTTTAAAATTTTTCAATTTATTTCCTCCAAACCCTTTAAAATACATATATTATTATAGTCTATATATCAAAAAAAGTCAAACTATTTAGTTTGACTTTTTTCTATATAATTCCAACTATCTTTACACATATCATCAATATTTTTTTCTGCACTCCATCCTAATTCTTCTTTTGCTTTTGTTGGATCAGCATAGCATATTGCAATATCTCCAGGTCTACGTGGTGCAATTTTGTATGGTACTTCTTTTCCTGTTGCTTTTTCAAATCCTTTTACCATATCTAATACACTTACTCCGTGTCCTGTTCCTAAATTATAAATGTATAATCCTTCTTGTTCTTTTTCTAGTTTTTCTAATGCTTTTATATGACCTTTTGCTAAGTCTACAACATGAATGTAATCTCTTACACCTGTTCCATCTGGTGTATTGTAATCATTTCCAAATACTGATAATTCTTTTAATGTTCCTGCTGCAACTCTTGCTACATATGGCATTAAGTTGTTTGGTATTCCTTTTGGTTCTTCTCCTATTAATCCACTCTCGTGAGCTCCTACTGGGTTGAAGTATCTTAATATGCATATGTCCCATGTGTTATCTGATTTATAGATATCTTTTAATATTTGTTCAATAAATAATTTTGTTGTTCCATATGGATTTGTTGTTCCTCCTGTTGGTGTATCTTCTGTTATTGGCATTTTTTCTGGTTCTCCATATACTGTTGCTGATGAGCTAAATATAAATTTTTTGCATCCGTATTTTCTCATTGTATCTAATAATACTAATGCTCCTGATATATTGTTTTCATAATATTCTATTGGTTTTTGTACTGATTCTCCAACTGCTTTATAACCTGCAAAGTTCATTACTGCTTCTATGTTATTTTCCTCAAATACTTTTTCTAATTTTTCTCTGTCTAAATAATCCATTTCATAGAATTTAAAATCTTTTCCTGTTATTTTTTTTATTGCTTCAAGTGCCTTTGGTGTACTATTTGAGAAGTTGTCTATTATAACTATTTCTCTTCCTTTATTTAATAATTCTACAGCAGTATGACTTCCTATAAATCCTGCTCCTCCTGGTAATAATATTGCCATTTTTATTCCTCCTATGTTGTCAAAAGGGACGTCCTTTTTTTACAACTTTTATTTTATTATTTTGATTTTTGTAATATGTCAAAAAAGGCCGTCCCCTTTGACATTTTATTTTCCATAAATTTCTTGGCCATTTTTTGTATCTTTAACTTCATAGCCTTTTTCATTAATTAACTCTCTTAATTCATCAGACTTAGCCCAATCTTTATTCTCTCTTGCAATTTTTCTTTGTTCTGCTAAATCTAAAATTTCTTGTGGAATTTCTTCTTTTTTTGAATTTATTTCATCTATTTTAATTCCTAAAACAGTATCAAATTTAGATAATAATTTTGCAACTTCTGGATTTTTCTTTTCAAATCTTGCTGCTTCCCATACAAAGCTCATTGCAAGTGGCATATTTAGGTCATCATTTATTGCTTTATGGAAGTTTTCTTCGATTTGTGATAATTTTGTTCTATCTTCATCTGATAATTCATCTGTTACGTTTAGGTTTGTTTGATAACTATTACGTAATCTTTCTAATGATTTTGATGCAGAGTCTATTCCTTCCCAAGTAAAGTTTAGTTTATTTCTGTAGTGGCATGAATAACTAAATAATTTATATACTAATGGGTCATATCCTTTTTCTTTTATATCTTTTACTAGATATACATTTCCTAATGATTTTGACATTTTTCCACCATTTATTAATAGATATTCTCCATGTAGCCAGTAATTTGCTGGTATTTTTCCACATTTTCCTTTACTTTGTGCTATTTCGTTTTCATGGTGTGTTGGTATTAAATCTATTCCTCCTGTATGTATATCAAATTGGTCTCCTAAGTATTTTTGCCCCATTGCTGAACATTCTATATGCCATCCTGGGTAACTTGGTCCCCATGGACTATCCCATTTCATTAAATGATTTTCTGGTGCTTTTATCCATAATGCAAAATCATATGGATTTCTTTTTTCTGGGTCAACATCTACTCTTGCACCTGCTTTTTGATTTTCTACATCTATGTTTGTTAATATTGGATATTTGTCAAGCTTTGAAACATCAAAGTAAATTGCTGTTGATGTTTCATAAGCATAACCATTTTTCACTAATTTTTCTACATATTCTAGCATTTCTTTTATATGATCTGTTGCTTTACATACTATTTCTGGTGTTTCTATGTTTAATGATTTTAAATCATCAAAGAATAATTTCGTATAATGTTCTGCTATTTGTAATGGTGTTTTATGTTCTTCTCTTGCTGATTTTAACATTTTGTCTTCACCTTCATCACCATCTGATACTAAGTGACCAACATCTGTAATGTTCATAGCATGTTTTATTTTATAGCCATTATAACGTAAAACTCTTCTTAAGACATCTTGAAATATATTTGTTCTCATATTTCCTATTGTTGCATCTTTATACACAGTTGGTCCACATGAGTATATTCTTATTTCTTCTGGATTTATTGGTTTAAATAAATCTTTTCTTTTTGTTAATGTGTTATAAAAATATAAATCCATTTTTCCTCCTTTTAAGGTTTGTTTTTATTTTTTCTTGTTTGCATCTGTTGTATTTGTATTGGTTGTGTTTGTTGCTGTATTTGTTGTACCTGTTGTATTTCCAGTTGTATTCTTTCCGCCAGTAGTATTTGTTGTATTTCCTGTTGTTGTATTTGTTGTGTTTGTATTAGTTACCGTATTTTGTGGTTTTTCTTCAGTTTTTTTATGAATTGTACATGTTTCTTCTATTTTTTCATTTCCTGTTTTTGAAGAACTATTTATTGCTTTCCATAATCCTAATTTTTCTTTTGGAACTGTTCCTCCATAGCTTTGTGTTTGAACCTTGTCTGCTGGGCAATATTCATTTGCTAACTTTCCAGATTCTGTACATACTCTTTGTGTTCCGTGTCCTTCACATTTTGATGGTAAATTATCTTGAGTGAACATTTCTGTATATGTATCTGTACAAGATTCAACTGCCAAACAACCTGTTACTTTGCATACTTTTGCTTCTACTATTCCACTTGGTCTAGCAAATGTTTTATTTTCTAATGTTGAATGTACATCTTTCATTATATTTGACCATATCAAACCTGCTGGGTTTGTTCCACTCCATTTTACTTCTTCTTGTCTGTCATATCCAAACCAACAAGCTGCTGCATAATATGGTGTAAATCCACATAGCCATCTATCATAACTATGATCTGTTGTTCCTGTTTTGGCTGCAACATCTATTCCATTTATTCTGCAATATGTTGCTGTTCCGTAGTTTACTGGTTCTTTTAATATTGATTTTACTAGATATGCATTTTGCTCTGATATCACTCTTGTTTTTTCTTGTGTTGGTGTTAATACTACTGTTCCTGATGCATCTGTAACTTTGGTATAGAAAGTTGGTGTAATATAAACTCCATCATTTGCTATAGCTGCATATGCTGCTGCCATTTGTAATGGACTTATACCATCTGAAATACCACCTATTGCAAGTGATAAATGTTCATCATTTTTGTCTTTATTTTCACCAGATTTATATAATGATGTAATTCCAAATTTTCTTAAATAATCTATTGATTTTCCTGGTGTTAGCTCCCTCATTATTTTCACTTCTGGTACGTTTTGAGAATATGCTATTATTTGTCTTATATTTATTAAACCTTTATATTTACCACCATCATCTTTTGGATGATAATCTCCTCCAAATTCTGTTAATACATCATCATATACTGTTGCAGGTGTTATTACTTTTTCTTGTAATGCTGGTGCTATATCTGCTATTGGTTTTATTGAAGATCCTGGTTGTCTTACTGATTGAGTTACCCTATTTAATGTTGAACCTTGTCTTTCTCCTAATCCACCTGAACATCCTACTACATAACCTGTTGAATGGTCAATTATTACAAAAGCCGCTTGTATATGATCATTTTTTAATTCATTTGTTTTAGGGTCTTTTTCTTTTCCAGATACAACATATTTTGTTTTTTTAGTTTCCTCTTCGACTCTTGCTTGTATTGTTGTATCTTGTGTTGAGTATATTTTTAATCCACTACTATATACATATTTTCTAGCAAAGTCTTCTGATAAGCCTTTTTCTTTCATCACTTGTTCTACAACTTGTTCTACTGCTGCTTGTGTATGGTATGAATATGAATATGTACTAGCTGTATTTCCTTTTTTAAATGTAAGTCCAGCTTCTACTTTTGCAACTGCTGCATTATATTCATCTTCATTTGTTATATAACCTTGTGATTTCATTTCTTTTAATACTGTTAAAGTTCTTGATTTTATTAGTTCTGAATGGTCTTTTTCTGAATCATATGGATTATATTTATTTGGTGAATTGTTAATTCCTGCTAAAAATGCACATTCTGCTAAATCTAAGTCTTTCGCACTTTTATCGAAATAATATGTTGCTCCAAGCTCTACACCGTGAATATTATCTCCACCAACAAATATTACATTTAAATATAATTCTAGAATTTGGTCTTTTGATATCATTCTTTCAACTTGTACAGCTTTTGACCATTCTTTCATTTTTCTTATAATTCCAGCTAATCCTGATCTTGCTTTTTCATCTGTTATATTTTTTACTAATTGTTGAGTAATTGAACTTCCTCCACCTCTATCAGTTCCTGTTGCAACACCTAATATAGCTCCAAAAGTTCTTTTAAAGTCAACTCCACTATGACTGTAAAATCTTTTATCTTCAATTGCTATATATGCTTTTGGTAAATAGTCAGGCATTTCACTTAAACTAATTACTTTTCTTTTTTCATCACTACTTAAATTAGCAATTTCATTTTCATCTTTATCTAATACTATACTATTAGATACACCTATTGTTAATTCCTCTTTAGTTATATCAAAATCATCTCCAAATAGTCCAAACATCATTGCTGCAATAATTCCTGCTCCAATTACACATAAAAGTAAAAATATTACTAATAATATTTTCAAAGCAAGTTTTAACTTTGGATGTTGTTTCTTTACATTTTTACTCTTTTTGCTATTTGTAGATTTATTTGTTGTATCTTGTTTTTTAGTTTTTACATTTTTATTTTGGCTTGTTCTTTTTGTATTTTTCTTACTATTTTTATTTGGCATTTTTTATACCTCCTTGCCAAGCATTTAATACACTTATTATATTATACTTTTTATAAAAATGAAAGACTTTTATGAAAATTTTTAAACAACCTCTTCCTTGGTCACAAAACACTATTACTTAAATAAACTTTTTTAATATTAACTCCATCTTTTTTTAAGATATTTCTTATATCACTAAAAGTTTGTTTTTTATAAAGCCTTGACTCATACACATCTCTCAAATAAAATTCATCTCCAAGCAAATTTTCTTCACTTTTTATATCATCTCTAAAATCGATTTCATAATTATTAACCATCAATCCATTAAACCTTTTTCTATTTATTTTTGCTTTTCCTGGAACATTTATGATTATTGCATCATCTTTTATCATATATTTGTTTATCAGTTCGTTTGGAAAATCAATATTAAGTATTATTTTTGATTTCATTAAACTTTTCTTTTTATTATTACCAATTGTTATCATTATTCCGTTTTCCATAAATTTATCTTCTAATTTTTTAAACTTTTCAATATGATTTGTGACTATATTCAAATTTTTATAATTTTCTGCTAGTATTTTGATATTTTCTAGTTCTATTTCTGTTAAGTCATTTATTAAAATTGATATTGTTGTTTCCTCTTTTTTGATTTTTTTCTTTTCTATTATGTATTTGATTATATCTGTAGCTAATATTTCGTAAAGCCATCTTCCATCTGAAATGTCTAATCCATATGAATTTAAATAATTTATGTATGTAAGTTCTTCTTGTAAGTTTTTGCTTATTACTATTTTTTTGCTATTAGAATATTTTGATATAATCTTTTTTGTTTTTTGTGCTAATTTTTCTATTTGTTTTTCACTTGTCTTTGCTGTTATTGGTAAAAATAGCTTATTTTCTTGCATTTTTATTATATTAAAAGTTTTTTCTATAATGTTAGGCTTGTCATTTTTTTGAATATAAAACATAAAAACACCTCATATCTTTTTTATTTAAGTATATGAAGTGTTTTTTTATTTTATTAATCTAATATAATATCTCTTTTTAATAATTTGTCTTGTATTATTCCAATTCCTATAAATTTTTCATTTTTATCATAAATTCTGTAGATGTCATTTTCTTGATTTTGTGTTATTTTTACTCCATTCAAGAATAATTGCATTTTTTTGTCATCTAATTTTATTTTTTCTTTGTTTTTAAAGATTTCTTCTACAGATATTATTTTACTTTCTAAGTATTTTGTATCTTCTTTATTTTCTTCTAATTCTTGTATTTTTGAGCTTTCTTCTATTTTAAAGTCTCCTACTTGAATTCTTTTTAAACTTTCCATATAGCCTACTGTTTCTAGCTTTTCTGCTATATCTTCGCACAAGCTTCTTATATATGTTCCTTTTCCACAAAATACTTCAAATTGTATTTGCTTTTTTTGAGCATCTATATTAATTAATTTGATATCATATATTTCTATTTCTCTAGGTTTTATTTCTACATTTTGTCCTTTTCTAGCATATTCGTATAGTTTTTTACCATTCACTTTTATCGCTGAATATATTGGTGGCATTTGTTGTTGTTTTCCTATAAAGCTTTTTAATACTTTTTCTATTTTGCTTTGTGTTAAACTTTTATCAGGAATGTTTTTTTCTTCTATTATTTTTCCTTCTAAATCTGCTGTTTCTGTTTTTTGTCCTAATGCTAAATTTACTACGTATTTTTTATCATGGTTGATTAAATATTTAGAACATAAAGTTCCTTTTCCAATTAATATGGGTAAAACCCCTTCGGCTAAGGGGTCTAAAGTTCCAGTATGTCCTACTTTTTCATTAAATATTTTTTTTACTTTATACACAATATCGTGTGATGTACATCCTTTTTCTTTATTAATTATTAAAATTCCATTCATTATTTTAATACTTTCCTTATTTCTTTTAATAATTTTTCTTTTACTTCTTCAATTGTTCCTTGTGCTGTTGCTCCTGCTGCTCTTTGGTGTCCTCCACCGCCAAACATTAAGCAAACATCAGAAACATTTACGTAATTGTTTGATCTCATTGATACCTTGTAGGTATTTTCTGCTTCATCTTTTTCTCTAATAAATATAGAAACTTCTACACCTTCTATATCTCTTCCAAGTTCAACTAATCCTTCGTGGTCTCCTATTCCTGCATTAACCTCTTTTAAATCTTGATTTGTAACATATGTAAATGTAACTTTTCCGTCTTCTAATATTTCCATTCTATTTAAAGTTCTTTTCATTAATTCAAAATTAGCTTTTGTTTTTGTTTGTAGAACTCTTTTATAGATGTCTGAAACATTTACTCCTTTGCCCAATAATTCAGCTGTAAATTCAAAAGTTTCGGCTGTTACTCCAGGGTATTTGAAACCTCCTGTGTCTGTTATTATTCCTGTTAAAATACATGTTCCTAATTCTTTGTTTATATCAATTCCAAAGTATTCGAACATTCCTATTAAAATTTGGCAACATGCTGGTGCTACTGGATTTACAAAGTTTATGTCTCCAAACATTTTGTTACTTCCATGATGGTCTATGACTATTGTTTGTTTTGCTTCTTCAAAATATTCTTTGCCAACTAATCTTTTTAAATCTGCACAGTCTAATGCTATTGCTAAATCATATTGTTCAACATTTGATTCTGTTTTAACTTCATCTCTTCCTGGCAAAAAGTCAAATACTCTTGGAAATTCTTTTATTACAACATCTGCATTTTTTCCTAATGCTTTTACAGCTAAATTCATTGCTAGACAACTTCCTATTGCATCTCCATCAGGAGTTTCATGAGCTAATATTACTATCTTTTCTGCTTTTTTTATTTCTTCTAATATATTATCTAGAGTCATTTTTATTTCCTTTCTTCTGGTAATATTTCTTTTAATATTGAGTCTATTTTTGCTCCGTATTCTATTGAATCATCTATTTCAAATATTAATTCTGGAGTATTTCTTAAATTTATTCTTTTTGCAAGTTCGCTTCTTATGAATCCTGATGATTTTTTTAAGCCATCCATTGTTTCTTTTATGTTTTTTGAGTTTAATATACTTACATATACTTTTGCATATTTTAGGTCAGTTGTTACTTTTACTTTTGTAACACTTATCATTCCTGTTACATTTGGATTTTTTAAATCATATGAGATTATTTGACTTAATTCTTTTCTATATTCTTCATCTATACGTCCCATTCTATTATTGTTTCTATTAGGCATTATTTTACCTCCTTTTATATTTTATAAATAGGGAATTTTTTGATAGGGAAAAAAAGGGTGTCCCCTTTTCCCTTCTCCCTATCTTTTTATTTCTTCCATAACATATGCTTCAATGATGTCTCCTTCTTTGATGTCATTGTAGCTTTCTATTTGAATACCACATTCAAATCCTTTTGATACTTCTTTTGCATCATCTTTAAATCTTTTTAATGTTGCTAATTTTCCTTCGTGAATAACAACATTTTCTCTTATTATTCTAACTCCGGCATTTCTTTCTACTTTTCCTGTTAATACATATGCTCCAGCTATTGTTCCTACATTTGAAATCTTGAATGTTTGTCTTACTTCTGCTGTTCCTATTACTTTTTCTTCGTATTTAGGGTCTAACATTCCTTTCATTGCAGCTTCAACTTCTTCTATTGCTTGATAAATTACTGAATATTGTTTTATTTCTACCTCTTCTTTGTCTGCCATGTCTTTTGCTGTTTGATTTGGTCTAACATTGAATGCTATTATTATTGCATTTGATACTTTTGCTAGTGTAACATCTGATTCGTTTACTGCTCCTGCTGCCGCATGTATAACTTTTACTCTTACCTCTTCATTTTGTAGTTTTTCCATTGATTGTTTTATTGCTTCTACAGATCCTTGTACATCTGCTTTTACTATTAAGTTTAGAGTTTTCAAGTTTCCTTCTTCCATTTGGCTGAATAGGTTGTCTAATGTTACTTTTGTTCCATTATTGATTGAATGTTCTCTAGCTTCACGTTTTCTCTTTTCTATTAAGTGTTTTGCTGTTTTTTCATCTTTTACTTCATAGAAAATATCTCCCGCTTCTGGTACTTCTGTTAGTCCCATTATTTCTACTGGTGTTGATGGTCCAGCTGATTTTACTCTTTTTCCATTTTCGTTAGCCATTGCTCTTATTCTACCAATTGATGAACCAACTATTATTGTATCTCCAACATCTAGTGTTCCTCTTTGTACAAGCATTGTTGCAATAGCACCTTTTGATTTATCTAGTCTTGCTTCTATAACAACACCTTTTGATTGTTTATGAGGATTTGCTTTTAATTCTAATACATCTGCTTCTAATAATACCATTTCTAATAATTGGTCTATGTTTGTATTGTTTTTAGCAGATATTGGAACACATATTGTGTCTCCTCCCCATTCTTCTGGTACTAATTCGTATTTCATTAATTCTTGTTTTACTTTATCAACATTTGCATCTGGTAAGTCTATTTTGTTTATTGCTACAATTATTGGTATTCCAGCTGATTTAGCATGGTTTATAGCTTCTACTGTTTGTGGCATTATTCCATCATTTGCTGCTACTACTAATATTGCTATATCTGTAATTTGTGCACCTCTAGCTCTCATTGCTGTAAATGCTTCGTGTCCTGGTGTGTCTAAGAATGTTATTTCTCTATCATTTACTTTTACTTTATATGCACCTATTGCTTGTGTAATTCCACCTGCTTCTCCACCTATTACATTTGTTTTTCTTATTGTGTCTAATAGTGATGTTTTACCATGGTCTACGTGTCCCATAACAACAACAACTGGTGGTCTTACTTCTAAGTCTTCTTCTTTATCTTCAGAATCATCAAATAAAATATCTTCATCTGTTACTGTTTCTTTCTTTTTAGCTGTTATTCCAAATTCTCCAGCAACTAAGAAAGCTGTATCAAAATCTAAATCTTGATTTATTGTAGCCATTATTCCATAACCTAATAATTTTTTGATTACTTCTGCTGTTGTTTTTTTCATTTCAGCAGCTAAGTCTTTTACTGTTATTGTTTCTGGAATTTCTATTTCTGTTAATTCAAATATTTTTTGTTTGTTTCTTTCTTCATTTTTTACTGGTTTCTTTTTGCCTTTTCTTCCTCTTTGAGTTGTTAAATCATAATAGTCTAACATTCCTCCATCTTGTTCTTCGAACATATTTGATAATTTACTTGTTTGTTTTAATGATTTTAATTTTCCTTCATCAAAACTTGAATTTTGATTTTTTCTATTTTTTGATTTTTTGTTTGTTTTGTTTTCATCAAATTTATTATTATTTTTTTGTTTGTCTATATTTTTATTGTATTCTCTAACAATTTCTTTTTCAGCTGTTTCAACAGACATAATGTTTTTGATATTTTTTTCAATACCTTTTTCATCTAATGGTCTTCTATTATTAAATCTATTTCCACCATTTCCGTTAACATTTCCATTGTTTTCATAATTATTTCTGTTATTATTTTTTCTAAAATTATTGTTTCCATTATTATTAGAACTATTATAATTTTTGTAATTGTTATTGTTGTTATTTCTTCCAAAATTATTTCTATTTTCGTTATTATAATTATTTTGTTGTCTAGCAGAATTGTTAAAATTATTTTGTCTATTTCCATTATTACGATTATTGTAATTATTGTTTCTTTCATTTCTATCATTTCTGTCAAATCTATTATTTTCTGGTCTATTATCTTTTCTATTATTTCTTTCTCTATTTTCTGTTTTTTGTTCAATTACTGTATTTTTTGTTTCTGCTTCTTTTTGCATTTTTTGATTATTTTCCTCTTGTTCTGCCTTTTCGACTTTTTCAACTTTCTCTATTTTTTCTGCTTTTGGTTCTTCTTTTTTTATTCCAAATAATTCACTAACTGTTTTTGGTTTATTGGGTTTGTTTCTGTATACAATATTGTAATTATTATTTTGTTTTCTTTCCACAAATCCTACACCATTGTTAGTTTTTTCTTCTTTTTTTACTTCTTGCTTTTTATTCTCTTCTTCTATAATAACTTCTCTTCTTATTATAACAGGTGATTTTTCTTCTTTTTTTGTTGTTTTTGTAGAGTTTTTTGTTTTTTCATTTGAATTATTTGTTAATTGAGCCTCTATTTTTTTTGCTTCTTCCTCTTCTACACCGCTCATATGACTTTTTACATCGATATTTAATTTTTGCGCCATTTCTAATACTTCTTTACTGGTTAAGTTTAGTTTTTTTGCTATTTCATATATTTTAATCTTACCCAATAATATCACCCCCATTATATTTTTTTTGAATTGATTTTGCAAAATTTCTATCTTTTATTCCTAATATTGCTTTGTTTGATTTTCCTATTGTTTTGCTTAGTTGTTCAATATTGCTATCTATTATTAATTCGATATTATAATTTTCACTAATTTCTTTAAATTTTTTTTGTGTTCTTTCTGAAGCATCTTGTGCAATTATTAATAAATGTATTTTTCCTTTTTTACAGTCTTCTTCAACACTATCTGCTCCAAAGCTTATTTTTCCAGCTTTCATAGCTAGGCCTATTAATCCTAATATATTATTATTTATCAATAATTACACCTCTTAAACTATCATAAATTTCTTGTGATATACTCATTTCAAATATTCTTTCAAGTCTTTTGCTTTTTATTAATTTTTCTAAACATTTTTCGTCATCACAGATATATGCTCCGCGTCCTTCTTTTTTTCCAGTTCTATCTATTGATATTTCTCCATTTTGATTTTTTACAATTCTAATTAGTAAATTTTTGTCTTTTTTTTCATTACATCCCATACAAGTTCTTTGTGGTTGTTTTTTCATTTAACATACACCTTTCTTTCTAATTTATGTTTAGAATTAAATATTTATCACGAATATTATTCATTTCCATCTTCTTCGTTTTTAGCATTTTGTTCTAAAAATTCTCTGTATTGTGATTCTGATTTTATATCAATTTTCCAATTTGTAAGTTTTGCTGCAAGTCTTGCATTTTGTCCTGATTTTCCAATTGCTAATGATAATTGGTCATCTGGTACTATTACTTCTGCAAATTTTTCATTTTCTTTTATATCAACTGCTAATATTTGTGCTGGTAATAATGCTGCTGCTATAAATACACTTGGGTCTTCATCCCATTCAATTACATCTATTTTTTCTCCATGTAATTCGTTTATTACATTTTGAATTCTTACTCCTTTTGAACCTACACATGAACCAACTGGATCTATGTTAGGGTCTTGTGAATATACTGCAACTTTACTTCTGTAACCTGGATCACGTGATACTGCTTTTATTTCTATTAGTCCTTCATAGATTTCTGGTATTTCAAATTCTAATAATTTTCTAACAAAGTCTGGATGACTTCTAGATACCATTACTTGTGGTGCCCCTTTTAGTCCTCTTTCAACATCTACTATATATGCTTTTATTTTATCATTTACTCTATATGTTTCTGTTGGCATTTTTTCTTTTGCTAGCATTATTCCTTCTAATTTTCCTAAATCCATTATTACAATATTTTTGTCTGCTTTTTGAATTATACCTGAAACTATTTCTCCTTTTCTTTGGCTATATTCGTCAAATACTATGTCTCTTTCAACTTCTCTTAATTTTTGAACTATTACTTGTTTTGCTGTTTGTGCTGCTATTCTACCAAAGTCTTTTGGTACTATTTCTACTTCTACTGAGTCTCCTATTTTTAAGTCTTTGTTTATTTTGTGTGCATCTTCTAAACTGATTTCTAATGCATCATCATTTGCTCTTTCCATTACTTCTTTTATTGAATAAATGTGTGTTGCTCCTGTATTATGGTCTATGTCTACTTTTACATTTTCTAATGCATCAAAATTTCTTTTATATGCTGTAACTAATGCTGTTTCTATTGATTCTAATACGTATTCTTTTTTTATACCTTTTTCCTTTTCTAGTTCTTCTAACGCTAATATTAATTCTTTGTTATCAATAGCTTTCATTTTTATTCCTCCTCTTTGATTTTTAATCATTTTATTTTTTTGGTTTTATTAATCCCAATTATAAACTGTTTTTATTTGTGATATATTTTTTCTTTCTATTTTGAATTCTTGATTTTCTTCTTTTATTTTTATATATTTTTCATCAAAATCTTCTAATGTTCCTTTATATTCTTTTTTTCCATTTTCATCTTTTTTAAATAATTTTACACTTATTTCTGTTCCAATATTTTTTTCTAAGTGTTTTTCTTTTCTTAATACTTTTTCTATTCCTGGTGAAGAGACTTCTAAGAAATATTGTTCTTTTATGTAGTTTTCTTCATCTAGTATGTCTGTAATGGCATCATTTACTTTTTCGCAATCGTTTAAATCTATTCCTTTTTCAGAATCTATAAAAATTCTTAGGAAATAGTTTTTTCCTTCTTTTGCATATTCAACATCATATAGCTCATATCCTATTTTTTCTATGATAGGTTCTATTAGTTTTTCTACTCTTTCTTCTATATTTGCCACTTTTTACCTCCTTTATTTCCAAAAGTTAAGAGTGGGATTTGTTCCCACTCTTTTAACGTCTCGTATGTTATATTAATATTATACCCAATTTCTGGTAAAAATGCAAGCTTTTTCAAATATTTTTTACACTTTTTACACTATTTTTTCCTCTTCTTGATTTTCTTCATTCATGTCTGTAATTTTAATACTTCTTTTATGCTCGATTTTTTCCCAACTTGTTTCTCTTTTAAATAAACATTTAAAGTTTATTGCAATCCATGAACCCATGAATAATGGATATGTAAAAAATCCTTTAATCATTGGTTTTATTGGTTTTCCATCTAAATACATAACAAATGCTGCTGTTAATGATGGTAATACAAAGGTTGGAACTAAGTATTTTAATATGTTAATAAATAATTCCATTTGTGTCATTCCATCTCCAAAGTATATTAGAACATTTGAAAGTAGTAAAACAATTGTTAATATGAACATTGGTATACTTCCTATTATATATAAGAAACCATCAAAGTTAAGCATTGTTTTTCTGTCTTTTGCTGCTTCTGCTAATTTGTTTGTATATTCTTTCATACATTGCATATGTCCAACTGTCCATCTGCTTCTTTGTGACCAACTTTGTTTAAATCCTGTTGGTTGTTCATCATATACTATTGCGTCTGTTGCCCAACCAAGTTTTTTACCTTTTATTATTCTTTGTAATGAAAATTCAATATCTTCTGTTAATGTTACTGTTTTCCATCCACCCATTTCTTTTATAATATCAAATTTCACCATAAATCCTGTTCCATTTAGCATTGGAGATAGTCCTAAATTATATCTTGCTAAATGATAAAATCTATGCATTGTCCAATAGAATAATGCATAACCTGATGTTATCCAGTTATCTGTTGGATTTTTTATGTCTCTATAACCTTGAACTACATCTTCTCCTTGGCAAAGATGTTTGTTCATGTTTTTAATGAAATCTTTATCAACAATATTGTCGGCATCAAATATAAATAATGCATCATAGTCTGCATTTTCTTCTATTTTTTGTTGTAAAAACCAGTCTAGTGCATAACCTTTTGTTTTTTTGGTTTCATCAAATCTTTCATATACTATTGCTCCTGCATCTCTTGCAATTCTTGCTGTGTTATCTGTACAGTTATCTGCAATTACGTATATATCATATAATTCTTTATTGTATGTTTGATTTTTTAAACTTTCTACTAAGTTTCCAACTACTGCTTCTTCATTGTGTGCTGGTATTATTGCCATAAATTTGTGGTCTTTTTTTACTTTTAATGGTTTTTCTTTTAGTTTTACTAGTGAGCATAAGCTTATTCCTATTTGATATAACCAAAATATTGTTATTACCCAGACTAATGCTTCTCTTAGTATATACATATATTCCATTTTTTTACCTCTCTTTTATTTCTTTTTTTATATGTTTATTATTGTTCTTTTTCTATTATACTCTTATTGTTAAAATTATGCAACTTTTTAGCGAAATTTTTTGTTTTGATTATTATTTTTTCACCTTTCTTATCTATTTTTAATATACTAAAATAAAATTAATATTGGAGGTTAGATTATGCAAAATAGATACAAAATAGCTATTGTCGGTTGTAGTGGTGTTGTTGGTCGAACTGTTTTAAAAGTATTGGAAGAGAAAAATTTTAGAAATTGTACATATACATTATTTGCATCTAAAAAATCAGCTGGAAATAAAATCGAATTTTTAGGTCAAAATTATATTGTTCAAGAATTAAAAGATAATTCTTTTGATTCAAAGTTTGATTTTGCAATTTTTTGTGCAGGTGGCGAAGTTTCTAAGAAATTTGCTCCTATTGCTTCATCTACGGGATGTATTGTTATTGATAATAGTAGTGTATTTAGAATGAATGAAAATGTTCCTTTAGTTGTTCCAGAGGTTAATCCTAAAAAAATCAAAGAAAATAATGGAATTATTGCGAATCCAAATTGTTCTACAATTCAAGCTGTTGTAGCCTTAAAGCCATTAGATGATAAGTATCATATTAAAAGAATTGTTTACTCTACTTACCAAGCTGTTTCTGGTGCTGGAAAATCTGGTATTGAAGATTTAGAAAATGGTATTTCTGGAATTGCTCCTAAAAAGTTTCCATATCCTATTGTTAATAATTGTTTGCCACATATTGATGTTTTTATGCCTGATGGTTATACAAAAGAGGAATATAAAATGATTAATGAGACTAGAAAAATTTTAAATAAACCTAATTTGCCAATTACTGCAACTTGTGTTAGAGTTCCTGTTAAGAATTGCCATAGTGAAAGTATTAATGTTGAGTTTGAGAAAGAAATCGATGTTTATGATATTAAAATTTTATTGCAAAATTCTCCTGGAATTATTTTAGTAGATGATATAGAAAATAATTATTACCCTATCGCAACTAAAGCTGATGGTACTGATGAGGTTTATGTTGGTAGAATTAGAAGAGATTTTAGTGTTAATTATGGTATTAATTTGTGGGTGGTTTCTGATAACCTTAGAAAGGGTGCAGCTTCTAATGCTGTTCAAATTTTGGAAAAGTTGATTTCATAATTTTGTGAATTTAAATAAAGCTATGCATAATTGCACAGCTTTATTGGGTTTTATATTATTTTATTTTTTCTATTTCTTCTTTTGATAGTTCTGTAAATTTTTCTATCATTTCTGTTGGTACTTTTTCTTTTAGCATTTTTTTTGCTATTTCTATTGATTTATTCTTTTCTCCTTCTTCTTTTCCTTTTCTTGTGGCATGATTAATAGCACTTACTCTATCCATTTCCCATTTTTCTCTTAATTCTG
>ERZ857801.67-NODE-67-length-133131-cov-9.068810_pt1 | contig 133131 bp, 132 predicted proteins | sample MGYA00519762_ERZ857801 | MGnify/ENA primary metagenome ERZ857801 (study PRJEB31778, sample SAMEA3449368) | human gut metagenome | biome: human gut; feature: human-associated habitat; material: faeces | place: United Kingdom | collected 2010/2012 ...
GAGAATTGGTATATTAGATTTATTACTCTTTGTATGAGTAACTTCAATATACCAGAGAGTTGATAGATATGAAAAGCAAGAAACTGATAATGCTGTTATTACTTTCACTAATGATTGCAGGTTGTGGTAATGCTGATAAAAAGACTGAGGCAAAAACAACCGAACCTAAACAGGAACAAAAAGATGATGATAAGGTAATGCAGGAAGAAAAACAAAGTGATGATACTGTTGAAGATAAAAAAACTGAATCAAAAGTAAACGAAGATAGTGAAAACACTACTTCAAATACAAGTAATGATAAAGCTAAAAAGTCTACAGAAAAAACATCAAAAACAGATGATACTTCTACAAAGAACAATCAAACAACGAACCAATCATCAACTCAGTCAAACTCTACTACTAGCTCTGCATCAGGATCTACAAATTCTCAGCCAAGTGAAACTACACCTACACCACCTGTTGAGAATGTCGTTCCAGACAAACAGCCTGAACAACAACCAGAACCAGAAAAACCTTCATATTCATATAAAGTTGGTAATTGTGGAAAACTATTTAATACTGAAAAAGAAGCTGATGAAGAAGCTCAAAAAATGTGGGATACATTTGATGATGGAACAAAATATATCAGTGGGTACTTTGTTTATTCTACAGGTGATAAGTGGAGTATAGACTATAGTTACAGTTATTGGTAAAAGAATTAAATATATATTAACTTATGATGAAACCTTAAAAGTTTCATCTTTTTTGTATAAAAATAAGGAGGATTCAAATTAAAATGAAAATAAAAATAAAACAGATATTTGTATCAGTTATGTCATTATTGTTGATGATAACATTAATATCACCAAGTTCTGTTTATGCAGAAACATATATAACCGGAACTAAAAAACATCCGACATGGTGGCTAGCTGATCCAAGCAGTGGGCGTCGTGATGATCATGAGGCTGAATTGCTCATTAATGGTGAAAGAGTATTCTGTATTGATGCCTTTACTCAATTCAAATCCAATCAAACAATGAATCTTGTTGATTGGAGTACTGTAGGTATTTCTCAAGACATGGCAAAAGAACTATCATTGATTGCTTACTTTGGAACACAAATTGATGGACGCAAAGGAGATGACTGGTATGCGATTACACAGGGGCTGATTTGGAAAGTTTTGCATGAAAGTCAGGGGCATACTGATATGTGTTATGTAGAAACAAACACTAACCCCGACTATCCTACAACTGTAAGACTGTGGAATGAAATTTTATCAGATGTTGAGCAGTATAAAAAAACACCATCGTTTTCAAATACTACTGTTGAAGTAGATGCTGATAAAAGCGTTACGCTAACTGATACCAATAATTCCTTAAATGGAATGTTCGTCAAAAATGATGGTGGTTTGAATGTAAGTATCAGTGGCAGTAATCAATTAATTATTAGCGGAAATGCAAACGCTGATGAAAACACAACAATTACATTACAACGAAACATTGATCCTTCTGCAATTGGAACAAGTCTTGCTTTTTATAATGGCAAGACACAGTCAGTTGGAATGTTTAAAGTTAAAGACCCTTTGCAAGTGAAACTAAAAGTGAAAGTTAATAAGTTTGGTACTTTGGAACTAACAAAATATAACGAAGATAAATCAGCTACTGTTCCTAACACTTATTACCACATTACTGGTCCTAATGGTTATGATAAAACATTGCCAACTGATAAAAATGGTATTTTAAAAATTGAAAGATTACCATTAGGTGACTATAAAGCAGTAGAAACACAGGCTGGTGACGGTTATCTAATCAATGTTCAGGAGTTTGGATTTACAATCAAAGCCAACGAAACCACATTTATTGACCCAAGTAATATTGAACCGACTGGAAAGATTGAATTAACTAAATCTATTGATACCGATAAAACAAATGGCTTATCAGGTGATGCAGTAATTAAAGATAACACTTATGGCTTATATGCCAAAGAAACTATCACAAATAAAGCCGGTACAAAAACGTTCTATAAAAAAGATGAATGCATCTCTACAAAGAAAACAGATACTGCCGGAAAAATAACATGGAATGATTTACCATTAGGAAAATACTATATCAAAGAAACAGCTTCTAATGACTCTTTAGTATTGAACAAAGATGTCATTGATGTTGAATTAAAGTATCAAAATCAAACTGTATCTAAAGTGATTGAGAAAAAAGATACAAGTAATCGTGTCAATATGCAAAAAATCCAAGTCTTTAAATCTGGGGAAAAAGATGGAATTAGTGGATTAGTCAAAGGACTTCAAGGGTGTGAGTTCACATTTAAATTGAAAAATGAAGTAGATCATGTTGGTTGGGACAATGCAACAACTTATGCACAAATCACAACGGATAAAAATGGTATTGCTAATACACCATATTTACCATATGGCCAGTATCTTGTTAAAGAAACCGTTACTCCAAAGGACTATATTACTGCTCCTGATTTTACTGTATCTGTAACAGATGATTACTCTGAATATACGGATGTTGAACAAGTTAAAAGAATAAATATTAATAACAGACCTTTCACTTCATATTTAAAATTAATTAAAGTCGATAAAGACAGTGGTAAAACTGTAACTTTAAACAGTGCTGAATTTAAAATCAAAGATTCCAAAGGAAACTATGTAGTGCAAAAAGTTGGAGGAAAGAAGTATGATACATTTACAACAAATTCTAAGAATCAACTAACAGTATTGTTTGGCGACAAGGGTGAAGTCACATTGCCATTGCAATTGGAAGCAGGTGATTACAGTATTGATGAAGTGAAAACTCCTGATGGTTTTTTAGCATTAGAAGAACCTGTCATCTTTACGATTACAAATCAGTATGATTATGATAAGGATGAAGATGAAGATCCAATTCTTGTTGTGAAAGTAGAAAATTCACAGCCCAAAGGTAAAATAATTCTACAAAAAACTGATGAGGAAACAGGAAAAGTCTTAGCAAATGTTGAGTATGAACTAACTGTCAAGAACACAATTCAAGACATGATTGATGGTAGTGTTAGATTTGCTAAGGGTGCAGTTGTCGCAAAAGGAAAAACTGACAAAAATGGTCAGATTGTTATTGATGGACTCTTTATGGGTGAATATCAACTTAAGGAAACTCTAACAAATGAAGGATATGTACTAAGCGAAGAAATTCATGATATCGTATTTGAGCAAACTGATTTAACTACAAAAGAATATGTAATTAATGTAGATGTTACAAACATTGCTCCAACTGGAGAAATTCATCTAATCAAAACCGATAAAGACAGCGAAGAATTATTAAGCGGTGTTATCTATCAGTTGACTACCAAAGAAGATATTTATTCTTTAGATGGACATAATACTCTTATTTATGAAGCAGGACAAACTGTTTCAATAGATATTTCTGAAAACGGATATTACATGACCAATGAATTGGGAGAAATCAATATCAGTAATCTTCCATTAGGTAAATATCAGTTAAAAGAAATTGCTCCATTAGAGGGATATTATACTGATAAAACCGAGTATGAAATTGATTTATCATATGACCATAGTGATAAAATAATCTATACAAAAACATTAAATGTTACCAACACAAAAAGTACAGTAGAAATCAGCAAAGTAGATGCAACCAGCTCAAAAGAATTAGCAGGTGCACATTTATCGCTATATGATAAAGACAATAACTTAATTGAAAAATGGATATCAACTGATGAACCTCATATTATAAGAGGGCTAAAAATTAATGAAGAATACAGACTTCATGAAGATTTAGCCCCATTAGGTTATGCCACTGCCAGTGATATAACATTTACTGTAACTGATGATACCGTTACAAAAGTAACAATGGAGGATGAAATCACAAAGATAGATATTTCTAAGGTGGATGCTACAACTGGTGAAGAAATTGAAGGAGCTAAATTAACAGTAACTGATAAGGAAACAGGAGAAGTTATTGACAGCTGGATATCTGTTAAAGAGCCTCACCGTATTACAGGACTTGTAGTTGGAAAAACTTATATCCTTCACGAAGAATCAGCACCTCAAGGATATCTTGTTGCAAGTGATGTCGAATTTACAGTATTAGATAGCGGTGAAGTGCAAAAAGTTGTTATGAAAGATGAGTTAGCACCTGTTGTAGTTCAAACAGGCGATTCCAGTCATGTTGAACTATATGCAATATTAGCTGTTCTTTCTTTAGGAGTAGCTGCATTATATATTCATTTAAAAAAGAAAAATAGTGATGATTCAGATGAGTAGTTTAGCTGTTCTTTTATTATTAATATTACTGTTTTCATTACTGCTAGGAATAAAAATCTATCTGGCAATAAAGGCAAGCAAAAAACATCAACAACGAAGAATCAAATATCATAAATCAGATAAGGACGAGTAATCGTCCTTTTTACATACCTGATTACGAAGGGAGGACCGTTTAAACATATAAAAGGTATTAAAATGAAAGGAAAGAAAAAGATGAAAAAGAAAACAAAAGAAATATTAGAAATATTGAAAGGCTTTATGATAAATAGTGAATTGAAAAATCACACAGCAGAAATTGTGCTGTATAAAAAAAGTGATAGCCACTTTACGATTGCTTCCTATATTTCAAACATCTTGGATAACAATGAAGAAAGCTCATTATATATTGGTACAGAAATTGATGCTCAAAAAATTAATGAATCTAATCCTTGTTTATGGCTAGCATCGTTACTTGATCTTAATTATGAAATTATTTATGTATCATTACCGTTTCACTGTACGATTTGGGCTAATTATTTTGATGTATATGATGAATTGGATGGTTATGAAAATCGTTTAAACGAGTATTTGCGTTACTGCAAACAGCACGATATCACTGCTGATTTACTGGAATCATTCTGTGGTGAAGAATTTGATGATATTGCTGATCAGGAGTTTTTTGAAATAGTGAATGGACATGTGATTGTTGAACGCTTTGCTATGGAAGATCAAGCATTTCTATTTGGACATGATGAACTGAAAGAAATCTTTGCGGTTTATGATTCAGATAAAAATTATTCAACTTACACAAATGAAAAGATTTATCATTCCTATTTGGAAGCATTTGAAGATTTTCAAAATCGTATCAAAAAATGCTGGTATGATAAAATGAAACAGTTTAATGAGCATTACTATTTTGCCTTTGACGGAGATAAAGAAGTTGATAAAATTTTAAAAGGTAAAAATTAAATTTTTCATAAGAGAAGCGGATTAACAATCTGCTTCTCTTATTGTTTTAAAGGAGGAACTATGAAAAAGCAGGATTTAGATTTATATGGCAAAATGCTTCATGCTCTTTATATAAGCAAAGACTATAGAAATTATGAGCCTACAACTATCTTACTAAAAAAAGAAGATAATCAATATAAGGTCATTATTGAAGCAATGAATAAGGACTGTCCAGATGAAGTCATATATTATAAAACTGATGAAAATGTTGCCAGCAATTTAGATGAAAATGATTTGATACAGGAACTTAGCGAATGGAATTGGAATATAGATGATGATTTTTTTGAAAGACTAGAAAAAGGCTATGAAATTGATTTTATGGATATGCGTATACATTATGGTATGTGGTGCATTATTAACGAAAAAGGAGTTGATGGTATTGAATGCAAAGACGGTTTAAACAAATATATTCTTTTTTGTAAAAACAGTGGCATCTCTGCCCAGACAATCAGATCTACAATAGGTCATGATGTTAAAGATATCTATCCCCTTTATCAGGAACTCAATAACAATTACCGAATCATCTGCGAAAGTGAATGCGGTGATCAGGCAATTGTTTTAGCATACAATAAAAAAGCCCCTCAGCCTTATGCAACTTGGCAAACGATTAAGTCAAGAAAACACGGCTATGATATGGGACATTATTTTAGTGATTATCTATCTGCCTATAAAGACTTTACAAGTCGATCTCACCAAATGCTGGATAGACATTTAGCTGTAAACAAAATGAGATTTAAAGGAAATAAGGAACATGAAAGATAGATATCATCATGCCCATAACATCTATGATATTTTATTTGAACCTATTCTATATAAAAATCATTTATGCTTGATTACTGAATTACCTATCCATATCAAACAAATCAAAAAACCTTTTTATGTTTACAGTATTCATTATGTAGATCACTATGGCAGTTTTGAAATGATTACTAATAACTGTGCCACTAATCGAGTTGCTACTCTTATTACATGTAAAAAAATCAACTTGATTGAAAACTTATATTTAGAAATAAAGGATACTGATTTCAAAAGGCTGTATAAACCAAAATTATCACTATCTGAATACAGTAATCTATTAAAATTAAAGGAGGTGTAATGAATGGCGATACGCTATGAAGATGCAACCAAATTATATCAGCAGACATTAAAGGAAATATCACATGACGAGACAAGCTGGACAGATTTCTTAAAATCAGCCTGTCGTAATTATCGATTACCCTTTGCTGATATGGTAATGATCTATGCTCAGCGACCAGATGCAACAGCAGTACTGGAAATTGAGGACTGGAACAAGCGTTATGGATTGTGGATCAAACCTAAATCAAAAGGGATTGCAGTATTTGATTCCAGTTATAACAACTATGCCAGATTAAAATATTATTTTGATATATCTGATACACGACAGACAAGATTTTATCGTCCTGTACCAATCTGGGAATTAAAAGAAGAATATGAGGAAGAAGTGATCAATACACTTAAGGATAACTTTGGTCCTCTTGATAATGAAAATGATTTAGCACAGGCAGTATTATCTGCTTCAGGTAATGTTGTTGAGGATAATATCAGCGATTATTTAAAAGAACTTCTATACTGTAAAACTGATTCTTTTTTAGAAGATTTAGATGAACAAAATACTGAAATCATTTATAAAAGTCTACTAACAGCCAGTGTTGCCTACATGACTTTATCACGCTGTGATATTAATGCCGATGATTATATTAGTAATGATATTTTACGTCAAATTGCTCAATTCAATACACGAGAAACATTGAATGCTTTAGGGATACCAGCTAAAGATATATCACAAATGGTTATCGGTGAAATAAGAAAAACTGTTCTTAGTCTTATCAGAGATGAAAATCGCACAATTGTAGATAATAAAAAGAACAGCTACAATAAAACTGAAAAAGATATCAATGATGAAAGGAGTCATGAAGATAATGAAACTAGATTATATTCCAATGGGCGAGTATCAGATCCCCAATTTAACATTGAAAAACGAGAACGAAGTTCAGTTAGGCAAATATGGGCTGATGAGGAGGAATTATCTTCAGCAGCACCGTCCGATACTGTTCACCAATCTGTTGACATCACAGACTCTCAATCAGCACCTGTTGGAGATCGAGGAGATGGCAAATCAGAGGAAAGAACTGCTGATGAAACAGTTGATGGAGCAGATGGAAGTAACGGAAGAATTGAAAGAATCAAATCAGATGGAGTGGATTCAGAGGATGAACAACATCGAGGAAACGATTCACGAGATCATCATAAAGGAACTGATTTACAGTTAGATAAAAATGAGGATAATGAAGAAGCGGGTAATTATAAAATACCTGCTTTTTTTACACTTATTGAATACGAACATTTGATCAAATATGATCGCTTTCGCAGTCATAAAAATAAAGATATTCAAGCAGTATTTGAATTTTATAATGATAAGGATAAACGTACTAACTATGTTAAAGAAAGTTTTAAAGTCATGATTGTTGAAGAAATCTATCACAATCAGCGTTTAGGCTATTATCATGATCAGGGCAAAGATATGTTAAGAGTCTGGAAAGGAGGTTACGCTAATCCTGATTATGAAGATTATGTATCATGGCAGGATGTAACTTCCTTTATTGAGGACATGATTGATAGAAATGTTTATCTTTCAATTCCTTTAAAGCCACTTCCAACAGCTCAAAAACAGCAGTTAAATTTATTTGACATGGAACCTGTTGAACCATCTCAAAACAACAAGGAAAAACAGCCTTTCACAATGCCTCAATACATTATTGATGCAGTTTTGAGTGAAGGAACTGAAGAAAAAGATTCTAAGATGAAAATAGCCATCCATTTCTCATTAGATCAACCTGTTGAACAAAATGCTGAGTTTCTTAAAAAGTTATATTATGAAGGCAGTAATGGTTTTATTATCAATAATCGCAGTCTCAGCTATAAGTGGAACAGTGACGGTATGCAAATCACCTGGGGTGATGGAATTGTTAATGCTTATGATAAACAGACATTGACTTGGCAGGACGTGGCAAAAAGTATTCGTAGCCTTTTAGATCAAGGACGATACATTTCACAAAATGAACTTGATCAATGCACAGATTATGAATATCAGCAAGCCTCAGAACATTTGTGGTATATGTGTCAGGATATGGACTTCGATGAAACAGATCATATGATGGAACTTCGGCAATACTATCACAAGGGTTTCCCTGATGGAACAGCCCAGATGGCAAAATTATTAAAGGACAAAGAATTTTTAGACAGGGCTATAAATGCTTTAACGGCATTCAATGATGACTATCAAAACAATCCAGATTTCATGCGTCATCACTGGAGAATGTATGCACCTGATAGAATCCTTCCAGTTATTAAGCAACTTACAATGCCTCATATCAAGTTCAAAGCAACTGATTATAAAGAACCGCATTACACTTATTTTATAACTCAGGATACAATCGATTCAGTCATTGCCAGTCAACATCGTGTACATCAAAAATACGATACACTTTCTTTTTTTCTAAACAATAAAGACAAAAAAGAAAGAATTAAATTTCTTAAAGATATGTGGGGAATCAGCGGTTCAAGTGATTATGATTCGGATTCCAAAGGATTAAAAATTAAAACAGGCAGCTACAACAAACCATATGCTAAGGTGCTGTTAAAGTGGAAGGATGTTGAACAAAGATTATCCTATCTCATTGAGAGAGATAAATATTTAAATGATGAACAAAAAGCAGGTATGAATGATTATGAAATAGAGGTGCTTGCTAGAAATATTTACTCATTCTTTTGTCGATTACCGCTAAACAATCCAAGACCATATAACACACAATTGGAAGATAAGGATAAAAACAATGAAATCAAAACTCTATTAAAAGATCCATCCAATACTGCTAATATCCTTGATATGATGCAGATTGCTTTATTAAACACTGCTGAATTTGATAAAAATTATGAAAATATGATGAAATACTTCAATCGTGTACAGGATTTTTATCAGGGGACTTATACCCTCTTTAACGAGAAAAAAACACCTATCATTGATACACCTTACGAGCCTGCTAATAATTTATTTGATTCGTTAGCAAGATCACTAGCAGAGTTTGCACAAATATATGATCCTTATGACTTTGCTGATCAGTATGAAGATTTCCAAGATGCAGTACAAAATCAAAAGGATACACTTAATGATATTGAAGGATTACAAGGTTTTATCAAATTCATGAATGCTGTCATTATAGAAGAAGATGATACAGAAACTGTTGCAGCTGCAAAAATGCTTAGAGAAGAGTTAAGTATCTACTTTGCCTTAGAAAAAGGATCAAATCTCAGCAGTGACAACGAAATCCGTTATTCCTATCGTCCTTATATTTCTCAGGAAGAGCCACGCTACAATACTGGCGATTTTGTTTTTATTATTCATAATCATATACCTGTTTATGGAACAATAGAACTGATTGACGAAGATGAGATAGTTATTAATCTGTATGATGATAATGATTTGGAAATCAGTAAAGAAGATTTTGAAAGTGATCTTAGACATGACTATCGAAATGAATACCTTTATGACCAAAACAGACCATTGATGAGAGTTAATGATAATCAGGAACAAGATCTAATTGTTGCAGATGATAAGGAAAGAAATACACTGGGTTACCAAAACTATGTCCTTTTAAAAAGAATTGCACCGCTTATTATTAATAATCAGGCAACTGAAATGATATTTCGTTCACCCAAAGAGCTGAGTACAATTTCAATCACACTTAATGAAGATATGATTATAATTACTCATAATAATGATGAACAATATCTTTTTAAATTAGATAATTCTCTTGAAACTTTAAACATTCGTGAAATCACAACTGATGGAGAAACAACTAAGGTAACGTTATTTAACGAAGAAGAAGTTGATGATTACAATGAAGAACAGCAGATGAATGAATCTGCTAATAAGTTTATTAAAAACATTGCCAATGATAAATATATTCTTACTTCTATTCTGTTTAATGGTGACGGTAAAGAAACAGTTATTACCTACGGTTATGACGGCAACATAACTTCATTTGATGGTAGTGATACTGCCCTTTCTTCATATTTAGAAAATTATCATGATGATCCAATAGGTAAGATATCTTCATTGATTCCTATACTGGAGACTGGAAAAGAAAATATCCAACTTGTTAAAGAAAGTGAAATTGCTCAAAAGAACTACAATCTTCTAAAGCAGATCGCACCGCTGATTATTACTGGCGAAAGTGAATTTATGCGTTTTACTGCAGGTAAACATGATTTACCTTTGGATATCGAAATCATTGATGATCGTATTTCAATGACTCATTATTTAGAAACTGATGACAGTCTATTGACTGATACCAATATGGAATTTGTACTTGATACAGATCAGCAGTTATTCAGTGCAAGAACATTTGAAAAAGATAATCCTGCCTATTATCAGTCAGTATCGACGAATGGTAATGAAGTCGTTGACACTGATACTGAAAAAGAACTAAATGAGTATGCCAATAAATGGCTTAACAGCATTATTGATAAAGAATATCATCTTGAACAAATGAGAATCTTTTTAAATAATTATCCTACTGAAATAGAGTATGGAACAGATGGATTAATTTCAAACTTTGATGGCAGTGATGATGATTTAAAATATTTTCGAGAACAGTATGACAGTGATCCCCAAAATAGAATTTCTATTCTTGTTGCCAAACATAATAATAACAGTAAAGATTTACCATCTCAAAAAGAATTAGTTGAAGATGTTGGAATCGCTGAGGTTACAAATATTCCTAATAAGGTCCATCAGCCAACTTCCGACATTGCATCACATAAACTTTATCCAGAAATATCAAATGATGAACGTCATGACTTTGTTATTACTAATATGGATTTAGGTGCAGGCGGTCCTAAGGAAAAATACAAAGCTAATGTAAAGGCAATCCAATTGTTAAAAGAATTGGAAATAGAACATCGGCTTGCAACTCCTGAAGAACAGGAAATATTATCTCGTTTTGTTGGCTGGGGTTCATTAGCTGATGCTTTTGATCAAACAAAGCCAAACTGGAAAAATGAATACTTGGAATTGAAGGACCTCCTCAATGACAAACAGTACAGGGCAGCTAGAGAATCAACTCTAACTGCTTTTTATACACCACCAATTGTGATTCAATCGATTTATCATAAATTATCTGATATGGGATTGAAAACAGGAAATATCCTTGAACCATCATGTGGTATTGGTCATTTCTTTGGAATGAAGCCTAATGATATGGACTGTCATTTTTATGGTGTTGAACTTGATGAAATATCAGGTAAGATTGCACAACATCTTTATCAGAACGCAACGATAGCAATACAACCTTTTGAAAATACAGATGTTCCTGATAATCTATTTGATGCAGTGGTAGGTAATGTCCCTTTTGGTCAGATTCCTATTCATGATCCCCGTTACAATAAAAACAAGTTTATGATACATGATTACTTCTTTGCTAAAGCATTGGACAAGGTTAAAACAGGCGGTATTGTTATCCTATTGACTTCTAAGTTTACAATGGATAAGCAAAACAGTGATGTTAGAAAATATATTGCCCAAAGAGCTGAACTGCTTGGTGCTGTTCGTTTACCTGATAATACCTTCATGAATAATGCAGGAACAAGAATTACCAGCGATATCTTAATTCTTCAAAAAAGAGAAAGACCACTTGTTTATGAACCTGAATGGATTTATTTAGATACAAATGAAGATGGTTTAACAATGAATTCTTATTTTGTATCACATCCTGAAATGGTTCTAGGAACAATGGTTGAAGAAACATCACAATACGGTAAAACAACAAGCTGTAAAGCAATTGAAGGCGTTGATCTGTCACAATCACTTGCAATTGCAATGGATTCTATAGAAGCCAAAATAAATACTGAACCAATACTGTTCACTGATGAAGAAGATCAGTCAATTCCAGCTGATCCAACTGTTCGCAACTTTAGTTACTGTATTGTAGACGGTACTATTTATTATCGTGAAAACAGTAGAATGTATCCTTCAGATATGTCCTTAACCGCTGAAAACAGAGTAAGAGGAATGATAGGTATACGTGACTGCATGAGAGAATTAATTGATCTACAAACTAACGAAGCACCTATTCATCTAGTTAATGAAGAACAGCAAAAACTTAATTCACTCTATGACGATTTCAGTAAAAATTATGGAATCATTAACAGTCGTGGAAATAAACTGGCATTTCAGGATGATAGTTCTTACAGCCTTCTTTGTTCATTGGAAATATTAAATGATGATAGAACATTTAAAAAGAAGGCTGATATCTTTTATAAGCAGACAATCAAGGCAAAAAAAGTTATCCAATCCGTAGATACTGCAAGTGAAGCCTTGATGGTATGTATCGCTGAAAAAGCCCACGTTGACTTTGATTTCATGAGCAAGATATCAAGTTTCAGTAAAGATGAACTGATTGAAAAATTAGAGGGGGTTATCTTCCCTAATCCAGAGAAACTAAATGAAAATGGTATCCCAGTTTATGAAACTGCTGATGAATATCTATCAGGTAATGTAAGAACAAAACTAGCTATCGCAAAACAAGTAGCTAAGCAAAATCCAGAGCTTTATCAATCAAATGTTGAAGCCTTAGAAAAAGTACAACCTGAACCAATTAAAGCCAGTGATATCAGTTTACGATTAGGAACAACATGGATACCTACAGATGTTTATAGGCAGTTTATCTTTCATCTTCTGGAAACCCCATCATGGAAACAGAAAGATATTCATGTTATCTATTTAGCAGCTACTGAAGAATGGAATGTAACTCGTAAAAGTTTGGACAGTGGTGTTAGAGCAACCAAAACTTTTGGAACACATCGTATCAATGCTTATAAAATTATCGAAAACACCTTGAATTTAAGAGATGTCAAAATCTTTGATACTAAATTAGATGATGAAGGTAAAGAAATTCGTGTTTTGAATAAAAAAGAAACAGCAATTGCTCAAGATAAACAGGATATTATCAAATCCAGATTTATTGAGTGGGTATGGTCTGATCCTGACCGTCGTGAACGATTAACCAAGATTTACAATGAAAAATTCAATTCCATTCGTAATCGAACGTATGATGGCAGTCATTTATCATTTACAGGTATGAATACTGATATTCAATTAAGGAAACATCAGATCGATGCAATTGCCAGAATCCTTTACGGCGGTAATACACTACTCGCTCATTCAGTTGGGGCTGGCAAGACTTTTGAAATGATTGGTGCCGGAATGGAAGCAAAGCGTCTAGGACTTTGCAGTAAACCTATTTATGTTGTCCCTAATAATATCATTAATGATTTTGCTAGTGATTTTTATCGACTGTACCCTAGTGCCAATATTTTAGTTGCAACAACAGATACATTATCAAAAAATAATCGTCATCAGTTCTTTTCACGAATATCAACTGGTGAATGGGATGGCGTTATTGTTACTCATTCTCAGTTTATTAAAATGCCTATTTCAGTAGAACGACAAATCAAGATGATGGAAGATCAAATTGAAGAAATCACAAACAGTATTGAAGCAGTTAAAAATAACAATGGTGAACGATATACTGTTAAACAGCTTGAAGGAATGAAAAAGCGTCTCAAAGAAAAAATGCAGAAACTCAATGATAATTCCAAAAAAGATGACATCTTATGTTTTGAGCAGTTAGGCATTGATATGATGTTTGTTGATGAAGCTGACCTATTTAAGAACTTATTTTTATTTTCGAAAATGCGTAATGTATCAGGAATATCTCAAACCAACTCACAAAGAGCATCTGATCTTTTTATGAAAACACGTTACCTTGATGAATTAACCAATTATCGTGGTGTTGTATTTGCAACTGGTACACCAGTAGCTAACAGTATGGCAGAACTTTATACAATGCAAAGATATCTGCAATACAATATGTTACAGGAACATGGATTAGAGTCCTTTGATGCATGGGCTTCTACTTTTGGAGAAACAACAACGGCTATGGAATTGACTCCAGAGGGCAACGGATTCAGATTAAAGACAAGATTTTCAAGATTTTATAATTTACCGGAATTGATGACGCTGTTTAAAGAAGTTGCAGATATCCAGACAGCAGATATGTTACAGCTACCTACCCCTAATATGCACAAGGAAGTCATTTCAGTTCCTGCCACCAACGAGCAAAAAGACATGATTAAGGCACTCGGTGATCGTGCAGAAGATATTAGAAATCGTAAGGTAGATCCACATATTGATAATATGTTAAAAATAGTGCGCTGCTAAGCGCAAAAGTATATCTCCCCCGCAGGGGGACATTATTAAAAGTAAATAATGGGAACAACCAACCTACCTGGAGAGGAAACTCAAAGGGGACAATCGCATGTTGGTAAAGCGGATAAGGAGTTAATCGCAATACTTCGATGCTCCGCAAGTTCCGTATCCTATGGTTAAAGCTATACTGCCTGAACCTTAGTTCCGACTTGGTGCAAAGCATCGCCCATCGGAAAGCGATTGATACCGATGTCATTGTATGCTCGTTGTTGTTGATTTTGGACGAGTAACTTTTTGCAATGAAAGAGCGCACAGTGAGTGCGAATAAAGGGACGAACAAGGAACCTAAGGGATACTCGATACGTATACTTTTGACGAATAGCAGGATTACCTAAAGGGGGAGACCCCCATGGTAACGGAGTCACCATAGTAGTCCGAGCAAGGGAAAGCCTTGTACATGGCGAAGGGTGACAGGTAATTTCGATTAGTTAGAAAGGAGTAGGTGCGTGAGATGCGTACAGCCAAAACTGTTTTAACGGTCATTCAAGAACGTGGAAAACAAAAGAAACCTATTGAAAGAGTTTACAAGCTCTTATTTAACCGTGAATTATATCTGAATGCCTATGCTAAGTTATACCCGAATAACGGAGCAATGACAAAGGGTGTTACAGATGAAACGGTAGATGGAATGTCCATTCAGAAAATAGACAGAATGATTGAAATACTCCGTGAGGAGAAATATCAATGGAAACCAGCAAGACGGGAATATATCAAAAAGAAAAATGGTAAGAAGCGTCCGCTGGGGATTCCTGTATGGGGAGATAAAGTATTGCAGGAAGTAATGCGTCAGATTTTAGAAGCGTATTATGAGCCACAGTTTAGTGAACATTCCCATGGTTTTCGTCCAAACAGAGGATGTCATACAGCACTACAAGAAATACAGGTATGGAAAGGAACTCGCTGGTTTATTGAGGGAGACATTTCTCAATACTTTGATACAATCGACCATAAAATTTTACTGGAAATACTTGCAAGAAATATTCATGATGGAAGATTTATCCGTCTGGTATCGAATATGTTAGAAGCTGGATACTTGGAAGAATGGAAATTCAATCAGACAATCAGCGGTGTGCCTCAGGGCGGAGTTATCAGTCCGATACTGGCTAATATTTATCTCAACGAATTTGATAATTGGATTGAAGAAGTCTTAATCCCAAAATACACAAAAGGAAAAAGGCAGAAATCTAATCCAGAATATAACAAGTTGACCGCTGAAATCCAAAAACTCAGAAAGGAGGGAGATGCAAAGACAGCCCATCAGCTTGTGGTTGAACGCAGAAAAATACCTTCTGTTAATACGCAAGATGAGAATTATCGCAGATTGCGCTATGTGAGATATGCGGATGATTTTCTACTTGGATTCACTGGCTCTAAAGCAGATGCAGAAGAAATAAAAGCAGAAATAGGAAGATTTCTAAAAGAGAAATTAAATCTGATAATGTCAGAAGAAAAGACTCTAATAACAAATGCAGGCAGTCAGGCGGCAAAGTTTCTTGGATATGAAATCAAAGCACAAAGGGTCAATGACTATATTGACCCAAAGGGGCGCAGAGGAGCAAATGGAGCAATCGCACTATTAGTCCCTGCAAAAGTAATTGAAGAAAAATGCAAGAAATATATGAAACGTGGAAAAGCAACTCACAGGAATAATCTTTTGCAAGATGATGATTTTTCTATTGTACAGACATATCAGCAAGAGTACAGAGGACTGGTGCAGTATTATATTCTCGCACAAAATTTGTCTTGGTTCTCGAAGTTGTACTGGTATATGGAAACTTCATTATTGAAAACTCTTGCGTGTAAACACAGGTCATCTATCAATAAGCAAAAGGCTAAGTATAAAACAACTACAACAAGTACAAGTGGAAAAACAGTTCCGTGTCTGCAAGTTGTAGTAGAACGTCCTAATAAAAAGCCATTAGTTGCGACATGGGGAGGAATTTCCCTTGTGCATAAACGAAAAGCTGTTATAGAAGATATACCATACAAGGTATATGGTGGGCGAACAGAATTAGTTAAAAGACTGTTGGCAGAGAAGTGTGAATTATGTGGAAGTACTGAAAATATAGAGGTACATCATATAAGAAAACTTGCAGATTTAAAGAAGAAAGGACAGGCAGAAGTACCTAAATGGGTACAGATAATGTCTGCCAGAAAAAGAAAAACGCTTGTGGTATGTCGGGAATGCCATGTAGCAACCCACAATGGTAATATAACCAAAAGTTCTTGAAATGGAATTACTGGGGAGCCGGATGATGCGAAAGTATCACGTCCGGTTCTGAGGGGGGATAACGGAAAAGGAGCTATTGCTACCTCGCCGGTATCCTACCCGACACGAATGATGGTCGTAAATTGGCATTAGACCAAAGAATTATTAATCCTTTATTGCCCGATAATCCTAATAGTAAAGTCAATGCCTGTGTTGATAACATTTATCGCATTTGGAAAGAATATAAAGATGAAAATCTAACCCAGATCATGTTCTGTGATTTGTCTACGCCTAACGGAAAAAATGAGTTTAATGTCTATGATGATATTAAAATGAAGCTGATTGCAAAAGGAATTCCCGAAGAAGAAGTTGAACATATTCATATTGCTAAAACCGAAAAACAAAAGCAGGATTTATTTAGTAAGGTTAGACAAGGTAAGGTACGTGTGATTAATGGTTCAACTTCTAAAATGGGTGCTGGAACAAATATTCAGGATCGTCTAGTTGCATTGCATGATTTGGACTGTCCATGGAGACCTCGAGATTTAGAACAGCGTCATGGTAGAATTGCAAGACAAGGAAATCTTAATAGTGAAGCCTCTATTTACACATATGTAACTGAGGGAACCTTCGATTCCTATCTCTATCAGACAATTGAGAAAAAGCAGACTTTTATATCACAGGTATTCACTTCTAAAACACCTCAGCGTGTGATGGAGGAAATTGATGAAGCTGTATTAAATTATGCAGAAATTAAAGCAATTGCCTCTGGTGATCCTAAGATTATGGAACGATGTAATCTTGAACAGGAAATCAATAAACTGAATGTATTAAAAGCCAGTTTCCTCAATCAAAAATATGAATATCAGGATGCTATCATTAAAAAATATCCTCAGCAAATCAGTCAACTGGAAGAAACTATTGAACACCTTAAACTGGATATTGAATTACGCAATCAAAATCCACTACATGCTAATGATGATTTTGTTGGTATGACGTTAAATAATGTTTTTATTCGGGATAAGGCAGAAGCTGGTAGTAAACTGATTGAACAATGTCAAACAGTTACTTCTCCTGACCCTATTCTTATTGGTGAATATCGCTCTTTTGAATTATATGTATTCTTTGATTCATTTCATGCAGAATATAAACTTCAGTTAAAAGGTCATGGTCGCTATCAGATTGACTTAGGTACTGATAAATATGGTAATATCATTAGAATTAATAATGTTCTTGATGGACTAGAAAAACAGTTACTCGAAAATGAAAATGCTCTTGTTGATGTAAAAAATCAATTAGCCTCAGCAAAAATAGAAGCTGAAAAGCCATTTGAGCGTGAAGATGAACTGCAAAGAAAAACAAAGGAGTTTGCAAAACTGACAATGGAATTAAAAATAGAAGAAAAAGAACCAAATATTATAGATGCAGACGAAATAGATTCCTCTACAGAAAAAGAAATATCAGCAAAATCCAAAGATTATGAGCGTTAAATGTTTTAATCGCACATTTGTTGTTTTGCTATCCTTTTCCTATAATGTAATCAGGAGGTGGATAGAAATGAAGTTCATTGATTTATTAAGTGAAGAATATACAACGCTTATGAGTCCTTTTTTAGACCGTTTAGATGAAAAGAGTTGTTCTGAATTAGAACAAAAGTGTGAAAAATATCGTAAGTTAAATGAAAAAGCAAGTCAATTTGCTCGCCAAAATTATTTTATTTTTGACTTCTTTGAAATAAGGGAATTATCACAGGAATCATATTCTAAGGAACAGATGCAGGCATTAAAAAAATATCTTGAATATCAACGACAAATAGATGATTATGAGCATATGGAATTTTATAAAACAGGGTTTGCTGATTGTATAACGTTACTAAGTATGATAGGTATTTTATGATAAAATATATTGATCCGTTTTTAGAAGAAAATACTTCATCTTTTTGTGATTTCTTTGAAAGGCTAGACAAGAAGATGTTAGTCAGCCTAACTAACTGCAAGGAGTATATAAGGTTAACTAAAGAATGTGAAAAAATAAAACTGCAGTACCCTAACTTAGTTGAGATTATTGAATCTGCTGAAGCAACAAATGATATATATACTAAAGAAGAAATACAGGCTTTAGCAACCTATATATACAATCAGCATAAGATCAGTAATTATGAGATTTATGAAATGTATAAGATTGGATCAGCAGAATGTCTGCAATGGTTAATGATTACTAATCTGCTGTAACAAATCGCACATTTGAAATCTCCCTACCTTTTCAGTACTGTATTAGGTGGAGGTGGGAGAATGTTAGAGGATAGAAATTATAAGAGTATTCTTACAATATTGAATGAGAATTTTGATGAATTGTGCTATGAAATCATTCAGGATGCAGAGCTACAAAGTGATTACCGGGAACTGATGTATATCAAAAAACTGCTATTAACAGATTTTCCAGTAATCAATAAAATTGAATTATCACAAGCAGTTAACATCGAAGATGAAGATTTAAAAAACATAAAAGAATATCATGAAATCAATAACTCTATAAATAAAGTTCTGATGAAAGAAGCTTATTTTAGAGGAGTTAAAGATATGATACTCATGCTTGCAAGAGCAAATATCTTTAAGGAGAGTCAATAAAATGATTCTCCTTTTTGCATTAAAAAATAATTACAAGGAGTTATGTAAAAATGGCATATATAAAACCAGAGATATTAAAGAAAGTAAAACAGGTTGATCTATTAACATATCTGTTAAATTATCAGCCAGATAGATTAAAAAAGATTTCGCATAATACCTATTGTATACGTGATCACGACAGTTTGCATATTTCAAATGGATTATGGAATTGGCAGTCAATGGGTATTGGCGGTAAATCAGCATTGGATTTTTTAATTAAAGTAGACAATTATACATTTCTAGAGGCAGCAAATATTATTGCTGAAAATATAAATGTAAAAGCACCTGAATATGTCCCCTACTCAGAAAAAGAAAGAGATAAAAAATTACAAATTCCTCAAAGAGCAAAAACTGATCAAAATGCTATTGATTATTTATTAAGTCGAGGAATATCATTTAATATTATTAAACATTGTATTGACCATTATCTATTATATGAAAATGAATATTTCAGTCCTTCAACAAATAAGGTATATCAAAATGTTGCTTTTATAGGCTGGGACAAAAAGACTAATAAACCTCGACATATAGCATTACGTGGGATTAATCAAGATTTCATAGGTGATGCAACCGGCAGTGATAAACGTTATTCGTTTTGCATTGAATCAAGCAATCCTGACTGTGACACAGTTCATATCAATGAAGCACCGATAGATGTATTATCTCAAGCTACTTTATTTGAGCAGGATAACAAAGAATTTAATCACGAGCATATTCTTTCGCTAACAGGTATTTATGCACCTAGAAATGATACCAAGGAAATCAAGATTCCACTGGCATTACAACAATTCCTTATAGATCACCCTAAAATTAAAAATATAATTTTTCATTTAGATCTTGATAAAGTTGGCCGACAAGCAACAGCATTGATTATTGAAATTATGAAATTGAAATTGCCAGAATACACTTGTTATGATGATCCACCAAAATACTATAAAGATACTAATGATAATCTATGTATGAGACTGGGTATTGCTAAAGTAAAATCTAGATCAAAAATGGATAATAAAGAATATACAAGATAATTTTTATTTGTTACAAAATATTTTAAAATATGCTTAAACTTCTAAATTTCTTGTGTACAATATTATTTAATGAGATAATATAGCCATAGATAAATTAGAATTTTTATGTGAGGTGACAGCAATGAGAAAGCAGTCTTATTCATATCTAGCAAGAGTAGGTTTTCAAAAAATAATAAGTTTTTTACTATATCTAATTGGTGCAGGGTTTACACTGACATATGCAGGAATATTCTATTTTATTTATCTTTTCATCACAACCATTATAATTTGTTTGATTTTGTTCAAAACAAATGAGGAACTATTAGCAAAACGAGGAAAAATAAATACGGATTCTCCAACATGGGATAAAATACTTTTATTTGTATTTTGGATATTAAATTATTTTGCAGTATATTTATTAGCAGGCATGTATGAAAGCAGTGAGCACTTAAATTTAGCATATTATTTAGGAATTGTTTTAACCATGTTTGCAGCATGGTTCTCGACAAAAGCAACTATAGAAAACTCTTTTTTAGAATCTACAGCGAGAATCCAAAGTGACAGAAATCAAAAGGTTTGTACAACAGGACCGTATAGAATTGTCCGGCATCCTGCGTATAGTGGACTAATATTAAATAGTATTGGGTTATCTTTGATTTTTCCTTATGTTAGTGTTTGGATATGTATGGTAATAACTGCTGTAATCATCGTAATACGAACAGCATTAGAGGATAGGATGCTTAAAGATGGATTAGATGGGTACTATGAATATACAAAACAAACGAAGTATAAACTGATCCCATTTATTTGGTAATACATTGTAAATTCCAGTTTATCAAACTGGTAAATTAGAATTTAATGAATAGTAAATTGATATGATAGGTAAAATATCGACTATTTATTAAAATTGAAGGAGATGATACCAATGAAACAATATCATGTTATAAGTGCTAAAAATTTCGGGTATGAAAGTGAATTAGGTGATGAAACATATGACTACTTTGTATTTCCATCAAATAAATTCAGTCAAAGTGATGTTATGAGCCTGTTTGTAAGTATTACTAAATATACATGGAAAAATAATAATGAATATCCTTATACTGCATATGAGTATATGGGTACGCAATATTGCAGTGATCTATATGGAAAACAATACTATCAAATAATATATAACGGTTTGTTTGATGAAGACAACGTACCATATATCCCATAATGTATTGATATTAATTTAGCGTACTGTTTTAATATTATATGTAATTCTAATAGTTTATTAGGTAAATATTTGAGCCGGTCAGTAATAACGAAGAATAAAAATGCACAATCTAATTTTATATAATGCACTATACCAGCAAGCACTGGATATGGATAGCCCATTATCCTTTTTAGGGAATTGCCCTAATACCCTTTAAAAATTAAATAGAGTAAGAAGGTGAGGAAATATACATTATAGAATAGATAGTAGAATTGATGAAAGTGTGCATTTTAAAGTAGTACATGTTAATAATTTAAAAAAGCAATTTTCGAATTGGAAAAAGAATTTGAATAAAGAGGAGAAAAAAGCAATAAGGAAGTATATTAGAAATTCAAAAAAAATAAATGCTAAGTTAAGGGATAATAAAGATTGTTTTGAAGCTAGTATTATTTCAAAGGCAATAAGAAAATGTCCAATATTAAAAGAAAATATTATAGTAGTTAGATGTATTGATAAAAAGGAAAATAACTATTATAAAACTTTAAATAAAAATAGTATTTTTAAATGTGCAGATTTTAAAGGTACTCATGTATATCATCGTATACTATTGAATAGATTTTTTAAAGTATCTAACAGCAAGGGATATGCTATAATATTGATTCCTAAGGGTTCTCCAGTTGCATATATTAGTGATATAAGTTGGTTTGTATTATTTAGAAATGAGAAAGAATTATTAATTGATAGGAATCAGCAATTTAGATTAATTGATACATTTAATATTTTAAATAGTAATGGATATGTATTTAAATTAGAAAATAATTTATTAATACAATAAGCAACAGAATGAAAATAAGCTGTTGTTTTTATTTTACAATAAAAAGGAGCAAAAAATGAGAAAACGAAATATATCAATTATCACAAGATTAAATGAAAAAGAAAAAAATCATCTTGCTACATTAGTGAAAAGAAGTGGCTTATCTCAGGAAGCATATATACGTCATTTAATAAACGGTGTTGTTCCTAAAGATAGTCCTCCTGCTGATTACTATGCAATGATGAAAGAATTACACGCTATTGGTAACAATCTAAACCAGTTAGCAAGAAAAGCCCATCAGTTAAATGTCATTAACGTTGAACAGTATGATCTGGCAGTCAAAGAATTTGAAAATGCTGTAACAAAGATAACTGAAGCAGTTATTTTGCCAAAGCCTATGGATAAATAATGGCAACTACAGCGATATGGGATGTTAAAGGCTGGCTAGGTAAATTAGTTATCTATGCTGAAAACCCAGAAAAAACAACTAACCCCAAATACTACGAAAAACAGAATATGAATGATCAGGATACTGAAGCATTAGGTGATGTTATTGGATATGCAATGCGTGAAGATGCAACAGTATCTGAAGAACTTAAAGAACATTTTGTTAGTGGCATCAACTGTTCTATCAACACTGCAAGAACGGAAATGATGGCAGTTAAAAAGCGTTATGGCAAAAAAGATGGTATTGTTGCCTTTCATGGTTATCAGTCTTTCGCCCCTAATGAAACAACTCCTGATATAGCACATGAGATTGGTGTAAGGCTTGCTAATGAATTATGGGGTGAACGATTTCAAGTAATCGTTGCTACTCATTTGGATAAGGAAAATCATATCCACAATCATTTTGTCTTAAATTCAGTCTCTTTTAAAGATGGATATCGTTACAATGACTGTACAAAAACATATATGCTGATGCGTAAAACCTCAGATCGAATCTGTAAAGAATTTGGATTGTCAGTTATTGAAAATCCAAAGCGTGGCAAAGCAAAACATTATGGCGAATGGAAAGCCGAAAAAGACGGCAGACCAACATGGCGTGGTATTATCAAGGCAGATGTAGATGAGGCTGTTTCAAAAGCAGTAACTGATAAACAGTTCTTTTATCTGCTCAGACAAAAAGGATATACAATCAAACAAGGTAAAGATATTACCGTTCGACCTCAAGGAAAAGAACGTGGTATGAAGTTAGCAAGAAATCTAGGTGATGAATATAGCTATGATGCCATTTGTAAAAAGATATTAAACAACATTAGAAATATACCGCCTGAAAAGAAAGAGCCAGACAAAGTCATTGTCATGAAACTACATGGTCCTCTTAATAAACATCGTAAGTATAAAGGGATTCGTGCCCTATATTTTCAATACTGCTTTAAGTTAGGAATACTGCCAAAAAACAAATCAATATCCCCTGCCAGACTTCACTTTTTGTTAAAGGAAGACTTGGCAAAATTAGATAACATAAATAAAGAAACTAAGCTGTTGTGTATTAATAAGATTGATACTTCTAAGCAGCTTTTTTCATACCAGAATCAACAGCAGGAACAAATGAACTCGCTAATCAGCAAACGTAAACATATGCGTTACAAACTTAGAAGTGTCCACTCTGAAGATGAAAAATCATTACTGAAAAGTGAGATATCAAAACTGACTGCTGAAATTGGTAAATTGCGAAAGGAGGTGATTTTATGTGATCATATTGCAAAACGTTCAGAAGTTATAAAAGAAAAGTTAAAAGTTATTAAAGAAGATGAAAGAAAGGAGGAATCGAAAATTGAACACAGGAGGAGAAGCCGCCGATCAAGTCATTAAGATGGGCTTGAATGGTGCAGAAGTTGCATTACGTATTACAGGAGCAGCTGCTAAGGAAGTGGCAACCATGCTTTATGCAATTTTAAAAGACAATAAGAAAAGCAAAGGTCGTACCCGTTTAGAGAATCTAATTAAAACAGGACGACCTTTAACTATTTTTACTGTTAAAGCCAGTGATTATGATCAGTTTAAAATCGAAGCAAAAAAATACGGTATTTTGTACAGCGGTATTCGAGATTCAAAAATGAGCAACGACGGCATGGTTGACATTATCGTTAAGCAGGAAGATGCAAGCAGAATCAATCGCATTGTTGAGCGATTCAAGTTTGCTGATGTCTGTCAATCTGAAGCTCAAATCAAATCTGATATTGAAAGAACACGTGAAGCGAAAAAGAATAAAGAAATCCCTGATCGTAACCAACCAATGAAATCGGAAAATGAAAAAGTAATGGAAGAAGTATTTGCAAAACCACTTCAAAAAGAAACAAATGCTTCAAACCCCAATCTGGCGAAGACGACAAAATCCCGTCAGTCCGAGCCTTTATCGAAGAAAGTCGTGGGGGAACCTGTTAAACTGCCAAAGCCTAGTGTTAAATCACAGTTAAAGGAAATAAAGACAGAACAGGATAAAAAAGCGACTCATCCAGTCAAAGAAGAAAAGTCAAAATCACATTCTTCTAAAGCTGTCAATCACAAACAGCCTAAAACTAAAAAATCGAAAAGAAAAGAGAGGTAACAACTTATGAGTAATTTTAATGATATGTTTACAGGTATTTCAAGTCCTGAAGAAACAAGACAAAAATCTATTGAAGCTTTTGTTGCTGAAAGTAAGGCAAATAGAGAACTATGTTATACTATGGCCGATGAAATGGCATTAAATGTAAGTGATAATCCTAAAGTGTTTCAGTCCTATTTAGATGTGCAGAGCAGATTCCCTAATTACTCTGTTAACAATGCTTTACTGATATTAAAACAAATGCCACAGGCAACACAGTTAGGTGATCTTAATTACTGGAAAAATCAAAAAAACTATATCCGTAAAAATGAATTAGACAATAATGTATTGATTTTAGAACCAGGTGATGAGTATCGTCGTGAAGATGGATCAGTTGGAACATATATCAACGCTAAAAAAGTCTATGATATCTCACAGTCTAAAAACTCACGTCATCGTGAAACACCATTGAATGATATTAACAGTTTGATTAGAGCAATAGCCAACAGTTCTCCTGTTGCCTTTAAATCTATTGCTCCAGAACAAATGCCACAAGGATATGCTGTTTTATATGATAAAAATTCAGATAGGATCTATTTAAGAAACGGTCTTGACGATGGTGTCAAAGTCTTTCAGCTGACAACGATGGAGATTGCACATGCAATGATGGCAAAAGATAATCCTGATTATGATCGTAACGAAAGTCATTTAACAGCCTATGCAGCATCCTATATGTTATGTAAGCAGTATGGTATTAATACTGATGATTTTACTTTTGAAGTCAGCCCTGAAAGTGAAACCAATGAACCGCAGGATATCAAAAAGGAATTAACAAAAATCAAAAGTATTGCAAATGACATCTCTAATCGTATGGAACCAACATTAGTAAAAAATCGTGCTACAAAAGAAAAATCATATGAAAGATAAAGGGATACGCCATGAAAGAAATATATACACTTAGGCTTGATAGATATGATTATGGTATTATTTTAAACACTCTCAATGACAGAAGAACTGAAATGATCAAAAACGATCAGGATACTGAAATCATTGATAATACCTTACTAAAAGTCATTGAAGCCAAAGAAAGATATAAAGGATGTGATCGCAGTGAGCGATGAACATAATCAGACATATATTGCGCTTTACCTCGCTGGTACTATTCCAGTTATCTGGATAGCTTTGTTATTAGCACCCTATTTATTTAGAGGAGGTATATTTGCACATCTTGCTGATATGACCAATGCCTTAAACAATCCATTATCTATTACATGGATGGAAGATAGCCTAAAAACTATCTTCCTTTTTCTATGTATTTATGGTGCAGGTATTGGAATCTATTATTCTACCAAAAAGAACTATCGTCGTGGCGAAGAACATGGTTCAGCAAAATGGGGTTCCATTACAAAAGTGAATAAAAAATATTCAAGTAAGAAACCCATTGAAGATAAGATATTGACACAAAATGTCCGTATCAGCTATAAAAGCCGAAAACATCGACGTAATCTACTCACTTTGATCTGTGGAGGTAGTGGTGCTGGTAAGACAAGATTTTATGCAAAACCTAATCTTTTACAGGGCAATACCAGTTTTGTCGTATTAGATCCTAAAGGTGGTGCGAGACGTTCGTACATGAAAAGTGTACGCACATCTCAAATTTAAAAAATATTGAATTTGAAATGGAGAACTGAATATGTGATTAGTCGAATGATAAGGTAACGCTTTGAAAGGCTAACTTTGATCCTCCGACTGGCATGGATATGAGTAAACATAGAAATGTCAGAAGCTCGGTGAAGTCGGCAGAGAGATACCGTAACAAGTAAAGTTGACGAAAATCATTTAGAGGTAAGTGATGTATCCTATATGCCGGAAGTCTATAAGTTACCTATGGTTAGAATGCGGGGTGACATTCCCGCTGACGAAACTTCGAATGTACGGGTCTATATCGGGACTAAGTAGAAATGCTTAGTGACACAAACAGTGTCGCTGCTGTGGTTGAGTAAAACTCCGCCTTTATGAAAGACCATACAGTGTTACAGGCACTGTCAAGGCAGCAGGCTCATAGAAGTGACCTAAGGGTAAAATGAACAGATAACATATTCGGAACGTTGAAAGCTGACAACGTGGAGAATTTACTTTCTATGAAACGGTTCTAACGAAAACAGAATGTATAAGTTAGATTGATGTCAGTGAGAGCGGTGCCACGGTACCTGTGAAGCCATGATAACAAGTGGTGGAGGGATAGGCACTAGTCATGTTGATAAAGTAAAAGTTTAATTAGAAGAAGACGTATGGGTTCGAGTAAGACTAAGAGATGTATTACTTCTGCCATGGAAGGAGGGTACAGACCATACAGAAAACAAAGAAGAAGTTACGTAATAATGAGTATTACAATATGCAGGAAGTCTTTGATAGACTTTATGCAGACAGTAAGAATGGAAATAATTTTTACAAACTGTATGAAATTATTACATCAAAACAAAATATTCGTTTAGCATACAGAAATATAAAAACTAATAGTGGAAGTACTACTGCCGGTGTTGACGGCAAAACCATTAAAGATATTCAAAAATGTTCGGAGCAGTATGTTATACAAAAGATTCGAAACAAGCTGAATAACTACCAGCCTCAGCCGGTCAAAAGAGTGTATATTCCAAAGCCGGGCAGTGATAAAACCCGACCGCTTGGAATACCTACTATCTGGGACAGACTAGTACAACAGTGTATACTGCAAGTATTAGAACCAGTATGCGAGCCAAAGTTTTATAATCATTCCTATGGTTTCAGACAGAACAGAAGCTGTGAGCATGCAATCAGCAGAGTTGTAACATTAATCAATCTAGCCAGGCACTATTACTGTGTAGATATAGACATCAAAGGCTTCTTTGATAATGTAAACCATGGAAAATTGTTAAAACAGATGTGGACACTGGGGATAAGGGATAAAAGAGTCCTGTCCATTATTAGTAAAATGCTCAAGGCAGAGATATATGGGGAAGGAATACCAACCAGAGGGACGCCTCAGGGCGGTATTATCAGCCCGCTGTTATCGTTGATAGTACTGAATGAACTAGACTGGTGGGTCAGCAGTCAATGGGAACATTTTAAAACAAGTGGCAACTTTAAAGGAAAAGGTTTTGGAAGATATGCAGAAAAGTATACCAACCTGAAGAAAGGTTATATAGTTCGTTACTGTGACGATTTCAAAATCATGTGCACAAGTTATGAAGAAGCTCAGCGTTACTATTATGCGACTGTTGATTTTATGGATAAACGGCTGTGTTTAGAAATAAATACAGATAAATCCAAAGTAGTGAATTTGAAAAAGAATTCATCTGATTTTTTAGGATTTAAAATCAAAGTCATTCCCAAAGGAAAAACGAGAAATGGTTTTGTAGCGAAAACGGATATGAATAGAAAAGCAATCTCTAAAGCAAAGAAAACAATGAAGAACAGACTTCTGGATATTGCCAATAAAGACAGAAATAAATATATAGATATATATAATTCTACGGTATTGGGGATACAGAACTATTACAGAGTAGCAACAAACATCTATAATAACCTGACAGAAGTTAATTATGCAATGTTGCCTTCATTGAGGATACGGCTTAGAAAGACAGCTAAAGTAAGAAAATTTTCAGAAATGGATGAAAGATTTAAAAACAGAACATATGGAATTCAGCCAAATACTAAAATCTATACGATTGGAGAAAAAGGGCTACTGCCTATAAATGCGGTAAAGAGATTTAATCCTCTGAACTTTAGTCAGAATATATGTGACTATACAAAGGCAGGCAGAAAAAAGATACATGATGATTTACTGGAAGTATCGTCAAATGAATTAGGAGAACTACAGCATATAAGAGACCCGGTAGAAACGATAGAATTTAATGATAACATTATTTCAGCATATATCGTACAAAAAGGGAAGTGCTATATATCAAAAGGAAAGTTGATTCCTAATCAGTGTATTGCCATTAGAAAAGAACCACATAAAGAACGAAATCGAGATGGATATACAAACATAGTAATCATACAACGAAATTTCGCCAATTTTATTTTTCAGTCAAACAGTAACATGAATACCATTGTTGAAGATTTAAATCTTGAAACAGAGATGAAAAAGAAAATAGTGAAACTGTACAACAGACATTCAAATACATTAAATTAAACTTTTACTTAAAAAACATGATGGCAAGCCGTATGAAGCGAAAGTTTCACGTACGGTTTAGAGCGGGGGAAAATCTGGAGATTACTTCAAAAGATTACCTATCGCTATAGCTTACGAGAGATACTGGTCATATGCTTAAGAAAACGGGATATGAAGTCCGTGTATTAGACCTTATTAATATGGATAAATCATTTTGTTATAACCCGTTTGCTTATTTAAAAAATGATAATGATGTACAAAAGTTAGTTACTAATCTATTTAAGGCAACAACACCTAAAGGCTCACAAAGTCAGGATCCGTTTTGGGACACTGCTGCATCTATGTTACTGCTGGCACTAATTTTTTATCTTAAATATGAAGCACCAGAAGATGAACAGAACTTCCCTATGGTTATGGAAATGTTACGTGCTGGCGAAGTACATGAAGATGATGACTATTATCAGTCCCCATTAGATGTACTTTTCTTTCGTCTGGAACAAAGAGATCCTAATCATATCGCAGTGAAGTATTATCGAGATTATCATTCAGGATCAGCGAAAACCTTAAAATCTATTCAGATTACTTTAGCAGCAAGATTGGAAAAGTTCAATCTTGAATCTTTATCGAAATTAACACAGACTGATGAATTAGATATGACAAGTATCGGTGAAAAGAAAGTGGCATTATTTGCCATTATTCCTGATAACGATACGTCGTTCAACTTTCTAATCTCAATTTTATATACACAATTGTTTCAGCAGTTGTTCTGGGTTGCTGACCATAAATATCATGGACGTTTGCCTGTTCATGTCCATTTCCTAATGGATGAGTTTGCTAATGTCAGCTTGCCGGATGATTTTGACAAGATACTTTCTGTCATGCGTAGTAGAGAGGTATCCGTCTCAATTATTCTTCAAAACCTTGCTCAGCTAAAAGCACTGTTTGAAAAACAGTGGGAAAGCATTGTTGGTAACTGTGATGAATTTTTATATCTCGGAGGAAATGAGCAAAGTACTCATAAATATGTATCAGAGCTATTAGGTAAAGCAACAATAGATACCAACACTTATGGTAAAAGCACAGGTCATAGCGGTAACTATTCTACCAATTATCAAAATAATGGACGTGAGCTTTTAACTCCTGATGAAGTAAGGTTATTGGATAATGAACTGGCTATTTTATTCATACGTGGAGAACGTCCCATCATGGATAAAAAATATGAAATCACTCATCATCCAAATGTATCTATGACACCAGATAACGGTGATAAAGATTTGGAATATCATCATGGAGAAATTACAGAAGCGATTGCTTCAGTATCATTAACTTATGATATTGATGATGCTTTGGATTTTGATTTAAGTGATGCTGAATTTGTTTTTGCTGATGAATAAAAAATATGGAGGAATTATTAAATGAAAGAAAAACAAACACTAACTCGTAAAGGGAAAGTATTATCTATTATATATGTAGTATTAGTCGCATTCTTTACACTAGGATTGACTCCTGTTCATGCTGAAGGAGATCCACTAACAGTTATTAATAACCTTAGTAATTTTATCTTTGGATTAATTCGAGCAATCGGGATGATTTTGCTTGGCTTTGGTATTGTTCAAATCGGTCTGAGTTTAAAATCTCATGATCCAAGTCAAAGAGCGAATGGTTTCTTGACACTTGCAGGTGGTGTTATTATTACATTCGCTAAAGAAATTTTGAATACTATCGCAGGCTAATGGAAAGTGATAACTGGATCGTTCAAAACCTGCAGAATGCTTTAAACACATGGAACGAAAAGTTAGCTGAAATATGGAGCATCATTACCCAATCACCCAAAGATTTTAAAGGTGGAGGCATTTGGCAAGTTATCGAGCAGATTAATGGAGCACTAATGGCCATTGGTCTCGCTCTATTAGTTTTATTTTTTGTTGTTGGTGTAATGAAAACTTGCGGATCATTTTCAGAAGTCAAGAAACCTGAACATGCACTAAAGATATTTATTCGTTTTGCCTTAGCAAAAGGAGTTGTCACTTATGGTCTAGAACTGATGATTGCATTATTTGAGATTGTACAGGGAATTGTATCGACAATTATGAACAGTGCAGGATTTGGTGCAGCAACAGATACAGTACTTCCCGATTCACTTATTACTGCAATAGAAGATGTTGGCTTTTTTGATTCAATCCCATTGTGGGCTGTGACCTTAATTGGCGGATTATTTATTACTATATTAAGCTTTGTCATGATAATGAGTGTCTATGGTCGCTTTTTCAGACTGTATCTGTATACAGCAATAGCACCAGTACCGTTATCTACCTTTGGCGGTGAACCAACACAGAATATTGGTAAATCCTTTTTAAAATCATACTGTGCAGTCTGCCTAGAGGGAGCAATCGTTGTATTAGCATGTATCATCTTCTCATTGTTTGCGTCATCTCCACCTGCAGTAGATGAAACTGCTCAGGCAGTTACTCAGGTATGGAGTTATGTAGGCGAATTAATTTTCAATATGCTAGTCCTTGTAGGAGCGGTGAAAATGTCAGATCGGGTTGTTAGAGAAATGATGGGCTTATAAACAAAAAAAGATGTTATTGTAACATCTTAAATTACTGGTTTATTAGTTTCATTGTGACGCAGTGTTCCCTGAGAATCAACATAAACATCATCAAGTGAAATACCACGTTCTCTTGCCTGTTGAATCTGCCATGAAACATCATCTTCAACTGCTTTAGCATATCTTCTGTCGTTAATGAAATCTTTTAGTGATTTCAGCCAGCTTAAGATACTAATAGCAATCGTTGCATATAGACCATATAAAACTAACTGTTCATTTTCAGTTGTCCACCTTGTAAAGAATGTGCTGATAACAGCAATCAACAGATAAACAAACGGTAATGTTAATCGTAACTTACCTGCAATTTTCATGGCTAATGAAATAAAGAATAATAGCACACTAATACCTAATAATATTACAAATAATGGCATAATGATCCCCTCCTATTTGGTTATAAGTATAACAGAAAATTTATCAGGTGCAAATGTGCAATTTTGAAAAGGAGATTAAAAATGGAAGTAAAAGTAAACAAGGAGATTCGTAATTATACTGAATCTATCTATTTTGGACTGTCACTTAGACAGTTCATTTTTTCTATTCTGTCCTGCCTTATGGCAGTTGGATTGTATTTTATAATGAAACCCTATTTTGGATTAGAAACATTATCATGGCTTTGTATTTTAGGAGCTTCCCCATTTGCGGTATTAGGTTTTATTACCTATAACGGACTTACAGCAGAGCAGTTTATCTGGGCATGGATCAAATCAGAATTACTGATTCCTAGAGAAATCAAGTTTGAAAGCAATAATGTCTATTGGGAAGCCTTCATTCCCTATATAGCAAATAAAGAAAGAGAGGAGTTAAAACGTGATAAAAACGTTAAGTAATTTAACCAAACAGGATAAAGAGAAATTTAAAGTGCCAAAAAAGATACAGCAGATCATTCCTATTGATACTATCTACAATGATGGTATCTTTCAGGTAGGAAAAAACAAGTTTTCTATTACGTATAAATTTACTGATATCAACTATGCAGTTGCATCACGTGAAGATAAAGAAGCAATGTTCCTAGAATATTCAGAACTACTAAACTCATTTGATAGTGGTGCAACCACTAAAATAACAATATCATTAAGACGATTGAATAAAGAGAATTTTGAAAAGGAAATATTACTGCCTTTAATGAATGATGAACTTGATCAATATCGTAAGGAGTACAATCAGATGTTACTGGATAAAGCAATGGGAACTAATGGTATGATTAGAGAAATGTATTTAACTGTATCAATATTTAGAAAAAACTATGAAGATGCTAAAGTATATTTTCGTCGTGTTACTACTGATATGACCGCCCATCTTGCAAGACTCGATTCTAAATGTAAAGTCTTGAATGCAGTTGAGCGATTACAAATACTGCATGATTTCTATCGAACTGGTGAAGAAATGTTTTTCAATATTGATCTTAAGCAGTTAATGAAAAAAGGACATGATTTCAAGGATTATATCTGTCCTGACAGTTTTGAATTTAAGAAAGATTATTTTACTATGGGAACACGATATGGTCGAGTTCTTTTTTTGAAGGAATATGCCAGTTACATCAAGGATAGTATGATTGCTGAATTAACTGATATGAATCATAATCTGATGATGAGTATTGATGTGATTCCAGTTCCAACTGATGAAGCAGTAAGAGAAGTAGAAAACAGATTATTAGGTGTAGAAACAAATATAACTAACTGGCAACGCCGACAAAATGCTAGCAACAACTTTTCAGCTGTTATCCCTTACGATATGGAACAGCAGAGAAAAGAAGCAAAAGAATTTTTAGATGATCTAACCACGAGAGATCAGCGAATGATGTTTGCAGTTTTAACCTTTGTACTCACAGCTGACAGTTTAGAACAGTTAGAAGCAGACAGTGAAACGTTATTAACGACTGCTCGAAAACATCTATGTCAAATGGCACCTCTCAATTTTCAGCAGATGGATGGGCTAAATACCGCTTTGCCAATTGGTCTTCGTAAGATCAATGCACTTCGTACCCTCACTACAGAAAGCCTTGCAGTATTAAACCCTTTTAGAGTTCAGGAGATCATGGATAAAGATGGTATCTACTATGGTGAAAATGCAATATCGCATAATCTGATTATGGTCAACAAAGAAAATCTGTTAAATCAGTCAGCGTTCTTACTAGGTGTACCAGGATCAGGGAAATCATTCAGTGCTAAAGAACTGATTGTCTTTTTAGCCTTAAGCACCAACGATGATATCTTAGTATGTGATCCCGAAAATGAGTATTCAGCACTTATCAAAACACTAGGTGGCGAGGTTATCCATATTGCTGCAGGCAGTGATGACCATATCAATGCAATGGATATGACACAAGGTTATGGAGAAGGCAAAAATCCTGTTATTGATAAGTCTGAGTTCATCTTATCATTGTTTGAGCAGCTGAATAAAAATGGGTTAGGAGCAAAAGAAAAATCAATCATTGACCGCTGTGTTGCTCTAGTCTATGAGGATTATCAAAATGGTGGTAAGTTGCCAACCCTTTGCGTATTAAGAGAGAAGTTATTAGAACAGCCAGAAAAGGAAGCAGATAATCTTGCACTTGAAATGGAATTATTCACAGACGGTTCATTAAATGCCTTCGCCCATAAAACAAATGTAGATACAAATAATCGCATGATTGTTTACGACATCATGGATTTAGGAAAACAGCTTAAAACTATGGGGTTGTTGGTTATTACCGATGCAATGATAAATCGAGTTACGGATAACTGGAAAAAAGGAATCCGAACTCATGTCTTTATTGATGAATTTCATGTTGTATTTGAAAATGAGTATTCAGCATCCTTTTTTAACAGTGCATGGCGTCAGTTCAGAAAAAGAGATGGGTATCCAACGGGAATTACCCAAAACGTAGAATATTTATTAGCTTCTGTAACAGCAAGTACAATGTTATCTAACTCTGAATTTATTGTGATGTTGAATCAGGCTTCACAAGACAGACAGAAACTTGCCAAACTGTTAAGTATCAGTGATGAACAAATGTCCTATATCACTAATGCTGATGCTGGGTGTGGTCTAATCAAATATGGAAGTTCGTTAGTTCCATTTATTAATCAGTTCCCAAAAGATACCAAACTGTATCAGTTAATGACAACCAAGCCAACAGATCGTCAAAATTCTATGAAAGGAAAACAATATGAATAAATATAACATTGAGATCAAAGAAACGTTAAGTCATATCTGCCAGATTGAAGCCAATTCATTAAGAGAAGCAATCCTTAAGGTCAAACATAAATATCATAATGGTGATATTGTTCTTAATGAAGATAATCTAGTTGCTACTGAATTTAATGATATGAATGAGCGTTCAAGTCAAAGGAAAAAAACAAATGAAAATAGAGAAAGATAATTTCTATCTTTCCACATTATAGAAAGGATCATTAATTATGGAAAAACAAATATTATCACAGCAGGAAAATATCAAAAAGTTTAGCCAGCTCTTAGGTGAAAATGGTATGAGTGATCAAAAAAAGGAATTTGATTATCTTATACAATATATTGATCAAATGGAAAATCAATTTGATACAGTTTTAGAAGAACTGAGAAGTGTAAAACAGGAATTAAATACTATTCAGGACAAAACATTTCGTGCAACCGCAAATAAAGCCGTTGACAAAGTAACAGCAAAAGTCAACGATGCAAAAAACTCCTTAATAAAACTAAAACAACATGTTTTAAAAACAGTTGATAAAGCAGTTAATGATTTTAAAAGACAAGGTAAATCAGCTTTAACTGCAGCTGTTAAAAAACTTAATGTTAAAGGTATGATTGAAACCATAAAAAAAGGCTTAGACAGTGCTACAAAATCAATGGATCAAAACATTGATTATTTATCAAAACTTGGTAATGAGATCCATGAAGCCAATTCACATTTAAAAAACGTTGGCAGAATGTTTATCGGTAAAGATACAAAGGAAATAACTCCACGTAATACTAATAAAGGTTTGATTTCAAAAACACAGGAAAATATATTCTTCTGTATGTCTGTATTTACAAAAATGTCAGTTAAGACAGATGCTGTATTAAACACCCTATCTGAATTAGAAAAAAAAGAAGAACCAAAAAAATCAGTTAAATCAGAACTGAAGGATATAAAGAAAACAAACAGCGAACCAGCAAATGCAAAGTTAAAAAGTAAAAACGAAATACATTTGGGGCAGAGATAATCTGCCCTATTTTAACGAATAGGAGAAACCAATTATGAAATTCAAATCAAAAGAACACGAACAATTTTTTTATACACTTGTTAACAGTTGTAAAAACAATGATACGTATCACCTTTCACTTTTCTATACACTTGGGATAGACAAAGACTGTAGATATCATATTAATGAGTTATATAATAAAAAAAATGATTCCATTATCATTAGTGGCCTAAATCAACCATGGCAAACTAGCGGTTCTGATCTAACAACAAGATTAGCCTTTAATTTATGGAACGGCTATACACAAGATGGCTATGAAAATGAAAGTACACCTTCAGAATTGTTCGCTTGTGAATATGCTCCATATTTTTTTGAAGCAGTTAAAATGAGATATCCTGAATACTGCAAAGAACAGCCTTATCGAAAAAATACGGGAAAAGAAAGATGAGCAAATCAATTAAAACGAGAGATATCATCAAAAATGTTAAATCAATTGATAAGGCTCTAATTGCTGGAGAACATATTCGTAATATTTCTGCAAAAACAAAAGAACATATTGAAGAAAATACACAATCTCAATATACAAGTCCAGATGATTATGCTATTAAAAAAGTCAACGAAAATGCTGAACATTTTATTAATAAGACTGGTATAGAAGCAAAGATCCAAACTCAAAAAGGATACAGGCTTGTTAAAGAAAGAAGAAAACGTAAAAAAGCCTATATAGATAATGAAATAACTGAATCTTCTTCTAATAAAATAAAGACAAAAGAACCTGCTCAAACAAACATCAAGACTTCAGGCAGTAAAACAAAAAAAGATATCAAAGCATCCAAATCAAATATCAAAAATACAAAAAACAGTGGTAAAGCAATTAAAAATACTTCTAAAACAACCATCAAGACTTCTCAGGAATTAGCAAAACAGTCAGCCATTAAATCTAAACAAATATCAAAAGAATCCTATCATACAGTAAAAATAATAGGTCGTAAATCATGGACAGTATCAAAAAAAGGCATCAGTACTGTTAAAAGAATAATTGATACAACAAGGACATCACTTGCTTTTCTTTGTTCAGTTGGCTGGATTGCAATTCTTATTATATTACTGATTGCCCTAATTGGTGGAATCTTTATGACTGGAAGTTCCAGCAGTGGAAGTGGTAATCAGTTATCACAGGAAGTTATTGAGTATACTCCAATCATTCAAAAGTATGCAGATGAGTATGAAATACCTCATTTTGTTAATGCTTTGCAGGCAATCATGATGCAGGAAAGCGGTGGTAAAGGAACTGATCCAATGCAATCCTCAGAATGTTCCTTTAATACAAAATTTCCTAATACACCAAATGCTATTACTGAGCCAGAGTATTCAATTCAAGTAGGTGTTCAAAATTTTGCAGACTGTCTGAAAAGAGCAAACTGTACTGATCCACTAGATATTCCTCTATTAAGTCTAGCAATGCAGGGATATAACTTTGGCAATGGTTATATTGAATGGGCAGTAAAAAACTTTGGAGCTTATTCACAAGGTAATGCTAAAGTGTTTGCAGATGAACAAGCACGTGAGCATGGCTGGAACAGTTATGGAGATCCTGAGTATGTTCCACATGTTATGAGGTATTATCAATTTGCAAGTTTAGGAACAAGTAATAGTAAATTAGTCAATATTGCATTATCGCAAGTAGGAAATCAAGGTGGTACACCTTACTGGTCTTGGTATGGATATAAAGAACGAGTTGAGTGGTGTGCCTGTTTTGTGAGTTGGTGTGCATATCAGTCAGGAGATCTTAATATTACAATACCAAAATTTTCAGCAGTTAAAGATGGTATAAAATACTATCAAAATAAAGGATTATGGGGAGATAAAAACTATATTCCTAAAACTGGAGATTTAATTTTCTTTGACTGGCAACAAGATGGTATTAGTGATCATGTGGGAGTAGTAGAAAAAGTAGAAAATAATATCATTTATACAATAGAAGGTAATTCCAATGATCAATGTAAACAAAACACATATAGAATTAGTTCAAACATAATTTATGGTTTTAGCATATCTTAACTAAACAAATGTGTCTATAAATTACAGTGTAAAAACACATCAATTTAATTGGATAATTATTAGTTGATGTGTTTTTTATAATTAAACCTATTATTAATTATATGATTATATAAATTAAATAAAACTTTCACTTTTATATACCCGATTACATTTACATCAATTGAATAATAGATATTTTTCTATTATTCATCTTATAGTACTATAAAACTTATCAGGATTGTTGAAAAGTGTCAAAAGAGAGTGATATTAGAGGGTGACATAGAAGCATATATATGATATTATGCTAATATGTATTATTTATGCATAACATGAAGGGAGAGATAAATTATGTATATATACGATTTTTTTAAATCGCTAGATTTACTTAGAAAGGATATGATGCCAGATATAAATGAAATACCTAATAAAAATGTTTTTTTCTTTGGTAACTACAGAAAAAAAGATTTAGATAAGTACGACATAGAGTTATCTTCTACAGATGAAAATTATCTTGTTTATAGTGAACTTGATAATTTCATTGAACTAAAATCTTTTGGTATTGATACTTATCTTGAATATATAAAACAATTAAACAATGAGCAGATTTATTTAAATGATTATGACCCAAATGCCTTTAACAGTAGTTTTACAGAGGCAATATGGCTTTTGGCCATTATATCATCCTTAGAACATAATCCATTCTTTGATGCACAATTAGATATTCCTTTTCCGTATCTAGATGACTTTCTTGAAAAAAATCTAATAGATTATTGTAATTTAAATGAAAAATTTATGGGAATCACATTGATAAAAGATATATATTTTTCTCAGATATTATATTTCGTAAAGAAATATATAAAAACAAAGTTAAATATAAATAAAGAAAAAAAATCAAATTCCATTACTTATGAAGAATTTTCTAAAATGGTCAGATCCAAAATCAAAGAATTTAGTGATATTGATCTTTATAATGATACTGTTTATTCATATACAGGTGAAAAAAATGATGAGTTTGATAATCTAGTTTACCAAATAGAACTAATAGGAGAACACCAATTAGAAACAAGAAGAAATCGTGATTAAGTATATCCTATTATGTTGAAAATAAAAAATTCATATACTACAATATGAATCATTTCTGAATTACTTTTCTTTTATTAATTCAAATATATCCCAAGGTTCACAATTTAATTTATCACATAAATTTTCAACAGTATAGAGTGTTATATTTTTGTTCTGTCGCAAACTGTCTAGTGTCCCTTTCGAAATATTATATTCATTCTCTAAAGAATATTGGGATATGCCTTTTCTTTTGATAGTTTCAAAAAATGGTCTATAAGAAATCATGATGAAAGCACACCCCTCTCTACTACATTTATTATAGTTTTTTATTTTTTACATTTCCTCACCGACATAGCGGTGATATATATAAGGAGCTACAATTATGAATATTAATAATTTTTTTAAAACATTAGAATATCTACAAGAAGAATTTATACCCAAAAACAATTATCCTAAGAATGCTATCTTCTCCAACACATATAAAGACTTAGATTATGTATTATCAAATAATTTATTAAAAAGTTGTAATGATAAATATTTAGTTTTTTATAAAGAAAATAATGTTTTGGACTGTATTGGAATAGATCAAGAGTTAAACTACATTAACAAACTGAATAGTATAAAAATTGAAATCCCTTGTTCTTTAAAAAGAGATTTAAATACTCCTATAATTGAGGCTTTAAAACTTTTCGATAAAATATCAAGTATAAAAGAGCAACACTATATGGATATTGATTTAATCGTTGGTGTTCTACCAATGTATTTTTTCTATAGTGATCTTGGTAACAGAGATAAACTTCGTTCAAATCTTCTATTAACGCCATTTGAAAATAATCCATTAAAGAAAGATATATACTTAGCACAATTTGAGTATTTTATAAAAAAATATGTTATATTTAGATTAACAAATAATTTTGAATTGAAAAACTTAAAATTTTGCTCTATATCCAATACAATATTTAAAGAAGCTCTTTCTAATGCAATTATAAATTACTGCTTTCAATTAGTTACATCAGGTAATAACGAATTATTTAAAGAAAGTATGATTATGGATCGGATTTTCAATGAACTAATTCTAGATTCATTAAATGGCTAATCTTATAAAATATACTGTTAATTTGCTATCTTGATGAATACTTATAACAATTTAATGCTTTTATTCAAATAACCAATTTACATATTCTATAATTATAATATAGATCTTTTTTCAGGAGGCTGATAGAACATAACCTCATCGAGTGTACAACCTATTGCATAACAAATCCTAGCAAGTATTTCTAAATCTGGTTTTGTAATTGTCCCCTCATAATATCTCTTCAAAACTCTATTATCCAGGACACACGCATGTTTAATATATGTTCTAGTCTTGTTATACTTCTTCATAGCTGGTTTTATATCAAAAATTATTTTACCATAATCTATCATATCCATTATTCACGCACTCCTTCATCTTTTTATTTAATATTACCAAAAACACAAGTGTCTTAAGAGAGTGATATTAAGGGGTGACTTAATGGTATTTAGTCTAATATAAGAATAGAAAGGGAGGAAATTGAATGTCTGTTATATATAAAAAAGCAACAACAAGAGAACAAGTCATTAAATATATAAGAGATTTAGATATTTATCATATAAAAAAACATGGGACTGTTTTAGTATTACCATTTACTGATAAAGAAACCAAAAAATTAATTGTAAAGGAACTAAAAAGACTTGGGATTTATAATAAAGTAAAAATAGTTGAAACGAATGACGTAAAAAAAATGTATCACAAAACGATAAAAGACAGAGCTAATTAACCTCTCAAGTCAGAATCACATAATTAAAAAGACACATTACAACAATTGAAGTTCTTTCTTGCTTTAGGGTAATGACATTTAAAAGAGATTTCTTTTTCTATTGAGAATACAATAGAAAAAGAAATCTCTTATTTTTTATTTGCCCAAAATCGAGTATGAACCAGATTATACTAATTCTTTTTTCTTTTGTATACTGGCTTATTCACACATTAACACATAGATTACCGTTTCATAAATAACCACATATCATACTTTATGCATCTTTAAGCCATTTATGGGATGTACAGTCTACAACGACAAATTATCTAACTATAGCAACTTAAAGTCATCAAAATGATCTTAGGCACACTCTTCAGCTCACTGTTTAAATTTATCAGATGCTGATTTACTCATTATCATACTCCTTCTTTCTACGAATTTTTTATTTATGACATTGCACTCTATAAGTACTTTTTCTTTTATTTAACTGTCACAGTTTTATTTATTCTAATATCACTTAATTCAAAAGAGAAAATGATTAAAAAACACCTGTATAATCTATAAATCATAGCTATACGGGCGTTTTAAAATTTTGAGCACAACCTATAAAATATATTTATTTACTTTTTTTAAAATATATTAATGCAATTATGAAAATAACCAATAATATCGCACTTATTAAAACTCTAAAATCCATCAAAATTTCACCTCACTTTAATTAAGTATTTTATTTATTGTCATTACACGAGTGGAAATCTCTTTAAATTCACTCACATGTGTAACCATTATAACGCATTTTTCTTTTTCTTTCGAATTTGATTTAATTTTATTAATCATAATGCTCTGCGTGTTCTTATCCAATGCAGTAAAAGGTTCATCTAATATCAAAATATTATGTTTTTTTGATAACATAATAGATAAATAAAGTTTATTTCTAGTACCTTGTGATAAATTTTTAATTAAATAATCTTCATATTTGTCAATTGCTAATTCATTACATAAAGATTTTACATTATCAACATATTCATCATCCTCATCAAATAATGTCTTAAAAAATATAATATTTTCTTTTAATGTTAAATAATCATATAAAGTATCCTCACTCATAATAAATGATATATTTTTGAGAACGCTTTTATCAGAAAAAACTTCAACACCATTAATAAAAATATTTTTCCCGTTATTTATAATATTTGTAATACATTTAAGCAATGTTGTTTTGCCTGCACCATTTTCTCCATCAATAAGCAATATTTCATTTTTACTAATTGACATATTAAAATTTTCCAATACTGGCTCATCTTCATATCCAAATGTTAAATTCTTCACTTCTAAAATATTAGTATTTTTCATATCAAATTACCTCCCTTTACATTATCTTTATTAGTGAGACAAGAACCTCGATTACTGCTGCTATAGAAAATATCATTAATTCTAATATTATACATGAGATAATAAACTTACTGATCTCAAGAATTACATTCTTGATATTTTCTTTTCTTTTTATTATTTTAGGTAAAGATTGCAACAGTTTATATTGGCAATATAATACTGCTGTTAAACTCAAAACTATTCCAAATATTTCTAAAACACCGTGAGGAATCATTTTATAAAATAAATTAATATAATCGTTTACTATTAGAGCATTTGAAATAATTCCAAGAGATACAATATTTTGTATTAATGAAAATATTGGATAAATACTAAAAGTTATAAGACCCAATCCAAAATTTTTGAATACAAGTAATAAATTAGAATATAAAACATGAAAATAGTCTACATTTTTCTCATTAATTTCATTCATGTTTAAATTAAAGTAGTTATTAGGATTATAAGCCATGTATATAATAACAAGAATAGCTAATAAATATACCAAGATGGTAAATATCCAAAAATTTTTATTCTTTAAAGATTTTAGCAAAGTCTGCAGAGTAATTCCCCCTCTCTATAAAATGAATAATATTTTTATTAATCTTATTCATTATTAAATACACTATTAATATTGAAATTAATATTACCAAAAGACTAATGAGCAATAGAATATTTATGTTTACAATAGGTATTATAGTGGTAAATATCAAAACAAAAAAAACAATAATAATCCAAATTTTGAAAATTAAATTTAATGGATAAAACTCTGATACCCCAAAATCAAGTATTTTTGACTCATCTAAATACTTTTGATAGTTTTTGTAATTCATACGACTGTAAATTAGATTATTTGTAAAATATAATTTCGGAAAGAAGTTTAGTACTACTAAATTTAATAAATTACCTATAATAATCATATATAATGGCATATTTAATGAAATATACATAAAATTATATACAAGTATAAAAATAATATAAGCACCTGATTTAACACTAAAATAAAAACTTAGTTTGCTCTTAATTAATTTGTTCAAATCAAATCCAGAAGTATTTGAGCATAATAAGGTATTGTAATCAGTTATAAAAGACATATTTGTAATCAACTTTACACCAACATTTGAATTTATGTCTACTAATAAAATGATAGGGACTATCAGTAATATAATTAAAGATGATGCACTATATTCATACTTAGAAATAATTAAAAAAATAGAGATTAGAAAAGACATAGATCGATCTGCAATAAATATGAAGAAATAATCTTTAAAATTATATTTATATATGTGTGTAAATAGTGCAAACTCTTTATTTATTAAGACTAATCTAGTAGGTTTATTTCTATATAGAATACTCAATATCTTCTTAATGAGTTTAACAATGATAAAATTATCAACAATATAAACACTATCTTCTTTATCTAAATAACTACTTTTTTCTAGATATTTAATCGTGAAGATATTCAAAAGTAAAACAACCATTACATAAACGACTATAAGGACTAATGCTATAATATTATTATTGATAATAAACATAGCAAGATTTTTAACCACACTTATTCCTTGATTAATAAAAGTAGGTAATATATTTCTATTATCTAAATTATTACTAAAAGTTATGAATATAGTAATAACAAAGTCAAGTAATAAATATATGAAAGTAACAGTAAATAAAAAAGAAATTATATAATTGATTAGTGAAAAAATCTTTTTAATTCTAAATGGACTACTTTGTATTATAAAGAATAATGAAAGTGATGAAGCATATACAACAATATATATTATCAAAAATAAGGGAAGATAAAATAAAGATATATGAGTATATATTAATAAAAGTAGACTTAACAAAATCAAACTGTTTTCAACAAAAAGTTTTAAGACAACATTACCTAGTAATACAGTCAGAAACCTTTGCTTTATATCGGGTATTTCAGAAACAAAATCAAATCTATAAAATAAACGCCACTCTTTTGCATCCATTCCTAACATCATAGAAAATAGCAATAATATAATCACAATAGTATTTAACATATCTGATTTAAATAAAAATTGGAGTATCAAAACTGAACCAATAATAAAAACCTGACTTTTGAAAATATACCAAAATGTAAAAAGGATTTTCTTGTTCTTGTCTTTTAATTGTAGAAATTTATATCTTTCAAAAAAATAATTTTTGTTTATATTAAAAAACAATGATATAAACATACTAATTCGTTTATTTAATTTCATATAACCACCTCTTCTTAGGATATAAAGTGCATCTACAATACATTTAGACGCACTTTATATTAATGATGTACTATAAAGCGATTGCTGCTTTTTTTGTAAGACCCTTAATCGCTTGTTTTAAACCAAGTTTAACAGCAGTTTTCATTAAAGCAGCAACACCACCAGAAACAATTCCTGCTACAAGGAAACCTGCATCAATCATCCAAGCCCACCATACAGAACCAGTTAAGTAGTCATAAATTAGACCACCAATTCCCCATGATGTACCAAGTACCTCTACAATTTTCAACATAATTATTACCTCCTTTTTATTTTGGGTTTATTCTCCGGATTTCTTTACCCACGAAAATAATACAATAAAAGTTAGTGATTTTTTTGATAAGTGTTTATATAACTAGATTTAGTGTCTATGTGGCTAAATATGTAAATATTTTGAATTTATTATATTCATATTAAGAATATATTTTACCAAATAGACACTAGATTTTACTTAATAGACATATTTATATAAAATTCCCAAAATTTTATATATCATTTAAATATCTTAAATGAAAGGAGAAACACGAAAATGAAAAAAATTTTATTAACTGGATTAACAGCTTTTCTAATCGCTGCATTTATAGTACCAGTAAATGCGTCAGAGAACATTCACATCAATTATACAGAAGAGATATCATTAAATGAGGAACAAGTCAATATATTGAAGAAATTCAATTCACTCTTTATTGATAAGGGGTTAGCAGAAAAAATGAAATTAAATGAAAGTGGTAGTATTTATTTCGAGGAAAATGATTTGGCTGATCTCAATAACGATGAATTAAGTTTAGTATCATCTATGATAAATATTTCTTCCATTTATCCTTATACAGAAACACTCAATCAAAATGTTCCACAGACTAGAGTTACTGTCAAAAATTGGAGAATATATTTTACATACTCTGAGGTTCGCAAATATTTCTCAGGAGCAGCAGCAATAGGACCTCATGCTGTATATGCTGCAATGGTTGCTTTGGGTTCTGTTATAGGAGGACCACTTGGTACTGGAATAACTGCATTATTAGGAGCAGTAGGTGGCTCAGTTCTTTATTCAAATGTAATTAAAGCATTAAATAATCACCGAGGAATGTATATTGGTTTTACTGGTTGTGGTTTAGCATAAAAATGTATTTAATGAATAAACTCAAATAGTAAACTAATGAGTTATTCATAAATACATTTTTTTCTTTACTTAACTTTTGACTTTTTTTGATAATTCTATATAAGATGCCGCCTTAAAAAAAATATAAAATAATGAAAGAAAAATTTGTATTTTTGTTTGAATACAAGTTTTACAATAAAAACATACATCTTCATTGCCATTGAATTCTTGAACTATACTAGAGCACCAATCAATCTTTAATTGTAATGTATGATTGTTTTGATCATTAAATTGTAAACAAAATGTTTCCCCCTCTTTTATTTTACCAACCTTCTTTCCATCAATTATAATATTAAAACCTCTTGTTTTATCGCTTAATCCTGTTTCTCTATATATGGTTAACATAAATTATCCTCCATCACTCTAATATATAATTATTTTAATAGTAAATATATAATTGTCTGTATTTATATCAACTGTGCCTCCATAATTAGACACAATTCTATTAACGCTTTTTAAACCTATTCCATGATTATATGTATCTTTTTTTAGGGTCAAAATTCTATCACCTTCAGTTTTAATTGTCTTATACGGATTAGATATTTTCAATAAAAACATTTCTTCAGTTATAATAAGATTCACTTTCAAATCACAACTATCATAGTCTCTGTTAATACTCTCACATGCATTATCTATTAAGTTTCCCAATAGTGTAATTATATCATTAGCTTGTATTTTGAAGTTCTCTTTTATTTTAAGATTAAGGATGAAATTTATATTTTTATTTGCTGTTATTTTCGTATTAAATATTGCATCTATGATTGTATTACCAGTATCCACTATTCTTGTTTTTGTCATAATTTCTTCACAATATGACTGAATCAATTCATCAGCTTTATCATAATTTTTTTCATTTAGTAGATATTTTAATACAATTATTTTACTTTTTAAATCATGTCTAATTTTCCTGACTTCATATTGATTCGCTTCAATCTCTTTATAATTAAGCAATCTCATTTCATTAGTCGCAAGTATCAATTGTGACTCATTATATTTTAATATATATGTTTTTGCTAAATTGAATAAAATAATCCCAATATAATTTAGGGTAAATATAAGAAACGAAAATAATATTATAATGTTTTTTGTAAAAATATCAGAAATTGCAAATGAATTGATATACATAAAATACATTATCATTAGTGCAATTATATCAAGTATATAAAAATATAGATAGTATACTTTCGGAATATTAAAATTTCTTTCATGAGTAAACGTAATAATTAATAAAGAAATAAATAGCTTTATAATAGAATCTGATATAAAAACACTCGGAGTTAAGCTCGTAGCCTGACTAGCATCATATATATAAGAAGATGTGATAGAAAGAAATAAAAAATGCACATAATGAACAAAGACATAATACATTAATAGTGTTCCTATAAAATTTTTAAAAAACTGTTTTGATCTAAAATAAAATAAACATATAATCAATATCTGATATAACGAGATGAATAAATCATTATATACACAAATATAAATCAAAAAAGATGTAACTAATAGAACTATAAAAAAATTCAATGTTAAAGTATTATCTATATGGAAAATGTGTCTTACCATATTATCAATAAATAATATGGTAATAATCAAGTATAATATTATCTCCATATTAGCGTTCCTCATAATCTAAAAGTATCAAATCAAAATTTGTTTTCATCTTGCGACTAATGAATTGCGTGACATCTAGGTTTTTGAAAAAAATCTCATTATTCTTTATTTTTTCTATCCAAAACAAATTAACAATACAACTTTGATTTGAATATATAATATAAGGACTTTTAATCAAAGCATATATATCTTTAAGATTTTTATAATATATTTGTATATATTTATTTTTAGTTTGTAAATAAATCTTTCTATTAACCTTCTCAAAGAAAACTATTTCATTCTCCGCAAGAAATATATCACCTTCAGGTGTTGGTAATACTAAATGAGAAATATCTATATACTCATCAATAAAAGAATATAGAGTATTTGATAATCTCTCTTTTATTTCAGATTTATCTATAAATGCAAAAACATTAAGGTTAAAAGCTTCTTTCATATATTCAGAATGAGAAGTCATAAATATAATACTGCAATTTGGCATTGTTTTGTATATATTCTTACTGAAAGTAATTCCATTATATCCAGGCATATCAATATCCAGAAACAATAAATTAATTGAATTTAATTTAGCGTAATCTAAAAAATCATCAGATTTAAAAAATGTTTTGATTTTATATTCAATTTTTCTTGAAAAAAGTATAACATTAATTTCCTTAGACAACATGTCCAAACAATCATGCTCATCATCTAATATAGCGATATTGAACATTCTTATCCCCCCTATAAACCCCATTTTTATATATATTACTTCATTCTCATACTAAGTCAACTATTTTTTATTACAATAATTATTAATATTTGAAAAATCATCAATCATTTTATTTATCATGTCTAGTGTTAATTCTTATATAATTGAGTGCAAATCGGCAATTTTACTCTTATTCTAGTTTAATGAAAACCTGGATATTTATATAATACTAGATATAGAGATTATCATAAAATATATTTTATTAGAAACCGTATAGTTTAGTAATTACATCTAGTAAATGAATTAACCTAACAAATAATCAAACGTGCATAACCACTTAAATAAACATTTGATTTCATTGTCTATCTTAATTTTTACGTTAACAATATAATCATAAAAGAATTATGCATATTAACATTGTCTTTTTAGATATTCATATTCTATAACATCATTCGACATAAAGTGTCAATTTTAAATAAATTAGTTGCTTTTTTATTATTTTAATGTAATTTTGTGTATATTTATTTATTTTTCTAGATAAGTAGATAAACTTAAACAATTATCGACACTTTTCTTTCACTCTCCATGTAAACATTATTTATGGAGAGGGTGATATTGAATGTTTACAATAAGAGCACCACCTTCTAATATTCTGATTTTTTAAAAATATTAGGAGGAAAAAATGAAGAATTATAAGTATGATTATGATAGAACTTGTTTTCAAGTGTTAAAGAATATGGATGGTGAATTAAAATATTATATAAAAGTTGGTTTTCAATATATTGAAGTGTCACAAGAAGTATTTAAAACATGCCGATACAGTTACGATAAAATTAGAAAAGATGAAAAAAACAAAGTAGATAGATCTATCTTGAATTTTCAAGATATAGATCAGTCTACTTTTTTTGTTGTCAACAAAGAGATACAGTTTGATATTGTTGAACGCATCTATTTAAAAGATATAGCAAAAGCAATTAAGCATGAGATTCTTTTATTGCCTAAAAAGGATAAGAAGATTGCAATTAGCATCTTTATTAAAGAACTTTCAGATAGAGAGACTGCAAGATTATTAAACATACCACAAACAACTGTTACATATCGAAAAAAGATTATTAGAAAAATTATTCAAGAAAAAATTAAAAATCTTTGCTCACCATCTCAATAACTTTCCCCTATATGGGTGAAGAACAAAAGTTCTTCCAAGGAGGAAAATAAAATGAAGCAACAAAGAGCATGGATTCACTGTAGAGTATTAGCTGAATCATCAAGAAATTTATTGAATTATCAGGAAGAAGTATTAAGTAATCTGGCTGATGATAACAATCTAAAAATTGTAGGAGTAACCAAGAGTATATCTAGTGGTAAAAACTTCAATTCATTTGATATGCAAAAATTGATAACACATATCAAAAGACATGATATTGATATTATTCTTGTTACCAGCAGGAAACGAATATCTATTTATGATGATCTATATGAAGAATTTGAAATGCTTTGTAAAATGCATGATGTATTAATTATTAGTCTCAAAGATATTGAGGATATAATATCTAATATTTTTTCTAATTGCTGATAAGTATCATCTTTGCCCAATAAGAGCTCCACCTTCTTCTTTCTTAAAAGAAATAAGAAAGGAGAAGCATATGGGCTTTAATTATCAAAAAGAATTAATCAAATGGAATCAATGGAAAAAACAGGAAGAAGAACTGTTAAAAGCATTAAACGTTGATGATAACATAATCAAACAACTGTATGACTATGATTGGGAAATGTTTAAAACAGAACGTAGAATCAGAGGAAGACAAGATACAACCATTAATACAGTTTTAAATAATATTCCCTATTATGATAAAAAAGAAATCAACACAATTGATGATCTACTAAGTGAAATAGAGAATGAAGCGTTATTTAACTATCTATCTACAATAGATAAAGAAACACTAACAATCATTCTATTAAAAATATTTGGGTATTCAACTCATGAGATATCTGAAATATTAAGCTTAAGTCATTCATCGATTTATAAAAAAATTCATCGTTTAAGAAAAAAATTAAAAAAATTTTAAAAAAGTGTCCAAAATCAGTTGTTCAAACTGCCTATATAGTGAAGGGGTTAAAAAAGACCTCTTATATATAGCTCTTTGACAACTGAATACTAACCATTGAACACGTTCCTGTTAAATGAGCCTTTCAGTCAATACGCCATGACAATAAACACTTTATTCGAGCGAATTTATATTGAACTGCAATAATAGCTGGCAACTATTTGGCGATGATATTTAACAGGTATAATGATACTTCTGTCAATTCTTAGTCCGAGCGTGATAATAACCGTCGCAGACATTAATGACAGTTGCATGAGTTCCATGCAAAGGTGAAATCCCTATGTGAGCATAGCCAATGCTCGTTTAATGGTATCCCATTGTTTTCGGGTATCAGAAAAAAATAGAAAACAAAAATATTAATTATTATTTTAGCTGGATAATTTTTTTATCCAGCTTTTACATACCTATTTAGGATGTGGAAGGAGGTAAACAATATGTATAACCAAATTTATCGAGGACAGATATATTATGCTGATCTGGAGCCTAGTTTTGGTTCTGAGCAAGATGGGATACGACCTGTATTGATTATTCAAAATGATATGGGTAATAAGTATAGCCCTACTACGATTATAGTTGCAATTACAGCAAGAATTCATAGTAAACAGAATCTTCCTACTCATCATCGAATAACTGCCTCAGTAGGCTTAAAAAGCGATTCTATTGTACTTCTTGAACAAATCAGAACAATAGATAAAGCTCGTTTAAGAGACTATGTTGGCAGTATCAGCCATTATGATATGAAGCAAATTGAAAGTAAGCTGATTATTAGCCTTGGTATCAATAAATACAATTTGTAGGAGGTTTATTAATAGTGCAAAATGACTTATTAACTTATTATGAAAAAATGTTTAGTGAATACCCTGATGTTGTAAATGTCAAAACCATGTGTAAAATGCTTGGCGGAATCAGTACCAAAACAGGTTATAGACTTCTTAAGGATAATAAAATCAAATCCTTTAAGATAGGCAGAGCATTCTATATTACTAAATTTCATATTCTTTCTTATTTACAAATTAAAGACAGTAATTAAATGAAATCGCACCTTTGTAAATTTATGTTGTTCTTGTTAAACTAATGTTGACCAGTGGAACACAAGAACAAGGAGGATGTAGAAAATGAAAGAGAAAAAAGTTACTGGTCATCTTAAAAACGTAAAGGGTATTTATCATTTAGTATTGAATTATTATGATGAAAACGGGAAACGAAAAACTCCCTCTATCACAACGAAGTTACCAGTTAGGGGGAATAAAAAACAAGCAAATGCTATGCTTAAATATCTAATTGATTCTTTTGAAATTCCTACTGGAGATAAGAAAGCAAATCTAAAGTCTTACTTCACTAAAGACATGCTTCAAAAAAAGTCACAAGATAAAGATATTACAACAAAGAAAAAAGAAAGACCTGATAAAAAATCAAAAAATAAAAGAATTAAAGTTCATAAAGATATGCTTTTTTCAGACTTCATGATTTATTGGGTTAATGCAACTCAAAATAATTATGAAAGAAGCACCTATGGAACATATTTAATGCAGATCAATTCAAATATAGCACCGTATTTTCGAGAACAAGAAATTACACTGAGTGACTTAACATCGTTTGATATTCAAGATTTCTATTCATATGCCTTTGAAACAAAAAAAGTTTCAGCAAATACTGTACTGAAATGGCATGCAAATATTCATAAAGCACTAGAGTACGCTGTTCAAAACAAATTAATTACTGAAAATCCATCTAAAAACGTATCTAAACCAAAAAAAATACAATTTACAGGAAGTGCTTATTCACAAGATGAATTAGATAGATTGTTTCAAGCCGCTAAAGGTGATCCCCTTGAATTAGGAATTTATCTAGCTGCATTCTACGGTTTAAGACGTGAAGAAGTGGTAGGTATAAAATGGGACGCTATCGATTTCGAAGCTAAAACAATAAAAGTTGGTACTACAGTAACAGTAACGAATATCAATGGGAAACTTGAGGAAGTAGAAAAAGATAGAGCAAAGAATAAATCCAGCTATAGAGTTTATCCACTCCCAAATCTATTCGAGGAACTTCTTATCAAATTAAAAAACGATCAAACCAAAAATAAGCAATTAGCAGGAAGATCATATAATTATAAATATGAAGATTATATCTATGTTGATAAATTAGGCAATCGTATTAAACCAGGATATATCACTCAACACTTTGCTTTAGTATTAAAAAAGAACAACTTAAGACATATTCGGTTCCATGATTTAAGGCACACCTGTGCAACAAGAATGTGTATTAAAGGTGAGAATCTAGTAAAAGTTCAAAAATGGCTAGGACATTCAAGTATTACTACAACTGCCAATACCTACGCTCATTTAGATGTTCTTTCAAAAATAGAATCAGCAAATATGATGTTGGATATCTTGCCTGATAGCCTTATATAGTCATTTTGGAGGTAAAATATAAATACTGAAAAGTATAATATTTAAGTCAAAATAAACTTAAATTCCATTAAAAATTATCACTCATAAAAAAGGTACGGAGGTAAAAAAATCACAAATGCCAAAAAGTACCATTATGGAGGTATTATAAATTTTTAATAAATTAACAATTAAACTCCAATTCATATTTTATTTAGAAATTTACGGAGGCAATTTTAAAGTTTCATTTTTTATCAAAAATTCAAAATATCAATTTTCAAACAGTTTTATTCATATAAAGAAAAAACTCTCAAAACCCTTATAAATAAAGGATTTGAGAGTACTTAACATCTGGTGCGGGCGACAGGAATCGAACCTGCACTCCAATGGAACTAGATCCTAAGTCTAGCGTGTCTGCCAATTTCACCACGCCCGCATAATAAATTTTGTATTAAGTTTTTTTCCAAATCTCATATGCTGATTATAGCAAACTTTGCAATTCCGCACAAGCTCCTAAGTCTAGCGTGTCTGCCAGTTTCACCACACCCGCATGTTTAAAAATGGTGACCCGCAGGCGACTCGAACGCCTGACCCTCTGATTAAAAGTCAGATGCTCTACCGACTGAGCTAGCGGGTCCTGTAATGGTGGGGAGGGGCGGATTCGAACCACCGAACCGAAAGGAACTGAGTTACAGTCAGCCGCGTTTAGCCACTTCGCTACCTCCCCATTACTGGTGCCGGCTAAAGGACTTGAACCCTCAACCTACTGATTACAAGTCAGTTGCTCTACCAATTGAGCTAAGCCGGCATAAATAAAAAATGGTGGAGGTTAACGGGCTCGAACCGCTGACCCTCTGCTTGTAAGGCAGATGCTCTCCCAACTGAGCTAAACCTCCAGTGCCTTGGTGCCTAAATATATTATCATTTACTTTTCAATTAGTCAATAAAAAAAATTATAATAAATTAATTTTTTTATAATTAGTTTAATATAATAAGCACTTCTTTTACATTTTGGCCATATTTTAAATATTTATGCAAAAGAAAAGACGATCAAAGATCGTCATAATAATTAATAGCCTGGTTTACCAAGTAATTTAAACATATTTGCTTTGTACACTTCAACACCTGGTTGATTAAATGGATTAACACCAAGTAAATATACAGACATAGCACATGACATTTCAAAGAAATATACCATGTAACCAAAACCATAAGCATCCATTTTATCTAAAGTAATCAAAATGTTAGGTACATTACCAGTATTAACATGAGCATCAACAGTTCCTTCACAAGCTTTTTTATTTACATAGTCTACAGATTTACCTGCTAAATAATTAAGACCATCTAAATCATCTTTATCACTAGGAATAGTGATATCTCCAGCTGGTTCTTTAATTTGCATGATTGTTTCATAAAGAACTTTTGTACCTTCTTGGATAAATTGTCCTAAAGAATGTAAATCAGTTGAGAAAGTAGCACTAGTAGGTAAGATACCTTTACCTTCTTTACCTTCTGATTCACCGTAAAGTTGTTTCCACCATTCAGCTACCATAGCTAGTTGTAATTCGTAAGTTACAAACATTTCAGCAGGGTATCCGGCTTTGTGTAAAATCTGACGAGCAACACCATATTTATAAGCATCATTTTGATCAAGATCAGCATTACCGTATTTTTCCATCGCATCTTTAGCACCTTTTAACATTGCATCTACATCAATTCCAGCCATTGCGATTGGGAATAATCCTACTGGTGTTAAAACTGAATAACGGCCACCAACATCATCAGGAATTACAAATGTCGTATATCCCTCTTCAGTAGCCAAAGTTTTTAATGCACCTTTAGCCTTATCTGTTGTAGCAACGATTCTTTCTTTAGCTCCAACTTTACCGTATTTAGTTTCGCACATTTCTTTGAAAATTCTAAATGCGATAGAAGTTTCTGTAGTTGTACCTGATTTAGAAATTACATTGATAGCAAAATCCTTATCTTTAATATAATCAGCTACTTGTTTAATATAATTTGATGAAAAAGTATTTCCTACATAAATGATTTCAACATCATTAGTTGGATATAATCCGTTGATTGCTTCAATTGCTGCACGTGCACCTAAGTAAGATCCCCCAATACCACAAACTAGTAACACATCTGTTTTTTCTCTTAGACTAGCAGCTGTTTCTTTAATTAATTCAACTTCAGCTTTATCATAATTTTCAGGTAATTCAACCCACCCAAGAAAATCATTACCAGCTCCAGTTTTGTTGTGAATCATATCATGGATTTCTTTTACTTTGTCCTTGTATGATTCTAAATCCTCGCTTAATTTAGCTTTAGATAAATCTAATGTAATCATTTTAACTTTCCTCCGTGATTCCTTGTTTAAGCCATTTTTCCATGGCAAGAGCTAATGGTTTGAAACCATTAGGCGTTTCAACGATTAATCGTCTAGGATTCTTATAGTAAACACGTTTATTGCGTCTACGATAACGATTATCAATGGCTTTCAAGCTAAGTTTAGCATGGTTAGTTTCCTGATCAAAATCAATAACTTTTACTTTGATTGATTCACCCACCTTAACAAAACTATCGATGCTTTTAACGAATTTATCAGATATTTCGGAAATATGTATTAATCCTGTTGAATTATCTGGTAAACTGGCAAAAGCTCCATATGGCTGGATACCAGTAATTTTGACATCAATGATATCACCGCGTTTAATCTTTTGGCTCATTTAATAATCACTCCCTGCGTGGATATTATAGCACAAAATAAATAAAATTATTTCATTTTTTATAAATAATACAAAAATCATTGATAAGGCAATAGATTCAATAAATTTAGTATATTTTTTTATTAAGTAAAAGAATACATTTTTAAGGTTGTTAAAATTAAATTTAAGCTAAGAATAAAGTATTGCGCCATCTAGAACCAGGAATAACAATTTAAAGAATGTAGTAGAAGAATAGTTATTCTAAAATTATGTGAAAAGGAAATGAATGATTTGCTGGTAGAAGTAAGATGGCTTTACTAGTTTTAAAAGACGATTAGAGAATTAATGAATATAAATAGGCTGGAATTATTGTCCAGCCTATTTGTGTATATAAGATTATTTTCTAAATATCTTTAAATTACTGATATATTTTATTTATTAGTAGTCTAAAACAATAACTAGATTACAATTTTGATACTTGGTCACTTAATCCTTTATGCTTTAGAAAGATTGATATAATTTGCGATATGAGAGTAAGCATTCTAAGCTCTTCTTTTGTCCATATTCGTTTTCCTGTACATTCATCAAAGCCAACGAAACCGGCAATCATTTCCTGCTCATAATACGCACACTGTAGTGTAGAATGAATTCCTTGGGCTTCAAACAGTTGTCTTTGTTTTTTGCTTAATGACGTGACATCATGACAGTAGAAGATAGAATTTTCATCGAATACTCTTTCATATTCATCCATATCATGATAAGAAATATTTTGTAGTTGTTCTTTTACAGCGGTGATCCCTTCATTACACCATTCATATGTATTGGAGCAATGTTCTTTGTCTGTCATGGTTTCGAAAATATAAGCATGGCTTACGTCATAGCGTTTTCCAGTAATTTCAAGAATCAGATTAATAGCTGTTTTTAAATCTTTGTTTTGAAATAGAATACGAAAGGCGTAATCTGCTAATGAAACAGATGTTTCACTATAAGATTGTTGTGAATCGATAGTTGCACCTAGTGAAGAATATGCGGTAATACTTTGCTGATTACAAGATTTTTCATTATATACGATATATGTATTCTTGCCTTGGATTTTGGCTTGGTAAAGGGCTTTATCAGCATTTGCATACAATTCCAAAAAATTATGTCCATCTTTTGGATATAAAGCGATACCAATACTGCTTGTTACCTGAATCTTACTTTTCTCTTTGTCAAATAGATGGGCAAATGTTTTTTGTAGTTCTTCAGCTTTCTTTTCTGCATCTAAGTGGCTAGTAATATTTTTCATGAAAATAATAAACTCGTCACCACCAATTCTACCAACGACATCACTATCACGTACTTTCTTTTTCATAGCCGTTGCCATTTCACCTAATACCATATCTCCAGCAATATGTCCCAATGTATCATTGATTTGTTTAAAATTATCTGTGTCAATCATGAAGAGTGCTCCCTTAGAGTCATGATGTTCAATAATAAAGTTTTTTATTTGATTTTCGGTTTCAGAGCGGTTGTATATCCCAGTTAATGCATCTTTTTCTGCTTTATGCTGTAATGTCTTTATTTTTTGTCTTTCATCTGTAATATCTAGACCCATACTATAAAAACAAGGGATACCATCCCAGCTGTCCCTTTCATCTACGTAGCATAATGTCAGTGTCCAGATACGTTCTTCTTTATTACGGGTATAGACTCGTCCCTCGAATACAACGCTCTCTTTTGAATTTCTTAATTTATGAACAATCTGCTTGGCTCTTTTTAAGTCCTCAGGATGCATATAGCTTTTTAACTCATAACGTTCACTTTTAAATTGTTCTTTTGTATAACCAATCATTTTAAGAAAAATATCATTGCACCAGAGAATTGAAGAATAATTCCTTGCATCAACACGTACCATCGCGGCAGAAATGGTTTTTAAAATTGCTTCTCGTTCTTGATCTTTCTTTGCTAGCTTATATTCAGTACTATAAGTGTCATGGGAAAGCTCAATACGGGCAGAGTGGCCATGCCAATTCAACATACGATCCTTGATAATAAAATTTCTTTTTAATAAAGGGTTATAAAACTCCCATTCATAAGTTTGATCTTTTTTTAAATATTTATTTGTACAGAAAGGACAGGGGGAACTTCTACCTTGTATGATTTCATAACACTTTTTCCCTATTGCTTGTTCAGCTCTAGTACCAAGCGTTTCACATGCAACTTTATTTAAATATAGAAGTTCATATGTGTCAATATCACTGATATAAACATTTCCGGCATTTTCTGCAATCATCCATTGAAAGTTATCTATATATACATTTTTAGTTGAAATGAGTGTATTCTGTGTATTGATTAAATTACTAATATCGTTATATGCAATTGTTATTACTTCGAAAGAAAGTGAAATAGATAATTTAATCCATTTTATTTCATCATGTCTAAAAGGAATTCGGATTATACATTCTTGATGTAAATCACGATGCTCTTGCAACTTTGCTAATTGATTTTCAAGAATAATAAAATCATCTGTATAAGGTTTGTAGTATGTTTTTAAATCCTGCCAAATCATTTTAAAATCTTTTTTTTCATGCCCGGTCATTTTATAAAAAGCATCATTTGCCCATATAAATGAGAGTTTTTTATCAGGTTTGTGTTTACTAATTGGAGTTGCCAGAGTATTTAAATATTTTTCTAAAATAGCATTTTCATTAATCGACATTTTCTTTGCAGTATTTTTATTGTTCATCATAACCACCCCTCCTGATATATCACATTTATATCACACATATCATTCTTTTATTATAACATAGTAATTTGAAAACGCTATCTTTTCGTTCTGCTGAATAGTTAATGAAGTTAAAATGTAATATTGAAATATCTAATAAAAAATATTTTACAATAAATTTTTGTTAATTTTGGTAGTGGTCAGATAGTATAATGATTTAATAGAGAGACTAAAATTTGATAGAAGCGAAGGTATTATAGTAAAGTTTTGTTTTGGTAATTAAGTCATAGAGGATTTTTTATGAAGAATGAAATATTTTATGAATATGAATCATTAGAACAGAGTAGGAAATAGAGGGATATTTTTGTTATTAAAAACAAAAAATCAAAACATAATTAAAAAGATTGACTTCATTATGAGTGAGAAATCAATCCTTATATTTAAATTAAAATATTGTGTCTAGCTTTGTAATTTTAGCATATATGTACGTAGTTAGAACATTTGTCAGACAGATAAAGAACCTCAGTTTAGTGGGGCTCTTTATCTGTGTTACATGTCCTTTTGCATGTTTGAGAAATGAGAGTTTTGGGACTTATACTCATTTCCCGGATATATTATATCAAAATAAAAAGAAGAATGAAAAAATAATGCACTATTTTTTATCCCGTAATAGCTGATATATTCTTGCAAAAGAAAAACAGTCATTTTTTTATATAAAAAAAATAAAAAAGTTAAACAATTAATAGTGATGAAGAATTAATAGTGATGAAGATAGGATATTTAGTAGTAATGGTCTTTATTAAGTATCTTGTTTTACAACACCGTCATTACAGTGTTTTTCATCCGACAGTTAGTCGATTATAATATAGATCATCTAAGTGATTTTTATGGTTTTTAGTTAAAATCATATTATCCTAGTAATTTTCTTAATTAAAGTGTATATTTATTTAAAAATAATTTTTTTGTGGTAAAATAGATAAGTGCTAAAGGAGTGAAGGACAATGGAAAATACAAGTACAATTGAAGAAGTAGAAAAAGTAATTAACAAATTAAGACCGTACTTAAATCGTGATGGTGGTGACATCGAATTAATAGATTTTAAAGATGGCATTGTTTATGTGAAGATGTTAGGTGCCTGTGCGGGTTGTTCAATGTTAGATGAAACTTTAAAGGATGGTGTTGAGCAAATCTTAATGGAAGAAGTACCAGGAGTTTTAGGAGTGCAAAATATTTTAGAAGGAACTGAGTATTAATTTAAAACAAAGTTGAGACAAAAAAAGATTCATTCCATGCTAAAATATTAGTATCTAATAAATTGCTTGCAATAATGTCTTAGATATATTATTATGTATTTGTTGTTTTAAGGAATATTATTTTTTAATTTATGCAAACTAAGTTAAGGTGATAATATGAAGAATGTAAGGCAACAAAAAATGATTGCCAGTATCTTATTAGATATTGGACTCGATGACGATATTATTGAGGTAATAACGTCACTAACTAAAGAAGAAATAGAACAAATAAATAAAAAAGACTCTTATTAAGAACTACTAGATGAAGATCGATGATGTAGTGGCAACCCTATATTAAATTAGAAGGTGCCTAACTGAGCAAGTTTATACTTGAACAATGAGAGAAGGCTTCCTAACTATGTATGCTTTCTCTTTAGGAAGCTTTTTTATTTGTAGAAGGAGAAAGAAAAATGAAAGAAAAAGTATTATTTACCTCTGAATCAGTTTCAAAAGGGCATCCTGATAAAGTTTGTGATCAAATTAGTGATGCTATCCTTGATGCGTGCTTAAAAGAAGATCCTAATTCACGTGTGGCCTGTGAAGTTTTTGCTACTACTGATCTGGTAGTTATTGGTGGAGAAATCACAACTACTGCAGAAGTTAACTATGAGCAGGTAGCTCGAGATGTTTTAAAGGACATTGGATATGATGATAGCGATAAAGGAATCGATTATCGGACTTGCAAGGTTCAGGTAGTAATGGATTTACAGTCTCCTGATATTGCTTTAGGAACAAATGATGAAGTTGGAGGAGCGGGGGATCAAGGAATCATGTTTGGTTACGCCTGTAAAGAAACAAAAGGGTATATGCCTTTGCCGATTTCAATTGCTCATCATTTGGTTCGTTATGCAACTGAAAAAAAGGATACTGGAGAATTTAAGTCAGCCCGTCCTGATATGAAAGCTCAAGTAACGATTGATTATACCGAAAGTACTCCTAAAATTGATACTATTTTAATGTCGATTCAGCACGATCCTGATTTTGATGAAACTGAATTCAAACGTTATATTAAAGAAGAAATAATGGATGCAGTTGTAAGAAAATATAATTTAAACACTGATTATAAAGTGCTGATCAATCCAACTGGTCGCTTTGTTATTGGAGGACCGCATGGTGATACTGGCTTAACTGGGCGAAAGATTATTGTTGATACATATGGTGGGGCTGCTCGCCATGGTGGTGGGGCTTTTAGTGGAAAGGATCCATCCAAAGTTGACCGTTCAGCTGCCTATATGTTGCGTTATATTGCTAAAAATATTGTTGCGGCAAATCTTTGTGATAAATTAGAAATTCAGGTTTCTTATGCTATTGGAGTTAAAGAACCTACTTCAATTTTTATTGAGACGTATGGAACTGAACATGTTGACCATGATATAATCCTAAAAGCAATCAGAGATAACTTTGATTTAACTCCAGGAGGAATCATTAAAACGTTAGATTTACGTCAACCATTGTATCTAAAAACAGCTGCTTATGGACACTTTGGTCGTGGGGATAACAATCTTCCATGGGAAGAGTTAGATAAAGTAGAAATTCTAAAAAAATATTTATAGATAAAAATGCTCGATTTATTCGAGTGTTTTTTGTTTATGTTAAATTTAGGGAAATTTTATCAATAATTTGAGTGTTATTTTACAAATATATATTGTATAATATGTTTATACAAAGGAGGAATTCTTATGAAAATCTCAGTAAGAGGAAAAAACATTGAAATCACAGAGGCTATCGAAGCAAAGATTTCAGAAAAACTATCTAAATTAGATAAGTATTTCATCGTAAGTGACAATGTTGAAGCAAAAGTTTTATGTCGAGTTTATCCTTATGGACAAAAACTTGAAGTTACGATTCCTACTGAATATGTACTTTTAAGAGCAGAGGTCGTAGATGATGATCTATATAATGCTATGGATCTAGTTGTTGACAAATTAGAAGGACAAATCAGAAAGTACAAAACTAGACTAAGTCGTAAATCAAAAGATAATAAACTTGCGTTCAACCTATCTTCAATTGAAGATGTTGAATCTGAAGAAGATGTCTTGGTAAAGGTTAAGTCAATTACCCCTAAACCAATGGATATGGAAGAAGCAATCATGCAAATGGAATTGATTGGTCATTCATTCTTCGTTTATCGTGATGTTGAAAGTGATTCAATTAGTATCGTATATCGTCGTAATGATGGTGATTATGGTTTAATTGAAACTAGTAATTAATAATTGAATAATAGAAAAAGCCCTAAATGGGCTTTTTTATTTTACAACCTTGATAATAATCTTTAGCAACCATTAATTTATCAATATCATTTAAGATAGTTACTTTACGAATTGACCATAAGGGAGCGACTAAATCTGAAATATTTCCATCTCCGGTTAATCTTTCAATAACAATATTTTCTGGGATGTAACTTAATTGTTTGACAACTAAATCAATATATTCGTCACGACTCAGGATTTTAAAAGGCTGTTGTAAATATAACTGATGTAATTTTGTTTTTTCAATGACATAAAGCATATGGATCTTTAAGGCTTGAATGTCCAACTGCCCAACCGCCTTTGCTGTTTCAAGCATCATTTCATATGTTTCACCAGGTAGACCATTGATAATATGTACACAGACATTAATTTTTAATTTTCGTAATTTATTCAAGCCGTCTAGGAAGTCTTGATAATTATGGCCACGATTGATTAGTTCACCTGTTTGATCGTGAATGGTCTGTAAACCTAATTCGACCCATAAATCGCAGCGATTATTAACTTCTGCTAAATAATTTAAAACATCGGTTTCCAAGCAGTCTGGCCGAGTTGCGATGCTGATTGCAACCACATTTTTTTTATTGATAAATGGTTCGATACAAGCTTTGATTTTTTTTAATGGGCCGTATGTATTAGTATTGGCTTGAAAATAAGCAATATATTTACAATTTGGCCATTTATTTTGAAGAAGCAAACTAACATTACTAAATTGTATTTCTAATGAATCCTGGATATTTCCGGCAAAATCACCTGAACCAGTGCTGCTACAAAAAATACAGCCGCCCGTGCCTTTAGTACCGTCGCGATTTGGACAAGTAAAGCCCGCATTCAAACTAACTTTGGCAACTTTACTTTGATATTTATTTTTCAGATAATAATTAAAAGTATGATAGCGTTTATTATCATCACTATATTTAAATAAGTTCATTTTATCACCATTGCTATTATAACATAAGGAGGACGTTATGGCATTACAACTTATTAATATTACTAAATTTTATAAGTATGGAAAAAAGAGACAACGCGTTATTGATGATCTAACAATTAAATTTCCAAGTAGAGGGATGATAGGAATCGTTGGTCAAAGTGGTACAGGAAAATCAACTTTGTTAAACATTATTGCGGGAATTGAGCGTCCATGCAATGGTCAGGTATTAATTGATGGGCATAGGCTCAACTATCAACAAATTAGAATGTATCAACGTGATTATATTAGTTATGTTTACCAATTTTATAATTTAGTCAATGCTTTAACAATAAAAGAGAATTTAATCTTAATTACAAAAATAAAAGGTATTGATTTAAAGCAAGTGTCTGGTCAATTGGAGGAGTATTGTCGAACTTTAAAAGTAGTTGAATTGTTGGAAAGATATCCCGATGAACTATCGGGTGGTCAAAAGCAGCGAATTGGATTGGTTCGAGCTTTCTTGTGTAATACACCAATTCTTTTAGCAGATGAACCAACTGGAGCATTAAATGATAAATTAAGTATTGAAGTGATGAGACTTTTAAAAAGGTATGCCAAGGAGCATTTAGTGATTGTTATTTCGCATAATTCTCGATTAATTAAACAATATACAAAAATGATTGTAGATCTTGATAAAAAAAAGAATTATTATAATTTTAGTAATGAACGATATCATAAATATTCACCAATAATCATAAAAAAGCAGCCAGGTCGACTGCTTTTTTATTGTAAAAGGCAACTCAAATATCAATTTAAAAAGATAATAATGATGTTTGTATCACAAATATTTATTATTCTAGCTTTTGTTTTATTATTAAGTGCTTTTAATGGTGGATGGCAATATTTAGAAAAAAAATTTGAAGAAGACCCATTAAAAAGAGTTATTGAAGTTTCAAAAAATGATTATATTAATAATATCTTTGAACGCAAAGAAATTAAAAAATTTGAGAAGAATAATAAAATAGCAAATGTTGCTTACAAATTAGTATTTAGTAATGGAATTTTAAGCAGTTATGATGAAGAGTTAGACGTTGAGGTATATCAGATATTTAAAACTAAAAAGTTAGATTATATTTCTGGGAAATATCCTTCAAAAGAGAATCAAATATTAATTAATCAGACAACGGCAAAGAAGTATAAATTAAAAATAGGTGAGAGAATTAATTTTGAAATTAATGATGATGAATATGAATTTACTATTAGTGGAATCATTAATGATCATATTAATATAGGGGTTAATCTTTATTTAGAACAACAGTATTTAGAAGAAGAGTTAAGTGATGATTGCCTGGATAAAACAGTTTTAATATTTCATAGTGATCAAGTAGATGCTGTGATAAAAGAATATCAAAAAGATTATTTGCTGATTAATCTACACGGTGATTATATTGACAACTATCGATCAATTTTTGATATCACTAGATTTGTGATTTTCTTATTTATTGTAATTAGTTTTGCTATTTCATTAATTTTAATTTCAGTTATTCTTAAAACAATTTTTATTGAACGAAAAAGAGATACTAGTCTTTTATTGGCTAATGGTCTTGGTAAAGGTAAAGCAATTAATTTATTTTGTCGTGAAGCAATTTTGATAGGAGGGCTGATTGGAAGTGCGGGAGCAATCTTAGCAATGGGCGTATTAAGATTAATTGAGCTATTTGATTTAAGTGATTATTTATTTAACATTCCAAGGTTGTTTGTCTTACCGAAATATATTTTTACAAAATATGATTTATATGTAGTGTTGATTGTTATTTATATAATTGCATGTTATTTAGCAGGGTTACAAGCTAGTCTTAAAATAAACAGAATGGATATTAGCATATTGTTAAAGGAGAACTAAAATGCTGGAAATTAAAAATTTAACTAAAAGATATGATGAAACTATTATTAAAAATTTAAACATAATATTACCAAGTACGGGATTGATCATAATAGTAGGAAATTCTGGATGCGGAAAAACAACATTATTAAATCTAATTGGTGGAATAGATCAAGATTATGAAGGAGAAATATTATTTGATCATCAAGATATTCGAAAAATTAAAAAGTATTGTCGTAGGCATATTGGTTTTATTTTTCAGGATTTCAATTTAATTAATTGGCTAAATGTCAAAGAAAATTATTTGTTAGCAAAATTTTTTACTAAAATTTCATATAAAAGAGCAGTTGAAGATCAAGAAGAAAAATTAGAACTCCGAAAACTGAATAAAAAAAGGGTCAAAATCTTATCTGGTGGACAAAAACAACGGGTTGCATTACTTCGGGCGATGATTAAAAATGTTGATATTTTATTGTGTGATGAGCCAACAGGTTCTCTAGATGATAAAAATGCAAAGATGGTTTTTGAATTATTACATGCAGAAGCTAAGGAACGACTTGTCATTGTTATAACACACAATGAGCAATTAGCTTATCAATATGCTGATCAATGCTTTTCTATGCAAAATGGACAATTGATTGGGAAGTATCGCCGGGATAAAAATAATCATTTTTATTCGCGTTTAGTCAAACAGCATTCACCATTAAAATTATATCAACTGGCATTGTTACAATATCGTGCTAATTTGGGTAGAAATTTAAAAATATCATCTGGTATTACAGTAGCTTTGATTTGTATTATGATTACCTTTACACTGAGTGGATCATTACAAACCCAAATAAAAAGACAGCTTGATTCTATATTTCCAAATCAACTAATTTCGATTCAGAATGTACATAAAAAATTACTTAGTTATCATGAGTTACTTTCATTATCAAATTTAGATATGAATGAATTTATCTATGGGGAACCAGCCGATTATGAATTTATGGGAGTATCACTGCAAAGTGATTATGAAGTTGAAAAAACAATTTATATCAGTGATATGACTAAACCAATAAAAAGTAGGAATTTGGAAATAGGACGTGAAACAAAAAATAGTAATGAAATAGTTTTATCAAAAACAACGGCAACACATCTTAATCCTGATTATCAAAAATTATTGAATCAACAATTATATGGATATTATTTAAAGGACGATCAAATTAAAGGAGTCTCACTCACTGTTGTTGGAATAGGGAAAGATGTAACTGCTTTTGACACAATCTATATTAATGAATTAGCTAATCTCGATCATATTAGCCAAGCTTTTGCGATTGATAAGAAACAATTATTGTTTCAATTAGCTATGATCAATTTAAATAGCAAAGCGGATCTTGATGATCTTTTAATGGATTTAGAAGATCAGTATAGTCAATTTGAATTTAAAGTTGCAGGAGAAAATATTAATGAAAGAATAGATACATTTATGTTACAAATTCAAAGAGTTCTTTTACTATTTTCTTTATTGGCTATAGTAGCAGCATGTTTCTTAATTGGGGAAGTGTTATATTTGTCTGTTATAGAAAAAACAAAAGATATCGGTATTTTTAAATGTATGGGTGCGAGTAAATTACAGATCATGAATTTAGTTTTATTAGAAAGTTTTACTTTAATTAGTGGAGCGTTTATCTGCTCTTATGTATTTTTTTATCAATTAGTTAATTTAATTAATCAGCTTGTTGAAAATGAGCTGCAGCTTGATTTATCAGGAGCGTTTATTCAAATTGATTATCAGTTAGTAATTGTTATCTATTTAGGAGCATTATGTTTTGGATTGTGCAGTAGCTATATTCCCGCCTTTTTGGCAGGCCGGTTAGATCCTATTAAAGCATTAAAACAACCAAATTATTAGTAACTTCAATTCGTAAAGTAAACTAAAGTAATTTTAAAAGAGTCTTGCTAGACTCTTTTAAAGTCCATATAATTATTAATTAATATTTTCTAATATTGTTTCTAATAATTTTTCTTGAATTTCTCTTTTTTGAATAACATTATCCAACAATTCTCCAAAACTATAAATTGCAACAGTAGCAAAAGCAGTTAACATAAAATAATAAAACATAAGAGTACCACTAAATTGTGTAGTAGTATTGTAACCAAAGTTATTACTATTGCCAATCCAAGAACTATAAGTGGATTTTGGTGAAATTGTAGTTACATTTGCACCGACAAGACTTGCAATTATCCCTATAATACATACGATAATTGATATTTTCTTAAGTGTCTTTCCAAAGTTTCTTTTTGTTTTTTGAACTTGTTTAAACTCATTTTTCATTTTTGTTTCCCCTTTTATATTGTTAAAAAATTACGCAATAGCCCCTTTGTTTGTTCATCACAATTTGAAAAATAATCAACAAACTCTATAAAACTAAAAATACAAAAATACTTATCAACATATAAAATCAAATATGCAAATTGTTTTAATTGATAATTTTTGGCAATAATAGGCAATGATTTACCAACGTATTTTTCTCCTTCACTTGTCATCAAATATAATTGGTAAAATAAATATCCAAATAAAACGCAAACAATATGAAAACTAATTACATTTATTTTTGTACTTTTAAAATCTTCGAGTTTCCAAAAATCTTTTAATTGTCTATAATCCTCTTCTATTTCTGGTCTTAGTTCATATATTTGTACTATCTCTTTGGCACTTCGTTTTGTATCGGTAGTAGCAAACACATAATATTTGTCGTATTTAGTATCATGCACCACGCAAGCATTTATTGGAACATCGTCATTGTGATTTTGGCTCGTCCAATAATCTTTTAAATCACAAACAAGTGTAATAAATTGATGTTTTCGACCACTAGGATGAGGTGACCAATTATTTTCTTTTCTAGCTGCGGATATTGCGATTTTATATGCTTCCATATTCTTTTTAAGTGGAATATAAGTATCTACATTTCTTTTAGTTTTGAGAAAGTTTGTTAATTCTCTAGAAATAAATCCTCTATCATTAATTAAAATATCTCCACTATTAAAACATTTTGTTGTTTCAAGCATATCTTTACTTAGTGCCAAGTCATGGGTTTTTAATGTACCAAATCTTATATCTTCGATAATTCCTACATCGTTTACAATGCCTCTAATAGTTGATAACTTATAACCTCTTGCAACACCACCATGTTTATCAATTGCTATTGTTGATTGTTCATAATTATCATTATTCAAATTAACTTCTATATTAGTACAATCCAATATATGAATATTTGGTTTAATATCTAATCTAGGCATTATAAAATCTTGAATTGTTCTATTGTAATAATCAAATAGTTCTTCCCATGAATATTTGCCAATAAGATGTCTAATTGTTCCTTCGCTCATCAATCCGCTACCATTTTTATCAACAATATTATAACCAATGCTTGATAGTAATCTATGGTCTTGGATAGCATAAGGAATATCGCTTAAGCTAGTTTTTAGTTTCATTTTTGAAGCAATGGCTAGGGCTATAACAAGGTCAAAAGGAGTGTGAGTATTATGATGTCGCTTATCATTAAAGCTATCATATAAACAATTTAATATATTCATATTATACATAGTTAAAATAATATCATCTACAAAGCTACTATTACTCATAGCTATTGCATCTAACTTGCCTTGTTTAATCTTGTCTAAGACAATGCCTTTGCTTTGTTGACAAACTTTTAACATAATACCCACCTCCTTTCACCTATATTTTATCATTTACACACAATTTAGTCAACTTTTAGCAGTCTTTTAGTCAACCATAAGCAGATTGTATTTTGATATAATTTAAAAAAGGAGTGATATATTTTGAAAGATATAGGCGATAGAATTAAAGAACTAAGAATTAAAAAAGGAATTAATCAAAATCAACTTTCTCAATTACTTGGCGTAACTAAATCTATGGTGTCTGCCTATGAAACAGGTATTAGATTGCCTTCTTTGGCTAATATAATAAATCTTTCAAAAACATTCAACGTCACAACTGATTATCTTTTAGGTTTAGAAAATGATGAAAACAAATCAATTGACTTAAGTAATCTTGATGAGATACAAATAAGTCATATCACAAATCTTGTTAATTATTTTATAGAAATAAACGATAAATTAAATAAATAGTAATACAAAAAACTAAATTGTTTAAAAGGAGAACTTATATATGAAAGACACAACAATTAATGGTTATATATATGATAAAGAATTTATAATTTTAGATTTTTATCACATTGGAAACAAACTTTATGTTAAATATCACAATGGTAAAAGAAAAATAATAGAAGATGTTTCTTTTAAAGAATATAAAAAGTGTTTGTCTAAGATTGACAAAGAAGAATTAGATGAAGAAACATTGTTATCTTTAAACAAATCTTTTGATGACAAAGAAGTGTATACTATAATCCATAGTGAGTATGAGTTATTATTAAAAGCCAAAAAAGTAACACATAAATAATATGGTGCTTTTATTTTATTTTTTTTGCTATTTTAACGCCGATGATTTTAAGCTATCAATATCATTAAAATTTATTGGTTGAACGTATGAAAATATTATTTCTCCGCCAATTAAAAGTTGTGAATTATTGATTTTGTTTTCTCTAAAATATTCTACTAATTGCTCAATAATATTTATAAACTTTTCATCATTAACTAATTTTTCTTCAAGTGAGGAAATTTTGTGTTCGCTCATTATTTTCACCTCCTTTCTTAAATTTTTGTTACTTTGCGAATTGAAGTTATTAGTAATAAAATTTGTTGCATATCAGCCTTTTTATGTTATAATATTCTAGTATTTGAAAGTCGATGAATAGGACTAGTAGTAATTGACGTTTTTTATAGAGAATCAGTGGCTGGTGGAAACTGATAAAACGGGTTATGAACTCACCTAGGAGATGCAGCGGGGAATTAAGTAGTCGTTGTCGTTAACTGCGTTAAAGTTTTGAGGGCTAGGTCTTTTAGACTTGGAACTAAGGTGGTAACGCGATTAAAAGTCGTCCTTAGATAGGATGATTTTTTTATTTTAAGGAGGAATTATAAAATGCCGTTTGATCACAAACAAATCGAGCCGAAATGGCAAAAATATTGGGATGAGCATAAAACATTTAAAACAGACTGCTACGATGATAGTAAACCAAAATATTATTGTGTGGATATGTTTCCATATCCGTCAGGGAATGGTTTACATGTAGGGCATCCAGAAGGGTATACTGCAACAGATATTGTTTCAAGAATGAAAAGAATGCAAGGATACAATGTTTTACATCCAATGGGATTTGATTCATTTGGACTTCCTGCAGAGCAGTTTGCTATTCAAACAGGACATCATCCAGCTGAATTTACTAAAAAGAATATTGAGGTATTTAAGGGACAAATTAAATCTTTAGGTTTCTCATATGATTGGGATAGAGAAATCGCAACTAGTGATCCTGAATATTATAAATGGACACAATGGATTTTTACAAAACTTTATGATGCCGGTCTTGCTTATGTAGATGAAATTCCTGTAAACTGGTGTCCGGAACTTAAAGCTGTTTTAGCAAATGAAGAAGTTATTGATGGAAAAAGTGAACGTGGGGGATATCCGGTTATCCGTAAGCCGATGCGGCAATGGGTTTTAAAAATTACTGAATATGCTGAAAGATTGCTTGAAGATTTAGATGATCTTGATTGGCCTGAAGCAACAAAACAAATGCAGCGAAATTGGATTGGAAAATCAGTTGGAGCTAATGTTGATTTTAGGATTGATGGAACAGATAAAATATTTACAGTCTTTACAACTCGTTGCGACACTTTATTTGGTGCAACTTATTGTGTTATGGCACCTGAGCATCCATATGTAGCTGAAATTACTACATTGGAACAAAAAGAAGCTATTGAAGCTTATAAAGAAAGTTGTGCAAGTAAATCAGATTTAGAAAGAACTGAACTAAACAAAGATAAAACAGGTGTTTTTACAGGAGCGTATGCAATTAATCCTGTTAATGGTAAGAAAATTCCTATCTGGATTTCTGATTATGTACTAGCAAGTTATGGAACTGGTGCAATTATGGCAGTACCAGCACATGATGATCGCGATTGGGAATTTGCTAAAAAGTTTGGAATTGAGATCATACCTGTTTTAGAAGGCGGAAATATTGAAGAAGCCGCTTATACTGAAGATGGATTACATATTAATTCTCAATGGTTAGATGGACTAGGAAAACAAGAAGCGATTGATAAGATGATTGCCTGGTTAGAAGAGAATAAGTGTGGAGAAAAGAAAATTTCTTATAAGTTAAGAGACTGGTTATTTTCTCGTCAACGTTATTGGGGTGAGCCAATTCCAATCGTACATATGGAAGATGGAACAATGAGAACCGTTCCGGTTGAAGAATTACCATTAGAATTGCCAGCTACTAAGAATTTTCAACCCCATGATAGTGGTGAATCACCATTAGCTAACTGTGAAGATTGGTTGGAAGTAGAGATTGATGGTCAAAAAGGTCGTCGTGAAACTAATACAATGCCTCAATGGGCAGGATCTTGCTGGTACTATATTCGCTATATTGATCCACATAATAGTGAAGTTATTTGTGATCCTAAATTGTTAGAAAAGTGGTTGCCTGTTGATTTGTATGTAGGTGGTGCTGAGCATGCTGTATTACACTTACTATATTCTCGTTTTTGGCATAAAGTATTGTATGATGCTGGAGTAGTGAAATGTAAAGAGCCATGGCAAAGATTATTCCATCAAGGAATGATTCTTGGAGATAATAATGAAAAAATGTCTAAATCACGTGGTAATGTTGTTAATCCTGATGATATTGTTGCTTCTCATGGTGCAGATTCATTAAGATTATATGAGATGTTTATGGGACCATTGGAAGCTGCTCTTCCTTGGTCAACAAATGGATTAGACGGTTCACGTAAATGGTTAGATCGGGTATATCGTTTATTTATCGAACAAGATAAATTAAGTGATGAAAATGATCATAGTCTTGACCGTGTATATCATCAAACAGTTAAAAAGGTTACAGATGATTTTGAAACATTAGGATTTAATACTGCTATTTCACAAATGATGATCTTCATTAATGAATGCTATAAAGCAGAGACAGTATATAAAGAGTATGCGTTTAATTTTATCAAAATGCTTTCTTGCATTGCTCCTCATATTTGTGAAGAAATGTGGCAAATGTTGGGACATGATAGTTCGATTGCATATGAAACTTGGCCAACATATGATGAAAATATGTTAGTGAGCGAGACAGTTGAAATGGGTGTTCAAGTTAACGGGAAACTTAGAGCCAAGATTCAAGTGACTAAAGATACTGATGATGAAGCTGTGAAGGAAATTGCGTTTGAACAAGAAAATGTTAAAGCTCATACTGAGGGTAAAAATATTGTAAAAGTGATTGTTGTAAAAAACAAAATTGTCAATATTGTTGTTAAATAGTTATAAATAAAAGAAACTGTAACGCATTAAAATTGATATGCTTCTTTCTGGGGAGACAAGTGAAATAATAAAAACTTGTCACTTAGGAGGAAGCATATTTTATGTCTAAAAGAAAAATATCCATTGAGGATAAGGTATATGCTGTAAATTTGTATCTAGATGGAAAAGAAAGCCAAAATCGAATTGTATCTATGTTTGGTGTCAGCAAGCTGTTTTAGATTATTTAGATGGTCGTGGTTCCTTGGATGATATTTGTAAAAAATACGGAATTTGTCCAAGATTGAAGTTACAACTCTGGATAAAGAAGTATAATAATCATGAAGAGTTAAAATCATCTGAAATAGGAGAACACACTATTATGACAAAAGGAAGAAAAACTGCATTTGGAGGTTGTACAGAGAAAGCTCTGAAAACGAACAAAAAAACAGACGGATTACTGATGAGATTGAAAAGCTCCATACAGAGTCACCAGATAGAGGATAATGAAGAATTAGAGATGATCTAGAATGTTATCATGACATTGATGTTAATGATAAACGAGTACTACGTACTACTTAATATCAAATCAACTATTAAATACTCTACTAATGGATGTACAGGACAGGCTGTAAATCCTCAATATATAGCTAAAAATTTACTTAATCGAGAGTTTACTACCGATGCACTAAATGAGAAACGGCTCACAGATGTAACAGAATTCCATTATTATATCAGAATCGAAAAACATAAAATTTATTTGCAAATCGCATAAAAACTGCCAGTAGATAATCTACCGGCAGGAAAAATTTTATATTTTTTCAATTGTCTATTTGACAGGTTGCAGTTCACTTTAGACGTTACAGCCTTTTTTAAATACATTATTAATTTTATTGTATACTAATGAGAATTATATATAAAACAATAATATATAGTTTTTAGCTATTTTTCATATAAGTCACTAATTGATCAACGGATATACCATGTTGAGCTAATAATTCATCAGCATTAAAATCAGTATGAAAGGCCTTGGAGATACCATAATTCTTGACTTTCATCTCTGTCATACCGTAGAAACTGCTTATTCTGTGCCCATATCCACCTTCTAATTCACCATCTTCTAAAGTAATAATAAGACGATGATTATTAGTCAAGTCATTTAGTAATTCTTCATCTAAACCTGTTAGAAATTTTGGATTTATTACAGTGATATTTTTACCGGTATCCTCTTTGTATTTTTGAGCTGTTTTTAAGGCTAATGGAAGCAGATTACTTACTCCGATAATAGCAATATCATTACCTTGTTGAACGATTTGAGATTTATTATGGATAGAGTAATCAGTTGTGTCTTCTTGACCACTTTCAATCATTTGTACTGGGACTCTGATTGCAATTGGATGATCTTTTTGGGTAGTTGCATATTTAAACATTTGTAAATACTCTTCTTTAGTTGTCGGCGCTAAATAGATTAAATTTGGAATATGTGCAAACATTGCAATATCACATAAAGCTATATGAGTATTTGAATTCATCCCATAGACTCCAGCGGATAGAACAAGAATTGTTGCTGGATTATTGTTCAGACATAAATCGTGAGATAGCTGATCATATGTACGTTGTAAAAAAGGAGCAAAAGTTCCAAAGACAGGTATTCCGCCATTTTTAGCAATCCCGCTAATCATTGCCATAGCATTTTCTTCAGCAATGCCAACATCAATAAATTGTCCACGTTCGACATATTCTTTTCTTACAGGTTCGATGAATCCTAGCCCCATCGGTGTACCGGCATTTACAACAATAGCCTTTTTATTTGCATTTAATAAGTTAGTCAAGCTATTGAATAGGGTTTGATCATCTTCATCAACAAATTTATATGTTCCATCAGCAACATTAAATGGACCACCAGCATGCCAAGCTTCCTTGTTTACCTCTGCATATGGTAATCCTTTTCCCTTGATTGTATGGATATGCAATACGATAGGGTGATCGATATTTTTAACACTTTCAAATAATTCAATTAATTTTTCGATATCATGCCCATCATCTAAGTATTTATAATCAAGACCAAATGATGTAAATATATTGTTATTACTTGTTCCGTTAGTGTCTCGTAATTCTTTAAGCGTTTGATAAATACCGCCATGATTTTCGGCAATACTTTGATCATTGTCATTAACGATAATGATCAAGTTTTTATTATATTCGCCTGCATAATCGATAGCTTCTAGTGCTTCTCCACCTGATAAAGAACCATCGCCAATAATAGCGATAATATTTTCGGCTTTTTTATTCAAATCTCTTCCAATTGCTAACCCAAGAGCAAGTGATACAGATGTAGAAGTGTGACCAATTGTAAACATGTCATGTTCACTTTCAAGTGGGTTGGTATATCCTGTTACGTCATGGAAATGTTCTTCATCTAGAAATGCCTCTTTTCTGCCAGTCAATATTTTGTGTGGATAAGACTGATGGGAAACATCAAAAACGAATTTATCATTTGGTGAATCAAAAACATAATGTAAAGCTACTGTCATTTCTACCATCCCTAAATTGGGACCACTATGTCCGCCGGCTTTACTAATCTTATTAATCAATGCTGCTCTAACTTCGTTAGCAAGTTCTTTTAATTCTTTTCTATTCAATTTTTTAAGATCGTTTGTATCGTCTATTTTTTCTAAAAACATATTTACCTCCCATATAACTAGATACTATAAAAAATACTTTTTATAGGTGATAATATCATACATCTTGAAGTTTACTTCAAGTCAAGAGAAAAATTAAAGTAGTTTATGAGATGATAATTAGAATTACTGTACTGAACATATTTATTAATAGAGGAAAATAAGTATAATAAAAGAATGAAGTATAGAGTAGATTAATTAGTAATTTTATGATAAGTGAAAAGTGATAAGTAAAAAAGGTGATTTTTTGATACAATGAAGTTCACTACACAAAGTCACCTTTTTCATTTGATTAATATAATTTTAAGCAGTTATAATGCATTTTCGAGGACATTTTTCTTTGCAAAGTCCACAATTTGTACATTTAGTATAATCAATCCGTGCTAAAGAGTTTTCAATAATAATTGCATTATTAGGACAATTACGAGCACATATACCACAGCCAATACAACTAACAGCGCAATTTTTACGAGCTCGGAGAGCTGGTTCATTTGAATTACATTTTACTACTGCCTGTTTTTGATATGGAATCAAAGTAATTACGTTATTTGGACAGACTCTAAGACATTTACCACATGCTTGGCACAAGTCTGGATTGATAACGGCAACCCCATCAATAATTGAAATGGCATTATATTCACATTCTCTGACACAACTGCCGTATCCCATGCAGCCGTGACTACATTGTTTATCTCCACCACCAGGGACGATGGCTGCGTTATTACAGTCTTTGATACCGTGATATAAGTACTGAATCGTTGCATTTTCGCAAGTACCACCGCAACGAACAAATGCTGTCATTCGCATTGTTTCTTCACTTTCTACTCCCATGATCATTGCAATGGCGTCAGCTACACTTTTTCCTCCAACAGGACATTGATTGATCTTTGCTTCACCAGCAACAATTGCTTTGGCTAGCCCGTCACATCCGGGATAGCCACACCCCCCACAATTATTTCCAGGAAGTTCTTCACGAATTTGAATTTCTTTTTCATTAACAGTAATGGCAAATTTTTCACTAGCAATTGTCAGAAGAATACCAATAAGTAAACCGATTGCACCTACAATAATGGCCGCAATTATAATTTCATTCATCTTATATTCTCCTCCTTATATTAGACCTGAAAAGCCAATGAATGCAATTGCCATCAGTCCTGCTGTGATTAGTACAATGGGGGAACCTTGGAATGAAACAGGAATATCATTATCAGCGATTTTTTCACGTATCCCAGCCATAATAACGATGGCAATCGTAAATCCAACAGCTGTTCCAAAACTACAAACAAGACTTGTCAAAATATCATAATTATTTTGAACATTTGTGATAGCAACTCCTAAAACGGCACAGTTAGTTGTGATAAGAGGAAGATATACTCCCAAAGAACTATATAAGCCAGAGCTATATTTTTTTAAGAACATTTCAACTAGCTGCACCAAAGCAGCAATAACTAAGATGAAGGTAACAGTGTTTAAATATTCTAAATGGAAGAGTACTAGTATTTTGTAAACTAAACTTGTTGCAATTGAAGCAATAGACATTACAAAGATGACAGCACCACCCATTCCTGCTGCTGTTTCAATTTTTTTTGATACTCCTAAAAAAGGACATAGACCTAAGAATTGACTTAAGACAACATTATTTACTAAAGCGACACTAATTAATAATAAAATCATTCCCGTCATTTATTTTTCCTCCTTTAAATCACAAAGTGCCTTTTCATCACTGCTACGACAATGAAGACAATCATGATTACAATTACCATCTTTGTTTTTATTAGTTGCACTTGGCAGTTTTAAACGGTTTTGAATAGCCGTTAGACCAGCTAAAACAAAGAAAGCGCCAGGTGCCATTACAAAGATAGTTACAGGTTCAAGATGAGCAAAAAAGCTATAAATATTAGTGCCAACTAAATCTTTAAAAAGTGGCGCAAACTCAATTCCAAAAAAAGTACCACTGCCCAACATTTCTCTAATTAAACCAATACAAGTCAGTGCAAGCGTAAAACCTAGCCCCATACCAACACCATCAAATAACGATAAAACGCAACTATGTTTTGAAGCGTAAGCTTCAGCTCGTCCTAAAATGATACAATTAACCACAATTAGAGGAATGTAGATCCCTAATGTATCATATAATGAAGGCAAATATGCTTGTAATAGTAATTGGACAATTGTTACCATTGAAGCGACAATTACGATATAAGAAGGAATTCGCATTCTTTCAGGGATTATTTTTCGTAAGAACGAAATCATAAAATTTGATGCGGCAAGGACAATCATCGTTGTTAAGCCCATTCCTAATCCATTGACAGAAGAAGTTGTTACTGCAAGAGTAGGACACATTCCTAACATTAAAATCAAAGTTGGATTTTCTTTTATGATTCCATTATAAAGACGTTCAACATATTTATTCATGATTAGCCTCCTTGATTTCCTGGTTGATTGCTAAGGCTCCGTTAATAGCATTGTTAAAAGCTGATGAAGTAATTGTAGCTCCGCTTAGAGCATCAATTTCATCTTCATTTTGCTTACCGGTTTTGGTGATTTTAAAATCAGTTACTGATTTATGATAATATTGATTTTTAAAATTATCATTTTTAGCATTCATTCCTAATCCAACCGTCTCATCAATTGAGAGGACTTCAATTCCCGTAATTTCATCATTAGTATCAATTCCAACAACTAATGTGATATCACCGCCATAACCATCTTCAGTAGTGACTTTGACAACATGTCCTATTAATTCTTTTTTATCATTTGTAACGACTAAAACGTCGTCTATCACAATGCCATTTTCACCAAAGTTATATTTTTTGTCTTTTATAACATTAGGAAAATTTTTAACAAGTTGATTTATTTGTTTATTATTATCAAAATTTTGACCTTCTTTAAAAACACTTCGATAAGAATCTTGTATGATTTTTTCATTTTGTCTAGCAATTGGGTCTTTGGTAATAGAATTAACCATAGCTAGAGATAAACTAGCAGCAACTGTAATTACAACAAAAACGAGAATATCTTTTAGAAGATTTTTTTTCATTATGCTTTACCTCCACTACCTTTTATTTTAGGCACTGTTACTTTTTCAATCAAAGGGACAAGTAAATTAGTAATGATAATAGCAAATGACATTCCCTCAGGAGTATTACCATAGAGCCTAAAAACAGCAGCTAATATTCCAATAACCAGTCCATAAATAATTTTACCGGTTGGAGTAATCGGACTTGTCACATAGTCAGTAGCCATGAAAAATGCCCCAATCATTAAACCGCCACCACAAATTTGTTGTAATAAAAATAGACTGTTAAAGTTATTATTGATCAAAATGATTAAAGAAAATGAAAATAGGATACACAACGGTATTTTAGGACTAATTACTTTTCGATAAATTAGGTAGATAGCGCCTAAAAGCAGAGCAATTACTGATGTTTCACCAATCGTACCACTAGTATTTCCTATAAACATTTTGAGAAGATTGACATTTTGTCCATTTTGTATCATTGCCAGCGGAGTAGCACTAGTACTTGCGTCGATGCTAACAAAGCTGTTCATTTTTCCGGCAAATGAAATTAATAAAAAACATCGAGCTGCTAAAGCAGGATTCATAAAGTTCTGACCAAGTCCACCAAAAAGTTGCTTAACAATTATAACTGCGAATATACTTCCCAAAGCAACCATCCACAATGGCAATGAGCTTGATAGGCATAACGCTAATAATAAGCCTGTGATGGCTGCGGAGCCGTCTTTAATCGTGATTGGCAGCTTCATCAATCGTTGATACAAATATTCACTTAGAACAGCTGTAATAATAGCAGTTGTAATAACAAGAAACGCATTAAATCCAAATTGATAAATTCCAAAAAAAGTTGCTGGTAATAAAGAAATGATTACGTCATACATAATATTTTTAGTTGTAATTGAACTACGAATATGGGGAGCAGTAGACACATTAAATAAATTATCCATTATTTTGCTCCTTTCTTGCGATCGTCATTAATTGCTTTTTTTATTTTTTTAAATGATTGTGTCATGTTTCGCTTTGCAGGACATGTGAAGGTACAGCAGCCGCACTCCATACAATCGTTGCCGTGAACCTTTAAAAAGTTTTCTTTATCGCCTGTTCTGGCATAACGGTATAGTAATTGTGGAATAAGACCGATAGGGCAAACATCGACGCATCGGCCGCAGTGAATGCACGCAGTTGGAGCGGTTTTAGATACTTCATCTTCACTTAGGCAAACTAAAGCAGAAGAAGTTTTAGAAACTGGTACATCTAAATTAAATAAAGCAGTACCCATCATGGGACCACCAGAAATGATTTTTTGAGGATGTACTTTAAAACCTCCACAAGCGTCAACAAGGGTCTGATATTTAGTTCCTAGGCGAACCTTAAAATTTTGTGGTTGAAAGATTGCATCACCAGTTACCGTTACAATCTTTTCAATTAGTGGAATATTTAAGGCAACGGCCTCATAGATAGCAATAATAGATGCAACATTGCTGACAATACAGCCAACATCAGCTGGCAACATCCCATTTACAATTGTTTGATTAGTTAATACTTTAATCAATACGCGTTCACTTCCTTGAGGGTATTTTGTTGGTAAGGCTGCTATTTCAATTTTATCTTCATCTACAACGACTTTTTTTAAATGAGCTAATGCTTCTGGCTTATTATCTTCAATAGCAATAATTGCTTTGGCATTTTTAAATAACTGTAATTGAATTTTGATGCCAGCGATTAATTTATCTGTTTCTTCTAGCATTAAACGATAGTCAGAAGTTAAATAGGGCTCACATTCTGCACCGTTGATAATTACATATTTAATTGAGTCATCATCTTTAGGGGTATTTTTTATTGCGCTGGGGAAGCCGGCGCCACCTAAACCAACAATTCCTGCGTGAGCGATAAGTTCACGAATTTGCATACTGCTATAATTATGATAATCATTTGTTGTGTTGTATTCTGGAATACTTTGATATTGGTGATCGTTAGTAATAACGATACAATCAACAAAAAAACCAGTAGGGGCAAGTCGTAAATCAATTGTTTTAACGGTTCCAGAGACAGAACTAGCAACATTGGCAGAAATCATACCGTTTCCATTAGCAATAATTTGGCCAACTAAAACATGATCACCTTTAGCAACGATAGCTTTAGCTGGAGCACCAATATGCTGTGATAATGGATAAATCAGTTCATCTCCAGGATTTAATAGTTTGATTGGATGATTGGCGGAAAGACTTTTATTATCATGGGGATGGATTCCGCCTTTAAAACTTAGTATTCTCATTTGAATTAAACTCCTTTTTTGGACTATATTTTAATTATAGACTTTTTATAATTAATATTAAATAGTTTAGACAAGTTAAAAAATTAACTTAAAAAGCAATCCTTTCAAGAGGATTGCTTTTACTAGTTTATAAATGAAATTGAGATTCATCAAGACGTAGACTATAACCTTGTGGGTGTTTACAAACTGGGCAGATCGTTAGTGCATCAGTACCTTCATAAATAAAACCACAGTTCATACACATCCATTTTACAGTAGACTGGTCATTAAATAATTTACCACTGGTTAATAAATTATGATATTTTTTAAAACGTTCATGGTGATAGTGTTCAATCTCACAAATCATGTAAAAAGTTGTTGCAATTTCAACATAACCTTCTTCTTTAGCTTCATCACCAAATTGCTTGTAGATAGATGTTGCTTCATCGTATTCGTGTTGTGCTGCTTGTTCTAATAACGAACTTAAATCCTGATCTAGATCAACAGGATAATTAGCCTCCATTGAAACATTAGCATCTTTAAAAACATCTTTAAGATAATTGTAAAAAACTATCGCATGCTCTTTCTCTTGATTTGCAGTAAAATAAAGCATATCTTGTAAAATAGCCATTCCATTCTTACCTGCGACTTTAGCAGCCATTTCATAACGCATTCGAGCTTGACATTCACCAGCAAAAGCTCTTAATAAATTTGTTTTGGTTTTTGTTTCCATATATAAGTTACCTCCACTTTTATTTTTAACAAAATAAAAGAAGATTAAACTTAATCTTCTAAGAATCAAATAATCTCTTTAATAATAATTAAAATATTATAACGCTGATATAGATACTGCTAACAAGACAAATAATCTAGTTGATCATATCTTTATTCATTCCAGTTAATTCCATATATTCAGTTTTAACATTTTTCAATAATTGCATAAATGTCCAATTTACATTTGTTTGAGTTACAATTGCCTTTAACGGAATGAAAGGAATGTTTGCTTCTTTAAAAATTTGTAATAGCAAATCAACTTGTTTATCTTCAAAACCAGCCATAACCATCATGTCATCTTGTGGAATCTCTGTTAATGCTTCAGTTCCACGTTCAAAATTATCAGCACCTAAAATATACCCAATCGGGCTCATTAAATCACTTGATTTAACAATGATTACTTCAACATTCAGTTTTTCAAGAATTGAAATAATTGCTTTACCAGCATCAGTTTTATCAATATTGTATAATAATACAGTTTCTTGCATATGTATTGCCTCGCTTTCGTTTAATAGGTTATCATATTTATGGTTAACGTTCAACTAAGTTGACTTAATGTGCTATAATTTATTCGGGTAGGTGAGATAATGCGGTATTATTTAGAAAAAGAAATTACAAATAGTTATAAAGAAGGAAGCTTAGTTATTGATATTCTTAGTAAAGAAGATTTCATAAACCAGTATCAAAAGGAAAATCATGCAAACCATGTGATTAGGCATATTGGGGATATTATGTACTGTAAAGTAGAATTATTTTACGATGTGATTTGCGGAGCGTTTGTTATACCTGACAAAAAGGATTTAAAAATAAAACATTGTTTTAGTTTTTATTTAACAGAACAAAAAATGATTTTTATTGATGATAACGATTATGTGATGAAACTTATTGAAAAAATGAAAGATACATATACTAATAATCGTCTAAGTTTGAACAAATTTTTTCATGATTTGATTTTCTTAATAACTGTTGATGATGGAATGTATTTACAAGAATATGCTGATCGTTTACAGGTCATCGAAGACAAAATAGCTTTTAATTTCAATAGTCAAATAAATAATGAGATAATCTTGCTGCGTAAAGAACTATTAATTTTAAATTCCTATTATAATCAGTTGGGGGATATGATCGATATTTTAAGTGATAATGAATCAGATTTCTTAAATGATTATGAATGTCATTTATTCAGCATGCAGGCACGTAGGATTGATCGTTTGGATAACCAGTTAAATGCTTTAAAAGATTATTCTTTGCAAATAAAGGAAATGTATCAAAATAAAATTGATACCCACCAAAATAAAATTATGACTGTTTTAACAGTTGCAACAACTATTTTCTTCCCGTTATCGATTATCACAGGATGGTATGGAATGAATTTTAAAAATATGCCAGAGTTAAATAATCCTTATGGTTATATTATTGTTATTGGAGCAAGTATTTTAGTTGTAATTATTGAAATGTTAATTTTGAAAAAGAAAAAATTCTTTTAGAAAAAAATGTTGACGTAGTCAATAAAAAAAGGTATAGTAAATAAGCAACAAATGATAGCAGCACATAGAGTTTTGAAAAGAGCGTTTATAACTTAAGTTTGTAGAGTAGCTAGCTGCAAAGTGAAATACTTAATATAAACACAATTCAAATAATCTATGCAATGTTATTGTTTTATGCAAATAAAACAATAAATGGAGGAAGACAAATGTCACGTTACACAGGACCTCAATGGAAATTATCTCGTCGTTTAGGATTCTCTACTTTAGAAAATGGTAAAGAATTAAATAAGAGAGCTTATGCTCCAGGTCAACATGGTCAAAAAAGAAAAAAACAAACAGAATATGGTTTACAATTAGCTGAAAAGCAAAAAGTAAGACATATGTATGGAGTAAATGAAAAACAATTCCATAACACATTCAAACAAGCAGGTAAAATGGAAGGTATCCATGGTTATAATTTCTTCTGCTTATTAGAAAGAAGATTAGATAATGTTGTTTACAGATTAGGATTTGCACCTACAAGAAGAGCTGCAAGACAATTAGTAAACCACGGTCATTTCTTAGTAAATGGAATTAAGACTGATATTCCATCATTCCGCGTTAAAGTTGGAGATGTTATTGAAGTTAAAGAAAAATCTAAAAATTTAGCAATCATTAAAGCTAGCTTAGAAGCTAGAGTACATACTCCTGCTTTTGTAGAAGTTGATGATACTAAATTAACTGGAAAACTTGCTCGTTTACCAGAAAGATCTGAATTAAATCAAGAAATCAATGAGTCATTAATCGTTGAATACTATAACCGTATGGGATAATCCCTACGGGATTAAACTGGTATATCTTAACTATGCAGAAGTTAGGATATACTTTTTTTTGAATTTGATTCTTCGTTAGATTATTAATTGCTGGTTTAAAACGACAGTTTTGCCATCCTGTTTAAAGAACGAGCGCACAGGTTGATAGCAATTATAATTATTTATAAAATGGTAAGAAAATTATTTTTTATTGGTTTAAATTAAAATAATTAAAATTATATTCCGGATAACCCTAAGAAAAAATCATATAAAATTGAAAAAAGTATTTGCATAAAAAATTAATTTAATAATGTATTAATTTTGATAATTTGATATAATCAAATTAATGTGGAGGTATGTATGACAGATAGTAGAATTTGTATTGCCTTGGATTTTCAAAATAAGGCAGAAGTAAAAGAATTTTTGGAAAAATTCAATGATGAAAAACTATATGTAAAAGTTGGAATGGAACTATTTTATGGTGAAGGTATTGAAATCATCAAAATGATTAAAGAAATGGGACATAACATTTTTTTAGATTTAAAATTACATGATATTCCTAATACTGTAAAAAGTGCAATGAAGCAACTAGCAAAATTAGAAGTAGATATGGTCAATGTTCATGCTTCAGGAAGTATCGCAATGATGAAAGCTGCAATTGAAGGATTAGAAGCAGGCAAGACAGGTGATAAACGACCTTTATGTATCGCCGTTACATGTTTAACGTCACTTGATCAAGAAGTGCTAGATAACGAGCTTTTAATCAACGATACATTAGAAAATGTCGTTTTAAAGTGGGCTACTAATGCTAAAGAAGCAGGACTTGATGGTGTTGTTTGTTCACCATTAGAATCTAAAGTGATTCATGATAATTTAGGAATGGAATTCATAACAGTAACGCCAGGAATTCGTTTAGCTGATGATAGCGTAAATGATCAAAAACGGGTTACTACTCCAGCGATGGCACGCGAATTAACATCTAGTTATATCGTAGTAGGTAGAACGATTACTGGATCTGCTGATCCATACGCAACATATAAAAAAGTATATCAAGATTTTCAAGGGTAGAGGAGAAGAATAATGAAAGAATTAATTGCTAAAGATTTATTAGATATTCAAGCGGTTTTTTTAAGACCAAATGAACCATTTACATGGGCTAGTGGAATTAAATCACCGATTTATTGTGATAATCGTTTAACATTATCATATCCAAAAGTTCGTAAAGATGTAGAAACTGGACTAGCTAAATTAGTTCAAGAAAATTTTCCAGAAGCAGAATGCTTAATGGGAACAGCTACTGCGGGAATTGCTCATGCTGCATTAGTGGCAGATATTTTGGAATTACCAATGGGATATGTCCGTGGTGGGGCAAAAAGCCATGGTCGTAACAATCGGATCGAAGGAAAAGTAGAACCCGGCATGAAAGTTGTTGTGGTAGAAGACCTGATTTCAACGGGGGGGAGTTCATTAGAATGCGTTGAAGCGCTAAAAGAAGCCGGTTGCGAAGTAATTGGAATGATTGCTATTTTCACATATGGATTACCAAAAGCAACAATTAATTTTGAAGCGGCTGAATGTAAATATGTAACATTGACTGATTATGATACATTGATCGGTGTAGCAAAAGAAAATGACTATATTAAAGAAGCTGATATGGAAAAATTAAAGGCTTGGAAAAAAGATCCAAGTGACGAAAGCTGGATGAGTAAATAGAAGGTAAAAACACCTTCTTTTTTTATATTTTCCCCCTAAAATAAAGATATTTTAATTGCATTATCATTGTGCTATAATTATAATGCTATTGTTGTAAATAAAAGTAGCTTTGGAGGTAGAAAATGCTAAAAAGTATTAAATATGTTCTAAAAGAGAATTTCTCAAATTTATTTAGAATATATTCAATTTCGAAATATGAATTATTATCTGATATTCGTGATTCCCGTTTGGGGATTTTTTGGAATTTTGCTAATCCATTGATTCAAATTTTAACATATTATTTTGTTTTTGGTTTAGTAATGAATCGTAAAGATGTAGATGGAATTCCTTTTATTCAATGGATGTTGGCGGGAATGGTTGTTTGGTTTTTTATTAATCCTTGTATTACTCAAGGGGCTAATGCCATTTTTTCAAAGACGGGTGTAATTACTAAAATGAAATTTCCAGTTAGTGTTTTACCAGCTACGGTAGTTTTAAAGGAATTATTTAATCATGCCTGTATATTGCTTTTAATGATTATTTTTTATTGTACTCAAGGTGTCTATCCATCAATCGAGTGGTTGGGAATTATATATTATTGCTTTGCGGCCTGCTGTTTTGCTGTGAGTTTAGCGATGATTACATCTGTGCTTAATATGATTGCTCGAGATACTCGTAAGTTGATTTTAGCGTGTATGCGTTTGATTTTATATTTAACACCTATTTTATGGCCGATTTCTCGTTTTAGTGAACAGACGTTATTGTTTGATATTATTCGTTTTGTCATGAAAATCAATCCAATCTATTATATTGTATGTGGGTATCGAGATTGTTTTTTATATCACCTTGGATTTATGCATTATTGGAAACAAATGCTGGCTTTCTGGGGGATTACTGGAATACTGTTTGTTGTTGGCTGTTATATGATGTATAAATTCAAACATAAATTTATTGATATGATCTAGGTGGTAGAAATGGAAAATTACGCAATTAAATTTGAAAATGTTTCAAAAATATATAAATTGAAAAAGAAAAATGATGGTAATACTAAAAGTAGTGAAACAAAAAGATTTTATGCTTTAAAAAATATTAGTTTTGAAATCCCACAAGGGGAAGTAGTAGGGATTTTAGGAACTAATGGCTCAGGAAAATCAACTCTGTCACTTATCTTGGCGGGAATTAGCGAAATCGATGAGGGTGTCATGCATATTAATGGTGAACAATCATTGGTTGCTATTAATACCGGTTTAAATAAACAGCTAACAGGTTTAGAAAACATTAATGTTAAAGGTGCTTTATTAGGACTATCAAAAAAGCAGATTCAGGAGATTATTGATGGTGTTATTGAATTTGCGGAGCTAGGAGACTTTTTATATCAACCTGTAAAAAAATATTCTAGCGGGATGAAATCACGACTTGGTTTTTCAATCTCTTTATATTTAAATCCAGATATTATTATCGTTGATGAAGCTTTATCGGTAGGTGATAAAGGTTTTGCACAAAAGTGCATAAATAAAATGAATGAATTAAAAGATGAAGGTAAAACGATTATATTTATTTCACATTCATTGCCTCAAGTTCGAAATTTTTGTCAAACAGCAATGTGGATTGAGGGAGGAATGTTAAAAGAATATGGTGAAGTCGGGGAAGTGTGTGATCATTATGGTGAATATGTTGATTACTATAACAGTTTAACGAACAAAGAAAAGGCTAAAATAAGAGATAATAAATTTAAAAAACGAATTGTTCAAAATCCTCAAATTGGATTTTGGGAAAAAGTTTTAGATCGGATAAAAGGATAGGTGAAAATAATGAAGAAGGTTATTACATACGGAACATTTGATTTATTTCATGTAGGTCATTTGAATATTATTAAAAGAGCAAAAGCGCTGGGTGATTACTTGATTGTTGCGGTAAGTAGTGATGCATTTAATGCGCAGAAGGGGAAAAAGGCATATCATAGTGATCATGATCGAAAATTGATTTTAGAGGCGATTAGATACGTTGATGAAGTTATTTTTGAGGAATCTTGGGATCAAAAAATTAAAGATGTTCAAGAACATGATGTAGATGTATTTGTAATGGGTGATGATTGGGAAGGTAAATTTGATTTTTTAAAGGATTACTGTGAAGTTGTCTATTTACCAAGAACTGATGGTATTTCAACAACAAAAATTAAGGACGATCTACATAAATAGGTGTAAAGATGAAACTTAGTATAATTATCCCTTACGATCGTTACAAACAGTATTTACATGATTGTCTAGAAAGTGTTTATGAACAGCGGTTAAATGATTATGAAACTTTACTTGTTGTAAATAATAAAAATGAGATTAATCAAGATATCAAAGCGTATGATATTAATTTAAAAATCCTTGAAGCTGGAGAAAATTCTAGTGTTGCTAAAAAAAGAAATATTGGCTTAGAACAGGCAAGTGGTGAATATATCTATTTTATTGATTGTGATGATTATTTGATGCCAAATACTTTAAAATTATTAATTACTTGTGCTAATCAAAATGATTTAGATTTAGTTGCAGGAATTAGACGCTTTACATGGTTTAAAAAGAAAGTTTTTGAGACCATGGGTGATGAAAAAAATAATGAATTAAACTTAAAAGATAAAGATCATGATTATGATGATAAATTTATTGAAAAAGTATATGACCAAAATAATGTTGATGAATATATGGTAGATGTTTTAATTCGGAGCCGACATGCTATTCGTAATATTTCTGTCTTAAATGTTTTAATAAAAAAGAAACTGATTGATGAGCATCAAATTCGTTTTAACGAAGATTTTTTCTATTACACTGATGTTCCTTTTGTAATCCAATTAGTTAATTACGCAAAGAGTTTTGATCGTGTTGAACAAGCAATTTTTGTTAAAAGAAAACATAATGATCCAATCAATACACCTGCTTTATCACAAATAAAAGATTCTGAAAATAAATTTGATGAATTTTTGATGGCTTATCGCTATAGTGCTTCTTTAGTAGCTCCAGATAGTTATATTCGTTATTATTTAGATTCGAAAATGCTTAGATATTACACAAAGTTTTTTGCACGAAAGATTCGTCGCAGTAAAGATGATATTTGGCGTAACGAACGATTTAAAGCAATGGGAGAAATATTAAAAAATATTCATCCTCGTTTATTGAATAAAAGTTCTCGTTATAGTAAAAAAATGATCAAAGCTGGTCTAAATGGTGATCTTGAGTTAGCAAAGAAGACTGTAAGCCGGCATTTAGCAAAAATAAAGTTTAAAAAGATCTTAAAAAATAAAAACGAGATGAATAAATATTTATATCGTCATAAATATATTAATAAACCGCTTGAAGAAAATACGGTTATGTTTGAAACTTTTATGGGAAAAAGTTATGCAGATTCACCTAAATATATTTATGAATATTTAGCGAAGAATTATCCAGGTAAATATAAGTTTATTTGGGTATTAAATGATCCTAAAGAAAAATTGCCTTACGAAGGTAAGATTGTCAAAAGATTCACAAGGGAATATGCTTATTATTTAGGCGTTTCTAAATATTTTGTTTTTAATATTCGTCAGCCATTATGGTTTAGAAAGCGGGAGGAACAAGTTTTTTTAGAAACGTGGCACGGAACGCCACTGAAACGTTTAGCGTTTGATCAAGAAGAGGTTACTGCTGCTTCGCCGACCTATAAAGCTCAATTTTATCGTCAAAAACAAGAATGGGATTATTTGATTGCACCGAATAAATTCTCTAGTGATATTTTCAAAAGTTGTTTTATGTACGATGGTAACATGCTGGAAACAGGATATCCAAGAAATGATTTATTATCGTTACCAAACCGTGATGCAATAGCTTTAGAATTGAAGAAAAAATTAGGGATTCCTCTAGATAAAAAGACTATTTTGTATGCTCCGACATGGCGTGATGATGAGTATTATGGAAATGGTAAATATAAGTTTAAATTGAAATTAGATTTAGATTTATTAAAGCAGCAGCTTGGTGATGAATATGTTGTATTGTTAAGAACACATCATTATATTGCTGATGCATTAGATGTTACGGGACTAGAAGAGTTTGCGTATAATTTGAGTAAGTATGATGATATTACAGAAATTTATTTAATTAGTGATATTTGTATTACGGATTATTCTAGTGTGTTTTTTGACTATGCTAATTTAAAAAGGCCGATGTTATTCTATACGTATGATTTAGATAAATATCGTGATGTATTAAGAGGTTTTTATATTGATATGGAAACAGAATTACCAGGACCATTGGTTTATACTACTGAAGAAGTTATTGATAAAATCAAGAATTTGAATAGTTTGAATCAAGAATATCAACAACGTTATGAACAATTTTATGAACGTTTTTGTTCATGGGAAGATGGGAATGCTGCTATGCGAGTTGTTGAAGCAGTTTTTAAATAAGGGGTTTACCCCTTATTTTTATGGGAGGAAAGTAAATGAAAATATTAAAGAAACTACTCGGTAAGTTAATCAGAATTTTATATCGATTCGTATATCGATTTATTCCTTGTCAGGAAAAAACAATTCTTTTTATTTCTTTTCATGGTCGCGGTTATTCTGATAATCCAATGGCAATTCACCAATATCTTTCAAAACATTCACAATATGCTGATTATCGTTGCATTTATGCAATAAAAAATCATAAACAAAAAAAATTAAAAATTGAAAATGCTAGAATTATTGAGTATTTTAGTATTGCTTATTTTTTCTATCTAGCGCGTAGTAAATATTGGATTGCTAATTGCAAGCTCCCAAAATATGTTTTGAAAAAAGATAGCCAAGTTTATTTACAAACATGGCATGGGACACCATTAAAAAAATTAGCACATGATATTGAAGTTCCAGAAGGAACAACCTTTTATCGTAGTGAAATGAGCGTTGAAGAAATGCGTTCAACCTACGATAATGATGTAAGTAAGTATAATTATATGATTAGTCCTAGTGCTTTTACAACTGAAGTCTTTCAAAGTGCTTTTGCGATTGAGAGAGAGCGCTTGATTGAAACGGGATATCCACGAAATGATATTTTATCAAATTATAATTCTGATGATATAAAAAAAATAAAAGATAAATTAAATTTACCTGAGGGTAAGAAGATAATTTTATATGCGCCAACTTGGCGTGACAATTCATATAATTTAAAAGGGTATACATTTAAATTAGAAGTTGACTTTAAAAAGTGGCAAAAAATTCTAGGTACAGATTATATTGTTATTTTTAAACCCCATTATTTAATTGTAAATGATTTTGATTTAGAGGCAGTTAAAGAATTTGTCTACTACATTGATCCTAAAGAAGATATTAGCAGCTTGTATTTAATTGCCGATGTCTTAGTTACAGATTATTCAAGTGTATTTTTTGATTATGCAATATTAAAACGACCAATTTATTTTTTTATGTATGATTTAGACACTTATCGTGATGAGTTAAGAGGCTTTTATTTAGATATTTATCATGATTTACCAGGCGATGTTATTGAAAGTGAGGATGAATTGATCCAAAAAATTTTCTCTGAAAAATTTGACTATAATCGATTGCAAATATTTAATGAACAGTTTAATAATCATGAAGATGGCAATGCGAGTAAACGGGTTATTGAAATTTTATTAAAGTAGGTGATGAGATGGGAATAAAGAAAATTATTATTAATATTATCTTAAAAATAGCCAATATATTTGTTTTAAGATGTTCAATCAAGCAAGGACAAATAGCCTTTATTTCATTAGAGTCGAATCAACTTGAAAGTGATCTTGAACTTATTTATCAGGAGTTAAAAAAAGAAAACAAATATAGTTTAAAAATGGTATTAATAAATTATAATAAAAAAAGTTTAATTAACAATTTTTTGTATATGTTAAACTGTATTAAGCAAATTTATGTAATTAATACTTCTAAAGTTGTTTTGATTACAGACAATAACTATGTAATTAGTAATTTTAAACGACCTGGCGTTAAAGTTATTCAGGTATGGCATGCGACTGGAGCAATCAAAAAGTTTGGAAATGCTATTAAACGTGAATATCCTATTAAAAATTATGACTATGTGATTGCAAATAGTGATTATTGGAAGCAGCCTTATCAAGAAGCTTTCAACGTTTCCGAGCAGGGCGTTATTATTACAGGAATGCCACGTGTGGATCATCTTGTTGATCCATATTATTTAACACAAGCGAAAGCACGTATGTATAGTAGATATCCGATTCTAAAAGGAAAAAAGGTTATTTTATATGCACCGACTTTTAGAGGAAATATTTATCAGGGTTTTAAAACAGTTGACTTTGATGCTCAAGCAGTTTTAAATGCACTGGGAGAAGAATACGTAATAATCTTTAAATTTCACCCATTGTTATTGAAAACTACGCTATCAGACGATTCTAGAGTGATTAATATGAATCATGAAAATACTCATGATTTATTCGCAGTTTGTGATGTCTTGATTTCTGATTTCTCATCAATTATCTTTGATTATTCCTTATTAAATAAACCAATGTGTTTTTTTGTTCCGGATTTAGATGAATATATTGAAACATTAGGATGTTTTGTGGATTATCGAAGGGTCATGCCCGGAGCAATCTGTTATAATGAAACGCAAGTTATTGCAGCCTTGCAAGGTAATAAAAAATATGATATTAAGGCATTTAGAGATATGTTTTTTAAATATCAAGATGGTCATAATACACAAAGAATTGTTATGTTTATCGATAAATTAATAAACACCAAGAATTAATTCTTGGTGTTTATTTAATGATTTTCATTCGCCAAATAATCACGGACATTTGATAAATTGTCCATGATCTTATTAGTCATTATCGCAAACTTATGATCAGGGTATTTTAAATCAGGAATACAAATTACTTTAATGCCTGCACTATAGGCAGCGTTAATTCCGGATTCAGAATCTTCGAGAACCAGAGCTTCATCGGGCGTAATTCCTAATTTTTGGCATGATTTTAAAAATACTTCAGGATCAGGTTTTCCTTTTGTTACTTCGTCACCACAAATGGAATCATCAAAATATTTTTGTAAACCAGATAATTCTAAAATATGATCAACACGATGACGCTGTGAACTGGTTGCAACAATTGTTTTATAGTCGTTTTCTTTTAAATACTTTAGTAACTCAATTAATCCTTCTTTTAAAGGAACCCCTTCATTTTCAAATAAGTCAGCCATATATTGATGAACTGCTTTAATTGTTTCCTCAACATCAAAATCGTCGCCATAATCTTTATGGAAAAGCTCATAGACTGCTTTAACAGGCTTTCCTAAAAGAGTTTTATAGGCTTCTAATGATAATGTTAAATTATGTTTAGCTAATACATGCTTATATCCCTCGAATGTAACTCTCTCACTATCAATCATTAAACCATCCATATCAAAAATTACTGCTGTTATCATCTTTTTACCTCCACGCAAATATCATATCATAATTATCCGATTAGTAAAAAGATTTTCATAGAATAAAAAAAGTTCTAATTCATATACTGCACTAAAGGAGTTGTAGATATGATACATAGAGGGGAAATTTATTATGCTGATTTATCTCCGGTAGTGGGGAGTGAACAAGGAGGATATCGACCTGTGATTGTTTTACAAAATAATAAGGGCAATCGATATTCGACAACAGTGATTATTGCGCCAATTTCTTCACGATTAACAAAAAATCCGTTACCAACCCATGTGATGGTTGATTGCAGTTCATTGGAAAAAAAGAGTGTAGTTTTACTAGAACAAATTAGAACGATTGATAAACAGCGAATTAAAGAAAAAGTTGGAATGATTGATAGCCAAGTAATGAATCTGATCAATCAAGCAATTAAGACAAGCTTGGATATTAAATAGTTTCCTTTTGAGTCAGATATTTGCTATAATAGCCCCATGGAGGTAGAGGAAAGATGAATGTTCGTGATATTAAATTAAAGGCTAAAAGTGTTTTAGTTAATCGTAATAATATAGTTACAGTATTTGTGTTTATTAGTGTAATAACAACTTTGGCTAATTATATTGGTTCAGAAATTGGCGGGGTGATACCATTTCTTTCATTGATTGTAACTATTATAATGTTGCCCTTTGGTCATGGGAATGTGGTAACTGCATTAAAAACAGTCAATGAACAAGGTGATGAGGTCACTATTGAACAAGATGGGGTAGTCGGATTAAGACGTTTTAAAGATTTATTTGGCACATATTTTATTAGAGAAATATTATTATTGGTGATTATGATGCTGCTTGGATTAATCATATTCGTAATTGCTAGATTTACAGTAGACAGTAATGTTTTTTCTCAATTAGGAGCAATTATTGAGCAAGCTGCTGTATACTCTACTAATGTAAGTGCATATTTAAATGATCCAACTGTAATTGAAGCATTAGGAACACTAGGAGTAATCTTTTTTATTGGTATCATCATTATTGCAATTGTAGCGTTTATTTATAGTTTGGTATTTGCTTTAACACCTTTTGTATTAGAAAAATATAATATACGCGGTGCCAAGGCAATGAGTGAATCAGCTCGTTTAATGAAAGGACATAAACGAACTTTATTTATGCTGTATTTGTCATATTTAGGATGGGCTATCTTAGTATTAGTACTTTCTGCTGTTGTTGAGATGATTTTACCGATTCCATTAATTTTGAATATTATCGTGGCGGCTTTGACTACTTATTTGTTTGGTGCTGAACTAAATACTAGTTTAGCAGTATTTTTTGAAGAAATTGATTTAGAAGATAAAAATAATATTTAACGAGGTGTTAATTTGAATTTGATAAAAAAAATTAAATTAAATAGTAGGCAAAAGGCGATAGGGGTCATATTGATTTTTCCCTGGTATCTTTATTTTGCACCAATTGTAATTAATTATTTTTTGAAGCTATATACAGTATATATAGCTAATGATTTTTCAACTAATAGTTTAAATGCATTTTTTAATTTATTCATCGGAATTGCAACTGCTATTCCTTTGATTATTGTGTTTAAGGGTTTTATTAAAGAAAACTGGCTTGTTTTTAAAAAAGACTTTTTGGAAAATATAATATGGGTGCTTACGATCGGGATTGGTTTAGCATATTTATTTTCAATTGCAGGGGAACTGATTGTCAATCTTGTAGCCCCTCAATCAGGCGAAGCAGCTAACCAGACATTAGTGGAAACTCTTGTGCAATCTAATTTTCTATTAATGTTTTTTCAATCAGTAATTATTGCACCATTTATTGAAGAGTTGTTATTTAGAGGTCTGATTTTCAACAGTTTACGGCAAAAAAATATGGTTTGGGCTCATTTGATTTCAGCATTCCTATTTGGCTTGTTACATGTTTACAGCTATATTTTAGCTGGTGATATGAGTGAATGGATTAAATTGATTCCATATATGATGGCAGGTTTATCTTTTTCAATCGTATATGAAAAACGTCAAACAATTATAGCTCCGATCATTTTACATGCTGCAAAAAATCTAATCGCAGTATTGTTAATGGCGACGATGTTTTAAACACTATGCATGACATAGTGTTTTTTATTGTGAAACAAAAACCACGTGCTATGCGCGTGGTAACAATAAAGCTTTAGCGTCTGGGTAAAAAACCTCCTCGTGATATAATAATTGTAGCCTGGCAGCTGCAAATAAAATAACGAGGAGGTTAGTCTATGAAAGACACAAAAAGTTTATCACATACATCATATAGATGTAAATATCATATTGTAATAGTACCAAAATTTAGAAGGATGGCAATATACAATAAATTAAGACATGATATAAGATTAATTATAAAGACCTTAATTGAAAGAAAACCGGGAGTAGAGCTGATAGAAGGAGAGTTATGTCCTGATCATATTCACCTTCTATTAGAAATACCACCAAAGTATTCTGTGGCGGAGTTCATGGGATACCTGAAAAGCAAGTCAACGCTTATGATATTTGATCGTCATGCAAGTATGGAATATAAATATGGAAATCGAAAATTTTGGGCAAGAGGCTATTTTGTAGATACAGTAGGAAAGAACGAGAAGACAGTGAGAGAATATATTCAAAATCAGTTGGCGGAAGATAAGTTGAGTAATCAAATGAGTATGGAAGAATTTATTGACCCGTTCACAGGAGAACCAGTGGAAGGGGACAAGAAAAAGAAAAAAAGTAAAAGACCCTTTGAGGGTCAGTGAGCAAATGACATTACGGCTGTCAAGGCGTTCAGTGGTCGAATGACTAGCGCAACAGCATGCCCTTACAGGGCGGGTGCATACCACGTCTTTTAGGCGTGGTTATGATTTTATAATAAAAAAACCGTAAAACTTATATATAAATAAGAATTACGGAAATTTATTAATGGTCTCCCCTCACGGTCTCGAACCGTGGACCCACAGATTAAGAGTCTGTTGCTCTACCAACTGAGCTAAGGAGAGAGGACAGATATTATAATACACCTATTTAAACATAAAAGCAAGTTAAATTTAATGAAAAATGACATTAGCTATGCTATAATTACTAGGTGAATGGAGTGATCTGGCAATGTTCTACAAACAAACTATTAACAATATAAAAGTAGTTATTTTATCATTGGATGGAGGATTATTAGATCTAAATCGGCTTAGATTTAATTATTTTAAAAGGATTTGTAAAACTCACAATTTTGAATTAACTAAAGATATTTTCGAGGAAGCCCTTGGAAATATGAAAACAATGTATAATGATTTTCCAATTTCTAAAGATATTAATCCCGATGATATTAATAAGTTGATTGAACGTGATTTATACGAGTATGCAAAGTTAAAGCCTGAAACAATAAAAAAAGAGGGAACGGATGAACTGTTACAATTTTTTAAACAAAAAGAGATTAAAATTGCTGTGGTTTCAACTCATAAAACAAAACGTGCAATTCAATATTTACAATTAACAAGATTGTATGACAAAGTTGATTTTGTTATTGGCGGCGATAGCGATAATCTACCATTACCAGATACTGCTGTTTTAAAAACAACTCTTGAACAAATGAACTGCAAACCAAGTGAGGCAATTGTAATTGCAAACTATCCAAATCTTCTTTATGCAGCTAATCAATGTTTAATCAATGTAATTTATCTAAGTGATTTATGCTTGGTACAAGAATCGATTGGTCCAAGGGTATTTAAAATTGCAAGAAATAATTTAGAAATTATTAATATTTTTCTTTTTGCACGTTACGATACAATGGAAATATTTTCGCCGTTATTAGGGATGTCTAGTGATATGGATATTGAAACCCTAGATAAAACATACGCTAAGCTGCTTGAAGAGTATCAAAATGATCAGCAGTTGATTGAACTAGTTCGCAATACATATCATTATTTTTTGGGAGAAATTGCAAATCGTGAAGCTGATACCGTCAATACATCGTTATTTGAAGATGAAGATGTTATTGTAGCGCCAGTGGATGATGAACATTTTTCTAATCCCCAAAGTATTGCAACTTTGGAAAAGTCAATTGAAGAGGTTTTAGAGTCAGAAGAAGTTTCAGAAACTGACAACGAAATTGCCGATACTGTTTTTAAAAGAGAGAATTTATATCAGGATGATGAATTTTCAAAAACAAGAACAGCGATAGGATGTGATCCTGAACGCGTTAATGAATTGATGGATATTATTAATGGTAATTCTGGAACTAAGTTGGAAGAGGGAGAATTATTTGAAAAGTCAAATGATGAAATATTATTAGAAAAACGGGGACTATTGTCTTATTTTATTAATTTTGTCTATACTGTTATCGTGGTGGGACTGATATCATTTTTAGGATTAATAATTTTTATCGGTTTTGAAGATTTTATTCAGAGACCAGGTATTGTTGCTGGAATAATTAAAAGCATTATTGATTTTTATGTTAATCTAGTTTTATCCATATATGCGGTTATTTTTAACAGCTTAAATGCTCTACTAAGTTTTATTCCTGATTATTCTAGTTTAATTGCGGGTAATGGTTTATTATCGACAATGGCAGTAAAATTAGTATTGTTCATTATTTTTAATGTAATAATAGTCTATATAGTTAAAATGATTTATTTATTAATTACAGAAGCGGAGGAAGATGATGCGAATTTTGCAGAAGATTAAAGAAATAGATGTTAAAACATCGCACTTTTTTCCGCAGTTTTATCATCATCGTTTTTTTAGTGGTGCGATGAAGTTTATTGCTGGAATTGGTGATTTTGGAATGATTTGGCTTGTTTTAATTTTACTTTTAAGTCTTAATGATAAAACACAGCTGCTTTCTCAAAAAATGCTGGCAGCGCTAATATTAGCAACAGTCATCGGTCAAGTGACAATTAAGTCGATTGTAAGGCGTAAGCGACCATGTCATACATATCATGATGTTGAAATGTTGATTCCAGTTCCGAGTGATTATTCATTTCCTTCAGGACATACTACTTCAAGCTTTGCATGCGCAACGACTGTATGTTTCTTTTTTCCTAGAGTCGGCTTTATTTGCATGATTTTTGCTGCATTAATGGCTTTTTCAAGATTGTATTTGTTTGTCCATTATTTGAGCGATGTTACTTTTGCAATTGTTTTGGGAATTAGTGTTGGAATAATTGTTATGTTATTTTAGTGTGATAAAAGGAGCAAGGGTCTGCTCCTTTAAAAAAATAAAAAAATTATTTTTTAAATAAGACTGATTTAAACGAAATAATTTGCTTTTTTATCAGGTAGAGTAAGTTTTTATAGAAAAAAGTTGGCTAAAATTATTGCAAAAACTTTTTACATATGATATTATGTTTAAGCAACAGACGGAGACATACTCAAGAGGCTGAAGAGGCGCCCCTGCTAAGGGTGTAGGTCGGGAAACTGGCGCGAGGGTTCAAATCCCTCTGTCTCCGCCATATTTGTTGCTTATATTGGTCTGGTAGTTCAGTTGGTTAGAATGCCGCCCTGTCACGGCGGAGGTCGCGGGTTCGAGTCCCGTCCAGACCGCCAATTAGATTGTTTAGTTTCACTTTGGTGAAACTTTTTTTATAAAAACAAATCATTATGATTTGTTTTTATTAATATAAGCTTGCAAAATTGCAATCATTGTTTTAGAATCAAAGATTTCGCCATTAACTACTTTGTGATAAGCGGTATCAATATCCATTTTAATTAATTCAATTACTTCATCTTCATCACACTCTAAAGGGTTTTCGACTTTGTAGACATCATGAGCTTCGTATACATAAAGCCATTCATCACTATAACCAGGAGTTGGTAAAAACTTAGAAATTAAACTTATCTTTTTAGCACTGTAGCCAGTTTCTTCTTCTAATTCTCGTAAAGCGCATATAGCAGTATCTTCATTTAATTCTAATTTACCCGCAGGAATTTCTAAAGTATCTACAGCATTAGGATACCGATATTGCTTTACTAATAAAATTTTGCCATCAACAATAGCAAGAACGCCAACTCCGCCGTGGTGTCGAACTACTTCTCGAGTTGCGAGATTCCCATTTTCACATTCTACTTTGTCTTTATAAACAGTGATAATTTTTCCATCATAGATTATTTCTGATGATATTTTCTTTTCCATTAGTTTCACCTCATTAAAAGTATAACAAAAAAAGTATGCGGGGGTGCATACTTTTTTCTATTATTTCACGTAAGGGTGATAATAGGGGGTATGTAAAGCGAAATACTTCACTTAACAAAATCAATTATAGCATCAGTTTCATAAAATGTAAAGGGTTACAATAAAAGTATTAGGCGTTTTTAGCAAATTTTGTTATAATGTTTCAAGGTGATATAATGAAAAAATTAAAAATAACAGAAAATGATGCTAATCAAAGAATTGATAAATATTTAAAAAAGTTACTAGTTAATGCTCCAAATAATTTTATATATAAAATGTTTCGAAAAAAAGATATCAAAGTAAATGGGAAAAAAGTGGATGAAAAATATATTTTATCATTAGATGATGAGGTCGAAATGTTTTTATATGATGATAAATTCAAAGAATTTACAGAAACCAAAAGTATCTATGAGGTTAATAGAACGTTTAGTGTTCTTTATGAAGATAAACATGTATTGATTGTTTTTAAACCAGCAGGGCTTTTAGTTCATGAGGATGCAAATGAAAGCATTAATACTTTAACAAATCAGGTTTTAAGTTATCTTGCTTCAAAAAATGAACTAGATCTAAGTCGAGAAAATACTTTTATGCCAGGACCAGTTCATCGTTTAGACAGGAATACTAGTGGAATTGTAATTTTTGGTAAAACTTTGGCAGCTTTGCAAAATCTCAATGAAATGATAAAGCAACGTCATTGCATTGAAAAAAAATATTTAACGATCTGTCGCGGGCAATTGAGTCATCAGCGAAATTTACACGGATATATGGTCAAGTTAGAGAATCAGGCTCAAGTTAAATTAGTAAAGAAAGACTATCCTGGGGCTTTAACGATGGAAACGATTGTTAGGCCGTTAAAATATAATTGTGATTATAGTCTTGTTGAGGTTACATTAATAACTGGACGGATGCACCAGATCAGAGTACATTTATCAAGTATTGAACACCCAATTATTGGTGATCGTAAATATGGAGATTTTGAACTGAATAAATATATTAAGAAGACTTTTGGTTTAAATAATCAATTGCTGCATGCTTATAAAATAAAATTTGTAAAAACCTTTGGTGTACTAAATTATCTTCAAGATAAAGAGATAATTTGCCCTGTGCCGGCTTTGTTTGAAAAAATAGAGAAAAGTTTGTTATAGACACCTTTAAATAAAGAGTTGTTTATTGTATAATTATTTACATAGATTATAGGAGGAAAGATATGAGATACTATATTGGAATTGATTTAGGTGGGACTAATGTTCGTACTTTGCTGGTGGACGAAAATGGTAAAACTTATAGTGAAGTAAAAGATAATACTGAAAGAGAAAATGGTCCTGACTATGTATGTGCTAAAATCATTCGTCAAATTGAAAGTTTAGATACATCAATTTGTGGTGGTTTACAAGGTGTAAGTGGAATTGGTATTGGGGTACCTGGACCTGTTGACACAGTAAAAGGTACAATGATCATGGCAACAAATTTACCTGGATTCGAAAATTATCCAATTTGTGATAAATTAGCAGATCGTTTTAATTTACCAACTTTTATTGATAACGATGCAAATGTTGCTGGATTAGCAGAAGCTTTATTAGGTGCTGGAAAAGATTATCCGACATGTTATTATGTGACTATTTCAACAGGAATTGGGGGAGCCTTTATTGTTGATGGTAAATTAGTTTCTGGTGGTCGAGGACATGCTGGAGAAATTGGGAATATTATTGTTAAAAACAATGGTTATAAATTCGGAGGTTTAAATCCAGGGGCTGCTGAGGGAGAAACTAGTGGTACTGCAATTACTCGTAAAGGTAAAGAACTTTTAGGAGAAGATAGAGTAAATCATGCTGGAGATGTTTTTAGATTGGCTAGCGAAGGTGATTTAAAAGCACAAAGTATAGTTGATGAATGTATTTCAGAATTAGCAACAATGTTTGCTAATATTGCTCACACTGTTGATCCGCACTGTTTTGTAATTGGTGGTGGTGTAATGAAATCTCGTGAATATTTCTATGATCGCTTAGTAGAACAATTTAACTCAAAAATTCATGTAGGAATGCGCGGATATATTCCGTTATTAGGAACAAAATTAGAAGATTGTGGAGCAATCGGAGCAGCAATGTTACCAATGTCAAGATTAGGTTAAGAAAGGATATTTCATCCTTTTTTTTTGATTTAAAGTAGTAGTTTTTTAAATCGAATAATGGTATTATAGTACGGTGAGGTGACGAGAATGTCAAAAAGAGTAGTATTAGGATTAAGTGGTGGTGTCGATTCAGCAGTTGCTGCTTATTTGTTAAAAGAACAAGGATATGATGTTATTGGTGTGTTTATGCGTAATTGGGATAGCCAGTTAAATAATGATATTTTAGGTAATCCTACTAATGATAATGATATCTGTCCACAAGAAGAAGATTATAATGATGCCAAGGCTGTAGCTGAATGTCTTGGGATTCCTATTAAAAGGGTGGATTTTATCAAAGAGTATTGGGATCATGTATTTACATATTTTTTAGATGAATATCGAAAAGGTAGAACACCTAACCCCGATATATTATGTAATAAGCATATTAAATTTAAAGCTTTTTTAGATTTTGCTAAAACTTTAAATGCAGATTATATTGCTACAGGTCACTATGCCCAAGTTAAACATTATCAAGGAGCAGATTCGGTGATGTTAAAAGGCCTTGATAATAATAAGGATCAAACATACTTTCTATGTCAATTAAATCAACAACAGCTACAAAACTCATTATTTCCTTTAGGTGAAATAGATAAAACAGAAGTTCGTCGAATCGCTAGAGAATTGAACTTACCAGTAGCAGATAAAAAAGACAGTACCGGAATTTGTTTTATCGGAGAACGTGATTTTAAAGAGTTTTTACAAAATTATATTCCAGCTCAAGCTGGAAAAATGGTTGATATAGAAACTGGGAACGTGATTGGTGATCATTCAGGAATCATGTACTATACTATTGGTCAGCGTAAAGGATTAGGGATTGGTGGTCCAGGTGATGCATGGTTTGTCGTTGGGAAAGACTATGATAAAAATGTGTTATATATTTGTCAAGGAGATCAAAAAGATTGGTTATATTCAACCGGGGCTCTGATTACTGATGTGAACTGGATTGCTTCAACTAAACCAATAGATAAAATTGCATGTAACGCTAAGTTTAGATATCGTCAGCCAGATAATCCAATTCAACTTGAATTTATTGATGAAGATACTGTTTACTTAACTTTTGATAAACCAATAAAAGCGGTGACTCCAGGCCAAGCTGCAGTCTTTTACGATGGTGATATTTGTCTTGGTGGTGGAACGATTGAAACTGTCTATAAAGATGGGCAGCCAATCAAGTATTTATAATGATTGAATATACAGGTTATATTAAGAAGATTCGTTTTTATAGCGAATCTTCTAATTATATCGTTGCTTTAATTGAAGTTGAGCAGGAAGATAAGTTGATCACAATGAATGGTTATATGAATAATTTTAATGATTATGAAAAATATGCTTTTATTGGTGATTACGAAATTCATCCTAAATATGGTAAACAGTTTAAATTATCAGAATATCGTATCATTTATGCAAAAGAAAGTGAAGAAATTATTAAATATTTATCTAGTCCGCTATTTAAGGGGATTGGTAAAGCTTTGGCAACACAAATAGTAAATACACTTGGTGAAGAGTGTCTTGAAAAGATTAAAGAAGATAAACATAATTTAGATTTGGTTAGAGGAATGACTGAAAAACGGCGGGAAATAATTTATGAAGCATTGACTAATGGTGATTATGATCAAGAAGTAATGCAGTTTTTTATGGGACATGGTATCAGTCTGAAAAACTTGGGCTTGATTCAAGCATATTATCAAGAAAAAACATTAGAAATACTTCAAAACAATCCGTACCAACTAGTAGAGGATATTGATGGGATTGGATTTAAAACAGCTGATGAGTTAGCTTTAAAAACAGGTGGGACACTTGATAATCCTAATCGAATTAAAGCTGGGATTATTTACAGTATTAAGCAATATGGGTTTAATACTGGGAGTACATACTGTTACCTTGATGAAATCAAAATAATGTTTTCTAAAATAATATATAATATTGAAGAAGTATCGTTTAATGAATATCTTGATGAATTGATTGATGAAGGATTGATTATTCAACGTGGTGATAAGTATTATTATTTTGAAATGGATGAGGCTGAAAAAAATATAGCTGAATATTTAAAAATACGGATAAATAAACCCGATGAACTTTTTGATGAAAAAGAAGTAGAACGATTGTTGACAAATTATGAAAAGACTCAAGGTATATGTTATGCTGCCAAGCAGAAAGAAGCCCTAAATTATTTTTTAAAGTCTTCTTGCATGATTTTGACAGGCGGACCTGGAACTGGGAAAACGACAATTGTTCAAGCACTTTTAAAAGTGTATTCGGTATTGTACCCAGATGATCGAATTGGTTTAGTTGCGCCAACTGGTCGGGCTGCAAAACGATTGACAGAATTAACTGGAATTTATGCTTGTACGATTCATCGCCTATTAAAATGGGATCTTCATAGTAACACATTTGCTATGAATAAAAGCAATCCATTAGATTTAGATGTTTTGATCATTGATGAGTTTTCAATGGTCGATTGTTTATTGTTGAGTAAACTTTTTGAGGCGGGTCGAGGAATCAATAAAGTATTATTTATCGGTGATTACCATCAATTGCCTTCGGTTGCACCTGGAAATATATTACAGGATTTGATGGAAGCTGGAGTGAAAACGATTGAGCTAGATGAAATCTTCAGACAAGCTAAGGATTCAGGAATTATTCAATTGGCTCATCATATTATTCATAATGAAATTGAAAATATGGATCTTTTTGAGCAATATCGGGATATAAACTTTTTTCCTTGCATAAACTATGATGTCGTAAAAAATGTTAAGATAATAGTAAAAAAAGCAATTGACGAAGGTTATGACACAAATGATATTCAAGTACTAGTACCAATGTATCAGGGAGTGGCTGGAATCGATGCTTTGAATGATGCTTTACAAGATGTTTTTAATCCGATTGATGAATTTAATGATTCATATCAAATTGGCCGCAAGGAATATCGTGTAGGTGACAAAATTTTGCAGTTAAAAAATCGACCTGATGATGATGTTTTTAATGGTGATATTGGAACGCTTGTTGAAATATGTCGAAAAGATAATTTTGAATATTTGCAAGATACACTGATTGTTGATTTTGATGGTAATTTTGTTGAATATACAAGTAATACTTTTAACACAATTACTCATGCTTATTGTATGTCGATTCATAAATCGCAGGGAAATGAATTTAAAATCGTTATTATGGCGGTCTTGTCTGATTATTATATTATGCTACGGCGTAATCTATTATATACAGCGATTACAAGAGCAAAGCAGTCTCTCTTTATTTTAGGAAGCTCTAAAGCTTTTATGCATGGTTTAGCAAATTATCAAGACAGTCGTCGAAAAACAAGCTTAAAAAGTCGTTTTAAAACAATTGAAACCTTAAATGTGTATGATTTTCTTGAATAAAGGTAAACTATACTGAGGTGAGATATATGATGACAAGAAGCAAAATACTAATTGGATTAACAGTTGCATCACTAATGATTTTGTTGAGTGAATGTGAGTGTGTTGAAGATATGATGTATGAACTCAAAGCAAAGATGTAAAGATATAAATTAATAGTCTTGAAAAATATAATTGGATAGTTTATAATTTGGTAAATCGTTGAAAAAGAAAAGTACTATAAAATAGATCTTTCAGAGAAAGTATGGCTGGTGAAAATACTTATCATTTTATAGGAAAGCTACTTTGGAGAGTAATTAAAGATTACCGTGTAGGCTACGTTACCAGTCAAGTAAGGGCATGAGTTTTCATGAACTAGGATGGTACCGCGATTAAAGTCGTTCCTAGCAATAGGGCGACTTTTTATATTGTAAAGGAGAACAAGATGAAACAATTAACAGGAAATCAAGTTAGAAAAATGTTTTTGGATTTTTTTGAAAGCAAAGGTCATAAAGTTGAACCTAGCCACTCATTAATTCCTAATGACGATCCAACTTTACTATGGATCAATGCTGGAGTAGCAGCAATTAAAAAATATTTTGATGGAACAATAACTCCAGATAATCCACGAATTACAAATGCTCAAAAGTCAATTCGTACTAATGATATTGAAAACGTTGGAAAAACAGCTCGTCATCATACATTTTTTGAAATGTTAGGGAACTTCTCAATTGGTGATTATTTTAAAAAAGATGCAATTGATTTTGCGTGGGAATTATTAACTGATGAAAAATGGTTTGCTTTTGAAAAAGATAAATTATATATTACAGTTCATGATCATGATGAGGAAGCTTATGACTATTGGGTTAATGTCAAAGGTGTTGCTGTTGATCATATGTTAAAAACACCAGGTAACTTTTGGGAAATTGGCGAGGGACCATGTGGACCCGATTCAGAGATTTTTTATGATCGTGGGGAAAAATATGATCCTGATGGTTTAGGAACAAAGTTGTTTTATGAAGAATTAGAAAATGATCGATATATTGAAATTTGGAATTTAGTATTTTCACAATATAACTCACAAGAAGGAGTAGCTCGTGAAGATTATAAAGAGTTGCCACAAAAAAATATCGATACTGGGATGGGATTAGAAAGAATTACTAGTATTATCCAAGGCGGAGAAACAAATTTTGATACTGATTTTTTCTTACCAATTATCCATGAAGTAGAAAAATTAGCCAATGTTTCATATCAAGAAAATAAGATGGCTTATCGAGTTATTGCTGATCATATCCGGACTGTAACATTTGCACTTGCTGATGGAGCATTATTTGATAATGCAGGTCGTGGATATGTTTTGAGGAGAATTTTAAGAAGAGCTGTTCGTTATGGCAAGCAAATTGGAATCGAAAAAGCGTTTATGTATGATTTAGTTGATGTTGTAAGCGAAATTATGAAAGAATTCTATGATTATCTACCAGAAAAAGTAAGTTATATTAGTGACTTAGTAAAAAAAGAGGAAGAAGCTTTTCATAAGACGTTAACAAATGGTGAAAAATTATTAAGTAGTATTATTGCAAAAAATACTGATGGTGTGATTAGTGGAAAGGATGCCTTTAAATTATACGATACTTATGGTTTTCCTTTTGAATTGACTTTGGAAATTGCTGAAGAATCAGATTTAAAAGTTGATGAAGAGGCTTTTAGAGCAGAGCTTAAAGTACAACAAGAAAGATCGCGTGGAGCACGTACTGATAGTGAAAGTATGGCAAGTCAGAAACCTGATTTAATGGCCTTTGATTTACCATCGAATTTTGAATATGATCCAACAAATATCAATAGTGTAGTTATTGGATTATTTAAAGATGGTGTTAAAACAGATCGAATTGATGATTATGGAGAAGTCATTTTTGATACAACAACTTTTTATGCTGAGATGGGTGGTCAATGTGCAGATACTGGGTATGTTTATAATGAAAATTGTCAGGGTGAAGTAATTAATGTGCTAAAAGCACCAAATCAACAGCATTTACATTTCGTTAAATTGAAGACAGGAACGATTCGAGTTGGTGATATTTTAACTTTAGATGTTGATAAAGCTAAGCGAAATAAGATTATTGCTAACCATAGTGCTACTCATATTCTTCAAGCAGCTTTAAAAGAAATTATTGGAAAACATATTAATCAAGCTGGTTCTTATGTTGATGATCATCGTTTAAGATTTGATTTTACTCATTTTGAAAAAATAACAAATGAACAACTTAAATTAATTGAGAATCAGGTTAATAATGTCATTTTTGATGGAGTTGCTGTGGATATTGCACACATGACTAAAGATGAAGCCATTAATAGTGGTGCTATGGCGTTGTTTGATGAGAAGTATGGCGATAAGGTTCGGGTTGTTTCAATCGGTGATTATTCAATGGAATTATGTGGTGGATGTCATGTTTCAAACAGTGCAAATATTGGATTATTTAAAATTGAGGCTGAAGAGAGTGTTGGTAGTGGAGTGCGTCGAATTGAGGCGGTTACTGGAAAGACTGCTTATCAAGCGTTAGTTCAAGAAAAAGAAACGGTTGATATTATTAGTAATATTTTAAAACTTAAAAATCGTAAAGAAGTAGTTGCAAAAGTTACTGCATTAACTGAAGAACTTTCCAACACTAAAAAAGAGATTGAAATATTAAGCGGACAATTAAATGCGCTAAATGCAGCAAGTAAAGCCAATGATATTCAAGAAATCAATGGAGTTAAAGTGTTGTTTGTAGAAGAAATGATTGATGCTGCTAAAGCGAAACAACTTGCCTTTGATTTTAGAGATAAAATTGAAGAAGGAATTGTAATTTTAGTAACACAATTTGAGGACAAATGTTCATACTTTGTCGGGGTGACTAAAAATTATGTTGCAACTGGATATAAAGCTGGTGATATTATTAAAAAAATCAATGCAGTTGTTGATGGTCGCGGTGGTGGAAAGCCGGATTTTGCTCAAGGTGGCTGCCCAATTAATGATAAGATTTCCAACATCAAGGGAGAACTTAAAAATTTCTTTTAATTTCTAAGTAATTGGTGTAAAATAATTTTATAGGCAAAGCCTTAAAGGAGGTCGAATAATATGCAAGACTTAACAAAGACAAAAGTATTCAGTTCTGAAGATATGCGTCGTGAGATGATTCGTCAAAATCTTAAAACAGTAATTGATGCATTAAATGAAAGAGGCTATAATGCAGTACATCAAATTGCAGGTTATTTAATCTCTAATGATCCTGCTTATATTTCAAGTCATAAAAATGCTCGAAATATAATCCAGCAAATTGAACGTGATGAAATTATTGAAGAATTAGTCAAATCATATTTGGAGAAGTAGGATGGAACGGATATTAGGGTTGGACTTAGGTTCAAGAACCTGTGGTATTGCAATCAGTGATACTTTAGGCATGTTAGCTCATGGAATTGAGACTTACCGTTTTCGAGATGATGATTATGATAGAGCCGCAAAGCACGTTGTTGCTTTAATTAATGAACATCAGATCAAAACGGTTGTACTTGGGCTACCTAAACATATGAATGGTGATTTGGGTGAGCGTGCACAAATATCAATCATGTTTAAAGAAATGTTAGAAAAAGAAGTACCGGGTCTCAATGTTGTTTTAATTGATGAGCGACTTACAACTAAAGTAGCTCAAGATCAACTTATCTTTGCTGATGTTTCTCGAAAGAAACGGAAGCAGGTAATTGACAAAATGGCTGCAGTAGCGATTTTACAAGGCTACTTAGATGCCCAATAGAAAGGAATTTAAATGGAAGCAAATAAAATCCAAGTGATCGATGATCAAGGTAATGAAAAAGAATTTGAAGTATTATTTACTTTTAATAATGAGGAATTAGGAAAACAATATGTGTTGTATTATGATACAACAGTTGAAGAACCTAGTGTATTTGCATCAATCTATGATGATGCTGGACAATTATTCCCTATAGAAACACCGGAAGAATGGGAAATGGTTGAAGAAGTTTTCCAAAGTTTTATGGCTGAAAGTGAAGAAGGTCATGAATGTTGTGGAAACCATGGAAATGGATGCTGTCATGATAATGATGAAGAACATGAATGTTGCGGTAATCATGGAGACTGTAACTGCGATAACTAATAAAAGCTAAATTATTTAGCTTTTTTCTCTTAAACTAGAAAAGGTGGTATAGAAATGGCTTTAATGGGATTATTTGGAAAAAAAAGAGTTACTGAATCATTTTTTGTCAATTCATATGGAAATGATCAGACACGTGGTATTTATACATTTCAAGTAGATATTGAAAATGGAGAAATACTTTATAAAAAGCATTTTAAAACACCCTCAGACCCTGTCTATAGCTTTAATTATGGGCGCTTTGTGTGTGTTACATATAAAAATAGAACAGGTACAAGTGGTGATGGTGGAATTTGTTCATATGCAGCAACTGCTGATATTTTAGCATTAGTATCGCGAATTAGTGATAAAGGTAAAACATATATGCATGCTTGTGCTAATGGTGATCATGAAACAGCAGATAAATTATATGCTGTTGATTATTATAACGGTGAGATCATGGTGGCAAAAATTGATAAGAAAAAACTAGTTGCACCTATTTTTAATTATAAATTGGAAGGACATAGTATCGATCCAAAACGTCAAAATCAACCACACCCTCATTTTGTCGATTTTACTCCGGATGGAAAACGTTTAATTGTTGTTGACTTAGGATTAGATAAAGTACTGCTCTTTAAAATGGAAGCAAAGGAGATTATTTTGGATGAAGAACATTCATTTGATTTAGAACCAGGATCTGGACCTAAAAAGATTATGTTCAACCAGGCTGGAACAATAGCGTATGTTTTAAATGAATTATCTAATACAATTTGTGTTTACAAATATAATGATTTGAAATTTGAATTAATTCAAACCATCGATACATATCCAAAAGATGAATATGATGAGCCTAGCTTAGCTGGACAAATGCTTTTTAGCGAAAAAGAGGAGCGTATTTTTGTTACTAATCGTGGTCATGATAGTTTAGCATTATTTTTAGTAGATCAAGAAACAGGTTTATTGACTTATAAAGATTTTGTTGATACTTCACCAAATGCTCGTGATATTGCAATCTTTAAAGATCGTTGGATTGTTGCAGTTTGCCAAAAGGGTGGAGTAGTTGAAAGTTATGAATACCGCGATGAGAGAGGCGGAATGCTTTTTGAAACCAAATACTCATATCTAGTCAGTGAGCCGGTTTGCATTACAAAATTTGAGACTATTTATTAGAGATGATTATTCATCTCTTTTTTTGGCATAATATACTGACGAAGCATGTTTTATTATCGGTAGATAAGTTGAATAAGCGCTAAAAATATCATATAATGGTTAAGACGGAGGAGAATATGAAAAAAACTCAGAAAATTATTATTGGAGCAATTGCTGGAATAACGATTGTTGTACTAGCTTTAGTGTTTTTTTATTTCAATGGCCAAGGTGCTGTTTCTTCTAAAAGTGAAGAGGTAGTAGTTGAAATATCTGGATCAACATCTTCGGTCTTAAATCAGCTTGATAAGGCAGGTCTATTAAAAAGCAAAACAGTTGCTAGTATCTATACAAAGTTTAATAGTTATAGTTTTAAAGCGAATGTTTATGTTTTAAATAAAAATATGGATTTAAAGAAGATTCTTACAATTTTGGAAGGAGATAAGGATTATATATCTGCTGCTAAAATTACGATATTAGATGGATACCGTATACCTGAATGTGCTCAACAAGTAGCAAAGGGATTAGAAATCGATAGTACCGAGGTATTAGAGAAATGGACAAATAAAGAATATTTGCAAACTTTAGTGGAAAAATACTGGTTTTTGGATGAAAGTATTTTGGGTGCTGATATTATGTTCCCGTTAGAAGGGTATTTTGGTCCAGAAACATATGTAATTACTTCAAAGAAGACATCGATTGAAGATGTTACAAAGATGATGCTGGATCAAATGGATCGTAATTTAAGTACTTATAAAGACAAAATCAGTAATTTTATGATTAGTGGTAATAAAATATCGATGCATCAATTTTTATCATTAGCATCAGTTGTACAATGTGAGTCATCTGGCCAAAAAGAAGATCAGGCTAAGATAGCCGGTGTCTTTATGAATCGTTTGGAAAAACCAATGCGTCTGCAAAGTGATGTAACTGTAAATTATGCAAATCAAATTAAAACGGTAGCAGTAACGTATAATCACTTATCAGTCGATTCTAAATATAATACATATAAGTATGAAGGGTTACCAGTCGGTCCAATCAGTACAGTTTCAACAAACATTATTGAAGCATGTCTGAATTATCAAAAGACTGATAATTTGTTCTTCTTTGCTTTGAAAGACGGGTCAGTCATCTATTCAAAAACATATGAAGAACATCAACAAGTAGTAAAGGAAAATAAATGGTATTAAAATGAGATATTATGAAAAAATAGAAGCTGATGCTTTAGCCCGAAATATACCTGTAATGCAGCGTGAAGGGCTTGAATTTATGATTGAAATTTTTAAACATCATAATTGTCATTGTTGTTTAGAGATTGGTAGTGCGATTGGATATTCAGCAATGATGTTGGTAAGTAATATTAATAATTTTAAGGTTGAAACAATTGAATTAAATGAGGAACGATATTTAGAAGCTGTAAAAAATATTGAAGAAAATAATTTAAAAAGTCAAATCATTATTCATCATGGTGATGCTTTATCATTTGATTTAGAGCATTTGAAAATTAAAAAATATGATTGTTTGTTTATTGATGCAGCTAAAGCACAATATCAAAAGTTTTTTGAAAAATATATGCCTTTAGTGGCAGACGAAGGTATTTGTATTGTTGATAATTTAGATTTTCATGGTATGATTTTTGATATTGATAATATAAAGAATCGAAATACAAAACAACTGGTAAAAAAAATAAAGCGTTTTAAAGATTGGATCTTTGATAACGAACTTTATGATGTTGAATATCATCATGTTGGTGATGGTATTTGTGTGATAAGAAAAAGGGTGGCACAATGAAGTTAGTATTATCTTTAAATAGCAAAAAATTTATTTATGATTATGTGGATATTGGTGTTGAATATTTTGTCGTTGGGGCAAAGTATTTTTCATGTCGTCAAGCATTATCGCTTGAGTATGATGAAATCGCCAATTTAAAAAAGGTCCTAGGTAATAAAAAAGTATGGGTTTTAGTAAATGCACTAGTTGAAGAAAAATATATCGATTTCTTAGAAAAGCATTTAATTAGATTGAGTCACATTGGAGTTGATGGAATTTTATTTCAAGATTTTGGTGTTTTACAGATTTGTAATGAGCATAATTTTGATTTTGAGATGATTTATCATCCAGATACATTAAATACTAATCAAGCAACTTTAAATTACTTGGGAACTCAAGGTATTAATGGTGCTTTTTTGGCACGGGAGATACCGCTTGAAGAAAAAAAAATAATTGCTAAAAATGTTAATGTTAAAACAATGATTCAAGTTCATGGTGTTGAATATATGGCATATTCAAAAAGAAAGCTATTGACTAATTATTTTAAGGAAATCAATCAGGATATTCCAATTGGAATATCAGATGATCTGACGATTCAGGCAAATGGTGTAAATTATAGTTGTCATATTTATGAGGATCAATACGGGTGTCATATTTTGAGTAAACAGCAAATGTGTGGCTTAGACATAATGAGTAGTTTTCAAGATTTTGATTACCTCTACATAGAATCTTTATACGTCGATGAATTAAAGTTAGTAGAAATCGTTAATTTATATCAAGATGCTTTAATCAGCGTTGGAAATAGAACTTACGGAAAAGTCGCTAAGGAATTAATATCGCAACTTTATCAACTGGATCCAAATATCGAATATCATCATAGCTTTATGTTTGATGCAACTGTTTATAAGATTGATGATGTAAGAAAGCGGGAAGAAAATGAGAAATGTAAGTAAAGTAATTAACGGAAAAAGGGTAATAATAAAAAAACCTGAGTTATTGGCACCAGCTGGTAACTTAGAAAAGCTAAAGGTTGCCATTCAATATGGTGCTGATGCAGTTTTTGTGGGTGGAAAAGAATTTTCATTACGTTCTGGAGCCTCAAATTTTACACTTGATGATATTAAAGAGGCAGTAACCTTTGCTGATCAGTATGGCGCTGCGGTTCATGTGACATGCAATATTATTCTACATCAAGATAATCTTGATGGGATTGAAGAATATCTGCGGGCTCTTGATCAAGCAGGTGTTAGAGCGATTATTGTGGCTGATCCATATATTATGTCAATTGCTAAAAAGTTGAATTTAAAATTAGAAGTTCATGTTTCAACACAATTATCAACTTTAAATACAAAAGCAATTAAATTTTATCGAAATTTAAAAATGGATCGAGTAGTGCTTGGTCGGGAAGTTTGTTACGATGATTTGAAAACTATTTTAGATAAAACTGATGTAGATATTGAATATTTTATTCATGGTGCCATGTGTATTCATTATTCAGGTCGTTGCATGTTGTCTAATTATTTTTCACGTCGTGATGCTAATCGGGGTGGATGTTCACAATCATGTCGCTGGTACTATGATCTATATCAAGGTAATCAAAAAATTAATCAAGATGGTGTAATTCCTTTTAGCATGTCAAGTAAGGATATGGCATTAATTAATCATATTCCTGAATTGATTGAACTAGGAGTCGATTCTTTTAAAATTGAGGGTCGAATGAAGTCATTGCATTATATTGCAACAATTGTTTCGACCTATCGAAAATTAATTGATGATTATTGTAATGATCCTGATAATTTTGAATTGACTGAGAAATATTATCGTGAAATACAAAAAGCGGCTAATCGTTCCTTATGCACTGGTTTCTTTGATGATCAGGCGGATAACGATAAGCAGTTATATAATCAACGTGATGAACATCCTACACAAGAATTTTGTGCCCGAGTAATCAGCTATGATCAAGTTAATCAAATAGCTACAATAGAACAACGTAACTATTTTAAAATTGGTGATCAAATTGAGTTTTTTAGCCCATATCACGAAAATGTTGTTGTGCCAGTAACAAAAATTATAAATGCTGATAATGAAGAAGTTGAAGTAGCTAATCATCCAATGGAGATTCTACAAATACCGGTCAGTGTTGAATTACAAAAGGATGATATGGGAAGGAAAGTGATTTGATGAAAAAGCCAGTTATTATTGGTATTGCGGGAGGTAGTGCTTCGGGAAAAACCTCTATTGCACAAGAGCTTTATGACTGTTTTAAAGGACGCCATACAATTAGAATTATTAAATTAGATGACTATTATAAAGATCAAACACATTTATCAATGGATAAAAGAGTCTTAACTAACTATGATCACCCCTTAGCTTTTGATATGGATTTATTGATTGAACATCTTGATTTATTAAAAGAAGGGAAAAGTATTCAAAAACCGACTTATGATTTTGAACAGCATAATCGTAGCAAAATAGTAGAAATAGTTGATTGTCGTGATGTTTTTATTCTTGAAGGGTTATTTGTGTTAAATGAAGTACGAATTAGAGAACGCTGTGATATTCTAGTATATGTTGATACAGATGCAGATATTCGCTTTATTCGTCGGTTGAGACGCGATCTTGAAGAACGAGGGCGGAGTCTAGATTCGGTATGTACACAATATTTAACAACAGTAAGACCAATGCACGAACAATTTGTTGAACCATCGAAAAAATATGCTCATATTATAATTCCCGAAGGAAGCAGCAACACCGTAGCAATTGATTTATTGTTAACAAAAATATCTTCAATAGTTGATTAGTGAAGATATTAGGACTAGATATTTATATAGAATTATGCTATATTAGAGACTACGAGGTGATATTATGGAACACGAAAAAGTATTGTTAACCCAAAGTGGGGTAGAAAAATTAGAACAAGAAAGAGATAACTTGATTAATGTCGAAAGACCTAAAGTTATTGAAGAATTACAATTAGCACGTTCTCAAGGTGACTTATCTGAAAATGCTGACTACGATGCTGCTAGAGAAAAACAAGCACATTTAGAATCAAGAATTAAAGAAATTGACTATATGCTTCAAAATGCTGAAGTTATTTCTGAAGAACAAATGGATCTAAAAGTAGTAAAACCCGGTACTACTGTAACAATCTTAGATTTATCAGAAAAAGATGCTGAACCTGAAAGTTACCAAATCGTTGGATATACTGAAACAGACCCTTTAAATGGAAAGATTTCAAATGAATCTCCATTAGCAAAAGCTGTTTTAGGTCATGGAGTAAATGAAATTGTAACAGTTGGGGTTGCAGATCCTTATGATGTAAAAATTGTTAACATTGAGTTTAAAAACTAGAACTTATAAAATGAACCTACTATTTAGACTGCAAAATAAGTAAGGTTCTTTTTTATAAACAATTTTAATAAGTAGAAATAGAAAAAGAATGATTTAATCAGTATTTTGTAAGAACTGTTTAAATCATTCTTTAAGGGAAATTATCTTTGGAAAGATGAAATATTCTATGGATTTGTATATAAAGTTGATTAACTAGATGATTGGTGTATGAGGTAATTAAAGAGATTGCCACCTGTATAATAACATTATCATTACGGATTGATTATGCCAAGATATTAAGCGTCTAATTTTTTTGTATATAATTGTAAAATTAAGGTAGTGATAATTAAAATGATTGGTCTTGAAAGGATATTAATTAGATTAATGTCTTCAATATTTACCATTAATGCGATAATTCCAAAGATCAATCCACATAGTAAAGCGTGAATAATTGCTTTATTTTGAAATATTTTGATTAGCCAAAATGCCCATACAATCATAATGATTCCAGCAATTATATTAATAATACTATGGTAGATAAAATTTGATAAATGAATAAAACTTATAATTCCGGCTATGATAAGACTAGTAATAGTAAAGGTGATAAGGATAAATAAAGCGAATTTTAGGTATATTTTTAAATATGATTTCATATTTCCTCCTTGTTATCTTACTAATATTATATTTAAGGATTGGTGAAATATGAATATCTTCGATGTATTTTTAATTAGTGTTTGCATTTATATTTATTTAAGTATCTTGTTAAGAATTTTTGGTAAAAAAGAATTTAGTCAATTAAATGTATTTGATTTTGTAGTATTTTTAATTATTGCCGAGATCATGACAGATACGATAGGAAACAGCGATTTTACTTTTTATCATGGTGTGGTTGCAACTGTTACATTGATTGTTGTAGATCGACTTGTTTCAATGATAACAATGAAATCAAAAAAACTTCGCGATATTTTTGAAGGACGACCTACATACATTATTTTTAAAGGAAAATTGGATCAAGAAATAATGAAAAAGCAACGATATACTGTTGATGATTTATCACATCATTTACGAGTTAATGATATTGATAGTATTTCTAAAGTTGAATTTGCTTTATTAGAAACAAATGGTTCACTTTCAATTATTCCTAAAGATCAGTGTGTAGTAGAATTACCGGATGCTTTAATCTGTGATGGGATAATTGATGAAGATAATTTAAAATTGCTCAACCGGGATATAAATTGGTTAAAAAAAGAGTTGAAAAAACAAGGTGTAGATAAAATAGAAGATGTTTTTTATTGTGTGCCAGAAAAGGGCCACTTATTAGTAATAAAAAAATAGAGCTGGAATCAGCTCTATCCTAATAGCATGCGATCGTTGTCAAATTCACTACCGCTTGCTTCTTCGAATTTTTTAAGTAAATCATCAACTGTTAATTTGGCTTTTTCTTCACCGTTGACATCATAAATAATACGGCCCTTGTCCATCATAATTAAGCGATTACCGATATTAATAGCATCTTTCATATTATGTGTTACCATTAAAGCAGTTAGCTTTTGTTCAGTGACGATTTCCTCTGTTAAATCAAGAACTTTTTTAGCGGTTCGAGGATCTAATGCTGCAGTATGCTCATCAAGTAAAAGAATTTTGGGTTTTTGAAGTGTTGCCATCAGTAATGTTAAAGCTTGACGTTGTCCTCCTGATAACAAACCAACTTTACTTGACATCCTTGTTTCTAAACCTAAGTCTAAACGTTTTAGTGCTTCATGATATTGTTTTTTTTCTTCTTTGCTGATTCCCCAGCTTAAACCACGACGTTTACCACGACGAAAAGCCATAGCCAGATTTTCTTGAATTTCCATATTAGCTGCTGTTCCCATCATAGGATCTTGGAAAACACGTCCAATAAATTTGGCACGTTTATATTCATCGGCGAGCGAGATGTCTTGATTGTCAATAGTAATATATCCACAGTCAATTGGATAAACCCCAGCAATCATATTTAAAGTCGTACTTTTACCAGCCCCGTTTCCACCGATGATTGTAATAAAATCTCCATCATTAACAGTAAGGTTCAAATCTTGAAGAGCCTTTTTTTCATTAACAGTACCAAGGTTAAAAGTTTTACTTACATGTTCTAATTTAAGCATTCTCTTTCTCCTTTGTTAATTTTTTGTATGTAGCAATTTGTTTTCTTTTACTTACCATAACAGGTACAGTTAATGCTATACCTACTAATAAAGCTGTCAACAGTTTTAAATCATCAGTACTTAGACCCAATTGTAAAACAACTGCAACAATAATACGATACAAAATTGAACCAACAATAATAGCAGTTAAAGTAAACATGAAACCAGGCTTTCTTCCTAGGATTACTTCTCCAATAACGATTGAAGCTAAACCAATAACAATTGCTCCAATTCCCATCTTAATGTCGGCATAACCTTGAGATTGGGTTACTAATGCACCAGACATTGCTATTAAACCATTAGAAATCATTAAACCTAATAATTTAGTTGTATTTGTATTAGCACCAAGTGCTCGAACCATATGTTCATTATTTCCTGTAGCACGGATAGCACTACCAATTTCGGTTCCAAAGAACCAGTAACATATTAAAATAACGATTATCGCACAAATTATTCCGATGATTAAAGTAATCCATGCTTGTGATAGATTGAAAGTATTTGATAAACCTTTGAAGATAGTATCACTTTGAAGTAAAGGTGTATTACTTTTTCCCATGATTCGTAAATTAATTGAATAAAGGCCGATTTGGGTCAAGATACCTGCTAAAATCGCAGGTATTTGACATTTAGTGTGTAATAGACCAGTAATAGCTCCGGCAACAAATCCAGCAATTATAGCTAATAAAACAGCAAGAATAGGGTTTATTCCATTGACAATAGCAACAGCACAAACAGCACCGCCAGTGGCAAAACTACCATCAACTGTTAAATCGGCAAAATCTAATAATCTAAAAGTGATGTAGACCCCTAAAGCCATAATTCCCCAAAGGATTCCTTGTGATGCTGCACCTTGAATAGCTAAGATAAAACTCATTACTTATTCACCATCTTTGCTTTAGATTTAAGATCATCAGGAATTGTAATGTTTAATTTTTTAGCAACTTTCTCATTTATTGTTAATTCACATTCTTCAGCAGGTAAATATTCAATTGCCATATCAGCAGGTTTAGCTTCGCCCTTTAAAATTTTTACAGCCTGAAGACCAGCACGATATCCTAGATTATAATAATCGATACCATAAGTGGCTAATCCCCCATTTTCAACCATCCCACTTTCACCAACAATACATGGTAAATTGTTTTCATTAGCAACTTGAGCAACGGTTGCCATACCTTCGGCTAAGAGATTGTCAGTTGGAATGTAAATAGCATCTACTTTTCCAATTAATGACTCAGTAACTTGTTGTATTTGATTAGAATCAGTAACAGATTTATCAACTACAGTTAAATTACGTTTAGCACATTCTTCTTTAGCAATGTCAGCTTGGAAAATTGAGTTATCTTCGGCATTACAATACATGATCCCGATTGTTTTGGCATCAGGAAGTAATTGTTGTAACAAATCAAATTGATCAGCAACCGGTGTTAAATCACTTGTACCAGTTACATTTCCGCCAGGTTTTTCATTGGTTTTTACTAATTTAGCACTAGCAGGATCTGTTACAGCTGATAAAACAATTGGAATTTCTGTTGTTTTGTTTGCTGCTGCTTGAGCAGTTGGTGTAGCAATTGCGAAAATCAAGTCAACGTTATCGTTAACAAATTTATCAGCAATGGTTGTACAATTTGATCCATCACCTTGAGCATTTTGGTCATCAAATGCAACATTGTCCTCACCATAGCCATTGTCTTCTAATGCTTTCAAAAATCCTTTTTTAGCATTATCTAATGCGGGATGTTCTGCGTATTGAACAATGCCAATATTAACATCCTTACTTCCCCCACAGGCACTTAGAGTTAGTGCCATCATTACAGTTAAAGATGCCTTTAATAATTTTTTCATATTTATTCCCTCCATATTTTCAATTATTAAACAAAAAGTCGCCCTCGATAGAGGACGACAAAGTCGCGGTACCACCCCAAGTTTATTATTAACTCACATTAATAATCTTCATAAGTGTAAAACTTTACTACGATAACGGCTAGCCACCGATGATTACCTACTTATCAGTATCCGACTCCATGATGAATTCAATATTTCTTAACGTATTGTTCGCACCAACCACAATATCTCTGATATCTAAGTCATATTTACTACTTCACTTCACTGTCTTTGTTTAATAGATTGTTACCTAAAATAATACGTTATGAAGTTCTATTTGTCAATATAATAAAACTTGTAAAATTAGGATAAATAGCTTTATTTCTAAAAAAGTATTTTTTGTTTAGGATTTAAACAAATTTAATTACTTTAAATAGTATTTATGATAAAAGAATGTCTAAAGACATCATAATGACAAAACCAATCATGAAACTTATTGTTCCCAAATCAATTCCTTCAGTTGCATTAGCTTCAGGAATTAATTCTTCAATACAGACAAAAAACATGGCACCGGCTGCGAAACAAAGAGCGAATGGTAAAACTCCATTGACTAGAGTGGCAAAAATAAAGCCTAATAATGCTGCTGGGATTTCAACAATAGCAGAAAATTGTCCATACATCATGGCAATAAAACGGCTTTTTCCGCATTGATGCATAGGTAAAGAAATAGCAGTACCTTCAGGAAAATTTTGGATACCAATTCCTAGAGCTAAGATTAAAGCTGGTAAGTAATTTCCATCGTGACATCCTGCAAATGCCACACCAACTGCTAAACCTTCAGGAATATTGTGTAAGGTCATAGCTAACATTAATAGCTTGTTTTTTGAAAAGCGACCTGGATTGATTCCTTCTTGTTCATGTGACATCATGTGTTCATGGGGGAGCAGTTTATCAATCAACATCAATAATGCTACACCACAAATAAAACCAAATGGAATGATTAGTAAATCAAATTTACCTCCAGCTTCAAGCTGGTCTTTTGCTGGAAGTAATAATGAAAAAAATGAAGCAGCAACCATAATTCCAGCAGAACTGCCAAGAGCAATACAAATGAGTTTTTGACTGGCTTTGCGAACAAATAGAACTAACGATGCTCCAAAGAAGGTCATTAACCAGTTAAATGTTGCTACAATTAATACAATTATAAATGGATTTAACGATAATAAATATTCCATTTTTTCACCTCAATTATTACTATGCATAAAAGCCTATTGCATATGGGCATATAAGTTGCTGATGAAGTAATATTATGATATGATTATTTTTAATGAGGTGGAACAAATGGAAGAAATGTCAATTGCGATGCAAAACTATTTAGAATTAATTTATGAACTTTCATTAGATGGAAAAAAAGCTAGAGTCAGTGATATCGCTAAGCATTTAGGTGTATCTAAACCAAGTGTCAATAATGCAGTTGTGGTTTTGGCTAAAGATGGCTATGTTATATATGAAAAGTATGCGGATGTAAAACTAACGCCTAAAGGGAAAGAAACGGCTGAGTTTATCTGTGGTAAACATCAAACAATTAAACAATTATTTGTTGAAGTTTTGAACATAGACGAAGGAATTGCTGATAAAGACGCTTGTTTAATTGAACATGTGATTTCAAATGAGAGTATTAAAGCAATGCAAGAATTTTTAGATAGACAAAAATAATGGTTATTAGGAAGTTTCCTAATAACCATTATTTAATATCCAAAATCCAGATATTCTTCAGTAGTAATAATTAAAATAGCTTTATTTGTAATTTCGTTTTTCTTGTTGTCAAATGTTTCAATTGGGGTATATTCAACTTTATCACGACGTTGAACATCTTCATCGTAAACATAATCGGCTTGTCTAAAGAAAATACCATCTTCATCATAACGCGAGATAGTCCCAAGACCACGCTGATTATTATAATGAACAACTGTTCCTTCAACACGTTCTACATATTTACCTAAATTATTCATTACTTTTTCATATAATTCATCATATAATTCTTCTGATGTTTGATCGTTATATTTTTCACCATAATCAGCAACTGGAGTATATTCACGATTATTTTCAGCAGTTAATTTTGTTAAGAAAGCATCTACAATTTCAATTAACATCGGGTCTTCAGTACGTTGTGTAGCCTCCATCAAGCGTGTATAAATTCCTAAATGATTAATTGAATATCCATTTTCAAAAAATTCATATAGTAAATAAGCATTTGCTTCTTTAATGTTGCCTGTTTGAGCATTAGTTTTATAAAGAACTTCGTAGAAATTAACATTACGGATTCGGTTATGTAAAGATAAGAATACTTTTTTAGCTTCATCGTATTGTTCTAGTTCGACTAATGAACACGCTCTTTGATAATTAATCCATTGCAATGTATTAAAATGCCATTTTAAAGATAGAGATAGTGCATTGTTAGCAGTATCAACACATTCTTTTGAACGTTTGGCCTCGTATAGAGCTTTTACTTTTAATCGATAGTAGCGTTCTTTTTTAGATTCAAATTCTTTTCCTTCATCATTAGTAAATGGTTTATCATCTAATAGATTAGGATCAAGTAAATCAAGCATTTCAACTAATTTGTTAGGATCTTCAGGTTTTTCACGTTGTAAATATTTAATAGCACGATTTACTGAAGGTTCCATTGGAGAATAACGTTCCTGTTTGCATACAGCTAAAATATCTTTTAAGACACTAAAGAAAAGATCTTCATTATCTCTAATTTTTTCATCATCAATATTGATGAACTTATTATAAAGTGCATACCCATATTGATTCAGATATCCGCGAAGATTTGGACATAATGACATAAATGTCTTTCCAACCTCAATTGCCTCTTCATTGTTGTCGCTTTTCTTCAATAGTTTAATGTAATCATTGGCCTGAAAATCATTGAAGGAAGTTGGGTCTTCTTTAAACTTTTCATTGTATACTTCTAAACTTTTTAATTCATTTTCATTCATAAAATCACCTCTAATCAATATTATAGCATCTTTTTAATCTCTTTTGCAGTAGTTAAGTAATAAATTGTTTTGAAATGCAAATTTATATGTTATAATGGCTAGGATAATAGATGAGGTGAAAGAATGAATAAACAAGTGTTTAGTATGGATTTTTATGGTAAAAATCTAAGTGTGGAAGTAGGAGAATTAGCTAAGCAGGCTAATGGAGCTGTATTGGTAAGATATAATGATACAGTTATTTTATCAACTGTTGTGGCAGGGAAAGAACCAAAAAATGTTGACTTTTTTCCATTGACAGTAACTTATGAAGAAAAATTATATTCAGTTGGAAAGATTCCAGGTGGATTTTTAAAAAGAGAAGGGCGACCTAGTGAACATGGGACATTAACAGCTCGAATGATTGACCGTCCAATTAGACCATTATTTGCAGATGGGTTTAGAAATGAAGTGCAAAGTGTTAACACCGTTTTATCTGTAGATCAAGATGCAACTCCAGAAATGGCGGCTATGTTAGGTGCATCACTGGCTTTATGTGTTTCTGATATACCTTTTAATGGCCCTATTGCAGGGGTCAACGTTGGTTTGGTTGATGGTGAATTCATTGTTAACGGAACACCAGAACAGCTAGAGAATTCTTTAATAAATTTAGAGGTAGCTGGAACCAAAGATGCTATCAATATGGTTGAAGCTGATGCTAAAGAAGTTAGTGAAGAGGTAATGTTGGAAGCATTATTGTTTGGTCATGAAAAAATCAAAGAATTAATTGCTTTCCAAGAAAAAGTAGTTGAGGCTTGTGGAAAAGAAAAAATTGAAATTCCATTATTTGAATTAAATAATGATTTAGTTGAAGAAGTTGCAGTACGTGCTAAAGCCGAAATGGCTGCAGCAGTTTCAATTCCCGGTAAATTAGAGAGATATGGAGCAATTGATGATCTAATCGCTCAAGTGACAGAGGAATATGACAATAGAGAATATGAAAATGAAGAAATAAAAGCTGATGTGATGAAACAAGTTGGAATCATTTTACATGATCTAGAAAAAGATGAAGTACGTCGATTAATTACTGAAGATAAAATAAGACCGGATGGACGCAAAATCGATGAAATCAGGCCATTAGATTCGCAAATTGATTTGTTACCTCGAGTTCATGGGTCAGCGTTATTTACACGTGGTGAAACGCAAGTTTTATCGGTTGCAACATTAGGTGCAATTGGAGAACATCAAAAAATAGATGGATTAGGGTTAGAAGATCAAAAACGTTTTATGCATCATTATAATTTCCCGCCATATTCAGTTGGAGAAACAGGACGAATGGGTGCTCCAGGTCGTCGTGAAATTGGGCATGGCGCTTTAGGCGAAAGAGCTTTAGCACAAGTGATTCCTAGTGAAGAAGCTTTTCCTTATACAATTAGAGTGGTTTCTGAAGTATTGGAATCTAATGGTTCCTCTTCACAGGCTTCTATCTGTGCTTCGACAATGGCCTTAATGGCAGCCGGTGTTCCAATTAAGGCACCAGTAGCTGGAGTAGCTATGGGACTAGTAAAAAAAGGGGATGCATATACTATCTTGACAGATATCCAAGGAATGGAAGATCATTTAGGAGATATGGATTTTAAAGTTGCAGGAACTGATGCGGGTATTTGTGCATTACAAATGGATATTAAGATTGATGGTATTACGAAAGAAATTTTACAAGAGGCTTTAGCTCAAGCTAAAGTAGCTCGTAAACAAATTATGGCAAATATGATGGATGCGATTGCAGCACCACGTGATGAATTATCACCATATGCACCAAAAGTACAAATGATGAAGATTGAACCGGATCAAATCAAAGCGGTTATTGGTCAGGGGGGTAAAACAATCAATGAAATCATTGAACAATCTGATGGTGTTAAGATCGACATTGAACAAGATGGTACAGTTGTTATTTATCATTATGATCAAGCTGCAATCAATAAAGCAGTTGAGCTAATTGAAAAAATTGTTAAAAAAGCGCAAGTTGGCGAAGTTTATGATGGTAAAGTAGTAAGAGTAGAAGATAATTATGCTTTTATTAATTTGTTTGACGGAACAGATGGTTTTTTGCATATCTCTGATTATGCATATGAAAGAACTAAAAAAATGGGTGAAGTGATAAAATTAGGTGATATCATTAAAGTTAAAGTCACTAAAGTTGATGATAAGGGAAAAGTAAATGTTTCACGCAAGGCTTTACTTCCTAAACCAATTAAAAAAGAAGAACCTAAAGAGGAACCAAAGGCAGAATAATGAAAAGGCTTGTTCTTGCTAGTAGTTCACCTAGAAGAAAAGAATTATTAGAATTACATAAGTTTGATTTTATAATCGACTTTCAAGAAATTGAGGAAGTGCTAGATGAAAGTTTGGCACTTCCTTTACGTTTAGAGAAGTTAGCTTATCAAAAAGCAGCACCCATTGCTTTAAAATACCCTAGTGATATTGTTATTGGAGCAGATACTATGGTATGTTTAGAAAATCAGATGCTGGGAAAAGCTGCTGATCGTCAGGCAGCTTATGAAATGTTAAAATTGTTATCTGATCAGACCCAAACTGTTTACTCAGCGGTAGCAATCATTGATAATGGAAAAGTTTCTACTTACCATGATGGAACTAAAGTCACTTTTAAAAAATTATCTGATGAAGAAATTAACGCTTATCTTGATTTAAACGAATGGCCAGGTAAAGCAGGAGCTTATGCAATTCAAGGTGAAGGTAAGGCATTAGTCGCTAAAGTAGAAGGAAACTTAGAGACTGTTATTGGAATGCCAGTTTGGATCATTGAAGAATATTTAAATAATCATAGATAAAAAATATTGAGTGACTAGAATAAAAAAGTATGATTTCTATTATCTGGAAATCATACTTTTTTGTGATGTCATGTAATCGGTTAGATTTATTTTATTTTGGTAAGCTGTTAGGATATTGTCGGGATCTACAATATTGGGAATTTTCTCTGTTAAAATATGTCCAATCAGCTGACTGTCATTATTAAATGTTTCAGGTCCCAATAAAAAATAAGTTTCACCATCACTAAAATAAAGTGTGATATCTACTTCATACATATCTGTGCTTGGGCCTCCAGTACCTAAACTATAAAGAGGGATAAAACGCTGTCTAGTTTGAACGACAAGTTTTTCAATATCTTGGTAGAAATAAAACTTTTGATATTTATAATGCTGATTAATCAAGGCAGAAAGTACATATTTAAAATGGTGAAAAGAATTTTTACGCTTGAAAATTCTTATTCCTTCTTCTAAAAATTCAATAGATTGGTTTCTTGATTTATCGTAAAGATGCATCATAAATTGGAAGTTAGCAAAAATAAAAATTAAAATATTTATTAAAAAGACGACTGCGACAAAATATAAATTTTCTAAATAATACCATTTTTCGCTCCAAATCCAAATATAAATACCGTAAGTAAAAATCGAAGCAATAATTCCTGCAGAAATGACCTGTCGTATTGCCATAGCTCTAGTTAGTGGGCGATTATAAGCTATTGTTTTACTTGTTTTTCGATATCCAAGCCCTTTTTTCTCTGGAACTAATTTAATATTTTCTAATGCAGGAATTAGCGGAATATGCATATCTTTGAATGTTGATATTGTATTTTGAAGATCTTCTAATTCAGAAATTGTTTGATCAATGTTGCGCTTATGAATCTTTAAACAGTCATCTAAACTGCATTTATTATTTAAGATTGCTTTGATATCATCAATTGAAATATCTAAATTACGTAAAAATTTCACAAGTTTTAACGTTTGTAAATCGTCATGGCTGTAGTTACGGTAACCATTATTTGTTCTTTTGGGTCGGATGATTCCCACTTTTTCATAATAAAGTATGGCATGTTTAGTTAAACCTGTGATTTTTTCAACTTCATTTGTTCTCATGGAGACCCCTCCTATAAAGATATTATAACGTAAAGTAGATATTTTTGTTTTTATAATAATAATTTAATTATTTATTGAATCTTTAAAAGTAATGTAGTCATCTTTATAATAAATAGATGTTGTTTATTTAAGGCAGAAGTTAATATTTTTTATAATATTTTGTTGAATTTTATAAATATTGCGTATTTTATGTAAACGGTAACATTTTTATTGAGTTTTATTATAAAAAATCATATAATAAAGTTTATGGAGGGATGTTTATGGCAGACGTAAAAAGAATCGCATTATTATCTGGAGGCGGAGATTGCCCCGGGTTAAATGCTGTTATTAGAGCAGTAACCAAAGCGGCTATTAATGAATACGGGTATGAAGTTATTGGCTATGTTTATGGTTATCGTGGTCTTTATAACAATGATTACATAGAATTGACAGTTGATAAGGTAGAGAATATTTATAAAGAAGGTGGAACTATTTTATATAGTTCTAATAAAGATAACTTATTCGACTATCTTGTTGATGATGGTCATGGCGGAAAGGTAAAAAAAGACGTTTCTGATGTTGGTGTCGAAAACTTAAAAAAAGCTGGTGTCGATGTGCTGGTTGTTTTAGGTGGTGATGGTACTTTAACAAGTGCTCGTGATTTTTCAAGAAAAGGCGTTAATGTAATTGGTATCCCTAAAACAATGGATAATGATTTGCCAGCGACTGATTTAACTTATGGATTTATCAGTGCTTCTTCAGTAGGAACTGAATTTATTGACCGGTTAAATACAACGGCAAAATCACATCATCGAGTTATCTGTTGTGAGCTGATGGGACGAGATGCTGGATGGATTGCGTTATATTCAGGAATGGCAGGAAATGCCTCATGTATCTTAATTCCTGAGATTCCATTTACAATTGATAACATTGTTAAGCACGTTGCAAAACGCGACGCTGAAGGTTATCCATACACTGTAATTGCAGTAGCAGAAGGTGCTAAATATGCTGATGGGACTAAGGTGATTGGAAAAATCGTTGAAGATAGTCCTGATCCAGTTCGTTATTCAGGATTAGCTGCAAAGGTAGCTGATGATCTTGAACAGGCAATTGCTAACCATGAAGTTCGTTCAGTTAATCCAGGACATATCATCCGTGGAGGAGATATCCAAGCATATGATCGTATTTTATCAATTCGTTTTGGTGTAAAAGCACTTGAGCTGATTAAAGAAGGTAAATTTGGTAATGTTGTTACTTTAAAAGGTGAAGAAATGTCTTATACATCTTTAGAGGAAGTAATCGGTGATGCTAAATTTGGAAAACAAAAACATGTAGATCCTAATGGTGAATTAGTAAAAGCTGCAAAAGCGATTGGAATTTGCTTTGGTGATGAATAAGACTGTAAAACAGTCTTATTTTTTATAAAAATGTAAATAATATTATATGAATAAAAACTATTAAGATTATTTTATTACATAAAAAGAATCAAAGATAGTCGAAATGAATAATTCTTATTGCGGTAGATATTAGTCTAGTATAAGAAGTATCATTTGATAATATTTTTTTAAAAATTTTGAATTAAATATTAAAAATAGTACATAATATTATTGAGGTGAATTTATGAAAAAACCAAAACATGGGCAACAGTCAAGTAATGACAATGCTAAAGATCAATTAGGTGATGATGAAATAGTTGTATCAGGAAATCAAGAAGATTCTACAATTAAATATAGATAAGGGAAACTAACTTTAGTTTCCTATTTTTTTACATAATTGAACGATTTTATCCTTAACTATAGTTTGCTATATTTTTTTCAGGAGGTTAAGATATGTTAAAAAATGCATTTCTAAGTATTAAAAAGAATATTGGCAAGACAGTTTTATTATTTGTAATAATGACAGTAATTGCGAACTTGATTATTGCAGGTTTGTCAATCCAGAGTGCTTCGAAAAAATCAATGGAGCAAATTAGAACATCACTTGGCAATGATGTAACATTGACAACAAATATGCAAAATATGATGGGTCAACGTGAAAAAGGGCAAGCAGTTAGTGAAGTAGCAGCAAGTGTTACAATTGCGATGGCTGACCAGTTAAAAGATTTAAAATATGTAAAAAATTATAATTATGCTATTTCAACCACAGCAAGTAGCGATGATATTACAGCTGTTGAATTGACCACAAGTCAAGATAATCAAACAATGGAACGTCCTGATGGACAAGAAAATTTCCAATCAGCAAATCAAGGAGATTTTTCAATCAGTGCAAATACGACGATGGAATATTTAGATAGTTTCACAGAAGAAAGTAGTACTCTAAAACAGGGACGATTATTATCAAGTGATGATGCCGGAACAAATAATTGTGTCATTGAAACAAATTTAGCTACTGATAATGATTTAAATGTAGGTGATACATTTACAGTTTATACTACTATAAATGAAGAAACAGTAACACAACAATTAACTATTGTCGGAATCTACGAGGTGACAGATGCTAAAACAATGGGTGGACCTGGGCAAAGTAATCCGTTTAATACAATTTATACAGATTTATCTATTGGTCAAACATTATCGGGGAGTGAAACAAATATTACATCGGCAACTTATTATTTAGATGACCCTGAGAATATTGAAGCTTTTCAAACCTTAGCACAAAAAAAGAGTGATATCGATTTTGAGACATATACGCTTGATGCAAATGATCGTTTATATCAGCAAAATGTAAGTAGTTTAGAAAATACTCAATCATTTGCAACAATGTTTTTAATCGTTGTAATTGGTGCCGGAAGTGCTATTCTATGCTTGATTTTAATTTTAACAATCAGAAGCAGATATTATGAAATTGGTGTATTTTTATCATTAGGACAAAGTAAAGTGAAAATTATTTTACAACAATTATTTGAGATGCTTTTGATTGCAGCTGTTGCCTTTGTTATTTCACTAGGTACCGGAAAGTTAGTATCAAATGTAGTTGGAAATATGCTAGAATCTGGAACGAACAATAATCAAGTTCAAATGCAGATGCCGGAAATCAGAGATCAAAATAACGATAGCAATAACACTAATTCGACATCCGGTAATGATAAAATGTTCGATCAAGCATTTAATGGACCGGAAAATACAGAATTAGATGTGTCTTTAACAACTACTACAGTAATGCAATTAGCGGGGATTACAATTGCAATTTGTCTTGTTTCAATCGCTATTCCATCTGCTTATGTATTACGATTATCACCACGTGAGATTCTTGTGAAGAAGGAGGGGTAGAGATGGAAACAATTTTGAATTTTGAAGATGTTTCATACCATTATTTAGATGGTTCTAGTAATGTAAGTATTTTGAATAAAGCTAATTATAGTTTTGAAAAAGGAAAAATCTATGCAATTGTTGGCGCTAGCGGTAGCGGGAAGACAACAACTATTGTATTGGCTGGTGGTTTAGATAAGCCAAAAGGTGGAAAAGTTATTTTTAAAGGCCAAGATACTGCAAGGATTGGATTAAATAAATATCGTCGGAATGACATTTCGATTGTGTTTCAATCATATAATTTGATTCATTATATGAATGCTTATGAAAATGTTGCTAATGCAATTGAAATAGCTGGACGGAAGGTCCAGAATAAAAAAGAATATTGCCTGGATATTTTAAAAAAATTAGGGCTTTCAAAAGAACAAAGTTTACGAGATATTCGCAAACTTTCTGGAGGACAGCAACAAAGAATTGCTATTGCTCGTGCAATTGCCAAAGATGTTGATTTAATTTTAGCTGATGAACCTACGGGTAATCTTGATGAAAAGAATTCTAAAGAAATTTTAAAAACATTTATCGATTTAGCTCATCAAGCTAATAAATGTATTATAATTGTTACTCATTCGCCATCATTGGCTCAAAAATGTGATGTTCAATTAAAAATAGAGGACGGACAAATTGTTGAAATTTAAAAGGCTGCTCAAACAGCCTTTTAATCATTGATGGGACTTTTATAAGGATGACGGTGATCAAATAATTTATCACGATTAATTTTTTCATTAATATAATGATCATAATTCAATCTAAAGATACATGAAAAAATCAAATCAAGCAAATAAGAAATCGATGTTTTGGATGAATAAGGAGCTATCTTAGAAAATATCTTTTCTCGTGATCCTGTATTCATAATATAAGTGCAATATTTTGATAATTGATTATCCCCGATAGAAGTAATACCCAAAAGGGGAACATGCATCTTTTTTAAAAATTTCGCAAGTTCTACCATTTCATTCGTTTCGCCGGAATATGATATAAGAATGGCTACATCATCAGGACTACAAGTATATGATAAGAAACCTTGCTCACCAGCATGAGCTCGCATTTCCACCATTTTACCAATTCGCATCATTTTGTGTTGAAAATCAAAACCAGCTAATAAAGAATTACCATTTCCAAAAAGATAGATGCGTCTTGCTTGATCGAGTAAATTAATAATTTTGTCAAGGTTCTTAAAATCAACTAAGTTTAAGGTGTCTTCAATAGCTTCTTGATGCAGATTGGCAATCCGATATGCAATTTGGCTATTTGAGTCGGTGTTTCCAAAAGGAAAGTTGACGTCAACACGTTTTTTGTTTTTTTTATCAAACTGTAATTCAGCTGAATATTTGATTTTAAAGTCACCATAGCCATTAAGTCCTAATTTACGGCAAAGACGAACAATTGTTGCTGGAGAAGTATAAGTTTGTTTAGCTAATTCTTTTACTGATAAATTAAGAATATCTTCACCATTATCTAATATGTATTTCGCAATTGTTTTTTCAGAACTGGAGAAATCTAATTCAAATTCTAATTGAGTCATAATACTCATAAAATCACCTCTATTTAGTATATCATGAAACATTGTTTCATAAAACTGGTATTTATTAAATAAAATATGAAACTTGATTATAAGGTCAGAAAAACTCATTTACTTATCTTTACAGATTAACTAAAATGGTATATGAAAGAGAGGTATTGTAATGGAAAAGAAATTACCAGATAATTTTTATTGGGGTGGCTCAGTATCAAGTTTTCAAACTGAAGGAGCTCGTAACGAAGGTGGAAAAGGCGTTTGTATTTATGACGTTAGACCAACTGATCCAGAATTTTCTGACTGGTCAGTAGGAATTGATGAATATCATCGTTATGATGAAGATATTGCTTTAATGAAAGATATGGGATTCAATTTTTACCGTTTTTCAATTTGCTGGTCAAGAATTATTCCTGATGGGACTTTAGATGAACCGGTAAATGAAGAAGGAATTAAATTTTACAGTGATCTAATTGATAAATTGATTGCTGCTGGTATAGAACCTATGATAACTTTAGTGCATTTTGATATGCCTTATAAATTAGTAAAAGAACATAATGGTTTTGCATCACGCTATGTTGTTGACTGTTTTGAAAGATATGCTCGTGTATGTATCGAACGATTTGGTAATCGAGTTAAACACTGGATGTCTTTTAATGAACAAAATTTACATGGGATGATGTTGCGTGTATCTAACGCTGAAGAAATTTCTGAAGGTGTGGACCCAGCTAAACATTTATATCAAGTCAATCACAATGTTTTTATTGCTCATTGTAAAGCTGTCAAAGCATTAAGAGAATTACAGCCAGATGCTCAATTCTGCGGTATGAATGCAGTTACTAATATTTATCCATATTCAAATACGCCAAAGAACAATTTATTTGCATGGAAAGCTTATCAATATATGAATGGTTTCCACTGTGATGTTTTTGCTAAAGGGAAATATCCAGATTATATGATAGCATATTTAGAAAACCGTGGATGGATGCCAACATTTGAAGAAGGCGATGATGAATTATTAAAGTATACTGTAGATTATATTGCTTTTAGTTATTATCGCTCTAATACTGTTACTGAAGGTGAATTTGATTATACAAGACCATATCATGAAGTAGTTGGAGAACATACAGTTAAAAATCCACATTGCGAAGCTAATGAATGGGGTTGGGAAATTGATCCTGTTGGTTTTAGATGGACTTTAAATGATTTAGCAACACGTTCTGATTTACCGGTTTTCGTTCTTGAAAACGGAATTGGATGGCGTGAAGATATGACGCAAGAAGAAGTTGATACAATGTTAGCAGCTAATAAAACAATCGAAGATGATTATCGTATTAATTATCATCGTGATCACATAAAAGAAATGAAAAATGCAATGTTTGAAGAAGGCGTTAAATGTCTAGGTTACATTACTTGGGGACCAATTGATATTCTAGCAAGTATGTGTAATATGGATAAACGATATGGTTTTGTTTATGTAAACCGTACTAATAAGGATATTCGTGATTTAAAACGTATTCCTAAAAAATCATATCATTGGGTTAAAAAAGCATTTGAATCAAATGGAGAAGATTTAGACTAAGAAGGAGAAATCCTTCTTTTTTTGCTGATAAAGTTAAAATATCCTAACTTTTTTCTTGGCAACTATTGACTTTTAAGTTAGGCAGGTATAACATAACAGTAGTTAGATAGGACTAACAAGAAAAAGCGAGGAAGTGATGATGATGCCTTTAACTATGGCGACAATTGGTGAAGTACAGACCATAAAAAAAGTCGGAGGAAAACAAGAAGTAAAATTATTTCTTGAATCGCTAGGCTTTACAACAGGAGCGACAGTTACTATTGTAAGTAAGAACCAAGGAAATCTAATTACTAAAATTAAAGAATCAAGAGTAGCGATTAGTCAAGAGATGGCTAATAAAATTATGATTTAACTATTAAAAGGGGGATAATTAATTGAAAACGCTAAGAGATGTAAAATGCGGAACTAGTGCGAGAGTCATGAAACTGCATGGAGATGGAGCTGTAAAAAGAAGAATCATGGATATGGGAATTACTAAGGGGACAGAAGTACTAGTTCGTAAAGTTGCACCATTAGGTGATCCAATTGAGGTTAAAGTACGAGGATATGAACTATCTTTGCGTAAAGCCGATGCAGCAATGATTGAAGTATTATAGTAGTAAAATATATAGGAGGGTGAAAAAATGTCAATTACAATTGCATTAGCGGGGAATCCTAATAGTGGGAAAACAACGCTATTTAATGCTTTGACTGGTTCCAATCAATTTGTTGGAAACTGGCCAGGGGTAACAGTAGAGAAAAAAGAGGGTAAATTAAAAGGTCATAAAGATGTTAAATTAATGGATCTACCTGGTATTTATTCTTTGTCGCCATATACTTTGGAAGAGGTAGTGGCACGTAACTATCTAATTCAAGAAAGACCAGATGCAATTATCAATATTGTTGATGGAACAAACTTAGAAAGAAATCTTTATTTAACTACACAAATTATGGAGTTGGGGATTCCTGTTATTATGGCAATCAATATGATGGATATCGTTGCTAAAAATAATGATAAGATTGATGTAAAAAAATTATCAAAAGAATTGGGGTGCCAAGTTGTTGAAATTTCTGCTCTTAAAGGAAAAGGAATAAAAGAAGCGGCTGATCGTGCTGTTACTTTAGCTAATTCTAAAAGAATAAATGCACCAATTCATAAATTTGATAGTGCTGTTGAAGAAAAATTAGACCAGATTGAAGCAATGTTGCCAAGTGATATTGCAGTGGAACAACGACGTTTTTATGCGATTAAATTATTTGAACGTGATGATAAAATTTCAGGATTAATGAGTAGTGTACCTAATGTTGAAACAATTATTGATCAAAGTGAAAAAGAATTAGATGACGATGCAGAAAGTATTATTACTAATGAACGTTATCAATTTATAACTTCTATTATAGATGATTGTTATAAAAAACATAGTCATGATCAATTATCAGTTTCTGATAAAATTGACCGCATTGTTACAAACCGCTGGTTAGCCTTACCAATCTTTGCAGTAGTAATGTTTGTGGTTTATTATATTTCAGTAACTACTGTTGGTACTTGGGCGACTGATTGGGCAAATGAAGGTGTGTTTGGTGATGGATGGAGTTTATTTGGACTAGCAGTTCCATCAATTCCAAGCTTAATTGAAGGATTATTAGAATCCTTAGGAACTGCGGCCTGGTTAAATGGCTTAATTTTAGATGGTATCGTAGCTGGGGTAGGTGCGGTATTAGGTTTCGTTCCACAAATGTTAGTGTTATTCTTTTTCTTAGCGGTGCTTGAATCATGTGGATACATGGCTCGGGTTGCATTTATTATGGATAGAATTTTTAGAAAATTTGGATTATCAGGTAAATCATTCATTCCAATGTTGATTGGAACTGGATGTGGGGTACCAGGAATTATGGCATCACGTACTATTGAAAATGATCGTGATCGAAAAATGACGATTATTACAACTACGTTTATTCCTTGTGGTGCTAAGTTACCAATTATTGCGTTAATTGCAGGTGCATTATTTGGTGGTGCATCTTGGGTAGCACCGAGTGCATATTTTATTGGAATAGCTGCAATTATTACTTCTGGAATTATTTTAAAGAAAACAAAATTATTTGTTGGAGATCCAGCACCTTTT